>Ga0210394_10000108_pt1 | contig 204239 bp, 175 predicted proteins | sample IncBWC12MmetaG_FD_160121 | JGI IMG/M metagenome (GOLD analysis project Ga0210394, IMG submission 160121) | Forest soil microbial communities from Barre Woods Harvard Forest LTER site, Petersham, Massachusetts, United States - Inc-BW-C-12-M | ecosystem: Environmental > Terrestrial > Soil >...
GCGGCAAGAAGACCTACCAGTGGATCACTATCATCGACAATTTTCTTACCGCGATGCAAACAATGGCCAAGGCAGCCGCCCAGCAGTCTCAGCCGACAGAACCCAATACGCTCCGACCCAGCAAGGCCAGCCAATTGAAGAATGTGACGCCACAAAAGCGATAGCTGCGATGGATACCTCGGACAATACCGTAAAGGCAAAACCAACCGGCGAGCCTGAAGCGTTCGTGGATGCCAGCGAAGCGGGCAAGTTTCTTCGCCTGCGCCCGCGTCGAGTCTTGGAACTTGCGCGTCGGGGAATTCTTCCCGCCTACCCTCTCGGCGACGGCGAACGACGCGTGTGGCGTTTTCGGCTATCAGAACTTGCTTCTGCGATTCGTTCCCGTGCGGTACACTCTGCTCGGCAGTCTCCCGCGCCAGGACAGGAGACGATCTAATGGCGCGGTTTCAACGTGGAAGTTTGCGGATTGAATCCCGCAGGAAAGGACCGACCTGGGTGTTGCGTTACTACGCAACCCGTGAGTCTGACGGACAGAGGGTAGAACATAAGCTCGCTATCGGGCTAGTGCATGATTTTCCTACCCAAACCGCCGCTTGGGCACGGGTGGAAAAGCAGCATCTTTCTTCACAAATCAATCAACCGGACGCAAGGACCCGTGTAAGGTTTGCTGATCTGGCCCAGCACTATCTAGAAAACGAGTTGGGTGAGCAAACGGAAGCGGTGGACCCAAAGTCCCACACAACGATTGCAGGCTACAAACGCATTCTGAAGAATCGCTGTCTAGACCGATGGGGGAAACGGAATGCGTTAGATATCGAGCCACTGGAAATCGAGCGATGGTTGAAGGCTCTGAAGCGAGAAGAGGGTCTTGAGAACCTGACGCTCGATAAAATTCGCCGGGTGATGAGTCTGGTCTTTAAGCACGGCCAACGCTACGGATTGATTCCACGAACGCAGGAAGCCAATCCGATGCGCTTTGTCCGCTGCAAAACGACTAGCAGCTATGAAGCGATGATCCTCACGCCACAGCAGGCTTTTGCGGTTCTGATGAACCTCGGAGAACCCGAACGGACGCTTACTCTGCTAGCGTCTGCAACCGGGCTTCGTATTTCAGAATGCTTGGGCTTGCAGTGGCAGGATGTCAGCTTTGAGCAATCGCAGATTCATGTTCGTCGGACCTGGACCTGTGGCGCGATTGGGGTACCAAAGAGTAAGGCTTCACAGGCACCTGTTCCTCTGCACCCGCTACTTGCTGAATCCATGCAGGAGTGGAAGAATACAACGCCCTATTCGCAAACGACGGATTGGGTGTTCCCTTCCATGCGGTGCAAAGGTACGCAACCGCGTACTGCAAATATGTTGGTTGAGGATCATTTGAAACCGGCAGCGGTTGCGGCAGGAGTGTTAACCGAAAACGACCCGCGTCGCTTCGGCTTTCACAACCTGCGCCATAGCCTTGCTTCTTTCCTTGTGCGGTCAAAAACCGATCCGAAGACGGTGCAGGCCCTACTTCGTCATTCGGACGTGAAGACGACCCTCCAACTCTACGCTCACAGCGTGAGTGAAGATCGCCTTGCGGCACAGGGACAGATGCTCGACGCGATGCTGCAATCGGGCGGTAGGGCGGTGAACTAAATTTTGTGCGCCCTTCAATGGGCTGACCGTGGGCTGAGAGGTTGCGAGGTGATTCGGCTTAAGTCCTTTAGAATGATGGTGGCCAGGGACGGAGTTGAACCGCCGACGCCAGCCTTTTCAGGGCTGCGCTCTACCACCTGAGCTACCTGGCCACGTTGCACACCGCTAGCTGACTGCCCCATCCTTCATTCGGATAAGTCTTAAGGCAGGCCGAAACTGGGCACAATCCTTGGACTACCGGCAGTCACAACGCTGGGAGCGTTTGGAGCAGAGCTGATTATAGCAACCAGGGCGCAATCGCTCAACGCAAGTTGCGAACTGGTCAAAGGCGGACGCGACGCCGCGCTCCGCGGTTCACTCTGCGCTCCATTCTCCGGGAAGGTTCAGAGTGCCGTTCAAAACCGTAAAGGCACAGTGGTTGGTGGCGAAGTAGTAGGCGATCTCGCGGTAGTCGATAGCGTTGAAAACAGCAAGGTCGGCATCTTTGCCGGACTCGATGGAACCTTTACTATCCTGCAGACGCAATGCCCAAGCTCCGTTGATGGTAGCGGCAGAGATGGCCTCGGCGGGAGTCATCTTCATGTGGGTGCAGGCGAGGGAAAGGACAAACGGCATACTAGGCGTGGGCGAGGAACCGGGATTGTAGTCGGTGGCCAGGGCGACGGCGACGCCGGCGTCGATCAGTTTGCGGGCGGGAGGGAATCTGTCAAGGCCGAGAAAGTAGTTCGCGCCGGGAACAAGGGTGGCGACGGTATTGCTTCGAGCGAGAAGAGGGAGGTCGCGGTCGTTCACGTGGTCCATATGATCGAGAGATGCGGGGTCGAAGTGCAGTAGAGGTGCGAGCGGCGGTTCGGTTAGTTGGCAGACGTGGGCGCGGACCCCGAGGCCATGCCGAGCGGCGGCTTGAAAGATCTTTTCGGTGTCGGCGGAGGTGAAGGCGCCGCGATCGGTGAAAACGTCGACGAATTGCGCGAGTTTGCGTTTGGCTGCGGCAGGGATCATCTTGTCGCACACTTCGTTTACATATTCGGCAGCGCGGCCGGTGAACTCGCTGGGCACAACGTGCGCACCGAGGAGGGTTGCGACCAGAGTGCCGGGCCAGCGGGCGGCAGCAGACCGGATGGCTTCGAGTGACTTCAACTCAGCTTCGAAAGTCAACCCATAGCCGGATTTGGCCTCGACTGTGGTCGTCCCCTGCTCCGCCATTTGGTGCAGTGCTCGCGTGACCTTTTCGGTGAGGGCACTCTTCCCTGCTTTCCGAACGGCTTCGACGCTAGAGCGGATACCGCCGCCGGCTGCCGCGATCTCTTCGTAGGTCGCGCCGGAGATGCGCTTCTCGAAATCCACGAGGCGCGGGTTCATGAAGGCTGGATGGGTATGGGAATCGACGAAGCCGGGAAGGACGACGTGGCGGGCACAGTCGATTTCGATTACTTTCTTGCGATTCTTCTTGAGCCAGGGATCGCGGAGTGCGTCTTTGGTCTTGCCCACCGAGACGATTTTGCCACCGAGGCAGAGGATGGCGGCGTCTTCGAGCAGTCCGATCTCAGAGAGCTCGGGGCCACGACGGGGACCGGGCTTATCGGAGCGAAGGGTGAGAAGCTGGCCGATGTTGATCAGCAGCAGCGCGAGCGGATTTTGCCGGCGAGGTTTTCGAGGTGAACTCAAGTTAGCAGTTTATCAGCCGTGGCAGAAACGCGTGATTACGGTGACGCTTCAGGTTAGACACCGCATGCTACGGAAGCCGATATACCTTCAGAACGCCGTCAGAAACAACCGCGAGCAGATTGCCGTCCGGTGATATGGCAAGGTCGTCGAAATGAATTGCCCAAGGACTCCACGGCGACGTGCCTTCAAGTTTCAGTGCGCAGATTACGTGAGGCTCCGAGAGGCTGTACACCGCAACTCTATCGGCGGATAAAAATGGGTACATGTCGAGAGGTGCACTTTTCAGGCCTCTCATCCTACCCTCAACAACTGCGAACCTGCTACCTCCGGTCGACTTCACCGATATGGCAAACCGACCCTTGGGCGGCGCCACAGTGAACACCGTCGAGTCATCCACCGTCGCTACCACCACGTGGCGTCCCTCAATCACAAATGTCTCGCCAGTGACGAATTGCACCGGCGCGCTCATGACTTTTGCATTTACATCCTTCCAAGCAACGTGGAGCGGTCGCCAGGATTGCCCGACTCCGCGTATGCATAAGTCGGATGGATCGCCACACAACCCTGCAATCCAGTGATCCGAGGCACTGGCCGCTTCCCGCTTTCCCGGCATTTCCGTCCACTTGGATATGACCTCGAACGTTTGTGTATCCCGCAGCTCCATCGTGCGGAGCCCATCCTTCGGAAAGTATGAGAGAAGGAGAGATCGCTGGCTCGGAGACACATTTTGTGATCCAAAAGGAGGGCAAGAATCATCTCCGAGTGCCCGTTCGCGTACTGACTCAAAGCCGGCTGAGAACAGATGAATGGTGTTTCCGGTGCAAGTGATAAATTTTCCGTCCCGCAAGCCGAGAAACCCAAACCAGGTAGAGGGCACATTCCACTCTTGTTGGCCCCGTTTGTCGCCGGTTCTGGCATCGACCAGTAGAACCTGTAGACGCCCCGGCCTCGCGGCCGGCAGGACAGTCTTTTTGTGCGTACCTAAGTCGTCCGCAGTTGCCCACGCCAGAGCGAGGCCGTTGACATCAGTGAAATCGACCCGAATGCGTATGGGGCGAACCGCCTCTTTGTCGCCGAACCTCTCGTATCCGAACTTGCGTAGGTCAACTTCGAACAGCGGCTTATCCTTACTGAGTGGGGGGTCTCGCTCCTGTAGTTGTGCTCTACTCGCGGACGCGAAGAACGCTATCATTAGCGCACCCAGGACCCATTTCGTGATGTCGGGGTTCACCGCCGGATGTCCTTACCTGACTTCATCGGGACTTTAACGCTCTTCTGCTGCGCGAATTCTTTCGCTTCCTCATATCCCGCGTCCACGTGGCGGATGACGCCCATGCCGGGGTCGGTGGTCAGGACGCGTTCGATGCGTTTGGCCATAGCTTCGGTACCGTCGGCGACGGTGACCTGCCCGGCGTGCAACGAATAGCCGATGCCGACGCCTCCACCGTTGTGAATAGAGACCCAGGATGCGCCTGCGGCAGTATTCAGCAAAGCGTTGAGCAAGGGCCAGTCGGCGACGGCATCGCTGCCATCTTTCATGCTTTCGGTTTCGCGGAAAGGCGAGGCCACGGAGCCGCAGTCGAGGTGGTCGCGGCCGATCACGATGGGAGCTTTGAGTTTGCCTTTCTTGACCAGGTCGTTCATGGCGAGACCGAACTGGGCGCGCTCGCCGTATCCCAGCCAGCAGATGCGGGCGGGCAGACCCTGAAACTTGATGCGCTTGCGGGCCAGGTCAATCCAGCGGCGCAGGATGCGGTTGTCGGGAAAGAGTTCGAGGATAAGGTCGTCGGTGACGTGAATGTCGGAAGCCTCGCCCGACAGAGCGACCCAGCGGAATGGGCCGCGGCCCTCACAGAACAGTGGGCGAATATAGGCAGGGACAAAGCCGGGAAAGTCGTAAGCGTTCTTCACTCCCCGCTGAAAAGCGAAAGTGCGGATGTTGTTGCCGTAGTCGAATGTGACGGCGCCCATCTTCTGCAACGCCAGCATTCCCTCCACATGCTTGGCCATGGCATCGAGCGATAACTGCTGGTAGGTCTCGGGATCGCGCTGGCGCAGTTCGAGGGCTTCTTGCAGTGACATACCGTTCGGTACGTAGCCGTTCAGGGGATCGTGGGCGGAAGTCTGGTCGGTGAGAATGTCGGGGACCACGCCGCGCGCGGCGAGTTCAGGAATGACGTCGGCGCAGTTCCCGACGAGCCCGACAGAAACATTTTCCTTCTTGCGGACCGCGTTCTTCAGGATGCGCAGAGCTTCGTCGAGCGTGTTGACCATGAAGTCGCAATAGCCGGTCTTCAGGCGCTTCTTGATGCGTTCGGGATCAACGTCGATGCCGAGAAACGCCGCGCCGGTCATGGTTGCGGCTAGGGGTTGGGCGCCACCCATGCCTCCCATGCCGCCACTGACGATGAGTTTACCGGCGAGATCGCCATTAAAACTCTTCTCCGAGGCGGCGGCGAAAGTCTCGAACGTTCCCTGCACGATGCCCTGCGAACCGATGTAGATCCAGGAGCCGGCGGTCATCTGGCCGTACATCATGAGACCGGCACGTTCCAGTTCGTTGAACTTTGCCCAGTTTGACCAGTGGCCGACGAGATTCGAGTTGGCGATCAGCACGCGCGGAGCGTATTCGTGCGTCTTGAAGACGCCGACCGGTTTGCCGGATTGCACCAGCAGAGTTTCGTCGTTGTCGAGGCTCTTGAGCGAGGCGATGATGGCGTGGTAAGCCTCCCAACTGCGGGCGGCCCGGCCGGTCCCGCCATATACAACGAGGTCGCGCGGGCGCTCGGCAACTTCCTCGTCGAGATTGTTCATCAACATGCGCATGGCAGCTTCCTGCTGCCAGCCTTTGCAGGAGATCGCATTGCCGCGGGGAGCACGGATGGGCGTGTAGGTGGCCTGGGTGGTTTCGGTTTCTACCGGCATGGAGTAATGGTAGTGGTTTGGGAAGAAGGGTTCAAATCAAGGTGGGCACTGCGCTCCGCCCATATCTCACCACATCGTGTAGGGCCTTCCGTCGCTCGATATCCTTGGGGAAGAACTATGCACACCCACGATTCGCGGACCGCTATCAGCATTGATCGCCGACATCTCGGGATTCCACTCTGGCGCGGCTGTCATCGGATCGATCGGAATTTTCTTGAGATATCCCGCCCTTACCAGATCGTCGAGCGATTGCGGTGCTTTCCGTTTGTCTAAGGTGTACTGCGAAATGACAGAACGCAGCGTGAACAGATTCTGTCGTAGTACTGCTTCCCTTGCTCCCAATATGGAGTCGCCAGAGGGTCGCCCGCCTGCTTCCAAGCCAGACACAATCGACAACAAGAAGATCGTCGATGCGGCCACGCTGAGTAGGGTTCGTACAGCATGGAGTCTTCCCCAGCGGTCTAAGAGCTGGCGGGCAAAATCAGAGTCTCTGTCGAGGTCGGGATCGAGCAGTTTCTTATTCGTAAGAAGGATAACGACCAGAGTAAAGGGGATCACGGCGCCGATTAGAATTGCGCCAAGTAACCAGGCGAGACGCGAGGTGCTGAGCCAGGCCCCGATCGCGGTCAGGAAGCTCAAGGCTGCAAGCGAGGCCTGCATTACGGTGGCGCGCCGGTAGCTGGGACCGAACTGGGTAGCGGCGAGGACTGTGCCACATTCCATTCGCGCCGGATGTTCGACGAGGGTAATGTAGAGAGCGGCGCCGGCGAAGAGAGCGGCGCAAAAGGTTGCGGCGAAGCTAAGCGCAAAAGCCATGTCACCAGGTGTTATATGCGGTGCCATCGCTGCCGACGCCGGCGGAGCCGCTGTGTACGTCGACGATGCCGCCTTCATCCTGCTGGTCGAGGGACGCGATTTCGCCCTGCTCCTGATCTGGGGTCCAGCTGTCGCTGCGGCCGGTCATGGGATCGGTGGGAAGCTGTTTCAGATAGCCGGAGGAAACCAGATCATCGAGCGATTGCGGAGCTTTTTGCTTGTCGAGGGTATATTGCGAGATGACCGATCGCATTGTGAAAAGGTTCTGCCGCAGCACGGATTCTCTCGCCCGCAAAATCGACTGGTTATAGGCGGGGAGCGCAACCGAAACCAGAATCAGGATGATGCTGATGACGATCATCAGCTCGATGATGGTGAAGCCGCGGCTGGCTTTTCTATGTGGGAGTCGCGTTGCCAAGATTTACCAGTCCTTGTATTTTGTGCCGTCGAGGGCAATGCTCTGGGATTTTGTGTACACGTCGAAAACGTTCTGTTCGCCCCAGGAATCGGAATCCGGGTCGTCCTGCATGGAGCGCAAGCCCCATTCCGTGGAATTGGTCATCGGGTCTATCGGAATTTTGCGTAGAAACTTTAGCTTCTTGCCTTGGACGTCTTCACCCTTGACCAAAGTATCGAGGTCAGGAGGCCAGCCTTCGGAACCGACTTTGGTGCGGAAGGCGCCACGATCGCTGGCGTCTTTGTAGCGGTCAATGGCATCGCGCAATTGCCAAAGCGCTTGGCGCAACTCGTGTTCTTTTTCGCGCTTGATGGTGACCCGCGCCATGGGAACCGCCAGAAAGGTCAGCACAATCAGGATGGTGGTGGCCACGATCAACTCGATCAGGGTGAAGCCACGCATCCGCCGCGGTTTTGAAAAAGCTTTCATTGGTGTGTCACGCGAGAATTCTTCTTACGCTTTCGGAGAGTCCGCCCTTCCCGATTATTGAATCGTTACTGCCGCCGTAGCTCCCGCGCCTAGCGTAGGTTGCATGTTGGGATCGCGTGTGCCTCCCTTCGAAATGGCAAGGGTGGATTGTCCCGAAGCTTTTGCCATGAAGGTCAGAGTCACGACTGTTCCCTGCCCGGAAATGCCACTGGCGCCGGGTGGCCGGGTGGCTGTGATCTGGAGAGTGCCAGTGGAGTCGTCGTCGCGATGGACCAATGCCACAGCCTGACCGTCCTGGGAGAGAAAGGTGCCGTTGGAAACGTTGACCACCTGAAGCATCTTGGGATCGTAGGTGACTTGCAAAGGCACGGAGTAAGCATTCTGCGCACCCGAAACTTGAACGTTGACGGTAAACGTAGAGCCGTGCGGTTGTGAGATGGCCGGCGGATCAAAGCTGAAGCTGGCCGAACCCGGAGCAGGCGAACCAGGTTGCGCCGGACGCGCAGGGGCGGACGGTTGCTGCGGCCCCGGCGCGGGAGTTGCGTTATCACCGGTCGATGGGGTCTGGGGACGGCTCACACGGTGCAATTCGATAGCGCTGGCAGTGCCCACATCCAGGGCTTCCTGATTGATATCGGTGATGTCTTGTCTGCGGACGATGTGGGGAATCAGCACAAAGACGGTTTCGGTTTCACTGTGATCCTGGGTGGTCTGGCCAAACAGATACTTCAGGATCGGAATCTGCGAAAGCAGCGGAAACCCGGTAAGAGCGCGGGTTTGCTGATCTTCCATCATGCCGCCCAGCAGGTTGACTTCGCCTTCCTTCAGGCGAACCTCGTGTTCGATCTTGCGCTGGCCGATGATGGGCTGGCTGATTCCTCCAAGGTTGGAGGTGCCGTCAACTTCGGAAACTTCCATAGTGATCTTCAGCGTGACGTCGCCGTTGGCATGGATCCGGGGCGTGATGTCGATGTTTACACCCACATCGAGGTATTGGAACTGGGTGTTGACCAGAGGGTTGATGCCGACGCCGCCGATGCCGGGCTGAAATGATCCGGTGGCCACGGGAACGCGCTGGCCGATCTTGAGCGAGGCCTTTTGTCCTTCGATGGCGCGAATCTGCGGTTTCTGGAGGAGCTTGCTGCTGCTGTCACTGAACAGTGCGGTGGCGGTGGCCTGCGAGATCGTCACGGTGAAGTCGGTGGCGTTCAGGTTGCCGATGGAGTTCAAGCTGATGGTGTTGGGCGTACTGCCAGAGGTTGTGGTGACTGGGCTGCCAACGGTGGATCCTGGAGTGGTGGTCGTTGTGGAATTGAGGTTGTTCTGCAAAGTCACCGAGCCGCTGGTGGGCGGGTTGATGCCCAGGGTGCGTGACTTGTCACGATTCACCTGCATGATGGCGACATCCACGATGACCTCGGCCTTGGGCTTATCGAGGTCGCTCACCAGTTTCTGGGCGAGCGCAATCTGATCGGGAGTGCCGCGGACCACAATTGCCGCCTGGGTGGGCAAAGGCTGGAGGCGGTTGATTTCCAGAATCTGGCGCAGGGTGTTGACCACATCCTGCAACTCGGTGGGCTGCGAAAGGTTGGTCAGATAAAAGGTCTTGATGACGCTTTGTTCGAGGTCCTTGCGCTTGGCCGGATTGTCGGCGGCAACAAAGACGGTGTTGGGAGTCACCGGCCGCCAGAATGTTTTGGACTCGATCGCAATAATACGCAACGCCTCCTCCAAGGAGACGTTGTTGAGTTCGATCTTGATGCGGCGCGAAGTGTAGTCGGGATCAAATAGAACGTTGATTCCGGCCAGCTTGCCGACGGTCTCGTAAATGACCTTGGAGTCCTCGGTGATTTTCAGGTTGATGGGAACGTTGGAGATGGCGGCCAGTTCGACCGGACCTCCGGCCTGCTCGATGCGCTTCTGGAGGAACCCGGACGGCGGTACCGCGGCAGAGGGCGCGGCTTTCGCGGCATCAATCATCTGCTTGGTACGCTGCAACTCCTGTTTGGCAATGGCGCTGGAGGGATCGATTTCGGCAGCCTTCTGGAATTCGGCCAAGGCGACATCCAGTTGGCCGGCCTCGCGTAACAATTGTCCCCTGTGCACATGCGAAGCTCCGGCCAGGAACCGCAGGCGCTCGTAGGAAGCGCGGTATCCTAGGTTGGTCGGCTTGAGGTCGTAGGCGTGCTTGTAGAAGTCGTAGGCTTGCTCGTAATTCTGACGAGCTTCCGCGTCCCGGCCCTTGTTGTAGAAGGCTTTAGCATTGTCAGCCGCGACAGCGCCCAGAATTACCGCTCCCACCAGAAAGGAGATAGCCGCTGCGCGGCTCAAACATTTCATCGTACGTTCCTCACAGACAGTCTTCCCCTCCCGGTCGGCCATGACCGCAGGTCAAAGCTCAATTGCACCCGCTGAACCTATTTTCGGCGATTATAGCATCGCCTCACAACGCACCGAAGTCACTGTGTTGGTAGCAGTTAAGTCTTAGGTACTAAATCCCTGCAGAATCTGGGACAATCGCGGTTCAAAACTCAGTTCGCGCCCAGGCTGCAGATTGCTTAATGCTGACATCGGCTGCCATGGACGGACTCATGAGATAAGCTAATCAGTAAGATGCCACGCCAGCACGTACAGCCTACCCGGGCCAATCCGGAAAAGAATCCACGCCGTGATCCCACGGCCGCAGGGCAGCGGGATGCCTCCGTCAATAGGATCGCTTCCCATAACTACTTCTTGCTGGAAAAATTTGAGGCGGGCGTGGCCCTGACCGGGACGGAGGTCAAATCGGTCAGAGCAGGCCGGGCTAACCTGAAGGACGCGTACGGGCTTATCAAGGATGATGAACTCTGGTTGCTGAATGCCCATATCGGACCGTACGACCACGGGAATATCTTCAACCATGCTCCACTGCGGACACGGAAGCTGCTGATGCATGCGGAAGAGATCCGCAAGCTGATTGGGAAAACCCAGCAAAAAGGACTGACCCTGATTCCCACCCGTATGTATTTCAAGAACGGCCGGGTAAAGGTGGAGTTGGCGCTGGCCAAAGGCAAGCAACTGTGGGACAAGCGAGAAACCGAGCGGCGCCGAACCGCTGACAAAGAAGCCCGAGAAGCGATCAAGAGCCGCAAGACGAGATAGGCTTCCGATGAAAACGGTGAATCTCAAGGAGGGTATGCCGCTGGTGCGTCAGGCGCTCATGCAGATGGACCGCGAACTGGCAGTGGCCCGGGCCGAGGGCTGTGGTCTGGTCAAGCTGATTCATGGCTACGGTTCGACGGGCGCAGGCGGCGAGATTCGAATTGCGGTGCAGAACCGGTTGCGGGAGATGAGTGAGCGAGGAGAGATTCGCGGCTTCATCTTTGGAGAGAACTGGACGAAAATCGGACGAGCGGGCGTGGAAGATTGTGAGCGTCCGGCAGGAACTGAAACAGGACAGGGATTTGGGGAAAGGTAATCGCGGGATCACGATTGTGGAGCTGTGAGTGGGCGGGAAAGGCTTTACCACAGAGGGCACAGGGGATCACAGCGGGACCTGGATCCCAATAATTTGCAATTGATTTCGAGCATCTGGCCTTGCACTTTTTCCTTCGCACGAGGAATACTGGAATCACAACATTATGAAGACAATTCTTTCTCTAGCTATTCCTGCCGAGGTTGACACCGAATGCTTAGCGGTCGTGGTCTTGGATCGAAGCGAGAAAGACCGCGGTGCGAAAGATAAACCCGAGGTGACGGCCGCCACGAACGATGGCGCAGTAAGCGCTGCGGCCGCGGAGGTGATTGCCAGCGGTGAAGTCTCCGGAAAACTGTTCGAAGCCACGCTGCTGCATCGTCCGTCGAAGCTCAAGGCAAAACGCCTGCTCTTACTGGGCGGCGGAAAGACGAAAGACTTCACTTCTTCCGAACTGCGCAAGCTGGCGGGTGTGGCGGTGCGCTTCCTCAAGCCTAGGGGAATTCGGAGTCTCGCCTTTATAGCGCCGGAAGGAATTGCCGCCGAAGAGGCGGTCAAAGCAATTGTGGGCGGCGCGTTTGTGGGCGACTTCGACCCTGATACCTATCGCAGCGACCGCAAGGACCAGGCGGTGGACGCGGTAACGGTTGTCGCTCGCGGGGATCAGGCGCGCTTGCAGAGGGCGCTGGACGAAGCCCGAGTGGTCGGTGAGTCGCAGAATCTCACGCGCGACCTGGCCAACGAACCGAGCAATCGCATGACTCCTACCATCCTGGCAGAGCGGGCCTGCAAGATGGCGCAGGAAGTCGGATTGAAATGCGAAGTGTATGGGGCGGAGAAGATCAAAGAATTGAAAATGGGCGCATTCTGGGGCGTGGCGCAGGGTTCGGATGAGCCTCCGGCACTCATTGTGTTGCGTTATGAGCCGGCGGATGCTCCAGCCACCCCCGTGCTCGGGTTAGTCGGAAAAGGCATTACGTTTGACACCGGCGGGATTTCGATCAAGCCAGCCGATGGTATGGAGAAAATGAAATACGACATGGCGGGCGGGGCGGCCATGATCGGCGCCATGCGTGCGATTGCCCAGATCAAGCCGAAGGTGAAAGTAATCGCGGTGATTTGCGCGACCGAGAACATGCCGTCAGGCAAGGCACAGAAGCCGGGAGACGTTCAGATCGCAATGTCGGGCAAGTCGATTGAGATCATCAATACCGACGCCGAAGGACGGCTAGTGCTGGCGGATGGACTCTGCTATGCGCGGCAACTGGGATGCACGCACCTGGTGGATGCAGCGACTCTGACGGGCGCAGTCGTAGTGGCGTTGGGTTATGTAAATGCCGGCGTCTTTGCCAATAACGACGAGATGTATGAGCGCTTTCGCCAGGCGCTGGAGAAGAGCGGAGAAAAATTCTGGCGGCTGCCTCTCGACGAAGAATACAAAGAGAGCATTCGCTCGTCGATCGCCGACATCATTAATTCCGGTGGGCGGTGGGGCGGGGCCGTCACTGCCGCCATGTTCCTGAAGGAATTTGCCGAAGACACACCGTGGATTCACCTCGATATTGCAGGCACCGCGTGGATGGAAGAGCAGAAGCCGTGGATCGCGAAAGGGCCCTCGGGGATCGCGGTGCGAAGTCTGGTGGAGTTCGCGAAGGGATTCGCGGGCTAGTTATTCGCGCGAATCCCTGACGCGGCACCAATTTACTTACTGGCGGTTTCTACCGCTTGCTGCAATCGGCTGACCAGCGGAGTCTCGCCTTTTTGCAACCCCCCGCGACCCATGGCTCGCCAAAGGTAATCGGCCCCAGGAAGGTGTGCGTCGTACGCCTCTACCACGTCTTCGGTTGGGCGAGACTGCACTAGGAGAGTCATGTCAGCGTCCTGGGCGCGATACACGATGACAAAGCGTCCCCACTGACGCAGCGCATCCTGCGTATTGACGATTGCCGCACGATCCTCGGGCAACAGGTTGGGATCGAACTGATCTCCATCAAAGGCCGCCACGTACACATAGCGAGCATTGGCCAGTGTCTTGGGAAATAACAGCACTTTCGACTGGCCCACATTGGGCGCGGCCAGTGCACTCACCGCACCTAACAATAACAAACCCACTACCGCCGAAAACCTCTTCACAAATGACCTCCTATAGCACCTAACCGATTAGATGATGGAGCCGGCCTTTTTGGATGTAAGGTACCCGAACTGTGAATTCACAGGGTTTACATCACTGGCGGAGCCGTGATTCCCATCACCGCGAGTGAGCGGATCAACTCCCTGCGAACTATTGCGATGGTTGCCAGCAGAAACATTTTTCTCTTTTCGTCGATCTCAGTGAGGATCGGGTAGCGATGGTAAAAGGTGTTGAAGAGTTGCGCCAGTTGGAAAACGTGCTTGGCCAGATGAGCAGGCTCGGTGGTGGCGATGCACTGATCAATGATGTAGGAAGTCTTCGACGACGCCAGCCAGAGCTCCCAGAAGTCGTTGTTGGCTTCGCCGGTGAGAAAGTTCAAGAGATCGCCGGGGGAGACGTAGCCAGCCACGTCTCTACTGAAATTGTCGGGATCAAACCCACCCTTGCGGAAAATGTTAGTCGCGCGGACGACGGTGTACTGCGCGTACGGACCGGTCTCACCTTCGAAGCTCAGAGCTTCTCTTAAATCGAAGGCAATCACCGATGACTTGGTGAACTTAAGCATGAAGTAGCGCAGGGCTCCGATGGCGATCTGGGTCGCGATGCCGGCACGTTCGCTGTCGCTGAGTTGGGGATGGCGAGCGTTGACTTCTTTCTTGGCAGAGGTGATGAGTGAGTCGATAAGATCGTCGGCTTTCACTCCGAAGCCTTTCCGGCCAGAGACTTCAATGTAAGGTCGAGCTTTGTCTTCTTCAGAGAGTTGGTAGCCCAATTCGGCAGCGCAGCGCGGCGTGAGCGCAACCATTTCGTAAGAAAAATGAGTGTAGTGGTCGGCCTGTTCGTTGTGGCCGAGAGCACGCAGGGCCTCGATGACGATGTTCTGCGCCTCGGATTGGCGGGCATCAATGACGTTGTAGATTTCAGCCACATCGCCGAAGTGAGGATGGTCGAGCGCACCGACGGTAGTCGAGATCCAGCAGTCGTGTCCGTTAGGATACCGATAGAACTTTCGATAGCCGAAGTCGCGGCCGAGCAAGCCAAACTTCCACATGTGGTACGCAATGTCTTTGCCGACATAGCCGACCGTACCGTTGGAACGGACGATGACTTTCTGGTCGTCTTCGGAGATTCGGTCGAGGTCTTGCGTTCCGATTTTCGTTAGTATCTCGTCTGAGGTTTCTTCCCTCGAAGCTCCATCTCTCCGCATCACCCAGCAGCCTTTGTTCTTGCCCTCGCTCTCAAAGGTGAGCACGCCGGCTTCCTTCAGCTTGGCGAAAGCGGCGTCCCAAAAATGCAGGTGAAGGATTTCGCTCTCGCGAGGCAGGAAGTCGTATTCGATGTCGAGCCGATCCATGGTTTCGAGATGGCGGCGGAGGACCGCAATCGAGATCAGATCAGCGATCGCGGCCGTTTCGTTGCCGCCTTCTTCGATATCCTGCAGCACGTGGTGACGGACTTGCAGATTCTGCTTGTCCTCGGCGTACCACTGCGAGGCGCGGGCGTAGAGATCCCAGCAGTAATAATCAAAACGCGGTTGGCTAGCGAGCACCTCGATCTCGGCGCGCGACTTCTTCTCCAGATTCAGAAATCCGACAATAACATCGGCGACTTGGACGCCAGTGTTGTCAATATAGTTCTGAACGTCCACTTCCCTGCCAGCAAGGCGCAGCAGGCGAACAAAAGTGTCGCCGAGGACGGCATTGCGTAGATGGCCGACGTGAGCGGCCTTGTTGGGATTGATGCTGGAGTGCTCGACTAGAATCTTGCCGGATGGAAGGGTGGCGTGTGGGGCTTCGCCAACAGCGAGAGCGGCGGCAAACTGGTCGCGTTGGACGCGGGCGTTGATGTAGCCGGCGCCGGCGAGCTCCAGTTTCTCGAAACCTTCGATCGGTCCGATTCCAGCGACGATTTCCTCGGCAATCTTGCGCGGAGGCTTGCGCAGCTTCTTGGCAAGATCGAATGCCAGAGGGAGTGCGTAGTCGCCCAGCTCGACGCGGGGCGGCTGTTCGATGACGATCCGAGGCAGGTCAAGCGCATAGGCACGACGGAGAAAGTCGCGTATGCGATCGACGAGCCGGTGTTCCAAGTGGCGGTACAAGAGTCTCCTCTAAATTGTTGAAGGAAATGGTGATTTTAGCAGAGTGGCGACGCGGCAGGCGGTTTGACGGAGGGTGAGGGGTTCCCTATGATGAAGTTTCGGCGTTCGCCACGAAAAACCAATAACCACGAAGGACACAAAGGCACACGAAGATAGTTCTGAGAGTTTTCCTTTGTGTACCTCCGCGCCCTTTGTGGTTCAAGGTCCTATGCGCATAGCCTATCTCGAGTGTTTTTCCGGCATTAGCGGCGACATGTTTCTGGGGGCGCTGGTGGACGCAGGTGTGCCTGCGGCGTTGCTGGAGGAAACCGTTGCGGCGTTGGACGTTGGGGCGCGCCTCGAGATTTCGCGGGTGGACCGGAGCGGAATCAGCGCGGTCAAGGTTGATGTTTACGTCCACGGCGAGAAAGACGCGCCCCGAGAAGATCACGAACATGGGCATCACGACCATCGTCATAACCATGACCATCGGCACGAGCATGAGCCGGTGGAACTGCTCGAGCACAATTATGCCAAGGGCGAGGCTGCGCTGCGGGCGGGTACAGCGGTGCCACGCGAACCTGAACACCAGCACGGACGTGGGCTGAAAGACATTCGCCAGATCATTGGTAAGGCCAAGATCAGCGAGGCCGCCAAGGCCAGGGCAATTGCGATTTTCGAGGCGCTGGGTAAGGCTGAGGCCAAGATTCATAACCGGGACATCGAGAGCATCCATTTTCATGAGGTCGGAGCGGCGGATGCGATGGTGGACATCGTGTGCGCGGCGGTGGGTGCGGAAGCGCTGGGGGTGGATGAGATTATTTGTTCGTCGCTGAACGTGGGTGGCGGCACGGTGAAGTGCGCGCACGGAACTTTCCCGGTGCCGGCGCCGGCGACTGTGGAGCTGTTGAAAGACGCTCCGGTGTATTCGTCGGGGATTCAGGCGGAGCTGGTGACACCTACTGGGGCGGCGATTATCAAGACACTGTGCACCCGCTTCGCGACCTTTCCGGCGATGAAGGTGGAGAAGAGCGGGTATGGCGCGGGCACGCGGGACTTCTCCGGGCACGCGAATGTGGTCCGGCTGACAGTGGGCGAGGCGGACATCGAGTTCTCGGCCAAGGTTTCGCAGGAGACTATTACGGCGCTGGAGGCGAACCTGGATGACCTGAATCCGCAGGTGTTCGGCTATGTGATGGACCGCCTGCTCGAAGAGGGTGCGCTGGACGCGTTCGGGGTGCCAGTGCAGATGAAGAAAAATCGCCCTGGAACTTTGTTAACGGTGTTGTGCCGGCCCGAAGATGCGTCGAAGCTGACACAGTTGCTATTTACCGAGACTACGACGCTGGGAGTTCGGCGGCGGGAAGAAATGCGCCAGGCGCTGGCGCGTAAGTGGGTAACTGTGGACACCCGCTGGGGCCAGGTGCGCATGAAGGTTGCGAGCATGAATGGAACGGTCACCAACTACGCTCCGGAGTATGAAGATTGCCGTCGCATTGCAGCAGACAACCATGTGCCACTGAAGATGGTAATGCAGGAAGCGTTGCAGAAGTATTTCCCTGGGACGGAGAAGCATTAACCACAGAGGGCACAGAGCTCCACAGAGGAAACCCGCAAGGGTCCCGCAATCCAAATGAGCAAGAAGTTCTACATCACGACGCCGATCTACTACGTGAATGCGCGGCCGCATATTGGCCACGCCTACACCACGATTGCGTGTGACGCAATCGCGCGGCGGCAGCGCATGCTGGGCGCGGACACTTTCTTCCTCACTGGCACGGACGAACATGGGCAAAAGATCGAGCGTGCGGCCCAGGCGGCGGGCAAGACTCCGCAACAATTGACGGACGAAGTCTCAGCACAATTCCGAGGATTGTGGGACCGGATGGGGATCACCTACGACGACTATATCCGGACCACGTCGGACCGGCACAAACGCGGAGTGCAGGCACTGTGGCGAAAAATTCGCGACAACGGCTATATCTACAAAGACCAATACTCGGGCCAGTACTGTGTGTTTGACGAACTCTACGTGGATGCCGCCGGCCCGGGTTCGCCCTGTCCGGAGTGCGGACGCCCGACAGAAACGGTGAAGGAAGAGAACTACTTTTTCAAGCTGTCGGCGTTTCAGGACAAACTGCTGAAGTTGTACGAACAGCCAGATTTCATTCGCCCGGAGACACGGCGGAATGAAGTGATTTCATTCGTGCGTTCCGGGCTGCGCGACCTCTCCATAAGCCGCAGCACGTTTTCGTGGGGTATTCCCGTACCGGATGATCCCAAACACGTCATCTATGTGTGGCTGGACGCGTTGTCGAATTACATAACGGCGCTGGGATACGGATCGGACGACGCCAAGCTGTATGAGAAGTTCTGGCCGGCGGACTTGCAGATGATCGGCAAAGAGATCGTGCGTTTTCACTGCGTCTATTGGCCTGCGTTTCTGATGGCGGCAGGGCTGCCGGCGCCGAAGAGCATCGTGGCGCATGGCTGGCTGCTGTTTGAAGAGAACAAGATGTCGAAGTCGCGTGGGAACATTGTGCGCGCCGAAACGATTCTTGAAGTGATGGGTCAGGATGCGCTGCGCTATTTTCTGCTGCGTGAGGTGGTGTTCGGGCAGGACGGATCGTTCTCGTTCGATGCTCTTGTGCAGCGCTACAACGCCGATCTGGCGAATGGGTTGGGGAATCTGGCGAGCCGGACGTTGGCCATGATTACGCGCTATTTCAAGGGCGAGGTACCGTATCCCTCGGCGGGAGCAGCGCGCCGTCCGGCGGATGGTGCGATCGCGGAGGCCGCGGGCAGGACCATCGCGGAATGCAATGGGCTGTTCGATCAATATCAATTTTCACGCGCTCTGGAACTTGCCTGGGGATTGGTGGCGGCGGTTGACAAGTACATTGTGGAGAACGAGCCATGGGTGCTGGGTGAAAAGCAGGACGAAGAGATCCGTGCACAACTGGTGACGGTGCTGTATACCAGCGCTGAGGCGCTGCGAATCGTGACCGCGCTGGTGCATCCGGTGATCCCGGAAGCAACTGCGAAAATATGGACTCAGCTTGGTCTGGGCGATATCAAGACGTTCCGGCTGGTGGACCTGAAATGGGGACAACTCGAGTTAGGGACGAAACTTGGGAGTGTTGCTCCAGTATTTCCGCGGGCAGACAAGAGCGCAATCGAAAGGATGCAAGAGATGGAAGAACAGGGACGCGGAGCAGTGGCTCCAACGGCGAGTGAAGCGCAACCATCGGCGAAGCCTGCGGCAGCAGCTACGGCCACAACCACGGCCGCAGCCAAGACTGCACCCCCGATTCCTGAGGGGAAGATCGGTATCGACGATTTCACCAAGGTCGAAATGCGGGTCGGACAAGTCAGAGTGGCCGAGAAGGTTCAGGGGGCCGACAAACTGCTCCGCCTGGAAGTTGATCTCGGGAACGAAGTCCGACAAGTGGTGGCGGGAATCGCCGAGGCTTATGCGCCAGAAGCGCTGGTCGGGCGCAAAGTGGCGATCGTGACCAATCTTGCCCCGCGGAAGTTGCGCGGACTGGAATCGAATGGCATGATCCTGGCCGCATCGGTGGAGGGCGGGAAGCCGGTGTTGGCAAGCTTTCTGGAAGATGTGCCTGTGGGGGCGAAGCTGAAATAACGAAACCTTCGCCACAGAGGCCACAGAGTTTCACCGAGGAACCCTCCGAATGACCAACGACCAACCACCGGTTTTCGTCGACTCCCACGCCCATCTGGATGGCGAGCAGTTTCATGCTGACCGGGAGCAGGTGATCGCACGCGCGCGGGATGCGGGTGTCGAGAGCATCGTGGCCATCGGGAACGGCGACGGACCGGGGAGCATGGACTGTGGCGTTAAGCTAGCCGAGCGGTACGAATTCATTTATGCCACCGTCGGCATTCATCCCCACGAAGCCAAACTGGCAACCGAGGCGGCCTTCGTCGAACTTGAGCAACTAGCGAAACGACCCAAGGTCATAGCATGGGGCGAAATTGGACTGGATTATTTCTACGATCACTCGCCGCGAGATGTGCAACAGCAAGTCTTCGTCAAGCAGATGGAATTGGCGCGCGCAGCCAAGCTGCCGATCGTGATTCACTGCCGCCCATCGGACGGGAGCGACGATGCCTGGCAGGAGTGTCTGGGATTGATCTCGCTGCACTGGGCGAGCAGCGGATTGGGCGGCATTTTGCACTGTTTCACGGGAACTTGGGCACACGCGAAACATGCGCTGGACCTCGGATTCATGATTTCATTTGCCGGGAACATCACGTTCCCCAAGGCGCAGCAGATTCGGGATGCGGCCAAGGAAGTGCCGCTGGAGCGGATGTTGGTCGAAACCGACTGTCCCTTTCTCGCACCGGTGCCGCATCGTGGCAAGCGCAACGAACCGGCATTTGTGAGGGAAACTGCGCGCCAACTGGGCGATTTGCGCGGGCTTTCGACGGAAGAGATTGGCGTACAGACGGCGAAGAACTTCTACCGTTTCTTTTCACTTCACGAAACGGCCAACTCCATTTAGTTTGGTAGCACGCATCTTTCATTGGGGCACCGCAATCTGATACTTGGAAGCCGAACACCATGCCAGAGAACACGTTCGACATCGCGAGCAAAATTGACCTGCAGGAAGTGTCCAATGCCATCCAGCAGGCGCTGAAGGAAGTCCATACCCGCTTTGACTTGAAGGACGCAAAGGCGACAATTGAAATGGATGGCAAAGACGCCATCGTGCTGCACTCCATTGACGAGTACAAGCTCAAAGCAGTCAATGACATTTTTCAACAAAAATTGGTGAAGCGTGGGGTTTCGCTCAAAGGGCTGACTTACGGCGCGGTCGAGTCCGCCCTCGGCAGCACCGCAAAACAGCGCATTACCATGCAGCAGGGGATCCCCATCGAGAAGGCGCGCGAAATCGTGAAGACCATCAAGGACAGCAAGAAGAAAGTGGGCGTGTCCATCCAGGGGGACGTGGTGCGGGTGAGCGGGAAGGACCGTGATACGCTCCAGGACATCATCGCCCTGCTGAAGCAGCGCGACTTTGGGATTGATATGCAGTTTACGAATTACCGAACCAACTAGCGACAAACCGCCACGTGAGCACATCAGCCGCCATTAACGGGAAAGAGATCTTCGAACTGTTGCGCGAGGACTTGGCGGCGATCGAGCGCGAGTTCGGACGGGACACGGTTTCCGGGGTGGAAGCCATCACCGAGATTGGCGAATACCTGCGCGCGGGCGGAGGCAAGCGTATCCGCCCCATGCTGCTGCTGCTTTCTTCCAAGCTTTTTGCTTACTCCGGACGCGGCGCCATCAAGCTGGGAGCGGTGATGGAGATCATTCACCCCGCGCCCCTGGTGCATGACGACATCATTGACGAGGCCCAGACCCGGCGCGGGCGCCCCGCCGCGAACACGCAATGGGGAAACTCGAAATGCGTGCTGGCGGGCGACTGGCTGTACATGCAGGCCTTCAAGATCGCCGTTCAGGAGCGCAACTTCCGTACCTTGGACACGCTGATCGAACTGACGCAGCAGATGGTCGAGGGCGAACTGTTGCAGATGGAAAAGCTGGGCAAGCTGATTTCACTGGACGAACATTTTGACCTGATTTATCGCAAGACCGCGTGCCTGTTTTCGGTCTGCATGCGAATCGGAGCCATCCTCGGGGGCGCGACGGTGGAGCAGGAGGAAAATCTAGCGCAGTATGGACGAGACCTAGGAATGGCGTTCCAGATTGTGGACGATGTACTGGATCTGACGGCGTCGGAAAGCGTTCTGGGCAAGCCGGTGGCCAGCGACTTGCGCGAAGGCAAGGTCACGATGGCGGTCATCCACGCTCTGGAACGGTGCGGCCCGCGGGAACGGGAAAAGATCAGCACGGTGGTGCGAGAGCAGGCTTTCGACGGCGTAAGCCACGAAGAAATCCTGGAGATCCTGAACCGCTATGGATCGATTGATGCCGCCCAGCAGTGCGCCCTGCAGTATGCCGGGCTGGCACGGAACGCGATCTGCAGGTTTCCTGACAGCGAAACCAAGCGCGCGCTGCTATGGGCCCCGGAATATGTAGTAGGAAGAGAGAAGTAAGGTAAATCCGTTTTAGCTCGGGCCTCGTAATACAATTGGGGCATAACCCACCACTTCAATTCAAATACTTTAAGGAGAATGAAAAATATGAAGAAGCTTTTGGTTTTAGCATTGGCACTCTCGGTTACGATGATCGCCGCTTCCGCCATGGCGCAAGACACCATGAGCAAAGACTCGGGGAAAACTGCCGCCGCCGCTCCTTTGAAGAACGTCAAGGGCACGGTGAAGTTCGACGGCGACAAGGCGAGCTTCGTCGCGGACAAGGACCAGAAGTCATGGGATGTCATGAATCCCGAGGCACTCAAGGGTCATGATGGCCACCACGTGGAACTCAGCGCCCACGTTTATGCGGACAAGGGCGCCATCCACGTGATGAGCGTGAAGATGCTGAAGTAAGCGACGCGACGGCAAGAACTCTAGGGCGGCGAAGACGCCGCCTTTTTTTGTTTATACTGACAACGGCACTGCCGTTCCCAAACCCTGTGAATCCGCTCTTCGCACTCATCGCGCGCCATCGCTACCTCCTGACCTTCCTGGTGGTACTGTCGGAGGCCATTGGCCTGCCGGTGCCGGCGGCTCTGGCTCTGGTGGCGGCCGGGGCAGGAGTGGCCTCGAAGGCGCTGAATGGCCCACTGGCCATGGGTGCGGCGTTGTCCGCAATGCTGCTGGGCGACACCCTGCTGTTTGTCTTGGGCCGTTACATGGGCTGGACGCTGCTGGCCGTTCTATGCCGGTTGTCGGTGAACCCGGAGAGTTGCGTTTTGCGTTCGGCGGAATCGTTTTACAAGCGGGGAAAACTCACGCTGCTGTTTGCTAAGTTTATTCCCGGTGTTAATACCATGGCGCCTCCGCTGGCAGGAAGCATGAAGATGCGTCCGCTGCAGTTTCTGCGGTTCGATCTGACCGGCGCGACGCTGTACATCCTGGCCTACGGCGGCATGGGTTTCCTGTTCCGCGATTTTCTGGCAGCCATTACCCGTGGCTTGCAAGCTGCAAGCCATGTGTTTGGAGAAGTGCTGTTCACTGCAGCCCTGGTCTATACCGGCTATCGGGTGTGGATCTATCGCAAGAACCTGGTGTATAAGGTCGTGCCGCGGGTGCAGGTCGAGGAACTGGCAAGGAAGCTGGCTTCTGATGAGGCAGCCAAAGTGGTGCTGGTGGATGTGCGGAGCCATGGTTACTACGATCCCGACGCATCCCGTATCAAAGGCTCCATCCGGATTGAGCCGAACAATCTGTACGAAGAGCTGAAAACACTTCCAAAGGACAGGGACATCTATCTTTACTGTACTTGAGCACGCGAAGCGACCAGCGCCCGGGTGGCGCTGCAACTGGAAGAGAAGGGGTTCAAGGCGTTTGTGATTGTTGGTGGCCTGGCAGCCTGGCGGAAAGCGGGACATGCATTGGAACCGGTGCCGCGTGATGATTTGGTAAAGCTGCCAACGTTTTCGTAAACCGGTGTGGGGCCGGCCGATTCTCGATCCGAGTTTCATGACCCTCCATAAAGAAATCGAAATCAAGTTTCGCGTGGAGAACCTGCGCTTACTCAACCGCAGGCTGCGGCAGTCGGGATTCCGGGTGGTCACACCTCGCACTCACGAAATGAACACCCTCTACGATCTGCCGGGGCAGCGGTTACGGAAGCGCGGCGACTTGCTCCGGCTGCGCAAGTACGGGCGAAAGTGGACGCTTACCCACAAAGCCAAGGGCAAGACCGGGCGTCACAAGATACGCGTGGAAAACGAAACCCAGGTCGCCGACGGCGCTAGAATGGACATTATTTTGCGGGCTCTGGGATTTGCTCCGACCTTCCGCTATGAGAAGTTTCGCGCGGAATGGAGCGATGGCAAGGGGCACGTCGTGGTGGACCAGACTCCGGTTGGGAACTTTGGCGAGATCGAAGGTCCAGCCTACTGGATCGACCAAACAGCCCGCCACTTAAGGGTTCCGCAGGCTAGCTACATCACCGAAACCTACGCTGCACTGTTTTTTCGCTGGAAGAGACTGACCGGGAGCGCCGCCCAGGAAATGACTTTCGCTTCGGTAGGAAAGAGCAAGACCCGGTAGCTCTAACCACCTCTGCAAATGCTGCACCAAAGTAGCAAACAAGATCGATAGACGCACGCATGGTAACCTCAACTTGCTCTGGTCTTGTGCTCCTGCCAGCGCTGTGGCAGTACAAAAAGACAACTTTCGCAGACTTCTGCGGACAGTAGAAGCGCTCTCCGATCTTGGCCCCGCCATGACCGCCGAGCGTGCTTTTTCGCAGATCTCAGGGCTTATGCTGTCCGCCTTGCAACAGGCGGCCGGTGCTCGCGAAGTTGTGCTCTTCACTTACAGCGACAAACCTTCCCTGCTGACTTCGATTGCGTCCAACGGCTTCGCGCTGATGCCGGACCCGGCCATCATTCCGATGCTGCCCAAGCATGTCCATGCGCTCTCGACGGCACGCGGCCCGGCCGTAGTGGAAGCGGGGTCTCACGACGCCTTCCTGAGTTCCAACGGAAATGTAGCTCCCGAATTGTTCCGCTGCATCGCTCCCCTGAAAGTTGGCGGCAAACTGGTGGGCGTAGTCGCTTTGGGGCATCGCGAAGGAGACGCGAACTACGACGCGGGAGAACTGGAAGCGCTGGATCTGCTTTGTCACTACGTGGCCCTGGCCATCCATAATCAGACGTTGAGTCAGACTCTGGCGCAGCGGGTCTCGGAAAACCTGCGGCTCATGGCCTCGCTGCATGGTTTCTATGACAACGCCCTGGAGGCTTTCGCTATCGCGATCGACGTGAAGCACGTGAACATCCACGGACACTCTTTGCGGGTCGGACGGTATGCGGCGGCCATGGGCGAAGCCATGAATCTGGAGACTTCCGAAGTGGCGGCGTTGCGCTCTGCCGGATATCTGCACGATATCGGCAAAGTAGCCGTGGATAAGCGCCTATTCGGCAAAACCACCTCGCTAGACGCAGAAGAATTTCGCGAGATGGCTGACCATACCGTAGTTGGGCACCGGATTGTCAGCGGGGTACAGTTTCCCTGGCCGCGAATTCCCGAGATCGTCCGCTGGCATCACGAACGCGCGGATGGGTCAGGGTATCCGGACAAGCTGGCAATCGAAGAAGTCCCGCTAGGAGTGCGCATTGTAGGACTGGCCGACACTTTCGACGCCATGGTCAGCGAGCGACCGTATCGTGAACCGATGTCCCTGGGCGCTTCGTTGAGTGAGATCGTGCGTTTGACACCACTGAAATTCGATCCCAACGTGGTGCAGGCTTTACTGCTGCAAGTGCGTCGCGACACCGTGGGCAGCAACCGCACACCGTTTCTCGAAGCCCGGATGGCGGACACCATTGCCGCCCCGGATGTTGACCATCTCGCGGCCAGCCTGCAACACAAGGTGACTCGCGGCAGGCTGTTCCTCACTTAGAGTTTGCTACTGGTGGAGGCAGTGTACCCTTAGCGGAGTCATGTGGTGTTACATGGCGCAGAACTCGAACCCGGGAAGGCCCGAACGCCAATAGCCTTATAGGGAGACTCCCGCAGCAACTTCCGTACCGTTCCGGGTTTGTAGATGTAGTAGTTTTTTCGAGACGGTATGAAGTTGGGGCATCGCCAAATCGCGACTGCGGGTTTGTTGCTTGGAGTCGCTCTCCCGGGGCAACTGGCAACCGCCAAGAAGAAGGATAGGAACCCAGTACCTTCCCAAATAGACCCTGAGAAGCGGGCTGTGCACGCACTGAACCGGCTCACCTTTGGACCCCGGCAGGGCGACGTTGAACGCGTGCAAGCGATGGGCATGGACCACTGGATTGACCAACAACTGCATCCGGAAAGAATTGACGATGGCGCGCTCGATGCCCGTCTCGCCCCTTTCCGCACACTGAAGATGAACCGAGAAGAACTATTTCAGGACTTCCCTTCTGGCGAGATGATCAAGGCGGTTGCCGAGGGCAAGCGGGCGCTTCCCTCGGACCCGCTTAAACGCGCCGTATATCAGGCGCAGCTCGACCAGTACGAGCAGAAACAGGAGCGCAAGGCGGAGAACGTGGCGAGTGCTACCCTGCCAGCGGACGCCATCGCCAAACCGGACAAGATGGCTAGTGACGACCGAATGTACTCCGAGGAGAAGATCCAGCAAGTATTGGACATGCAACCTGAACAGCGGATCGCGACCGTTCTCCAGATGCCTGCGGAAGAGCAGCGCACTCTGATCGCTTCCCTGCGGGGCAAGCGGGATGAATTTCTGGACGGAATGAAACCCCGCGAGCGCGAAGCGCTGCTGGCGCTCAACAACCCGCGCCAGGTGGTGAATGATGAACTGATCCAGGCCAAGCTGCTGCGCGCCATTTACAGCGAACGCCAGTTACAGGAAGTGATGGACGATTTCTGGTTCAACCACTTCAATGTTTTCATCGGCAAGGGCGCCGATCACTATCTGCTGACGAGCTATGAGCGCGACGTGGTTCGTCCCCACGCCCTGGGCAAGTTCGAGGATCTGCTGGTGGCCACGGCGCAAAGCCCCGCCATGCTTTTTTACCTCGACAACTGGTTGAGCGTGGGGCCAAATTCGGATGTGGCCAACGGCATCCCCAAGCGCAACCATGACGATTGGAAGAAACGCGCGCGGAACAGCGGACCCATCAATCAAGCCAAGGGCAAGCGCAGCGGTCTCAACGAGAATTATGGCCGTGAGCTCATGGAACTGCACACGCTTGGAGTAAATGGCGGCTATACCCAAAAAGACGTGACCGAGGTAGCGCGGGTATTCACCGGATGGACACTCAAACAGCCGCAACAGGGAGGCGGTTTCACGTTCGAAGAGCGCATGCATGAGCCGGGAGAGAAGATGGTGCTGGGGCATCGCATCAAGGCAAAGGGCGAAAAGGAAGGATTCGAGGTATTGCATATCCTCGCGCATCATCCTTCGACGGCGAAGTTTGTCTGCACCAAACTCGCAGTGCGCTTCGTTTCCGATGATCCACCGGGGCCGCTGGTGGACCGCATGGTCCAGACCTTTCTGAAAAAAGACGGCGACATTCGTCAGGTTATGAAAACCATGTTTGATTCGCCCGAATTCTGGGCCGCCGATACCTACCGGGCGAAAGTGAAAACTCCGCTGGAGTTTACGGTTTCAGCGGTGCGGGCCAGCGGAGCGGAAGTCAGCGATGCCGCATCTCTGGCCCGTCAACTACAAAACATGGGAATGTCTCCCTACGGCATGCAACCACCGACCGGTTATTCCATGAAGGCGACCACTTGGGTAAACTCTTCGGCGCTTCTGGGACGGATGAATTTTGCGCTGGCGCTGACTGCCGGCAAGTTGAAGGGTGTGCAAGTGAATCCTCTGATTAGGGCCGGCGAAAGCAACCCGCCGCTGGATGCCGCGACAACGCTGGCGGACTTGGAGAACGATTTGCTTCATGGCGATGTTTCCAAGCAAACCCACGATACGATCGCGGCACGGCTGCAGGATCCGCAGATCAGCCAGCGAAGGCTGGATGATCCGGTCCGGGCACCGAACGTCAACGCCATCGCGGGTCTGTTGTTGGGATCGCCGGAGTTTCAGAAAAAATAGCCATCAGCTCTCAGCTTTCAGTCCAAAGCTGAGAGCTGAAGGCTGACGGCTGAAAGCTGAGGTCTCATGTCCATCACTCGCCGCATATTTCTTCGCAATAGCGCAATGGCCGCGGTCGGTACAGCGGCCATCCCGTCGTTCCTTACCCGCGCTGCATATGGCGCGGTGGAGTCCGGGACACGCACCAAGCGCCTGGTAGTCATCTTTCAGCGTGGCGCGGCGGACGGTCTCAACATCGTGGTGCCCCACGGCGAGCCGGCTTACTACGCGATGCGGCCGTCCATCAACATTCCCCGCAAATCGGTCATTGATCTCGACGGCTTCTTCGGGCTGCATCCCTCGCTCGCAGCTTTCCAGCCTCTGTGGAACCAGCGCCACCTGGCGATTGTGCATGCCGCGGGATCACCCGATCCAACGCGGTCGCACTTCGACGCGCAGGATTTTATGGAGTCCGGCACGCCCGGCTTGAAGGCGACTGACGATGGATGGCTCAACCGCTGTTTGCATGACCTGCCTGCTCCGGCCGACAAGTCGGCATTTCGCGCTATCGCCCTGGGGCCTTCCCTACCGCGAATTCTTTCTGGCAGTGAACCTGCGTTGGCCGTGAACAACGTCAACGATTTTGGGGTAGGCGGTCGTGGCGCCAATGCCACGCCCATGTCCAATACGTTCGAAGCGATGTATGCGCAGTCGGTGGATTCGGTGCTGCACGGCACCGGACAGGAAACCTTCGACGCAGTGAGGATGCTGAAGTCGGCCGATCCTTCAAAGTACAAACCGGCGGCAGGAGCGGATTATCCCAAGGGCCGGTTTGGCGACAGCCTGAAACAGCTCGCGCAACTCATCAAAGCCAATCTTGGAGTGCAGGTCGCATTCGCTGACATCGGCGGCTGGGACCACCACGTGAACGAAGGCAGCACCCAGGGCCAGATTGCGAATGTTCTGACGGAGTTTTCACAGTCGCTGGCCGCGTTTTGGACCGACCTCGGCGACTTGAGAGAAGACACCGTCGTCGTGACCATGTCCGAGTTTGGGCGCACCGCGCGGGAAAATGGCAATCGCGGCACCGATCACGGTCATGCCAACGTGATGTTCGTGATGAGCGGCCCGGTTAAGGGCGGCAAAGTCTACGGGCGCTGGCCCGGCTTGAATCAGTCGCAGCTGTACGAAGGCCGCGATCTGGCGCTGACCACGGATTTCCGCCAGGTGCTGGGTGAGGCGGTGTATTCACATCTGGGGAATAGGGCGCTGAGTGAAGTGTTTCCAGGTTTCGAGAATCAGCCGGGGAAATTTCTCAGGTTGTTCGCGTGAGGACTCTCACACTTCGATCATTGCGTTGCCGTCCTCGATCTTGATCGGATAGACCGCAATCTTCGCGCTGGGATTGTGTGCGGCTTCGCCGGTCTTGGGGTCCCATTGCCAGCCGTGCCAGGGGCAAACGATTTTGTTGCCCTCGATGGTTCCCTGCCCCAGCGGGCCGCCACGGTGGAGGCAGACGTTGTCCATGGCGGAGACGGTTCCATTCACGTTGGCAACGCAGATGACTTTATCGCCGCAGGGAAATTCCTTGGCTTCGCCTTCCGCGGGGAGTTCGGATTGGGGGAAAACCAGCATTCAGCAGTCAGCAGTCAGCATTCAGTCGGAGAGATTACGATGCACTTCAAGAAATCGCAACATGTCTTGCCTGGCTGAATGCTGAGTGCCAAATGCTGACGGCTTACTTCGGCTGCAGCGTCTGCGCAATCATGACTTGCCGCTTGAAATTCTCCACCATGTGAGGATCGAGCCGGACCTCGGTGGGCCGCTTGGCCAGGGTCATCTGGTCGATTTTGTCCTGCAGTTTGAGCAGCGCGTAAAACAGATTCTCGGGGCGCGGCGGGCAGCCGATCACGTAGACGTCGGTGGGAACAATTTTGTCCACTCCTTGCAGCACGGCGTAGGTATTGAACGGGCCGCCGACCGAGGAGCACGCGCCCATGGAGATCACCCACTTGGGGTCGGGCATCTGGTCATAAATGCGCTTGACCACTGGCGCCATCTTCAGCGTGACGGTGCCGGCCACGATCATCAGGTCGCTCTGGCGCGGGCTGGGACGAAAGACTTCCGAGCCGAAGCGGGCAATGTCGAAACGCGCCGTGGACGAGGCAATCATTTCGATGGCGCAGCAGGCCAGGCCGAAAGTCATCGGCCATACGGCAGACTTGCGCGCCCAGTTGAAGACGTAGTCCACCGTAGTGATCATGAAATTCTTTTCGAACTTGTTTTGCAGCCAGCCCATGAGGTGTCCTTGGAAGTTCGTTATATCCCGCGTATGCAGCGTCCGCATTCAGTCTAGGGGTGGGCGCGGGAGGTGTCAAACAGAGACGCCGCTCTCCCGCACGAGCGCGGACGCTCGCGCCTACATCGCTGGCATTACGCCGGTAACTTGGAGGTGATGGAGTTCCTGACGAATAATGCCGAGGGCGGTGGTTATATCCTGGAGGCACTTGTGGCTTGGCCATTCAAAAGGAAATATGAGCGGGTGAAGCTGGCAGTGCAGGCAGAGATGCGGAGTCCGTCGAAAAACTATCCGTATCGCGGACGGACGGTCACGGTCGGCGAAGGTGGTTGCTACATTGAAGTTGTGGAAACGCTAGAACCGTCGGCCACAGTTGAAGTGGTGCTTTGGCTAAACGGGGAGAAGGTCCTGGCAAAAGCTGAGGTTGCCAGCGTTGATCGTCATATCGGCAACGGCGTCAAGTTCGTGCACATGAAGCGGGAAGATTCGGAGAAACTGAAGGCGTTCTTGAAAGCGGCCTCGCAGTCGACGGTTGCAGCAGTCCAGGCAGACAGCGCCGTCCCAGTGTTCGAAGTGACCAGGTTTACGCCGGCCTCGGCTTAGGCTGGCGTTCTAGGCTGTTTTGGGTTTGAGGCAAGCCTCGATCTTCTCCAGCAGTCCCGCCCCAGCTTCGCCGGCATCCAGCGTGGAAAAATCGTTGCCCAGTTCGATCACCGGCAGGCTGGCGCAGGCCGAGTGAAAGGCTTGCTGCGTGCCCGGGGAGGTGGTCATGTCGGGGCCTACCAGAAGAAGATCAAAATGGGTGACCCGCATCAGCATCAGGGCGTCGCTGCGGCGGCTGGTGGTGTGCACGTGGTGTCCGGCCCGGCGCAGCAACTCGCGCAGGTAGGCGAGCACATCGGCATTGCCATCGAGGCAGAGAACGCTGGGACCGGTGGGGACGGTCGCCTCGGTGCGGGTGCCAGGACGGTAAAAAGCAGCGACCGCCTCCTCCTCCGACTCGTGAGCGTCGAATAACTTCGTAAGTTGCGACAGCTCCAGAACCTTGCGGATCCGTTCCGGCACATTGCAGAGTTTGAGGTCCCCGTGCACCTGGCGAGTGCTGGTCAGGCTGCGGGCGATGGTGCCAAGGCCGCTGCTGTCAATGAATTCGACGTCTCCCAGGTGCAGGACGATGGCACGGCGGTCGCGCAACAGCCAGGCCACGTGCGCGAGCAGAGATTCGCTCTCTTCTCCGGCAATGATCCGCCCGTTGCAGCAAACGATGGTGACGCGTCCGACTTCGCGAGTGTCTAGCGACAGGCGCAATGGGCCTCCGGGTAAGGCTGGGAACAAGCCTGCGAAAGCTTCGCCCACATTATATTCATACCGGAGACAAAACGATTAGCAGAAATGAACTCCGTCGTCCAGCTCAACCGCCGAGTCGACGGAGTTCATCCCTAACGGGCAAGATTGCTGAGAACTAAAAGCGGAACGCAATTAGTGTCCCAGCACCTGGAAACCCAACTGCACGTACTGAAACGGGACCCACTTGCCGCTGTCCTGACCGCAGTAGGTGGATGATCCGAGGCACCACGAAGCCGCCAGGTGCGGTGTCATATCTGTGCTGTTGTAGGCCCAGGCGTAGATATCTGTATCTTCCGAGGTTGTGCTGACGACCACCCAGTATTGAGTTCCGGCAGTAAGCGGTATCCCGGCGGGGTCGTCAGCTTCCGCCACTGCGCAACACTGTCCGTAGGATGGCAGCTTGGTTACGTGAACACCTTTGATCAGCGGTCCTGGGACGCCGTTTTCGTCACTGTAAAGACCAAGCTCGAATCCAGCGGTCCCTCCGCCTTGTCTGCCGGCGGAGACTTCAAGCTTCGTAGCCATCGCATCCACTGCCGGAGTGAAAGCAACCGCGACCCAGGTTTGAAACGGAAAGTTCGCTCCACCTTGAGCGACGGTATTACCCCAGATGCTGAAGTACGTGGCATTCGGATACAAGCTGAAGTTGCCCGCGATCTTCGTGAGTTTGGCATCCTCCGCGGGCGCAGGCGTGATCTGGGGCGAGGGCTGTGTCGCCCGCACGAATCTGAGATCTGGACTGAAGACAAATTGGTCCTGGACAGGCGCCGCAAAAGCCGGGCTAGCAAGAAGCGCGAGGCAAAACAGCGAAAGCGTGATTCTTTTCATTTGCAGTTTCTCCTGGGATGATTAAGTTGAGCCGCATTGACATTGAATAAGCCCCAGAGAGAGCGCTGGGCTTGCAGCTTGGCTGTCCATTGTTTTTTAACTTTCTTGATCTGTCAACGCCTATATCCAACCGCGGCTCCCGGCGGAAGTCACGTTGCGGAAATATCGGCAGCAAATCAGCAGGCTCTTCGCACAAGATCGGCGAGCCCCGCTGGCGGACGCCCCTGAACTACCTCTCTCTCATTTCGGATCGGAGCCGAGACGGAGCACGTTGCCGTCGGGATCTTCGATTTGCATTTCCAGCGCCCAGGGGTAATTGGTAGGAGGGAGAAGAATCTTCAGGCCGAGGGCTTGCTATTCCTGATGAAGCTTTTCAACGTCGTCGACGCCAACCCATATCCAGGCGCGGCCCTGGCCTTGACCACCGCGGCAAAGGTACATGCCAGTTCCGTCGCGAGTGAGCGAGGTGAAATCTTCGGTGCCCCAACTGGCGTTTTCAAAACCCAGCGCGTTCACGTAGAACTGGAGGCTGGCCTGCATGTTTTCCACCCGCAGGATGGGGTTAATGCATTCGAAATGAACGCGTGGCAGTTTGGCGTCTGTCATGGGAGGCCTCCGGCGAATGATGATAACAGGCCGAGAGAATCACAAGAGTTAGCAACTCTTCATGAGCGCAACGAAGTTACGCTCTGTCTTTTCCGGCAAGGATTCCTCATAATCCAGAATGACAGGAATCCTGAGGATTGACTGATGATCCGTCCGTCCCTGACGTGCGAGTGCGGCTGCCGCATGTGGCTTCCCTATCGCAAGTCTCAACCGGCCGTGAGCGAACCGGGATGGGTTCCGAAAGAATTCCTGTCCCGGGAGATGGCCTGCCCCGAGTGTGGCCGGGCGTCGGCGTACGGAGTGCGGGACGTGCGCTGGGCCGAAGGTGCCGAGATCGATCCGGTCACCGGCGGCGACGAGGTCAGTTGCTGGTTCGTCGAGACCGTGTGCAATGAGCAGCGCTGCGAGCTGCCCATCGGATTCCATTGGCTGACGGGCGGGCACAGCGGACCGGAAGAGATTCGCTTTCGAACCCTGCGGCTGTTTGAACGAGGATTTTTCAAGAGCTTGCTATGCGGACGCGGCCATCCTCCCGGAACACGCGTCCCCACAGTGCGGCGCGTGGGATAGGCGGTTGAATCATCGCTGGTGAACGGTATTATCCTCGGACGCAAATGAAGACTCCTCATGCCTGACTCCACAGCCACTTGGGGTAGCTCAGTTCGACACTGGTGGGCACAGGCGCGGACGTCTTTTCCCTGGATTGTCGCGATCGCGCTCGTGCTGCGCTTCGGATACATCATGATTGCCCACACCTACAAGCTGAAAACCGTGGAGGACAATTTCGACTTTGGCTGGGAGATGGGGCGCATTGGGCGTGCACTGGCGCAAGGGGAGGGCTTCAGCAATCCTTTCATGGGCATTACCGGGCCGACGGCGTGGGAACCGCCGCTTTACCCGTATTTGATTGCTGGTGTGTTCAAGGCATTCCGAATCTACAGCCGGGCATCGGCGCTGGTGCTGCTGAGCATGAACAGCGTGTTCTCGGCGCTTACTTGCCTGCCCATTTTTCTCATCAGCAAACGCTGTTTCAGCGAAAGAGTCGCAGTCTGGGCGGCATGGGCCTGGGCCCTGCTCCCTCCGATTATTTTCTGGTGCACGCGCTGGGTGTGGGAAACAAGCCTGGCGGCGCTATTGCTGGCAATCATCTACTGGTTGACGCTGGTGATGGAGGAAGCGAAAGATGTGAAACCGTGGGTAGGGTTCGGTCTGCTCTGGGGTGTGGCGACACTGACCAACCCCTCGCTTTTATCGTTTCTGCCGGCTTCCGGGCTGTGGGCATGGCGGCGCGCGCGTCAAGGCCGGCGCTCACTCGGCGGAATTGTTTTGGCAGCGGTCATGTTCTTTGCGTGCATCGCGCCCTGGCTGATTCGTAACCACCGCACCTTCGGCCAACCGATCTTCATCCGCTCCAATTTTGGGGCGGAACTTCGCCTGGGCAACGGACCGGGAGCGAATGGGTTGTGGATGGAATACCTGCATCCCACAAAGAATGTGGTGCAGATGCAGTTATATCGGCGGATGGGCGAGATGGCATATGTGGCAGAACGTAAGCGAGAGGCGATGGCCTTTATCCGCGAAGACTACGCGCGCTTTGCCGACCTGTGCCTGAAGCGGTTCATTTATTACTGGGGCGGACTACCACACTCGCCCGACGAATCGCGGATGGCGCCGGTGGCAAATTCACTATATCTGGCGTCTTCGCTCTTGGCGTTTTGGGGGTTGGGGCGGGCGATTCGCAAGCGCCAGCCAGGCTCGTGGCTATTCTTCTGGCTGGTACTGTGTTATCCACTGGTCTATTATGCGGTGTTTCCGCACCCGCGCTACCGGCATCCCGTTGAGCCGGAACTGATGATTCTGATCGTGTACATAATCTCCGAGGCGGAAAGGAAACCGCAGTCAGGACGACCCTAGTCAGCGTCGATGCTAACGACGTGGATGGAATCTCCTTTTTCGTCCAGCGTTCCGCGCAGTTTGACCTTTAGACCTACGAAGCGGCGGGGCAGGTCCTGGTTGTCGAGATGATAGACATGGCCTTTGGAGGCCAGCACGAATTTCCCTCCGAGTTGCGAGATGCAGTAGATGGAACAAGTGGCGGCGGTGTGGCCGGCAGCGCCGGACTTGGACTTCAACATCTCTTCGTGCGATTTCGTCAGCGAGTGAACGTTGAAAGCGCACTGGCTGTCGGAAATCTCGCCTTTGAACGTAGCGGAACCCTGCTCGCCGGCGTAGGCGGTGAAGGCACAGAAGATGGTGAGGATTGAGATCCAGTTCTTGCGTATTCTCATGAGTCCACTCCAGACACTGCGAGAAAGTGTACCGCAATGTTGAGAACGATTAAGGTTCCACCACGAATCTCATGAACATGCCCTCATGATCCTCACTGCAAATGACGGTGCAAACCACTACGTAGTCGCCCGGCTCTTGTGGCGCCGTCATAGCAAATTCCTGAGTGCCGGGCTTGAGCAGGAGATCCCAGTCCGGAACTTTAGTGCGGTCTTTGGCACGCAACAGCGAGAATCCGTGAATGAAGCCGTCGCGGTTGTGCGATTTTGCCTTTCGGGCGGTGATCCGAAGCAGAACCCGCTCACCCGCCTTCACAGAAATCTCAGGTGTTTTCTCGCCGGCGATTTTGTAACGACTGTCCTTGTCGGCCAGAATCTCTATGACACGAATCTTGTCGGAGGCTTGAGCGTGTGCCCAGCCGACCGTATAAACCGCAAGAACCACCCCCAGCAGAACCCTTGTGCTCATGCGCGATGGCGTGTCCTGGTCCAACCCTTACTGGGTCATGTAGTAGAGGACGAACCGCATATCCTCGTCCGTGATTGTGGCTCGCACCCGCATGTGGCGCACGATGGTCGCCATCATGCGCGGCGGAAACTTGTGAGGTGCGGCATGACAGCGACCGCAATTGGCACGGAAGCGCTTTTCGCCTTCCAGTCGCATGGTGTCTGCATCTTGAACCTTGCTCACGGCGGGCGGGGCCGCGGCATTGCTGTTTCGCGGGGAGACGGCGGCAGAAGCGATGGAGAGCAGGGCCGCGATCGACAGCGTCGCGATCAGTTTCAGTCTCATTGCAACTCCGTTCGTCCGAGTGGCAAGGCAAAGCGGTAAGCTACGCCCACATTCCACAAGTTGAAGTTACCGTCAGCGCTGAATTGACGGCCGTAGCTGGCGGCGGCTTTGAGCCCATCCTGCAAGTAGTAGTTCAGGCCGAAGTCTGCTTCGTGGGTGTTGAGGGCGGGCAAGCCGTACTCTGCGGCATCGTCTTCAGTAATTTGTCCTGCAAAGAGTTGCTGTGCCCGGCCGACAGCTTCGGCGCGACGCATGAACTTGTTCCAGGTCCGTATCTGGCTGAGGCGATAAGCGGCTTCAATCCAATAACCACTGCCCAGGTTGGAGCGGGCGTATTCCGAGCGCAAGTTCAGCGGCAGTGGGGTTGGCTGCCAGGCAAAGTGAAAGCCGAAACCGTTGTTGCGCCCTTTTTGCAGCAGTTTTTGCCAGGAAGCCCCGACCTCAATTCGTGGGCCGGGAAAGAACAGGCCTGCGCGGCCGCCGGCGGTGCGATCGGAATCCAAAGTGTTGTTGGTGCTCGAGACGGAGAAGTAGGTTGCATAGTTGAGATTGACTTTGGCATTCAGCGGGAACCCGCCGCGGAACATTGCGCCGTTACTGGAGCCGGTGCCGATGGGGAAAATCAGCGGCGTCGATTGCAGGTCGCGAATCCAGATGGGATACAGGCGCTCGTTGTAGATGCCAAAGGGCGTCAGGAATCGGCCAACGGTCACGGTCACGGAGGAGCTGACGATGTAGTCGGCCTGAAGGTAGTTCAGTTCTTTTCCGACCTGGCCGCCGTAAGGGCCGTCGCCCCAGTCCTTGCGCTGGAAGTCGCCTTCGAATTCGCCTCGGGCCTCGATCAGCCAATGGTCACCGAGGGGGACGAGAATTACCGGATTGATTTCCGAGACGATCTCAGCCTTGCCGGCCTGAACGTTGGTAAAGAAACCGGCGTTGCCAGTGAGGATCGGGACTGGGTTATCCGCGCTATAGGTTTGCGCGACGAGCAGCGTGGGAAAGACAAGAACACCGAGAAATAGGGCGCACCTCCAGCGCGAGACCGGAGCCGGCGTCGACCGGTGGGCCAAAAACTTGGGAAGATACTGCACCGCACTTCCTCACTTCCTGCTGCTGGTGGAGTTATTGTCCAATGTCTTGGGGCGAAGGACAAAGATAACGGAAGTAACTGTGCCGCATTGATATACGAGCCGCAATAGTTTCGAGAAACTTCACACTCACGAACTGCACACTGGCGCGTCTAAGCTGTGTCTGACCGGAGGAACTATGAACCGCCAACGCCGACACGCCGCCTGGATGGGAGCGATTCTGGGTTTGTTTTGTGCGCTGCTTTATGCCGCCGAGGCCAACGCCAAGGATTATGGAAAGCTGACCGAGGAGTTCCATCACACCTATGCGCTGGGCACCGGAGGCCGCGTGGAACTCGACAACATCAACGGCGCCGTCCACATTACGGCCTGGGACCAGAACGAGGTCAAAGTTGACGCGGTGAAGTATGCGAACACCAAGGAGCGGATGGACGAAGCCGAGATCGAAGTGGAAAGCGGGAGCAGCTACGTATCCATCCGCACCAAATATCGAGATCACAACCATACCTGGGACAGGGATGGCTGGAACAATCCGGCGAGTGTGGAGTACACGATCACCGTCCCTAGAAACGCCCGGTTGGATGAAATCAAACTGATCAACGGGCCGCTGGACATTCATGGCGTGGCAGGCGAGGTGCGCGCATCGTGCATCAACGGACGCATGACGGCGCAGGGGTTGCAGGGCCGGGTCAAACTGGAATCGGTGAACAGCCGGATGGACGTGCAGTTCGACCGTCTTAGTAATTCACCGGTCGAGCTTTCGTCGGTGAATGGTGGAATCGAACTGACATTGCCCTCAGACGCTAAGGCGGAGGTAGAAGCATCGACCGTATCTGGGAGCATAGAAGATGAGTTCGGGCTGCACGTCAACAATCATCGTTATGTTGGACACGACCTGCGTGGAGAGTTGGGGAGCGGCGGGCCGCGAATCGAGCTTTCCAATGTGAATGGGCGAATCGAGATACGGCACGCCAACGACGGACGGGCGTTAAGTACGGCGAAGGACCTCAGTAGCCGCGATCGGGATGACGATAGAGATGACGACGATGAGATCTGAGAGAGTGTCCCGAAAAACAGGTTCCTCGACACATCTTTAGAACCGCCACAGCATTAACACTGACGCACGGGCGAGGACGCCCGCGCCTACATTTACACCGCTGCGGGTTGGGCCACTTCCTGAAGGGCTGACGCAAAAGCGCTGATGGCCTGGTCAATTTGCTGCCGGGTGATGATCAACGCTGGCTGAAAACGAATCACGTTGCCGTAGACGCCGCCGACACCCACCAACACTCCACTCTTCAGCAGAGCGTCGCGGATCGCCTCAGCTTCAGCAGTTGCGGGGGTCAGCTTTTCGTCTTTCACCAGTTCAACACCGATCATAAGGCCCAAGCCGCGAATGTCCCCGATGATGGGATTCTGCTTCTGCAACTCGCGTAACTTCGACATGGCGTAATAGCCGGTTTCAGCGGCTCGCGCAGGCAGATTCTCTTTCTGCATGAAGTCGATGTTGGCGAGCGCAGCGGCGCAGGAAACTGGGTTGCCTCCGAAAGTCGAAAGATGGTCGCCGGGCTTAAAGGCAGCGGCGATCTCTGGCCGTGTACTGAATGCGCTTAGTGGGAAACCGTCGGCGATGCCTTTGGCAGTGACCAGAATATCGGGATCGACACCGTAATGCTCGTAAGCGAACATCTTGCCGGTCCGGCCGAAGCCGGATTGGACTTCGTCGGCGATGAATAGGATCCCGTGCTGGTCGAGGATTTGCTTTACTTCTTTGAAGTAATTCGACGGCGGCACGATGATGCCGCCTTCACCCATCACTGGCTCGGCAATGAATGCGGCTACGTCGGCAGAAGTGGCGAAACGGATCACATCGTCGATCGAGCGGGCACATTGGCGCCCACATTCTTCGGGATCGGTGCGCCACTGCGAACGGTAAGCGTACGGCGCGGGTGCAAAAGCCACGCCGGAAGCGTAGGGACCGCCGCGCTTCTTGCGTCCCTGGTTGCCGGTAATGCTGAGGGTTCCCCAACTGCGTCCGTGGAAACTGGCGTGGAGAGCGATGAATTCATGTTTGCCAGTGTAAAGACGCGCCAACTTCATGGCGCCTTCAATAGCCTCGGCGCCACTATTGCCGAAGAAAGTCTTGGTGAGGCCGCGGGGAGCGATGTGGGCGATTTTCTCCGCGAGATCAGCGACCGGCTGCACATGGTAGATGTAGGACGAGCAGTGGACGAGCTTGTCCATCTGGGCCTTGGCGGCGGCGACGACTTGGGGATTGTTGTGGCCGGCGTTAACCACGGAAATACCGGCAAAGCAGTCGAGGTACTCGCGGCCGTTGACATCGGTGACGGTGGCACCACTTGCATGATCAATGACGATGGGCACAACCGACTTCATGAAGCCGGTCATTACGTAGTCTTTGTATTTTTGGATGGTGTCTGACATGAATACCTCTTTTGTCTCTGTGAACCTCTGTGTCCCCTGTGGTTATGGTTTTTCTTAACCACAGGGGACACAGAGGTTCACAGAAAAAACCAATTCAGAATTTCCGCGAATGTTCTTTTGCCCAGCGTTCTACCACCACTTTTTTCTCTGTATAGAACTCAACCGCGTCGCGGCCCTGGCCGTGCATGATTCCGAAGAAGCTATCTTTCCAGCCACTGAAGGGGAAATAGGCCATGGGTGCAGCGACTCCGATGTTGATGCCGATATTACCTGCCGGGGCCTCATAGCGGAAACGCCGCGCGGCTGCACCGCTCGAAGTAAATAGCGACGCCTGGTTGCCGTAGGGACTGCGCTCAAGGAATGCCAGGGCTTCGTCCATGCCGTCGGCGTGGATCAGGCTGAGGACTGGGCCGAAGATTTCAGTGTCGGCAAGTTCACTGGTGGCAGGCAGATTGTCGAGAATGGTCGGCTTCACGAAGTTTCCGGCCTCGTATTTGGGGATCTTGGCGCTACGGCCGTCGAGCAGGACTTTCGCGCCCTGCTTCGCGCCGGTTGCGATAAGAGATTCGACTCGCGATTTGCTCTTAGGAGTGATGACCGGCCCCATTTGCACGCCGTCGTCAAGGCCGATGCCGACGCGCAGGTTTGCAGCAGCTTCGGTGATGGCGTCACGAAACGTTTTCTGCGCCTCGCCCACAGTCACAGCGACCGACACCGCCAGGCAACGCTGACCGGCGCATCCGAAGGCGCTGTCACTAATGATTTGAGTAGCCATGGCCATGTCCGCGTCGGGGAGAACGATGACGTGATTCTTAGCGCCGCCCTGGCATTGCGCGCGCTTGCCGTTCGCTCCCGATCGCGCGTAGACGTGTCGCGCTACTGGGGTTGAGCCTACAAAACTAATCGCTCGAACCTTGGGATGATCGAGCAGCGCGTTGACCACGTCCTTGCCGCCGTTCACCAGGTTGACCACCCCCTTGGGCAGGCCAGTTTGCTCCAGCAGTTCGAAGGCGCGGCGCATGGTGAGGGGCACGCGCTCGGAAGGCTTCAAGATAAAAGTGTTGCCGCAGGCGACGGCGTAAGGCAGAAACCAGAACGGAATCATGCCGGGGAAATTGAAAGGGGTGATGGCAGCGACCACGCCGAGCGGCTGGCGAATCATGAATTCATCGATGCCGCGAGCCACGTCTTCGAGGTTGTAGCCTTGCATCATCATCGGAATGCCGCAGGCAACTTCGACGTTTTCGATGGCGCGACGCAGTTCGGCTTTGCCCTCGGCGAAGGTCTTGCCATTTTCTCGGGTGATGATGCGGCCCAGTTCGTCGATATGATCTTCGAGAAGCTGCTTGAGTCTGAACAAAGGCTGGATGCGGTCTTCGGGCGGTGTGCGACGCCATTCGGGATAAGCGGCAGCGGCAGCATCCACAGCCGAGGCGACCTCGGCGGCGCTTGAGAGTGGAGTTTGGGCGATAGTTTCGCCGGTGGCCGGATTGGTGACATCGAGCCATTCGGAGGCGCGCGATTCGACCCAGCGGCCGTCGATGAAGTTCGGGACCTTGGTTGTTGGAGGTGCGGCGACCGGCATAGATGAATAATCTCCGTTTTACGTGACTTGGGCCACGGCACCCTGGCGCTCGCTAACCATCTGCAATGCGGCTTCAAGCACGTCAAGCGCCTCGTCCATTTGCTCGTCAGTGACGACTAGCGGCACCAGCACGCGAATGACGTTGGAATACGACCCGGCAGTGATCGTAATCAGTCCATGCTCGTAGCAGTATTGGGTTATCTTCTTGGTCTCATCGGCCGCGGGTTCGCGCGCCTCGGCCGATTTGACCAGTTCGATGGCCTGCATGCCGCCCAGGCCGCGGACATCGCCGACGAGGGCCCAGCGCTTCTGCCATGCTTTTGCGCGCTTCTGAAAGTGGCTCCCTATTTCGTTGGCGCGGCGCAAGAGATTTTCACGGTCGAACATATCCAGCACGGCGAGCGCGGCTGCGCAGGAAACTGGGTTGCCAGCAAACGTACCGCCCAGGCCGCCAGGGCCAGGTGCGTCCATGATTTCGGCGCGTCCGGTGATGGCCGCCAGGGGTAATCCGCCGCCGAGTGACTTGGCTGAGACCAGAATGTCCGGCTCAATCCCGTAATGCTCGCTCGCAAACAGTGTTCCGGTGCGGCCGAAACCGCTTTGCACTTCGTCGGCGATGAACAGTACGCCGTGCTTGCGGCAAATGTCGATCAGCACGCAGAAGTAATCCGGCGGCGGCACGACGAATCCGCCCTCACCCAACACCGGTTCGGCGATCACGGCAGCGACATCCTCCGATGCGACCACGCGCTTGAAGGTGTCTTCCAAATGACGCGCACAGAAGAGATCGCACGAGGGATACTTCAACGAATAGGAACAGCGATAGCAGTACGCATAAGGAATGCGGTAAACGTCACCGGGGAACGGAGCAAAGCCAGCCTTGTAAGGATGAGTCTTGCTGGTGAGGGCGAGAGTCATCATGGTCCGGCCGTGGAAGGCGTCCTCGAAGGCGATGATCCCCGTGCGGCCGGTGTGCGCACGCGCGATTTTAACGGCGTTCTCGACCGCCTCGGCGCCGGAGTTTACGAAGAAAGTCTTCTTGGGAAACTTGCCGGGCGTGACCTCGTTCATACGCTCGGCCAGGCGAACGTAGTTTTCATACGGCGTGACCTGGACACAGGTGTGCAGGAAGTTGTCAAGTTGCTCGCGAATAGCGGAAAGCACTGGTTCCTGCCGATGGCCAACATTGATGCAGCCAATGCCCCCGGCGAAGTCGATGTAACGATTGCCATCCACGTCCTCCAGCCAGGCGTCTTGGGCATTGGCTACATACACCGGGGTACCGTGAGACAGGCCGCGGGGGACGGCGGTAGCCCGGCGTTCGGCCAGCGCTTTCGATTTCGGGCCGGGGATCGTGGTTCGCAGTTGAATGATCGGCATTAGGATAAGTTTCCAGTTTCCAGTTTCTAGTTTCTAGAATTCTCTCAGTACCAGGCAATCGGCGCTTCGTTCAGGTTGATGTAAACCTGTTTAGTTTCGAGATATTCTTCAATGCCCCAGGGGCCGAGCTCGCGTCCGAATCCGGATTGTTTGTAACCTCCCCAGGGAGCTTCGACGTACGTCGGCTGCATGTGGTTCACCCACACAATGCCAGCGCGAATCGCCTTCACCGCGCGGAACGCCTTGAAGATGTCGCGAGTCCAGACCGCGGCAGCCAGGCCGTAGGGCGAATCGTTGGCGATCTTGACCGCCTCTTTCTCGTCTTCAAAGGGAATGACCGTGGCGACGGGACCAAAAATCTCTTCGCGGGCAATGCGGGCGCTGTTGGTTACGTCATAGAAGATGGTGGGCTGCACGTAGTAGCCTTTGGCAAACTGCTCGGCGCGGCCTCCTCCGAAAGCGAGCTTGGCTTCTTTCTTGCCGACTTCCTGATAAGAACGAACGCGGTCGTACTGGTCTTTGCTGACGAGCGGACCCATCTTGGTGTCGCGGTCGAGGGGCGCGCCCAGCTTGACTTTCTTCGCTTTCTCGGTCATGGCGTCGACGAACTGTTTGTAAATCGGCTTCTGGACGAGAATGCGGCTGCCGGCGGAACAGACTTCTCCCTGGTTAATGAAGACTCCGAAGAGCGCGCCGTCGATGGCGGCTTCGAAATCGGCGTCGGCGAAGAAGATGTTAGGGGACTTGCCGCCGAGTTCGAGAGTCACGCGCTTGACCGTATCAGCGGCCTGTTTGACGATGATCTTGCCGACGGCGGCGCTGCCGGTGAAAGCAATCTTGTTGACGTCGGGATGCTGCACCAGCGGAGCGCCACAGGTCTCGCCGAATCCGGTGATGATGTTGACGACTCCGGGAGGCAGTCCGACATCGGCGAGCCAGTTTGCCATTTCGAGCACGGTGATGGGCGTTTGCTCAGCCGGCTTCAGGATGCAGGTACATCCGGCGGCGAGAGCGGGCGCGAGTTTCCAGGCAGCCATCAGTAAGGGGTAGTTCCAGGGAATGATTTGACCAGCCACGCCGATGGGTTCTTTGAGCGTGAGGCTGACGGCGTTGTCCGGTACGGGGTTCACGAAACCCAGAATCTTGGTGGCCAGGCCACCGTAGTATTCAAAACAGGTGGCGACGTCGGCGATATCGAATTCGGCCTCGACGATGGGCTTGCCGGTGTTGCGGGATTCGAGCTCGGCAAGGGTCGCGGTGTTCTGGCGAATCTTCTCAGAGAGGCGAAAGAGCACGCGGCCACGTTCTTGCGCAGTCGCGGATCCCCAGGGACCATCCTCGAAAGCGGCTTTGGCGGCAGCAACGGCGCGGTTGACGTCGTCGGCGTTGGCGTCGGGAACCTGGGCGATAACTTCTTCGGTCGCGGGATCGTAGACCGGAAATGTTTTGTTTGACTTGCTGTCGACCCACTCGCCGTTCACATACATCTGATAAGTGCGGACATCGGCTTTGACACCACCGGGCATGAGAACCTCCTATTTAATGCGAGCCTCGCTCGCGGGGACGGGTGCGCTCATCCCCAGACGAATCTGTTGCGCCACCTTACGGCGACCGTAAACAAAGAAAAAAAATGCGGCCAGCGCGATGAAGAATAACGTCAGACCAAACATGGTCACTTCGTAACGCCAGACCGACGTGATCTGCTTTGCGGGGGAGAACGCCACGACAATCCCGAGAACGGTGGTCAGCAGACCACTTCCACCCGCGAACACGAGAACAGTCTTGCTGTAGCGTCCCTTTCTTGCCGTCTCGGCGAACGCGAACTTCAGCAGCGCTGCGAACACATAGATAAACGGTACTAGCTGCAATACGACAGCCAGCGACAACATGGTCTGAAATGCTTCCTGCACGCCGCCGGACGTCGCAAAATTGATGATGCAGAGCCCCAGTGACACTACAAACTGCACGATCAGCGCGGCGTAGGGCGTCGCATATCGCGGATGCACTCTGCCCAGCCACGACGGCATATAAGAATCGAGTCCGGCAACAAATGGAATTCGAGCCGAGCCACCCATCCATGCCGAACCAATTCCGGCGATCGACAGACTCAACATCAGAGCAAACGGAGCGACGATCCAAGCAAATCCAACCCTGGTGGCCATGTGACTCACGGCTTGCACGATCCCTTGCAGCACGCTGATGTCGTTCTTGCCTACTGCGATCAGCAAGGTCAGAGTTGCGCCGATGTAGAGCAAGCCGCTGAGCACACCACCCCAGGCGACCGCACCGGGCAAAGCGCGCGCCGGATCGCGAATCTCGTCGCCCATCACCGAGGCCAGTTCGAGCCCCACCAAGCCGAAGCAGATTACTCCGAAAGAATTCATCACGAAGCGCGGATCAGCGGGAATCTTGAAATCCGCCGATGTGATTGACGTACCGAAGCGGGCCAGCACAATCACACCCAGGCCGATCAGTGTGGCGGCGGCGATGCCGGTGCCGATTCCGCCCAGGTTGTTCAGCCATTTCCCTACGCTGAGCCCCACGATGTTCAGGACAGTCAGAAAGGCCAGCAAAGCTATGGACGCAGTCAGAGCAAACGCTTTGCTGTCGGCCAGAGCCGCGTGTCCCGGCCCCAGCACGAACACCGAAACGCCAACGAAGTACAGCATGACTGTGGGCACGTACAGCATGTTGTTGGTCCAATAACACCATCCGGACAAGAAGCCATGAAAGTCTCCGAACACTTCCTTGGCCCAGAGGTAGACACCGCCTTCTCCTGGAAAGCGGTGTGCGAGTTCGAGGACCGCAATGCCCTGCGGCCAAAAGAAAAGCAGCAGAGCGATGAGCCACAACCATACGGTGACCCCGCCATTAGCTGCGATCGACGGAACCACGTTCAGGTTGAACACCGCGACCACGAACAGCAAGACCAGATCCCAACGGCCGAGGACACGCCTCAGCTGCGGCTGGTCGGTCGCGTCATTGTTGGCCGTCAAACTCTGCTCCTTGGCTAATGGGCCACCGCTTCTGCAGTGCGCTCCTGCTGGGCTTTGGCCAGCGCCGGCGCCACATCTGCGAATGCCGCCAGGTGCTTGTCGATGTCGGCTTCGGTATGCTGCACCGAGATGGTCCACTGTTCGTCCCACCAGTAGGGTTGCGGCATAACTCCACGGTTGACCATGCCGAACCAGTAATGCCGCCACAGGTCGACGTCGACGGTGGTCCAGTCGCGGTAGTTGCGAATCTCCTTGGGATAAAGCATGAGCGCGCCATTGGCGCCGGCGACGGCGATGTAGCCCTGTAATCCGGTCTTGGCCAGTGTCTTACGATAGCCCTCGACCAGCTTCTTGCTGAGCTTCTCTACATGCGCATAGTTTTCGCGGGTGAGGACTTCGCGGAACGCGGCCAGGCCCGCGGCCATGGAAACAGGATTAGTGTTGTAGGTACCACCATGAAAGACTTTGTGCTGCGAAATAAGGTCCATCACCGATTTGTGGGTGCCGAATGCCGCCAGCGGGAAACCGCCACCAATTGACTTGGCCAGGCAGATCATGTCGGGCTTCACGTTGAAGTACTCGGAGGCTCCTCCCCATCCGAGTTTCGCGCCGGTCTTTACTTCATCGAAGATCAGCAGCGCGCCGTTCTTGGTACAGATGTCGCGGAGGCCCTGCAAGAATCCGGGCTGCGGCATGCATAGGCCCACATTCATCATGATGGGCTCGAGAATGATCGCGGCAATCTCGCCGGGGTTCTGCTGGAAGCGAAGCTCGACGCTCGCCAGATCGTTGAAAGTGGCGACGGGCACGTTAGCGATGGATGCCTTGGGAACGCCGAGACCGCCGGGCACTGAGGTTGGAGCATTGACATCGCCAAATTCGGGAGCATGAGGCTTCACGCTGACGAGAGCAGTGTCGTGCAGGCCGTGGTAGCCACCTTCAAACTTTAAGATCTTGTCGCGACCGGTAGCTGCGCGCGCCAGACGACAGGCGTGCATGGTAGCTTCAGTCCCGCTGGACCCGAAGCGAACCATCTCAACCGGGAAGCGTTGGGCGATTTCTTCGGCAAGCTGCCATTCCATATCGTGTGGCATCCCAAACATGGTGCCAGTGCTCAGGCGGGCCTGAACGGCTTTCATGACCGCGGGATTGCAATGCCCGGCCATGAGCGCGCCGAAGCAGAGGTTGTGATCGATATAGTCGTTGCCATCAAGATCGCGGAAATGAGAACCGCTGCCCTCTTGGACGAAGATGGGATAAGGATCGTAGGCGCGGTAGTTACTGGCTACGCCGAGTGGGATACGCTTCAGGTTGCGCTTGTGGGATTCAGCCGATTTGGGCGTGCGACGCTCAAAAGTGGAAATCTCCTGCTGCAAGTCGGGGTACATCTGGATCTCCGAGAAATCTCAAGCCGCCTCCTGGCGGCCATTAGAGTACCCGGACAGCGGGGCTGCCCGGGCTTTGGGGCTAGAAATAGTATTTTAAAGCAAACTGCACCAGCCGGGGGGCAGCTGCTTGTGTGATCTTCCCAAATTGTGTCGGGCCATCCGAGAAGCGACCATCCGGATTGGAGAAGTTTGTGTGGTTGAAAACATTGAAAATCTCCGCCCGGAACTGGAAATACGTGCTTTCTGTAACGGCGAGCTTCTTGTGGACCGAGAAATCCCACTCCTGGAGTCCGGGACCGCAGCAGATTGTGCGCTGCGTGCCGTTGTTAAAGTGACCTAGCGGCGGATCTGCAAAATCACTGGGACTGAACCAGAAATTGCTATTTGTCTTCGGGTTCAATTTCTGGAACGGCGCAACCAGACTGGGAGCCTCGGTTCCCAGGAAGAACAAGCTGTTGATCAGTTCGGTGTCGTCGATTGTATCCAGACGAATAGGAAACCCGCTCTGGAACTGGGTGATGCCTGAAACCGCCCAGTCATCCACCAGCTTTCCCGTGAAGCCTTCATGTTTCGGGATTGGCAGTTCCCAGTCATAGCTCACCACGAAGCGCTGAGCCGAGTTGAACAAGGAGAGCGCGCGACTGGCCCTGAAGTTAAAGGGATTAATGGTCTCTTCGAAAGTAGAGCCATCGTCAATCGATTTGCTGAAGGTATAAGCGGCTTGAAATTGCAAGCCATGAGAGAACCGCTTTTGAAGCATCGCTTCGAGCGCGTTGTAATTCGAACTGGCGACGGTGTCCTCGGCGAAAATATCGGTGAAAACCGGAACGCCATCGGCCGGGCAACCAGCCCCGGTCAACGCATTGCAGTTGGGAGACGAGAAGGGCCGCAGACCGACGAAGGTCAGCGGGGTTCCGCCAGCGGCACCGGTCACGATGGAACCGTTGGGCATGTGAAACTTGAAGCCCTGGGGCACGGTGACGTTGAATGGCCCATCTTCGCCGGTCGGAGCGCAGGTCCCAGCGCCTTGTATGGTGTTGATGTCGAGGCAGGTCTGAGGGTTCGATGGGTTAATGTCGCGCCCTGCAAGTAAGCGGTGCCCCTGCGAGCCTACGTAACCGATTTGGAACATCAAATCCCTGGCCAGTTCCCGCTGAATGGTCAGATTGTATTGCGCCGTGTATTGCGCGCGCAGGTGAGGTTGAAACTCCCCGTATAAGAGGATTGGCCGGAAATTCGACAAGTCGACCGGCTTCCCCGGCGTGGGTGTGATGATTCCGCCAAAGGGGTTTGGTGCGATACCACCGCTCTGGAAAACGAAGGGGGTATTCAAGAATGTGTTAGAGATTGAAGAACTGCCTCCGAAAGGAGGTTCGGCACCGAACTGGGCCATCACCAATTCTTCGATTGGGTTGTAGAACAGGCCCCAACCCATGCGGATGCTGGTTTTCCCATTGTTGCCAAACACCTTTCCCAGCAAACCGCTATCAAAATTGGGGCTGTAGGCCAGGCCTACGCGTGGCGCAAAAGACTTGTAATAAGTCGAAGTCAGGCCAGCGGGAACGCCAGGATCGTGCGGAACTACCAGTCCAGTGGGACAATCAGCAGGAAAATCAGCGGTAGTGGCAGGACTACAAGGATAAACAGTACTGTTCTGGCCCGGACGGTAAGTCTCCACGTGTCCGCTGACGTCGGTCGGTGGCGTATTGAGTTCCCATCGCAGCCCGTAGTTCAGGGTCAGATTTGGTTTGATCTTCCAACTGTCCTGGAAGAAAGGATAAAGGGATGTGCTGCGAACCGCTTCACTCTGACCTGAGCCCTGGAGATAGGTATCACTCAACCCGAGCAAGAACTCGGCGTAGTTGTTGCCGTCACCGGCCCCGATGGCATTCGGTCCTAGGCCGCTAAACGTGAAATCTCCGTTGACGTCAAAATAGTAAAATTGGTCGAAACGCTGACGCCGTACTTCAGCTCCAAACTTGAACGTGTGATTCCCTTTGACCCAGGTCAAGCTGTCGGACCACTGGAAGCTATTTCCCACCTGGGGAAGAACGCCTTCCCAGTTGTTGCCAATATTCGCGCCACCTCCAATACTGACAAACGGGACGCCAGTATGGCTGACTGGCAGACCTGGGGTGATCCCTAGCTTTGGGTTGTTACCGAGCGCCCCCGAGATGGCCGTCGAATCGGAAGTCCCGGTAAAGCAAAACGCCGCCGCCGCACCCGTGCCACACGACGCAGTGACCGCACTCAAGGTTTGCGGCTCGAGGAACCCTAGTTGCCCTTCCCTCATGTAGGTGAAATGCGCCTCGTTGACGAGCGCGTTACTAAGCGACCAGCTGTGACTGATGTTCCATTGCTGGAAGCGAGAATTGTCGAAATTGCCGAAGCCCGGAACATTGGCTCCCGCCTGCTCGAAGGTGTCATAGGGTGCGAGCTGTCTGACATCGGTGAAGTAGTAGTAGACCGAAAGATTCTGGCGGTCGGTAATCTTGTGATCAACGCGAACCGTAAACTGATCTTCGTTATCGGTTCCGGTGGGGACGGACTGGTTCTGAAACGCCCCTACATTTGCCTGAGGGATGAACCTCTGCATCAGGGCGATTGCTACGGGGTCCTGGCAAGCAGTGGGGATTACTCCGGTGGGAAATATCTGGGACCACAAGAGGTTGGCGGCAGGTGCCTGGCCGTGCAGATTCTGAATCGCTGCCGTGCAACCGGGCCGCCCGTTCAAAACCTGGGCAACGAATGGGTCGCTGATTTGGTTGGGTAAACCGCTGTTAGGGTTGGTGGTCGGCGCGAATCCTCCGACGGCAGAAAAATCCCCCTTGGCTTCTGCGAGAGAAGGCACATTCACCACCTCGCCGGGATCTCCTTGCCGGATGCGGCGGCCTTCGTAGGAGGCGAAGAAGAAGGTGCGGTCTTTTTTGATCGGTCCACCGAGAGTTCCACCAAACTGATTCTGGTTGAGTTGCGGCTTAACGGTATTGAAATATCCTTGTGCGTTCAGCACAGTGTTGCGGAAGTACTCGTAGACATCCCCGTGAAACTGGTTCGTGCCTGATTTAGTGACGACGTTGACGACCGAACCCGAATTGCGTCCATACTCGGCATCAAAGGTGTTGGTAATTACACGGAACTCGGCGACACTGTCCGGAGTAGGCTGCACGGTGGGCAGGTTCACGAACTGATCGTTGGCATCGCCTCCGTTGACGCTGAAGTTGTTGGCCCGGGTACGTCCGCCATTCACCGAAACGCTGCCCGCATCATCAGACCCAAAAAAGAGGCTGCCACTGCTTCCCAGTTGTGATTGCACGCCGGGCTGGAGTTGAAGAAACTGATAGGTGTCGCGGGTATTGAGGGGCAACTCGTTGACGGAGCGGTCGTTGATAACCGCACCCAGCTGGGTGCTGGTGGTATCGACCTGCTGGGCTTCCGAGGTAACTTCGACAACTTCCTGGGTGGCGCCGATGTCCATCACCTTGTTCAGCGTGACCACTTGGTTGACGTCGACAGTGATGCCTTTCTGCACGCTCTTCTTGAAGCCCGTCAACTCAAACTGAGTATCGTAGACCCCGGGCACAACTTCCACGAAGGTGTAGTCGCCGCTGCCGTTGGTGGTCGTGTCCCGGCTGGCGCCGGTGGCGGCGTGGGTCAACGTCACCTTCACGCCGGCCAGCACTGCGCCCGTGGGATCCGCGACGCGGCCCAGAATTCTGCCACTTTGTGCGAGAGCCGGAGAGGAAAGCAGCGCGATCAAACTGAGCAGGACCAGGCAGAAGGACAACGTACGGCGGTCCAGAGACGGATGCATGCAGCACCTCCCGATCCGGGGTGGAGAATTTGCCAGCAACCAAGTTGCATGAAAAGCAAACCTTGCTATAATCGCGCAAGGTTAGTGAAATCTGCCATTGGCTGTCAAGCAAAAAATGGGGTTTTAGGGACGCCCTGAAAATACTCGGAGAGCGCGGTTTTGTAAAATGAAATCCGCCGAGCCAAAACCTTACTTGAAGATCGGAGAAGTGGCCCGGCTGGCGGGGGTTTCCCCCTCGGTGATTCGCTCCTGGGAGCGCCTGGGCCTGACCCGCCCGCGACGCACAGCCAGTCAATACCGTGTTTACACCCCCGATGACGTGAAACTGCTGAAGCGGGCACGGTTTTTGCGCAAGGTGCGAGGGCTTAACGCCCCGGCCATCGTGCAACTACTGCGGCGGGAAGGGCGGGTGCGCACGCAATCCAACGGAGCCAGTGGAGCCATCGGCTCACATCTGCGGCAACTTCGGCAACAACGTGGGCTTTCTTTGGCCCAAGTAGCGAAGCAGGTTGCCATCTCCGTGGGATTTCTGAGTGCGCTGGAACGCTCGCAGATGAGCGCCTCCGTGAGCACTCTGCGCAAGCTGGCTCTGTACTACCAGACCAGCATCCTGGATTTCTTCGATGCCGCGGAATCGCGAGGCCGCCTGGTGTCACCTGGGAAACGCAAGATCCTGGAGGCAGGGCCAGGAGTTCGCATGGAATTGCTGGCGTATGGAAACACGGTGATGGAACCGCATTTGTTTCGCATAGCACCCAAGGCAGGCAGCGGCGAGTCTTACGCCCATGAGGGCGAGGAGTTTCTGTATGTGTTGCGGGGCGAACTGCGGATCTCTGTCCAGGAAGAGGAATACCGTTTGCGGACCGGTGACAGTTTCTATTTCGAGAGCGCGACACCGCATCGCTGGCTGAACCCGGGACGCAACGAGACATGGGTATTGTGGGTGAACACGCCGCCGACGTTCTAGCGCGACGGGAGAATTGATCACGATGGGCGGTAGGGTGGAAGGCCAATCCTCGAAGTGGAACGCGGCAGGGACAGACTTGGAGGACTCACAGTGATGGTCCGGCGTGTTGGAATCCTGATTGTGACGGCGTGCGCACTGCTTCTGACTGGGGCCTGCACGAAGAAAACACCCACTCTGAACTTGCTGGTATGGGAGGGATACGCCGACCCTTCGTTTGTGCGTGGGTTCGAGGATCAATATCACTGCAAGGTTACGGCTTCGTACATGGGATCGAGCGATGAATTGGTGGCCAAGCTACGGGGCGGAAGCGCCGGTAACTACGATGTGATCTCCCCTTCGAGCGACGTTGCCACTTCCATCGCCTCGGCGGGACTGGCGGCGCCGCTTGATCTTTCGAGACTTCCCAGCTACAGCCAGCTCTCGCCGCAGATGACTTCCCTGCCCCTGGTTCGGATTCACGGGCAAGTGTTCGGTACGCCTTTTGTGTGGGGACCAGATCCGATTATCTACGACACTACGGCCTTCGCACTGCCGCCAGATAGCTGGAATGTGCTCTGGGACCCAAAATATCGGGGCAAGATTTCCGTTTGGGATGACCTCTCTACTGTCTACATGACGGCGCAGCTTCTGGGGTTCGACAAGCCGAACCCTGGCCAGTTGTATAACCTCACCGACGAACAGTTGGAAGCAGTCAAGAAGAAACTACTGGAGTTGAAACCAAACATCCGGAAGATGTGGTCGACTGGCGGCGAGTTGACCAACCTGTTTCAGAATCACGAAATCGTCCTCGCCATGGGCTGGCCGCTGATGACGAATCAGCTGCGCAAGATCGGATTTCCCGTCGGCGAGACGATTCCCAAAGAAAATACGACGGGCTGGATTGATCACCTGATGATCACGGCCGGCAGCGAGAACAAGGATCTGGCCTACCAGTTTCTGGAGTACATGATTCAGCCGCAAACTCAGAAGAAAGTCGCCGATGTGACCGGCTATACTCCGGCGAATCCGCAGGCGGCGCAATACATGACTGCCGGACAAGTGAAGAGCCTGCACCTGGATGACGTGGACAACTATCAGAAGCGGCTGTACTTCTGGCAGGATGTTCCGCGGCGCAAGAAGTACAACGAGATTTGGAATGAAGTGAAGGCAGCACAGTAGGGCGTCACGGGGTAAAGCCGGCATTTTGCCAAGACGGCGGCGCTACCAAGACAAATGGCCACCACCACCGAAGCCACGCTAGCTCGCTCCTCCAGAGTTGGGGCACAACCTCTGCTTTCCGTCCGCAACATCGCCAAATCATTCGGCAAGAATCCGGTGCTGCGCGATATCTCCCTGGAGATCGCGGAAAGTGAATTCCTGACCATCTTGGGCGAAAGCGGCTCGGGCAAGACGACGCTGCTGCGCATCATTGCCGGCTTCGAGGATGCGACATCGGGCGAGATCTGGATGGAAGACCAGCGGCTCGACGTTTTGCCTCCGTACCGGCGGCGGGTGAATACGGTCTTTCAGCATTATGCTTTATTCCCCCATTTGACGGTCGCAGAAAACGTAGGCTATGGGCTTCGTGTGGCAAAATTGCCAAAGGAAGAAATAGCGAACCGCGTGGAGCAAGCCCTGGCCATGGTGAAGATGACGGCGTATGCCAGGTCCAAGCCGGCAAAGATCAGCGGTGGACAACAGCAGCGCATCGCTCTGGCCCGCGCCTTGGTGAACCGCCCGCGGCTGTTGCTGCTGGACGAGCCGCTTTCCGCACTGGACGCCAACCTTCGGCGGCAGATGCAGGTGGAGCTGAAATCGCTGCAGCGCGAAGTCGGCATTTCGTTTGTGTTTGTCACTCACGACCAGGAAGAAGCCATGGTCATGTCGGACCGTATTGCGCTATTGCGCCGGGGTGAATTGGAGCAGATTGCTTCGCCGCGTGAAATCTACGGGCGGCCAGCGACGGCGTACACGGCGCAGTTCATTGGGCACACCAACCTGCTGCCAGGAGAAGTGAAGGGTGGCGTGGTGCGATGCCATTCGCTGGATTGGCCGGTCGGGCTGCCGGATGGGCCGGTGTTGTTCTCGCTGCGGCCGGAAAGCCTTCGGGTGGTGAACTCGGCGGCCGGAAGCGCTGGCGTAAACGTCGTCCGGTTTCGCGCCCGCGTCTGTCACCAGGCGTTTCACGGTTCGACGGAGTTACTGCAGGTGGAATGTGCGGACGGATTGAAGCTGTCCATACGCACTGCGACCCGGGAGAACTGGAGCGGCGATCTGGAGTTGGAATTCTCGCCCCAGGATGCCGTCGCGGTCCGCCCGTCGGAGGAAAGGATCTGATGTTTTCCCGCGCCTACCGAGCCGCGATTACAGTGCCGCCATTAGTGTGGGTCGCAGTGTTTCTGCTGGTCCCGTATGCGCTGCTTTTTTGCTACAGCTTCTGGTCGGTCTCGGTATCGCAGACGATTGTACATTCCTGGACACTCGACAACTATCGCGACCTGTTTCGCGTGAATGTTTACTTGCAGACTCTGTTCCGCTCGATGTGGATTGCGGCACGCGTCATGGTGTTTTCCCTGCTGTTGGGTTATCCGCTGGCTTATTATTTGTCGTTTCATGCAGGAGCGAGAAAAGAGCTTTTCTATCAGTTGGTGATTATTCCGTTGTGGGTCAGCTATCTGGTGCGCGCCTACGCGTGGAAGACTATCCTAGGCAGCGACGGCGTCCTCAACACGCTGTTGCAGTACGTGCATGTGACGCAACATCCACTGGATTTCCTGCTCTACAGCCCGTTTGCAGTGGTGTTGACGCTCACGCACATCTACACGCCGTTTGCGTTCTTACCGATCTACGCTTCGCTCGAGCACATCCCGCGGAACCTGGTGGAGGCCTCGCATGATCTGGGTGCATCGCCTTTCCAGACCTTCTGGCGTGTGATCTTGCCACTTTCGATCCCGGGAGTGCTGGCGGGAGCGACTTTCGCGTTCGTACTCAGTCTCGGAGATTTTCTGGCGCCGCTGCTGCTTGGTGGGCCGAGTGGAATCATGATTTCGAACATCGTTGTGAGCTTGTTCGGTGCGGCCTACAACTGGCCGCTGGGAGCGGCGATTTCGTTGTGCATGTTGCTGCTGGTGCTGGCGCTGATTTATCTGTCGGAGAGCCTCGAAAAGAAATGGAGCTTCCGATGAGTGGCGGCGCGCAGGTGAAGTCGCGGTGGTTGCCGTGGCACGCAGCAGCGGTATTCTGCTTTTTGTACCTGCCGATCGTAACACTGATTGTGTACTCGTTCAACGGAAGCGGGGTAGGGGGATTTCCACCACGCAATCTGACGCTGGATTGGTATCGCATGCTTTTCGCGGACGATGCCATTTGGACATCCGTATTGAACAGCGTATTGGTGGCCGCGGCGGCGATGGCAATTTCGCTGACTTTTGGCATTCCTGCGGCCCTGGCCCTGGATCGAGCCGACTTTCCAGGAAAGGTCCTCTTCCGGCGGTTGGTTCTGCTGCCGCTGATTCTGCCGGGAATCATTACTGGACTGTCACTGCTGATGCTGTTTCGCGCGGCTGACATGAAACTGAGCTTGTTGACGATTGTGCTGGGCCACGGTACGGCGCTGATTTCAGTTGCCACAACCGAAGTGTTTGCGGGTCTGCAGAAGCTTGACCGCGCCCAGGAAGAGGCGTCACTGGATCTGGGAGCGAACTACTGGCAGACGTTCTGGCGAGTGACGATCCCCAACCTGCGTTTGTCGATCATTGGAGCGGCACTGCTGATCTTCACGCTGTCGATGGATGAGATCGCCGTGAGTTTCTTCCTGATCGGACGGGACAACACTTTGCCGCTCGAAATCTGGGGACGGCTGCGGCGTGGGATTACGCCGGAGATCAATGCCATTTCGAGCATCATCTTTGCGTTTTCGCTGGTCGCGATTGTGACATGGTACCGATTGCGGGCGAGGGCGGAGGGAAACGCTGAAGGTGGGGCCGAATTGGTGGAGGCCCCGGTGCAAGGTGACTAGCGAATGAGCACAAATCGCAGAGACTTTATCAAGTACGTCGTAGCGGGTTCGATTGCCGCCCGATGTCCGGTGGATCTTTCTTTACTGGCGGCAGAGACGGCCCCGCGGCCCGAAGTCGATGGTGAAGACAACCGCATCTGCCATCAGGTCCGCGACGGAAAGATCTTTACTCTGCCGCCGGCTACCGCTCGCCACGACATTGTGATTGTGGGTGGAGGAGTCAGCGGACTGACCGCAGCCTACTTATTACAAAGTCACGATTTTCTTCTACTGGAGAAGGAACCGCACTGGGGCGGAAATGCTTACCTCATGGAGCATGACGGAAGCGCCTTCGCGACCGGTTCCGCGTTCCTAACCAAGAGCGAACCTGCGGCTTTCAACTTCGCCAAGGAAATCGGCCTTGAGCCTTTACCTGTGCAAGATCGCGATGCCACCATCATTCAAGGCGAATGGATTCCCAATACCTGGACGGACGGGCTCGATAGGTTGCCGTATCCTCCGACTGTCCGTGAGGGCTTTAAGAAGTTCAAGAAGGAAATTTTGGCGATTGATGTGGTCAATCGCGGAAAGGAACTGGACAACGTTCCGTTCTCTAATTTCCTGAAGGGGTATCCCGTTGAAGTAAAGCAATGGTGGGACAATTATGGGCCCTCCAACTGGGGCGCGACGAGCGAAAACACCGCTGCCAGACTCGCGATCGACGAACTGCAAGACATCGGCTCGGATACCGTTCCTGACTTCTACACCTGGCCTGGGGGTTTGGGAGCAATGAGCAAGCGGTTGGCCGAGATTCTCCTCCCGAAGTTTGCCGATCGCATGCAAGCCGGGGCCACCACCGTTGCGGTAGTTCCCGGCAAAAAAGAGGTACAGGTCACATACATGCAAGGCGCAGAATTGAAGACGGTGGCTGTGAAGGCTGTCATCATGGCCACTCCGAAGTTCATTACGCGGCGCATTGTGCAAGGCCTGCCTGAGAAGCAGAGTGATGCCATGCACCAGATCCGCTACATTCCCTATCCCGTGGTGAACCTGATTTTCGACAAGCCGGTGTTCAACAAGTCATACGACACTTGGTGCCCGGGAAACACATTCACCGATTTTATTGTTGCGGATTGGGTGGTCCGCAACCAGCCTGGATACCAGCAGAAGTACAACATTTTGACTTGTTACGCGCCCATGAAGGAGGAAGACCGAGGGTATCTGCTGACGGAGGGCAGCACGCGAAAGATTGCGGCGAATGTGCTGCGGGATTTCCAGAAGCTGTTTCCGGGATCCAATGTCGATCCGGTCGAAGTACACATTTACCGTCGCGGCCATGCTTTATACATGTCCACTCCTGGCCTATATACGACGATCCAGCCATTGGCGCGGGAACCGATGGATCGCGTGTTCTTCGCCAATACCGACTCGGAAGGGCCGGAGTCGACCACCAATAAGGGGATCGTCGCGGCACGGCGCGCGGTGAAGGAAGCGGAGCATCGTCTGGCCGGGAAACCGGCTCTGAAGCATGCAGGAGTGGCAGGTTAGAACTCAGATGACTCGCGTATTCAAATTCGGCATTGTTGCGACGATATCCGTCGCGACTTGTCCCGGAGCCCAAAGAGGAGGGGTCAATCCACACGTTGCGGCTCCCGTGATCATGAGTGTTCTGAGTCGAGCTCACGCTTCGGCTTCTCTTGAGTATTGGGGCCGATGCGAAGGACCGCTACCGGACTTCCCTCCACTGCGGGCTCCGATAAAGGCTGGCGGCGACCCCGTAGATACTCTACGTGAAGTTTTCTCCGGTGACCCGAAGATGCGAATTACACGGGAGCCGAGCGGGACAATTCGAATGATTGAGGACGATGTTCCGTCAGACATCCTAGGTGTCAGGATCAGTCATGTCTTGTTCAAGGTGGAGTATGAAAATGCTGACGCGTTGTACGATCCCAGGGACGCGCTACGAGCTATTATGTCGGCCCCTGAAGTAGCAGCGTATATGAAGGCCCGCGACATTGGGCCACCATTCGATTTCGAGCAGATTGGCGCGCGCGCCATGCCTTCGCCGAAACTGCCCCACATCTCCGGAACTTTGGACAATGTCACTCTTTCGGAGGCCTTGGATCGAGTCCTACAGACTTTCCCAGGTATCTGGGTTTATGAAAACTGCCCAAGCAAGAAAAGAGAACGAGCCGTGTTCTTCACTTTTTTTCCCAACAGCCCCGATTGGCACGGCATGGAAGGGCACGCGAAACCCTAAATGTCTGGCTGGTTATCTCATTCTGGCTTACCGTTAGGAACGCGCGTCTCGCCTGTCAAGCCGGGCGGGACGCCTAGCCTCCACCGGTTCTCAGTTCTCAGTTAGTCCCCAAATGCCCCAGCATAGTAAAGTAGTAGTGAGGCGAAGCCTCGTTCCCTGAAAGGATTCTCTTGAGTTCCGGCATTCGTAATATCGCAATTATTGCCCACGTCGACCACGGCAAGACCACGCTGGTGGACGCCATGCTGAAGCAGAGTGGCACATTTCGCTCCAACGAGCACATTATCGAGCGAGTCATGGACTCGAATGACCTGGAGCGCGAGCGCGGCATCACCATCCTGGCCAAGAACACAGCCATCTTCTATCACGACGTGAAGATTAACATTGTGGACACGCCCGGCCATAGCGACTTCGGCGGCGAAGTGGAACGCGCGCTGAAGATGGTGGACGGAGTCATGTTGCTGGTAGATGCCAGCGAAGGACCGCTGCCGCAAACGCGTTACGTGCTTACCAAGGCACTCGAAGCCCACCTGCCACCGATTCTTGTGATCAACAAGATCGACCGTTCAGACGCCCGTCCGCAGGAGGTCTTAAACGAAGTTTATGACCTCTTCATCGACCTTGACGCCAAGGAAGAGCAGCTCGACTTTCCTGTGCTCTATACCAATGCCAAGGCGGGCACGGCGTCGCATGACATAAAAGGCGGGGGCGAGAATCTGCTGCCGCTGTTCGAGGCCATCGTCAAGACCATTCCTGCACCAACCGGCGATCCCGAGGGGCCGCTGCAAATCCTGGTGGCGAACCTTGACTACAGCGACTACCTGGGGAGACTGGCCATTGCGCGAGTGTTCAACGGCAGCATGCACACCGGCGAAGACGTGGCCATCGCGAAGTTAGATGGATCGCTACACAAGACCAAAATAACCAAACTGTTTTCGTTCTCCGGCCTGAAGCGGACTGACATCACGGAGACCACGCTCGGTGACATTATCGCGGTCGCGGGCGTCGAAGGCATTACCATTGGCGAGACCATCACCGATGCAATAAATCCAGCCCCTCTGCCCCACATCACGATTGATGAGCCAACCATTGCCATGCAGTTCACGGTGAACACTTCACCGTTCGCAGGGCGTGATGGCACTTACGTAACCTCGCGCAATCTGCGGGAGCGTCTGCAGAAAGAACTGCTGACCAATGTTTCCCTGCGGGTCGAAGATACCGAGACCACAGACACATTGGTGGTGATGGGTCGCGGCGAACTCCAGCTTTCCATCCTGATCGAGATGATGCGCCGCGAAGGTTACGAGCTCATGGTCGGGAAGCCGGAGATCGTTACTAAGCGTGTCGACGGGAAGCTCATGGAACCTGTGGAGCACCTCACCGTCGATGTTCCCGAAGAATTTGTCGGCGTAGTCATGGAGCAGCTCGGGGCGCGAAAGAGCGAAGTCAAGAACATGCACAACCACGGCTATGGTCGAGTACGAATTGAGTTTCGTGTACCCAGCCGCGGGCTGATTGGCCTGCGCAGCCAGTTGTTGACCGATACGCGTGGCACCATCGTGATGAACGCTTTGTTTGACGGCTACACCGAGTGGCAGGGAGATATCCCGCACCGGCTTACCGGCGCACTGGTCGCGGACCGCGGCGGCACCTCCACTGCTTACGCACTGTGGGGATTGCAAGAGCGCGGCGAACTGTTCGTCGGACCGGGGATCGAGCTTTACGAGGGAATGATTGTCGGGGAGAACGCCAAGGATAACGATCTCGACGTTAATGCGGTGCGTGAGAAGAAGCTGACCAACATGCGGGCTTCGACTGCGGACGAGGCCATCCGGTTGGTGCCATTTCGCAATTTGAATTTGGAGCAGGCCATCGAGTTCATCGCTGAGGATGAGTTCGTGGAAATCACACCCAAGTCGCTGCGACTGCGGAAAAAGGTCTTGCAGGCGAATCAGCGGAAGAAGAAGTCAATGGCGATGGCAGAGGAGAGCTGAGGTTGAGCGGCAGCAGCGTCAAACCGCAAACCAGTCGCGGTCTACGGATGTACCTTGTCCCTTGCAGTTGTGGCACGACCTTCGCGGTCGCGGAAGATCGCGATTCCAAAGGCACCGGCTGGAGCCGCTATCTGAAGTGCCCCAAGTGCGGCAAACGGCACGATCCCAAGAACCGATTATTGCAACTGGGATATCAAGGCGATGGCTACTGGAAGGTTGAGCAATGCTAGCGGCCACGACTGGGCGAGGCCGTCTGACGCACGCTCTCGCAAAATAGCTTCCCACCGGCAGTAGACCTGCTATACTTCCCCCGCATTTGACTGTGGGTCAACTCCGGCTGCCTGGCCAACCAGCCTCCTCTGTCTCGCCGAAGCCGCAGAATCAAATAGCTTGCAGCGGAAGAGGAAAGTCGCTTGAAAAACATTTTCGTTGGCAACCTCGACTTCAATACGGCAGAAGACGAGTTACGCAAACTCTTCGAGGCATACGGACAGGTGGACCGCATTACCATTTTGACAGACCGGGACACGGGCCGCTCCCGCGGTTTCGGCTTCGTGGAGATGACCAACGCGGAGGAAGGCGACAAAGCCATTGCCGCCTTGAACGGATCTCAGATCGGCGGACGAACGCTGAACGTGAACGAAGCGCGCCCCAAGACAGAACGCAGTGGCGGGGGCGGCAAAGATCGCGGCGGAGAACGTGGCGGACGCGGTGGCGGCGGCGGTGGGGGCGGCAGGAACCGCTGGTAGCAGCCGCGACGTCGGTGGCACGGACGATTGATGGGGCCAAGCTCTGCATGTACACTGGAACCGGAGCGCCCGTAGCTCAGATGGATAGAGCGATTGCCTCCGGAGCAATAGGTCGGGAGTTCGAATCTCTCCGGGCGCACCAGATTTCCCAAGTCCTTGGCCTGGGATTAGAGCTTTTGGCTAAGAATCTCCGCTCCGAACTTATCTCCCGACTGCGGTCATTGAAAATGCAAAGGAACCGGAAGAGGTCGTTTTCAGGCTCGAGGCTGGCGTCAAAGTTGCGCCGTTAACAGTGTAGGACTGCACCGTATTATTGGCCTCCGCATCGTCCCAGATCTGGGCGATCGGGCTACCGGTTCCGGTTTTCCCAATAGTTTGCACCGTTCCCGTATAAAAGGCAGCGCTGTTCACGGTTGAGCTGGCATACGTAATCGTCCCCGCATCGAAGGTCGCCACGATGATGCCTGCTGGGTAACCCGTGCCGAAGCCCATGGCACCGAGGTAAAGATTGCCGTTCCCCGCCCGTGCTGCGGGGCTGAACCAAGGAGTTTGTACGTTCTGCAGAGTGGTTTGGCCCGTATAAACTGCAACCGCGGCGTTGGTGAAACCGCGGGGGGTCAGCTTCGCAGTCAGAATGGACGGACCACTAAGGGTCGCGTTGCCCCACACCCAGAATTGGCCGGTATCATCAACGTCCTCAGCACTTGGGTAGCAGCCTACGTTCGCGCACTCCGAAACTGCCGCATTGAAACTGAGTTGTGGACCGAGTGTGGTCATTGCCCCAGTGGTTGCATTCAGTGTGTACGCCTGCGCTCCGCCAAGGTCCACGTGGGAGACAACCAGCGCCCTCCCATCCTTGGTGATGGCGATGCTCATACTAGTGTCGGGCTGGTTAATCGGCGTCCCGACCAGCGTCAGTGAGCAATCGGGAGCGATTGACATAACCGCAAGGTTGCCGCTGCCAGACAATGCCGAATAGAGAAACTTGCCGTTGGGGGACACAGCCAAACCGATGCCATAAAAACCGTCCAGCTGGCGATTAGTGAAGTTTGTCGGGACTTTCTTAAGGCCGGGGATCTGGAAAGCAGCGATGTCGCTGCTGACGGCGTCGGCCACGAAGAAGCATTTGAAATTCTGTCCGATAGCGTTACGCGGGGCAAGGGCGCCGGTCGAACTGATCGTGTCAATATCGGCGCTGTTGCCATTCACATTGTCGTTGTTGATCAGAAGGTAGCCGCCGTTCTGGGCAAGGCTTACCGTAGCGGACAATGCGATAACGGCAAGAATCCCGAAACTTCTTCTCATCTGGATCCTCCTGGCCCGGATGGTAGGTGAGCCGCGCCATCCTACTCTCCGCCGCAGGATGGATTCAATAGAGAAGGAAGGCCCGAGACTCGACGGGAGCCCGTTACGATGAAATATTGACTCTAGCGCCCGAAATACTTGGCGTTGCGCTCGGTGAATGACTTCCACTTTTCCGGCAGATCGTCTAGCGCAAAGATGGCCGAGACGGGACAGACCGGGACACAGGCACCGCAGTCAATACACTCCACGGGATCGATGTAGAGCATTTCTTCTTCGGCGTGCGCCGGCGCATCCTTCTTGGGATGAATGCAATCCACCGGGCAAGCATCCACGCAGGCGGTGTCCTTGGTGCCGATGCACGGTTCTGCAATTACGTATGTCATAAAGTCTGTGTCTCCCTGATATATGCGGAACTCAATAGAACTGGATATTCTAACAAGAATGAAGCGCGGGGTATAGCCGGACCGCTCGGCGCCAGATCCCCGCCAAGGACAGCGTCAAGTTGGCACGGCGCGTCGGTCTCTCCGTGCATCACAGTTTCATGATGTACCCAGGAGGCAGCCCTTGGAGAAACGGATCATTGCGTTTTTTGCGGTCGCGTTGCTGTTGACAGCCTTGAGTTCCTGCAAGCCGAGGAACCAGATCACGCAAGACGAACTCGTCCGCCGCACTCAGGAACTGGTCGATTCGGTCGCCGCGGGCGACCAGCGTCCCTGGAAAAAGTACTTCGCCGAGGACTGCATGTTTTTTGACGAAAAGGGCAGAAACATGAGTAAGGCAGCCCTGGTCGCCGATGTCACCCCGCTGCCGGCTGGTTCCTCAGGCAGCATCAAAATAGGGAAAGTGCAGAGCCACATCGAGCGGAAGGTCGCCGTCTTGAGCTACGACCTTGACGAAAAAGAAACGATCTACGGGCAGGAAATGACGGCACGCTATCACGAAACCGATACCTGGATGCGCCGCAACGGACAATGGCAAATCGTTGCCGGCCAGGTGTTGCGCTATTACGAGGACCCTGCGCCCGGAAAAGTGAACCCTGCCAGTTTCGCCGAGTATCTGGGAACCTACGAACTCGCTCCCGGGCAAACGCTGGCGATTTTGGCGGATGGCGGCTTGTTATTTCGTCAGCGCGGTGATCGTCCGAAAGATCAGCTCATTCCAGAAGCCACCGACATATTCTTTCGCAAGGGAGTGGAAGGCCGCATCTTGTTTCAGCACGGCGACAACGGGAAAGTGGATGCGCTGATTGACCGGAGGAACAACGAGGACTTGGTCTGGAAAAAAGCGAGGTAGAGCGACGAGATCTCCCGGGGGCGGAATCCCAAGAGGGTGGAATCCCACCCTTGCAAAGAACGCAAGGATGGGCCACCCGTCGGCGTAGGGCGTAGTTAGTCAGGAACGGGAATATAAATCTTCCCGTTTCTAAGTTCTCTTCCCCACGAGCAACTGAAACTGGCGGAAGCTGCGTCTTAAAGCTTCCCGCACCCGCCGTTTTCGGCTTTGCGCCGCACTCCCTGCCGTCTTCATGCCCCCACCAGTTCCCTATCTGCGCTTGGCTCGTACTCCACGATGTATCCCGCGACCGCGCTGGCAGCGACGGTTAGTGGGCTGGCAAGGTACATTTGGCCGGGACCACTGCGGCCGGGGAAGTTGCGGTTTTGGGCGCTGATGACCACTTGCTCGGGGCGCGTGGTCACCCCGGGGCCGGCATTGATGCAGGCGCCGCAACTGGGCTCGATCACGTGCGCGCCGGCTTTCTGGAACACGTCGAGATAGCCCTTGCGAATGCAGTAGTCGCGGGTCTCCTGAGACCCGAACTGGATGTAGAACTTCACCGAATCAGCCACCCGCTTACCGTGCTTCAGCGCATCAGCCAGCACGGCGGCGTACATATCCATGTCTTCGTTCTTGCCGGCGGTGCAGGTTCCGCCGTAGGCAAGCTCGACGGGCACCGGCGTGTTCAAATCACGGATGTACTTACCGTTGCCGGGGTCGCCGGGCGTAGCGACCATGGGAGTGATTTCGGCGGCGTCAAGTTCGATGACGTGGGTATACTGCGCGCCGGGGTCGCTGCAGAGGCCTTCGATCATTTTCTCGGCTTGGTCGCGTTTCATGCCGCGGCGCTCGACCAGGAAGTCGACCGCCTTTCGGTCGGGGGCCACGATTCCGGTGAAGCCGCCGATTTCCGCGGCCATGTTCGTCATGGTGGCGCGCTCGTCCACGCTGAGGGCCTCGATGGCTTCGCCGGCATACTCCATGACCTTGGCCAAGGCCTTGCCGCTGCGGACGTAGTCGAGGCTGAGAATCTTGAGGATGAAATCCTTGGCGGTGACGTTGGGATGCTTTCTGCCGCGGACCATGATCTTGACCGACTCGGGAACTTTGACGCGGACGTCTTTGGTGATCCAACTGTTGAACACGTCGGTGGTGCCGATGCCGAAGGCCACGCAGCCGATGGCGCCGACATGAGGAGTGTGGGAGTCGGAACCGATGTTTAATTGGCCGGGCAGCGCGTAGCTTTCGAGGACAATGGAGTGGCAGATGCCTTCCGAGCCCTTGCGGTCTTTTAATTCTCCGTGCAACTTGATGCCTTGTTTAGTGGCGAAGTCCTGCTGCTTGAGTTTGAGCTGGGTGGCAAGGTCGAGCAGGCCGAGCTTTTTCTTTTCTTCGGAGATTACTTCATCGAGAAAGGTCAGGTGATCGCGAAAGAAGAGAATGCTGGAAGCATCGTTGACCTTGGCGTCTTTCCCGACGTAGCGCTCGAAGAAGATGGCGGCCATGGGAGTGACATACTCGTGGCTGAAGCGCAGGTCGGCGCGGGCGAATCCGGTGTCGCCGGGCTGGACGGATTTGTCGTCGGTCATGTGGCGGGCGAAGATTTTTTCCGCCAGCGTCATAGGACGCTTTTCAGTCTTGATCGCGGGAAGAAAGACCTTCTTCTGCATGCGGGCGACATTGAAAGGAAACAGGCCGCCGTACTCGATGACTTGCCGCGTGATTTCGTCCTCGCCGGCGGTGAATTCGGCGAGTGGGATTTCGTCGCCGGCCCGAATCTGGTCGATTAGAGAAAAGTTGGTTGAGGTCAGCAAACCGAGGTTTTGGCAGTTCTGCTTGTAGATGCGCTCGATGTTCTCGGCGATGACGACGCGGATGCCGGCGCACATCTCGGCGTAGGGCGACTGCTCGCGGCTTGACCCTTTGCCCCGGCGCTTGCCGCTGACGGCAGCAACGAATCCGCCTTTCTTGACGTCGGAGCGGCCGATGGGAAGCACGTTGCCGCATTTCAGACCTAGATAGGGGATCTCGCCCAGAGTTTCGTCAAAGTAGAAACAGTAGTGGGCGGGAGTGATTTCGTCGGTGGAAATGTCGTCGCGCAGCTTGGGGTTGTTGGCGGGGTTCTTCGTGTCCCAGGGCAAATCCTCGCCGGCGAGCTGGCGCTTGATCAGTTCGGGGTCTTCGGTTAGGAAAAGGATGCGTCCCGAGAAACGGACTTTGTCTGGGCGTTTTTCGATCTTACGGGTTAGAAGTGAGTCAATCACAAGTCTATTGTAAAACTTTTCAGCCGCAGATTACGCTGAACACGCAGATAAACCTTCTAACCACCAGGGCGGACAGAACGGCTTAACCACAAGAAAAGCTAACCACAGAGGCCACAGAGGAGCACAGTGAAAGCCTTAGTGGTGGCCGTGGGCGTGGTCGTACTTCTCTCCCACAGGAATCGCCACGGTCAGCCGGTTTTCCTTGGGAGCCAATGGACAGGTCGCGTACGGCGTGACCGCGCAGGGCGGATTGTAGGCACGGTTGAAATCGACCACGACGGCGCCGTCTACGACCGGGCCTGTATCCAGGAAGCGTCCGCCGGGATAGGTGTCGGTCTTGGCGGTCAAGTCGTTGAAGACAATAAACAGGCCTTTGGCGGGATTGCCGCCGAGGTCGGTGAGTTGAAACTCCTCTCCATTAAGTTTGAACACCACGGCTCCGGCAACCGGCGTGGGACTGACGTCGCCCAGGACGTTGGGGACATCAACGGTCTTCTTGCCGTCAGACGGAACCCACTTGGCGGTCACACGGTAGTTCAGATCGAGCGGGAAGAAGACCAGGTCGTGAAAGTTACGAGCCGCCTCGCTGTCAAGGTCTTTGAGGCGGATGCCCAGGCGGGCGCCGCGCTTAATCACATAGAAACGTAGGCTACCCATCTCAACGATGGTGCGTTTCCCGGAGGTGTCGGGCAAGAGGGTTGAGGTGATGGCAGGCTTCCCGTCGATGACGGAGTGTGCATCGGGAGAGAATTTCGCAATCACATTTTCGCCCTGGAGAGTGAATACACCGGCGTGGGCGGGACCCTTAGGGAAGACAATGGCGCCCGCAGCGTCGCTGCCGAACGGGTTGTCTCCGGGCTTGAGCCAGAACAGACCGGCGAGCACGAGCCAGTTTTTCTTGAGGTCGTCAACCTGCTCGGCTTTCCACTTGTCGAAGGATTGCTGGTAAGCGGGATCGATGGCTGGGGTGCTGTTGCTGCTGGCCGAAGCTACCAAGGCGATTAGGACGAACATGCTGACGAGTTTGGAGTTCATGATGTGGCCTTTGTAAGGAAGCGAGCCAAACGCGCGATTATTGTGTCGCAAAAAGCGCGACACATCGCGCGGCCCGCCCAGATCCTTCGCTGCGCAAAGAACGCTTGCTCAGGATGACAATACGGTTCTCAGTTCCCGGTTCTCAGTTCTGGCAAGCTCTCGAGATCCCGGCCGGCAAATATCTTGTCGAACTCCTGCAATAACGCCTCGTGCACCAGGCCGTTGGAGGCCAGAGTCTCGCGACTGTTCAACTCAAAAGGGCCGCCGTGAAAGTTGGTGACCTTGCCGCCAGCTTCTTCAACGATCAGCACGCCGGCGGCAGTATCCCAGGGGTTCAAGTTAAATTCCCAGAAACCGTCGAAGCGACCGCAAGCCACACAACACAGGTCGAGGGCCGCGGAACCGGCGCGGCGAACGCCGTGGGTCCGCAATGTAATCTGATGATAGAAAAAAATGTTGGGATTTTTGTGGCGCTTGTGGCTCGGGAACCCGGTGGCGACCAGGCACTCGGCCAAAGTCGCAGTTTTCGAAACGCGGACGCGTTCGTCATTGAGGTAAGCACCACTTCCCTGCTCGGCGGCAAAGAGTTCGTCGCGAGTGGGATCGTAGATCACACCGGCAATGCGCTTGCCCTTATGCTCCAACGCCATGGAGACGCAAAACACCGGGAAACCGTGGGCGAAATTCGTAGTGCCGTCGAGCGGGTCAACGTACCAGCGGTAGTCGCTGCCAGTGTCGTGCAGGCCGCCCTCTTCGCCGAGAATGTCGTGCGAAGGCCAGTGCTCGCGCAGCCGCTCACGGATGAGGGCCTCGGATTTGCGGTCCGCAATGGTGACCAGATCGGCCTCGCCCTTGTATTCGATGGCTACGCGCTGACGAAAGTATTCCATGAGCAGGGCGCCAGCCTCCCGGGCCACTTGCGTCGCAAGGGAGAGGACGTCGGTTTTGGTGGTGGAGACCATCCCCTACTTGCGCTTACCGCCATCTTCGGCGATATACATGATTTCATGCTTGAAGATGAATAGATTGGGCTTTTCTTCTCTGGTAAGCCGGACCATGTTCTTGTCGTAGTACTCGATCCAACCGTTTACGATTTCGCCGTCCGACAACTTGATGCTCACCGGCGTTTGCTTTTCCGTGAGCGATCTCAGGTAGGCAGCCTCTTCCGATGTCTCCTCGGGCGGTGAGGTTCTGGGCTTGCGTGAGAGGCCTTGCGAGCCTTGTCCATGAAACGTCATGAGGACATTTTACACGTGCCGCAGGAGGGAACGAGCAAAACTCGCCACAGATTTCCACGAGCACATATCTTGCACAACACCCTTAATCGCGGAGATGGTTGAGAAAGCCCGCCAGGAGGCGGAGAAAAACTGACATGTCTCCCAGCTAAAACGTGACCTTCAAGGAGAATTCAATGGCGCGCGGAGCCCCGAGCGCGAACACGCCGGAGCCGAGCCCCAGGCGATTGCTGTTGGGCTGTTGCCCGGAAGTTCCATTAACCGATCCGGGAGTCCCGCTGAGAACGCCGCTAAGCGGATTGGAGGGCCCGTCAAAGTTGGCAAAATTCATCACATTGAAGAAAGAGACACCGGGATGGATTTCCACGCGCTCTTTCACTTTGTATATCCAGCTCAAACTGAGATCGGTGGCGCGGAGCCAGCCCATGTTGGCTTCGTTGGCGGGCGCGAGGGGGACGAGTTGTTGCACACCCCCGAGCGCCTGCAACTGGCCCAAAGTGAACAATCCATTATTGATAAGTGCCTGGCCGGCGGGAGTGGGCTGGCCGGCGAAGTTCTGGTTGTAAGCCGAAATAACGCTATTCAGGTTGCTGGCCTTGACCCCCCGACCAAAAGACCCAATGTTGGTTCCGGGCAGAACGTCGCCGGTGCCGCCATTGGAAGCGAAGCTGCCATCGCCGGTACCATCGCCGGTAAGGTCAGTCACGAAAATGCCGCCCGGGTTGCCGGTTGGTGGAAGGGTGAGGGTTACGGGAAGCGGGCTGTAAAAGTGACTGATCAAGCCGAGCCGGAACGAGTGGGGCAAGTCCATCGTGGTACCAATAGAAATTTGGTGGCGGCGGTCGAGTCCATTGGGGCCGAGGTAATGCAGGGGATCATTGAAATCGGTGGCAATGTTGATGAAGTCATTGTCCACCGCCGGGGCGACATATTTCGAATACGAGTACGAAATCTGCGAATCCAGATTGGAGATTCTCTTGAAGGGCTTGCTGGAATGGTGCTTCAGTGACATCTGCAATGCGTTGTAAACCGCTCGGCCACTGGGAGACAACATCTGGTTTGTGCCCAAGTTTGGATTGACTCCGGGGAACGCCGCGTTAGGACAAGGCGCGCCGCTGCACAGCGAGTAGCCGGAGTCGAGACCGTTGGTGGCAAAGTCTGCGATGGTTGCACCCTTATTGTAGCCAGGCGCGCCGGTGACTGGATTGTTAGGACAATTGCCTATGGCAAGATTGATGGCGTTTGCCCCACTGACACCGCAGTTAGCCAAGGTGGTGTTGACGGCCGTGATGGCGTTCTGTTTGTTGAAGGTGCGCACGTCGCCGACATGGTTGGTATCAATCGCGAGCAGGGTATGAGTTTCGATGTTGCGAAGATAGTCGATGGTGAGCACCATACCCTTGTGCAGCTCGTGCTGGATGCCGAAATTCATCTGCACCGATCGTGGGCTGACGTAGTTGGGAGCAAACAGGTCCGTGCCGGTAGCATCAAGTCCATCGGACTTCGCGTTGCCGATGAACGATGGGTTCGTCGCCGGGCCGGCCGCGAGTGTAGCGGCCTGATATTGCGCTTGCATGGCGGCGATCTGGTTGGCAACCTGTCCGATGGGTCGACCGCAGACCGGCGCCCAGTTCTGAACCTGCCCATTGGGCAGAGTAAAAGAACCGCCGGTACCGTTCGAGCAAACCGTCTGATCGATGAGGAACAATCCCGACGGCAGACGAGGAGGCCTATCGAATAGGACGTTGTTCCACACTGCGTTCTCGTAGAACAATCCGATTCCGGCGCGGAGGACGGTCTTGCCAGCTCGGCCCGGATCCCAGGCGATGCCGACTTGTGGAGCGAAGTTGAGATTTGGCTGGTTGACACGGTTCCCGAGGCCGGCGCCGAACTGCTGTAAAGCCGGGTTCGCCGCCAGGTCGCTATCGGTGCGGCCGCTGTCACGAACGTAGCGCAGGCCATAGGTCACAGTCAGGTTGCGTTTCACTTTCCAGGCGTCACCGAGGTAAAGTGAGATACGATTGTCGGGCCCTATACCGCCGGCAGGTAGTCCGAAGGCAGGAATCTCTGAACTGAAACCTTGACCGTTGCCGAGAGTAACGCTGTTGGCGGGATAGTTGAGCGGGTTGTTGGCGCCGCCCGGCAGAGACAGGCAGACCGCGGCACAGTCGCCCACGCCTGCACCGACGGCCGGCGCGAGCGCGAGGAAACTGGCCGAGCCGCCTCCGAAGATGTGATTGTATCCGCCACCGTAGCGCAGGATGTGCGCTCCAATCGTTTTGCTTCCGTCGTATTTGATCTGGCGATTCGACTGGTAGGTCGATTGCGGCGCCAGGAAGCCGGGCCCGGAGCAAAAGAAATCGGCCCCCGAAGTCAGGCAATCGGGATCGCTGCCGATGGCCAATTCCAAGTTCGGCGCAGGATTGAAAATCGGGGAACCACCTACCGCATCTGTGATCTGATTGCGAAACTTGGTGTAGCCAAAACGAATGCTGTGGGTGAAACCGCCGGTGTTGAAGTCGAGTCCAAAGGCATGGACCGGGGTGTGATTGTTGTTGGCAAAGGGCTGAAAAGAGTTAGGAATGATGGCCAGGACACTGCGATTCTGATCGAAGGAAAAACGATAGAAGAACTTGAAACGGTTGTTGATCTGCCAATCCAAACGGCCCACGCCCTCGGCTTCGCGAAACGGAGAGTCGAAATTCCCGGTCAGGGCTTGAAAGGGACCACTGGGCAATACTGGATTCAGCAGATCCTGCTTGGTGCGCTCCGCGCTTAAGAAGAAGAATAACTTGTTGCGAATGATGGGGCCGCCCACACTGGCGCCGAATTGATTTCGTTGAAAATAGTTGCTGCTGGCTCCGGGAAGATTGGCGTTGAGGCTCTGGTCGCGGAAGTAGTAGTAGCCTTCGCCATGGTAGGCATTGGTGCCCGACTTGGTGGTGACGTTCACTGCACCCGAGGAAGTCAGCTCGGTGGACAGATCCAACGACGATTGCTCGATCTGAAATTCCTGAATCGCGCCTTCAGGGATGTTCTGAGTCGTGGTGCCGACGGTTTCATCACTGATGTCGAGACCATCCACCTCGATGCGGGCGGTGCGGCCAAAGCGTCCGCCGAACGAAATGGAGGAAAAACCGTTCTTGGTGGGATCAAAGTTACCGCCGTCCTGGATTTGCACTCCGGGTTCGAGTTGCGCGAGATCGAGGAAATTTCTTCCGTTGATGGGCAGGTTCTCAATCTGCTGGCTGGTCAGAACACCCTGCACGGTGACCTGCTCGGTGTTGACCTGAATCTCCCCGGCTTGCACTTCCACCACTTGACTGGTCTCTCCAACCGGCAATCTCACGCTACCCGCGGTGGTGACGCCGACCTGGACGCTGAGAGGAAGTTCGGCGGTCTTGAAACCCTTGGCCTCGACGTGCACCACGTAGTCGCCGGGAGTCAATGCTCCCGAGGTGTAAGCTCCCGCGGAAGTGGTGGCGACATTCACCACCTGGCCCGTGGCTATGCGGGTGATGCGAACCTTGGCGCCGCTGACAACAGCTCCGGTCTGGTCCACGACGATGCCTTGAATGCTGCCGGTGGAACTCGTGCTCTGGGAAAAAAGCAGAGTTGACAACGCGAGCAAAACCGCAAGAGTGCAGAACGCGAAACTGGGTGGACGGAACCCCGAATTCGATACCATCGGCACATTCCTTTCAAGATTTCTCATGAACATCGGTGTCCAATTACTTATAGCATGCGTACTCAGGCTCACGCCGTAACAGACTTCGTCTGTCTAGTTAGAAGTGTGACTTGCGAGTGTAGTAGCCGGCGCGGTGGCGCACCACGAACGCGGGTCCGGCAGCAGTTCCGTTGACCTTGACCTGGATGCGGCGAAAATTGGGATCAGACGAGTGCCGCGACGGATAGTAAGCCAGGAGATATTGGGTGCGCAGCTCATCGCTGATCTTCCGGAAGGCGTCGTCGAGTTGCGGCACTGAGGTGGCGTAAAAATACTTGCCGCCGGTATCTTCGGATATCTGGATGAGGGCATGTTCGCCCCCGAGATCGCGCCCAGCGCTCGCCTCAATGGGGACAACGATGATGCTGTAGACGATGGCTTCAGCTTCCTGGGCGGCGCGGACAGCTTGCTTGTAGTCAACGCGGCTGACGGTATCGCCGCCGTCGGTGATGATCACCATCACCTTTCTCCCTTGCCGGCGATCCACTGCCTGCGCGCTCAGGTAGATGGCGTCATAAAGCGCGGTGGCGGCTCCATAGTGAACGCGGTCGATGCCGCGGTCGATGGCCTTCAGATCCGGAGTGAAGGGCACAACTTCGTCCACGGTCTCGCTGAATTCGTAGAGGCAGAGGGCATCGACAGGACGGAGGATGGCGTGGGCAAAGCGACGGGCCGAGGTCAATTCCAACGGCAGATCTTTCCGCGTGCTGAGGCTGGTGTCGATGTCCATGACGATGGAAAGCGGCAGCGCCGACTCCTTGTCGAAAACCGAGATGGTCTGTGGAGCGCCGTCTTCCAGCAGTTCGAAATTGTCCTTTGTCAGGCCCCCGACGGGAGCGCCATGATCGTCGGTGACGGTGACGAAGACATTGACTAATTTGACGTCAACTTTGATGGTCGCATCAGAATTCTGGGCAGCATCGGGGCTTGAACTGCTCGCCAGGGGCGCCGTCTTGGCGGGAGTGGTGGCACCGGCCCACGGCGGCTTGGGCACCTGCGCAGGGCAAACCGCAATGGCCGCAGCCAAAAAAAGGAGAAGCTGTCGCATGCTTGAAGGACGGTTCCTGAGGCTGGTCATTTAGATGCGGGCTTCCCTGAATGGCTGCCTTCACCGGAGGCAATCTCAGGCGGAAACGGCTCGCCATCGGCCCAGGTGGCACCGTCTTCAAAGTATTCTTTCTTCCAGATGGGCACGGTGCGCTTCAGCGTGTCAATCAGCCAACGGCAAGCCTCGAAGGCTGCGGTTCGATGAGCAGATGCGACCACGATGGCAACGCTGGTCTCGCCGATCTGCAAGCGGCCAAGCCGGTGCGCGATTGCGACATCGCGTATGGGAAACTTCGACAGCGCCTGCCGCGCCAGCAACTCCATCTGCTTGAGCGCCATTTCCAGGTAAGCCTCGTAGTCCAGGTAGAGTGTCCGGCGCCCGCGAGTATGGTTGCGAACCACGCCTTCAAAAACTACCGCAGCGCCATCGTCCGGCTGCTTGATTCGTTGCAGCAGGGCCTGCGTGTCAATTGCCCGATCGACAATGGCAGCGTAACCGCTGTGATCCGCTGGCTCGGCGACCGAGTTCGGCTGGCCTGAGCCGCCGCTGACCGGAGGAAGTAGGGCGACTTCGTCCCCTGACTTGAGCCTGGAGTCGAGTGGGGCGTATTCCTGATTGATGGACACTGCGAGAGAAGCCGCAATCGGCTTCAGGCGGGGGATTTGCCCTTGGTAGTGTGTGAGCAGATCGCGCAAGGTGGCATGCTCGGGCAATTCGAGCGAATCGCTGCTCCACCCGGTGAGGTCTTTGAGCATTCCGAAGAATAAGACGTGAACCTGCATCACAAGCCCTTGGCTCTTGGCTGTTAGCTCTTGGCTATCACCTTCAGTGTATCGTGATTGCCGCCAAGAACATGACGGCTCCCTTTCGGGAGCCGGCATGTTTGGTTAGTGCAGCGGGTTAGCGCCCACCCTTAGGTTTGCCCGAGTGTGCCGGTGGCGCCGAGGGATGCGGAGCTCTCGCAGCAGGTGCGGCCTGGTGTTGTTGCCAGGCGCTGAACTTCTGCGCCTCACTCTGGTTATGCTCCGGCCTGTCCATAACAGGCGGGGCGGATCTTACGAGCGGATGGCCCGCCTCGGCCGGCGGCCGTGGCACAGCCGCAGGATGCGGAATGTTGGGCGCAGGGCGATCATTCATGCTCGGCGGCTCTGGCCGGGATGCCGTTCTCTGTTCCTCCAGATGGGTATTGGGAGCGGGGCGCGGCGGCTGATTCTCGGTCCGGACGGGAGGCTCCGCTTTTCCCGGGGTTTCTGGACGAACGTTCATTGCGGGTTGCCGCTCCTCGAAAGAAGCCCGCGCGGCCGGCATGTGAGTACCGACCACTGGCCGGTTCACAACCGAGGCCGGTGGTCTTGCGCTTGCAGGGCGTCCCGCTCCTATCACACTGGCCCGCGACGGCTGGGCAGGGATGGTGCGGACCACAGGCGCTTCCGCGAGTTGCCTGGCATCCACCTTGACCATGCCTTGAGCGACTGGACGAGCATTGACGAAGGTGTCATGCGAAACTGCAGTCACGGCATTGGTCACATGCTGGTTGGCATACGTGACGTGGTTTACGTTGGTGTTGTTGACGACAGTAGTGTTGTAGACGTTGGTCACCTGGGTGACATTTACCCGGGTATTGGTGATGTTCACATTGTTTACGTACACGCGGCTGGTGCGATACCAGGGCACGAACACCTCGCGCGGCGCCAGTGGGAACCAGGCAACGGCTGGTCCGATGCCAACGCCGATGCCAAAACCGCCGCCACCCACGAAAGCCACCAAGGCGGGTGCGTAAACGGGCCGCACCAGCACCGGACCCGGTACCCAGCCCCATCCACCGCCTATAAAGGCCCAGCGTCCGTAGTGGAATGGCGCAAAGCCCCAAGGTTCGTCTTCCACCCAGGTCCAGCCCCAGGGTGCAACCCAGACCCAGTGGCCGAAGCGGTAGGGCGCCCATCCCGGCGCAACACCGACGGGCGTCCACACCGGACCATAGTCCGCGGCGTAATTCCAGTGGCCATATTCGTCGAGGTCCTCAGCGCCAGTCATTTCCGGAGAAATGTAGTTCGACGATTCGGCTTTATCTTCGTGCTGGTCACGATTGAAACCGAAGTTGTCGAAGTCATCGCGATCAGGCACTTGCCCGATCTGGTGATCAAGTTTGTCGGTGCCGGTGAAGGTCGCGCGCTGGCCCGCAATCACCACGAAGGAATCGCCACCGCCGGTCACTTCACCCCGGCCTTTCCACATCGTGACATCGGTTTCGTCGCCAGCGGCATTCACGTCCACCCGGTATTCGCCGGGGCGTTGCACCTGGAAAGCGGAGTTTGGCGTATCGATCTCGAAGCGGTCTTCGTCATCGAGATGGCGCACGCGGAAGATGAGTGAACCCTGAGACAGACGCAGTTGCGTAGTGTGGTCGTCGAGATCCAAAAAGGTCACGCTGGTTTCGGAATCCATGCGAACTGACGTGGATCCCATTTGAAACTCGGCTCGCGAATCCTTGTCGGCCCACAGATTGTCGCCGCTAGACAATGGGCGATTCTGAACAGCCGTTACCCAGTCACCCTGTCCCCCCGGCTGAAACGAAATGGAACCGTTGGAATAGCTCAACCGGGCGACACGGCCGGGAGGATCCTGCGCCGGAGAAGCATCCGGCTGTGCCGGTTGGCCGACAGTTTGATCCTGCGGGGGCTGGCCCTGGTCCTGCGGTTGACTTTGGTCTGGCGGCGCCTGGGATTGGTCCTGCTGGGGCATTTGATCCTGCTGTGGCGGCTGGTCCTGGGCAAATACTCGCCGCGAAACCGGCAACGCTAGAAGTCCAGTTAAGACTGCGGAAATTAGTAGGGCTCGTGGCGCCTTCATTGGTTCATTCCTCGCTTGCGGTCGCATCGACCGCCAAATTCTCTGAAAAAAAGGGTCTCGAAGGATTAAACACCAGTGGAAGCTGGAAGTTCTACACCGGTAAACCGGAACCTGCTAACTGTAACTCATAGATAGAGAAATGCCAGCGCCGACTTTCGGGGCTGGCATCTGATTAAACAATACGACGCTTAAGCCACCGGTTGCTCGCTGAGGACTTTTTCGCGCTCCTCGGCGTCCTGCTTTTCTTCGCGGGTCGTAGAGGGCAATGCCAGGCGCAGAACCTCGTCGATGGTCTTGACGTAGTGGATGTTGACGTTCTCGAGTTGCTCCGGAGTCAGGTCCTCGACAACGTTCATGCGATTCTCCGCCGGCAGGATGACATCGCGGACACCCGCCCGCTTGGCAGCGAGAACTTTCTCTTTCACCCCACCGATGGGCAGAACATTTCCGCTGAGCGTGATTTCTCCGGTCATGGCGGTCAGCGGACGCACCGGTCGATTGGTCAACAACGAAACCAGCGCGGTGGTCATGGTGACGCCGGCCGAAGGGCCGTCCTTGGGGATCGCTCCCGCCGGAACGTGAATGTGAATATCGTGCTCCGCGAAGAAATTCTCGGAGATCCCCAGTTGCACCGCGTTGGAGCGGACCCAGGTGAGCGCGGCTTGCATGGATTCCTGCATGACCTGGCCGATCTGTCCGGTCATGGTGAAGCCGCCCTTGCCCTTCATCACGTTGGCTTCGACGAATAGGATGTCGCCGCCCGAAGGGGTCCAGGCCAGGCCGACTACGACTCCAGCACGCTCAGTGCGCTCGGCGATTTCGCCTTCGACTCGGATCTTGATGCCGCCCAGGAATTCCTGCACGATTTCCGGCGTCACCACCAATTTTTCCGTTTTACCCTCGGCGAGACGACGAGCTTGCTTACGGCAGATGGTGCCAATGGTGCGTTCCAGATTGCGAACACCCGCTTCCCGAGTGTAGTGACGGATCACGTACTGTACTGAGTCCTCAGGAAAGTCGATCTGCTCTTTGGTGATCCCGTTCTCTTCGATTTGGCGCGGAATCAGATACTGGAATGCGATGTGTACTTTTTCTTCCTCGGTGTAACCCTGAAGTTCGATGATCTCCATGCGGTCACGCAGCGGTTCGGAGATGGGATCGAGCATGTTAGCGGTGGTAATGAACAGGACTTTGGAGAGATCGAAGGGAACGTCCAGATAGTTGTCGCGAAAAGTAGAATTCTGCTCGGGATCAAGCGCTTCGAGCAAAGCCGAACTGGGATCACCGCGGAAATCACGACCGACTTTGTCGATCTCGTCGAGCATGAAAACCGGATCTTTGGTCTCGGCGCGGCGAATTCCCTGGATGATCTGACCGGGTAGAGCGCCAATGTAAGTCCGCCGATGGCCACGCACTTCGGCTTCGTCGTGCACCCCGCCCAGCGAGATGCGAACAAACTTGCGACCCAGAGCGCGGGCGATGGATTTGCCCAGCGAAGTCTTGCCAACTCCAGGAGGGCCTACGAAACAAAGGATTGGCCCCTTCATGGTGGGCTTCAAACGGCGAACCGAAAGATAGTCCAAGATGCGATCTTTGACACGCTTCAGGTCGTAATGGTCGGCGTCGAGAACTTCTTTGGCCTTGATGATATCCACGTCACCGCCGGAAGTCTTGGCCCAAGGGAGCACGGACAGCCATTCGATGTAGTTCCGGGTCACGCCGTAGTCGGCAGCCATCGGAGACATGCGAGTGAGCCGGCCCAATTCCTTGAGCGCTTCCTTCTTGACGTCATCCGGCATCCCGGCGGCTTCGATTTTCTGCCGCAGCTCTTCGGTATCACGCTGGCCTTCGTCCTGTTCCCCCAGTTCCTTTTGGATGGCCTTCATCTGCTCGCGCAGATAGTATTCTCGCTGGGTCTGCTGCACCCGGTCCTGCACTTCCGACTGAATCTTGTTGCGGAGTTGCTGAACCTCCAGCTCTTTCGCGAGATGCTGGTTGATCTTCTCCAGGCGAACCCGAACATCAGTGGTCTCGAGCGCGTCCTGCTTGTCGGCGGTCGAGAGTGAAGGCAGCGACGAAGCGATGAAATCCACCAGGCGGCCGGGCTCGTCAATATTCATGGCCACAGTGGAAAGTTCATCGGACAATGTGGGCGAGCCGGCAACGATCTGTTGAAACAGAGTCAGAACGTTGCGCTGCAAAGCTTCGACTTCAGAGCTTTTCGGCGGGATCGCTTCCGGGACGGTCTCGATCTGGGCGAGCATAAAGGGCGCCAGTTGGGCGAACTGTCCCAACCTCACCCGTTCCAGACCCTCGGCGAAGACGAAAAGACTCTGGTTGGGCATCTTGACCACTTTGTGGACGATCGCCAGGGTGCCGACGGTGTACAAATCAGCTGGCTGAGGAGTGTCAACTCGCGCCTCGCGCTGCGCGACCACCACGATGGTCTTATCCTCACCGAGCGAATTGATGAGCTGTACCGAGCTTTCCCGACCCACGGTCAAGGGCAGCACGGCGTGGGGGAACAAGACCGTATCTCGTACAGGGAGAATGGGAAGCGCGCGTTCCGCCTCTTCATTCTTGATGCTTTCCTTACTATTGCGCTCGCCGCGCGACGGCTGTGTCATATTTCACCTTGAGTGTAATGTGCTCAAGTTTGGATGAGAGCACTGCCCCAAAAGATGCAATCGGCTCTTTAGGGCTTATTCGTGAGAGCGCACCGAGTGTAAACCTTCTTGGGATGGTTTGCACCCATCCAAAGGTAGCAAGACACCTGGTGTCAGCTCACGGCCCAGTGGACGCTGGAAGCGGACCCTCGATTTGCTTCTCCAGTACAAAGGCGTCTACGCCCGTGGAATAGTATCGTGGGACGACCTTCACCACGCTGTAATGATGCCGCTTATAGAAACCGAGTGCGGAAGTATTGTCGACAGCGGTTTCGAGAACCACTGTGTGGCAGGGGACATGGCGCAGGCGCTCTTCAGCCGCCACCAGCAACTGCGAGCCAAGACCACCGCGACGGCTGGCGGGGAGCACGTCAATGGTAATGATGTGACCCACTCCACGCCGGCTGGCTTCGGCGACGATGAAACCAGCAACGCTTGGTTTCTCTCCAGCGCGCTCGGCGACTACGGTGAACGATCCCCGGTGCTGGATGTAGGCTGCCAACTCCCTCCGAGGGTAGGCAATGCCGGGAGGAAAGCACCGCTGGTCGATGCTCCACAAGATCTCGAAATCCTCAGTTCGATACTCTCGCAGGGAAAATTCCACTCGGTGATTCTATCCGGAAGCGCCCGCTCGGGGCTTGATGTATGCAGGAAAAGGGTTTAGAAGCGGTGCAAAAACATCTCACGAAACTGTTGCGCGGGGCGCACCCTAGGACGTACCATTCGCATCTGAGATGGTTGTGGGACGCCTGTTTCTTATCTACGCGGGATTAATGGCTGGCCTAGTCGGGCTGTGGTATTTCTGCATGGCAGCGTACAACCGCCGGAGGGGCCTACTCGCTTTGCGCAAAGTCGAGGCGGCGTGCTCACACCGGGCCCGCGTTGTTGATGCTCACTGGATTGGCGCGTCAAAACTCCAGGCGCATTTGCGCTTTGCCGCTCGCTGGTTTGAAAATGCCAGGATCACAATCCGCCTCCAGCCTCGCCCCGTGCCAATGCTGTGGTTGTTGAGCAGTTGGCACAAACAAAGAGAAACGGTGACGTTTGAAGCGGACCTGGACAACGCCCCGGGTGTTCGTCTGGACGTGTTCCGCCATCACTGGTTGAGTGACGGCGATCGCCAGATGATCAAGAGTTCCCGTAATTGGACGGTGACGCGTTCGCAGCCAGTAGTGCTCACCACCTCCAACCTGTGGCGGAAGGAACTCCCCCCGATCGTGAATACTCTTATGGCCTCTCGCGGGCACAACCTGTTGAAAGTTCGTCTGCGCCCCGAATCACCACACATAGCCGCGACCATGGATCTTGATGCTCTATCGGGCGAGGAGGCCGCAGCCGGGTTTCTGAGCGTGCTGCGGGAGTTGGCGGCTGGGGCATCGCGTACGAGACAGTAGCATCCCTACCAGGATTCCCACCCAATCAATTTAGGAACTGACGGCGGACCTGCCCGTTGCTTGCCGGGCCTTTGGGGGCGTCCACCGTTCTCCAGGCACAATCAATAAATTGCACCTTCTGCAGCCCGTCTTTGGGACGATTTTCAGAGGCGACGTTGGCGCTGACGCGCAGCCGCTGAAGGCGGGCGATCGCGCGATCGACCACGCGAGCCAAGTCGGCTGCGTAATCGGCGCCGCGGCCTTCGCGCAAACGGTGTTTCGCCTCCTCCGGTGAGAACCAGGTGGGATTGCGGTCGAACTCCTGCGGCGCTTCCAACCGTGTGACTTCACAAAGGTGAGCCATGATGGTCTGTCGCTTTGAGGCTGCTGATTTGCGGGAAGCACCAGTCTTGTGGCGAACATAGCTCGCGAAGGAGGCTTCCTCCATGCGGCCATGAACCCCGGCTTCTTCGAAGGCCTCGAGGGCAGCGGCTTGGGCGTGAGTCAATCCGGGCTCGGCGCCGCCCTTGGGGAAAGTCCAGCGTCCACTGCCGCGAGTCCGTACCAAGAGAAATTCGATATCGGTGCCGCGAACGCGGTAACAGACGGCGGCCACCTGTTGGTCTCCTCGCAAGCGGCGAAGATGCGCGAGGCGGACGAACTTTGCGGAAGAACGCGCGACCGTGCTCATGGCACCAGAGTGCACGATGCGGGCGGGTGTGGATAGAGTCAAGGTTGGTTCGGGGTATTCACGGCTGCGGAATCCTCTTACATACTTGCGCTGCTTGAAAGATAGAGACAGTATTTTGTTTCGGCCGTCAGGCCACCAAAAGGGGGATGCTTGGAAAACTTGTACTGTCTGCGCTGCAATCGGGAACTGGAAGCAGGGCGCAAATCGGTTGCCATGTACATGTTCGCGCAGACGGTGGGAATCCGTCCGCGCCAGAAATCGGCAGCGCAGCGAATTTGTTTCTGCCCGCAGTGTTCGGTGTCCCTGGCCATGGGTCCGCCGCCGGAAGGCGCGCTCAACGTTGCCGCGTGGAATATGATCCGCGAACTCGTAGGCTCGGATCCGGCGCTCAATCAGGCGGCTTGGGAAAATCTGAGGGGCGTGGTTGGTTTATTGCCTGCTACGGGCACCGACGGCGTCCCGCGGCGGGCGAGCGGCGAAGGATATTTTGAATTCTAATCAATCCGCCGGTTCGGGGACGAAGCGATATCCCACGCCCCGCACGGTGAGCAGGTGGGCGGGCTCTGCCGGGTCGTCTTCGATGTAACGGCGCAAGCGCACAATGAAATTGTCGATGGCGCGAGTATCGGTGTCTTCGTGCAATCCCCACACCTCTTCTAATATTGACTTGCGGGAGACCACCCGCCCGCTGTTGCGCACCAGATGGCGCAAAAGTTCGGCTTCCATCAGGGTGAGTTGGATGGTGTTCGCGTTGACCCGCAACTGCAACGTCCGAAAATCCAGAGTCCGTCCGTCGAAGGAGAAAATGTCATCTTCCTGCGAGTTTGCAGCTGACGGCGGCTTCGCCAGCTCGGAGCTCTGGCCCATACGAGACCATTCGCGGCGACGCAGCAACCCCTGCAGGCGGGCCAGCAAGATGGGCAGCTCAAAAGGCTTGGGAAGATAGTCGTCGGCGCCGGAAGCGAAGCCTTTAAGCACGTCTTCGGGACGTCCGCGAGCGGTCAGCATCAGCACCGGGACATAGTTCTTGGCGGCACGTAGCTCGGCTGCGACGGTGAAACCATCCTTGCCGGGAAGCATCACGTCGAGAACGACCGCGTCGAAGGCGACGGGCCTGGCCTTCTTTCCATCGCCTGAAGCTCCCAACAGGCGGTCGAGCGCGGTTTCGCCGTCGCCTGCAACCTCAACGGAATGCCCTTCTGCTTCCAGATTGAATCGCAGCCCATTGGCGAGGTGGGCCTCGTCTTCGACGATGAGGACGTGGCTCACGCCAGCTTCTCCGGAACGACACTGCGCGGCAGTTCCAGGACGACAGTAGTGCCGTGGCCTTCGCCCTCGCTCTGCGCAAACACCCGGCCTCCGTGCTTCTTTGCAATGGCACGCACGATGAATAGCCCCAGGCCAGTTCCCTTTACATGCGACGATGACCGGTTCTGCACTCGATAAAAGCGTTTGAAGACTCGCTTCAGCTCAGCCGGAGGAATGCCCATACCGTGATCGTGAACGCTGAGGGCTACGCGCTTTTCGTCGGGCGCGTCGAGGCGAACCGATATATCCACCTGGTCGCCGGAGTACTTGATGGCATTGTCGAGCACGTTAGCAACGGCGGTACGAAGATCTTCGGGATCGCCGTTCACGGTCACGCCAGCTCCGTTGACGGCGGGCTCGAAGCGCAGCGCTTCGGGTTTAAGATGGCGGCTGTTGCGGGCCATCTGGACACATTCTTGCACCAGCCCCGAGAAGTCCACTGCGACGCGTCCGCGGGAGCCGCGCTTGTGCCCCATCATTCCCGCCTTCAAGACCTGCTCCACGGTCGTCAGGAGGCGATCGGAGTCGTCAAGCATGAGGCGATAGAACTCACGGCGCTGGGCTTCGTCCACGTCGCGATGCTGCAAGGTTTGCAGATAAAGACGAATGGAGGCGATGGGAGTTTTCAGCTCGTGAGTAACAGCATTGATAAAGCTATCGTGCTGCTCATTGCGGCGAATCTCGCGCAGCAGGAAAATCGTGTTTAGAACCAGGCCCGCAGTGATGGCGCCGAAGAAGATGAATCCCAGGAAAACCTTGATGTCGAGACGCCAGTTGAGGATGATCCAGCCAGAGCCTACGGCGACGGCAATGGCCGCCAGGCTCACGCCCAGGACCAGAAATGTGACCGTCGCTTTGCGCCTGCTGGTGATGCGCATAGCAGGATTCTAGCGCGTAGGCGGTTACTTTGGTTGCCACAGTGTGTAGACGTGAGTACGAAAAACGTACAGAACAGCAATCACGACTGCATAAATCATGGCCAAACACGTCCAGAAAACATTGCTCCGCTTGCTGTCAGTAGCGTCCGCCAAATCGGAGAATTTGTCCCGGCTGGAAGCCGCACCCTTCCAAAATGAAGACGCCTAATCGGCGGATGCCGCCGAAGAGGACGTTAGATGCAGCGTGGTGATGGAAGACGCCACCGGCGGAATGGCGGGAAGATTGTTCACCTTCACCCGGTACACGTGGCGTGCCAGACCAAGCTTCTTCAGCGCCCAAATGCCGTACCAGTTCATGTCAATTTCATACCAGCGCAAGCCGTGCTGAGCGGAAACCGGGTGGGCATGATGGTTGTTGTGCCAGCCCTCGCCAAAGGTGAGAAGCGCCACCCACCAGCTGTTGGTGGAAAGGTCTTTGGTGATGAAGCGGCGTGTGCCCCAGCTATGGGTTGCAGAGTTGACCAGCCAGGTGGAGTGCAATCCGACCACGGTGCGCATGAAGATTCCCCACAGAAGGAACGGAAGGCCTCCAATGGCAAGCAGCGCTAATCCCAGCACGGTCATGGGAACGTAGTGATATTTCGTAAGCCAGACGTGATACTTGTCTTTCGCGAGATCTGGGACGTAGCGGGCCAGAGTAGTGGTGTCATGGTGCATCGACTTGCCGGTAAGAATCCAGCCCATGTGGGCCCACCACTTGCCGTCAATCGGCGAATGCGGATCGCCTTCTTCGTCAGAAAACTGATGATGAATACGGTGCGTCGCCACCCAGAAAATCGGACCACCTTCAAGCGCCAGCGTGGCGCAGGTCGTCAAGAAATATTCCACCCACTTCGGGGTCTTGTAGCCACGGTGGGTCAGCAAACGGTGATAGCCCATGCCGATGCCCAGACTCCCCGAAACCCACCATAGAAACATGGCGGGGAACAGGGCTTTCCAGGTGAAGAAAAACAGGGCCGCAATTGCTCCTACGTGAAACAGGCCCATAAAGATTGCGGTTACCCAGTTGATTTCATTGTCGGCGGCGGCTTTGCGATTGAGGACTTCGAGTTCCATGGCGCGTTCCCCGGTTGCAGCTGGATTCTAGATTTAAGGTATCAAGAGGAGAGAATCGTGAGTGTAATAGTTCTGTAATACTGGGGTTACGAGAGGTCAAGCCCATCAGGCCGCGGTGCCTTTGACCTCGATTCCGGCCCATTTTTCGAGCAGGGTGATGGTAGCGGCATAGTCCAGGTTTTCGTGGCCGTCTTCAGTTGCCATCTCGTAAATCTCCTCGACGGTTTCAAGGGCGGGTAGTTTGACGCGGGCTTCTTTGGCGGCCTCGAGTGCCAGGCGGATGTCTTTGCGCATGAGCCGCAGTGGGAAGTTGGCCGAGAAGTCTCGCTTCAGGACAAAGGGCGCTTTGTAGTCCACGACTCCGGAACGCACCATGGACGCTTCGATCAAAGGCAGCATGGTTTCCGCATTCACGCCGAGTTTGGCGGCCAGCGTCAGCGCCTCGGCGAAGCCCTCGTAGATCAGTGCGATCTGTAGATTCATGGCCAGTTTGGCGGCCTCGCCTTTGCCGGTCTCGCCCATGCGGAAGATCTTCTTGCCGGTGGCCGCGAACAAGGGCTTCAGTTTGTCGATAATTGATTCTTCGCCGCCGACGATGAAAATCAACGTGCCATTCTCGGCTCCGGCTTTAGAGCCGGTGACCGGCGCATCAACGTACTGCACACCTTTAGCGCTGACGCGCTCTGCGAACCGGCGCGTCGCCGTGGGCGAGATGGTGCTGGAATCTACAATGATTTGTCCATCGGCCAGGGATTCATGCACACCCTGAGGACCGAACAGAACGTTTTCGACAGCTTTGGTATCGGCGACACATAGCCAGATTATTTCAGCGCCGCGGGCGGCGTCTGCGGGAGATGTGGCGGTCTTGGCGCCTTCGACGTCCTTGCCCGCGCTGCGGTTCCACACGGTTACTTCGTGACCGGCCTTCGCCAGATTCGACGCCATGGGGCGTCCCATGATTCCCAAACCCAAGAATGCGATACGCATGTCAACTCCCTCAAGTAGCAAAACGCCCGAACAAGAATTAGAACTGACGGCGATGGAACGGTCAAGCAATCTGCGCAGGATTTGTCATACAATGGGGAACATTGAGCCCGCGCCAAGTCAACGGACGTAATCAGGAGCCCTTGGGAATAGCCTCCGCACCCGGCGAGTGATCGTGGCCGAACCGGATGAGATTTGAAGCCTATTGATGTTAAAGGCCAGTCTCCAGAACCCCGTCCTTCGCAAGCGTGCCCGAGCCTTCGGGCGGTTGGTGCAGGACTCTGCTGTGACACCGCGCACCGGACAAACCCACAAGCCCAAATTGGTAAGCAACGGAGAGCTGGGAGTAACTTTCATCGGCCACGCCAGCTTTTTCATCCAGACGAGCGGGCAGAACATCGTCATTGATCCCAATTTTGCCCGCTGGTTATTTGTGCTGAAGCGGCTTAAGAAGCCGGGTGTGCGCTTGCGCGATCTGCCTGCCATTGATATGGTGCTGGTGACGCACGCGCATTTCGACCACCTCCACCGGCCGTCGTTGCGGGCAATTGTGCAGCAGGCTCGGCGGCGGCGAGTTGCGCCTCCGGTGATCGTGGTGCCTCATCACGTCGTCGATCTGGTATCGGACTTGGGGTTCCGCGAGGTGGTAGAACTCGACTGGTGGGACAACTATCGTCACCTGGGAGTAACGGTGACGCATGTTCCCTCGCGGCATTGGGGAGCCCGTGTGCTTGAGGATTCGCATCGTGGCTACGGCGGATACGTTTTGCGCGACGACCAACATTCCGTTTACCACGCCGGCGACACTGCGTATTTCCCGGGATTCCTCGAGATTGGACGAAGACTGGCGCCGGAGCTCGCGCTCTTACCAATTGGGGCTTACAATCCTGCTTCTTTCAGAAATGTGCACGCCGATCCCTCCGACGCAACCCGCGCGTTCCTCGACCTGAAGGCGCGCTGGATGGTGCCCATGCACTACGGAACCTTCCGGCTCTCGCACGAGCCCGTGGATGAACCTCTGCAACTGTTGGCACAGGAAGCTAAGGCCGCAGGCATTGAAGATCGCGTCAGAGTGATGGAAGAAGGAATCACGCAGTTCTTCTAAGCAGCACTCAGTAGGCCAGCAGGATTCGCAGGTCCCGCAGATTATTCCCCGTAGGGCCAGTCATGATGGTGTCGCCGAGGGCATCGAAGAACGGGTAGGCATTGAATGCCGCCAGGTGAGTTTCAGCGTGTAATCCACGGGCTCGGGCGCGATCGAGCGTAGTGCCGTCCACAATAGCTCCCGCAGCGGAACTGTTCCCGTCGATGCCGTCAGTGCCGGCGCTGAGCACGGTGATGTTGTCGCCGGCAATCTTTTCCGCGCAGGCCAGGGCAAACTGCTGATTGCGGCCGCCGACGCCGCCATTGGTGACCTTGACCGTGACTTCACCGCCTGAAATCAGGCAGACCTTTTCAGATTGCTTCCGCAGTTCGCGTACCCGGCTCAGAAGGTAATCGGCTGCGCGCGCATAGTCCCAGTCGTCGCAACTGTTGTCCACCTCGACCCTGAAGCCCTGGCGCTCGGCCTTGGCTTTAGCGGCGGCGATCAGCGTGGCGTTGGATAGCACTGTCCACCAACGGCTGCGGTGAAAGACATGATCGTCGGACTTGGGAGTTTCTTCCAAGGCATGGCGCTGAAAGAGCTCACGAACAGAAGCAGGAAAATGCGGCAACAGGCCATGCTCTGTGGCTATACGATTGCAGTCTTCAATCGAAGTCGAGTCGGGCATGGTCGGGCCGGAGGCCAAGGCATCGGGCGTGTTGTCAGGAACGTCGGACACGAGAATCGAAACCTGCTGCGCAGGATGAGCTGCAACAGCAAGCCGGCCTCCCTTGACGGCAGACAAATGCTTGCGGATGACGTTGATCTCCGCGATGGACGCCCCGGAGTGCACCAGTGCCTGATAGGTTGCAATCAGATCTTCTAGCGAGATTTCGTCGTCGATGGGCTTTTCGGCGATCGAAGAGCCGCCGCCACTGAGCAGGAAGATGACGAGCGACGATGCATCTTGGGAGTCGAGCGATTTCAGCATGGCTTCGGCGGCATGGATCGATTCCTGATTGGGGGCAGGATGGCCTCCGAGGAAATAACGGAAGCCGCGAATCTGCGAAGCTGGCTCGGTGGAACTGGCAACGATCCCTTCAAGTCGTTCGCCGGCCTGCATCTCCAGCGCATTCACCATGGTGTGAGCAGCCTTGCCCAGCGACACTACAAACGCCCGCCGGTAGGCATGGAGGTCGTACAGGTCCTCGCAAACGCGCAGCACGCCGCGCTCGCAAACTACATGCTGTTCGAAGGCGCGATCAATACTGGATTGGGCGAGAGCGTGCTCGAAAAGATGGCGCGCAGCTACGCGCATTTCGATGGCCTGCTTGGCGGGAGTCACGGGGAAGATTATACGGGCGAGCTATCAGCTTTCAGCTATCAGCCTTCAGCTACGCGGAAAGCACTTCCCAGATCCAGGCTTCAATCGTTTCCCGCAGCTCCTTCAAGCGTCCTTCGAAGAAGTGGTCGGCGGCGTCGATCATCACCAGTTTCTTCGGTTCGGGGAGCGATAGTGCCAGTTCCTCCAGCCTTAACCGAGGACCAAACTGGTCGCGGGTGCCGCTGACCAGTAGCTTGGGCTTGTTGCAGGTCCGAAGAAAATCTAAATCGTAAACGCGGTCGTCGGTGGGAAGCAGGGGAAGCCCCAGACCGATGACCGAATCCACCCGCGCATCCGGACAAGCTGCGCGTAAGCCGATCGCAGCGCCGAAAGAGAAGCCAGCGAAAACCATCGGCAGGTGAAACTCGGCGTCGAGCCAGTCCAGGGCGGCGCGAACGTCATCCACTTCCCCGGCGCCGTTGTCGTGAGTGCCCTGGCTCATTCCCACCCCTCGAAAATTGAAGCGCAGGACGGGAAAGCCAAAACTATTCAGGGCTTTCATGGTGTGAAAGACGACCTTGTTGTGGAACGCCCCGCCGTACAGGGGATGGGGATGACAAACCAAAGCCGCGTGAGTCGCTTCCGCAGTACCCGGGTTGAGCAGGGCTTCGAGGCGGCCCGCTGAGCCGTCAAGGAAGAACGAGCGGATGGCGGCGTTGGGCGGCGAGGACACTGACATCAAATTATCAGAACTCTGTTGAGCCACGCTCGGCCTGCGCGGGCGAGCCTCCCCGCGCCTACATTGCTGTCGGTAGGTTATGCTTTCGTGCATGGACGTCGTTGCGCTTACTCGCAAACTGGTGGATATCGAGTCCACTACCGGGAATGAAGGCCATGTGGCGGATTTCCTTCAGCGTGAACTCAGCCGGTTGGGCTACCGCTCCAACAAGATGCCGGTTGAGGGGGAGCGCTCGAATGTGTTCGCGACTTCCCCTCCGCAAGCGCGACCGGAGGTAGTGTTCTCCACACACATGGACACAGTTCCGCCCTTCATTCCGTCCTCTGAAGATGACGCGAAGATTTACGGGCGCGGTGCTTGCGATGCGAAGGGAATTATCGCCGCTCAGGTCGCGGCCGCGGAACGGCTTCGGCAGGAGGGGACTTACGTTGGCCTGCTCTTCGTTGTGGGCGAGGAAAAAGACAGTCTGGGGGCAAAGATTGCGAATCAGCAGTCGCCGGGCTGCAAGTTTCTAGTGAATGGCGAGCCGACAGAGAACCGGATGGCGTCGGCATCGAAAGGAACGTTACGTGTCGAAATCAGCGCCGCAGGACGCATGGCGCATTCGGCTTATCCGGAACTCGGCGAATCCGCGATTGACAAACTTCTTGAAGCCTTGAACCGCCTGAAGGCGATCAAGTTGCCATCGACCGAAGGGATTGGGCCATGCACTGTGAACATCGGAGTGATCGAAGGCGGGCGCGCACCGAATGTGATTCCCGACAAAGCGTGGGCACAACTGCTTTATCGGCTGGTCGGACCGTCGAACAAATTACGGGAAGAAATCGTGCGAACCGTGGCGGGATTGGCAACCGCTGAGTTCGTGCTGGAGATTCCTTTCGCTCGCCTGCGTACTCTGGATGGCCTACCCACGATGGTCGCGGCCTTCACGACTGACATTCCATGGCTGGGCAACTGGGGTGAGCCTTTGCTGGTGGGGCCAGGCTCGATTCACGTGGCGCACACCGGGGGCGAGTACATCGAGAAAAAGCAATTGCAGGATGCGGTCGAGCTATATTGTTCGATAGCGAAGCGCCTAATCTAGAACTGAGGTCGACGGTCCCAGTGCCAAGCAGGGCGGTTGCCAGACAGTTACACTTAACTTATGAGCACCTCCACCCTCAACTCCCTTTCCAAGGCGTCATCCGCCTACTTGCGCTCGGCCATGCACCAGCCTATCCAGTGGCGGGAGTGGGGTGAGGAAGCGTTTGCGGTGGCGCAGCGCGAGAACAAACCCATCTTGCTGGATATTGGCGCGGTGTGGTGCCATTGGTGCCACGTGATGGATCGGGAGTCGTACGACAGTCCGGAGATCGCTCAGATTGTGAACGAGCGTTTCGTGGCGGTAAAAGTCGACCGTGACGAGCGGCCTGATATTGACAGCCGCTACCAGGTAGCGGTGAGTTCCATCAGCGGGCAAGGGGGATGGCCGCTTACAGCGTTTCTTACGCCCGATGGCAAGCCCTTTTACGGGGGAACCTACTTCCCTCCTGACGATTCTTATGGACGCCCCAGTTTCAAGCGGGTGCTGCTTTCCATCGCGAACGCATATCACGAGAAAAATGACGACGTGGTGGAGCAGGCGAAGATGGTCGAGAGCGCCATCTCGCAGGCCGAGTCGTTCGCCGGCAAGAGTGGTGATTTCTCTCCGTCGGTGATCGACGCCATTGTGAAATCGGCGCTGGGGATGTACGACCCGCAGAATGGCGGCTTTGGTAGCGCTCCCAAGTTTCCCCATCCGGCAACACTGGATTTGTTGATCGACCAGTATGTCCGAGCGGGCGACGAAGAACTGCGGAATGTATTCGTCAACACACTGGAGAAGATGGCGCGAGGCGGTGTGTACGACCAGCTCGCAGGTGGCTTTCACCGTTATTCGGTCGATGAACGCTGGGGGGTACCGCACTTCGAGAAGATGTGCTACGACAACTCTGAATTGCTGAAGAATTATGTGCACGCTTATCAGGCTACCGGTTCGGAGGTCTTTGCGGGAGTGGCGGAAGACATCATCCGCTGGATGGATGAGTGGCTGAGTGACCGCGAGCGTGGTGGTTTCTACGCCTCTCAGGATGCGGATCTCTCGATGGACGACGATGGCGATTACTTCACCTGGACTCTGGCGGAAACTCGCGCAGTGCTTACCGAGGAGGAAAGCAGTGTTGCCTGCCTCTATTTCGACATCAACGAAATTGGCGAGATGCATCATAATCCTGCGAAGAATGTGCTTTACGTTCGAACGTCCACGGCCGATATCGCCAAACGGCTGAACCTGCCGCTCTCACGCATCGAAAGTTTGCTGCAATCGGCAAAGCAGAAAATGTACGCTGCCCGCCTCCGACGGCCGACCCCGTACGTGGATAAGACCGTATATGTGGGCTGGAATGCACTTTGCGTGTCGGCGTATTTGGAGACGGCCAAAGTTCTCACGCTGGAATCTCCCCGGCATTTTGCCCTGCGAAGTCTGGATCGAATATTGGCGGAGGGCTGGCACGCCGACGCCGAGCTATTGCACGTGCTGGCGTACTCAGATGCGGCGGCGGAGAGGCGTAACGTTCCCGCCGTACTCGATGACTATGCGTTTACTGTGGTGGCCTGCCTGGATGCCTACGAATCAACCGCGGATTTGAGCTACTTCAATTTCGCGCAACGCATTGCGGATGCGATGGTGGAGCGCTTCTTTGATCCGGTCGCCGGGGGCTTCTTTGATACTCCTAAGCCGGTAGGGCTTGCGCAACCGTTGGGGGTGCTAGGCACGCACCGCAAGCCCTTCCAGGACTCACCAACACCGGCGGGAAACTCGGTGGCGGCCGTCGGGCTGCTGCGGTTGTATGCCTATACAAACGATCAGGGATATTACGACAGAGCTGAGCAGACGATGGAAGTGTTGGCGGGGATGGCTGGCCGCTATGGATTGTTCGCCTCAACCTACGGGATCGCGGCCGTGCATCTTTCCCAGCCGCACACCCAGGTCGTCGTGATTGGCGACGGCGCACTTGCGCAACAACTCTATCGCACTGCGGTGAAGCCCTTCTCTCTCAGCAAGGCTGTGCTCAAACTGTCCCATGAACAGACCGTGTCGCAGAACCTGCCACCTGCGCTGGCGGCAACCCTTCCGCACCTGCCGATCATCAACCAAGGCAAGACTGCTGCCGTCATCTGCTCAGGATTTTCCTGTCAGGCGCCGATCTGTGATCCGGAGGAATTAGCGAAGCCTTTGCGGCACAACCTTACCACGAGTCAGGAATCCAAAAAATGAGGCTGGCGATTTGCGAATCGCCAGCCTGCGCAGTTTCAGCGCTGCACTGATTGCAGCGCGAACATTACTGCCACACTACCGGCAGTGCCCACCGGAACCCGGCGGACAAAGCGGCGGCGGCGCTCCGTCCAATGACATAGTCATGGCTGGAGTGGCAAGAGCTGTGCCTGCGCACAACATACCTACCATCAGGAATAGCATCCTGAGCGCACGTTTCATGGATTGTTTCTCCTTGTGCGGGTCCCCTGGGAGCGGAAACCCTAGATGGGAGGAAATTATACGCGCTCTGTCAAGTCCGCGGAGATCATTCACTTAGTCGGTATCAGCCACGCAGCGGGAGAGAAACTCAACGCGGACTCCAATCTCCCTGCTTGGCATTGATTCTTAGACGGATATGCACATCCAGGAAGACTTCGGAGCGCCGATTGTAACCGCGGGTCAGCTAGCGGGAGTGTACAAAATTGAGACGATCGTTGGTTTCACTTACTCGGAGGCAATTCCGGCGGATTTGGGATCTTCCGAGCGGAAGAGAGTTCCGAGAGCAGTTCCTTGGCGGACACAGGCTGGCGATCACTTTCGGTGCGGGAGAAAGCCCGATCCACCATTCCTTCAAACATAGGGATCAGCGAATCCGCGGCAGCAGGACGCTGCAAGTCGCCGAGACTCTGCTCCCAGCGTTGCGACATTAGAAGATTGGTGGCTGCCTCGCGAGACGGTGCTTTCAAGATCGCATAACCCAGCCAAACCAGAATCGCACAGCAGTATGCGGCGGTGTCGAGAAAACCCACAGTCGAGTTGTTGATCTGTCCGCCGGAATTGAGAGCATTCGCCGCTAGTTCGATGCTGGCGAAACCGCCGAACCCCAGGGCAATCCCGAAACTCTGCTGCCGCCAGGAGACTCCCAGGTATTTCGAGAACACGAGCAGGAAGAGGATCAAACCGCACTGGATGACGCGCACGCAACGTTGCACCGTGGTCACGGCTTGAACGATGGGCGATTGCCCGGCAGGACTCGCCGCCGCCACCACCAGAGCCACAAAAAACATGACCAGCGTGGCCCATTTGAAGAGCACGGTTCCAAGGTCACGGAGCGTGTGGTAGGGACGAAAAACGTCCAGGAAAATCTCGTGAATGACGTAGAACCCGATGCCCAGGCTGACGACCTCACCAATCCAGAAGGTGTAGAAATAGAGATCGTAATTGCCGGACCGCTGGATGGGGAACAACACCGCGAAATTCGCCAACTGAAAAATGATGTAGGCAAAGAAGATGGGAAACGTGCGATGTAGCTTGCGCCAAAGCATCGCCGCGGCCAACAAGAGTTCCAAGGCCGGATGGGAAAGCCACAGCACGACTTGGACTTTGGCATTCAAAGTGGGGCCGAATTGTTGTGTCCGGGCAGGAGCTTCAAAAGCCTTCTGCTCACACTAAAGTTAGCACGTGTACCTTAACGGTCAATGTACCAAAGTAACCCGGCGGTAACGGTTACTGACGGGGTTACCGACCCCGTTACCCGTTGAGAACAGGGATGAAACTGACGGGTTAAGCCTCCGGAGACGCCTGAATGTAGGCCCGCATCATGCGAACCTCGTGGTCTTTCTCCGTCAGGTCGTGCAGTACAACGTCCCGCAAGGAGACGACGGCGACTACGACCTGACCTTCGCAGATAAGCAGATGGCGAAACCCGTGCTGCCGCATCAAACCCATGCAGTTTTCCACGGTTTCGCAAGGGGCCACGGTAAGGGGATCCTTGGTCATGACCTGCCCGACCTGGGTGGCACGAGGATCGAGCCCTTCTGCCACCACGCGGCTCATCAGGTCGCGTTCTGAGAAAATGCCCACCAACCGTCCTTCGCGCAGCACCGGCACGGCTCCGATGTTGCGGGTCACCATGGCCTTCACGACCTCAAGTACGCTCTGAGTGGCCTCAGTTCTGTAGGTGTCTTGGTTGACGATCAAATCGCAAATATTCACCCGCCCACCTCCTGTACGCCGCAAATCGCTGATCGGCGCGAGTATATGCCCAAACGGCAGCGCCGGGGAAGAGGGAAAACCATGTATTTGGCGTCGGCGGAAGGATCGTGGGCATGAAGGCTGCCACCAAAACCGACACGCTTTAGGAGATCCCTTAGACTTTCTGGCCCATGAACACGAAGTACGAGCAGGCCCAGAGCGCAGTGGGAATGCCGCCCCGGGGCTGAGTGGTGAAGATGATGTTGTAGTCGTCGGATGGCTGGAGGCTCTCGACTACAGACGGCGCGGGCTGCGCGCTAACGGCAGCGAGATAAGCGAGGAAACGGTAAAGGTCGGGGGCTCCGTCGTAGCCCGGTGCGACGAACGACATTTCGGCGTTCTCCCCGGCGAAATGCCAACTCAGCGAGGCGGCCAGCGCGATGGCATCTTCGTAGCTTTTCTCGGGGAGCACTCCGGCAGCGGGATTGTCGAAGACGATGCGCAGCTTGCGTTCATCTTCACGGCTGAATTCGCGTACTTTGAGCGAACCCGACTTCGCGGTTGCCTTCCAGTCCACGTGGCGGGCGGAATCTTCAGGAGCATATTCGCGGATGCGGTAAAGATCCGATCCGCGGCCACGCGTGAAGGTCGCAAACTCTCCGGTGATCAGAGGCAGCACTTCGAAGAATTCGTCGGCGGGTTCCACCGCCGGGTACACGGTGATCTCGCGGGCAAGCGGAAGGCGGCGCGTCTTCACCAGAAAAGCAAACGGAAAGCGCGTTGCCAAGCCGAAGGGTGCCTGCTGGTAGACACCGCGGCGAAGGAAGCGTAGTGAGAGGTCAGCCTTGAGTTCGCTGCTCGCCCGAAGGAAGGGAAAGTAAGCCGAGCCCTCGAAAATGCCGGGCGGGGCCGTCGCCTCTTCCACGCGACGCAGGTTGCGGTCGGGCAACGTAATCCATTGCTTTTCAGGCGGGCGCTTCGACGGGAAAGTGAAAGTCGCGGGCACCCACCGCCAGCGTTTGGGGCTTTCCTTCCTGATGGCCACCACATTCACCGAGAATGACGGCAGCCAGCGACGGGGATTGCGCAACACGATCCGGCCCAGTGCCGCGCGACCGGCGAAGACGTGTTCGGGGAGGCGGACGTCCAGTTCGAGATCACGCAAAACCACCGCGGAAGCGATTCCCGATACCAGAATCGCCGCAAGCATCGCGGCTACGATGATGTAAAGCAGATTGTTGCCGGTGTTCAGCGCTGCGATTCCGATCAGCAGCACGGTGACGATGTAGATGACGCCGACGCGGGTGACGTCGTAGTCGAAGGCATCTCGCAGCCGGGCGGTCGTGACCCGCCGAGCGAGATACGGCACGGTGGTCAGGCCCACAACCACGGCCAGCAGCAAGGCGGTCGAGGCGAGGATCAGCGTTCCCCACAGGCTTCCCGCTTCGCGAGCTACGGTCGAGAAGAGTGCGGCCGCGAAAGCCATAACCAATCCAACAATGGCCAGCAGGAAGCGTACCCAGACCTCGGGAATCTCAACGCCTAAGGCCCGCGCAAGGCGCAGGCGTTCAGCGATGGCGGGCGACTTCGTGAGGGCCGGCATGTGGAGTTGCTGTATCGAGCCTAGCACCGGACAGAGTGAGCATCAATTGCCTCTGCGGTGACGAAACATTGTCTGCATCCAGCGGTTGGCTTTGGCCGCGGCGTCATCAGCGGCGCGGCCTACTTTGGGATAACGCACACGCAGTTTGTTGAGCAGATCATGCGCCCAGACGTACTCCGAAGAGAGAATGATCAGCCCGACCAGAAGAAACAAGATGCCCGGTATAACGGGCAGGAACAACCCGAGAACTCCCAGCACGATGAAGCCCCACCCGATCACCAGCGCCACAGCAAGTTTGATGTGGGCATTCATAGCCGTGGCCGTGCGACAACCCTATCAGAGAATGTGCGGTGGAAAATGATGCGCAGAGTCTAGGACAAGAACAACGCCACCGCCCGATTGAACTCTTCTGGCACTTCTTCGTAAGGCAAATGGCCGACGCCCTCCATCATGAGCAGGCGGCAGTTGTGAAATTGAGCTTTCAGACGATTCGCCGAGGCGGGCTCGACGGCGGCATCGCGGTCTCCCCAGATCAGCAGCGTAGGAATGTGGGCAATGATGGGAATTGCGGCTTGCAAGTTCCGCATATCTTGCTTCCAGCTGCGAATCACGCTCAAGGCGTATTCGAATGAACCGCGAGTCCGCATGGGTGCCAGGTAGCCTTCCAGTGTTCCTGCGCGGATGCGCCGCGTGTCGCCAAAAAGCCGCCGGAAGAAGAACTCCTGCATAAGGCGGAACCGTGGCGCGAGTTTCAGAAAGGCGTGCCCGACCGCAGGGTTGTTGAGAAAAGGAATCAGAAAGCGGCCATGAGCGGACCAGGGGTTGGCTGGCGCGACCAGGACCAAGCGGCGGACGCGCTGCGGCGCAAGAGTCGCCGCCATCATCCCCAACGCTCCTCCGTGAGAAGTTCCTAACAGGTCACAGGATGCGATGCTGCCCTGGTCCATGAAAAGCAGCAACCGTTTGGCACTCGCGGCGAGACTGTAGTCCAGGCCAGGCAAACGATCCGACAAACCTGTACCCGGCAAGTCGAGCGCATAAACGGTTGCTTGCTCGGCGAGTACAGGAATCGCATGTCGCCAGGAGAACGAGTAGCCCATGAGGCCATGCACCAACAGCAAAGCTGTGCCCGAACCCGCGCGTTGATAGCGGCAGCTCAGTCCATCGAGATTCATACGCAAATCTTCGATGGGAATGTTGATTTGTTGAGAGCCTGGATTCACAGCCATCGAACCAGCTAGCCCTTGCGCCGCTTCTTGCCCAGGTATTTCTTCAGCACACGGATGCCTTTGTCCACATGTTTTTCTTGCAGCAGAAATGGCGGCAGGAATCGCACCACCGTGTCCTGCGTGCTGTTGAAGAGAACGCCTTCGCTCAGAGCTTGCTCCACAATGGGACGGGCAGGGAGATCAAGCTGTAGGCCCTGAATCAGGCCCCGGCCCCGCCCTTCCTGGGCGGCGGCGTAGCGTTCGGTTAGCAGTTTCAATTCCTGCTGCAAGTAGGCACCAACGCGCGCGACGTTTTCCAGAAGTCTCTCTTCATCCAGAATCGCGAGGTACTCCAACGCAATCCGGCAGGCGAGCGGACCTCCGCCAAAGGTGGTTCCATGCTGACCAACCGCAATCGCGGAGGCGAATTCTTCTTTCGCGAGGAACGCCCCCAGTGGCAGCCCAGCGGCAATGGGCTTGGCGATGGCGACGATGTCCGGAGTCACGCCGAACGTCTGGAACGCAAAGATCGTACCGGTACGTCCCAAACCACATTGGATTTCATCAAAGATCAGAGCGGCGCGATGCTGGTCGGCCAGCCTGCGGCATTCCTGCAAGAATTCCATCGAGCATTCGTAGATTCCACCTTCACCGAAAATCGGCTCGAGCACAATCGCGCAAGTGTTGTCGCTGACCGCAGCCCGCAGAGCTTCGGCATCGTTGCGAGCGACGAATGTTACTTCTTCGAGTAGCGGCTCAAAACCTTTGCGGTATTTATCCTGGCCAGTCAGCGACATCGAGCCGAAGGTGCGTCCGTGATAGGAACCCTGCAGCGCGACGAGCCGGCTTTTGGCTTCGCCTCCCGCACGATGCCCGGCGAGCCGCGCCAGCTTGATGGAGCCTTCAATCGCCTCGGTCCCGCTGTTGGAGAAAAAAGCGCGCTGCAAGCCGGAAAGCTGGCACAACTTCTCGGCGAGAAGGCCCTGGTATTCGTTGTAGTAGAGATTCGATAAGTGAATGGCGCGGGCGCACTGCTCGCGGATGGTCTTCACGATTCTCGGGTGCGCATGGCCCAACGCGTTCACTCCAAGACCGGCGACGAAATCCAAATAGCGTTTACCGTCGAGATCGAAGAGAAAGACACCCTTGCCTCGGGCGATTACGAGCGGATACCGGCTGTAGGTCTGGAGGAGAAACTGACGTTCGCGTTGCACGACTGCGTCTTGGTTTTCGTTGGTACTCATGGGAGAAATACGATTCTACTGGATTTGGCCGCCACATGATGATGTGGGAAACAAGAGAGCTAAGCGACACTTGAATCAGACAGTTACCAAATATCACAACATGGCTTCCAAAAAACATATCCTTGCTATGGATTTAGTTCTATAATATTGGAACTAGGTGTTTACAAGCCACTTACTGGCTATCCTATGGGCGTAGTCATGGCAGCGAACGTGCATAAGGCAGGGCAGGAGCCGTCCAGCCCGCGGCTGGTGCCGTCGACGTCCATGAACAAGGACTTCCAAGTCCGCTCCACCGTTATTCTCCTGGCGCTGCTGACCACGGCAGCGATCGTCTACGCGGGATATAACTTCCAGGCAGAACGCTCGTTTCAATTACCCACCGATGGCGTCTGGTGGGTTGAGCAGAGCGGTAGCCTGGTGGCCGCCCGGGTGGATGAAGGCGGGCCGGGAACCCGCGCAGGGATCAAAGTCGGCGATCAACTAACGGCGATCGACCAGCACGCCGCGACCACCACTGCAGCCCTCAGTCATCAACTGTTTCGGGTTGGCGCCTGGTCGAAGACTACATACTCGCTGGTGCGGCAGGCGGTCCCGGTGGATGTGGTCCTGATTCCGGTTCCGTCCGAGCGCTCACAGTACGACTGGCTGAGGCTGATCGGCCTGATCTATCTTGGGGTCGGACTTTACGTGCTGTTGCGGCGATGGACTGCGCCGGGCTCAACCCACTTTTATATTTTCTGCCTGGTCTCGTTCATTTTTTACAGCTTCCACTACACCGGGAAACTCAATCCCTTCGACTGGACGATTTATTGGGGAAATGTTGTTGCTTGGATGCTGCAGCCCGCCCTGTTCCTTCATTTCGTTCTGACCTTTCCCGAGCGGCGCCAATTCGTGCGTGAACATCGCTGGGTGATTCCTGCCGTTTATCTGCCCGGAGCGGTGTTGTTGGGCGTGCATGTCGCGGCGCTCCAACTGCTGCGGGCCAGCGAGGTTTTGCGCTGGAACCTGGATCGGCTGCAGATGGCCTATCTGGCGGCTTTCTTCATCGCCGCCGCGGTTGTGCTGGTCAACACTTACCGCTGGGCAGGGACTCCGATTCTGCGTCAGCAATTGAAGTGGATCACCCGCGGAACCATTCTGGCGATCACGCCATTTACATTGTTCTACGTGATCCCGTATCTCGCGGGCACGCTGCCGGAAAACACCATGAAGGTTTCCGTGTTGTCACTCGGACTCCTTCCCTTGACGTTTGGGTACGCCATCTTCCGTTACCGACTGATGGATGTGGACCTGATCTTCAAACGTGGCATGGTGTACACGCTGTCGGCAGCAGCGATCATCGGCGCGTACTTCGCAGTTGTCGCAGCAGTAGCGGAAGTAGTACACGCCCGCGTACCCAGTTCTGGTCCCATCGGACTGGTGCTGGCCATTGTGGTCACAGCGCTGGTGTTCGACCCAGTACGCAAGTGGATCCAGGAGCGCATCGATCAGTTCTTCTATCGCACACGCTACGACTACCGCAAGACGCTGATCGAATTTGGCCGCGAACTGAGCGCGGAAACGGACCTCGACGAAATGTTGAGTTCGGTCGTCGATCGTCTCTCGCGCACCCTGCTGGTGGACCGGATGGCGGTATTCCTCTCCGGCGGAGAGGGGCCGGTTCGGTTCCTGCTTTCGAAATCGTTCGGCATGACTCAGACCAGTGGGTTGGACTTGAGCTTCCTGGCTGCTCCGCGGCCGGAGGTGGGCGCGGGACACATATTCTTTGATAATACTCACCAGGTGCCGCGCGAGACTCCGAGCGCGCAACAGACCATCGCCCGGCTGGATTTGAACTATTACATCCCCTGCCGCGCCCAAAAGCAGACCGTCGCGGTGCTGGGCCTGGGAAAAACTGTAGAAGGCGACTTTCTCTCTAGCGAAGATGTGGAACTCCTGGAGACTTTGGCTGGGTATCTGGGAATCGCCATCCAGAACGCCCGGCTGTATGCGTCGCTGGAGCAGAAGGTCGCTGAATACGAGCGCCTGAAGGACTTCAACGAGAACATCGTCGAGTCGATCAACGTGGGCGTGCTGGCGGTGGATCTCGCCGACCGCATCGAATCCTGGAATTCGCAAATGGAAGTTATGTATGCGCTGCCGCGCTGGCAGGTGCTGGGGCGCCCCCTTAGCGAAATATTGCCGGCGGCTTTCGTCGAAGAGTTCTACCGGGTGAGACAAAATCAGGGCATCCACAACCTCTACAAGTTCCGCCTGAATACGCCGACAGGCGAGAGCCGGATTGTGAATGTGGCGATTGCGCCTCTAGTCACGCGCAAGTTCAACGTCATCGGCCGGCTGATCATCATGGATGACATTACCGAGCGGATCGAACTTGAGGCGCAACTCTCGCAGGCCGATAAGCTGTCGTCCATCGGACTGTTGGCCGCGGGTGTAGCTCACGAGGTCAACACGCCGCTGGCGGTCATCTCCTCGTATGCTCAGATGCTATCGAAGCAACTGCAAGGCGATCCGCAACGCGGCGCGCTGTTGGAGAAGATCACAAAGCAAACCTTCCGGGCTTCGGAGATCGTCAACAACCTCCTGAACTTCTCGCGCACCAGCGGCACTGAGTTCACTGAAGTGGATGTGAATCGCATCATCCACGACACGCTGGCATTGCTGGAACACCAGTTCAAGACTTCGAAGATTCAGGTGCATGATGAAACAGCGGCGCATCTTCCCCCTATCAGCGGCAATGCGGGACGGCTGCAACAGGTGTTTTTGAACCTGTTCCTGAATGCCAAAGATGCGATGGCGAACGGTGGTACGTTGCGGATCGCAACTTCCAACGGCGAAGGCGTCAGTGTGGTGGTTTCGGATACTGGGTCGGGGATTGCGCAGGAACACATCCAGCGCATTTACGATCCCTTCTTCACCACCAAAGCGTCGCGCGAGGGCCAGCCGCGGGGCACCGGGCTGGGCTTGTCGGTGAGTTACGGAATCATTCAGGAACATGCGGGGAAGATTCGGGTGGAGAGCCGTCCCGGCGAAGGCACGCGGTTCTATCTTGATTTCCCGCTGACCAGGAAGGCAGTCAATGTCTGAAGCCGCCGTCATCACGCACCCGGGGAACGACACTCACTCGTCGATGGGTTCGGTCTTGATCATCGATGACGAGGCGGCCATCCGCGAATCGCTGGAGACGCTGCTGGAAATGGAAGGCTACGCCGTCGAGTCGGCGGGCAGCGGCGAACTGGGGTTGGCACGGATTGGCGAGCACAACTTCGATCTTGTGCTGCTCGACCTGGCGCTGCCAGACCGCGATGGAATGGATCTACTGGCCGAAATTCATGCCCAGGACCCGCAGCTTTCGGTCATCATGATCACCGCGTACGGCACGGTGGAGAATGCAGTCAGGGCGATGCAAGTGGGAGCTGCGAATTTCATCCAGAAACCCTGGGACAACGAAAAGCTTCTCGCCGATGTCCATGCCGCCATCGCACGCCATCGGGCGGAGGAGGAAAACGTTCAGCTCAAGCGCGCCCTCAAGCAGCGCTACAACTTTGAAAACATTGTGGGCAAGAGCGAGCCCATGCTGAAGATTTTTGATCTGGTGGGCCAGGTAGCGTCCAGCCGGTCAACCGTGCTTTTGCAGGGCGAGAGTGGGACAGGTAAAGAACTCATCGCGAAAGCCATCCATTTGAATTCTCCCCGCCGGGACCATTCTTTCGTCCCCGTCAATACTGGATCGGTGCCGCCCGACCTGTTGGAATCCACGCTATTCGGCCACGTGAAGGGGGCATTTACCAGCGCGATTGCTTCCAAGAAGGGTTTGTTTGAGGTTGCCGACCGAGGAACGCTGTTTCTCGACGAAATCGGCACCATGAACCTGGACATGCAGAGCAAAATTCTGCGCGTGCTTCAGGACCGGAAATTTATGCATTTGGGCGGTGTCCACGAGATCCAGGTGGACGTCCGCATCATCGCGGCCACGAACGTCGATTTGCAACAGCAGGTGCGGGAAGGCAAGTTCCGGGAGGATTTGTTCTACCGCCTGAACGTGATCACCATTGATCTCCCGCCATTGCGCCAGCGCCGGGAGGACATTCCGCTGCTGGCCAGCTTCTTCCTCGACCGCTACTCCAAGGAGAATGCGCTTGCCCTGCGGCGCATCACTACCGAGACTCTCCGCGCGCTGATGGCCCATTCCTGGCCGGGCAACGTACGCGAACTCGAGAACGTGATCGAACGCGCCGTGGTGCTTTCCACGGAGGAAGAGATCGGCCCAGACCTTCTGCCCGATTCGATCGTGGGCCGCAGCGCGTCATTCCCCGCTTTACAACACCGCCGTGACGCGTCCTTGTTCGACATCATGGAAGATGGCGAACGGCGGGTGATCATCGACATGCTGGAAAAATGCAATTGGAACCAGACCGATGCCGCCGAGCGATTTCACGTTCCTCTCTCCACCCTCAATCAGAAGATCAAACGGCTCAACATCGAAATCAGACGAAAGATCAAAGAATAGCCCAGAGATTTTCTTAGCGCACTTGCAATCCCTTGGCGACCTTTGCGGTGCAGAGAACGCTAAGGTTTCGCAAAGGTCGCCAAGTTCCGCCCCGAAACGACCATCAACTACTGGGGCTGAAACCGGGTCGGCTTCTCTGCTATAGTTCCGTGAGCATGCGCGATCCTGAGACGACGCAATGGAACTGATCTCACCTACAGAAATCGCCAAAGAGAAAATTGAAGCAGTCCAGGACTTTTCCGTGCTGGCCGGGCGGTCGGTAGCCAATCTTTTCCGCTATCCCCGCTACTTTGCCGACATGATGCAGCAGGCCGACCTGATTGGCGTTGGGTCTCTGCCCATCGTGGTGCTCACGGGCCTGTCGATCGGCGCTGAACTGGCATTGAACAGCGCGAATACGCTCCAGCGGTTTGGCTCACTGTCGTTGATCGGACAGCTAGTATCCGTCGGAATGGTGCGCGAACTGGGCCCGATCATCACCGGGCTGATGGTCGCCGGCAGAAACTCTTCCGGGATGGCCAGCGAACTGGGCTCGATGGTGGTGACCGAACAGATCGATGCCATGCGCGCCCTGGGCACCGACCCGTTGAAGAAGTTGGTAACGCCCCGGGTGGTTTCCACCGTGTTCATGCTGTTCTTCCTGACCATCATCTCCGACCTGCTGGGTTTGTTCGGCGGATCGTTGATTTCCACTTTCTTGTTTAGAGTCGACTGGCGGCAGTATTGGAACAGCGCTTACCAGATTCTGATGTTTCAGGACGTAATCATGGGCCTGTTGAAGCCGGTGCTCTTCGGATTCATTATTGCCACTGTGGGGTGCTACTACGGGGTTTCGGCGCGAGGCGGAACCCAGGGCGTGGGCCGGGCAACGACACAAGCAGTGGTGGCGTCGTCGGTGTTGATCCTTCTGGTGGACCTGCTGACCACCAAGTTCCTGATGGCAATTTTTTCGTATCGCTGAGCCATGGCCGCGCCTCCCATCACCGTTGACGAGCGCTCCGTCCCAACCGAAACCTCCCGGTCACCGGTCATTGCCTTTGATAACGTTTCAATCGCTTTCGAGGGCAGGACGGTTCTGGATGGAATTTCTTTTCAGCTCAACAAAGGCGAGACCAAGGCGATCTTTGGCGTTGCCGGTTCGGGGAAGAGCACAATTCTCAAGCTTGCCCTCGGATTGATGAAGCCCGACGCCGGACGCATTCAAGTACTGGGCGAAGATGTCACACAGATGAGGGAAGAGGAGCTGTTCGATCTGCGGCGGAAGATCGGCATGGTCTTTCAGGAGAGCGCTCTGTTCGATTCGCTTACCGTTCGGGAAAACGTTGCCTTCCGGTTGCTCGAGGAGGGCGACGTCACTGAAGAAGAGGTGGAAAAACCAGTCCGCGAGTCACTCAGTTTCGTGGAACTGGAGAAGACTGTGGACATGTTTCCCTCCGAACTGTCAGGAGGGATGCGGCGACGGGTGGCCATTGCCCGCGCCATCATCACGCATCCGGAGATACTGCTCTACGATTCCCCGACTGGAGGCCTGGATCCGGTCACCTCCACTACGATTGTTCAATTGATTGTGAAGCAACGTGATGTTTACAAGACCAGTTCGCTGCTGGTGACCCACCGCCTGCAGGACGCCTTCACCATGGCGGCAAGCTATTTCGACCGCAAGACCAACCAGATGCAGCCACTGCCGCCGGGCATGCGGGGAGAAGTCCCGATGGGCTTTCTGATTCTGAGGGATGGCAAGATCATCTTCGACGGCGACGTGCACGAATTGGCTGCATGCCGCGATGAGTACATCCGGGAATACATCTCCTAGGAAAAGGAAAGGCGGCCGCGTAGGACCACAGCCGCCAGTTGTGAATGCTTTTTACGCAGCAGCCTTGACCGCTTTGCGCATGGCAGCCTGGGATTGCTGCGTCTGTTTCAGCCGCTCCGGCCCACCCTGAGAGGTCATGATCACCTTCTCCACATTGCCGAAGATCTTAGGGTTCTGCATTTTTTCGCGCAGTTCCTTAAGATAGGGCTCGATCTTGGCGAAGATAAAGAACATCTCCCCGGAAAAGCTGCCTTCCAGAAAGAGTTCCCGGTTGAGGGTGCCGTGCAGAACAAAAGAAGCGGCCATCTCCCAGTATCCGCCAACCTGACGCATCCAGGCGTTTTCCTGACTACCGAGGGCGGTGGCGATCTTCATGATCTCATCGGCGGAATTGGGCCAGAAGCCCAGCCACCAGTTTCGTGCTTTGCGGAGTTCGGCTTCGCGCCGCAGGTCATAGAGCTTGAGAATCAGTTCAGCATCAGCGGTCGTCGGTGTATTGGGCATGCAATTCTCCTATCGAATGTTATGGGGTTGAGTGGAAACTTGCTTTTCGGACTGACAAGCCTATGGATGAGCGCAGAACGGCCCGGATTCAAAATAAGTATGGTTGGGGCCCGGCTAAGACGTAGCAGTTGCCGCTTCCAGGGGCGCCGACCGCTCATAGTCGCACTCCTTATTAGGACATGCGATCACCGGCACTGACTTGACAAACTTCTCCACTAGGAACTCCTGGCCACAGCTCGGGCACTTCTCCGCAAGCGGTTTGTTGGCCGAGGTGAACTTGCATTTGGGGTAATTGGAGCAGCCGTAGAAAGTGTTGCCCTTGCGCGCGCGTTTCTCCACCAGATCGCCGTCTTTGCAGAGTGGACACTTTACTCCGATGAAGTTCTGCTTCACATACTTGCACTCAGGATAGCCGCTGCAAGCAGTGAATTCTCCGTAGCGGCCATGGCGGATCATCAGGTTTCGCCCGCACTTTGGACAAGGCTCGTCGAGCGGAATATCCGGGACTTTCTTCCCCTGATCCAGACGGCGTGTAGTCTTGCAGTCGGGATAGCCCGTACACGCCATGAACTGACCGAAACGTCCGCGCTTCAGCACCATCACCCGGCCGCAGTTCTCGCAATATTCCTCCTGCGTGGTCTCCTGCACGTCGGCCGAATCGAGGTCCGGCAAGTTAATGGGATTTTCTTTGGTGAAGGTGCAACTGTTGGGATCTTCCTTGTCGTACGAACTGCATGCGTAGAAGGAACCGTGCTTGCCCCACTTGATCACCAGCGGTGACCCACAGCGCTCGCACTTCTCGTCTGTGGGCTTCTCCATCCGCTTGATGTTTTCCATGTGCTTGGCGGCATACTTGAGGTCTTTCTCGAATTTCTTGTAGAAGTCCGCCAGCGCGTCGGTCCATTTCTCTTTGCCTTCCTCGATGCCGTCGAGCTCCTCTTCCAGGCGGGCGGTGTACTGAATATCGAAAATATCCGGGAAGTTTGCCACCAGCAGATCAGTGACGACCAGTCCGATTTCCGTGGGCGTGAACTTGCCGCCCAACTTCTGCACGTATTGGCGCTCCTGAATGGTGCTCAGGATGGCGGAATAGGTGGACGGACGCCCGATGCCGCGTTCCTCGAGCTCCTTAACTAGCGACGCCTCGTTATAACGCGGAGGAGGCTCGGTGAAGTGCTGCTCCGGCTTCAGTTCCTTGAGTGTCAGTTTCTGCCCAGCTTCGAGCGCGGGCAGCTTGTGCTTCAGTTCCTCGTCTTCTTCGTCCTTGCCTTCCTTCGATTCTTCGTACACTTTGAGGAAGCCGTCGAACTTCATGACGGAGCCGGTCACACGGAACCAGAAAGTATCGGCGCCGGACTTGGCGTCAATATCAACCGTGGTCTGGTCGAAGACCGCAGGCGTGATTTGGGAAGCCACGAAACGCTGCCAAATCAGCTTGTAAACCTTGAACTCATCTTCTTTTAGGTATTGCTTGATCTGATCGGGATGTCGGGACGCCGAGCTTGGCCGGATGGCTTCGTGCGCTGCCTGGGCTTCTTTCTTCTCTTTATAGGCGTTGGGTGACTGCGGCAAATACTGATCGCCGTACTGGCTCTTGATGTATTCGCGCACTTCGGTCAGGGCCTCTGCCGACACACGCGTTGAATCGGTGCGCATATAGGTGATGAGGCCGACCAGACCCTCTTCCCCCAGTTCCACGCCCTCATACAGCCGCTGCGCAATCATCATGGTGCGCTTCACGCTGAACCGCAGTTTGCGCGAGGAGTCCTGTTGCAACTTGCTGGTGGTAAACGGCGGAGTCGCGTTGCGGCGGCGCTCTTTGCGATCGACCGAGCGGACCAGCCAGTCAGCCTTCTCTAAAGCGGTTCGTATCTTCTCAGCTTCCTCGCCATTGTGAACTTCGACCTTGTCTTCCCCTTTGCCCACAAAGCGGGCATCGAATGCCGGCGGCTTGGGCCCGGCGAGATGAGCATCGATGGTCCAGTATTCCTTCTTCTCGAACGCCTTGATCTCGCGCTCGCGCTCCACAATGAGGCGCAATGCAACCGTCTGCACGCGGCCGGCGGAAAGCCCGCGGCGGACCTTGTCCCATAACAAAGGCGAGACCTGATACCCCACTAGGCGGTCGAGAACACGGCGGGCCTGCTGGGCGTCGACCAAATGTTGGTCAATGTCGCGAGGATGCTCGAAAGCGGCACGAACTGCGCGCTGGGTAATTTCGTTGAAGGTGACGCGGCGAATACGCTCGCCGCCATTTTCTTCCTCGCCCTTGGCTTTCTTTTTCTTCTTCTTGGCCTTGGCCCCATCGCCCAGTTCTTCCGCCAAGTGGGCTGCAATGGCCTCGCCTTCGCGATCCGGGTCAGGCGCCAGATAAATCTTGTCGGCGGAGAGCGCCAACTTCTTCAGCTTGGCGAGAACCTTCTCTTTGCCCGGGATAACGATGTATTCGGTCTCGAAGTCGTTATCGGTATCAACGCCCAGGGTGCTCTTGGGCAGATCCTTCACGTGGCCGAGAGATGCCTCGACCGTGAAACCCGCCCCCAGATACTTCTGGATGGTTTTCGCCTTGGCTGGCGATTCGACGATGACCAAACCTTTGCTCAATAGACCTCTCAGTGGACAATTGCTTTCGAAGCTAGCACGAATGTCAAGCTGGCAACAAGGTGCCGACTGCCTTCAGCTATCAGCTCTCAGCTTTCAGCTACTCGCTCTCAGCTTGTGAATCAAGGAGGCAAGCATCCGTTTTACCTCAACCACTGCCTCCGAAAGACGCTGATAATCGGACGGTTTCAATAGCTCCAGATCGTGAGCGAGCAGAATGTGATACTCGAGTTCGCTTGCCGAACCAATGGCAATCTGCAAGAATCGCCCGAATTCACAATCCCCCTTGCGACAGGATCCTTCAGCGATATTCGCCCCGATGGAAGCTGACGCCCTGCGCATCTGACTCGTCAACCCGTACATTTCATCTCGCGGAAACGGCTTGCTGGATCGGTAAAGATCCAGCGTCAGAACGTGGGCCTTCTCCCAAACTCTGAGGTTTCTAAAGCTCTGCATGTTCGCCTCCCGATTCCGGACTGCCTAAGCTGACGGCTGATAGCTGACAGCTAAAAGCTCTTCACAAAATTCTTTCCCGGCAGTTGCTTCACCTTGCCGGCCAGCTCGAGTTCGAAAAGCGCGGCAAAAATCTCGGAGGAGGACAGTCCCGGCTCCAGGCGCTCGACAATCTCATCAATGTGGGTGGCTTCGTCGGCTTTCAGCAGAGCAAAGATCTTTTTTTCGTGGGGCGGGAGTTCGTTTTCCTGGAATAGAGATGCGGTTTGCCCCGCCGGCGATTCATCGGCACCTTGGGGTTGCAGTCTAAGTCTAACATCCGTAGGGAGTTCCTCCCACACATCCTCCCACGTGGCCACCAGCTTGGCGCCTTGTTTAATAAGGGTGTTGGGGCCCCAGGAGTTCTTGTTGGTGACGTTGCCCGGGACCGCGTAAACGTCACGACTCTGCTCCAGGGCGCAGCGTGCGGTGATGCGAGTTCCGCTGTATTCCGCTGCCTCCACCACTAGGACGCCCAGAGAGATTCCGCTGATAATCCGGTTGCGAATGGGGAAATTCTGGGGCGCGGCAAACGTTCCCATGGAAAACTCGGAGATCACAGCGCCTCCTGAAGCAAGTATCTGATCCATGAGCCGGGTATTCTCTTTGGGATACGTAACATCCACGCCAGTGCCGAAGACTGCCACAGTTTTTCCTTTCCCAGCGAGAGCGCCGCGGTGACCCGCCGTGTCCACGCCGCGGGCCATGCCGCTGAAGATGACGAGCCCGCGAGCGCCCAGATCGCAGGACAGTCGTTCAGCCATCCCCAGACCATAGGGAGTTGGGTGCCGTGTACCAACCAGGGCCACTCCGGGCTGCGAAATTACTGCGTCATCGCCGCGCACATAAAGGATGAGCGGGGGGTCGTAGATCTGCTTCAACTGGGAGGGATAGGCGGAGTCATCCAAAGAAATGACTCTCACGTTCGCAGCCGCCGCGCGGGCGATTTCGTCCTGCGCCAGTTCCAGAGAGCGGCCCGTGCCCAGCGATTGGGCCGAAACCGCCCGGACACCGGTGGCCTCTAACTCCGTAAGTGACGCCTGAAAAACAGCGTTCACGCTGCCAAAGAACTCGACCAGGCGGCGGCCCCGTGTTGGGCCCAGCCCCGGAGTCAAGGCGAGGGCAAGCCACTGGCGGGTGGCGGTTTCGACGGTTCTGTCAGATGCGGCGAGGGTTGCGGACACGGATGACCTCCATCAAGCGTCTTGGCGCATCTATACACGGCAGCGGAGGGGAGTCAAGGTTAGATGAACATTGAGTAGTGTTGAAATTGAGCTTTGTTAGAATGATGAGTCCCTGAATGAAACGCCTGCGCATCTCCGCCATTTCCTATCTCAACACCGCCCCGCTGATGTGGGACTTCGAGCACGGTCGAGCCGGCGAGGCTTTCGACATTTCTTACACCCTTCCGGCGCAGTGTGCGGCCAGCTTGCACAACGGTTCGGCGGACATCGGAATCATTCCTGCGGCGGCATATTGCAGCACCCCTGACCTCGCCATCATTCCGGGAGTCGCCATCGCGTCGCGGCGGGCGGTGCGGTCCATTTTGCTGGTCAGCAAGGTGCCATTGGACGACATTCGGACCGTCGCGCTCGATACTTCCTCAATGACCTCGGTCGCGCTCACCAAAGTGTTGTTTGCGAGATGGTGGAGCGGACAGCGAATGTTCTCGGCAATGGCTCCTGACATCGGAAGCATGCTTGAGCAGCACGATGCCGGGCTGGTGATCGGCGATCCAGCGTTGCAGATCGATCGTTCGCGATATGTCACCTACGATCTCGCCGAAGAATGGATTCGGTTCACCGGCAAACCGTTTGTTTTCGCCTTCTGGGCCGTGCGGCAAGCTGCACTGCGAGATGCCGCCAGTAATGCAGACCTGGCATCGCTGTTTCAGCAATCGCGCGACCACGGGCTGGTCCCTAAAAATGTTGGTCTCATCGCCCGCGAGTGGGCTCCTCGGCTGGGGTTAAGCAACGCGATGCTGAGGGATTACTTGACTCACAGCATCCACTATTCTCTCGACGCGGAGTGTCTTGCGGGGCTGCGGTTGTTTTATCAGTACGCTGAGGAGTGCGGAGCTCTACCGACTGCAATGCCTTTGCAGTTTTTGGAAGTCGCCAGGGCAGCGGCGAGCTAAGATTCTGCTCTGTCTGGCGGTCTGGTTCGCTGTCCGCTAGAATCATTAGGCAATATGTCTCTGACCAAACAACAGGCAGTCGATCTTTTTCGTTCCGATGACCTGGTCGGTATCGGCATGGAAGCCAATGCGGTGCGCCGCCGCCTGCACCCTGAGGGCGTGGTCACCTACATCATTGACCGCAACATCAACTACACGAACTATTGCACCGAATACTGCACCTTTTGCGCTTTCTACCGGCCGCTGAAGGGGCCTAAGGCGAAAGAAGGCTACATCCTGGATTTCGAAACCATCTACGACAAGATTCGCGAGACTGTCGAACTTGGTGGGACAGGCGTACTGATGCAGGGGGGATTGCATCCTGACCTGAAAATCGACTGGCACGAGCAGATGCTGCGCGGCATCAAGCAACGCTTTCCGCAAGTTCACATGCACTGCTACTCAGCTTCGGAAATCCTCGCCATCGCCGAATATAGCAACCTCAGCGTTCGCGATACGATTGCGCGGCTCCGCGATGCCGGCTTGGATTCAATCCCCGGTGGCGGTGCCGAGATCCTCGACGACGAAGTGCGCTACAAGATTGCCCGTTTGAAGTGTCTGACTGACGACTGGCTCAACGTGCACCGCACCGCCCATCAACTCGGCATGCGCACCACGGCGACCATGATGTTTGGCGTAGGCGAGAACTTCGAGAACCGCGTCAATCACTTCCAGCGGCTTTATGAGTTGCAGGAGGAAACCGGCGGTTTCACGGCGTTCATCCCCTGGACGTTTCAGCCGGCGAACACGGCGCTAGGCGGGCGACATTGGGACGAGGCCACATCAGTGGAATACTTGAAAACGCTGGCTATCTCGAGGCTTTACCTCTCCAACTTCCTCAATGTCCAATCCAGTTGGGTAACGCAGGGATTGAAGGTCTGCCAACTCGGTTTGCAGTTCGGCGGCAATGACGTGGGATCGGTCATGTTGGAAGAGAATGTCGTTCGGGCGGCGGGAGTGACCAATTGCACCACGGAAGAAGAACTTCGACGAATCATTCGCGATGCCGGGTTCAGGCCGGCCCAGCGCGACACTTTGTATCGAACGTACTTCCTGAACTAAGGAAAACGGCCTCGATTTCTCGAGACCGTCTTCAAGAGCACAGTACCCCGTCAATGTCACTCCTATTATCGTTCTTTGTGCGCTGCAAGAATCATGTTCATTCGTCGCACCATCGATGCCCCATTCCCATTCCAGCACGGTCCTTCAGGTAGAATAGACGTTTTGGACAGACTGGCTGTGAGCCGCTGAGGGGCTCCCACTCGTTCGCATGTTCCTCTCCTCCCAACTGTTAGCGGCGGCCCTTGCCCCCAAAGGCGTGGGTCAGTACATCCGGCAGCATTTCCTGGACAAGACTTTTCAGGGCCTTTATCAACCCAATGCCTTCGATCTGGCACTGCTGATTCCCTACTTTATCGTTCTGATTCTGCTGGCGTCCTACGGGGCGCACCGCTACGTGCTGGTTTACCTCTATTACAAGCACAAGAAGAACCGGACCACCGAGCCAGCTTCGCATTTTTCCGAGTTGCCACGAGTCACAGTGCAGTTGCCCATCTTCAACGAGCAGTTCGTCGTGGAACGGCTGCTGGAGGCGGTTTGCCGCCTGAGCTACCCGCGGGAGAAGATCGACATTCAAGTATTGGACGATTCCACCGACGAAACCGAAGCCGTGGCGCGAGGTTTGGTGAATCACTACGCGGCGCAGGGGTACCCAGTAACCTATCACCACCGCGACAATCGTGAAGGGTTCAAAGCCGGCGCACTTGCAGAAGGGATGAAGACAGCCAAGGGTGAATTCATTGCTATCTTCGACGCCGACTTCGTTCCGCCAGAAGACTTTCTATTGCGAACCATCCACCACTTCACCGATCCCAAGATCGGCATGGTTCAGACGCGCTGGACCCACATCAATCGCAATTATTCGTTCCTCACAGAGGTCGAGGCCATCCTGCTCGACGGCCATTTCGTGCTGGAGCACTCCGGCCGGGCGCGCAGCGGTGTGTTCTTCAACTTCAATGGAACGGCGGGCGTGTGGCGGAGGCAAGCGATTGAAGAAGCCGGCGGCTGGCAACACGACACCTTGACCGAAGACACTGATCTCTCTTATCGGGCGCAGCTCAAGGGCTGGAAGTTTATTTATTTGCAGGACGTCGAGTGCCCTGCGGAACTGCCGGTTGAGATGACCGCCTTCAAGACGCAACAGGCAAGGTGGGCGAAAGGACTAATCCAGACCAGCAAGAAGATATTGCCCAAAGTGCTCAGGAGCGATCAACGGTTTCACGTGAAGCTCGAAGCCTGGTATCACTTGACCGCAAATCTGAGCTACCCGCTGATGGTGGTGCTGTCGGTCTTGTTGATGCCGGCGATGATCATTCGCTTCTATCAGGGCTGGTTTCAGATGATGTACATCGACCTGCCGTTGTTTCTGGCCTCGACGTTCTCGATTTCCAGCTTTTATCTGGTGTCGCAGCGCGAGTTGTTTCCGGGAAAATGGTTTCGTGCCCTGCTGTATCTCCCCTTCCTGATGGCGCTGGGAATCGGCCTGACGGTGACCAACACGCGGGCGGTATTGGAGGCGCTGGTGGGAAAACAAACCGCCTTCGCGCGCACTCCGAAATATCACGTGGAGACGCGAAAAGACAAAGTACGGGCCAATACCTATCGCCGTCGTTTGGGGTGGGTGCCGTGGGTTGAGTTGCTGATCGGCTGTTATTTCGCCTTTACGGTTTATTACGCGATAGACAACGAGAATTACATTACGGTGCCCTTTCTGATTTTGTTTGTCATCGGATATTGGTACACCGGGCTGATGTCGCTGCTGCAGGGGCGGTTCTCCGGCTTATCGCTGAGCGCCGAAACGCATACCAAGCCCTTTCCAGTCGGAGTTTGAAATCTCAAAGTCTTTGAATTTCGCAGTCTACAAGGATGAAACGCAATGCGCAGACTCTTGCTCGTAGTTTTGCTGATCGTGCAAACAGGTTGGGCCTTGGATCGCCAGCCCAACGCGGATTTCCACGCCCGGCGAGTGGCGTTGGCCGGCAAGACCCCGAATGCCAGCCTGGTGCTCTTGTTTTCTCCCCCAGAGACCGAAGGACCCAACGATCTTTTTACCTACCGGCAGGAGGACAATTTTTTCTATCTCTCGGGATGGACCGAGCCGGGAGCGGCTTTGTTGATCGCACCCGCAGTTGAGGCCAAGGACGACTCGCCGGCTCGCGCTTATACCGAGATCCTTTTTCTTCCGGCGCGCAACCCGGTGCAAGAAAAGTGGACGGGCCCAAAGCTCGGCGCGGAGAATCCCGACGCCCCACGCATCACCGGGTTTGATCAGGTCAAGACACTCGAAGATCTGCGGGGCGTGATTTACGGCCTGCTTGCCGAACACCGGGCTGCGATTTACACCGACGTTCCGGCTGCAGGGGAGACTTCGAACTCAGAGACCTCCTTGCAATGGTTGGAGCGGGCTAACGCGTTCCCACGGGGCGGACGTTATCAGGACGTTCGGCCGCTGGTGCAATCGCTGCGTACCGTCAAAGACGCGGGAGAGATCGAGAGGATTCGCAAAGCCACCGAAGCCTCGGTGGCAGCACATCTGGTCGCGATGCACGCGGTGAAACCCGGCGTAAACGAAAGCGAGATTTCTGCTCTGATGCAGTATGAGTGGGGCAAGCGGGGCTGCAGCCGCCCGGCGTATTCTCCGATTGTGGGATCGGGATTCAATTCCACGGTGCTGCACTATTCGGAAGATTCCGCCACCATGCAGGCCGGGGACCTAGTCGTGATTGACGCCGCGGGAGAGTATTCGATGTACGCATCGGACATCACTCGCACTCTTCCAATCTCAGGAAAATTCACCCCCCGGCAGCGCGAGATTTATGACATTGTGCTGGGCGCGCAGCAGGCGGCAATGGACGCGTTTCAGTCCGGAAAATCAACGCTGAAGCCTGGCCCGAATACATTGCAGAAGGTGGCTTTCGACTACATCAACACTCACGGCAAGGACTCCCACGGAGATCCCCTCGGCAAGTATTTCATTCACGGGTTGGGCCACTACGTGGGCCTGTATGTCCACGACGCAAATGACTACGATGTGCCACTGGCTCCAGGGTCGGTGTTCACCATCGAACCCGGGATCTACATTCCCGAAGAGAAGCTGGGAGTCCGCATCGAAGATATGTATTACGTCGATGCCAGCGGGAAGCTAATCAAGCTGAGCGCCGGTTTGCCTTCGAAGGCAGATGATGTGGAGCGAATAATGGCCGGGAAGTGAGCCCGGTTTGGTATCCTAGGGCTCGTGCGCATGATGTGGTGGTTTCTGATTTTTGCCGGTGGCGCTGGAGCGGCGCTGTGGGCAGGCATTGCAGCCTATCTTCGGGTGCGGCGCCACATGAAGGCGTCGACGCCCCAGGAACCACCCGCAGAAGAGCGGCGCTGAGCGGAAACTAGCAGGCTTCGACACTACGCGACACAGAATGAGGGAATCCAATGCTTAAGTCGGTCACGGCGATCGAGCCCAACCCAGTCCTGCAGAAGCAGGATCGAGTCCTCGCTGCCACGAAGCAAACGGCGCTGGTGGTGGGCGCCAGCCTTTTCGTCGCTTTGTGCGCGCGCGTCTCTCTGCCTTTGCCTTTTACCCCGGTGCCACTGACGCTGCAGAATTTCGGCGTTGTGCTGGTCGGGTTGGCCTTGGGAAGCCGCCGCGGTTTTGCTGTGTTGGCGCTTTATCTTGCGGAAGGCATGGCCGGGCTGCCAGTATTCAGTCCAACCGGTCCCGGCGGCCTTGCTCAGCTGGTTGGTCCTACTGGTGGATTCCTGCTTGCCTATCCCATCGTTGCCGGCATCGCGGGCTGGATCATGGAAACCGGGCGTCGGACTTTTGGGCGTGCTGCAGTGGCCAGCGTCCTCGCTGAGATCGCCTTGTTCGCCAGCGGACTCTCATGGCTGGCGATCCTCACTCACTCCGTTTCTCAAGCGTTGCGCTGGGGGCTTTACTGGTTTGTTTTTGCAGAGGTGATCAAGATCATGATGGCGTCCGCGCTGGCCGGGACCTGGAACCGCATCCGTGGGGTCCGGCAATGACTCCGACCGAAACTACTTCCGAGAAGTCCGCTGGGGAGAGTAGTCAGCCTTCGCTGATCCGCACCATTACGGTGGCGCACAGTCCTGACTCCGATGACGCTTTCATGTTCTACGGATTGGCGACCAACAAGGTACGCGTACCGGGCCTGCATTTTGCCCATACTCTCTGCGACATCGAGACCTTGAACCGCAAGGCGATGGAAGGCGTGTACGACGTGACCGCGATTTCATTTCATGCGTATCCCTATATCCAGGACCACTACGCTTTGCTGCCAAGCGGCGGCAGTGTGGGAGATGGTTATGGCCCCATGATCGTTGCCCAGCGCGCGTTTTCGGCGCAAGACATCAAAGGAAAACGCATTGCAGTTCCAGGGACCATGACCACTGCGTATCTGGTGCTCAAGCTCTTCGCCCCCGGCATTGAAACCGAGGTTGTGCCCTTCGACCAGATCATCCCGCAGTTGCTGGAAGGCAAACATGAGGCCGGACTGATTATCCACGAAGGACAGCTTACTTACGACAAGTCAGGGCTGCATCGCATTGTTGATCTCGGCCGCTGGTGGCAAAAAGTCACCGGCCTGCCGTTGCCTCTGGGAGGAAATGCGGTTCGCCGCAGCCTGGGGCCGGAGTTGATGTCGAAGGTGGCAGCCGCGTTACGGGAGAGCATCCAGTATGCCCTCGACCATCGCGAAGAAGCCCTCGCGTACGCCATGCAGTTTGCGCGGGATCTGGATCCGCAAATGGCGGACAAGTTCGTCGGCATGTACGTGAACGAGCGAACGCTCGATTACGGACCCGACGGGCGTGAGGCTGTACGCCGCCTATTGGACATGGGCCACACTGCCGGCATCATTCCGCAGGCGGCCAAGGTAGAGTTCGCGGCGTAGCGGTCAGCTGATAGCTTCCTACTTCACCGCTTCCTTCAACGAGAACACCGGGTCAATGTCTACCGGGACGCTCGCGGCAGCTTTCAGCGTGCCTCTTAGTTCGACCGGCATGACATCGTATTTCTTGAACCAGTTCTCGGCGCGCGCACGATCCCCGGTCGCCTCGATGGTCAGAAGTTCCTTCGCCAGATCGCTTAAGGTTCCCGGCATTTTCGCGTAGTCAATGGCGTACCGCCCTGACGACCGTCGCTTGACGGCTCCACGCTCAACCAGATAGTTCAACTCCATCATTTCTGCCTTCGAGTGGGCCTCGGCAACACCGAAGCGCACCGTGCGAAACATGCCCCCAACGAATGAGGCGTAACACTCTTCCATCCGACTCTTGGGCAGGTAGCCGTGTTCCACCAGCCAGTTCAGGCCGAAGAGGCCGACAACATCGGCTTTGGCTTCCTCCAGCCCACTGAAGGCGGGCCCAATGGCTTCGCGAATATCCACCTTGCCGGCTTGGGTGCGGGCATAGGCCGGCCCCAATCCATGCGCAATCTCATGCATGATGACGCCGAGGACATACCCTTCGCTAGTCACTTTCGCTGCCTGCCCGGGCAGCAGCACATGCCGAGCGACGGGGATGATGACGTAGTTCACCCGCGCATCCATGAAATTCTTAAAGAAGATCTTCTTGCTGCCCTTCAGTTCGTGAATACGAGGATCATTGGGGAGATTGTCGGCCACAGCCTGATAGCCGTGGGTCAAGTCACCCGCCCGGTAGGGCGCATCCATAACTTCCATCGGGGTTTGGAGGCCGTGTTTGGATGGCCGGTCCTCCGCCGGCAGGGGAAGCGCATCCTGGATGTCCGCCACGTACTTCTGAAACATTTCGAGCTTGCGGCTCTCCACTGCATTCCGCACCAGCACCGCGACACCATAGGTTGCCTTTACCCCCAGCAGTCCGTCGCCGTAGGTTTCGTATGGGGCGAAGATTATGTCCACTTTCGGGCGGTCCAGATCCATCCAAGCCAGATCGCTCTTGTAGTAGTCATCGGTGAGCAAAGCCTCGGCACGGAGTTGCAGAAACTTACTGAAGGCTGGATCGTCGCTAAGCGCTGCCGCCTCGCGCAGGCGGAGGGCCGCGGGCTCCAGGAAGGCCCGGAAAACGATGTGATAGGGCAACGCCACCAATTCGCCGTCATGCCAGCGCACGATGGTGGTGGAACTGTAGATCGCCTCTTTCTTTTCAGGATGGGCCTTCACGTACTGCTCGATCTTCTCCCGCGTCAGATCCTGCGGGTAGAAGCCGCGCCCCGGAGACATGGGAGCAGTCCCTACAAAAGGCTTGTTTTCGTCAAGCAGATCAAATCGTGAGGCGTTGATGCCCAGATAGCGCCGGAGTTTTACATCGCGCGGATCTGTACTCCCGGCCAGAGATTGGTACAGCGTGAGGCCATCGGGGTCCATCTGCCGCCAGTAGATTTCCTCCAGGTAACGCGAGGCATCCACCAACTTCTCAACCAACTTCACTTCACGAGCTGTCAGGCCGGGGGTGCGTAACGGCATTTCGACGCGAGCAAACTTCGCTACCCGGACGTCAAGGTCGGGGGCTACGTGCAGAGCCTCGGATACGGCGCCCTTGGCGGCAGATCCCGTCATTGGTTTATTTTCTCTCTGAATCGCACTTGAAGAAAGCAGACTAGAAGCAAGCAGCAGGAAAACCCAGGGGCCCGGTGTCATTTCGATGGCGATTCTAGCAGAAGAAATTACCCCGTGGTTCTGCTTCGTCTCGCGAACCAACAATAACACCGCTATGATGTTACAGAGATGAGCACTGCGAGCAATTCGTACGAATCGCAAACGCTGCTGATTGACGCCGACGACACGCTTTGGGAAAACAATATCTACTTTGAACGGGCCATCGCCAACTTTATTTCATTTCTCAACCATCACGAATATTCTCCCGAGCAGGTGCGCGAGGTCTTGAATGACGTGGAGCGGGAGTGCATCGTCAGCCACGGCTACGGGTTGCACAGCTTTGTGCACGCCCTGGTGCAAACTTTCGAGCGGCTGGCAGTGGAACCCCTGACCCCCGCTTTGCACGAAACCATTAATGGATTTGCTCATACCATTGCCGAACATCCGGTGGAGATACTGGAGGGAGTCCCACAAACCCTGCAGTATCTGTCGGCGCGGCATCACATAATCCTGATGACCAAAGGTGCAGTGGTGGAGCAATTGGGGAAAGTCGAGCGATCAGGACTGAAAGACTATTTCGCTGCGGTAGAGGTGGTGGCGGAAAAGGACATGCCAGCCTACCGCGAGGTCACCTCGAAGTACGGACTCGCTCCCGACTCGACCTGGATGGTGGGCAACAGCCCGAAGTCAGACATCAATCCGGCCCTGGCCGCGGGATTGAACGCGGTGTTCGTCCCGCATGGCAATACCTGGATCTTGGAACACGATGAAGTTGCTGAGGCCCTGCCACCACGCCGCTTGCTGGTGGTGGAGAGCTTCTCAGAACTGGCGAGACATTTCTAGCTCCGAGGTCGAATGTGCCCTTGTCATTACGACCGCAAGGCCCGCCGCCTCGATTAGAATTCGGAGAAGTAAAGACGTTTGGAGTACTCCCTTGAAAAGCAAGGAGCAGGCGACCGACTTGAAGCTCCTGGTCGTGGAAGACGACCTGGCAGGCCTGGAATTGATGGCTGAGGTTTTCAGATCGCTGCAGGCGGAGGTCCGCACCATCAGCGAAAGCAAGAAAGCAGCCAGCCTGATCAATCGCGAGAAATTCGACGGCATTTTCCTCGACCTGGAAATGCCCGGACTTCATGGGTTGGAATTGGCGCGCCTGATTCGCAATTCCTCGTGGAACAAAACAACCCCCATCATTATCGTGACCGGCCAGGACGACAGAAAAACCATGCAACAGGCGTTTGCCGCGGGAGCGACTTTCTTCCTCCAGAAACCGGTTGACCGGCAGAAACTTTTGAGCTTATTCAGGGTGGTGCGCGGAGGCCTGTTGGAGAGCCGGCGCCGCCACCTGCGGGTTCCGTTGCAAACCGAGATCACTTGTACCGCCGGAACACGCAGCCTGCGGGGGCGAAGTTGGAACCTCAGTCTGGGGGGAATGCAGATTGAAGTTGAAGGCTTGCAGACCGGCCAAACCCTTCGAGTCTCATTCCAATTGCCGGTTTCAGAGGTCGCGATTGAGGCGGAAGGGCAAGTCGCATGGGTCAATCCGAATCGCCAGGGCGTGCGATTCACCAACGTCGGCGAAGCAAGCTCGCAGGCGATCCGGACATTCGTAGGAGAAGAGCACAGTTAGCAGGTCAAGACTTGGCAGCCATCTGCTCGCCACAGAATCTGTCGAAGGCCTGCTTGAGTTCGGATGCAATGTCGGCGGCGTCACGATGCTCAATGTCACTACGCTGCAGCATGTGGACCAGTTTGCCGTCGCGCAGAAAGGCGATCGAGGGCGACGAGGGCGGATATCCCGTGAAGTAGCCGCGCGCGCGCTCGGTTGCGCCAATGTCCTGGCCGGCGAACACGCTGAACATTCTTTGGGGACGCGGAGAGTGCTGTAGCGCCATACGCACTGCGGGCCGCATGCGACCGGCGGCACATCCGCAAATTGAGTTAACCACCACCATGGTAGTTCCAGGTTGAGCGGCGATGGCGCGGTCAACCTCTTCTGGAGTACGCAGTTCTTGCACCCCTACGCGCGTCAGTTCCTCGCGCATGGGAATCACCATAATGTCCGGATACATGCTTGGGCTCCTCGGCAAACTGCTTGCTTATACATCCTAACCCAGGATTCGGGTTACGGCGGGACTGCTCGTATATATTGGATCGGTCGCATGAATTTTCAGGAAAATGTTCCGCTGGCGCCGCTGACCACGTTCAAGGTCGGCGGGCCTGCGCGCTTTCTGGTGGAGGCGGCAAGCCACGCCGAGGTGGCGGGCACTGTACAATTCGCGCGCGCCCAGAGTTTGCCGCTGTTCGTACTGGGCGGCGGCAGCAATCTAGTGATCTCCGACGCGGGATGGCCGGGCGTGGTGCTGAAAGTTGCCATCGCAGGGATGGAGGAACGCAGCGAGAATGGCAAGGTGTTGTTTGAAATGGGCGCGGGAGTGGAGTGGGACAAATTCGTGGCGCGAGCGGTGGCGCGCAACTGCTCGGGGATCGAATGTCTCAGCGGCATCCCGGGAAGCGTGGGCGGGACTCCGGTGCAGAACGTGGGCGCGTATGGACAGGAAGTTGCGGAGACCATTGAGTCGGTGCTGGCGCTGGATATGAAGGACGGCCAGATTCGCGAGCTCTGCAATGAAGCCTGCGGGTTCAACTATCGCACCAGCATCTTCAACACCAGCGAGCGCGGGCGCTACATCATTTTGCGAGTGACCTACGCACTTGAGCCCGGAGGCGTGCCGCGCGTGCACTATGCCGATCTCAAACGATATTTTGTGGGACGTGACGCCCCGACCTTGGCCGAGACTCGCGATGCGGTACGCAGGATTCGCGCCGGTAAAGGCATGCTAATCACTCCCGGAGATGAGGATTGCCGTAGCGCCGGATCGTTTTTTAAGAATCCCGTGCTCTCGCCGGGACAGTTTGACGACCTGGCGTCGCGGGCGGCAGCCAAGAATTTGCAGATTCCCAGCTACCCCGCGCTGGACGCCCAGAAGAAAGTGTCTGCCGCATGGCTGGTGGAGCACTCCGGATTCAGCCGTGGACATGGGCACGGGCCAGTGGGTATATCCCGCAAACATGCGCTCGCCATTGTGAACCGTGGCGCGGCTACTGCGGCCGACATCGTAGCCTTCAAGGACGAGATCCAAGAGCGCGTTGAAGATTTGTGGGGAATCCGTCTGCAACCGGAGCCGGTGTTCGTGGGCTTCTGATGACATTGGGAGGCAGCCACCAGCCCCAGACGGCGACCCGCTTTAAGAATTCCCCATTTGTGAGGGAGGGTGAGCCAGTCCGGCTCCGGCGGCGGCCGCCTCCCCTTATGCATCGGCAAGGCGGGCCGCGTCTTTAAAGATGAGCAGAAACATGGCTCGAGTCAGTTTCCCGGTTTGAGTGTTCTGGTTCGAGGGATGGTAGGAAGCCAGTAACGTCTTTCCGTCTGCCATCTTGTAGCGCGCCCCGTGTTGGAACAGATAGTCCCGCTTGCGGGCGAGCAGGCCACGCCGCTGCGAGTAGTTGAGGTAGGCATCGAAGCCGATCTTGCCCAGGGCCACCACGACTTTCACGCACTTCAGACCCTCAAATTCACGATCCAGATAAGGAGCACAGTTCGCGAGTTCCTGCGGCAGAGGCTTATTGTCGGGAGGAGCACACCGAACCGCAGCGGTGATGTACAGGTCTTTGAGTTGGAGGCCGTCGTCGCGGTCGGTAGCTGTAGGCTGATTGGCAAAGCCAGTATCGTACAAGACCGGGTACATGAATTTTCCGGAGGCGTCGCCGGTGAAGGGGCGTCCAGTGCGGTTGGAGCCGTGCGCGCCGGGAGCGAGGCCGAGAATCAGCACACGCGCGTTTGGATCGCCAAAGCCGGGGACAGGTTTGCCCCAGTATTCATGGTCGCGGTAGGCACGGCGCTTCTCGCGGGCGACCTTTTCTCTGTAAATCACAAGGCGCGGACACAGAGTGCAGGAGATGACTTCGGCGTTGAGGATGGTGAGCCAGTTGGGCATCGGTGGTTTAGTTGTTCGTAGTTGGTTCAAAACAGGTTATCGGGTCGTTGGCATTGATACCAGACCCCAGCGGATCCGGGCATCGGGTTACTTATCTTTCAACCCCTGCTTGCGGATGATTTCCTTCTGCTCCGGTGTCCAAACCCCGGACATATCGCCATGCTGGCCCAGCATTTGCTTGTCGTCGTACATCCTCCTGGTGAGATGAAAATACTTCACGTTGGCGTAGTGCCCGGACTCGTCCCATGCCTTGTCCACTTCCCGATCGTGGTACCGGAAGACAACATTCTCCGCGTTGTGGACAATGTTGCTCCAATCGTCCATGGCGATGATCGTCGAAGCCGGAGTTCCGTCGGCATTCCGCTTCAAGATCGCTTTCTCCTCCAGAATGCCGGGGATGGTGACGCGGTAGGTCGTTGCCGCGTCCGACTCAGAGAATTCGAATGGCACAGGTTTAGCCTTGCCGAACGGCAAGACTGGGTCGCCGGGCACGGCAACGTACTGGTCGCTCATGTAGTGCACCATTCTCGTGAGCGCCTCGCGCTGCTCGGGCGAAGCTTTCTGGTCGACGTAAAGCGTGGCGAACAGACGTTCGGGTTTCGCGTCCACCAGATTGCCGACCATAGCGACGCTGAGCCCATCCAGCTTCACCTTCCCGTAGTGACCACGCTTGATGTGGGCGACGTCTGCGGCAAAGCAGGTGCCGTGGGTGGGCGACCCGTTTTTCTGGCAGGGGCAGGCGAGGGCCGTGCACTGGCATTGCCATAGCCCAACTCCTTCGACTTCGAAATCCTGCACCGCCGGCTGGTCGGATTTCTGCGCGACGAGCAAGGCAACCGCGCAAAGGAAAGATAACGCAGCGATCAGTTTGATGTGATGGATCATGGAGCGATCTCCGAAGAGTGGGCTCAAGCGCGGAGACTAATGGTTCCGACGACGCGCCGTCAAGAGAACGGCCTGAACAGCGGTTCCAGGCGATCCACTCGACAGTCCCCGATTTTGCTTGCACAGTCCGGTTACTTTAGTCCCGAAATGAACCACAAAACCCAGCCCCCGGCGTTTGACGCTGCTCTCCATATATCTTTACACTCATCAATGTGAGCCCCACGGAAACAACCAGCAATACTAAGCGGGAAATCCAGGTGGAAGTGCCTGCCGCCGAAGTTACGCGCGAGACTGACACCTTGATTCAGAAGTACCAGAAGCTGGCGCGAATTCCCGGCTTCCGGCGCGGGCACGTACCGGCTTCCGTCATCAAACAGCGCTTTTCTGAGGACATCAAGAGTGAAGTGGTGGACGCGTTGGTGCCACGCTTTTTCCGCCGCGAGGCTGATAAACAGGGACTGATTCCGGTCTCGCAACCCCGCGTTTCCGATCTACACATTCACGACGGCGAACCGCTGCGCTTCAAAGCTACGTTTGAGGTCATGCCGGAAATCAAGGTGGAAGGCTACAAGGAACTGCGCGCCGACAAGCCCTCGATTGCCGTTACCGACGAAGAAGTCGAAGAGTCGCTGAAGGGGATACAAGAGCAGCGCGCGACCTTTACTCCCATCGAGGGCCGTGTCCTCGCGGATGGCGACTTCGCGCAAGTCTCTCTGGACGGAAAACCTAAAGACGGCGACGGCAAGCCTGTCCACATGGACGACATTCTGGTCGAGATTGCCGGCAAGACGACGATGCCCGAGTTCACCGAGAACCTGCGCGGCGCTTCAGTCGGAGATGAACGGACCTTCGACGTGCTTTACCCTCAAGACTTCTCCGATCAGCGCCTCGCGGGCAAGACCCTCACCTACACCGTCAAGGTGCAGGGGATCAAGCAAAAGAGCCTACCGGAATTGAATGACGCGTTCGCCAAAGAGCTGGGAGCGTTCGCCAATCTCGACGACGTACGAAAAAAGCTCCGCGAGGGCATGGAAGCCGAGCGCAAACAGGCTGCGGAAAGGGAATCCAAAGACAAACTGGTCACCGAGCTGATCAAGCGTAATGATCTTGAAATGCCCGAAGCTTTGGTGGAACGGCAGATTGACTTGCGCCTGGAGCGCGGGTTGCGGGCGCTGGCGGCACAGGGCATGAAATCCGAAGACATGAAGAAGATGGACATAAGCCGGCTGCGCGCGGGGCAGCGCGAGCAGGCGGTGCAGGAACTGAAAGCAGCAATGCTGCTGGAAAAGATCGCCGACCAGGAAAAAATTGAAGTCGGAGATGAGGAGATCAATCGCGAGGTCGAAGCGTTGGCGGAGCAGTCAAAACAACCGGTGGAAAGCATCCGCGCCCGTTTGACACAAGAAGGGGTGCTGGATAGAATCCGGAACAGAATCCGCAACGAAAAAACCCTCGATTATTTGTACCATCAGTCCGCGTGAATAGCCGCTTCCGCCCCCACAGAAGCTAAGGTTCATCGGGGCAGGAGTGTGAAAGCAAGTTCAAAGGAGCAAGTGATGCTGGTACCGATGGTCATAGAGCAAACCGGACGTGGTGAGCGGGCATATGACATTTATTCCCGGCTGTTGCGCGACAACATCATCTTCATCGGCACGCCGATCGACGACAACATCGCCAATCTGGTGATCGCGCAGATGCTGTTTCTGGCACAGGAAGATCCCGAGAAAGACATTCAGCTCTACGTCAATTCTCCGGGCGGCTCGATTACCGCGGGCATGGCGATCTACGACACCATGCAATACGTCAAGAATGACGTCATGACGTTGTGCGTAGGTCAAGCGGCTTCCATGGCCGCCTTGTTACTTTCGGCTGGGGAGCCCAAGAAGCGCCTGGCCCTGCCCAATTCGAGAATTTTGATCCACCAACCCTCGATGGGCGGGCTTTCTGGGCAGGCTACCGATATCGACATTCATGCCCGGGAAATCCTCCGGATGCGGGAAATCACCAACCAGTTACTTGCGAAACATAGCGGTCAGAAGCTGGATAAGGTAGAAAAGGACGTAGAGCGGGACTTCATCATGAATGCCCAGCAGGCTAAGGAGTATGGAATCATAGACGATATCATCTATAAGACCGCAAAGGCGGCGGTGTGAATGCCGGTCTTACGGGTCCGAAGGTGAGTCTAGAGGAGCAAGCTGCGTGAAAACCAGAAGTGGCACTGAAGAAATTCTACGCTGTTCGTTCTGCCATAAATCACAGGACGCGGTCGCCAAGCTGATTTCATCCCCCAGCGATTACCCCCGGGCGTACATTTGCGATGAGTGCGTGGCCGTCTGCAATTCCATTTTGGAAGATGACCGGGCCTCCACTCCTCCCGCCAGCACCCCCAACCAGCTTCCCAAGCCGCAAGAGGTGAAAACCTTCCTGGACGAGTATGTGATTGGCCAGGAACAGACCAAGAAGAAGCTGGCGGTCGCGGTTTACAACCACTATAAGCGCATCTACATGAACCGGCAGAAGACCAGCGATGGCATCGAGCTGGCGAAATCCAACATCATGCTGATCGGGCCCACCGGGACGGGCAAGACTTTGATGGCCCAGACGCTGGCGCGAATGCTTGATGTGCCGTTCGCGATCGTCGATGCGACCACGCTGACCGAGGCAGGCTATGTCGGCGAAGATGTCGAGAACATCATCCTTAAGTTGCTGCAAGCCGCGGATGGCGACGTCGGCCGGGCGCAGACCGGCATCATCTACATCGATGAAGTAGACAAGATTGGGCGCAAGGATGAGAACCCGTCCATTACCCGGGATGTGTCCGGCGAAGGGGTGCAACAGGCGTTACTGAAAATTCTGGAAGGAACCATCGCCAACGTTCCTCCGCAAGGCGGACGCAAACACCCTCACCAGGAATTTACTCCGGTGGACACCACGAACATTCTGTTCATTTGCGGCGGGGCTTTCGTCGGACTAGAGAAGATTATCGGCCGGCGTGTAGGAAAGAAGTCTCTAGGCTTCCGGGCCGCGGAAGAAGGGGAAGCGGAAGAGACAACAGCCGCAAGCCGCAAGCGGAATTTCGAGTTGCTCAGTGAGGTTCAGCCCGAAGACATGATCAAGTTTGGGCTGATTCCGGAATTCGTAGGCCGTTTGCCGGTAGTAGGCGTCCTGGAAGACCTGGATGAGTTTGCACTGATTGAGATCCTCACTCGGCCCAAGAACGCTATCGTCAAGCAATATCAGAGGTTGTTCGAGTTTGAGAATGTGCGCCTGAAGTTCAGCGACGAAGCCTTGAAGGCAGTGTCCCGGCAGGCTATGGCACGCAAGGTCGGCGCTCGCGGGCTGCGCATGATCCTGGAAGAATTGATGCTCGAATTGATGTACCATTTACCTAGCCAGAAAAAGGTGAAGGAATTCGAAGTGACACGAGAAATGGTGGAGAAGCGCAATGTTTCTCTCGCCATGATGGAAAAAGCAGGATAAGCTGCTACTTCTGGCTGACTAGCCAGAGCAGACCTGAGATAATAAAGACTGGCTCGACCCAAGAGCCGGTCAGAATGCTGTTCGGAGACCCGGTGACCACATCGAAAGAAAAGTTCGAAACTAAGAAGCTGCCCATGATGCCCATCCGGGATGTGGTTATCTTCCCTTACATGATGACCCCGTTCGTGGTAGGCCGGGACTCGAGCGTGCGCGCACTGGAAGAGGCGCTGGCTGCCGACAAGAAGATTTTCCTGGCGACGCAGCACGACGCCGGTGTGGACGAGCCTAAACCCAACGAGATTTATCAGGTCGGCACCGTCGTCAACATCGTGCAGAGTCTCAAGCTGCCCGACGGCAACATCAAGGTCCTGGTGGCAGGCATTGAGCGCGGCAAGGTCCTGCAAGTCACCGAGACCGAGGGGTTCATGCAGGCCTCGGTACGGCTGGCGCGGTATACGGTCGAGACCAACCCGCAGATCGAAGCCGGCATGCAGCGGGTGACAGCGCTGTTTGAGCAGTACGTGAAACTCTGCCAGTCGCTCAATTACGAAACCATGATCGCGGCGGTACGTATGGAAGATCCGGCCAAGCTCACCGACACGATCGCTGCCAACCTCCAGCTCTCCATCGAAGAGAAGCAAGAACTGCTGGAGATTTTCGATCCTGCTGAGCGCTTGAGTCGAATCGGCGACGTGCTCGATATCGAGATTGAGAAATTAAACATGGACCGCACCATCCAGTCGCGGGTAAAGCGACAGATGGAACGGGCGCAAAAAGAGTATTACCTCAACGAGAAGATCAAGGCCATCCAGAAAGAGTTGGGCCGCGGCGAGAAGAGCGAGTTTGACGAACTGAAAAAGAAGATCGAAGCCTCCGGCATGCCCAAGGAAGTGCGTGACAAGGCCATCCAGGAACTGAAGAAGCTCGAGGCCATGCCGCCGATGTCAGCAGAGTCCACCGTGTCCCGCAATTATCTGGACTGGCTGCTGGCGGTGCCGTGGAAGAAGCGCTCGAAGGAAATCCGCAATATCACCAGAGCTGAGAAGACCCTGAACGAAGATCATTATGGGTTGGAGAAGATCAAAGAACGCATCCTTGAATTTCTCGCCGTCCGGCAGTTAGTGAAGAATCCAAAAGGCTCGATTCTATGCTTCGTCGGACCGCCGGGAGTGGGCAAGACTTCGCTGGGCATGTCGATTGCCAAGGCCACCGGCCGCAAGTTTGTACGCATGTCTCTAGGCGGAGTGCGGGACGAAGCCGAAGTTCGTGGCCATCGCCGGACCTACATTGGAGCATTACCGGGCCAGATCATCCAGATGATGAAGAAAGCCGGAACCAAGAACCCGGTGTTCATGCTGGATGAAGTGGACAAGATGTCGATGGATTTCCGCGGAGATCCTTCGGCGGCGCTGCTCGAAGTGCTCGATCCGGAACAGAATTTCATGTTCGTAGACCACTATCTGGACGTGGAATACGATCTTTCGCAGGTCTTCTTCATTGCCACGGCAAACGTGATGCACACCATTCCTCCGGCATTGCAGGACCGCATGGAAGTGTTGCGGCTGCACGGCTACACCGAGCCGGAGAAGGTCGAGATCGCGAAGCAGTTCCTAGTGAAAAAGCAAATGACCCAGGCGGGGCTGACGGACAAGAACGTCAAGTTCTCCGACGACGCCATCCGATCCCTGATTCGTTCCTACACACGCGAAGCTGGCGTACGCAATCTGGAGCGGGAAATCGGGAACGTCTGCCGAAAAGTGGCGCGAAAAGTGGTGAAGGAAGGCGAAGACTACAACGTCGCCATCAGCGATGAAAACGTGAATGATTTCCTGGGTGTGATCAAGTTCCGCGACAGCCTGGCGCACGAGCGCAGTGAAGTCGGTTTGGTTACCGGTCTGGCTTGGACCGAAGTCGGCGGCTCCATCCTTAGCACGGAGGCCACAGTAGTTGACGGCAAAGGCAAGCTGACGCTGACCGGCAAGCTGGGCGACGTGATGCAGGAATCGGCACAGGCCGCGATGTCCTACGTGCGCTCACGCGCGCAGCGCCTGGGACTGCCTCGCGACTTCTACCGCAGTCTCGACATTCACGTCCATGTTCCGGAAGGCGCTATTCCTAAAGACGGGCCTTCGGCCGGAATCACCATCGCCACCGCCATCGCCAGCGCATTGAGCAAAATTCCGGTGCGCCGCGATCTCGCCATGACCGGAGAAATCACGCTACGCGGGAAGGTATTGCCCATCGGCGGATTGAAAGAGAAGTTGCTGGCGGCGCATCGCGCGGGATTGTTTGAAGTCATTCTGCCGCTGGAGAACGAGAAAGATGTGGCGGAAGTTCCGGAAAATCTTCGCAACGAGATGAAGCTGCACTTCGTGGACACCATGGATCAGGTGCTTGCGGTCGCGCTGGAACGCCCATTGCCCGAGTTCAACGAAGAAACCACCCAACCCATCACGCAACTCCCGCCGCCGGTAGAAGGGCCTACGGCGCATCAGTAGGCGGTTGAAGATACCCCAGTTCTGCTTGACACCACGCTGCCCGCACCCTTAGATTGAGAGCACTTTCCAGCCGCTGAAGCCGCCCAGCAAAGCCATTTTCTGAAAAGCAGGAGTATTCTGAAACCATGTCCAGTGCCGAGTTGAGAAAGGGCGATGTCGGCTTATTTCCCGAGCCAGCCGACCACCTGCCGGAAAACCGAAAAGACGGAATCCTTCCCTATCAGACCATCAAGGAATTGATCGATACCGGTCGGGTGGTTGGAAGTCCGGCCATTCCTGACGAAAACATTCAGCCGGCGAGTTTGGACCTGCGTCTGGGAGACATTGCCCATCGCGTACGGGCGAGTTTTCTGCCCGGCCCGAATGGCACAGTCGAAGAGAAAATCAAAGAACTGCGGATGGCGCGCGTCGACCTCACCGGCGCAGCGGTCTTCGAAAAAGACTGCGTCTACATCGTGCCGTTAATCGAAGAGGTGTACCTGCCCGACCACATTTCCGGAAAGGCCAACCCCAAGAGCACGACTGGCCGCCTGGATATTTTCACCCGACTGATTACCGATCACGGAGTCGAATTCGACCGTGTGCCGGCGGGTTACAAGGGCAGACTCTATGCAGAAATTGTTTCCCGCACCTTCACGGTCGCGATTCGAGCGGGAATGCGGCTGAGCCAGCTTCGCTTTGTGCGCGGCAATCCGGACGACTCCCATGATCGTGAGATTAAGAAGCTCGATCAAAAGCAGACCCTGGTTTACATGGACGAGGACAACCCGGTAAAAGCGCGACTTGATCGCGGCCTGAGAGTGACTGTCAACCTGGAGGCCAGCGAGAAAGGTGAGGTCATCGCGTACAAGGCGCGCCGGAATGCTCCAGTGATCGAACTGAACCGGATCAACTACTATTCGCCCGAGGAATTCTGGGAAGTGCGTCATGAGAGCGCCAGCAAATCGCTGATTCTCGAGCCGGGGGATTTCTACATTCTGGCTTCGCGGGAGCGGGTGCGAGTTCCTGCGGAGTTTGCCGCTGAGATGGTTCCCTTCGATCCCTCAGACGGCGAATTTCGAATTCACTATGCGGGCTTTTTCGATCCCGGCTTCGGATACGGTTCCAGTGACATCAAGGGCACACGCGCGGTGCTTGAAGTGCGCGCCCACGAGGTTCCGTTCCTGATGGAGCACGGACAAATGGTGGGGCGGCTGAATTACATGCCGCTGTTGGCGAAGCCCGACAAGATTTACGGCCTCGGAATCGGGTCGTCGTACCAGCAGCAGGCGCTGACCTTGAGCAAGCAGTTCCGGAGGGAGGGGTAGTGATTTTCCTCAACCCGGCGCCTCCCACCCCTAAGTCCCTGTAGATCAGGAAGCTGCCAGCCAGCAACATCGTTAGGATGCCGGGGTTTATATCTATGGTCGCATGTACCGCTGTAATGGTGCATGACATCCGCGTAACCCGTAGCATCGAAGCATGACCGGGAAAGCCAAGGGCGCTCCGGCAAGGAGAAAATATATGGGAATTAATCGTTCTGTTCGCTTATCCGCAATCGGGGCGCTGCTGGCGCTGACGCTGCTGGTCCCCGTTTCGTCATTTGCCGGAGTGTTCATCTCGGTCGGCTTTGGACCGCCTGCGTTGCCGGTCTATGTGCAACCTCCATGTCCGGCAGTCGGGTATATCTGGACACCTGGATATTGGAACTATGGTCCTGACGGCTATTTCTGGGTTCCAGGCACCTGGGTGGCGGCACCGCAGCCCGGTTTGCTTTGGACACCCGGGTATTGGGGCTGGGGGGGCGACGCTTTTATCTTCCATGCTGGCTACTGGGGTCCAACGATCGGCTTCTACGGAGGCATTAATTACAGCTACGGCTATGGCGGCGTGGGATACCAGGGCGGCTACTGGAGGAATGGCGGGTTCTTTTACAACCGCAGTGTGAACAACGTGAGCACGACGAACGTGACCAACGTGTACAACACCACGGTGGTAAACAACACCACGGTGAACCACGTGTCGTACAACGGCGGAACTGGGGGCATAACCGCGCAGCCGACAGCGGCCGAACAGGCAGCGGCCCGCGAGAAACATATCGCACCCACGGCTATGCAAACCCAGCACGAGACTGCGGCGGCCAGCAACCGCCAGCTATTGGCATCGGTGAATCACGGGCGGCCCGCAATTGCGGCGACAGCAAAGCCGGGAGAGTTTAGTGGTCGCGGCGTGGTAGCTGCCAAAGCAGCCGGCGCCCCCTACAAAGCTCCCGCTGTGGTGGCGAAGGCCAACAACGCGGTTCCGAAGCCCGGAAACGGAAACAATGTCGCCCGCCCGGGAACGACAGCGCACGGGACGGCGGCAGCGCAAAACAACGTGCCTCGTCCGCCGCAGACAGCGAACAGGGGATACACGCCCAAGGTAGAGAAGACGTCCGGGGCAGCGGCGGTGCCACACCCCATGAACACAACCGCGGCTCGCCAGCCCGCGCCTCGACCGGATGTAGCGCCTCACGTGGCGACACCTCATGCTTCCGCGCCACCTCGACCACAGAACGCGGCACGGCCGGCGCCTCCAGCTAACCGAGCCCCGGAACCTCGGGGAGAGGGTCATCAGAAGGGGCGGTCGCAACGTTAGCAAGTCGGCGGTATGAACTTGACGGCCGGTAGCAGCTGCTACCGGCCGTTTTGTCTTGGTGCTGCAACGGTGCAGAGGGATCGTCGTTTCTCCAGGCCTACGCTCGTAATGACGATGGGTGACGAGATACAATCGTTCTTCGGAGCTCGGCATGGAACCAATCTCTCAACTCAGTTCCAAGCCTTCCCTTAAGGGCACGGCCGGCCTGGTGGTTGCGATCGGTGTGGTCGCCGTCCTGCTGATTGCGCTTCCTGCCTATCGATGGTTTTTCCTCATCAGCCTGGGCATTGGATTGGCGGTGGCAGGAATTCTCTTCTTGTGGCACAGGTTCAGGCCGATCCAGGAAAAAGATGTAGAGAACAAGAAACCGCTGGGGCTGGGGTAAACCTCATCTCATCTCCCTTGCAACTTTGCATTCAAACACTGCACACTGATTTATGCGTGTTCTCGCCCGGTTCATGATGGCGGTCACCGACGCCGCTCACTTCCCTGCTCCGTCGTTCCCCGAAATCGCGTTTCTCGGGCGGTCGAATGTGGGGAAATCCAGCGTGATCAATTCGCTGGTGGGCGCGAAGCTGGCGAAGACCAGCTCCACCCCGGGACGAACCCGCAGCGTCAATTTCTATGAGCTGCGTTGGCCGGGTAAACCGCAGCCGGAAATGATCTTCACCGATCTGCCGGGTTATGGGTACGCCAAAATATCGCGCGAAATCTCCAGCCAGTGGCCCAGTTTCATCGAGCCGTACTTGAAAGAGCGGCCCTGCCTGGCCTTGTGTCTGGTATTGATCGACGTTAATGTGCCGCCGCAGGAAAGCGACCGGCAGTTATTGGAATTTCTGGCTGCCAGTGGCCGTCCCTTCGCGGTCGTCGCCACTAAGAGTGACAAGCTCTCAGGCAATCAGCTGAACAACTCCCTGCGAACCCTGACCGAGGCGCTGCCGGCAGCGACAATCGTTCCCTATTCGGCCCGCACCGGCGCCGGACAGAGCGAACTCTGGCACCAGATCCGGGAAGCCGTGCGCGCCTGAAAGACTTGTCAATCGGAGCTTATCCGCTATCATTAGGCATCCATGTCCTCATACTTGATCACAGGAATTGCCGGGTTTATCGGATCGACATTGGCGCGGGGAGTTCTAGCGCATGGGAACCAGGTACGCGGAATTGACAACCTGTCCACCGGCAAGCGGGAGAACATCGCCGAGATCCGCGACCGGATTGACTTGCGTGAAGTTGACCTCCTGGATCTGAAGAGCGTGCAGGAGGCCTGCCGGGACATGGATTATGTTTTCCACGAAGCTGCGATCCCGTCGGTCCCACGGTCGGTGGTGGACCCCCTCGAGAGCAATCGCGCCAACATTGATGCCACTGCCAACCTGCTGGTGGCGGCTCGCGACGCCAAAGTGAAACGCGTGGTCTATGCAGCTTCATCGTCCGCCTACGGCGATACGCCCACGTTGCCAAAGCGCGAAGACATGCTCCCAAGCCCGATCTCGCCATATGCCGTGGCCAAATTGACCGGCGAGTATTACATGACTTCATTTTGGCGTTGTTACGGGCTGGAAACTGTGTCTCTGCGCTACTTCAATATTTTCGGCCCACGACAGGACCCAGCCTCTCCGTACTCCGGGGTTTTGGCCAAGTTCATCACGCAAATGCTTAAGGGGCAGCAGCCGGTGATTTTCGGCGATGGCCGGCAGAGCCGCGACTTCACCCATGTGGAAAATGTGGTCAACGCCAATTTGCTGGCCTGCCAGGCTCCGGCGAGCGAAGCCGCAGGCCGGACGTTCAACGTCGCCACCGCGATGCGGATCGACTTGAACGAAACTTTCCGCGTGCTCAAGAAACTCACGGGATACACTGGCGAGGTGAAGTACGAGGCGGAACGGGCCGGAGATGTGAAGCACTCGCTGGCCGATTTGACACTGGCAAGGAAACATCTGGGATACGCGCCCACTGTGGGCTTCGAAGAAGGCTTGCAGCGCACCGTTGAGTGGTACCGCGGCCAGGCTTGAGCCCTGCATTACCTTGGTGATCTGTGGTCTGGTAACCCGGCGGACTAGAGTGGACGGATGACGCTTTCGTCCCTGCTGGTTTCCCGCGACTGGTCTGAAGTCAGCGTATTGGAATGCATTCTGGGCGGCCTCCACATTGGTGTTGACGTAGAACCGGAACCAAAACGAGCGCGCGCCAAGCTGGCGCGAACCAAGGTGGACGCCTTGATCGTCGATTGCGATCTGGCGGGCACCGCAGACTTCCTGCACCAACTCAACCACGACTTGAGCACCGTCCCCTTGGTAATCATAAGCAGCGCGAATACCCGCGATCGCTTCAAAGGCAGCGATGCAACATTCGTGTTTGAAAAACCGATCTCGGTGGAGCAGGCGGTGCACACGCTTTCCGCGGCGCGGAACATGATTCTGGATGGCAGGCTCCGCTACCACCGCCACACTCTGGATCTTCCGGTCTATGTTCATCTCGCCTCTAAGAAGCGCGTGAAAGCCAGTCTGCTGAATCTCAGTCAGGGAGGCGTCGCGGTGCGGCCATGTCGTCCCACGCCACTCACGGGAGCGGTAAGAGTTGATTTTGAGCTTCCCGGAGCCAGGGCGGGATTCAAAGTGCAAGGGGACGTGGTGTGGAACAAGCAGGGCAATACGGGAATTCGCTTTGCTGAAATGACCCGCCGCATGAACCGCGATTTGCAGCTCTGGCTGGCGCGGCAGTATTTGACGCACTAATCACGCTCGTTCTGGCTGCCTATCGAAATCGGGGCTGATCTTCTCCCTTCGACACCCACCTGGCCGACCCACGTTCCGCCAGCTCTGCTAGACGCCTTCCCGGCGTAGTTCCAAACCAAACGGAAAACAAAAACCCGTAGAGCAGCCCGAAGATGCCGCAGACCCCGAAGAGCAACGCGACGGCGATTGGCCACGAGGGGAGAACGTCGGTCAGAGTCAGTGACAGCACACTGAACAGCAGCACGGCGCACAGCAGAGCCAATCCGTCCACCAGCCGGGTGAAACCGTGCGTAGAAACCGGCAGCCACAATAGCCGAAGGGGACGGGGCGGAGCCGCCCGTCGCCTATCCAGCTGAATCGTGGGCCGGGAGGTATCAGAGAATAGTAACTCGGCCGCTGTGTTTCCCTGCAGCCGTTGAGCATCGGCAAGAAGCTGGGTGAACAACCACTCCTTCAGCAAACGCGCAAAGCGCGGAGAGAGTTCCAGAAATTCGATGCCGGCCTGGCCCGTGGAATCAATCCAGGCCACGCGGCCCTCGGCTTCGAAGTGCAGGCGCGGATCGGCCAAATCCACCCGCAGATGCACCGGCTGATCGGAGAGAAGCGGAGCGACAACGCGAGCGGCCATCCCGGACTCGCCAACGTCCAGAAGGATGCCTCCATTGCTCGAGTCCACCTTGACGTAGGCCAGATTGCGGAGCTTCTGCCGGTGATGACGCCGACGATTCGGCGCAGCAAGGGTTTCAACCGAGGCAGAGCCAGCCTGGTGGGAGCGCGACCACATGCTCAAATCTTAGCGTTTGCAGAGAGCAGCGCCTCAGTACCCCTGATGGTTCACCGACCAGGTCAACAGGATGATTGGAAGCAAGATCAAGCCGTGCGGCGCGGTTTGGGTTCGGATTGCGGTGTGACGCGGCCGAGGTTCCAGGCGATGAGGTGGGTCAGATCGTAATTGTAGGGGCCGTAGGCGCGAAAATCCTTCTCATTGAACAGGCGCTTGATACCGCAGCTCAGGCAGACCTGGTAGGAATGATCCTGGGCACGGACCGGCCAACTCATCTTTCCGTGCCAGCAGCCGCGGAAAACTACTACACCGATGCCAGCCAAACTGGTAGCCAACAGTCCCAGCGGCCACCACCGACCCGACGTCTTGCACGCTTCACTCACCCGCCACAACCCTGTAAGTCCTACCAACTACACAGGATATTCCCATTTCAAATGCCGTGCAATGGTCCGGAACTGGTTGAATCCGAAACACTTACTTACGAAAGAGCAGGGCGCACGTTCCCACCTTCGTGCCCGGCGGATATATTGCGGTTGCGCCCAGCCGTCTGTAAGTTACAAATTGAGGTGGTGTCGAGAAGGCGGGGACAGCCCGAGAGAACCTTTCGTCATCAGACGATCGGGCTGAACTGGCAAATTGTCTTTATTCTTGATTCTTGCCTGATTAGGATGGGTTTTCCGAACGGGGATTGCCGTAATGAGTGCGAGTCCGAAAGCGACGTTGGATGGCGACGCGAGTGTAGTCACTTTGAACTCGAGCTCCTTGCACGCCGCGCCTCCTGCAACCTCAAGCGGTGAAGCCCTGCAAGCTCTGCTGGCTTTTTCCGCCCTGCATCAGCAGATCCGCCAACGCCATGTGCACGAAAACAACGCCGACGCGGGTTCCAGTTCAACGGATCGCTGGCAGTTGGAGCATTTCGTCCTGGATGAAGTTCTGCAACTGGTGGCGGAGCGCGCTTTGGCGATCACGGGCGCGGACGGAGCAGCCATTGCGCTGGCCGAGGGGGACGCGATCATCTGTCGCGCCGTTGCGGGAAAGGTAACCCCCGATGCAGGGGTGCGGCTCGATCCAAACTCTGGATTTTCCGGGGAGTGTCTGTCGTCGGGGCAGGTAGTCCGTTGCGATGATTCGGAAGCCGATCCGCGGGTCAATGCCGCGGCTTGTCGGGCTCTGGGCACGCGCTCCATGGTGGCAGTACCGCTCCCTGCAAAGCAGACGAACATCGGTCTGTTGGAGGCATTCTCCAGCGAGCCTTACGGATTTAATGACAGCGACGTCCGCAGCTTGAGCCTTCTGGCGGAATTGATTCTCGCCGCGCTACGACCGGAAGAGGAAGACCGTCTGGCAGAAATCTCGCGGCGAGTGGTGACGCCGGCGGCGGTCGCGGAGAGTGCTCTGGATCAACCGGCGGAGCGTCACTCTGAAGTAGAGCACTCGGAGCCCATTGCTCAGTTGAAAGACCCGGAGCCAGTGGTGAAGGCTGATGCGGTCGAAGCGGAGGTTATTCTGCCGCTGGCCGCAGTCCAGGAATATGGAACGATGGTGAAGGCCCGTCCGGGCCTGGCAGTGGTCGTGGCCATGGTCGTGATCGCGGTCGCGCTAGGAACAGGGCTATGGTGGAACCTTCGCCGCCACACGGGTCCGATGGCTTCGACGCCGCAGAAGGCCGATCCGGCGCGAACGAGCTTTGCGTCACCGATACAGATGCCAACCACCACTACAGCCGCAGCGCCGATTGCGGAAGCAGAGGAGCCTGACCTGGAAGCAAGCGCGCAAGAAGCCTCCAGCACACCAGCTCCGGGTGAGAGGCCTGAAGTGACCGGCGTTCGGCACTGGTCGTCGGGAGACTCGAGCACGGTCGTCATCGATCTGCAAGACCAGGTGCAGTATGAGGCACATCGGCTTTCGCATCCGGAGCGAATCTATGTGGACCTGCCCGACACGCGGTTGGTGGCCTCGCTCTTCAACAAAACGATTGACGTGGGCGATAGCTTGCTACAGCGAGTGCGCGTGGCCCAACCCACCCATGGTGTGACCCGCGTAGTGCTCGAGACCAAAGGGGCGTCAAATTTCTCCGTCAGTCTGGAACCGAATCCCTATCGTCTGGTGATTGAAGTGAGGACGATTGGATCCGAACCGAAGCCACGGGCGAGGGTTGAGCTGTTTGGTCCGATGGATCGTGTGCAATCCCCACTTTTCGCAGACAAAGCGAGGAACGTGGCACCCAACCCCAGTTTGCAATCCGAGCCGAAGCTGCGCATCGTGCTCGACGCCGGACACGGCGGATGGGACCTGGGAACCGTTGGGCGAAAAGGCCTGCTGGAAAAAGACCTGGTACTCGACATTGTGGAACGACTGGGAAAGCTGGTGGAAAAGAGACTGGCCGCGTCCGTTATTTATACTCGTATGGACGACAACTACGTCGCGCTGGAAAAGCGCGCCGAGGTCGCTAATCTGGCGAAGGCAAGTCTGTTCCTATCGGTCCACGCTAACTACAGCGACTTCCCTTCCGCGCGCGGCGTGGAAACCTATTACACCAATACTTATTCATCGATACGGGCCCGGACTCGGGAGAACAATGGCGAGGAGACGACGACCTCCGCTGTCGATTGGACAAATGTCGATATCCGGGAAAAAGTTCACGAATCGCGACGGCTGGCGGCCAGCATTCAGCGAGCGCTCTACGGCACCTTGTCAACCACCAATCCCGGGCTGCCCAATCGCGGCGTGAAGCGGGCACAGTACGTGGTGCTGACAGGAACTTCCATGCCCGCGGTTCTTGCCGAAGTTTCTTTCGTCAGCAGCCCAACTGACGAGAACAACTTGCAGAGTTCAAGCTACCGCCAGCGCATTGCAGAAGCTCTGTATCAAGGGGTTGCTCACTACACCGAGGAAAGCCGGGTGAAGATGGCCAGCGCGGAGAAGCCAGCGGGCCAGTAGGTGGCGGACTCAAGTCCAAAGAACTTCAACCACGCCGCGGATCGTCACCGATGAACACGATCGAGCCCTGATCCGTGGCCGTTTCGCTGCTGTTCCCGCTTGTCTCCGCCAGCGGAGCCTTTCAAACCTCTGACCTTAAGGTTGGCTTAAGGTTCGCCTTGTATGATCCCTTCGACCCTCCCCTCATCTGTTATGGGTTATGGAAGTTGTTCTTAACATACTGTGGTTGGTGCTCTGCAACCTGGCTGCCTGGTGCTGGCTGCGACGTTGGCGGCAAGGCAGTAGGTCGTGGAGTGTCGGAGTCCAGCTATCCACGCTAGCCTGCGCGCTGGTGCTGCTTTTCCCTGTGGTTTCCGCTACCGACGACCTTTACGCGGCTCAACTCCCCTGTGAGACTTCGATTACGCAGAAAAACTCCAGGGGGGCTTTGAGTGGAAAGTTTTCCTCCCCTCAGATCGATCATCGCGCCTGCTCGGCGGCCTTGACGCGAACCGCGCCGCTGTCCCCTGGCCTTTGTGTGGGTTTCATGGCTGAAAACCACGCGCCGCTTGTTTGCCCGCCTCAGCGATCACATCCGGCACAAGATCGTGCCCCGCCATCGCGTCTGCTTTTTCTCTAAGCCACCAGAAGGTCTTTAGGCCCATGACTTCTCGCTCACTGCATTGGTGAGTGCGAACTCCGGCGAGCGAAACCCTCCCATATTCCTGGCCTATTGACGCTTTGGCCGATCAAATTCAAGAAGCCCAGCGGTCAGGAATTGTTTCACATCACGACGTGGGTGAAAGCAGGACTATGGAGAGCTTCATGACCAAGAAAGAGTTATTTTCAGTGCTACGGTCCATTCTGGCAATTGTTCTCCTCGCCGGACTCGGGTTTTTCGTTGTCATGATGGCGGTCAAGCGATAACGTCACGCCGCCTCACCGAGATGCCGGCAGTACCACTGTCATTCGCGTACCCCTGCCGGGAGTGCTGTCCGCTGTGATCATCCCGCCGTAGGCTTCCACCAGAGCTTTCACGATAGCCAGGCCGAGGCCGAAGCCCCCAGTAGCCCGATTGCGGGAAGGATCTCCGCGGTAGAAACGCTCGAAAATGTGCGGTAAATGAGCCGGGTCAATTCCAGCACCATGATCCTCAAAAATGATCTGCGCCCCGCCAGTGTTCCCCCATGAAACTGCGACTTCAACCGATCCACCCGGCGGGCTGTACCGCACCGCATTCTCCAGCAGGTTGATCCAGATCAGTTGAAGGTCGTCGGGATCAGCCCTAAAGGGCACTGGGCCATTCTTCGAGAGCTGAACTGTTGTGTTGCGACCGTCAGCCAGTGGGCGAATCCGTTCGATCGCGTCTTCGCAGGTCGCAGTGATGTCAATGACCTCCAAGTCACGACGCAAAGCACCCCGCGCCCATTGTTCCGCGCGGGCGAGCCGCAGGATCCATTGCAGAAGCTGGTCCAAACGTTCCAGATCCTCGAGTGAGTGTTCGATTCCGGCCCGGTATTCCTCCAAGGTGCGCGGCCGTTGCAGCAGTGATTGCAGTGTGGATTTCAACACTGCTACAGGAGTCTTCAGTTCGTGTGCGCTGTTACCCAGAAATTCGCGTTGCTGGTCAAAAGAGTGGCGCAGCCGATCCAGCATGGTCTTCATCGATTCCGTCAGTGGGCGCAGTTCTTTGACATGCTGAACGTCTTCCGGCAAACGCAACTCCCAGTTCTGGGTCGACACCAGCGCAGCTCTCTCGGCCAGTTCTTGCAGCGGCAGGAGTCCGCGGCGAACACCCCACAGCGCCAGGGGAATGGTTACTGCAAGCAGCAAAAGACTCGAGATGGCGATATAGAAACCCGAGTGCTGAACCTGCTGGTCCAACCGGGTGGTTGGCGAGGCATATACGATGGTCAGCGTTTGCGGGTGAAACGCACTGCCTTCCTCGCGATCCAGCACCGGAACCCGAAACAACCGCAGACCACGATAGCCAATGCTGGCCCTTTGGAAAGACCAATGGTCAGGGCCGTTGAGAGGAATCTCGAAACCAGCGGGCCAATTCGCCGAACGGGTCAGAAGCCCCGATTGTTCGGTCCAGACCGCGTACCAATCGGGCCGGGAGGGATCAACCGAAGGGGGCACGAGAGAGCCATCGAAGTAGAGGGTGCCGTTGGCAGCTTCAGTGTATCTCACCAGTGCGGCCACGCTCATCGCGTGTGCCTGGATGTGGTTATCGAGCGTCGACAACATCTGCCGGCGCGTGTACAGGATTCCCGTAACCAACAGCCCGGCCGCCAGCAGCGTCTGGGAGAGCACCACAATCGTGATCAGCCAGCGCTTGATCGAACTGCGATTTGTACCCCCATCTGCCACGTTTATCCCATCCACTCAATCCTGCAAAATGTAACCCTGTCCGCGGAGCGTGTGAATCAATTGGTGGGTTGAACCATCATCCAGCTTGCGCCGCAGACCGGAAATGTACACTTCGATGACATTGCTGAATTTCTCCCAGTTGTAATCGTAGAGATGCTCCAGAAGTTCAGTTTTTGAGACGACCGCTTTGGGACGGTGGGCCAGATACTCCAACACGCGATATTCCATCGCGGTGAGGCTGATGGGGCGCCCTCCCCGCCGCACACTGCGATCCACCGTGTTCAGTTCCAAGTCGCCGACCACGAGCACCGGCGACGGGTGCCCCTTGCCGCGACGGATAAGCGCCTTGGTGCGCGCCAGGAGTTCGCCCAGGTCGAAAGGCTTGGTCAGGTAGTCGTCCGCGCCGGCATTCAGGAGCGCTACCACCGATTCCTTCTCATCGCGCACGGTCACTACAAGAACAGGCGCACGCTGGCCGGCATGGCGCATGCGGCGGAGTAATTGGAGTCCACCCATTTGCGGCAGCATGAGGTCGAGCAACACCGCGTCGTAATCGTTGGACTCCGCCATGAACAGTCCTTCCTGACCGTCATGGGCAACATCGACCGCGTACCCCGCGCTCTCACGGAGGCTCCGCGCGACATTTTCCGCCAACCGCGGCTCGTCTTCAATGACAAGGACACGCAAGCTCAAGCCTCCGGTGTTTGCCGGTTCAGCATAGCAGTTCCGCCCATCTCGATGGGCCTGAATCCTCTTGGAAGTCCCGTCTTAAACCCGGCAGCAGCAGCACGCTCACGACATCTGGCGATGCAACTACTTGGCAGACACACCGCCATATTTCTGCAACCACTTTAATTCTTCTCGAACTTTGATCTTGCCGTGCCATGGATTCTTACCCAGGTCGTGGCCTTCTCCGGGAAAGATGAGCAACGAACTGGGCACGCCCAGGTTGTGCAGAGCTCGGTCCAGCAAATATGCTTCCGCCACGGCTACACGGATGTCATCGGAACCGGCCACGATGAGCGTCGGAGTACGGACCTTGTCGATCTGAAAGATTGCGGCTTCATCCTGATAACGCTGTGGAGCCTCCCACGGCAGCCCGCCGAGGTCGAAAGCATCGTCAAAGCTGGTGTCGTCGTTGCCCCAGTTGGCAACGTTCTCCACCGCGCCCGCGCCGGTGACGGCGGCTTTGAAGCGCGTAGTTTGGGTGATCAGCCAGTTGGTCATATAGCCGCCGTAGCTGTAGCCGCCGACCGCGAGATGCGCGGGGTCAGCGATGCCGTCTTTCACCACTGCATCCACCCCTTCCAGAATGTCCTTGCCGGGCCGCGAGACGATCTGCGGCACCATCTGCTCAAGGAACTTGTCGCCGTAGCCGCAGCTACCGCGATAATTGGGCTGGAACACAACCCACCCCTGCGTCGCTGCCATACGCTCCCAGCGATACCAATCGGCCTGGAAGTGATTGCCGTCGGTATCATCCACGTCGTCCGGGCCGCCATGAATCAAAACCAACATAGGCAGGTTGCGGACTTCAAACTTTCCCGGGGGATAGAGCAGCATGCCCTCGACGCTGGTACCGTCATCCGCCGTCCAGCGATAGGGTTTCCCCTTGGGCAGATCGCGCTCGGTGAATAACTTGTTGAATGCGGTAACGGGCCGGGCGTCTGGAAGGGTTGCCATGCTTTCAGCGATATACACTTCGTTGGGTTTGTCGAGAGAGGAATAAACGAACGCAATGCGTGGCGAGTGCGCGGCGGTGGCGATTCTTTCATAAGTGCCCGGCCATCCGGCCTGTTTGGAAAAAGGTGCAGACGACTTGGTTTGGGCATAGAGCTGCACTTCTGTACCTAACCGCGCGGCGGCTACGGCGCCGCCGTCGGGAGTTACTGCATACGCGCCGACTGCGCCCTCGAAATCGGTTGCCCAGCGTTTGATTTCTCCGGTGTCAGCGTCAGCCCAGTAGAGGCGGGTTTGAGTGTCGTGATATTTCCCTTCTACGGAGCCGTATTCCACTTGAAAGAAAATGTGCTGGCTGTCGGCAGCCCAGTGCATGCCCTGTTCCAAGGCCTGGTTCCGCGTCACCTGGCGCGGCGGACGATCAGGAGACGCATTGAGCAAGTCCACCGCATAGATCTCGAATTCCTCAATTTTTTCTTCGCGCTGAGATATCGAATCGGTCAGGAGGGCCAGGCGGCGGCCATCGGGCGAAGCTTCAAGACTGTGAATCCGCAACGGCAGGCTGGCAAGAGCGCGGGCTCCGGGGCTTGCGCCGGCGGCGTCATCTGATTTATCGCGCGAGGTCCCCCGAGCCGCGTGGCGGGCCAGAGCGCCAGCAAGGTCAAGGCTGAAAATCATGTCGCCGCGTTCGGCGGCGCGGTACTGGATGACATCCTTCCATTCCTTCTTGTAGCCATCATTCTGTTCACGCGTCCAGGGGACGCGGGTGGCGAAGTAAAGTGTGCGGGACTCGGACGACCAGGCAAAGGCGTGAACGCTTTCGTCTCCCCTGGTTAAGGGGAAGGCTTCGCCTCCGGAAGGTGAGATCAGATAGAGCTGGGTCGCACCTTCTCCCGATTCGTCGCCCGAATCGCCGGCAGTCTTTCGTTCGGATAGAAAAGCGATCCAGCGGCCGTCGGGAGACCACCGCGGAGTACTGTCGTGACCGGACTGCGTCAGTTGCGTGAGCTTACCATTCGCGTCATCGCGATAGAGCCAGAGGTCGTCGCGATAGATGTTCTGGTTCCAGTCCGCTCGCTCGGTGACAAATAGCAGTGACCGCCCATCGGGAGAAAGCTGCAAGCCGGAAATATCGACTGAGTCTAAGAACTCGTCGAGCGTCAGCTTGGGCTTGTCGGCCGCATGGGTACAAGTTGCGATGAGGACGAAGAGTGTGGCACGGAGAAGATTTTGGTTGGACATGGGTCGAAACAGAGGTATATCGCGGCCGGGCGGGGGTTGTAAATAGCGGAAACGGGGCTATTGATGGGCAGCACGGAATGTGCCCCAGCAAGGCCTGCATATTCCCTAATTGAGGATGTTCACCAGACCTGAACGGCGTGGCTGAAAAGGACGATCGGTGATTTGACCTTCGAAGCGGGGCGCCCAGCGGCCGGGGAGCGCGGTCGCGCAAGACGGACAACACCCCTCCGGCGTGAGGCGGTAGCCTTCCACGAAGTAACTATGCCGGCGGATGAGCGTGTCGCCGCAATGCTGACATCGGGTGTTCTCATGTTCGCCGACCATTCCAGGCAAGTTGCCTGCATAAACGTAGCGCAAGCCGGCCTTCTTACCGATCTCAGCTGCGCGTAGCAGATCTGCCGGGCGCGTGTTGTCCGGATCCTCCATTTTGTAATCTTTGTGAAAGGCGGTCACATGCCAGGGGATGTCCGGAGAAACGCCGGCAAGAAACTCAGTTAACCCATGCAATTCATCTTCGGAGTCGTTGAAGCCGGGAATCAGCAGCGTGACGATTTCCAGCCAGACGCCCATCTGGTGCAGGCTGCGGATGGTTTCGAGAATCGGCCCAATGCGTCCGCCTAGTTGGTGATAGTGGCGGTCGTCAAAGCTCTTGAGATCGACTTTGTAGAGATCAATCCAGGGACGCAGATATTCGAGCACTTGCGGTGTGCCATTGCCGTTCGAGACGAAGCCAGTCACCAATCCCGCGGCTTTGGCTTCCTTGAAGACGGCCACTGCCCATTCGGCGGTGATGAGCGGCTCGTTGTAAGTGCTGACCAGGACTTTGGCACCTTGACGCAGCGCGTCCTGCACCAGCGCCTCGGGTGTGGCTTCGAGTGGAGGAGAAACCGCATCGGGATCGCGCAGGGCTTGCGAGGTGACCCAGTTCTGACAGTAACCGCAGTGCAGATCGCATCCCAGCATGCCGAAGCTGTAGGCCAACGCGCCGGGGTAGGCGTGAAAGAACGGTTTCTTCTCGATGGGATCGCACTGCACGCCGCCGACATAGCCCCAGGGTACATAGAGAGTCCCACCCTGGTTGTAGCGCACCTTGCAGACACCGGGCTGGCCTTCGAGAATGGGGCAACAATGTCCGCAGGCGTAACAGCGCACGCGATTGCGGTCCAGCTTCTCGTAAAGATCACCTTCGCGGACGTGCTGGTAAACGATGTCGCGCAGGGTAGGCACAGGAAGGCTCTGCACTAATTCTAAACCTTATTCATGGGAGTCCTTAGTGGCCTGCGGATGCAGCGTCATCCACATATGGGCCTCCTTCTGACCCATGGCGATCTGACCGGCGCTGAGACGGGAAGCGAGCAGCGCGACGCGAGCCTTGCTGGCTTCATCTCCCCCAGCCTGTGCCAGCAGGGACCAGAAATACGCCCGTGTGGGATCGGCGGGCACACCGCGACCCGCCCAGTAGCAGTCACCCAACATGGCCTGAGCCGCAACGTTGCCCCGCTCGGCCGCCAGGGAGAACCAACGCACCGCCTGCCCGTAGTCCTGGGGAACTTGGTCGCCGGTCGAGTAGCGCATCCCGATGTCAAACTGGGCCGCGGGGTCGCCGGCAGCAGCCAGTCTTTGCAGGGCCGCCAGCTTGGATGCCACAGGCGCCGGCAGCGTGGCTGCTTGCGGGTCCGAAACAGCAGCCCCAGAAGTGCCGCGACCGTTCAAAGTCCAACGTTGCGCCGCCCAAGGCAAGACAAACAGAACCGTCAATGCGATGCCAATGAGGAGAAGAACGGGTGAGCGGGAAAGGCGCGGAATGGGAAGGTCGGCCGGAGTCTCCACCGGAAATTCGTCGTCAACACTGACTGTGGACTCGGGGGAAGAGACCGATTCCGGGAGGCTGGCGCGTAGCACCGCTGCGGAAACGACTTCGGTCAAGCGCTGTAAAACCAACTCGTGGTCGGATTGAAAAATATGTGACTGGGGAGAAAAAACTTCGATGAGTCCGACGACCTCGCCCTGCGAGCGGATAGGGGCGGCGATCATGGAGCGGATGCCGAGAGCGCAGCAGCTTTCGCGGTCAACCCGCGGATCAGTTTCGGAGTCGTCACATCGTAACAAGATCCCAGAGCGCACACACTCCCCGGAAAAGCCCGCGCCCACTCGCAGCCGCGCACCCACCGGAGGCGCATTCGGACCAGCCGTGGCCCGGCAAATCATGTCCGCGCCTTCGGCCAGACCAATGGCAGCTGCGGTCGACGGCGTGAAAGCCTGCGAGCGGCGCGCGATCAGTTGCAACGCGGCGTCCAGGTCAGGTCCGAGCGATTCCACTTCCTTTCTTACCGCGGCCAATGCGATGAGAACGGAGGTATGGTCGGGTTCGATTTCTCCCCACCGATCTGGTTGCTCCGCGATCCCGGCTTCGGCGGCCTGATCAGCGCAGCCCGCAAGCGCATCGGCGAACAGCCACTTCTTGAGAGCGTGGAGCGACTCCGGTGAGAGCTCGAGAAACTGGATGCCGGCGCGCCCGGATGCGCGATCCGACCAGATCACAGTTCCGGAGGTTTGTACCGAAGCATCGGTCTCCGGGAGATCAAGAAATAAAGTCTCATCGCTACCGACTTCGAGCGGTGATGCGGTCTGGATCGCCATACCATCTTCGCTGAGATCGATGATCTCGGAGAGGTCAGGAGTTGGCTGCAGAGCGGGGTTCAATCCAACATAGGCGGGAAGGTGAAGTTTGTGCCGCACACGGCGGCGGCGCTCTGCCTGGGAATGAGAGGCTGGCTGGCCAATCTCCGCCGGATTGGGCCCAAGGGTCGGCATACTGCTGTTGGGTACATCTTACTCCAAGGGTCAAAAAAGGTCTGACGGAGGACAAGGGTTCTTGATCGGCAAGACGCAAAGTCTTCGCGGCCAAGAAGACCGGTTCTCAGTCCCCAGTTCGCAGATTCGACAACCGTGAAATGGCCGCGACCATCATGCTGGAGAGCAGTTGCATGGTGGCGACGTCACGGTGGTCGAAGGCGTTAGGAGCAGCCGAGAGGACCTCGAAAACGCCGAGGGTGCGGCGGAAGTGGCGCAGCGGCGCCACAAGGATAGAGCGCACACCCAACCGGCGGCAGCTCGCCAGGTCAACGCAGGGATTTCTTTCCGCATCATGACACAGAACCACCTCGCCAGTGCGGACACAGTCGGCAGAGATTCCGGAATCGGTTTGCAGGCGTACGCCGAGGTCGGGTGCGGTGCGGCCGGTGCGAGCGCGGCACACAATCTCGTCGCCGTGGCGCAGGGCAATGGCAGCGCCGGTAGCTCCCGTCAAAGACTGTGCACGCTCGGCAATCACGCTGATAGCAGGTTCGAGGTCAATCTCCCCGGGATGGATCTCCCGCTCATGCGCACGCGCGATGGCCGGCAGTGCATGTGATCCCCCGGCGCGGGCATGGCTGCGCGAAGGCGCAAGGGCGGCAAAAGACACGGGCAGGTGAGTATCAGAATTGGAGGTAGGAACGGTACGCAGCAATTCGCGCACCAGGCGGTCGAGTTCAGCATCTGCGATGAGGTGTGCCGTTTGCTGCCCGCGCAGCGATCCCCCCAGCACTCGCGACAAGCTCAGCACCGCACGGCTGCCGCAGGCGAGACAACAAGGGGTGTTGTTCTTGCTGATCAACTCACATTCGACACAAAACACCGCAGTTTGCAGCTCGATGAAACTGATGTCCTGCCCAGTGAGTTGTTCTCGCATCGTCGCGCTTGGCCCTCCAGCGGCGCAGCAAAGCAAGAAAACTAAATGGCACGCGGGAAGCCAGAAAGTGGCCGGGCTGGTTCAGGCTGTGGATAACCGGGCGCTACAGCCAAGCCCCGCATGGCATTACTGGCGGGTGTTCCGCTTGACCAACACGGTGGCCGCCACATGCTAAAATTCAATAGCAGGCCAAATATTTAATGATGACCGCCACGCCTACTACTTCTACCAACTTGTTTTCCGCCCTAAAGAGCAAGATTGAAGAGAAACGCTCTGGAGTTGCGATTATCGGCTTGGGTTATGTCGGCCTGCCCTTGGCCTTGCTCTACACCGAACAGAGATTTCCCGTCACTGGGTTTGACATAGATCAGCGGAAGGTAGCCACCCTGGATCAGGGCGGTTCGTATATTTTCCGTATTCCGGCCACTGATATTCAGGCAGCAAAGGCCCAGGGCTTCAGCGCCACCGCTGATTATTCCCGGCTGCAGCAGATGGACGCGATCATTATTTGCGTCCCCACGCCGCTCAATGAGTATCACGAACCCGATCTGAGTTACATCACGGAAACCGCCAAGGCCATCGCTCCGCATTTGCGCGCCGGACATCTGGTAATTCTTGAGAGCACGACTTATCCCGGCACCACGGAAGAAATCCTGATTCCGATTCTGGAGAAGGGCAACCGGCAGGGACTGAAGGCTTCGCGCGGCGGCAATTCCGACGAGGCAGAGTTCTACGTCGCGTTCTCTCCTGAACGCGAGGATCCGGGCAACACCTCGGTGGCGCGGTGCGACATCCCCAAGGTGGTGGGAGGACTGGATGCCAGGGCGTCCGATCTGTCAGCCGCGCTGTACGGCGCGATTTTCAATCGCGTGGTGAGAGTTTCCTCGCCGGCGGCGGCGGAAATGACCAAGCTGCTGGAGAACATTTACCGCTGCGTGAACATCGCACTGGTGAATGAACTCAAGTTGTTGTCACTGCGAATGGGAATCGATATCTGGGAGGTCATCGAAGCGGCATCCACCAAACCCTTTGGTTTCCAGCCGTTCTATCCCGGCCCTGGCCTGGGCGGTCACTGCATTCCCGTGGATCCTTTTTATCTTTCCTGGAAGGCCAAGGAGTGGGACTTCCGCACCCGCTTCATCGAACTAGCGGGCGAGATCAATACCAACATGCCGTACCACGTGCTTGAATCCGTGGTCCGGGCGCTGAACCAGCACAAGAAGGCAGTGAATGGCTCGCGGGTGTTGGTGCTGGGAGTGGCTTATAAAAAGGACATCGACGATCTGCGCGAGTCGCCGGCACTGGCCATTATTGAATTGCTGCAGAAGGAAGGCGCTCAAGTCAGCTACAACGACCCCTACTTCCCCACTGTCGGCAAGGGACGCAAGTACGACCTGCAAATGAAGTGCGCGCCGCTCGACAATCTTGCACAGTATGACTGCGCGCTGATCGTGACCGACCACTCTAACTACGACTATGCCCGCATCGTGCGCGACTCACAACTCGTGGTAGATACGCGCAATGCCACGCGGGGCATTAAGAGCCCGAAGATCGTGCGCTGCTAGTGTCCGAGACCGGAAAGAGACAGGGGCAGGTGTGGGAAAGATGCAGCGGCAGCCATGCCGCTGGTGTGGGTGGGTAAGGGCTTGCCGTAAACTTACTGGTTAATTGAGCTGGCCACTTGCGAGAACACGTTATTGGCATTGGATCCGATCAACCGGATGGTGCCCACAACGATCACCAGAATGACGGCCAACATCACCGCGTACTCGGCAACGTCCTGACCCTGTTCGTCGAACCAGATTTGTCGCAAAAATCTTGTCACTGACGGCCTCCTCGCGAATCGAGCCGCAAGCTCAAAACCCCAATCCCCCGCAGCACCAATCACGGGGCACACCAATTGTGTGATTTGGTAGTTTGATCGTAATGCGTCCTTCGCGCCACGGCAATAGCCCAGACGGGTCGCGGAATAGCACGAAAGTGCTATGTCTTCTAAGAGATAGGCTTCAAAGGCAAAGATTGATTGACGGCAAACAGCGCCAGTTCCAGGCGTGTCGAAACCCCCAGCTTGTCGAAGATGTTGCTGAGATGGTGCTTGACGGTATCCTCGCTGATCTTGAAATACTCCGCGATCTCCTTGTTGGAGTAGCCCGCCACCACGGCCGAAACGATTTCCAGTTCCCGCGGGGTGAGTCCAAATTTCTTCTTCCGCGCGTCTTCGCCGGAAGACTGGACGAGGTTGCGGAGGTACTGCACCAGGTTGGAGACGCTCTCACGTCCCACCCAGTATTCCCCAGCCATCACCGTATGAATCGCCTTGAGGAGCAACTGAGTGGCAGAGTCCTTTAAGACCACGCCGCGAGCGCCCAACTGCAACGCTTCCACGATTTGATTCTTCTCTGCCGCAGCGGTGAGCAGGATGACACGTACTCCGATCGAGCCAGTGCCGGTGCTCATCTCGCGCAGAGCTTCCAGACCAGGGTGGCGAGGCATCGCCAGATCGAGCAACAGGATGTCGGGCTTAAGCTGCCGCGCGAGTTTGACGGCTTCCGCTCCGTCAGAGGCCTCGCCAATCACCTTCAGGTCGGGTTCGGTTTCCAGAAGCCGCCGCAAGCCATCCCGGAAGATAGGGTGGTCATCGGCAATCACGATCCGAGTGGGTCTTTTATCATCCATGAATAGCGCCTTGATGTTGAGGGATTGTAATCTCCAGGCGGGAACCCTGGCCCGGGTTTGATTCTATCGTGAGTTCCCCTTCAATTAAACGGACGCGTTCCTTGATGACCAACGGGCCCTTCCCCAGGTCGTCGAGCTGCTGCTGGGAAAACCGTCCGGAAAAAGGAAAACCCTGGCCATCATCTTCAATGACAATCTTCCACCCGCTCCCGCCGGCCCCGAGGCGGACACCGACCTGGCGTGCCTGGCTGTGCTTGCGTACATTCACCAGGGCCTCCTGCACGATGCGGGCCAGCTCACGGCACACCGGCTGCGGCATGTCGAGTTCCTCCAAATCGGAAGTGAAGCGGGCGATGATCCCGGTTTCGCGTTGGAAGCGTTCCACAGTATCGTGGATCACGCCGAGAATTTTTTTCGAGTCCACATCCAGCGTCTTCATCTGCTGCATGAGTTCCCGCAACTTGAGGACTTCTTCCCGTAACAAGGCCTGAATGCGGCCCAACTCTTTCGGCACCACGTCCGGCTTGGTGGCAGATTGCCGGCGCAGCACATCCACTTGCATTTCCACGGCGATCAAAGATTGTACCGCACCATCATGCAGCTCGCGGGCAAAGCGAGCTCGTTCCACTGCCCCGGCGCGCAAACGCAGGCGGCGCAGCAAAAGCACGTTGTAAACCGCGGGGCCCACCTGGTTCACCAGTTCCTGTAGGAAGCGCAATTCCTCCTCGGTCTCCCCCGTGAGCTTGGGATCCAGCAGGAAGATCCGCCCCTTCCACTCCTGTCCGAAAACGAAAGAAACCATCATGGCGCTCTGGAACTCATGCTTCCGGGCCAGGGGATGGAGGAATTCGGGACTCACATTCTCGATCCTCGTCTCTTCCTCATCCAGTGCCAGCAGGGCATAGCGTTGGCTTCCCTCCGCACCATTGCGTTCGGCATAGCACGCGACGGTCGGAGCCTCCTTCAGATAAATCTGGCGGTCGCTGTCGGAGGGATCCAGCCAGTGGAAAGCCGAGCTGTGGTCCCCATTGCTCAATTCGCCGATGTACACCCTATAGCTGCTCATTTCCTGCGAGGCAATCACCAACAGCCGGGCGCGGTACATGGAGAGCATTTCGCTGGCAATCTCATGTAGAGTGCCCACAACACCGGACTCCACTCGCGCCTTTCCCAGAGTGCGCGCGATCACGGCTTTTTCTGCTCGAAGCTGCTTTTGCTGTTCGGCGAGATAGCCCAGCAGGAAGCCCAGTACCAAAAGATAAATCGAGCGCATGAACAGACCCTTGGGCTCAAAGGATGTGGGATCAATGCGGAAGGGAGGTAACCGGTATCGGGCAGCGAGGCTGGTGATCCATGACATGAGGCCCCAACGGAAACCTAGGGCTTGAAGCCACAGCAAGGACACTTCGGCAGCCGCGGTACCGACCGTCTCCCAGAGGCCCCAGCGATAAGCCGCCGCGGCCAGGACGAACACGAAAAATAGAAAGAATGGATTGTTCTGGCCGCTGGCAAAAACCGAAATCAGGGCGGGCCAAACGATGTCAGCACTATGCACCAGCACGCGGAAGGCAGGGGTCGATTGCTGCCTCCGCCGCAGGAAAATGATGATGATTACGCCTTGGGCCAGATAGAAGGCCAGCAAAGCGAAGGCCCAGAGCGAAAAACGAATCTCACCCGGATCCATCCAGATGGCGACCAGCGCCGAAACTGCCAGGAACACCCGTGCGCTGGCCAGCCAACGCTCAATCCGGCGAATTTCGCCGGGCCCCATGGGGGCCCGTAGTCTCCAAAGGAACCGATCTCGAACTGCTCGAAATGGCAACGGAGCCCGTCCCGTCTTGAGAAGTGGTGCAACGATTGTTATTTATTATGCGACCGGAGAGCAAGCGAAAGTTCGGGCGGCCCGGTGCCTGACCCGTGCGCGCCCTCCGGGAGCAACCCGATGGTGCGAGGTTACCCAAGTAACTTTCGTCGCTGTCTCCTGACTCTACAATGACAAGCGTATGTCTAGGCGCTACAAGCTGTGGATTTTCACGGCCTCGGCCCTGCTGTGCACTCAGGCGGTGGCATCACTGGTGCTGCCTAATGGCTTTGCCCTGGTTGCGCTAACTGACCTTAGCCAACTGTTGTTGCTGCTGTCAGGAACCGTTGCCTTGCTTCTGGCAACGCTGGCTAACCACGGTCGCGCCCGAATGTTCTGGGCAATGATGATGCTGGGTATAGCTTTCTGGTTCGCCTACCAGGGGCTGTGGTGTTACTTCGAATTGTTCCTGCGGACGGACGTCCCCACTCCTTTCGCCGGCGACGTAGTCATGTTCCTGCACCTGGTTCCGATGACTGCAGCCCTGGCGATGCAGCCTCAGGTGGAACAAGACCATCGCACCACGCGCCTGGGATCGCTCGACTTTTCCATGCTGCTGATCTGGTGGCTGTATCTGTATGTCGTCACCGTGATCCCCTGGCAGTATGTCTACCGGAACGAGACGCTCTACGAACACAATCTGAATGTCCTGTACCTGATCGAGAAGATAGTGCTCCTGGGCGGATTGGCCATGCTGTGGGTCCGCACCCGCCATTCCTGGAGGACCGTCTATGCCAGCTGGTTCGGCTGCACTTTGACCTACAGCCTAAGTTCCTATCTGGCGAACTGGGCCATCGAACGAGGGGCATATTTCTCCGGCAGCGTTTACGATGTGCCACTGGCGGCATCCATGGCATGGGTGACATGGATTGGACTAGGGGCGCTCGAATCCGCGCCTCAACAAGAGCCGTCGGGCAACACCAACGGCCACGGAGTTTGGGTGGCGCGGGTAGGCATGATTACGGTTTCTTCGCTGCCCTTGTTCGCAGCCTGGTCGGTGTTCGACGTGAGCACTCCCCAACCTGTGCGCATGTTCCGACTGTTTGTCACGCTGGCCAGCATGCTGGTTTTGGGCACCATGGTGTTTTTGAAGCAGCACCTGCTGGATCGGGAATTGCTCCGCCTGTTGCAGGCCTCCCAGCGTTCTTTTGACGACCTCAGGCGGGTGCAAGCGCAACTCGTGCAGTCAGAAAAGCTGGCATCCCTGGGACAGCTGGTGGGAGGTGCGGCCCATGAATTAAACAATCCCCTAACGGCAATGCTGGGCTACTCGGAATTGCTGACTGCCACTACCCTGAACGGCGAACAGCGCTCCCTGGCGCAGAAAATCGAACACCAGATTCGCCGCACCCGGACGCTGGTCTCCAGCCTGCTGAGTTTTGCCAAGCAGGTCCCAGCCGAGAAGACCTCACTCGATGTCAACGCCATGGTGCTGACCGCGGTCAAGCTCTATCCCCCGCAACTGCGGACCGCAAGCGTTCAGGTACACACCCATCTCGCCAAAGATCTTCCCCGAGTCATGGGTGACTCGAACCAACTTTTGCAGGTATGCCTGCACATCACCAACAATGCTCTTCATGCCATGGCTGAGACCGGCGGATCGCTCACGGTAAGCACCCGAGCCAGCAATGGCACCGTGGTGATCGAGTTTGTGGACAATGGACCGGGCCTGCAGGAGCCGGACCGAGTATTTGATCCTTTTTATACGACGCGTCCGGTGGGACAGGGTGCAGGGTTGGGACTGAGCGTCTGCTACGGCATCATTCAGGAACACCAGGGGACAATCCTCTGCCAGAACCGCCCCGAGGGTGGGGCCAAGTTCCGGATCGAACTGCCGGTCGCGCTACGCCGCGATTCATCACACAAAGGGCTCCCAGCATCGCCCTCACCGCCGCGGGCCAAGTCCGCTGGCATTTCTTAAGCAACCTCGGATTCGAGAGTGCGTTTCAACTGGCCACAAGCCGCGTAAATGTCGCGCCCGCGTGGGCGGCGGACAAACGCGGGAACACCGGCCGCTCTTAGGATCTCCTTAAATTCTGAAACGCGCGCATCTGCGGGAGTTTGAAATGCGACTCCCGGCCCAGGATTAAATGCGATCAGGTTGATCTTGGCGCGCAAGCCGCGAACTAATTCCACGACTTCGCGGGCGTTCTGCGCACCGTCGTTGATTCCATCCAGCAGAACATACTCGAAGGTGACCTTCTCCCGGTTTTTCAGTGGAAAAGCGCGGGCAGCAGCCATCAAGTGTTCGAGATTCCATTTGTGATTGATCGGCATCAGGCGAGTGCGCAACTCGTCATTCGATGCGTTGAGAGATATTGCCAGCTTCGGCCGGATCACCTCAGCGCCAAAATCGTAGATGCGGGGCACGATCCCAGCCGTGGAAACCGTCATGCGTGATTCCGCGATGCCAACGCCTTCGACCAGGAGGCGCGCAGCCTTCATGAAATTGTCATAGTTCAAGAAAGGCTCGCCCATGCCCATGAACACGATGTTCACACGCGCCTGTGGCGGCGAAATTCGCTGATCGTTCAATACCGCACAAACCTGACCAACGATCTCTCCCGCGGTGAGGTTGCGCTTCAGACCGAGCAGCGCTGTCAGACAAAACTGGCAATCCACAGCGCACCCCGCCTGACTGGAAACGCAGATTGTGCTGCGGTCCCATGCGCGGCGAGTGTCATCGGCTTGATTTCCAGCTTCGCTGCCATCGCCAGCTTCGCCGTTGTCACCTTCGGGCATCCAGACCGTCTCTACGGTCTGGCCGTCGGCGAATTCCATCAGGTAGCGAATCGTGCCATCGCTGGAGGCAAACTTTCTTGCAACCACCGGCAAGCCCACGGCATGGCCGTCTTGGGATAGCCGAGCGCGGAACTCCTGCGAGAGAGTAGAGATTTGCTCCAGGCCCTGAATTCTCTGGGCGTAGAGGGCCTCGAACAGTTGCCGGCCGCGGTAGGCGGGCTGGCCGGACTCCTCCGCCACTTGCGTAAGCTCTTGCAGCGTAAGGCCCAATAACGTGGTTTGTTTGAGTTCAGCCATGCATCTAAAGGGTGTTCCCTTTTGATTGTAGAGGAGTCTAAGGGGAGAAAGACCGAGAAACCCGGCAATAGCATCGCAACCAGCTTCTAACACCATGATTCTAAGCGGTTAAGCCGTTTCCACTGGACGACGCGCCGGTGTGTAACAATTGATTGAGCTTTGTCCCCGATAAGCCCGTCGGGAAAAAGAACCTATGGTCGAAGAAATCCGCAACATTCATCGCGAGGTACTACCCAACGGGCTGACCATCATCACTGAACAGATGCAGCACATCCGTTCAGTCTCGATTGGGATTTGGATCAAGAGCGGATCGCGCGATGAGGATCCGCAATGGAATGGCATCTCGCACTTCATCGAGCACATGGTGTTCAAAGGCACGAAGCACCGTTCGGCCGAGGACATTGCCCGCCAGGTCGACTCGATAGGCGGAGGCATGGATGCCTTCACCGCCAAGGAGTGCATCTGCTTCAACGTCAAAGTGCTCGATGAGCACCTTCCCATTGCGCTGGACGTTCTCAGTGATTTGGTCCTGAACCCGGTGTTTGCTCCCGAGGACATCGGCCGTGAGCGCGGCGTGATTCTGGAGGAGATCAAAATGGACGAGGACAGCCCCGACTATCTTGTCCATGAAATCTTCACCCAGAACTTCTGGAAAGACCATCCGCTGGGAAAGCCTATCCTAGGCACCAAGATGACGGTGAAGAAGTTCGAGCGCGACCCCATGCTGGACTTCTATGCCCAGCGGTTCGCGCCCGGCAATGTGATCATCTGTGCCGCCGGCAATCTGAAGCACGAGCAGTTTGTGGAGTTGGTGGCGAAGCATTTCCAGCACATGAAGCCAGTAAAGAACGGCTTTCATAGCCCGCAGCCAGAGATTGTGCCGCGCATCATCATGCGCAACAAGAAGTCACTGGAGCAGGTACAGATTTGCGTGGGCGTACCATCACATCCCATTGCCCACGAGAGGCGTCACGCTTCTTACATTTTGAACACCCTGCTGGGCGGAGGAATGAGTTCACGTTTGTTCCAGAATATTCGTGAGCGGCAGGGACTGGCGTACGCCATCTACAGCGATCTGAGCCCTTATCGTGATACCGGATGCCTCTCGGTATACGCCGGCACTTCACGGGAGTCCGCTGCCAAGGTGGTGCAGTGCATTGTGTCCGAATTCCGTAAGTTGAAGTCGGAATCCGTGCCGGCAGAGGAACTGCGCCGCTCCAAGGACCAGTTGAAAGGCAGTCTGATGTTGTCGCTGGAATCCTCCACGGCGCGCATGTCGAACCTGGCCCGACAGGAGATGTACTTCGACCATTTCTACGGGATGGACGAACTATTGGAGAAAATCGAAAGCGTCACCGCCGACGAACTGCAGGCCCTGGCCAACGAGTTCTTCCATACCGACTCCGTCGCCGTCACTGTGCTCGGAAACCTGAATGGGTTGAAGCTGACCCGGGACCAACTGGCCTGCTGAAACCCCGGTTCACCCGAACCGGGTTAACCCCGCCCAGACGACCCAACCGACAGTAGCATTCCCGGGCGTTTCAAGGCATACTTTAGGACGATCAGGCCTGCCGGGAAGGTTTGCCTATGCCCATTACCCTGAAAGACGACAGCAACCTCGAAGCGCAGAGCGCTCTGCCGGTGGTCAGGACCGACCTGAAGCAGCGGCGCCGCATGCTGCTGGCGATGGCAGTTCTGCTGATCGCAGTGGTGATCGTCTTCATCAAAGACCGCGAACTGTGGTTCTCATCCAACTCCGATTCGGACTCCAGCAATCAGAGCGTTCAGAACGCCACGCCAAGTCCACCAGGCCCGATTCCGTCCATTCCAGTTGCGGAGACCAGCGCGCCCCCCGCTGCTCCCGCCGCCACCAAGAAGCGGCCAACTCCGCGGGTCTCGTCGGCGCCAGACAAAACTCAAGCCGCTCCGATGATCTCGGCTACGGACCGCGCCGTACTGCCCCCGCTGGAAGTTGAGGTAGTCGCTGGGAACCAACGTCAAACCCTGGCGGCTACGAACAGTTCGGTCAAAGTGGACATGCAACCCAGCACCGATGCGGGCACTGGCCAGGTCAGTGCATCGGCACCCGCTCCAGACGACAGCTCCGACGCGCACGTCAGCCTGTCCCCGAGTACGACCGCGAGAGTTACGCACTCAGTGCAGCCGAATTATCCGCTGCTGGCCAAGCAAATGAAGGTTCAGGGCGCGGTGGTGCTCCAGGCGCTGATTGACAAGACCGGGCACATACAGGACTTGCACGTGGTCAGCGGACCCACCATTCTCGCCGCCGCCGCCCGCGAGGCGGTGAAGCAGTGGCACTTCAAACCGTACTTTCAAGCAGGTCAACCGGTGGAGACTGAGGCGCGCATCACGGTGAATTTCACGATCTCGACTTACTAGTAACCCCGCCGTTCAGGTCGGAAGTCCCCCCAACCCCGCGCGTCGGAAAACTTGGCCCCAAAAATTAACGAGCGTCCCGACTCTTTCGAGTCACTGGACGCCCGGGCAGCCCTCCCCCAGAACTGCTCACTTATGACCTTAAGTGCAGTGACACTTTTTGTGAATAGCCCGTCCGTGCCAGTATGACCCACGGTCGTGCTATGGGGCAGGGAAACAGCTCGGCTAGCTGCTATAACACCGCCATTTTCCGCCAAGAGTGGGTCGCTGAGTGAAATCGCTGTTTACGACAGTTGAGAACTTCTGGTTCGTGGAAGCTCCCAGTTAACTTACGGTATTTATTTGGCCGCCACCAATCTGTGCGGAGCGTCGGCGATTTGTGCCTTCACTTTTCGCAGGGTCTCGCGAGTCTCGCAGACCTCAGCTTGCAGACCTTTCATTGCGGCGCTCTTTAACCGTGGTAGAGTTGTTCACATCCCCCTGGAGCGGTGAGCGATTAAAGTAATTACGGTGGAAAACCTTTCAAAATCGTGGCGGGATTGTTTACGCCACTCCATCGCCGTTCGGATGGGCCCCAGGGGTGATGGTCCGATAATGAGCGGTCATGACTCGCTGACGAAGCGACTCTGCCAGGTCTCACCATACGCTGGCCGCATCGAGCCGATCATCGATCTGATGCCGGAGATCATGGAGCGGAACGACCAACTCCGCCCTTTATGGACCGCGTGGCGACAAAATGCGACGCCCGATCTGGCGCCGCGGCAATATTTCAGTCGGCGCGAAATTAAGGTGCTTTGCGATTTTATGGAGTACCTGTATTTCGCGAGCGATGCGTTTGCGCGCTCGGCCCGGAGTGGCCGGTGACGCTTCGCGCGAAGTTCTGCGTGATCGGTACGGGCGCCGGCGGAGGCATCCTTGCCTACCGTCTGGCAAAGGCGGGCGCCGATGTGCTGGTCATCAACTCAGGGCGTATTCCAGCGCAATCAGAATTTGAAAACGAGCTGAGCCCCGAACAAAAAGGCCATTTTGAAATAGGGCCTCATACCACTTTCCCAGTCAGGCCGGAAATTTCTATTGTTCATCCGCTCCTCGCGGACGCCGTTAGCCGGAGCTCCATAGAAGGTCCGCGGGAAGGGGGATTCCATCACTACCAAATTCACCACGTCAACGGATTGCAGAACCTCTGGAACGGAATCTGCCTGAGGTATTCAGAAGACGATTTTGCCAACCGTAATCCATACAGTGAGGACTGCCGATGGCCGATTTCTCTAAGCGATCTTGCCCATCACTATTCTGAGGTCGAGCGGCTCGCGCTGGTGGTGGGTAAGCAAAACGGGTTGCGTCAATTTCCGGACGGATCTTTTCTCGCGCCGCGCAGCGCCAGACAAATTGACCGACTTTTCATCGACAGCAACGCCGGCTCGCTCGGCCCAGATCTTTTCTTTTTGGAGAACAGGAAATCGGTCGATCTGCGGCCGGATTCCACGCAGAAGTGCGTGGCCTGCGGCAATTGCGGGCGCGGGTGCCGTTCCGGCAGCGTCTACAAATTCTCCACGCATCTTCTGCCGGAGATAAGAACGCTGCGGAACTTTCGGCTGCTCGAACATACCAGGGCCATCAAAGTCGCCGCGGTCGAGTCTGACCGTGCGGAGGGATTCTCGATCTCCCATGTTGTGGCGATCGATGAACGCGCCGCGCAGATTATCGAGATTGAAGCGGACGTGGTCATCGTTTGTGCGGGGGCAATCGAATCGCCGCGACTGCTGCTGAACTCGTTCGCCGACGACCGGAGCAAAGCCGAGCAGGTGGGCGAGTTCTTGCAGGACAGCCCGCGTGCGGTCGTCGGTACCAGTTTCTTCCGATTGTGGTTCAGGCCGGCGAACGAAGACCGCGGTTATGGCGATCACATACTGCTGGGCGGCCAGATCAAGGATTCCCAAGGGAAACGCATTCCATTCGTGGGCCAATTCTGGTCGGATTTCATGAAGGCTCCGTATTATCTGGCCGAAATGCCCCGGTTGCCCCGATTTATGGTGGAAGCTATTTCGCGGCAAGTTTATAAGAGCACGGCGACGCTGGTGTTGTTCAGCCCGGCCGTTCCGCAGAGAAAGAACAAGGTCGCTTTGTCCGATCGGGTAGATCACTTCGGACAACGTCAGGCGCGTATTGATTACGAAACGTCAGAGATCGAGGCCGACCACAACCGGCGGCTCGCCACGCTGGGCCGACGAATGCTGAGGAAAGCCAGCGGTTACATCACGGATGACGTCGGGTCTCCTCCGGGATCAGGCATTCATTACGTGGGCACTTGCCGAATGGCGGCGGACCCGAGAGGCGGCGTGGTGGACAAGGACCTGAAGTATTTCAAGAGTAAGAACCTTTATGTCTGTGACGGCAGCGTGATACCGGTTCTCAGCGAGAAGCATCCCACGCTGACGATCATGGTGCTCGCCGATCGTCTGGCGGAGCGCTTGATCAAGACCTACGTCTAACGCAGCGACATGAAATCCGAAATATCAAGAATCGTTCTCGGCACCGATTGGATGATTGCCGTGCCGAATCTCGCGTCCTGGAATGTCGCTCCGACAAAGCGCGCGGATGCCATCCTGAGCCGCGCCCTGGAAATGAGCATCAACTCGTTCGATACGGCCAGGATGTACTGGAGCGAAGGGGTGATCGGGCGCTTCGTCAGGAAACACTCGTTGGGGCGCAGCGCGTTTCGGATCATCTCGAAGGGCGGACACCCGAGCCTTTTCGGGAGAACGATGACGCGGAAAAAGCTGTTGCGGCAACTGGACAATTCGTTACGGGCGCTTGGCACCGAATACATCGACGTCTATCTGTTGCACTATGACGATCCGAGAATTCCCGCGCAGGCGATTGCCCAATGGAGCGTTGAACTCTTGAGATCGGGGAAGGTCCAGAATGTCGGATACTCCAACGTCTCTCTCGCCAGGCTGAAGGAGTTGCGGGCGTATTTGCGGGAAGCGAACGTCGTGCCGTGGGTGAGCAATGAGTTCAACGCGATCCCAGGCGAGGATGGGGCGCGGTGGAAGGGTGCGCAGAACATTTCCCGCGACGAAACGTATGTGGACTATCTTCGCGAAACCGGTATTCCTTTCCTGGCTTACTCACCGCTGGGGCGTGGGGGCCTAAAGAATTGCATGGACCGCCGCATGGCGGAACGCAAGCCGGAGGACGAGCGAAGGATAAGTCGTCTGATATCTCTCTCCGAGAAGTATGGGGTTTCGCTGCCGGTCATCGCGCTCAATTACGTATTGAAAACGGCGCCGAATTTTCACGCGGTCGTGGGGACGTCAAAATTAGATCACCTGAATGAAGACATGCGCGCCCTGACACTCCAAATGAGCGACGACGACCGCGACTACTTGGCATTCCCTCCATGCTCTTGCTGAAGCGGCGAAGGACCGGTTACCGGTCCTTCGTCAACGAAACACTCAAGGTTGCTGGTTGGTGAATATCTATCCTCGCCATGGCACTCATTGAGGATCAATGAGTGATAACGCCTGATTACACCAACTATGCCGTCTGCCTAAAGTGGGCCTTCGCGTGTTCTTTGAGATATAATGTTTTGCGCTGCCTCACGAGGTTCTATGCGCGCAGTGCGACTCTTCACCTCTTTTCTTTTGTTCTCGTTTCCCACATTTGCAATCGGCAGCGCCGCCGCTCAAGCCGGTCCGTACTCTCCCAAGCCGCCGCTTTCAGCATGGGATAGCATTTCTGGAGCGTTAGGGCGCGCGAGCGCCAGTCATGCTGTGATTGACCCGGTCACGCAGCTCGCTGAGCTTACCGCCTCGGACGGCGGCTTTAACAATTTCCTGGGCACTTCGGTTGCCGTCGCCGGCAACACGGTGGTTGTTGGGCCGGCATCGGATAACGGTCCATTCCATGGAGCTGCCTACGTGTTCGTGAAGCCCCCCACGGGATGGAGCAATATGACCCAGACCGCCGAATTGACTGCCTCCGACGGCATGTCTGATGACGAACTCGGCCGCTCCGTGTCCATTAGCGTCGACGGAAACACCATTGTCTCTGGAGCGCCATTCCATACCAACTCGGATAATTCTCTTGGCGCTGTTTACGTGTGGGTAAAGCCGGCTACTGGCTGGACGAATGCAACCGAAACCGCCAAGCTTATTGCATCTGATGGCAGCCAGTACTCCGAATATCTCGGGTTATCGGTTTCCATCAGCGCTGACACCGTGGTAGTGGGAGCCCCTGGCTGGGGCACCCAAAACGTAAGCGGGGAAGGAGCGCTCTACGTTTATGTGAAACCACAGGGTGGCTGGGTGAGCGCCACAGAAACTGCCAGGTTGACGGTCGCCGGGGCTGGAGCGGCAGATGATCTGGGTGAGTCCTTGGGCATCAGTGGCTCTACCATCGTGGGCGGCGCCCCCGGCGCCAGCGCCACATACGTGTTCGTTGAGCCCGCCGGCGGCTGGAGAACCACCTCCACACCCAGCGCGAAGTTGAGCGCCACAGGAATTGGCGGTGCGGTCGCGATCAACGGGAACATAGTTGCCGCCGGTTCACCGAATCTTACCGTCGGCTCGAATCACGAACAGGGAGCCGCATTCATCTTTGTCAAACCGCCTAGTGGCTGGAGGTCGACCTCAAATTTCAACGCTGAGTTGACCGCTTCGAACGGCATGACCGGAGACCAGTTTGGCTCTTCCGTAACCGTTGCTGGGCAAGGCGATGGCGTAGTCAGTGGCGCTGTTGGCGGCAATGCTGCGCAAGGCACTGCTTACCTTTTCCTCAAACCAAAGAACGGTTGGAAGACAACTTCCAAGTTTGCCGCGGAGTTCAACGCCTCCGATGGGCAGTCTGGCTACGGCTTTGGCTCAGCCGTCAACACCGACGGTCGCATGCTCGTCGTCGGGTCCCCAGGCTGGTTCGGACCCTTCGGCGATCAGCAGGGCTCCGCCTATATTTTCGGTCGGTAGGAGCAAGTTTCGTCAGTGCCCACCTCTTGACGTGGTGCCTCAAGCAACTGCTCTCGATCGACTGTCGATCGGATCGTGCCCAAGCAATTTGGGGGGCAATCGGGGACCCAGATTGTGCGTCCGAGACCAGCGTGGCGTAACATCGCCATTTCACTCGTTGACTGAGTCGTGAGTGATCACGTAGTTCCAGCCCGGACCTAGCCGGTGCCAGCGACCGACTCAGGTGCCGGTGCCACCCCCACCCGATTCCGGCCCTCAGCCTTGGCGGCATAGAGGGCGGTGTCAGCGGCACGCAATAACTGCTCGCTGCCCCGCGGGCTCTCGCCATCGTCGCAACCGGAAGCAATGCCAATGCTAAGGGTAACGGCCAGGGAACCAGCACTGGTCTCAAACTTGGCCTCGGCGATCGAACGGCGCAGGCGCTCCGCGCCGGCGGCGAGGTCGGCGGGCTTGCATCCCGGAACGATTACCAGAAATTCTTCTCCACCGTAGCGGCCCACCGAATCGTAGGTGCGCACTCCCTCCGCCAGACGGCGCCCCACCTCCTTCAACACTGTATCCCCCACCAGGTGGCCGTAGGTGTCGTTGACTTTCTTGAAGTGGTCAACGTCGGCCATCATCACTCCCAGAGGCTGGCTTGATCTTTGCTGGCGTTTGATTTCGTTTTTCAGAAAACCGATGATGGCCCCGCGGTTCCAGAGCGCGGTCAGAGCGTCGTGCGCAGATTCATATTGCAATGTATCGTGAGCGCGGATGAGAGCAGCCTGCAACTCCAGAATGCGCTTGCCGGCGCGAACCCGTGCCCGCAATTCGTCTACGTCAAAAGGCTTGGTCAGGTAGTCATCCGCGCCCGCATCCAGGCCTGCGACCACGTCTTCGCGGTCATCCTTTGCGGTCAGCAATAGCACATAGCAATAAGGGCCGTGTTCGCGCCCGCGGATTTTGCGGCAGACTTCAATCCCATCCATGTCCGGCATCATCCAGTCGAGAACAGCCATGGGCGGCGCCGTGGGTTGCTGCAACGCTTCCCATGCATCGACGCCGTTCTTTACGGCGGTTACGCGGTAGCTCCACTTTTGAAACCAGCTCTGAAGGATCCGGAGAAAGATGGGATCATCCTCGGCCACCAGAACGGAATCGAGATTGGACTCCGGCTCGCCGGAATTCGGCATCGAAATGGCCGGATCGTTGAGTTGTTTCACCCTTGCACCACTGTGGCCTGTTGCATCGCGGAGATCAGACTTGCCATTTCTTTTTGGAGTTGTTCGAATACCGTTGGCGCTTGCGCGAGTTCACGGTCGCGACCCATGGTTTCCAGTTGTTTCGCCATTTGGGAAACATTGGCCGCTCCCAGATAACCGCTTTCTCCCTTCAAGCTGTGGGCAGCGCGGGACACGGCCTCGGAATCGTTCTGCTCCACCGCTTCTTGCAGCGTGGTCATCAGTTTGGGTGACTCTTCCAGAAAGATCCGGCAGATGTCCTGCAACAATTCTTCGTCGTCTTCGACTCGCTCGAGGGCGGCCGCTCTGTCCCAAGCGCCGGTAACCACAGGCGGGGCCGCGGTGCGTAGGTCCACCGCCACTCCGGCAAGAGCTTGCTGGATATCGCTGAAACGCAGCGGCTTGGTGATGTAACCATCCATGCCGGCTGCCAGACACTGCTCGCGATCTCCCTTCATGGCGTGGGCGGTCATGGCGAAAATTGGCAGATGGGTGCCGCTGCGCTTTTCGCTTTCGCGGATTGCCGCAGTGGCCGCCAAACCATCCATTTCAGGCATTTGCACGTCCATGAAGACTAGGTCGAACTTGCCGTTGGCCGCCAGCGATACGGCCTCGCGTCCGTTATGGGCCATAGTGGGCGCGTGGCCCATCTTTTCCAGAACACGAACGATCACGGCTTCATTCACCGGATTGTCCTCAGCCACCAGCACCTGCAAACGTCGTGGAGCCTCACGCAAGCTGTGGCGAGTGACCAAGGAAGCGGTCGCTCCTGCCTCCGCGCGTTTACCGAGGGCGGTCAACAGCGCAGCCAGCAGATCGTCCTTGAGCACGGGCTTGAGCAGGTAGGCAGCGATCCCCAATTCGCGGCAGCGAGCTCCCTCGCCGGGCTGGCCAGACGATGTCAGCATAAGAATGTCCGGTCCCGCCAAACTGGAATCGTGCTGGATGGCGGCCGCGAACTCGAATCCATCCATCCCCGGCATGCGGCCATCTGTCAAGATGACCCGAAACGGTTCTCCCCGGGCCTGGGCGGCTTTCAACGCGGCCAGGGCTTCTACGCCACCGGCAGCATCGGTGGGGCGCATTCTCCATTGCAACGCCATGCCATGCAAAATTCGGCGGTTGGTATCGTTGTCATCCACCACCAGAACGGGCACATCCTTGAGTTCTTGCGGAAGGGCGGGCACTCCCGCCGCTTTGGGCTGAGCCACGCCGACCTGCGCAGTAAAGCGGAAGGTGCTGCCTTTACCCATCTCGCTCTCCACCCATATTTTTCCACCCATCATTTCCACCAGGCGGGAGGTGATGGCAAGACCCAGACCGGTCCCGCCGTACTTGCGGGTGACACTGGTGTCGGCTTGCGCGAATGCCTGGAAGATTACCTCCCGTTTGTCATCAGGAATGCCGACCCCGCTGTCGCTTACCTGGAAGTGGAGTTCGGCGCGAGCCTCGGCCTGCGGGTGAGATTCGATCTCCACCAGAACCTGCCCCTTGTCGGTAAACTTGATGGCATTGCCCACCAGATTGGTCAAGATTTGCCGCAGCCTGCCGGGGTCGCCGGTGAGGTGGGAAGGAACATCGGGGCTGACATCGTAGGCCAGTTCCAGGTTTTTTTGGTGAGCCCGCAGCGCCATGGTCTTCATGATCTCCCCGACGCACGCCTCCAGGTTGAACTCGATACTTTCAAGCTCGAGTTTGCCCGCTTCCACTTTGGAGAAATCCAGGATGTCGTTGATCACGCTTAACAGGGCCTCGCTGGACGACTTCACGAGAAGCAGGTACCCGCGCTGTTCCTGGTTGAGTTCGGTATCCAGGGTAAGCTCAGTCATTCCCATAATGCCGTTGATCGGAGTGCGGATTTCGTGGCTCATATTGGCCAGAAATTCACTTTTCGCCCGGCTGGCGGATTCCGCAGCATCCCTGGCCGTCACCATCTGCACGTTCAAGGTCATCAGGTCGGCCGTCCGGCGAGCGACTTCCTCTTCTAGCGTGTCACGATGGCGCTGCAGTTCTTCGTCCCGGCCTTCGATTTGCGAGAGCATTTCGTTGAAGCCGGTCATGAGCAGGCCGACTTCATCACTACCGGTGACGGGGAGTCGCAATGCGTAGTTCTGCTGCGCGGAGACTTCCCGCGTTGCTTGCAACAGATCGAGGATGGGGTCGGAAATCAGTCGTTGCAACCGGGACGCCATTAGCAAGGCCGCGCCGCAGGAAACCACCAGCACAAAGCCGATCACCAGGGGATAGGCTCGCAAGCGGGCTTGCATCTCCGAGAAATCCGATTCCACATAAACAGTCCCGATCGTCTCCTTGCCGAGACGAACCGGCCGGAACTGCAGCAGGCGCCCGTTTTCAAAGAAGCTCCCTTCCTTCCGCGGTGGCGGAGGCAAGAACTTTTCGGTGTCTCCGCCGCGGTCGTAGGTGGCGAACGCCTGACCTTCAGCGGTATAGAGACAGGCGGCGGTAACGTGAGGCTGAGTGTGTAGCGATCGCAACACTTCTTTTGCCGCCTGCGCGTCATGAAAGGTCAGAGCGGCGGTGCTGTTCTCCGCCACCATGTTCGCCAAAGTAGATGTGTCATTCACCATCCCCCGCCGCAACTCGACAATGTCGTAGACGACGATGGCAACGCAGGCCAGCAACAATGTCAACCCGCTGATGGCCATGATGAGCACCATCAGCTTCCGTGCGATCGACATGTTTTGTACCCAGCTCACTAGTTTCCTTCACGCTCGCCATTCAGCACGACCTTGGCCACAGTCAGCAGCCGGGCGCTGATCTTCAGATGGGCTTGTTCTGCCGCCTTGAGGTTGATTTCGAAGCGCACCCGGCCGTCATCCAGCACAAAGTTGATCACTCCTCCCAGGATGGCGAAGCCCGGGGCGTCTCCCACGGTGAGTACGCTTGAGCCCTTAAGACCCAGCAGGATCGCCCGCAAGTGTGGCGTCTCCGAAGCCGCGATGAACAATATCTGGCAGGCTCGCGCCTGAGGCACTCCATCGGGATGGGCAATCTCGATGCGGTGACCGTTTACGATCTTGTCCACAATCACCTGTTCAAAGTCGCGGCCGAAGGGATCCTGGCCGAGAACACAAATTTGCAACGCCGAATCGGCGCTGGGAAAGGCGTCGGTGGGCCATTCCACGAACCTTGCGAAGTTGAACAGGAACGCAGCCTTTACCTGATACTCAGTGGCCGACTGAGCCTGTGCCCCTGCCGCCAGCAAACATAGGAGGACACCGATCAGAGACCGTCTCCAGCGCGACGTAACGCCTCGCTCAAGCGTGACAGGACAACGCCCCGTGCGGACGACCGACCCTGGCTTGGCATGGTTCAATGTCCCGTCTCCTTTAAGACAACTCCCGTCTGAGAGTCGATAAATCTTCAAAACCTGCCGGTGATCTTGACCCGGAAACTTCTTCCATCCTGCTGAATCGCATCTTGCACGTCCTCAGGGCGTCCGGGATCGAAGTACTTCTTATCGAAAATGTTGTAGATACTGGTGGATAGGTCCAGGTGCTTCCCCAGCGCATGTCCCAGCAAGGTCAAATTGAACACGGAGAAGCCGCCGATGGTATTGCCCAGCAGAGTCAGGACTGGACTGGTGTACTGTGCATCCAGACTGGCGAACAGCCGCTGCTGCACCACCGGGACGCTCAAGTTCAACTTGGCCAGGTGCGGCGGAGAATTAGCCAGCACCCGGTGGGTAACCGGCAGTGTCACATCGGTATAGCTGTAACTTGCCTCACCTTGCACGTCGGCCCAGTGGCCATCCAACTCCACTTCCACGCCGGTCGCATTCGCTTTTTCGGAGTTGAGATACACCGATTGACCATCGCTCGGAACCGTCTCCAGCGAAATTAGGTTGCTAATCCAGTTGCGGAAAACACTGCCCGATAGCGTGACATGTTGGCCAAGCCTCTGCTCCGCCACTCCTTCGAGGCTGCGAATCGTCTCCGGCTTCAGCTTCAGATTGTCGTCGTAGAACGGCCCGAAGCCGGGCGTGACTTCGAAGGGTTCGGGAGCACGGAAGGCCGTGCCGTACAGCAGCTTCAAGGTAGTCGGGTGGAAGAGGTGGTAGATCAACCCCAGACGCGGGTTAGTGGTGCCGCCAAAGTTTGAGTAATGATCATAGCGCAGCCCTGCGCTCAAGGTCAGTTTGGAGGTGATGGCGAAATCATCCTGCCCATATACGGCCCAGATCACTGAGGTTGCTGGCTCCATAGTGAAGATGTCGCCAATGGGAGTGAAGTTCCCCTGGTCTTGGCGCAAATTGTCGGTGATCTCGGTGCCCAAAGTGATTTTGTGCTTGTCCAACAGAGTTCGGCTTAGCTTCACTTCGCTGTCCCACCAGTTTCCGCGGAACGAATATGTGTCCACTGTGGTGGATCCGTCGGGCATGCCGGTGGCGAATGCGAGCGGCGCTTGCAGCCGGGCCTGGTCATAGGAGGTCCGGGCCGCCAATTCCCACTTCTCGCCAATCGCATGTCGATAGCTGAGGTCGAAGTATTGATGGTCATCGACATTGCGGGTGCGCGGGTCGTTGAACAGGGTACCGAAGTATCCGGTGGGGACTCCCCGATCCCGTGCGCTGAACAATCCTTGCAAGGTGAGACCACGGAAACTGATCGTCGCCAGGATATGTTGATAGCTCTCGTAGTCTGTGTTCCGCGTAATCCCGAAATTAGTGGTGGGGCTGTCGAACTGGGGATAAAACAGGGTTTGTCCCTGACTGTTGTAGAACGTGCCGGACACCAGCATGTCGATCCCTTTGTATTGCCCACCATAACTGGCTCGTCCCGCGTAGGTGCCAAAACTGGCGGGTTCAAACGAGAGTTCCACGCCTTTCAGTTGCGGCGGCTTGCGAGTGATTACATTGATTACAGCAAAGAATGCCTGAGCGCCGTAGAGCGAAGAGCTGGGACCACGGATGATTTCCACACGTTCAATCAGGTCCACGTCAACCGGGAACTCCGAACCTAAGAAAGCCTGACCGAGAATGTTGCCGTTGATGCGATGGCCGTCGATCAACACCAGGATGCGGCTGTTCCAGTCACCTAAGCGTCCAAAGCCACGCACTCCCACGAAGCTGTAATCGTGGTCATACGTGATGTAGAAGCCACGCACACTCTGCAGAATGTCGGCCAGAGTGCGGTAGCCATATTTCTGTATTTCGTCCGAGGTGATGACCGTAACTGAGGCAGGCGCGTCGCTGGCGCTCTGCATGTGCTTGGAGGCGCTATAAACCTGAATATTTGCCAACTCCTCCAGGCTCGCTTCTCCCAGGTTCGGTGGGGATTGCTGGGCAAGACCGCTCCCGGTCAGTAGGGCAAGGGTCAGTAAGCTCCCGTACCAGCCTCGGTGTCGTCGCGCGTGCTGAATGAAACTGAGACAAATCGCCACGTCGACGGCGTAGCTCAGCCTCGGCATAGTCTCTCCTCCTCTTCGAAGGTCCACCGCCATCGTTTCTAACGCCTGGCGAGGCCCTCTACTTTCTTTCGGCGAGGCGAGAGCTCTTCTTTACTTCGGAGACGTTACCGGCCCTCGTTTCACGGGGCGTGCGGGTTGAAGTAAGGCCTCTCGGCTGACGATGAAACCTTTGGTCGTCGAGGCGCAGTCATGTCTGAAGTTCGGGATCCAGATGTCATCTTGGCGGTCTTGGATGCCCTACCCATGGGTGTCTACATTGCCGATCAAAATGGGACGATCCTGTTTTGGAACCAGAGCGCAGAACGCATCACCGGGCACAAACGCTACGAGGTCATCGGACACTCTCGCCGGGAAAACATATTGGTACAGTGCAATGAGCGCAGCTGCCCGATGTGCGGGGAGAGCTGTCCGTTTCATCAGACGGAGGTGGATGGGAGCGAACATGAGCAGCGGCTCTTCTTGCGCCACAAGAGTGGCCATCCAGTGCCGGTACTGTTCCGAATCACGCCGGTCTCCGGCCGCAGTGGTGTGGCGCGACATGTGGCCGGGAGTTTTCACGAGCCGCGGGCGGCAGCAGGCCCGGCACGGGAGCGTCGCACCCCAGTCCCTTCGATTTGTCTGGACGAGAGTACCGGCGTCGCCAATCACGGTTTTATCGAATTCCATCTGCGGGAAAATCTTGCCGGCCTCGTCGAGTACCATGTGCCCTTCGGCATCATGTGTCTGCAGTTGGACCATTTCGATCACCTGCGCTCCGCCTATGGCAGGCAAGCCACGGACTCCATGCTGAGAGTGGTGGCCGAGACTCTACGCAACGGCCTGCGCCCCAGCGATATGGTCGGGCATTGGGGCGAGGACCAATTTCTGGCACTCTTGCCGAATTGTGGCGCGCGCGGTGCGGAGAAAGACAGTGAGCGGGGGCAAAAACTTGTGGCTGGAGCCGGCATTCATTGGTGGGGAGAACAATTGTCGATCGTGACCTCCATCGGATACGCCGGTGCGGAGGCCGTGGACACGGTGGAATCGCTGGTGGAGCGGGCGCAACGTTCGCTGAAACCCGCCTCCCCCCCAAGACGGCCGTCGCCGGAGCGGGCGCATTGGCCGGCAGGCAAAGCTCTGGGAAATAGATTCCTATGTTCGCCATTATTGGCATTGTCGTTGTCTTCGGATGCGTGCTCGCCGGGTACTTGATGGAACACGGACCTCTGCTGGTACTGATGCAGCCCGCTGAGTTGGTGATCATCGGAGGCGCTGCCCTCGGCACCGTGCTGATCGCTAACCCGCTCCACATCCTCAAACAAATTGTGGGAGGAATCGCCGGAGTCTTCGCGGGATCAAAATTCACCAAGCAACGCTATCTCGATTCCCTGAGGATGACCTATGAACTCCTCAACAAAGCCCGCCGGGAAGGATTGATGACTCTCGAAAACGACGTCGAAGCGCCGGACAAGAGTCCGATTCTGTCGAAGTATGCCTTCTTCATAAAGGACCATCACACCTGCGACTATTTTTGTGACACGCTGCGCATGGCCATCAGCGGCGTGGAAGCCTTTGATCTCGACCAACTCCTGGACTTGGACCTGGAGGTCCACCACAACTCCGCTAATCTGCCGATTTCTTCATTGAGCACCATGGCTGATTCCCTGCCCGGATTAGGCATCGTAGCGGCGGTGCTGGGCGTGGTCATCACCATGGGAGCGTTGGGCGGCCCGCCGGAGGAAATCGGACATAAGGTGGCGGCGGCGCTGGTTGGCACTTTCCTGGGAATTCTGCTGTGTTACGGACTGGTCGGACCGATTGCGTCCAACATGGGAAAGATCGCTGAAGAAGAGTCGGCCTATCTGCATGTCTTGCGGGTAGTGATGATTTCCTTCCTCAAAGGCTCAGCCCCCATTATGGCGGTGGAGTTTGCCCGGCGGGCGATTCCCGGGCACGTTCGTCCTTCGTTTAAGGAAGTGGAGACGCTCTGCCGCGGCGGAGGCGCTGAAGCGACGCCGGTTGCGGCCGCGGCATCCGCCTAGGCGGGAAAGGACTCATGGAAGGCGCACGCCCCATCATCATCATCAAGAAAAAGGGCGGCCACGGCGGCCATCACGGCGGCGCCTGGAAAGTCGCCTACGCGGATTTTGTCACCGCCATGATGGCGCTGTTCATCGTGCTCTGGCTGTTGAACAGCAGCAAGAAGATCCAGGAGGCGGTAGGCGGATACTTCCGGGACCCCATGGGATCGGCGAAGAACGCGGGCACAAACCAGACCGGAACAGGCGTAAGCCTGCCGATCTCGAAAGACGACATGCCCAAGCTGAAAGAGGAACTGGAAAAGCGCATTCGTCAGATGACTAACTTCGACAAGCTGAAGAACCAAATCGAAGTGACGATAACCCCTGAAGGGTTGCGCATCGAACTGATTGAAACGGAGACCGGGACTTTCTTCAAGCTCGGCAGCGCTGGGCCGACGGAGAATGGGAAACAACTGCTGTCGTTGCTGGCCGCTGAGCTGGGCAAACTTCCCAATCACGTGTCTATTGAAGGCCATACCGACGCCAAACCATACCTGGGGAAATCCGGCTACAGCAATTGGGAACTTTCCGCCGACCGCGCCAATGCTGCGCGCCGCCTGATGCAACAAAACGGCATGGGAGAAAATCAGGTGTCCCAGGTTCGCGGCTACGCCGACCAGCTGCTGCGCACACCCGACGACCCGCTCAACGCATCCAACCGGCGAATCTCAGTCATCGTGCAGAACATGGACGTAAGGCCGGAAGATGCGGAAAAGGCCGCCGATCCCGCGAAAGCAGGCACGCCCCCGGGTGAGACCGCCAACCACCATTAAGAGCAGTCATTTCGGACAGGTCTTGACCAGGACAGAACCCAGCTCCAACTTCGTCATCAGTTCCTGTGCATTCTTCCGCTACAATATCCCGTTTGACCTATCTGCCAGGGGGAAGATGATCTCGTGATTATCGGCGTGCCCAAGGAAACCTATCCCGGCGAGCGCCGTGTGGCTTTGGTGCCCGTGGTAATTCCGAATCTGGCGAAAGCTGGGTTTCAAGTCGTGGTGGAAGCGGGAGCTGGAGAACAAGCCGGCTACCCAGACGCTCTCTATATCGACAAGGGGGCAAGAATCCTGCCTGACCGTGCCGCCGTGTTCTCCGGCGCCGACATCGTGGCGCAGGTTCTGTGTTACGGCTCCAACGACGTTGCCGGAAAAACTGACCTGCCGTTGATGCGCCCCGGACAGGTTCTCATTGGCTTTCTGCGGCCACTGGGTTCAGCCGACATCTTGCAGCAGGTCGCCCAGACCGGCGTGACCTCGTTCTCCGTAGAACTGATGCCGCGAACCACGCGAGCACAGAGCATGGATGCGCTCTCCTCAATGGGTACGATCTGCGGGTACAAAGCGGTGCTGATTGCCGCCGACGTCCTGCCCAGAATTTTCCCCATGATGACCACCGCTGCCGGGACGGTCACCCCGGCACGCGTCCTGATCATTGGCGTCGGAGTGGCAGGATTGCAAGCGATCGCCACAGCTCGCCGTCTTGGGGCTGTAGTGTCGGCTTACGACATGCGGCCCGCGGCGAAAGAGCAGGTACAAAGCTTGGGAGGCCGATTTGTCGAACTGCCGATCGAAGCCAAGAATGCGCAGGACGCCCGCGGCTACGGCACCGCGCAGGATGAAGCCTTCTACGCCAAACAGCGCGAACTTCTGGGCCGTGTGATTGCGGAAAGCGATGTGGTCATCACCACCGCCGTTGTCCCCGGCAAGAAAGCTCCAGTACTGGTGACCGCAGAGATGGTCAAAGGCATGGCGCCAGGCTCGGTGATGTTCGATTTGGCGGCCGAGCGGGGCGGCAATTGCGAGTTGACCCGCGCCGGCGAAACCATCGTGGCTTATGGTGTCACCATCATTGGCCGCATCAACGTGGCATCCGAAGTTCCTTATCATGCCAGCCAGATGTATGCCCGTAACCTCACGTCGTTTCTGTTGAACTTGGTAAAGGATGGCAAGATGCGGCCTGCTTCCGAAGATGAAATTATTCGGGAGACGCTGTTGACGCGTGATGGTGAAATCGTGAACGCGCGAGTCCGGGAGTTCTTTGCGCTGCCGAACTGGCCGCACAAGGGACGAAGTGATCTTAGGTAGAAATGCAGGCAGAAGACTCCGCCTGCGGGAGGCACAAGCACAATGAGTTCGGCATTGTTGAACGGCCTATTCGTCTTCATGCTGGCGGGCTTCATCGGATTTGAAATCATCAAGCGTGTCTCGCCGCTGCTCCATACCCCTCTCATGTCGCTGACCAATGCGCTGGACGCGATCGCCGTGGTCGGTGCCATCGTGCTGGTGGGTGAGCACAAAAGCAATCTGTCATTCATCCTCGGAGTTCTGGCGGTGATCGCGGCCACCAGCAACGTGGTGGGCGGCTTTCTGATCACCGATCGCATGCTCAAGATGTTCAAGACCAGCCGTCCCACAAAACCATGACCGATCTCGCGGGTAATCAACTCCTTCTTGAGATTGTTTATCTCATCGCCAGCGCCCTTTTCATTCTGTCGCTGAAGTGGATGAGTTCGCCGCGCACTGCCCGCCATGGAATTTGGGCCGGCGAATTGGGGATGTTGTTGGCCATCGGCGGGACCCTGCTCCACCACGGCATCGTGGACTACAAGTGGATCGTCATCGCCCTGGTGATCGGATCTGGGATTGGCGTCCCCCTCGGATTTGTTCACATGACCGCGGTCCCGCAGCGGACCGCGTTGAGCCACGCTTTTGGGGCGCTTTGCGTGACCCTGGTGGGCACAGCAGAATTCTATTTGCGCACTCCCAATGTTCCACCCTTCATGATGTCGGTGCTGTCGATGGAGGTGATTCTCGGCTCACTGACTTTTACTGGCAGCCTGATGGCCGCCGGTAAGCTACAGGAACTGCTGCCCCAGCGCCCAATCACCTACAAAGGACAGAACTTCGTCAATCTTTTCTTTCTCGCCATCGCAATCGGATTGGCGGTTTATCTGGTGCTGCATCCGGGCGCGCGGCAGGTGTTCCCGTTCATGGTGGTAATTCCCTTGATTTTCGGCGTGCTCATGATTATCCCCATCGGCGGCGCGGATATGCCGACGGTGATCTCTCTTCTGAATTCTTATGCCGGCCTGTCCGCCGCTGCTATGGGATTCGTGCTCGACAGCAAGCTGCTCATCATCGCCGGCGCCCTCGACGGATCTTCCGGCTTCATTCTTTCCGTCATTATGTCGAAGGCCATGAACCGGTCGTTCACCAATGTCCTGTTCGGCGCCTTCGGACAGGTGCAAGCTGCGGCAGCGGGAGGCAAAGAAGAGAAGACCGTCCGCAGTGCCACTGCCGAGGAAGCCGCAGGCATTCTGGCGGCTGCGAACACGGTGGTCATCGTTCCCGGTTACGGCATGGCGGTTGCGCAAGCGCAACACAAGGTTCGCGAACTCTACGATGCCCTCACCAAGCGCGGCGTAAACGTGCGCTTCGCGATTCACCCCGTGGCTGGACGCATGCCCGGCCACATGAACGTGCTGCTGGCCGAGGCCGACATTCCTTATGACAAGCTAATCGAGATGGACGACATCAACGGTGATTTTCCCCAAACGGATGTCGCTCTGGTGATCGGCGCCAATGACGTCACTAACCCCGCTGCCCGCACCGACCAGTCCAGCCCCATTTTCGGCATGCCGATTCTCGACGTGGACAAGGCCCGCACCGTGATGGTCATCAAGCGCAGCATGAGTCCGGGCTTCGCCGGCATTGACAATCCGCTCTACTACCTCGACCACACTCTCATGCTGTTCGGCGACGCCAAGGCTTTTGTGAACAGCATCGTCCACGAGTTGGCGGGCAATGCCCACTAACCAATGCCGGAAGAATCTGGCCCCCGGCCCAGGCAGAACTGACGGCGGTCAAAAACATCGAAACTCACAGCCTGCCGCCTCAATTCATCCAGCTTTAACACTCGCGTCAAACTGCCGCCACATCGCCGGTCTAGTCTAAAGTTTCCTCGGCTGAATGACTTTTTGTCGAACGGAGCCCTCATACTGGCCGAAGGACGGAGGAAGAGATGTTCGAGAAACTGAGAGCGTCAGCCGCCCCCAGGAAAATGTTGGCTTCTTTGACAGCATTGACGATTGGCCTGGGACCGAGTGTTACGCCCGCCTACGCCGCTTCGAGGCCGGCGACCGCCACACCCATTCAGCACCTGGTTGTGATTTTCCAGGAGAACGTTTCGTTCGATCATTATTTTGGGACCTATCCCAACGCCACCAACCCGGCCGGAGAGCCCATGTTCCATGCCCGGCCAGGAACTCCGAGTGTGAATGGCCTCAGCAACGCGCTGTTGACCAACAATCCCAACCTGAACCCGGCGAACGGCACTGGCGCCACCAACCCCTTCCGTTTGGATCGTTCACAGGCGTGGACTGCCGATCAGAATCATGACTACACGGCAGAGCAGCAGTCCTTCGACATGGGCGCCATGGACCTGTTTCCGGAGTTCGTGGGCAGCCCCGGACCGCCACCGCAGGGTGGGGGAATACTGAATACCAATGGCCTGAACTTGGGCTACTTTGACGGAAACACCGTAACTGCGTTCTGGAATTACGCTCAACACTTTGCCATGAATGACAATTCCTACAGCACCACTTTTGGTCCCTCGACACCGGGCGTCATCAACCTGGTTTCCGGCCAGACTAACGGTGTGACTACCGGAACCGGCGGCACAGTGGATGGCGGAGCCGGATCGCTGACCGTGATCGGCGACCCCGACCCGCTCGGCGACCTTTGCTCGGGCAGCAGCCAGGTGCAACTGGGTGGAAAGAACATCGGCGACCTGTTGAACGCAGCCGGCGTGAGCTGGGGATCGTTCATGGGCGGCTTCAACCTGAATATCAAGAACTCCAACGGGACCACTGGCTGCAGCCGAAGCTCGACCAGCGCGATCTCTGGCACCACTAACGATTACATCCCTCACCATTCTTTCTTCGGGTACTGGGCTTCCACGGCCAATCCCAACCATACCCGGCCGAAATCCATCTCTGAGATCGGGAACAACGGCCCGGCCAACCACAACTACGACATCGATGACTTTGTCCATGCTGTGCAGGCAGGCAATTTCCCAGCAGTGAGCTTCATCAAGAACATCGGGATTCAGGATGGGCACGCTGGCTATTCCGATCCTCTGGATGAACAGACCGCAGTGGTCAAGCTGGTGAACTTCCTCGAAGAGCAACCCACCTGGAGCAGCACTGCGGTGGTTATTCTCTACGATGACTCAGACGGCTGGTATGACCACCAGATGAGTCCGATTGCAAATCAGTCCACCGGATCGGCCGACGCGCTCACCGGACCTGGTGCTTGCGGCACGGGCGGCCAGTCCTTGCCTGGCATCAACTCCAACAATCCACACGCCCTGGGCCGTTGCGGCTACGGTCCCCGGCAACCCCTGATCGTGGTTTCACCGTGGGCGCTGGAGAACGCAGTTGACCACACGATCACGGACCAGACTTCAATCCTCCGTTTCGTCGAAGACAACTGGCTCAGTGGACAGAGAATCGGAGGCGGCTCGTTTGACGGCATCGCCAGCTCCATCAGCCAGATGTTCAACTTCAGCCAAATCAGGAGCGATGGAACTCTGATCCTCAACCCCTCGACCGGAGAACAGATTCCGTAGTCGGGTGAAGTGATAGTGAAGAGAGGCACGCGAGCGTCAAGTTCGCGTGCCTTGTTTTTGGTATCGTGGGTTGGCTAGTGCCGTTTGGCCCCGCGCTTTTCAGAGAAAGGTTAGCCAGTTGGCAATAACACGGAGAAGGTTCCTCCAACAAAGCGGAATTGCAGCGGCGGCTGTGATGATGCCGCAGGTCACGCATCGCGTGCCGCCAAAGCCGGTCAGGCCGGTGCTGGACCCAAGCACTCTGGCGGCGTTCGTAGATACTCTTCCGATTCCCGGCATTGTCCGTTCCACCGAACTGCGGCCCAGTCCCGACGGTCCTAAATTGAGGATCCCCTACTATCGCCTGGCCATGCGGCAGTTTCAGGCCAAGATCCATCGCGACATGAAACCCACTCGGCTCTGGGGTTTCGGGTCATCGTCTCCGGGACCGACGCTGGAAACCGAGAGCGGCAAGGGAATGCTGGTGGAGTGGGCGAATGAGCTGCCACGGGAGCATTTTCTACCCATCGATCACAGTATCCACGGTGCGGAGTCTGACAAGCCGGATGTCCGCAGCGTGGTTCATTTGCATGGCGCGAAGGTGCCGCCGGAAAGTGATGGCTATCCCGAGAACTGGTATGTGCCGGGAAAGTCCGCGACCTATTATTATCCCAATCAGCAGGATGCAGCGCTGCTCTGGTATCACGATCACACGCTGGGAGTTAACCGGCTGAATGTGCTGGCCGGGCTGTTCGGCCTGTTCGTCGTGCGCGATCCGGTGGAGGAGGCGCTCAACCTGCCGCGGGGCAAGTATGAAGTGCCGCTGGTGCTGTGCGACCGCATGTTCGATCTGGATGGGCAACTTTACTATCCAGTGGCACAGAACTCGACGAACCCCTGGGTGTCGGAGTTCCGGGGCAATGCCATTCTGGCCAATGGCAAACTGTTGCCATATCTGGATGTGGAGCCGCGGAAATACCGCTTCCGAGTTCTGAACGCAGCGAATGGCAGGTTCTTTCGTCTCGCGCTGACCAACGGACAGACGCTTCAGCAAATTGGAACTGATCAAGGATTGCTGCCGGCACCGGTGGCGCTGAAGCAGGTCGTATTAGCTCCGGCCGAGAGGGCGGACCTGGTGCTGGATTTCAGCGATCATGCCGGTGAACAGATTGTCCTGAAAAATGACTTCGCGCAGCCGGTCATGCAGTTCCGCGTGTCTCGCACCAAGGTAAGCGACTCCAGCTCGCTACCCGCAGCCTTGAGGCCTGTCCCGAGGATTGCGGAGTCGGAAGTGGTGAAGACCCGCGATCTGAGGCTGGGAGAGATCAACGACCTGAGAGGCGAGTCTGTCGCTGTTTTGTTGAACGATGCTCACTGGAATATGCCGGTGACTGAGAATCCAGTTTTGAATTCGGTGGAAATCTGGAACCTGATGAATGTGACCGACGATGTGCATCCCATTCATCTTCACTTGGTCCGTTTCCAGATACTCGATCGACGGCGGTTTGACGCGTTCGCGTATCAGAACCGGGGCGTTCTTAAGTACTGGGGCGACGCCATTCCGCCGGAACCGGGTGAAACGGGCTGGAAAGACACGGTGCGGGCCGATCCTGGAATGGTCACGCGCATCATCATGCGATTCGAGGGATTCGCCGGACGCTACGTCTGGCATTGCCACATTCTGGAGCATGAAGACAATGAGATGATGCGGCCGTACGACGTCATTGCCGGGCGCTGACGAGGCGTCCTCCCGATCCAGCATCCTAATCTGCGGTCCGGTCAGGTCCGGGTCTTTGCGTTCTTTGCGAGTCCTTAGCGCACTTTGCGGTTAACGCCTTTAACCACAAAGGACGCAAAGCTCATTCGCAAAGATCGCAAAGAAAATCAGGCCGCGAGGTAGGGCTGCTACCACCCCCGTAGGTTGCTTCGTCAATAGTTGAGGCGGTAGCATCGAGCCTATGCAGCGGGGGCACTTTCCTGACCCAAGCTGCAAGGAGTCGTCGAATCATGGCTCTCGATGTAGCACGAAGAACGCTGCAATCCAGAAACGAAGCTCCGGCGGATTTGAATCCCGAGAGAGATCTGCCTCCCGGCTTCCTTCTATTCCTACTGCCATTGCACAAACAGTTCACACCCTGGCAGCAAGTGCTGGTGGCGATGCGCAATCAAGTATTGCAGACGTCGCTCCGAGGAAAACCTCCGAATTACTTGCCGGCTTCGCCTGCAACAACGACCAATTGGAAGATTGAACTGCCGGACTGGTGCGCCGATCAGCGCAATCAGATGACCGGGCCTGCCGACGATGCGGAACTGACGGTGAAGCTGCTGAACTCCGGTTCTCCGGGGGTGATGCTTGATCTGGAAGACTCGATGGCCAACGAATGGTCGCACACCCTTCTGGGAATCAAGACCATCCTCGCGGCTTACAAATATGATCTGGGGTACTACGACAAGAAGCGGCAGAAAGAAGTTAAGGTGCAGCGCTCGAAGACCGTGACCTGGGTGCGTCCGCGTGGCTTGCACATAAGTCAGGGCGGAGTAATCAAGAACGAGTTAATGTCGGCGTCGTTGTTTGACCTGGCGCTGCTCTGGTATCAACTGGATCCCGCCGTGCTGCCACACAATTTCTCGGTTTACATTCCGAAGAGCGAGTCGGCTGAGGAAGCCTCGTGGTGGCGCGACCTGTTTCAGGCGCTGGCCAAGTCGAAGGGGCTGCCGGCGAATTACATCAAGTGCATGGCGCTGGTGGAGGCGCATCCGCTGGCCTACCAGATGGAGGAGTTTCTCTTCAATCTCAGAGATCACTGTCTGGGATTGAATCTCGGACGCTGGGATTACATGGCGTCACTGATTCACTTCATGCTGGGAGATCCGAAATGGATTTTGCCGAACCGCAACACCATCCCTCATGATGTGGCGTTCTTTCAGAACTTCCGCACATTGATGCCGGAGCTTTGTCACAAGCATGGAGCGCTGGCGATTGGCGGCATGACCGCGCTTTTCCCCAGCCGCACGGACAAGGAGTTGAACGAGCGCGCGTTAAAGGGCCTCAGAGAAGATAAGAAGAACGAAGCCAATTCCCTAATGGACGGAGCGTGGACGGGGCATCCTGACCAAAACGAGATCGCAGTCGCTCAGTTCCCCGAGCCGAATCAAATAGACAAACGGCCGAAGTTGCCGAGCCCGCATCCTGATCTTCGGCCGGTGCCGGAAGGCGTGGGCAAGATCACGCTCGCCGGAACTCGCGCCGCTGTGCGTACTGTCATTCGTTATCGCAACGGCGTGCTCAACGGCAAAGGCGCGAGCCTGCTCGACGGTTACATGGAGGACCTGGCGACGGATCGCATTTACCGGCTGATGATTGCGCAGCGAGTGAAACATAAGGTGAAGGTTGCCGGGGATGATGGGGACGTTGTGGAACACACTCCGCAGTTGGTGACGAAATTGTTTGATGAAGAACTTTCAAAGATTCAACGTGACTTGCCGAAGGAGATTGCTGGCAATGAGGCGGCTACCCTTCCCGAAGCACGACGGCTTGCGGAAGAAATGATTGTGCAGGGGCACCACTCGCCGGTGTAGGGTGTGGCCGTAGAAGCCGGAATCCGCTATTGACGCCCGGTGCCCGCGGGAGGACAATGGTTGCGTCTGGCGGGCCACATTGCGCTCCCCTTGCGGTCAATAGCCGGGCAGAGCCCCGTTTCTCTCGCGTGAGTAGGCCGCGATTCGATTTCGCACCACGGAGGTTCCCCAATGACGACACTAAATAGGTGGAAGATGGGCGGGCTTTTATTTGCGCTTTATGCCTGGATCGTGGGGGCCGCCGTCGGCCAGACGTATCAGACGCTGGCAACTTTCGACGGAACTAACGGTGCCACCCCCAACAGCACTCCTCTCGTGCAAGGAGCGGACGGCAATTTTTACGGCACGGCATTTCACGGGGGCCTGGGCGACGGCGGGTACGGAGGTTGCCCGGACAGTTCGGGCTTCGGTTGCGGCACGGCATTCAGGATTACACCTCAGGGATCACTCACCGTGGTCTACAACTTCCCCTGTAATCAAGCCAACTGCACTGACGGAGTCAACCCAACCGGAAACTTGATTTTGGGTATTGACGGGAACTTCTACGGAACAACGTCCCGTGGTGGTATCAACAATAGTTGTGTTTACGGATGTGGCACATTCTTCAGAATTACGCCCGCCGGTAAGCTCACAACGCTGCACAGCTTTTGTGCTCTGGGCTCCACCTGCCCTGACTGAGCCTCGCCTAACGTGATTATCCAGGCGAGCGACGGGAACTTTTATGGGACAACCGACAGCGGCGGCATCAACGTTCCCCTTTGTGAGGGCGGCGGCATCGCCTTTGCCCCAGGTTGCGGAACAGTATTTAAGATAACGCCGTCGGGTAAATTGACGACCCTGTACCGATTTTGCAGTTTCCCCAACTGCGCTGATGGCCAGTTTCCGATCGGAGGCGTCATCGAAGCCGCCGACGGAAACTTCTATGGGATGACCACATTCGGTGGGAACGAAAGCTGTAGCTACACGGACGCCTGTGGCACCGTGTTCAAAATCAGTCCGTCCGGTGACCTGACAACTCTATACACTTTCTGCGTCCAGACTAACTGCACCGACGGTGTCCAGCCTGCTGGCGCTCTGGTTCAAGCATCGGGAACAACCTTCTACGGCACAACGACGGATGGCGGTGCAAACAGCGCCGGCACCGTCTTTAAGATTACTCGTACTGGAGAGTTTACGTCGCTGCACAGTTTCGATTATTCCCAGGACGGCTCGCAGCCTTTGGCGGGACTGACGGTGGCGAAAGACGGGCGTTTTTACGGAACCACCTGCTGTGGGGGGAGTGGAGGCAACTCTTCCTACGGAACCATTTTCAGAATCACCGCAAGAGGCACGTTAACGACGCTGTACAGCTTGAGCGCTGGGGACGGCGACACCCCTGGTGGCCTGCTACAAGCCACCAATGGAGTTTTCTACGGCAGTACGGAGTACGGTGGTGATGGCATCTGTCACAACCAGCCACCAAGTAGTTGTGGCACGATATTCAGCTTTTCGGTGGGTCTGCGCCCGTTCGTCACCTTCGTCCACGCCGCAGGCAAAGTCGGCCAGACAGGCGGCATTCTCGGCCAAGGTTTCAGCGGAACCACCAGCGTCTCGCTCAATGGAGTCCGGGCGAGCTTTATGGTTGTTTCCGACACGTTCATACGTGCCACTGTTCCGCGCGGCGCAACAACAGGATATGTAACCGTGATTACGCCGAGCGGTACATTGACCAGCAACGTGCCGTTCCACGTAATCAAGTAACGGCTGCGTGCTCAAGACGGTAGGGGTTTCTTTAGTCACTTCTGATTCGTCACCAGACTTTGTTATTGTTTACACTTGGGGCAGGTCGCCCCGTCCTCTCCCGCTTTTTCGCGGTGCGCTCTGTGCTTGATTCCAGTGAGAACGCGTGCACGAAACCGACACATCACGGCCGGAGTTGCAGGAGATTCTGGATAAGCCCATCCGCGATCTGGGCTTGAAAATTGAAGGCTCCCCGCTGGAGCGATTCGTGCAGCAGCTATACAAGGAACTCGATCAAAAGCGCCTGGTGAAGTTTCGCCCGGCGTGTTATCTCACCGATGAGTGGGGTTGTCCCTCGGGAGAACCGGTGATCGGCATTCCGTTCTATCTGGCCGACGCCAAGCTGGCACAGCTCGAAAAGGAAACCAACGATCTCGAGGACTCGCGAGAGACGATGATGTACCTGCGGCACGAAGCCGGTCACGCATTCAACTATGCGTATAAGCTGCATCGCACGCCGGAGTGGAAGCAACTCTTTGGACCGTTCCGGCGTCCCTATCACGATAACTATCGCCCGGTCCCGTTCTCGCGAAATTATGTGCGCTATCTGGCTGGCTGGTACGCGCAGAAACATCCGGACGAAGATTTCGCCGAAACCTTTGCAGTCTGGCTGACCCCGCGCTCGGCATGGCGGAAACGTTATCGCGGCTGGGGCGCGCTGGCCAAGCTGCGCTACATGAATCGCATCGCGCGCGAGTTGGGACACACCGACCCGGTCCGCCGCCGTGGTGTGACCGATGTAACGGTCGACGAGATGGAAATGACCGTTGCCGAGTTCTACCGGCGCAATGGCGAAGAAGTCGCGCTGGGAGACCTCGCGCTCGACACCGATCTGCGGGACATTTTTAACGTATCCAAGCGGCGCAAGCGCGCCGCTCCGGCGCAACAGTTTCTGCATCAGCACCGCAAGACGGTGGTGGACAAGGTGGCATATTGGACAGGGGCACAGCGGCCACTGATCAAACAACTGGTGGAAATGATTGAGAAGCGAATCGGTGAGCTCAAGTTGTTCGCCGATCCGCAGCGTGAAGCGGAACACCTGATTCAAGTCACGGTGTATGCCACGGCCCTGGCCATGAATTACATGGCCAGGGGAAAGTTCGTGCACCCGTGAGAAGCTGGGGGCCAAAATGACCGGCGCAAAGCTGAAAGTTGCGGTGCTGTACGACGTCTGGGAAGACGAAGCAGCCGCGGCCGAAGCGGCCGAGGAGAAGGCATCCTCAAAGAAGAAAAAGAAGAAGAAAAAACCGCAGAGCAAGAGCAAGCGAGAGAAAGAAGACCGCGAAGAGATCTTCGAAGCGCTGGAAAAACTGGGACATGAACCGTTTTATCAAGTCCTGGATGGGACCCAACCCTGTCTCACAGCCTTGGCCAAGTGTGGATCCGACCTGGTGTTCAATCTGACGGAAGCCTTTGCCGGCGACGACACCAAAGAGATGAATGTCGCCGCCTACATGGACCTGCTGGGGATCCGCTACACCGGCGGCGGACCGCATGCGCATTTTCTGGCTCAGGACAAAGCGACAGCCAAGAAAATGTTTGCGTTTCACGGCATCAAGACGCCTTTCTTTGCAACCGCCTACCGTGGACGCATCGAACATGCGCACGATGTATCGTTCCCGCTGATCGTGAAGCCGCTGTGGGAGGACGGGTCGATCGGCATCGATGCGGAATCCGTGGTGAGCAGCGTAAAAGAGCTGATGGAGCGGGTGGAGTACATCCAGAATGAGTTTGATTCGCCGGCGCTGATCGAGGAATACATTGAAGGCCGCGAAATGTACGTGGGAGTTCTGGGCAGCTATGAGAAGGCTCAGGCGCTGCCGCTGGTGGAGTTGGATTTGTCGCGGCTGCCGGAAGGCACTCCGAAGATTGCCAGCTACGATGTGAAATTCGAGAAAGACACCCAGGCACACAAGCTGACTAAATCCTATCTAGTCGACGACCTGGATGAGAAGACCACCGCCCGTGTGCAGGAAGTTGGCCTCGCTGCCTACCAGGCGGTCAAGTTGCGCGACTACGGGCGCATCGACATGCGGCTGACGCCGAAGGGCGAGGTTTACGTGATTGAGGCCAATCCAAACCCGTGGCTATCGAGTAAGCAGGAGTTCGCCATGGCAGCCAAAGCGTCGGGGCGCTCGTACACCGATCTCATCGGCGAGATTGTGGAACTGGCAATGGCGAGATATGCCGCGAACACCGAGAATGCGACCTAGGCAGACCTTTGCAGATGCGCTGGGAACGTCACCGCGCGCTTCTTAATCAACTCCGCAATCCGATGTTTCACGTAGCCATCCTCGGTGAGGTGCGCCGAAGCGCTGTCTTCCAACTTGTGCAGCACCATCCGATCAATGGGACGGCGACTGGCGAAATCCGGGTCCATGGTTGAGCAGAATCTGCAATCACGGCCGCTGCGGCTATCGGTGTGCTCGGCCTGGCGATGAAAAAGATCCATTGGGGGCTGGTCTCCTTGGATATCTACGGCACATGGAAAGAGCCATATATACATGAAGGGGGGAGAGATGAGCAACTTGAGGTAATTATCCCTTGTCACCAAGGACGTACAAAAATCGGGCCGGGAACCAGCGAAAACACTAGGGAGAACCCAAAGTCACAGGTTGTGGAAAAGTGGGGAGTAATCTAGCGATTTTTGAGCCAGCATGATAGTCATGGAGCGTGGACGAAAGCAAAAATCAGGGTTGTCTTAGTTTAGTGGGCCTTTTGGAATCCATTCTTTCAGAAGCCGCAATGCCTCGCCTTGGTCTGAAGCAAGCATATCGACTATCTGAGGAAGTTTGGCCAGAAGGGCTTGATACGATTCTCGGCTCGCAGCATTTATCCTCGGCATCATCGTCGGTCGCGCCTTCGCTACGATGTCTTCCGTCTCCGTCTCGTTAAAACCTTTAGCCTTACAGGCAGCGGCAAAAAGTGTTTGGTAAAGCATTAACTCGCGCTGCAAGACTTCGGCTGTGTCAACGAATGCTTCCAGAAGCTTAGTGAGTGTGTCCTTGTCGATCTCCATAACGCCGCGAATTATACGCTCACTCCTTCGCCTGAAATGATTTCGTTGTCAATGGAATAAAGACGGGGGTGCTTTCTGAAATAACGAAATGCCCACGATTTGATCGTGAAAAAAGAATCGCCGCGTTTTACTTTGAGATTATTCGTATTTGGGACTTCCGCTACTTCGAGCACCCCGAGTCGCACTAACGCGACAGCAGCGGGCGCACTGGAAATGAGTCCAGTGGTTCTCTGATTCCATTTCATAAAAGAGAGGATCACGCGCCTCTCATCTCCAGGTAAGTCTTGAAAATGTCGAAGCAGAGAAATTCTACGAGCAAACCATTGTAGGACTATTCCTAAGAGATAAGATGCGGCAAAGATGAAGCAGCCCCACTCCATCGTCCTATGCGCTTTAATCCAGACATCGGTATCCGAGTAAGGGGCAAAGAGAGCGATGGCCGAGAGCAAGACAACCGAAACCATGAGCTTCCACGGATTCTTGAAAATTCCTAATACCGTTTGTAGTAATTGAATCCAAGGATTCATTCCCGCTTTGACCGCGGGCGAACTCCTGCTATGATTCGCTTGGAGTCGCCCGACGCCTCCACTTGTGAAATGGCTCCTCGCTCCAAACCGTCCAAGGCAGTGAGCGAACAGCCTCCATTCACCGAGTCAGATTTTTTTACTCTTGTAAAGCGGGCGTGCGAGACACCATCTCGCTCGCCCGTTCCAACAAAGCGCAGAAAATCAGGTTCCCGGAGTCCCGTCGGTTATACCGGAAAGAGTACTCGTCCAAGTAGGACTGCAAATATTTCTGACTGACGGAGTGGTACACGCCGCCGATTCCACGCTTCACCAAACTCCAGAATCCTTCGATGGTGTTGGTGTGCACGTCACCAGAGACGTAGATTTTCGCGCTGTGATTGATGCGCCGATGCAGGTATCCCATGCCTTCGACTTGCGGCAGTTGCGTGTAGATCGCGGCTTCGTCGGTGAAGATCATGGTTTCTGGCAGCACGCATTCCTTGACCAGTTCGGTCGCGGTCGCTCTCGTTAGATCGTTGGTTGCTCGGGCCATAATCTTGCCCTTGCGCTCCACGATGCCGAATACCGAACTGAGTTTGTTCAGATCGCCGCGCAGTCGTCTGCCGGATTCATTCTTCCGCCGTCCGCCTTGATACATCTCATCCATTTCGACTTCCCCGCCGAGCTTCACCGATTCCCCCATGAGCTTGCGGATTTGATGGAACATGCGCCACGCGGTTTTGTAAGTGACGCCTGTCTCGCGTTGTATCTGCTTCGCGGAGATTCCGCAACGAGTGGAACCCATGAGGTACATAGCGTAGAACCACAAGCGCAGCGACGTGCTGGTTTTCTCGAAGATAGTTCCGGCGAGCGGGAAGATGTGATTGCCGCACTCGGCGCAAGCATAGGCCGTGCGTCCCTTGACGCGGTAGTGCTTGCGTGGCGCGTCGCACTTCTCACAGAAGGTGACGCCGCCGGGGAAGCGTTGCTCCTTGATCTGCTCTAAGCAGGCGTCGTCATCGGGGAAACGGCGGTGGAATTGCTCAACGGTGTAGCGGAGTTCCTTGGGAATGGTCTGTCGGCGGTTCATGCAAACAGTATGCCATTTGTTCTCCTTGGTGTCAAGGGATAATTACCGCAACTTGATGACTTGTGGAACCCTGTGGAAAAGCTTGCCGCTCCCTTTTCCTTGCTCCGCCGATTGTGCGGACCCGTACAGGTCATCCCAGTAACGAACAACAAACAGCGGCCAACAGCGCAGTTTGTCTATTGTTATCAAACGGTTACCGGCGGTCGCGTGGCAGAAGAATTGCCGGACAACACTGGGTGTCGTCCAAGGAGTGAAGGATGCACTCGCTCACGCAGGACTTTCGCTACGGGTTGCGGGTTTTGGCAAAGGCGCCGGGATTCGCCGCAGTCGCGGTCGTGACTCTGGCACTGGGAATTGGCGCAAACACAGCAATCTTCAGCATTGTGAACACGGTGTTGCTGCGTCCCTTGCCCTTTCAAGATTCGCAACGGCTGGTGTCTCTAGGGAATTTCGATACCCGGCGCACTCCCGCGATTCCGCAGGGAGCCGTGTCCTATCCCGACGCCATGGATGTCCGGGCTCGTAATCATTCTTTCCAGGAAGTATCTGTCTATAACGACAACGACTCTACCTTGACCGGGATCGGCGAACCGCTGCACGTGAACATTGAAAACGTGTCGGCCAACACCTTCCGCTTGCTGGGAACACAGCCCTCAGTGGGCCGCGTTTTTCTGGATTCAGAAGACGCCCCCGGCCATCACGTGGTCATCCTAAGTGACAGCTTTTGGCGGACCCATTTCAATGCCGACCGCAATATAATCGGACGAGCCGTGAATCTCACTGGCCGGGCCTATACCGTGGTGGGAGTGATGCCGCCGGGCTTCCAGTTCCCGGTACGGGCGGAAGCGCGTGACCTTTGGCTGACGTTCTCGCGCCAGTCCGAGGTTGACGATCCCACAGACAAGCCCCTCACCGAGCAACGTGGCAACCATTCCCTGACCATGATCGCGCGGCTCAAACCAGAAGTCACACTGGCCCAAGCCAATGCTGATTTGGCTTCCATTTCGCATGCTTTGTCGGCGGAGTATCCGGCCAGCAATTCGTATGAGGGCATGGGGGCTAGATCGGAACTCGATTCTGTTGTCGGGGACACTCAAGAACCGCTGTTGATTCTTTTTGGAGCCGTGGGTTTGGTGCTGCTCATTGCTTGCGCCAACGTCGCCAATTTAATGTTGGCGCGCAGTATGACCAGGGCACGTGAGATTGCCATTCGCGCCGCCCTGGGGGCGAGCCGAGGCAGCATTGTGCGCCAGTTGATTGCGGAATCGTTGCTGCTTTCACTCACCGGCGCGGTGCTTGGAGTGGGCGCGGCGGCATGGGCGCTCTCGGCCATCTTGCGGTTTTATCCAACCAATTTACCGCGGGCAGCAGAAATTGCAATCGACTATCGCGTTCTGCTATTCACGGTGGGACTAGCGATCGTGACCGGCATTGTGTTTGGCCTGGTGCCCGCTTTGCAGGTTTCGAAACCAAACCTGACCGATGCCATACGCGAAGGTGGACGCGGCACCACAGCCGGGGCAGCCAATAACCGGCTGCGTTCCGGGTTGGTGATCGCGGAGACGGCGCTGGGCATCGTGCTGCTCGCGGGTGCCGGTCTGCTCATCCGCAGCCTGAATCGTTTAGCTCATACCGATCTGGGGTTCAATCCGGAACACGTGCTGACCGCCACATTCGATCTCTCCGAGACCCGCTACAATCCCGATCAGCAAGATCAGTTTATCCGCGAGTTGTTCACCCGCATTCGAGCATTGCCGGGAGTCGCCAGCGCGGCGGGCGCGATGCCACTGCCGCTCTACGATGATCGCTGGAGCGTTTCTTTCAACCTGCTTGATCATCCAGTTCCCGAGGCCAACCAACCCAACGCCGGTATTTATAACGTCGTGCCGGGTTTCTTTGAAACCATGCAGATCCCGCTGCTGCGTGGCCGCACTTTCGATGAGCGCGACCAGCGTAACTCGACGCCCGTCATGATCGTCACCCAGGAATTTGTGAAGAAGTTCTTTCCCAACGAGGACCCCATCGGCAAGCGAGTTGAAATTGGCGCCGGAGAAGGCACTGCCCGGGCGCGGTACAAGACCAGGGAGATTATCGGCGTAGTCGGCGATATCCGAACCAGCAAAGTCAGCGCTGCCCCGCCACCCGCGTACTACGTTCCGCTGCCGCAGCTCATGTGGGGACCGCCGATCATGGTAATTCGTTCGGCAATGGCTCCTGGGGCAGTGGAGACCGAGGTACGCAAGCTGCTGGCCGCAATGGATCCCGACGCACCACTCTACAAAGTGCAGACGATGGAAGACTACCTGGCGCTCGACCTCGGCCGGGCCCGCTTCCAAACTATGTTGCTGGGTTTGTTTGCAGGAATTGCGTTGCTGCTCACCGCCGTCGGCTTGTATGGAGTGATGAGCTTCAGCGTATTGCAACGCACCCACGAAATCGGTATCCGCGTGGCCCTGGGAGCGGGCCGGGCCAACGTGTTGCGCATGGTGCTCAGCAAAAGCCTGGCTCTCACGGGCATCGGCTTGGCGATCGGAATGATCGGCGCCAGCATGCTCACCCGACTGCTGGCGAACTTGCTGTACGAAGTAAAGCCAACCGACCCGGCGACGCTGCTGGCAGTTTCGGTCGTGCTAATAGCCGTGAGTGCGCTCGCCAGCTACATCCCGGCGCGCCGGGCGGCAAAGGTAGATCCCATGGTGGCGTTGCGGTATGAGTAGCGGCTAAACCAACACCTTTAAACGCAAAGGTCGCAAAGAACTGCCGCGGAGATCGCAAAGCAAATCCCATATGTGCGACCTTAGTTGAACACCACCGTCTTATTCCCATAAAGCAGAACGCGATTCTCAATGTGCCAGCGCACGCCGCGCGAAAGCACAACTTTCTCCAGGTCGCGGCCTTTCTGCAGCAAATCATCCAGCGAATCGCGGTGTGAGATGCGGATGACGTCCTGCTCGATGATCGGCCCGTCGTCGAGCACTTCCGTCACATAGTGACTGGTCGCGCCGATCAGTTTCACGCCTCGCGTGAAGGCCTGGTGGTAGGGCTTGGCACCGACAAAGGCCGGCAGAAACGAATGATGGATATTGATGATGCGCTGCGGAAAACGCTGCACGAAATCGTTGGACAGGACTTGCATGTAGCGCGCGAGCACCAGGAAGTCAAAGTTGTTTTGCGTGATGAGGTCGAGGATCCGGCTCTCAGCTTCGGCTTTGTTGTCTTTGGTGACCGGAACGACGACAAACGGCACGCGGTAAAACTCGGCAATCGGCTGATTGTCGGGATGATTCGAGATGATTAGCGGAATGTCGCATACCAGTTCGCCGCTCTTGTGGCGATACAGCAAATCCACCAGGCAATGATCGTACTTGGAGACGAGAATGATCATCCGCGGACGGTAATCCGAGCGCGCCAGGCGCCACTGCATCTCGAACTTCTCAGCTATGGGAGAAAAGTGCTTGGAGAAGTCGGCGAGAGGAATATCGAAGTTCGCAGGATCGAATTCCACCCGCATAAGGAAAAGATTCGAACCTTCGTCGGCATGCTCGTCAGCGTGAAGAATGTTGCCGTCGTGGCGAAAGACAAAATCAGAGATAGCAGCGACCAACCCTTTGCGGTCCGGGCAGGAAAGGAGCAGGATGGCGGAGGGTTTCACAGCAGTGCCACGATTCGACGCGCGACGCCGACAAAGTGAGGGCGACGTTTGTTCATCTCATCATCGCTGAACGGTCCGAATTGCTCACTCCACACATTAGCTACAACGTCCGCAATCTGGTTCTCTGTCCAGGCCACGTTTTCGGTCTTCCGAAGGCCATCTATCCCGGATTCAATCAGGGCGACTTCTTGATCGTATTCGTCTTGCGGAGCGCCCAGTGCGAGCAACCCTTCGAGATCCGCGTTATCGAGGATAACTTTGACTTGGTTACGCAGATATTGCCTATCCATATTGTAAGAGGAAGGCCTATCGCTTCAGTGCCTTCAATATCTCCTGGGCTGCGTTCGCTCCCGATCCGCCCGTCAACCCCGCCCCCGGATGAGTCCCCGACCCGCACAAATACAGATTCTTGATCGGCGTGTTGTACTTCGCCCAGTCAAGCAGTGGCCGCATGGTGAAAAACTGGTCGAGCGTCAACTCTCCGTGGAAGATGTGTCCGCTAGTCAGTCCGTAGATGTCTTCCAGGTCCTGCGGCGTGATGATTTGGTGGGTGAGGATCAACTCCGGCAGGTTCGGCGCATATTGGGTGAGTGTCTTGACCACGGTGTCACCGAGAGGCACTCGCTGTTTTTCCCAGTCACCGTTCCTCAACTTGAACGGCGCATATTGCATGTAGATCGACATCACGTGCTTGCCGGCAGGTGCAAGCGAGGGATCGCCAACGGTTGGGATCGCAACTTCCAGATACGGTTGTTTCGAGAAATTGCCGTACTTGGATTCGTCGAAGGCACGCTCCAGGTAATCAATCTCGGGCGCGATCAGGATTCGCCCGCTCAGAGCTTCATCGTTGTCCTTCAGCGCCGTAAACTTAGGCAGCCCCGAAAGCGCGAGATTTACTTTGGCAACCGTGCCGGGCATCCGGTAATGCTGAAGCTTCATCACGAAATCCGGCGTGAGGTGCATGGGATCGACCAGCTTCAGCAGTGTGCGCTTGGGATCGGCGTTGGAGATGATCGCCCGCGCATTAATCTCCTCCCCGCTTGAGAGCACCACGCCGCTGGCAACTCCGTTTCCCACTGTGACTTCGATGACTTCGGCATTGCTGCGGATCTCCGCCCCAGCTTGCGTGGCGGCCGCAGCCATGGCTTGCGTGATTGCCCCCGCGCCTCCCTGGGCAAAAGACGCCAGGCCGGAAGCATGTGCGTCGCCCGCAGCCCGAATGAGTAACACCAAACTGCTGCCGGCTGACCACGGACCGAGAAACGTGCCGAAAATTCCCCGCGCTGCAATCGCCGCCCGCAGCAGTTCGGTCTCGAAATACTCGGCGACGAGATCGGCGACCGCCATCGGCCCCCAACGCAACAGGCGATACATATCCTTCTTGCCCAGCTTCCGAATGGCTCGCCCGGTTTGCAACATCCCCCAGAGATCTCCCCTGCTGGGGTGATCAATGTCAAGCGGCGCCAGCGCCAGAGCTTCCGCAATCACCTTGCTTATTTTCGAGAGCGTTTGCTGAAACTCGGGATAGCGCGCGGCGTCTTTCTGGGAAAACTTGCTGATCTCCTGCGCTGACTTCTCGAGATTGCGGTAGAGCGTGAGCGCACGGCCATCGGGAGACAAAGACACGGTGGCCACGTCCGGACTAATCAGCCTCAGCCCGTGTTTTTCGAGCTGCATGTCGCGAACGATATCGGGACGCAGCGGGCCCGCCGAGTGCGCCAGAGTCGAGCAGCGAAACCCGGGATGAAACTCCTGGGTGATGGCCGCGCCGCCGGGCTGCGGACGGCGCTCAAGCACCAGCGGTTTGTATCCGGCCTTGGCGAGATAAAACGCAGTGACCAGTCCGTTGTGTCCGCCGCCGATGATGACCACATCGCGTGTACTGGCCATGGCTACGCGGCTCCCTTGACGTCTTTGAGAATCTCCAAAGCCGCCAGGCGACCAGGGCCGCCCATGATGCCGCCGCCGGGATGCGTCGCCGAGCCGCACAGATAAAGATTCTTGATGGGGGTGCGGAACTGCGCGTATCCCGGCACAGGGCGCAGAAAGAAAAGCTGCTCCAGCGAAAGCTCACCCTGAAAGATGTTGCCTTCACTCAGGCCCCACTCGCGTTCCAGATCAAGCGGAGTAATGACCTGTTTGTGCAGAATGATGTCTCTGATGTTGGGCGCGTGCTCGGCAATGGTATCGATCACGTTGTTGCCGAACGCTTCTTTCTGATCGTCCCAGTTAAGTCCCAGTCGCAGTTTGTAGGGAGCATACTGCACAAAGCAGGAAAGAATATGTTTTCCGGGCGGCGCGACCGAAGGATCGGTCAGGGTCGGAATCACCATATCGATATACGGGCGCCGAGAAAAATTACCGTACTTGGCATCGTCGTAGGCTCGCTCCATGTACTCGACGCTGGGCGAAATGGAAATCGCTCCGCGCAGATGGGCTCCCGGGCCGGGTAGGCACCTGAAGTTGGGCAGCGCATCCAGCGCCATATTCACCTTGCCCGAAGACCCACGGAACTTGTAACGATTCACCTCGCCGAGAAACTCCTCCGAGAGATTCCCCTTTTCGATGAGCCTGACGAAAGTCTGCCGCGGGTCAAGGCTGGAAGAAATAACATCAGCGTAGATTTCATCCCCGTTAGCAAGGACAACGCCCTTCGCCTTGCCCGACTTGATGATGATATTCGTGATCCCAGTCTCGGTGCGGATTTCAACTCCAGCTTCGCGGGCTGCATCCGCAATCGCATTGGAGATGGCGCCGGTCCCTCCGCGGGCGAATCCCCAGGAGCGGAACGCTCCGTCGATTTCGCCCATGTAGTGGTGCAGCAAAACGTAAGCCGTTCCCGGCGAGCGCACACCGAGAAAAGTTCCAATGATTCCGGAAGCCGACATGGTCGCCTTGAGCACATCGGTCTCGAACCACTGGTCGAGAAAATCGATGGCGCTCATGGTCATCAACTGCACCTGGTTGTACTTGTCGTCGCTAGTCATCCCCTGAAAACGCTTGCCGATGAATAACAGCTTCATCAGTTCTTTCGGATTCAGCGTCGCAGGGTCGGGCGGCACCATGCTGAGAATCGGCTTCACGAAGCGGCACATGGCTTGCATGGCTTTGCCAAATTCGTCGTAGGCCTCGGCGTCGAGCTTGGAATGTCGAGCAATCTCGCGATGGGTTTTACCGTGATCGTTCACCCGCCACAGGTAGTCGCCGTTAGGCATGGGGGTAAAAGTGCCGTCGAGCGGAAGAATTTCAAGACCATGACGCGGAAGATCGAGGTCACGAATAATTTCCGGTCGCAGTAGCGACACTACGTATGAGCAGACGGAGAACTTAAATCCGGGAAAGACTTCTTCAGTGCAAGCTGCTCCGCCAAGAACGTGTCGGCGTTCCAACACCAAAACTTTCTTGCCGGCGCGGGCAAGATAGGCGGCATTGACCAGGCCATTGTGGCCCCCGCCGATCACGATGACGTCGTATTTGGACATTGGCTGCTGGCTCCTGGCTGCAAACTGAGAAATCGGTAAAGCCGAGCGAGAGCAGAGCGGATCAGAGGCCGCTGGGCAGAGCGCACCACGCTATGAGAATGCCACGCATGATTGAGGCACCCATTCTATCCGATATTTGCCCAGCCGTGCGAGGCCTGCATATAATCCGTGGTTGGAGTTAGGAGGATTTTCTCTGTGCAACTCTGTGTCCTCTGTGGTTAAGATTTCGAACTAACCACAGAGAGCACAGAGGCGCACAGAGGAAGTCTAGAATCGACTTGAGGTCATTTCCTTGCCTGTCGGAACTGCATTTCACGAAAGAACTTTCGCCCTCTGCAACAGTCTCAACTACCGCGAGTGGTCGGGATACTACACTGTCAGCGTGTACGAAGTGCATCACGAGCACGAGTACAACGCCATCCGCAATGCGGCTGCGCTGATCGATATCTCGCCGCTCTATAAGTATCTGGTCACGGGCAAAGATGCCACGCGACTGGTGAATCGCGTCATCACACGCGACATTAACAAAGTCGCCGTAGGGCAAGTGATTTACGCCTGCTGGTGCGACGAAGAAGGCAAAGTCATTGACGACGGCACCATTACGCGTCTCGAAGAAAACAAGTATCGCTGGACCGCAGCCGATCCCAGCCTGCGCTGGTTTCGCCAGAATGCCAGCAACATGGATGTCCAGATCGAGGACATCTCCGAGAAAGTAGCGGCGCTGGCTCTGCAAGGGCCAACTTCGGGGAAGCTGCTGAAAGCGGTGGCAGAGGCCGAGATCGCGAACCTGAAATATTTCCGCGTGACCCGTGGCAAGATCGCAGGTGTGACTGTGGATATTTCCCGCACCGGCTACACGGGCGATCTGGGCTACGAAATCTGGGTTCCATGGAATGATGCGGTCAAGGTTTGGGATGCGCTCATGGATAAAGGCAAGCAGTTCGACATTCATGCCGCCGGAATGCTGGCGCTGGATGTAGCACGGGTCGAAGCCGGGCTGTTGCTGATCGAAGTCGATTATAGCAGCAGCAAGAAGGCGCTGATCGCATCACAGAAGTATTCGCCGTTCGAACTCGGCTTCGGCAAGATGGTGCACCTCCAGAAACCAAACTTTGTCGGGAAGGCGGCACTCGAGCGCGACCAAAAAGAAGGTGTGGCGCGACAGTTCGTAGGCCTCGAAATCGACTGGACGGAAGTTGAGCAGAGATACGAAAAGTATGGCCTGACGCCGGCCGCGCCGAGCCAGGCATCGCGTGTCGCCGTGCCGGTGTATTGCGGCGAGAAGCAAGTTGGGAAAGCCACGACCACGACCTGGTCTCCGGTGCTGAAGAAGATGGTTGCCCTGGCGAGTGTGGATACCGATCATTCGCAAAACGGCCGGCGTGTGCAGATGGAGATCACCATCGAAGCGGTACGGCAGAAAGTCACCGCAAAGATCGTGCCCATGCCGTTTTTCAATCCCAGGCGGAAGACGGCGGTGCCGGTTTAGGGTGACGCGTCCGCCGTTTCCCCCACGCATATATTGCCGCACCGATCGCCACCAGCACCGCCGACCCTCCCACCACTTTTAACACCGACAGCGGTTTGTTCAGTTCGTCGGGTTGCGGAACGACGGATAGGACAATCGTCAGCGTGGTAGTCAGCAATCCGACTATCGCAACCACCTTGGCCACCGGCTTTCCGCCGGGAACGTGAATCACGTCTGGTCCGGTCGGCTCGCCTTGCAACTTGATCATCGCGGCAAACACAAACAGATACGGGATGAAATATGTAATCACCGTCATGCTCGCCATCACGTCGTAGGCGCCCTTCACACTGGTGCCGGCCTGGCCAAGAAAAATAAAAACCACTCCGAGGACGTATTGCACCAGCAGGGCCACCCACGGCGTTTTCCAGCGCGGATGCAACGCACCAAATATCGGCGGTAGGAAACGGTCAATCCCAGCAACGAACGGCAACCTCGCCACCGCCGCCAGATACGCTCCCGCCGCGCCGACGTTACTGAGAGCGATCAAGAAAGCTGCATAAGGAACCACGCGCCCAAAGCCGATGCGGCTAGCCGTCTTCGCAATCGCCTGCATCAAGCCAGATAAGTTGCTGACTTCCGCAGGCGGCAACGCCACCAGCACGCTGACAGTACCCAGGATGTAGCACAGGGCCACCGTCACTCCCGCGATAAACAATCCCCAAGGCAGCGTACGCCGCGGATTCTTGATTTCGTCTCCCATGAACGACGCGGTCTCGCAGCCGCCGAAAGCAAAAATCAGTAGCGACCAGAAGATAATGTCATTGAAATGCAGGCTCGGGGTCATCGAGTGCAGAGTAAAACGAGTCGCCGCGCCGAAGCGGTGCCAGGCGATCGCGCCCATGACGATCAGAATGAGCGCGGGGATCCACATGGCCAGCGCACCCACGTTGTGCAGCCATTTGCCCACGTCGAGGCCCACCACATTGAGCAATGTCGCCGCCGTCAGCGTTAGCAGCGCAAACAAAATGTAGTAAGTTGGGTCAGTGGAGAGACGCCCCCAGGAACTTTGCCGCATGTACAGCGCGTTGCTGGCGGCGAAATAAAGCACCGCAGGAAAATAGGGAAGATTGCTGGCCCAGTACGTCCAGGCCGACATGAATCCGGAAAAGTCGCCGAAGGCTTTCTTGCTCCAAACGTACAAACCACCTTCGCCGGGATAGCGCGACGACAGTTCGATAACCGAAAGCGCCAGCGGCGTGTAGAAAGCCAGCCAGGCGCCGACCCAGATGATGATCGAACTTGGACCGGCAGCCGCAGCGGTCGCAATCCAGCGCAGGCTGATGCCGGTAACCACGTAGAACAGAACCAGATCGCGGAAGCCCATCACCCGCTTGGGGCGGTTGGGATCGTCGGGGGTGATCAGAGTGTCTGCCACGTTGGGCCCGCGAGCTAGCGTACCAGCGCAGGATCAGGAAGCGAAGAACTTCTCATAGCATTCCGTGCACAGCCACTCTCGGCCATTGGTGTAGCCGATACCATGTTCGGGGTGGTCTTCCGAGCGGAAAAGCTCCCATTGGCAAATGAGACATTCATCCTTCTTCCAGCCCCCTGCCACCAGACGAAAGTTGGCGGAGTCCGCGGCGAGGCTCAAGTCTCGAGAGATCGCGCCATCACTGACGCGCGCCACAACATCGCTTTCTCTCCAAGCGCATCGGTTCCAATACCAGTTGAATTTGCGGAAGGTCTTGACAATCTCACGGATGTATTCGCCGTTCCATCGCTCGCCATGAATCTCAACAATCTCGAAGTCGTTGCCTAGGCGGGGAGAGGGGAGAACTTTGCCTGAAGACCACGGCGTTGGCAACTGCGAGATCTCCAGCCGTAGCTTCGTGAGATCGGCACCGCGTTCTCGTAGTAGTCCAGCGGCGAGCTGTTTCTCCTCACGAAGCAACCCGAGCAGCAAATGTTCAGTTCCAATGTGGCGATGGGCTAGCCGTACTGCCTCCTCTGCTCCAAACGCGAGGACCCTTTTTGACGCATTGCTCAGGGGCAGATCGGCGGACAGGGCAGTCTTTTTGCCTTCCTCAATAGCCGCATGCAATTCTTTACGAATGGATTCGTAATTGACATCGGGCAACAGCCGGTTGCATAGCGCTCTGTCTTCCCGTAATAAACCAAGGAGGATATGCTCAGTGTCGATGTAAGGTGAACCCGTCTGGGCAGCTTCGTAGCGTGCGAAGAATATCGTTCGACGAGCTCCTTCTGTGTAGCGTTCAAACATTCCTTACTCCACTACTTTTCTCGCGCTCCGCTTCCAATACAAATATCCCGGCACGCCCAGCAACACAATAATCGTCCCCGCCAGCGATTCCGTTGGCCGGGTGAAAATCGTATTCAACGTCCAGGCGGTTCCGATAAGCACGTAAATCCCTGGCAGCCACGGATATCCAGTGCATCGATAAGCCCGCGGAATATCGGGACGCTTCCAGCGCAGCACGAATAATCCCACCACTGTCAGCGTGTACGACAGCACCATGCCAAACATCACGTAGGTATAAAGCTGATCGTAACGACCGCTCAAAGTAAGCACTCCCGCCCAAATCCCTTGTCCGATCAGGGCAAAGGCGGGTGTACGCCACTTGGGATGTACTTTCGCCATGCGGGGGAAAAAGAGTCCATCCCGCGCCATGGCGAAATAAATTCGCGGGCTGCCGAGGATGGCGCAAGCCATCGCTCCAAAGCAGGACACGGCGACCAGCGCGGAAAGCCAAACCGCAGCCGCGGGCGAAAACAACGCCACCGCAGCCGCGTGGGCGATGGTCTCATGTTTCACGATTTCGCTGATCGGGAGCGCGTACAGGTAAGTCATGTTCATGGCCACGTAGATCACGCCAACGATCATCACCCCGAGAAACATGGCCAGGGGCACATCGCGGCGTGGGTCCTTCATTTCTCCCGCCACCCATCCGATATAGACCCATCCGTCGTACGCCCAGAAGACGGCGATCAGAGCGACCCCGAACGCCGAGAGCAGTTGGCCCGAACTCACTCCCAGACTCAGCCCATGACTCGCCCCCGCTGTGAAGTGATGCCAATCGCCCTTCCCGATGGCGAATCCGAGAATCACGAACGCGGCCATCGCCCCAAACTTTGCCCAGGTGGCGACGTTTTGCAGCAACGCGCCGCGGCGCAGCCCGGCAACATTAATCCATGTGACCACGGCAATCATGATCAGAGCCACCACTTGAGCGCGAGTCAGCGCCATGCCCGCGACCGATAGAACCACATGCTCCTGTGAAATGGCGGGGACGATCCCGCCGAGGTACGCGGCTGACCCTACAGCCAGCGCCGCAATTGAGCCCCCATTACCAACGCTGAACATCATCCATCCATAGAGAAACGCGGGCAGGTCGCCGTAAGCTTCCCGCATATACACATATTGACCGCCACAGTCGGGAAACATCGTGCCCAACTCGGCGAAGGCGAAGCAGGCGCATAGGGAGATCGCGGCGCCGAGCACCCAAACCAGCAGAAAAAGCACCGGATGCGGCAGCGGCCCGGCAATGTCTTTGGCGGTCAAAAAGATGGACGATCCGATGACCCCACCCACCAGCAACAAGATGGCATCCAGCAAGGTGAGACCGCGGACCAAAGTGGGTGGACAATTGGATTCGACTGCGACCGGCGGCGAGGTGGCGGAAATGGCCATGGCTTAGCCCATCCCAAGTTCGTCCGCGGATTCGAGCGGAGTGCCGCAGCGGCGGCAGATGACCGCCGAGCAGTCGCCGCAAGTGAGCGGATCGGTAACTTCTACCGCGCACCGGGGACAGTAAAGAAGCTCGGGCTCGGCTGGCGGCTGCGGGCTGGTAGCCATGAGCCGCAAATGTAGCATATCTTTGCAGGCCCTGGGGGCGGCGGAGAAGCGTTCGCCCCGGCAGGTGGCGGGCCGCAACCGGGCGCTTGCCAGGCAGTTTTTACAAATCCGTTACAGCTTAGTGACATCAGCGGCGGCGAGTTCGCTTAACGTGTTTCCGGCTGAATCCCCGTCTCTGGCTCAGTCGTCTAACTTCATTCCAAAAGGATAATCTTCATGAACGCAAAGAACGTCGCAGTCGCAATGCTGATGGGTTTCATTTGTCTGGCTGTATGTGTCTCCGCGCCGGCACAGACCGGGGGCAACTCCCCCATCGGCCCGGGAAACGTTGTCGTCCACACCGCTCTGGGCGGATTCATTCTGGGCTATGACATCGACCAGACCGGCACCGAGGGAATCCTGAGCGAGTCGCTGACCTTATCCGGCGGCAAATCCAACGTGGCCGTCGAGACCTTTGACCAAAAGACCGGCAAGATTATCAAGATCGTTACCGAACAGAAGGACACCAAGAATGACTTCGTCACTCTTGGAATCGTTGGCAATTCGGTTGCCCTGACCGAATTCGAACACGTCACCAATCTTTTCGTTGATAAGCGCCTCTATGGGGTTTCAAACCCTCTCAACTCGAACAAGATTACCGGTAAGTGGACACCTCCCTTTCAAGCCGCCGATGACATCATCTCGAGCGTGAGCGCAAGCCAAGGCGTCCCAAATGCCGCAGTACTCGGATTCCACAACACTGTTAATGACTTTAGCTCCTATGTGTTCAGTTCCAACGTCGCCGCCAATACCTTCGGGAAGGTCTTCAAAGTGACTGATCCGGTTTTCGATGGAAGCAATTCTCCTGTGCTTGCTTATGATTCAACCACCAATCAGGCAGTCTTGGGCGGCTCAAACGGATGCTTCGGCTGTACCACCGAAATCGGAATGGTTGACCTCACTACTGGCAAACTGACCGAGTTCATGGGTCTCGGATTTGGTTTCATCAATGGCATCGCGGTTGACTCCAACACCGGCATCGCCTGTACCACCACGGAAGACGACTTCAGCGTGGAATTCTATGATCTGGCCACCCAGACTGGCACCATCGTCGTGCTTCCCGGGGCTACCAATCAGGCACAAAGCGGCATGGCCGTCTCGGTCGATCCCATTCACAAACTGTTCCTGATCGGACAGGAGTTTTCCAGCACCGGGCCCGGCAGCAGCATCCAGGTCTTTGACGAGCAGGGCAATTTTGTGGAATCACTCAACGCGTTCAGCCTTCCTGCCAGCCCCGCCTACATGGCGCTGAATCCCAACCAGCGTAGCGGTTACGTACTGGGAGGCGAAACCGCCCTACAATCGTTTACTTACTAAGGCGTCTTCCTCATCGATCCGAAAAAAGGGCACGGCCTTGGCCGTGCCCTTTGCCGCCTGACGGCAGCGTTACAATTGTTACATGAGCGACAGATCCTCCACTCCCGACGAAAAGCTGCAACTCGAATTCAACCGCTGGGCGGAACAAGGTGAAGGCGAGACCATGGAACGCCATCACCTCAACATCACGGAAAAAACCATCCGGCGCATGGACCTGCGTCCCGGAGAGCGCGTGCTCGATCTGGGCTGCGGCGCGGGCTGGGCAACTCGTCTCCTGGCCCGTCTGGTGGCGGATGGCCCGGAAGGCTTCGGACAGGTCGTCGGCCTGGATGTTTCGGATGAAATGATCCGGCGGGCCCGCGCCGCCTCGAAGGACTTCGAGAACATCTTATATGTCTGGGGTTCGGCGCAACAGATTCCCTGGGAAGAGAACTTCTTCGACAAGGTGCTGTCAGTCGAATCTTTTTACTACTATCCCGACCAGGAACGCGCCCTGGCCGAGCTGTTTCGAGTAATGGCTCCGCGCGGGCGCCTGTTCATTCTTATCAACCTGTACAAAGACAATCCTTATTCTCTGCAATGGGTGGACAAGCTAAAAGTGCCCGTACATGTTCGCTCGTCGGCCGAGTATGTCGAGCTGCTTAGGAAACATGCGTTTGAGAGCGTAGCAGCGCAACAGGTTCCCGACGACACTCCCACGCCCGACGATTACCAGACCAAATCGTTCAATAGTCTGGAAGACCTTCGAGCTTTCAAGCGCTTGGGGGCGCTGCTGCTGATGGCGTCCAAGCCCGACCTGCGAAACCCCGCGCCCGGATACGCCATCTACTAGAACGTCCGGGGCCAAAGGTCTCACAAGTGTCATGCACGTCGGTCACTATGGCGGTGGTCTGCCATCCGCTAGAATCGCGAAATGCGCTTAGAGTGCCTGGTTGTGACGAGCGATCCCACTCTGTTAGGTCATCTCCAGGCAGGGTTGGGCGCGCACGGGGCCTTGCTTGATTTTCGCCAGGACTCCGTCAGTGCAGTCGAACTCGCCTCCCGCCGGCATTTGGATGGACTGGTGATCGATTGTGATGACGTGCCCGGAGGCGCTGCAGCAATCGCCCAGGTGCGCAGCAGCCCGGCGAATCAGCACACTCTTATCTTCGCGGTTGTAAACGGTTTTACCAGCCCCGAAGCGGCTCTCGATCTTGGAGCAAACTTCGTCATCAGCAAGCCGGTCCAGCAGCCCCGATTGCGTAGCGTCCTGGATGCCGCCATTCCCAAGATGGAGCGCGAACATCGCAGGTATTTCCGATTCAATGTTGACTTGCCGGTACGCTTTCGCAACCCTTTGGGGCAACCTTTCGCAGCCAAAATGAAGAACGTAAGCGAGGGCGGGTTGGCGATCACGTTGGTCGACCCGGTCCGGCTCAAGGGTGTCGTGGTCGTGGAATTCGAGCTACCCAGCGTCGAGCCACAGCCCTTTTACGCAAAAGCCGATGTAGTTTGGAGTGATTCTTTCGTGATGGGCTTGCGCTTTCTGTACATTGAAAAAGACTCTGGCACTGCCCTCCAGGGCTGGCTCAATTCTTTAGAAGCCCAATTTCAATTCCGCGAATCGGCTCAACCATCGAACTGATTTCTGATGGGCTCTGACCTTAGAAGTAAGCACAAGTCACCCTATCGACCGGCGTGACGCTAGCTCGAAGGTGCAGCCGCTTTGCCCAGCACTCGCGCCACCGCTTGAATCAGGACGGCGCCATCCTTCTCCAGCAGCGTGTCCGACTTCTCTACGTAGCTGGTGGCGCCTTCCTGCAACAGCTTCTCCGAATTGCGATCGGAGAGTCCGGTGAGAATGATCACCGGGATATCCTTGGTGGCGGCAGCCTGCTTCAGCGCTCGCAGTACTTCGAGCCCCGAAAGCTTGGGTAACATCATGTCCAAAAGAATCAGACTGGGAATCTGCTCCTGAGCGATCTTCAGCGCCTCGTCTCCATCGCTGGCGGTAATTACTTCGTATCCAGCTCTCCTGAGCGCTTGCTCACCCGCCTTTCTTAGGAACCTGCTGTCATCCACTAGCAGAATTTTCATAGTTTCCCTGCTTCCGATGGGTGAGTCTCTTCCCCGCGATCTCTGTGGTCTTTCTCAGCGCGCTCTGCGATCAAAAGCTCTTCTGTAGAATCCGTGTGTACAGTGGCCAATCCCACTGTGCCCCCTGTGTCCCCTGTGGTTAAAGGTTGTTCCATCATTACGGCCGGATACTCCCGTCAGTAGCTCAAGGCAACCCGAACGCGTACAACGAACTTCCTGCCGCAATCGCCACATACTGTTTTCCATCGATCGCGAATGCCATCGGCGCAGCATAAGCCGCCCCTCCAGTCTGAAAATGCCACAAAGCCTTACCGGACGCCGCATCCAACGCGACAAAGTTCCCCTCCGAATCGCCGGTAAACACCAATCCTCCCGCCGTGGACAACACTCCCGACCAACTCGGCGACGGATACCTGAACTCCCACTTCAACCGTCCGCTAGCTAGATCAATCGCACGCAGCGCGCCCCAAAATGGCTCCGTATCATCCGCTGGAAAATACGCGCTGCCGTAATAAGCATGTCCAGCTTCGTAAGGCTGCGGCGCCGTACTGAACATATCGCACTGCTCGCGCGCATTCACGTAAAACAATCCAGTCTGCGAGTCGAACGTGGGAGACTCCCAATTTGTCACGCCCGCCGCCCCCGGACACACTCTCCGTCCTTCGAGAGTAGGCGTGCTTTCTTTGACAGCCACCGGCCGGCCCTCCGCATCCTTACTGTTGCTCCACGTCACTTTCCCGAACGGATTCGCCAATATCAGCTTTCCCGTCGTTCGATCCAGGACATAAAAGTATCCATTACGATTCGCCTGAGCGATCAAATGCTTCTCGCCCTGGTCAATCATCACCGGAATCTGCGTCGAATCCCAGTCGTGCTCATCATGCCGCGTAAACTGGAAACTCCACTTCAGCTTTCCCGTGTCGGCATCAAGCGCCAGTAGCGAATTGCTGTAAAGATTGTCACCCGCGCGCCCTTCCCCGCGATTCGACGGCGCAGGGTTTCCCGTAGGCCACAACAACTCATTCTTGGCCGCATCGTACGTGCCCGTAATCCACGCCGGCGCGCCGCCAACCTTCCACGAGTCGCCTTCCCAAGTCTCGTGCCCTGGCTCACCCGGCCCGGGGACGGTGTAAAACCTCCATTTGCGCTCTCCGGTTTCGGCATTGTAGGCATCAATGAATCCGCGAACCCCATACTCGCCGCCGGATACACCCAGCACCACCAGATTCTTCACCACCAGCGGCGCCAGCGTGAAACTGTAGCCCATCTTGTAATCAACCGCGGCCACGTCCCAGACCACGCTGCCCGTCTTGGCATCCAGCGCGATCACGTGCGCATCCAGCGTTCCCATGAACACCTTATTTTCCAGAATGGCAACCCCGCGATTCACTCTACCGCAACACGGCCGTATGTCCGTCGGCAGTTGCCGCTGATAAAGCCAGATGGGTCGCCCGCTGCGGGCGTCGAGAGCGAATGCACGGTTGTCCGTGCCTGTGCCGTAGAGAATTCCATCCACCACCAGCGGCGTGGTTTCAAATTTCCCCGTCGCTCCTGTCTGATACACCCACTTCGCCACCAGCGATCTCACATTTTCTTTATTAATCTGATCCAGCGCACTGAACCGGTGCCCCGCATAGTCTCCGGAATACGTAAGCCAGTTCTGCGGTTCTTTCGCCGAGTTCAGCAACCGTGCAGAAGTTACTTGCCCCCAGGTGCTAAGCGCGATGGAACTCGCTGCAAGCAGCACCAGCCACCCCTGAATCGTTCTCCTCATGGCTGCTCTCACTTTCCACCCACACTCTGCAGGTAGGCGACAATATCCTGCAAATCATGGTCACTCAATAAGGCCGGGCCATAAATCGGCATCATCGAAGTCCGGCTCTTCTTGATCGATCGCAGTGCGACCTTGTCAAACAGATGGATCTGCTCGCTCGCATCCATCATCTGCAAACTGAAATTGTCCTCATTCATGGTGACGCCCTTTATCTCCGTCCCTTTCGCTGTTACCACCGTCACCGTCTCATATTCCTGCGGAAACTCTTTCGTAGCTTCCAGCAACCCCGGCGCAAGCCTCCGGCTGGGATTCCGCACCGAGTCCACAATCGCATCCGTCGCCCGCGCCATACCCACCGCCGTCAGATCCGGCCCCAACCGTCCGCCCTTCCCTTCCACCATGTGACATCCCGAACAGTTGGCATCTCCATAAAAAAGCTGCTTGCCGTGCACCGCATCGCCCGCGGGCTGGGGCGGAGCCTTCACCTGCACACTCCTTATATAAGTAATGACTTGCCACACTTCTTCTTCCGTCATTCCTACGCCCTGACCTGTGGTTCCGTTGGGCGGCATGGCCGTTCCCGGCACGCCCTGATTGATGGTCGTAAACATCTCGGCATCAGAATTTCCGTCGCGTTTGCGCGCCCGCGTCAGGTCAGGGCCGCGCCCGCCCCCGCGTGCGCCCAACCCGTGGCAGAACGCGCAATTGATGCGAAACTGAAACTCACCTAGCTTCGCCGCTCCCGCATCTCCCGCAAACGGATTCTTGTCTTGCCCGAGTAAGGCTGTCGCCGTCACCAAAACACAAACCAATGCCGCAACCCGAATCAGGATTCCGGGGACAACAGGCGCCTTCACATCTGAGGGTATTTTGGCGGGCGAATTCACTGGACCTCCCACTGCGGAAGACATTTTCAGGAATGCCGCGCATCATAACACAGCAGAGTGGGTAACTTTGGAGGGCACGAGTCGTACTGGCAAAGTGAGTTGGAAACACGCGGGCCACAAGGGCGTCAAAAGTTAGCTATCCCTCCCCAAAATCCCGGTACCTTCTGAGTACGTCCTGCTGGGAAATCACTCCTTCCAGCTTACGAAAGTCCGCCCGGCTCACCACCGGCACCAGCGGCCATCGCTCCACGTATCGCAACGCCGTATCGAGGGACTGGTCCGGATGCAAATACGCAATCTGACGGGTCGTGAAAAGCGAATTCAGGCTTAGCTCGCCCTTACCCTCGGCGGCCGTCCGGCGAAGCTCTTCCTTGCTGACGCTGCTCCAGCCCGTGGGGCTCAGCCGAACCAGCAAGATGTCGGACGACGATCGATCCGCCTGTGGAAGCACACCATCGATCGTGTCCCCGCCCTCCAACACTGGATCCCCCAGTGGCCGCATCGCGTCCTCCACACGCAGGATGCCTTCTTCCCTCTGTTCTTCCATCGATGGCAGGTCCAAACCATCCTGGCGCGTGAGTACGTCAAAAATCGCCGTCGGCCTCAGCCCCCGTGAAATCACATACGCCAGTGTGTTGGCCACAATCACCGGCACAATGATCGAGTAGTTTCCGCTGACTTCCAAAACCATGAACACCGATGTCATCGGCGCGCGCAGGAACCCCGCAAACAAAACACCCATTCCCACCAACGCATAGGTGCCAGCTGATCCCGCCAGATGCGGCAGAACCGCATGCTCCGCTCCACCCACCGCCGCCCCTAACATCGCGCCAATAAACAAGGTTGGGGCAAACATTCCTCCCGGAGTTCCGCTGACGAACGAAAGCAGAGTCGCAATGATTTTCAATCCTGCGAGGATAGCCAGCATTTGCCAGGTGAACTGACCGTGCATGGCCTCGTCGATGTACTCATAACCCGCACCCATCACTTGCGGCGCACCAAGAACGCCGATGAGGCCGATCAGCAAACCCGCCAGCGCGGGCTGAAAGTATTGCGTCCATCGCGGCAGCGACTTGCAGCGGGGGCGCAGAGTCTCAATGCCACTCGAGAATGCCACCGAGGCGAGCCCACCTACAATCCCAAGGATGGAATAGGCAATCAGTTCCGAGGGCCGTTCCATCTGCACCGTGGGAATCCGGAAGAGAGGCTCCGATCCCAGAAACCACCGCATTACGACTACGCTCGAGACCGCCGAAAGCACTACCGAACCCAAGATTCCCGCCGTCCAACGCCCGATGACTTCCTCGATCACGAACAACACTGCTGATATCGGCGCGTTAAAGGCGGCAGCCAAACCAGCCGCCGCTCCCACCGGAGCAATCAGCCGCATCCGGTCTCGGGATAACCGCATCCACCTCCCCAGCCCCGATGCCAGACTGGCGCCAATCTGCAAAGACGGATCCTCCGGCCCCAAAGAGTGTCCCACCCCGATCGCCAATGCCGCCGTGATG
>Ga0210394_10000109_pt1 | contig 202700 bp, 188 predicted proteins | sample IncBWC12MmetaG_FD_160121 | JGI IMG/M metagenome (GOLD analysis project Ga0210394, IMG submission 160121) | Forest soil microbial communities from Barre Woods Harvard Forest LTER site, Petersham, Massachusetts, United States - Inc-BW-C-12-M | ecosystem: Environmental > Terrestrial > Soil >...
AAGCTCGGGTGGTAATCTACGCCTATAATCATCATGTTCGGCTCCTTTCTCCCGAGCCTATGGTCGTCGATAAACCACAGCTTACTCGGGCCAAGGAGCCGACATTGTTATGCAATCAAGTGGAATTGAGGATCGGCACTTGTCCGGTTTTAGGCTGTAGATGAAAAGCCGCGGCTTATACCGTTGGACTTTGAGATCTGCTTCGGAGAACCGGTTGCTCGTTGCTCAGGAAGAGCCCTTGCCAACCCCAATCGAGAGCAGCGGCACAGATTGAAGATCGCCTGGAGACGAAGATTCCAATGCAACAGTATTCGACGGTTGGACTAGGGTGATGCCGCCAATCCATTCCAGCAAAGCCCTCACGTTACGAAACGTCTTCGAGTCGAATTGGCCTTGAACGTCCGTCCAATAAACGGATGCGCTGTTTGTCAGCCTGTCGATGCACATTCGCTGATGTGTCCCTGTAACCGCATCCGCAGCCGCTTTCCTCAACCACATTGTGGTTCCGTCCCCGCATTCATGCAACTCGATAAAGCCGCACTGGCGAGCTGCAAGTTGAAACGCTTGAATTTCCATGATGTCCTCCGGGTGAACTCGCAGCTGCCTGAACGTCCGCACGCTACTCGCTGGGAATCAGGGGCAAGAGAAACTCCTGCAGTTTCTCGCTCTCTGCAATGGCGAGGCGCTGCAGTTGGATCCCCATTTGATTCTCGCCGAAAACGCGCACGACGGACCCCGCGCCGACAACCGGCTTCAATCGCGGGGAGAGGTCCAGGCTGACGTGCACCGGTGAGCCCAGCGGTAGCGTATGGCCCGCTTTAACAAGGATGCCGCTCAGGCTGAGGTCCACAGTTTCGGCTTCCAATACTTCCGCTCCGAACTTGAGTCTCACCTTGGATTGAAGTGCAACACGACGAGTCCGGCGCCTCCCATATTCCATCGCCCCTTGTGTGGCTCGGATAAGCTTCAAAAGACGCTCACTGTCGATTGGTTTGTAAAGGAAAAAGCTTGCGCCAGCCTCAAATCCTACGGACATTGCGCTTGGACGCTGATCGTCGCTGATCAGGACAATGGGCGTCGTCCGGTTCCATCGAGAATGGCGCATCTGTCGCGCAAGCTCGATTCCATCAGGAGCGGCCATATGTAAGTCCAAGAAGGCCATCTCGAATTTCCCTTCGTCGAGAAGGCCGGGCGCCTCCGAGCTTTTTGTCAGTGCCACCGACCCCATGCCAGCGGAAGTCAGAACCTTTTCAACCATTTGGCAAACCGCAGCCTCATCATCCACGATTAAACACCGCTTTTGCATGGCGTCCCTCCGATTACATCGTCTACTAGCTGGTGCCGCTCAATAAGCTCCCGGACTATGCAATCGCGCGGTACGCGCTCCAGTTGTCCAGAGGCCCGGCACATCCGCTATGTGGCCCTCGCCTCCTTTGCCGAGGCGAATAGCTTCAAATCGCCTACGCCGGGATTGCACGGGATACCTGGTAGCAGTCGAACTGCACGCCTACGCTGAGCTTTCCCTGGGGGGAATCACTTGGAGCGACACGTACGACGTGACCTAAACAGGACCACTCGGTCGTTGGCTCGCCGGTGATCATCTCCGGCATTTTCAGAAAGATATCCAATACCGCGCCGACTGCTATCGATGCGTCTGTTGCAAACAGGATCCCTTTCTCGGACAAATTCTCTGATTCGCCTCGCTCTTCCGAGATCGCGGATTTCCAGAACCGAACGCGAATTGGAATCCTGAAATTGTGGCGGACCGTCAGTCGGCGGTCTGATGCCGCTACTTTCATGTGCTGCTCCTAACTTGAGAGGGGCCCTAAGAAGAAAGAGACGAGGAACGAAGGGGACTTGACTGTGAACCCGCGTTCCGTAAAAAGCAAGGATACTCTGTTGGATAAAGACACGAATCAGGTATCTATTAGAAAAAACTAATCTGACGCTGTTCGCCTCCATCCCCGTTGCAGCCACTTGCACTCCAGTGCTCGATTGGTTGGCTACTCGCGAGTAGTCTTGAGATTCAATTTGCGGGCAGTAAGTTGGATAGTGATTGGGAAGTTCGCTTGTCGACAATAAGCGGGATCGATCCGAGGTGCGTGACTTGGCAGCAAATGAGTTTTGTCGCGCAATAGCATTGGCTCTGAAGATTCTTGGTTTATCCGAACAGCTCAGAGTTCACCAGAGTGCGAATCAATGGGCTGATTTGTCCGATGAACTTGTAGAGACGATGCATCGGTGAGGAATCACCGATTAGCCCGCCAAAACCAGTGTGGCTGGACAACGCCGCGCGCGAGGGTTCGCGAGGTCTAGCATTTTTTCCCAACTTTCGTTTAGAGCAAGGAAGGCCCAGCCCGATAGTCACCGGGCAAAGATATCGTTTCAATGCCGCAGAACGGCCAGTTCGAATCATTAGGAAACCGTTTCGGGACTTGGGTTTTATTAAATGTATAGCTACGTACGTAAATCTGCGTATAATAACGATTGCTGATTTCGGTTGTTCTGGTGGTTGCTGGAATCGTCTCCATGTCCTCATCGCGGTGTCAGCTCCGGGGTTCAATTCCTTCGGTCGATCGAAAATCAGCTAGGCTTCTTTCCGAGTGCAAGACGTTGGCGCACAAGTGCATTCGCGATGTCCGCACCCTTTCCTGCGTGTTGCACCCTCCACTGTTGGACGAGGCTGTTGATGCGCTTCGTGACTATGCGGACGGCTTCACCAAGCGAAGTGGCATCGAGGTGCAGCTAGAGGTGTCGACGCATGTGGCACGGATGGAACGAGACGTCGAGATGGCTTTATTCCGGGTGGTACAAGAGAGCCTTACCAATATCCAGCGCCATTCGGGAAGTCAGCTGGCCAACATACGAATTCATAGCAACTCGGACTCGCGCTGGAAATCAGCGATTTTGGCTTAGGGCTCTCTGCCAGTGCACCGGCAAGGAAAGAGGATCCCCTGTTTGAGGTTGGCGTCGGTATCCCCAGCATGAAGGAGCGAGTGAAACTGATCGGCGGTCGGCTTGAGATTGATTCGACCAGACATGGCACCACAGTGCGCGTGTCGATGCCTCTCGGAGGAAAACGAACATGAAACAACTGCGCATTCTGATCGCTGACGACCATGGGCTGGTGCGACGCGGCGCTCGGGCTGTCCTCCGCTCCCGGCGCGGCTGGAGAGTCGTCGGCGAGGCAGCGAATGGCCGCGAGGCGGTACAAAAGGCCAAAGAGCTGAAACCGGATGTGGCCGTTGTTGATATCGGCGTGCCCGAACTGGATGGCGTCGAGGTAACACGCCAAATTCGAGAGACTGTACCGGACACGAAAGTTCTGGTTCTTACGATGCACGAGTCAGACCAGATGGTGCGCCGCGCCCTGGAAGCGGGGGCTCGCGGGTACCTCTTGAAATCCGATCTCACGGAGTGCCTTGAGAAAGCCGTGGAAGCTGTTGCAGAGGGCAAGCGTTTCCCAACCCCCAAAGTATCCGAAATCATGCTGGAAGGACTTCTCAAGACCAGAAGCGGGCACCAGAAAGAGGGGAGGGCAGTTCCCCGAACAACCCCTCGTGAGCTCGAAATCATCCGCCTTCTTGCCGAGGGTAAGGTGAACAAGGAAGTAGCTGCGCTACTGGGAATCAGTGTCAGGACAGTGGAGACGCACCGAGCCAAGATCATGCTCAAGCTTGGCCTTCATTCTCTGGCCGAGCTTATTTTCTACGCTATGCGCCACGGGATCATCTCTGCGCCGAGCGCAGCAGAGTATCTTGCTAAACAGAAGTGAACAAAAGTTTCAGTCATCTACGAACTTCCGTCCTATGCTCCGGCTTCGGCCCCCACGGCAGATCGGGCGCATCCTCAGCGCTCGGCGATTCAAGGAACATTTCACGTATTGGTTTACGGGAGGTGACGAATTTCCCTGTGCGTCGCAAATAGCTGATTCTATCGGGGTGGATATCATCACCTCCGATTTGTTCGGTGGTCAGATTCTATTGATAGGGCGGCATACTGCTCACTTTGCTTTCCCACGAGATTCCGCTTCTCCAGTGACCGCGTTTCTCAGGAGTTGGGCGGGTTGGCATAAAGATCCGTGCGATACTTTCGAGTAGCATGAGCCGTCGGTCGCGGCAGGCAACCGAGGTGATGGCTATGGCTGGCGTGTATGGCGAGATCAACTCCCGGGCGGACTATCATCGAGTCCTGAGCGAAGCCTTGGACACCACGCAACGCATTCTGGCGAAGCAGCCAAACTACGCGGTTATGCAACGCATCCATACGAAACTGGACGCAATGAAGCGGTGGACCGAGAACGGCCGCGAACCAACTAAAAGCGAGCGCAAGAGCGTAGATGTCGGCCTCCTCGCCGCGCGCGAACTCGAAAATGCAAAAGGCGAGTTGGCCGCGCTCGTTGACAAGCTCTATTGTCTGAACAACTACTTCGAGGCGTGGCCGGCGGACGAAAAGGCTGCGACCGCCACAGACGAAGACTTCTTCGACGATGACGAATAGTTGCGAGCAATGAAATCGACCCCAGGCAGGTCTACCAACCTAACCAATCCGAGGATGCTTCGGCGAAAACACTACGGTACTCTCTGCTTGAAGGGATTCAAGACGGCCACGTCGAAGTGCGCGAAATCACGTTCATTCCGAGTGGCCACGGTGAGGCCATGAACGCGAGCCGTGGCGGCCATCATGGCGTCTTCACCTAGGGTATCGGAACGGCGATGCATTAGACGGGCATATTCGCGAAAACACGCTGCATCCATGGACAAGACTCGTGAGGCGCGTTCCAGCTGTGCTGCCCAAGCTTCGATTTCGCTCGCCTTTACTGGATCCTGTCGACGCGTGAGTTCCACACCCTTTTGAATTTCCCCGAACGTTACCGCCGAGAAGAATCCCTGGCTCACTTGAAGACCCTGCAGCCAAGCGACTGCCGCACCGTGGGGCTTGGGCTTGCGCAATTCGGACACCACATTGGTGTCGATCAGGTAGCGGATCAATCGAACACCGTAGGCTTGCGGGATTTGACCGTGCCACGTTTGGGGAGCGGGATTTCGAATCGCGGACCTTCCCCCAAAAGTACATCCTTCCAGGTCAAACGATTTTCGTCTTTTAACTTATGCCATTCGTCGACGGAAACGACAACCGCGGTATCGATTCCCCGACGGGTCACGACTTGGGGACCTTTCTCGAGCGTGTCATCGATCAGTTCACTGAAACGCGCCTTCGCTTCCTGGAGTTGCCATTTGGTCATGAAACACTCCTAAGGGTGCCATCATATGGCTAGTCAGATGTCTAGTCAAGTTCGGAGGGCAGTATCTATTCTGGCCGCGCAATAAGGTCCTGCATTGCGGAGATGCAAAGAACTCATACGAGGACGGCGCTCGGTGCTATAGCATCGCGAACGTAGGCTTGATAATCCTGCGCAAAATGGATTTCGTTTGGAGAACCATGCAACGTATGACAAATCTGTCATAAATGTGCTATGACACCACATGAATTGAAGGCTGCTCGTCTGAAGAAGGGATTGGTTCAGGCCCAAGTTGCGGAGTCTTTGGGCGTATCGCAGTCGTACGTCAACTTGCTTGAAAACGGGGAAAGACGACTGGCTCCCAGGCTCGCCCACAAATTCGTCTCGCTGTACGATCTTTCTCCCGAATCTCTACCCGTCTCAGAAGAATTTGTGCCAGCACACACAAACGACCAGCGTCTGGCGGAGTCTCTAGCGAAACTCGGGTATCCGGGTTTTGCCTATATGCGATCTCACGTACCGAATAAAAATCCCGACGAGGTTCTTCTGACGGCACTAGGGCAGGACAGACTAGAAGGGCGAGTAGCAGAAGCTCTCCCGTGGGTCGTGATGCAATACGGCCACGGTAAATCGAATTGGCTGGTCGAGCAGGCGAGGAAATTCAACCTTCAAAATCGTTTGGGATTCGTCGTTAGTCTTGCACTTCAAGTTGCTGAAAGAGTTTCTGACCACGACAACAACACAAGGGTACAGTCGCTTCGTGAACTCCGGTCTAAACTCGATGAGAGCCGATTGGTAAAAGAAGACGTTTTTTACCGACCCCCACGGACCGATGGCGAGAGGCAATGGCTTGCCCAAAATCGATCGGAAGAAGCAGTGCATTGGAATCTGCTGTCAGACTTGCGGTCGGAACATCTCCAATATGCCAACTGATTCCAAGCCAAAGGCAGATGATTCGCTCCCGCCACCGTGGAAGGAATTTCTTCTGGAACTCGATTCAATGCTCACCGAGCCGTTGGAGTTGCACTGTATCGGAGGCTTCGTTATTTGTTACTTCTACGGTCTTCCTCGTACAACAGGCGACATCGACTACTACACGGCCATACCAGCAAACCTCAATCTGATTGCGTTGGCAGGAGAAGGCTCCCCACATGCCAAAAAACACAAAGTTTGTCTGCATCATGTCGCTGTTACCAATCTGCTAGAGGATTATGAGACAAGACTGACGGAAATGGTTCCCCCGCCCTAGATCAAAAACCGTCGCACATGGTAGCAATCGGATTGGAAGAAAATCGCCCGTCCTAGGGTTGAGATTCAATACGTAGCAGGTCATCGCACTCGGTGGTAGAGTTGAACGCCGCAACTGTTAACCGAAGGGTTGCAGCTGCCCCCTGGATCCGATCTGCTACCCCAAGCACGAACGTTGCACCAGCATTTCACACCTCGTTCGAAGAAACAGGAGGAGTTTCGCCGTCAACATTTTTCTTGAATCGCCGGCCGTTCACACCATGGTGGTGCCGGGAGTGCCGGCGGCCGTACTCGGGAGATGGGGTCTGCGGTCCCTCATCGAGTTCGTTTTGCAGCTTCCTCTCGAGTCCCACAAGGTCTTGGCGCCACTGCCCTACCAGTATCCTTGTTTTGACGGGGTGGTAACCGAGCATCCGCGCTATTTCGCAGATCCTCACGCACAATTCTGCATTCCCAGGGGATTGAATGATTGCGCCCGTTTGTTCCTCCACAAGGTTTTTGTTCTGTGGATAGAACTCATCTGCAATTTCTGGGGCGCGTTCCACTTCGCTTTCCCGTACCACAAATGGCCCTCGTTGTTCACCGGCGCAAGCTGGCTGGGCTTCGATAAGGAGCTTTGCCGGCTCGTTCATCTTGTCGCCCAGACTTTTCAGCGTTGTCCCTCCAATCTCAAGACTCAGAATGGGGACGACAGAGCTTTCCCACTCTCCGAATTGCCCGGGATGCCAGCGCAGCTCCGGCGTAACCTTGAGAATGGCTTTGACCCATCTCAATCGGCCCCCATTCCAACTGTGCAGTTGAGCCACGGCGTTCGACAAATTCGGGACGGAGGTCTTGCTACCTGTATGCAATCGGCAGATGGCGCCCAAGCTTGGGAATTTTTCCAGGATGAAGTAGAGATCGGCGGAGGGTCCGCACTTGCCACTCGCCAATTCGGGGCAGCCTTCTCCACAACCTTCGATTGGCTGCCCTTCCATCGGTCCATCCGCATACCTGTGATTGGCCGGCCAGGGCTCTCCCTCCGGGTGCTCTGTTGTCCTCCGAATAGCCTGCATTTCGTAGCGGGGCGCATTGCCCTCGGCGATCTGCACCAGCTCTCCGTGACATAGGCGGCCCTTCCTCGTCCACAGCGCGTACTCCGATGGACATACCTCTCTTGGATCATCATGAAGGAAGATCACCGCCAATTCCGTGGGTTTGTCTCCGAAGACTTCTGCGATATCTGGTGCGGGTTCCCAGTACACCATTTGCTCTCGCACAGTTCTCCGCTTGAAAACGAAATGAAATAGCGCTCGGGGACTACTATTCTCGTCATCGGGCGTCGGCCCTTCCCCGATAGCGACTTTGATCGTCACCGGGAGTTTCTCGAGGGCCGCGCCATTCTCATCATGGGTTAATCCAAGAATGCCCATTGAACATCTCCTTGTCCGTTTACGTGTCTTCGAGACAAAACCGCGCTTTCCGAGTAGGAGCGAAGATTAGACGCAGAACAAGTCAGCTCTTTGGGACACCGTTGAGGGTCTACTCCTTGCGACGAAACGGTTCTGGAACCGCTGCGAACGATGACCACAGACGAGCGTCGCAACAGAATTTTCAATGATGAACTGTTCGGGTGCTTGGCGGAGAGCTCGGAGACGCGGCTGCCCTAGTTGAGCCGCCTCGACTCACCTATCTCTCTTCGTCGCGGACAGGGCTCAGGTCTTCGCGTGCCCAACGACTCGCAACTCAGGCGTTGCTGTAACAGGCGGGCTATCAGTTCTGGCTCTTCTTGTTCAACTTGTTCTGAAAGAGTTCCAACTGTTCAAGGTCACTACTGCGCCCAGCTGCCTTTTTGTTGGTGATCAGGTCACTCAGAGAAATGAAATAGACGGGAAGGCCGAAGAATGTGCCTGCCACCCGGTTTTGCCAAGCTTTGGGGAATTGAATCCCGCTAATCCGCGTCAGAATATCGATTCGCACGGGGGCCACGCCCATCTGGTACGTCATGTCTTCGCTTGTGAAGTCTTCGGGAAGCAGCGCGTCTTTCTGCAACGGCGCGCCAAATTCGGCAAGAGCCTCGTACACCTTCGCAGCATTTTCGGGCGAATTCCGAATCCACACATCAAGATCTTTTGTGAAGCGAGGCTCGGTGTACTTCATCACAGCGTAGCCGCCCACGATCAGATATTCAGCTTTCTTTTCGTTGAACGCGCGTAACAGTCTTTCAAATCGGGGCTGTCTGCTATGCTTGAACTCCTCGACCATTACCACCATTTCCCACGCTGCGCGGAAGATTGCCTCGTCACCCTGTAGCTGCCAAAACTCGATGTCAAATCCCCGATCAGGAAACCCGCCCCGAACAACTCGGGTCTTCCAATCTCGCTGAATATTGGCCATACCTTCTCCACCACCCCTGACAGAAGACCATTCTGAACAGAGTAGTACGCACCTCTTTGTATATCATACCGACACCGTTTTTTTCGGGTGGCTCGGCAGGAGGGAGGCCAGACCGAGAAGACCACGTTTGGGGAGCGCACTCGAAGATTGCGATGTCAGAATAGCCTGAGTTGGTTTTCGGAAGTGCCTTCATGCCGCAAAGTCTTGCGGCGAATTCCTTTCTGCGGTGTGAGTGCTAGCAACTCACCGGATGGTGTGATGACCGTCTCTGCAGCGACGAATTGCGCTTCTTGAGCAGGTTTCTTTGCGAGCCCTTCGATCTCTGACGATCTAATGCAGAAGACTTCCTGTTGTCTCCTCTGCAACGAAGCCCAGACCTCATCCGCTTTCTCGCCGATCCCTTTCTCAGTGACTAGCTCACGCGCCAGGGCCATCAGGATGTCATCTTCATCGTTGATCGCTTGCAGGCCTTCCGAAGAGAACTTGCCTTCCATTGCCAAAGAGACCAGGAGCTTCTTCCCCATCAGGCGCAAGCAGCCCTCCTGCATCGTCTCAGCGTAGTGCAGGTATTTCACTTTCACCGGAAGACGCTGCCCGATCCTCCAGCTTCTCCGGCTAGCTTGCCGCAGGACGTAGATTGAATATCCAGTCTCGTAAAACAGGATTGTTGGAAAGTCGATGAGGTCGAGGCCCGTTTGCACCAGCTTTGGGTGGCAAATTACCGCCTGCACCCCGCTGCGAAGTTGCCGCTCATACCAGCCCTCTCGGGACTCAGGAGGCACATCGGTGGTCAGCACGGCGACCCGGATTCCCTCATTTGTCAGGATATTTGCCAGTCTTCGAGTCACATCTCGCTTTTGTGTGTATACCGCATAGATCTGGCACCGGCGTCCACGCGTCAGCTCGGTTTTCACCTCTTCCACCAGGCGGCGCTCCTTCGCGTAGACTTGGTCCTCGCTCAAATCTGGCGTTGCCGATATGAGGAACTTCTCCCGCCGTTGAGTTTCAGCGTCAAATTCCCATCCATACAGATTGCCGAGGTGAAATGGCCGGTCGGGATAAAGCAGCAAGGCGTTCAGGGCTACGCTCATCACCGACTGATTCCCGCGATGCTCCTTCAGTGCGGTCTTCACGTCCTCTTCAAGTTTCTTGTAGGCTTCTTTCAAGGAAGGGTCCATCTCCACGCTGACGACCTCTTCGCAGTAGGGCGGCAGTGCCTCTGAAATGTCTTCGAGCGAAATGAACGCTCCCAGGCTCATCAGAAAACGGCCAAAGAGCAGCGGTGACGCTCCCGGGCGACGACGAACACGTTTCGTGACACGCGCTTCGGAGCAAGCGTTATCCGCTGGCTCAATTACGGTGATCTTTTCGAGCAGCCCGTAGGTTTCCGTGAACATCCGCACCCCGGCTTCTCCATATTCAAACCCCTCTTGCACCATCCTGGCTGGATGCATGCGGAAGAGGATGTTGAATACTTCATCGGCGTAGCCTCCGAGGAGCGTCCCGGTAAGGATGACCGTATGTTGCGCACATCCAGCCAGTGTCCCGAGCGCGTTTCCCTGGGCAGTATCTCCTTTCAACTCGTGCACCTCATCCGCGATGACGTAGTCGAAGAAATCCGGCATGTATCGGCCGATGAAATCCACTGGAGCGAAACGCCGGATTTTCTTTCCGTCCGCCTGCCACATTGCGCTATACAACTCGCGCCGAGATTTGGCGGCCCCGTCACCGTTCGGTCGGCCGAGAATTTCGCTCAGCTTTGCCTTCTTGAAATCCACGGAGAGAAGTCGCTGCCCATCCTCTCCGATGTAGACCGGGCAGCCCGTGTCCGGGTTTACAACGCTCCCTTGGTAGCGCCCGCATGCGGCAAACGTGTATGCATGTCGCCAGAAGTAACTGAGCTTCCCGCGATCGCGACCCACGATGAACAGAGCCGGGAACCCGCAGATGGAATCCCAACGCTGACGAGCAGTGCGAGCCGTCTTCCGTTGTCGCAACTCCGTGAGCGTCGTGCGTAGCCCTTCCCGGATGATGCGGCCACTGCGCAACCTAACCTCGCTTATCCCCACGTGACCAACGGAACTCGCGGATGTTCGGAGACCGTCGATGAAGAAAACGCGCACGCGCGGCAGAGTCTGAAATGCTTCTCGCGCCCATTTCTCTACCAACTGGGGCGGAACCATGGCGAGGGCCGTGAATGGCTGGCGGTCACTATGAATGTGGACAGCACCGAGCGAAATCAAAGTCTTTCCAGTCCCACACTCTGCGATCACGGCCGCGCCCCGTGCCTCGGTCCAGCGCTTTACCACGCCCATCATCGCGAGCGTCTGGGCAGGAAACGGCTTTCGGAGGAGTTGCCCGGTAAGCGGTGAGGCTGCATCGTCAAAGCCCTGCAGCGGTGGATAGGTCTGGAGAATCCTCTCGCCCAGCTGGGGGGCCCACGCGCGCAAGTATTCGTTGATGTCTTTCGGTAGTGGCATACATTTTTCCTCACGATTTGTTTACTCGAAGCGAGGAGGTACAGAGTAGCGGGGGGCACGAACAAATCTAAGAAGCGGCGGTTGTCAAAACGGAGCGGTTGCAGGCCGAGTTCCGCTTAATCGGGCAAGCGAATTGTTTCTAAGTTCTCCGTAATCTGTCGAGAACGGATGCCAAGCACAGGGATCACCTCCTGCAAGTTGACATCCGCCACAATCCCCTCATACTGTGCCGATCCGCAACTTCTCATCAGCCGGGGTTGCGTCCAGGAGCAGGAGTGTCTAGCTAGTGTTTAGGCATCGAGTGTCGTAGCATGTGCCGGTGCCAAAGGATGGACCGGACGGCGGAGAATAGCGTCATCACTCCCATCGTAAAGCAGACGGCACCACCGATCAGGATTGCAGGCGCGCTCGCGGACTTGTTTGAGGTTCCTTCGTACAACATGTAAAGTCCGACAACCACAAGAGCCGCAGATAAGATCGTCTCAAAAAACGTGGATATTCTTTTCATGCGACAGCCCCAGCTACGATTGCAGCTAATAACATCTTGTGTCTAATCTAGGACAGTACATCAAAGCAGATTGTAGAATATTGTCAATACCACAATATACGTACGCGATACCCGTTATGCGATTCACCGTACGCGCCCATGCCGTGCGTTGTCCTTGCTCGAACACGCCGCCCCAGGAATAAACAACCAGAGGTCGGCGTAACGTGAAGGGCGATGCGGATGTGATTGCTCAATCGCTCGTTTTCTACTGGCCCATTTAGGCGCATCTCTGTCAAAGCATTCATCCACACGTCGTACCTTTTCGCGTGATCTCAGATGGCCACGTTCTGGGTGGTCGGCCAATCGGCAACTACGCCCGCGTTTTGAGGTCTCTCCTCTGACGTCGGCTGCAAATTCGACTCCTCCAAGAAGTCCTTGGCAACGCCCATAAGATTGATCCGTTCTCTGCCGGTATTCGAATGAGCCGCTCTCGTAGGGCCCGACCAATCCATCTGAGAAACGTTTGCTTGTTGCCCCTGACCAGAACTGGTGAGCATCCGAGCCCTAGCAACGGCGTAATCGCCTTTCGTTGGTTCAGTTCGCGCATAAACCATGGGGCCCACGAAGTCGTACGGCGGGTTCAAGTAGATCAAGGAGAACGATTCCACGGGGCACTGCACGTCAAAGCAGTCCCCGTGGATCACCTCGATTCCACTAATGCGCGCCAGTTCGGCCCGCCCAGTGTCCAGTTCAACGCCGCACCGCTGAACGTTTTTGTCAGAGGCGATTTCAGCGAACGCAGCACCATCCCCGACGCAAGGATCGAACGCGCAGCATTGTTTGTCCGGGAATACCAAAAACCGCCGGATCCGCTCCGCCTCTCGTAGCGGAAGAGGATAAAAGCCTAGACGTTCTCGTCCGGAAAGACGCATGGCAGCCTCTATCGTGTCGAATTTAGTTGAGAGCGTGGCCTCAGGTGAGGTGAGGTCAAATGATAGAACCCATGTGTCGGAAATGGCTCAAGCTGCGAAGGTCTTGCCGGTCTGGCTGGCTCCTCCGGAACCGCACGAATCGCAGTGGCTAAATAGGGTTCTGACCGTATTGTCCAAGCTTGCGGTAGATCGTGGTCTTGCCAATCCCCAGCCTAGGTTCTGGCTTAACTACATGAATCCAGTAACCGCGTGGAACCGATTGCTTAGTTTCGAAGAAACAACTCTTAGCCAACTCTTAGCTCGGCGGACAGTCTTAGACGGACCGCCAAGGAACCTCTCGTGATGCGAGTTCATTGATACTTTTCAGTGAACCGCCGCCCTTGGCTTTAGCCGTGGGTTCCGGCTACGAAACGTCTTAGTGTCGTCAGGCTAGTTGGTGGTTTGCAATCATCAGTGCGAGCGTGACACTGTGAGAACAGCAAAAAAGAACCTAAAGTCTGGCCGCTGATCAAGATACAAGTTGAGCTTGTGACACTCATGTGCGCGAGAGGTTGAAACCCTCGACTGTCACCAAATTGTCACTAAAACTGGCGCAAAATGGGCTAAAACGGAGCAAATCCAGAAAACAGAAACTGTCGCTATCTTGCAGCTGGCAAAGGGGTTTAGTTGAATTTTCAACTAGATAGCGAATCAGCGATTTAATTTTTCAAGACCGCCGGTTTCAACCACTCACCCACTCCTCCATTTTTAATTCTAACGTATTCTGTGAGTTAGCGGCTAGCAGGGCGCGAATGTTGGCAACAGCCTTTGCGGTTGCGCTGCAGGGGGAAAGAGAAGCCCGGCCAACGCTGCGCTATCCCACAGATGAGGGTAGCGAGCGATTAGAGCCGGAACTGGCGGTATACGGTGCTGGCTTTGTGGCTTGCCTGTGTTCCGTCCGCGACGTTCAAGCGCGGAGCAAAGCTATTTGCCAGGGGCAACACTTGAATCTGCTATCGCTGGAAGCCCGGCCGAGTTCTGCGGGTGCGGTTGGGAGAATCTGTGCCAGACAACACGCAACGCGGCGACAAGCGGCACGGAAAGATAAATTCCCACGATTCCGCCGACCGCTCCTCCAACCATAACGGTGAAGATGGCCAGCAGCGGATGAATCTCCAATTCGTGGCCCATAACGCGCGGGGCAATCAAATAATCCATAACCATGCGCCACAGGCCGAGCAGCGCAGCCATCCAAATCCAGTGGGAGTGTGCCACCAGCCCAACGGTAATGATGGTAATTAGCGCAGTGATCCAGCCTGCCACAGGAATAAATTCCAGGACTCCGGCCATGAGGCCCAGAGCCAGCACCCGCGGGTAGCCCAGGAAGAGCATCGCAACCGAACAAAAGAGAAGAGAAAGCACGGCCAGGATGACCTTGGCGCGAATGTAATGGCGCAGCATATCGTTTAAATCCGCGGCCAAAGCGCGCACGGTGTCGTGCGTCTCCCTAGTGGAAACCATGTGGATAACATCGTTCGCGAGTCTTTCGCCGTCGCTCAGGAAAAACAGGCTAAGGATGGGAATCAACAAGATTCCGCCAAACGCCACCGAAAGGAATTGCCTTACGGACTCGACTAGAGTTCGGATATTTTCCCTGCGTTGCTGGAGAAGCGATTTTGCACGAAGCGATTGAGCTTCATCCCAGCCGTTCCTGTGACCCATAGTGACTGCGATATCGCCCGAATAGATGTCTTCCATCACCGCCGGGGATTCCCTTATGAGCCGTCCAAGCCGAGGAATGAATTGCGGAGCGAGACCATGAACAGTAAGGACGATGAGGATCAGGAGCGCCAAGTAGGCCTCCGCGACGTGCGGCCCCCGGAGGTTTCTAAGAAAGAGGGAGTGGCGCTGGAGAAATCTCACGATGGGATCAATCAAGTAGGCGAACAGGATCGAAAAAGCAAAGATGATGATGACTGTGCGAGCGATATAGATAATGGCCAGCATCACTGCGAATAACAGGGCGGTCAGGAGGACGTTGACGGTGCGGCGATCGGGGAAATCCATACTGGTCACAGGGCGATAAACGTTATTCGTCTGGGGATTCCAGCTTCTGCTTAATGGAAGCAAGGGCTTTTTCCAAGGAGGAACGAGTCTTATCTACCGCGACTTTGCGTACAATGCCGCCTTTCAATCCGGTGAGTCCGGCTTGTTGCGAACCCTTCAAGGTAATGAGGTAGAAGGCGTCATGATCGGAGCGCTGCGTGTCTTTGACGCAGATGCTCAGGTCCAGCGCCGTTTCGAAGTAGTGGCTGGCATAAAGCTGCTTCACAGCAACTGCATACGCTGGTTCCGCAGGAGACTTGCCTTGATAGACGATCGCTTGAACCATGCGAAGCGTGGGCTTGAGTCCAAAATTGACTTTTTCCCAATAAAACTGGGATCGGATGGAGGTGGAGTCCGCTTGGGGATAATTGAGCAAGTATTGGTGCAATTCCGGCAAGTAGACGGGAAGAGCCTTGGAGCGGCTTAGCAAGGACACAAAGGTCTCGGCTACCGCCGCGGGATGATTCTTGTCTCGATAGGTCCCCAGGGCAGCGCTGCCACCTTGCTGGTAGTTCAGAAGGGCCTGCAGAGCCATCTTCTGCGCCAGATGGTTTGCTTGATCGGCTGCGTCGGGCGCAGACCAATTTACAGAGCGCTGGAATTCTTCCATCGCCTCGCTCGGCAATTGCACTTCGCAGTGGCCAGCCTTGCAATTTCTTAACTGCTTGAAATCTTCCTCGTCGAGAGTGAAACCCTCAAGATCTGCGAGTTGGGGCGGATCGCTGAACTTGCGAACCGCGAGATAGCTGGGAAGCTTGCGCAGAGCGTCGAGGTCCGATGCGAACTTGAGGTAACGCTCGGGAGTGGAGTTTATGCGCACGGAGCCGAAAACAAAGACCTGATCCGCGGTCGGGGAATCCAGGACCTTGGCGAGAGCTTTTCCTTCGCGGATTTCCCTGATCTGATCATCATGCAAGCCAACGAAGTCGCGAAAGAACTTGTCTGGCTCGGCGGAATTGTCCGTCGTGTAGATTTCCGCTTGACTAAGAGGAAGGAGAAGCAGGGCGAGTACAATCACGCTCGAAACTCTTCTGCGCATAGAGGATCCTTTGCTACTGGTGCAAAGGGAGAAAGTACCGCTTCGTTGCCATTCCAATCAAGTCTCGGGTAATGGCTTGGGAGTATTGCCAGCTTTTTCATGCGAGGGTGGAGCGTCGAGCGATTCAATCCCAAAGGCGTGGCCGCAACCCTGGGCCGGAAACCACGGCGTTGCTTGAGGCCTCGAGTATCTATGTTTTGGCCAGGCGCTCGCTGTTTGGTTTGGATCCGCTCAGCGCGAAAAACAGGATGTAGAGGTAGCAAATCACGGGCAAAAAGAAGGCGTGATGAATTCCGATCTTGTCTGCGATCCAGCCTTGTGCCAGCGGAATAATGGCTCCGCCGACGATGGCCATGATCAAGAGTCCGGAGCCCTCGCCAGTGAGAGGGCCGAGCTCGGCCACACCCAGGGTGAAAATACTCGGGAACATGATGGAGTTGAAGAAACCAACGAAGATGATGCTCCACATGGCGAAGTGTCCTGTGGCCAGCATCGAAATTGCAACCAGGGCCGCGGCGCAAATGGCGCAAATCCCGAGCAACTGCCCGGTTTTGACTTTTTGCAGCAGACCGGAACCGATGAAACGCCCGACCATCGCGCCACCCCAGTAGAAGGCGACAAAACTTGCCGCAACCCGTTCTGTCAATCCGCCAATCTCGGGCTGGGTGAAATAGTTCACCAGGAAGCTTCCGATGGAGACTTCGGCTCCTACATAGACGAAGATGGCGATGGCCCCAAAGACGAGGTTCGGATGGTTCCAGATGGAGTCGTCCACTTTTTCGCCGACTTTGTGCTGGGCATGTTCGATTGTAGGCAATTTGAAACTGGCGATGGCAATGGCGAGTACGACCAAGGCAATGCCGAGGCCGACGTACGGAGTCTTGACGGTAGCCGCTTCGTGCAAGCGATAGGCTTGCAAGGCGTCCGGCGCCATGGCGCGGATCTCGTCCATGGCTTTGGGTGCTGCGCTCAGAATCAGCACTCCGCCGAAGAACGGAGCTAGAAAAGTGCCCAGAGAGTTGAACGCCTGCGTCAGATTCAGGCGGCTGGAAGCGGTTTCGGGCTTGCCCAGCACCGTCACGTAAGGATTCGCAGCTACTTGCAAGCAGGTGATGCCAGCGGCTAAGACAATCAGCGCGCCGAGGAACAGCGGGTACGACGGGACGCTTGCCGCCGGAACGAACAGGAAGGCGCCCAAGCCCATCATGAGCAAGCCGAGCACCATGGAGCGCTGATAACCAATCCAGACGATAATCTTGGCGGAAGGTATGGAGAAAATGAAATACGCTCCAAAGAAGGCGAACTGAATCAGCATCACGCGCGCGTAGCTCAGGTCGAAAATGGATTTGAGGTGGGGGACGAGAATATCGTTCAGGCAGGTCAGAAAGCCCCACATAAAGAACAAGCTGGTCACAATCATCAGCGGGCCGGCATAGCTGCCTGAGCTTTCACTCGTTACCGTAGAACTCTTAACGGGTACATTTACCATCGAAGAGCACGTCCATTCTTTATTGAGATTCTACAACTCCGCATTCATCAAGATTCCGCAAATGCCCAGTCGGGCCGCGCAGGATAATGCCACAAACGGCCCGAATACAAAACTTGATGCGAGTTCAGAACATCCACAGGAAAGACATGTCCGCCGATCGCAAGAATTTGTCGTTCGGCGAGCTGCAGCGCATTTTTATTAATATTGCTGCAATCAGTCAAAAGAGAATACCCCTTTGTTTTCCAGCAAGATAGAGCAAAGCGCTGTATTCGTATCGCGTATAGCAATATTCGAGCGATTGTGTTTTTATGGGGACCATTGACACGGTTTCTGCCTCACCGTAGCATCGCCATCACTGGCCGCAAACCCCGCAATCGAGCGCGCCGGAAGAGAGGCCCCTCATGAGCCTGCGTGATTTCATCGCCAAACAGTGGATTGACGTTATCGAATGGGTCGAGCCGGAAGACGGCATCCTTGCGTATCAGTACCCCATGCAGGATCGCGAGATCCAGAACGGCGGGCAGCTGACGGTCCGGGCATCGCAATTCGCGGTGTTTGTGAATGAGGGAAAACTGGCCGACGCTTTCGGGCCAGGACTCTACACGCTGACCACGCAGACGTTGCCTATCCTTACGTACCTCAAAAACTGGGATAAGGCGTTCAAGTCGCCGTTCAAGTCCGACGTATATTTCTTTTCGGCGCGGACGCAGACGGATCAGCATTGGGGCACGCAAAACCCGATCTCGATTCGCGATAAGGAATTCGGGGCGGTGCGGCTCCGCGGGTTTGGGATTTACTCGTATCACTTGAGCGATGCGAAGACGTTTTACACCAAGATCAGCGGCACGCGCGACATTTACCGGGTCGCGGACCTGGAAGGCCAGCTGCGCAACACCATCATCGCCAAAATGACCGATACGTTTGCGGCCAGCCAGGTGCCCTTCCTCGATATGGCCGCCAACCAAGGAGCGCTCGCAGAGAAAATCAGCGATCAGGTGAAGCCTGCCTTCACGGACTACGGGCTCACTCTTGACAGTTTCGTCGTTGAAAACCTGTCGCTTCCCGACGAGTTGCAGAAAGTGCTCGATCAGCGCATCAGCATGAACGTGCTCGGTGACATGGGTAAATTCACGCAATACCAGGTGGCGCACGCGATTCCCATCGCTGCCGCCAATGAAGGCGGAGGCGCGGTGGGTATCGGTGCGGGGCTTGGTGCTGGCGTAGCCATGGGCCAGGCCATGATGGATGCAGTGAAAAAATCGACTTCCACGCCTTCTGGCGGGGCCGCGCCTGCGGCGGCGGGCACTCTCGCCGCTGAGACGAAATTCTGCAGCGAATGCGGGAAGCCCATCGCGCGAAGCGCCAAATTCTGCCCGGAATGCGGGAAACCGCAGGCGTAGTGCCGCCGCGCGCCATGAGCGGAATCGAGTGGGTTGTCGAAGCCTTTGGTTGCTCGCCGCAGTCGTTGCGAGATCCCGTCGTTTTGGACAAGCTCTTCCGCAGAATGATCGGCGAGATGAAGCTTCGGCCGGTGGGCGAGACGCAGTGGCATCAGTTTCCCGGAACCGGCGGGATCACCGGACTTTGCCTGCTCGCGGAATCGCACCTCGCGTGCCACACCTTTCCGGAGCACGGTTCGCTCTGCCTCAATTTGTTCTGCTGCGTTGCGCGCGCGGAATGGGATTTTGAAACGGTGCTGCGCGATCTCTTTGGTGCGGATTCGGTGACGGTCCGCCGGTTGCAGCGTCCTTACGAACTAAAACTGAAGCAGGTCGCCAGTGACTGACGGGAAGGTTTTTCCAGCGATCCCGGTGAGCCCTTCGCGATGACGCAGCCTGCTGCCAATTGTCCCAACTGCGGAGCCAAGATCGTTTTTCGCTGGTCCAGCAGCGTTCAGACCGTCTGCGAATTTTGCAAGAGCATTCTCGTGCGCACGGATGTGGATCTGCAAAAGGTCGGTCAGGTCGCCGATCTACCGCCGGATAGTTCTCCCATTCAGATCAATACCGAGGGCGTTTATCGCAACAAAGCGTTCGTGGTAGTGGGCCGCATCCTTTACGAGTACGATCAGGGCGGCTGGAACGAGTGGCACGTGATGATGAACGACGGCGCGAGCGCGTGGCTCTCCGATGCGCAGAATGAATACGCGGTGTCGTGGTCTTCGAAAGCGGCAAGCCTACCCGCCGCGGCTCAGGTCCAGGTGGGGCAGCAATTCAACTGGGACAATCAGCGCTACACGGTGACGGTCATCACCCCGGCACACTACCGCGGGGTCGAAGGCGAATTGCCCTTTCAGTATTGGGGCAAGAACGATGTCACTTTTGTTGACCTGCGCACCGAGACCGGAAAATTTGCCACCCTTGATTACAGCGATTCCGAACCGGCACTGTATCTCGGCGAATTTGTCGAGTTCGAGGATTTGAAGCTGAAAAATCTGCGTAGTTTTGAGGGCTGGTGATGAGCGCTGGTACTCCGCCGCTTCCTGGACCGCCTAAGCCGCAGGTGAAGGCTCTCAATTGTCCGAAGTGTGGAGCGGCCATTACGCTGCGCTGCTTTGGCCAGGCGGAAACTGTGGTGTGCGGGAGTTGCCGTTGCATCCTGGACGCCAAGGATCCAAATCTGGCGATCCTTCAGCAATTCGAAATAAAAACGAGCGATGTAAAACCGTTCATTCCTCTTGGCACGCGCGGCAAGCTGCGTGGCACGGACTACGAAGTCATCGGTTTTCAGCGCCGGCACATTACGGTAGAGGGAATCACTTATTCCTGGCATGAGTATCTTCTGTTCAACCCATACAAGGGTTTTCGCTACCTCACCGAATACAACGGCCATTGGAATGACATCAGCATTTGCAAGCAGCTGCCCATGCTCGACAGCGGGTTTTCCACTGGCGGCGCCGCGAACTATCTCGGCGAGGTCTACAGGCATTTTCAGACTTCGGACGCGAATACGGACTTCGTCCTCGGGGAGTTCCCTTGGCAAGTTCGCGTGGGCGAACACGCCGTGGTCACCGACTACGTACATCCGCCTCGGGTGCTCTCCAGCGAAAAGCTGGACAAGGAAGTCACCTGGTCCATCGGCGAATACATGTATGGCCGGGAGATTTGGGATTCGTTCAAGCTTCCCGGCAGCCCGCCCGAAGCCATCGGTGTTTACGAAAACCAGCCTTCGCCAGTCACGACAAATGTCACCAGCGTTTGGCTGGCGTTCGCGGCGTTCGCCATATTTTTACTGGCACTGATGGCGGGATTCGATCTGCGCGCCAAGAAGGAGCCAGTTCTTCACGAGACGTATACTTACAATCGCGCCGACGCCAAGAACGAGCCATCGTTTGTTTCCGATGTCTTCGAATTGAGCGGACGCACTTCGAACGTCGAGGTAAAGACGTACGCTCCTGTGAGCAACCATTGGATCTATCTCAATTACGCGCTCATCAATCAGGACACCGGGCAAGCCTGGGATTTCGGGCGCGAGGTCAGCTATTACTACGGCTATGACAGCGACGGTTCTTGGACCGAGGGGAAGCAGAACGATTCGGTGGTGATTCCCAGTGTTCCTCCCGGTCACTATTATCTGCGGATTGAGCCGGAGGCCGATCCATCGCTACCCAACATTTCTTACACTGTCGACGTGATTCATGACGTGCCAGTCTTTGGAATCTACGCGATTGCGTTTGTAGCGTTGCTTGTGCCTGCGCTCTTGATTTCCTTGCGCGCGTACACATTCGAGCGCTCGCGCTGGTCAGAGAGCGACCATCCGCCCGTACAGCTTTCTGCGATGACAGGCAGTTCGGAGGACGACAGCTAATGTTTCGAAAACTTTATCTTCTGTTTGGATTCCTTACGCTGGGCACCGCCGCATTCGGCCAGTACCGCGGCTGGAGCCTCGACAGCGTGAATGAACTCAAGAACGTACCCAAGTCGGTCCGCGATAACCCGGGCTCGTACCGTTCGGTTTACAGCGGATATCACCATTACACCGGAGGAAAATAAGATGAACCTCGTTCCCCTCGGCAACATTATTAGCGCGCTGGTCTTCGCGTTTATCGGGATACTGATTTTTGTGATCGCGTTCATCGTGATGGACAAGCTCACACCGTACCATCTGTGGAAAGAGATTGTGCAGGAACACAACATGGCGCTCGCCATTCTTGTGGGCGCTATGTCTCTCGGCATTTGCATTATCATTGCTGCCGCGATTCACTAGCACATGGGCGTCCTGCTGTTTATTTCGGTGCTGCTGGTGGCGGCCTGCGGGCTTATCTATGAGCTCGTGGCGGGCACGCTGGCGAGCTATCTTGTCGGCGACAGCGTCTTTCAGTTTTCCACCATCATTGGCACGTATCTTTTCGCGATGGGGATTGGCAGCGCACTGTCGCGCTACATCCATCGGGGCCTTGCGTATCGCTTCGTGTGGATTGAGCTTCTTCTCGGAGTTATCGGCGGCTTTTCTTCGGCGATGCTCATGCTCGCGTTTGCGTTTACGCAGGGATTCGAACTGATCCTGTACGCGCTGGTCATCGTGATGGGCGTTCTGGTCGGCCTTGAGATTCCCTTGCTGATGCGCATCCTTCGAGACCGCTATCAGTTCCGCGATGTCATCGCGCACGTTCTGACGTTTGATTACCTCGGCGCGCTCGGTGCTTCGCTGCTATTTCCCATTTTGCTCGTTCCACGGCTAGGTCTTGTGCGTTCGGCTATGCTCTTCGGGCTGATCAATGCTGGCGTGGCTCTCTGGAGCACGTTTCTTTTCGCCAATCAGCTTCCGGGCGCTCGCGGATTACGCGTTGCGTGCCTCGTCGTCCTCTGTGGATTGGGAGTCGGGATTGCCGAAGCCAGGCACATCACCGCCACGGCCGAAGACAATATCTACGCCGATGACATCATCTTCGCCCGCGATTCCCGTTACCAACATCTGGTGCTCACGCGCTTCAAGGATGACCTGCGCCTATTTCTGAATAGCCACCTGCAATTCAGTTCCCGCGACGAGTACCGTTACCACGAAGCACTGGTGCATCCGGGACTCGCGGCCACGCCAGCTCCGCGCCGCGTTCTGATTCTTGGCGGCGGTGACGGCCTCGCCGTGCGCGAAGTCCTTAAGTATCCGCAAGTCGAAAGCGTCACCCTTGTTGATCTCGATCCGGAGATGACCAGGCTTTTTTCGTCACATCCCATGCTGACCAAGCTCAACGACAAGTCGCTGCTGTCTCCGCGGGTGCATGTAATCAACGCGGATGCGTTTCCCTGGGTGGATTCGAATACGGACAGTTTTGATTTCATCGTGATCGATTTCCCCGATCCCACGAACTATTCCCTGGGCAAGCTCTACACGACCGCGTTTTACCGCGCCGTCTCGCGGCACCTGAGCGCGCAAGGATTTATGGTGGTGCAAAGCACTTCGCCAATGTTCGCGCGCGATTCTTTCTGGTGCATTGCGCAGACGCTGAAGCAGGCGGGGCTGCAAACATATCCTTATCATGTGTACGTCCCGTCGTTCGGCGAGTGGGGCTTTGTTCTCGCGGGCACGCACGAATACATTTACCCGACTTCGTTCCCATCTGGATTGCGTTTCGTCAATGTGGAAGGACTGGCCGCGCTCTTCCAGTTTCCGCCGGACATGGCGCCGCTGGCCATGCCGCCCAACCAGCTGAACAGCCAGGTGCTTGTCCGCACGTACGAAAACGATTGGAAGGACATCAGTCATTGAAGCTTGGCCGCCGCAAATTCATCGGCGTGGGCAGCGCGGCGCTTGTCGGTTTATCCCTCAAGAGTGAAAAGAAGATGGAAGGATCGTTCGTCAACGATTCTCCTCAGATGGGCCATCTTTTGCGCGATCGCGCAGGGTTTCTGGCCGCTAAGCACGTCGAGAAAGTTCCCGTCGTGATTGTTGGTGGAGGAATCGCAGGTCTCAGCGCGGCCTGGCGGCTTCGCAAGCGCGGCTTTACTGATTTCGTTCTTCTGGAAATGAACGCGCAGCCGGGGGGCAACGCGCGTTGGGGAGAGAATGAAATCACCGCCTATCCCTGGGCGGCGCATTACGTGCCCGTTCCTGGACCAAAGGCCGTCTACGTTCGCGAGCTCTTCGAAGACCTTGGCGTTTTGAAGAATAGCCAGTGGGAGGAACGCTATCTCGCGTTCTCGCCGCAGGAGCGCTTATTTCTTTACGGGCGCTGGCAGGAGGGCATCGAACCCGCCGTTGGCCTCACACAAAAAGATCGCGCCCAATTTCAGCGTCTGGAGGATCTCTTCACTGAGTTTCGAAAGAGCGGCGCGTTCACCATACCTCTCGAACTGGGAATCTCCGCAAAATACCAGGATCTCGATCGCCTCTCGTTTTCCGATTGGCTCCGCCAGCAAGGCTTTGATTCGCGCCTCTTACATTGGTACATGAATTACGCCTGCCGGGACGATTATGGTGCGCTCTCCAGCGATACGTCCGCATGGGCCGGCATCCATTATTTTTCTTCGCGCGAGGTCGAGGAAAAAGGCCCGTTCACCTGGCCGGAAGGCAACGGCTGGATCACTCGCCGGCTCCTTGAACGGGTGGGAGAAAATATTCGCACCAGCCAAATGGTGCACCGCATTGCGCAGACGCATCGCGGCGTGAGCGTTTTTGCAGGTGAGACGGAATTTCAGGCTGAATTTGTTATCTTCGCGGCGCCGACATTCTTGGCTCCATACCTTTTGGAGAATTTTTCCCGACTACACGATTTTGTTTACTCGCCTTGGCTTACTGCCAACTTGACGCTCGACCGCTACCCTGATTCTCGCAGCGCAGATCCTTCCTGGGACACTGTTTTTCTCGACTCGCCAACTCTCGGCTATGTGGATGCCATGCATCAGAGCGTGCGCACGCACATAGACCGCACGGTCTGGACCTTTTATTGGGCCTTGGTGGAAGGTGCTCCGGCGCAGAACCGCCAACTTCTTCTAGAAAAAGACTGGGTCTACTGGAAAGAGGCAATTCTTCGCGATCTTGAGCGCGTGCACTCTGACATTCGCCAGTGCGTCTCCCGGATTGACATCATGCGCATGGGCCACGCCATGATTCGCCCGACCGTGGGTTCGATCTTTTCCGAAGAGCGCCGGCATTTGGCACGATTCAACGACCGAATTCTCTTCGCGAATTCCGACCTCAGCGGCATCTCCATCTTCGAGGAAGCCCAGTATCACGGTGTTGAGGCCGCTCAAAAAGTGCTGCTGAAGCTGCACGGACGCCCCTGAGCCGAAGGCTCGCTCTCATTCGCATCCATTTTGACCGTAACTTTTCCTCGGCATGTGACTCCCACTATTACGGGGTAGAAACGGTCGATTTGGCCCTGCATGGAAGCAGTGGGCCCGTGGCGAAGTTCCAGCATCCAATTAGAAGGAATGCACGTAAAATAAGGTTGGAGCGGGAAGCCCCCGGTAGATCGAGAGGTTTGAATGTTGATTCGCAAGGCTCCGGATTTGACGTACGCCGATGTCACGCCCAAGTCCGTATATCTAAATCGCAGAAAATTCCTACGCGACATGGGCATCGTGGGCGCGGCGGCTTTCGCCGGCAAAGGCCTCTTTGATTTAGCGTTGACGCCGCAAGTGGCTTTCGCCGGAACCAAATTTACCGGGCTCGTCAAGAGCCCCTTCAGCACCACGGAGAAGCAAAACACGTTCGAAGACGTGACCCACTACAACAATTTCTACGAATTCGGCACCAACAAGGGCGATCCTGCCAAGAACGCCACCAAGTTCAACACCTCGAATTGGAAGGTGTCTGTCGAAGGCGAAGTCAAGACTCCGCGCAAGTTCACCATGGACGATATTTTGAAGATTGCGCCGCTCGAAGAGCGCATCTACCGCCATCGCTGCGTCGAGGCATGGTCTATCGTGGTGCCCTGGATTGGCTTTTCGTTCAGCAATCTCGCGAAGCTCGTCGAGCCCACCGCCAAAGCACAGTACGTGGCGTTCGAAAGCTATTTCGATCCATCGCAAATGCCGGAAGCAAAGTATGCCGGCATTGATTTTCCTTATGTTGAAGGATTGCGGCTAGACGAAGCCATGAATCCGCTCGCGCTTCTTTGTGTAGGGATGTACGGCGAAACGCTAGCCAATCAGGACGGCGCTCCCGTGCGCATGATCTTGCCGTGGAAGTATGGATTTAAGAGCACGAAATCGCTCGTCAAAATCAAATTCCAGTCCAAGATGCCGCCGACGACCTGGAACCGCCTCGCGTCCAATGAATACGGTTTCTACGCCAACGTAAATCCCAACGTGGACCATCCGCGCTGGAGCCAGGCGAAGGAACGCCGCCTCGGCGAAATCTTCAAGCGCCCCACGTTGATGTTCAACGGCTACAGCGATCAGGTCGCCGCCATGTACAACGGTATGGACCTGAAGAAAAACTATTAGGACGGTATCCCGGCGTGCGCGCAATTCTTATCAGCAGATGGACCAAAGTCGCGCTTTTTTTGATTTGCCTGATACCGTTCGGCATTCTCGTTTGGCGCAGCCTCAAAGGTGAGCTCGGGGCGAATCCCGTTGAGTTTTTGCAGCACGCCACGGGCGATTGGACATTGCGCTTTCTGATCTTCACTCTTTGCATCACGCCATTCCGCAAATTGTTCAAGCTCCCGGACCTTATTCGCTTCCGCCGCATGCTTGGTCTCTTCGCCTTTTTCTACGTCTGCTTGCACTTCCTCACCTATCTTGGCCCAGACCAGTCGTTCGATCTCTCCGCGATGTGGAAAGACGTCGCCAAGCGGCCGTTCATCACCGTGGGCTTTCTCGGCTTTGTACTGCTGATTCCGTTGGCGATTACGTCCACGGCGGGTTGGATTCGCAGGTTGGGCGGCAAGCGCTGGCAAATGCTGCATCGCGCCATCTACGTTAGCGCGTTGGCCGGCGTGATTCACTACTATTGGCTAGTGAAGTCGGACGTTCGCAAGCCGCTCTTTTACGGCGCGCTCGTGGGAATTTTGTTGCTCTGGCGGGTGGGAGATTGGTTGGTGAAGCGAGGCAAGCAAGCGCCAGTTACAGCTGGCAGCCAGAGCGTTTCCGTGAATCCTACCTAAATTGAACGCAGTGAGGCGCTTCGCTTAGTTGACGGAAGAGGCGCCGTTGTCCGCGGCAGGCTTCTCATCCAATTCCAGGCCCCAGAAGTGCGGCGCAGGCGTCAGAAATTCAATCCCCACTCGCTGGCCTTTTTCGATTGGATCGCCCAGATAAACAATCCGGCATTCTTGCTCTTCCTGCGTCTCCGGGTTGGTGAGCACCAGCATTTCGCCGTTGTCCACCTCATGCTTGAGCATAAGCAGGCCGCCGTGGGCATTAACGACCACGGTTTCGCAGAACTCGCGGAACTTCTTTCCGTTGTGCCCGCGCCCCTGCGCTTGCACCCGGACCCGGTGGAATACGCGGCCGCTGCGGCGCGGCGTTGCTAGCGTGGTTTCGCTCATAGCCCATGTTCGAACGCCCCCGCGACAGCGTCAATCTGTCCCTCCGGACAGGTGTTCCCGATTCGCAACCTTTTTCCCCGGAAGGAACATGCAAAGTGCAACCAAAGGATTGCTTTCGCGGGCGCACGCGGTTAATATGCAACCTAGAGGTTGCATAAAATGAGTGACCGAATTGAGAAGCGCATCGAACTTAAAGCGCCGGTTTCGCGCGTCTGGCGCGCGCTGACGGATTACCGTGAATTTGGCGAATGGTTTCGCGTGAAGCTGGATGGCCCGTTTGTAGTGGGCCAGCTCTCGCGGGGCCAGATTACCTACCCCGGTTACGAGCACATCAAGTGGCAGGCCATCGTGCAGAAAATGGAGCCTGAAGGGCTCTTTTCCTTCACCTGGCACCACTCGTTTGATCCCAATGCTGACATCTACAAAGAACCAACGACCCTTGTGGAGTTCCGGCTGGAGAAGACCGATGCAGGGACACTGTTAACTCTCACGGAATCGGGCTTTGAAAACCTCCCAGAAAAACTTCGTCTTGAAGCCTTCCCCAGAAATGACGGTGGCTGGACCGAGCAGATGAAGAACATCGAGCGCCATGTCGCAAAAACATCGTAGCGCCCGGCCCGTCGATCGGCACTCTCGCGCACCCGTGTTTGCTGCGCTGGGCGACGACACGCGGCTGGCGCTGGTGGCGAAGCTTTGCGGCAGGCGACCGTATTCGATCTCTCAGCTGACGCGGGGTTCGAAGCTGACCCGGCAGGCGATCACCAAGCATCTTCGCGTACTGGAGAGTGCTGGAATTGTGCACAGTGCCCGCGCGGGTCGCGAGAGCCGATTCGAATTCGATCCTCAGCCGATCGCGGGAATCAAAGAGTACCTCGATTTCGTTTCCGAGCAGTGGGATCAGGCACTGTCCAGGCTGAAGTCCTTCGTCGAAAACTGAGGGTGCGGAGGCCATCCTCCCAACGAATCCATCGCTCTCGTGCTCGGTCTGGTTATTTTAACAACCACCTTCTCGTTTGCTTGTGCTCTGCGACAAGGCAGTCATAGAATATAGACTAGCGGCCACGGGTCATCCGCAGCTCCACCATCATTCCGGTGCCGCAACATTCGCTACAAGTTTTGCGTATACATACTCGAAAGGACTGCAAGCTCCTGAGGGCTTCCTATGAACCTTGCTGAATTTATAGAAGGTCGCCGCGACCAGCATCTGGCGGAACTGTGCGAGTTTTTGCGGATTCCCAGCGTCAGCGCCAAGAGCGAGCACAAGCCGGATATCGAGCGCGCGTCACGGTGGGTGGCGGACCATCTTCGTGCCGCGGGATTCAAGACCGTTGAAATCGTTCCTACCAATCTTCACCCGCTGGTCTACGCGGAATCCCTCGAAGCTCCCGGGAAGCCCACGATTCTTTTTTATGGGCACTATGACGTGCAGCCTGCCGAGCCGCTCGATCTCTGGACTTCCCCTGCGTTCGAACCGACTGTGCGAAACGGCAATCTTTTCGGCCGCGGAACCGCCGACGACAAAGGGCAGGTCCATATCCACTTGAAGGCGCTGGAATCCTTGCGACAGGTGAACGGCAAGTTTCCCATTAACGTGAAAGTGTTGATCGAGGGAGAAGAGGAAGTCGGCAGCGTCAGCCTTTGGGACTACGTCCAAAAGAATAAGGAAAAATTGAAAGCTGACGCGCTCGTTGTTTCGGATACAGCCATGCTCGGGAAGGGTGTTCCGTCAATCACCTATGGCTTGCGCGGCTTGAACTATTACCAAATCGAGCTGACTGGCCCGGCCCGCGACCTGCATTCCGGCGTGTATGGCGGAGCGGTGCCGAATCCTCTCACGATTTTGACGGAACTTTTCGCTAAGCTGCACGACAAGAATTACCGCGCGGTTGTGCCAGGCTTTTACGACCAGGTCGCCAAGGTTTCGAAAGCCGAGCGGAAAGCATTGAACGCCCTGCCTTGGAAGAGAAAAGAGTTTGAGAAAGCCGTTGGCGCACCCGTTTATTTTGGGGAGGCTGGATTTACCACCATCGAGCGCATTGCGATCCGGCCGACGTTCGAATTGAACGGCATTTGGGGCGGCTACATTGGAGAAGGCGCGAAGACCGTGATTCCGTCAAAGGCATTCGCCAAATTCTCGACGCGGCTTGTCCCCAATCAGGAGCCGCACAAGATCGCCAAGCTGGTCGAAAAGCACATTCGAAAGCTGCTGCCGAAAGCAGTTCATTGCAAGTTCGAAGTTTTGAGCACTGGCAAACCCTGGGTGGCTCCGTATCACGCGCCGATTTTCAAGAAAGCGCAGTCGGCTCTGGAAAAGGGATTCGGCAAGAAGGCTGTGTTTATTCGCGAGGGCGGCTCGATTCCGTTTGTCACACAGATGCATGACACATTCAAAGTGCCGTGTGTGCTGATCGGCTTCGGGCTGCCGGACGAAAACGCTCACGCCCCTGACGAGCACATCGCGCTGGAAAACTACTTCGGCGGCATCAAGGCCATCGCTCACTTCTATGCAGATCTGGCAGCTCTCTAGCCGAATTCTTTTCTGTGAGATACAACTAGATCGAATGTTTCGGACGGGTGAACAGCGGTTGGCGGGCCGAAAGTTGCTCTAAATCGTCGCCAATCGTTGACGGCGGCCGCTGGCGTATTCATTCAGTGCGGCGTTGGCGCTTGTGACGATGTCAAGCGCGTCGGCGACTGCGGACAAATCCTTGCCGCGCAAGACAAAATACATTTCATCCTCTCCCAAGCCTGTGTAGACGCGGTTGCCCATGCAGCCAAGGCTTAGTATCGCGCCATTTTGTAGCGAAGCCGGCAGCGCCATGCAAGTCGGCCGGCCGAGTGCAGGAGCGCCGCTGGCTACGCCCGCACGATTGGCTGCTTCATTCAGCAGCATCGCGGCGGACGGCTTACATGCGAACAGCACGGCGTCGGGCGCGACTGGCGCATCGCTCAGCGGCGCGTAAACGATCGCGGCTGGCGCTTTCGAAAGCCGGGGAATTTGCGGCACTTCTTCCGGCTTCACATATCCCAATTCGAACATCATTTTCAAAGTCTGCTCGGTTTCTTTTTCCCGCTCTGGCGAAAGCGCGATGTTGTGCGTGTACGCTCCCACGGCGCAGTTGAAATGATTTTCAGGCACGGTATAGAACACGCGGCCTTGCGCTGCCAGCCGCCAGAAGCTGCATCCGGACGGCTCCGTGCCCTCAAACTTCAGTATGCCTGCGGGCGCGGCGTCTAGAAAAGCGACCGCGACTGGTCGCTTTCCCAGTTTCACTTTGGCACTGATTCTTTGCTCGAGTTCTCTCCAGTTTTCTTCAGCGTGCATCATTGAAATGCCTCTTTCCCCGTCCTTTGGTGAGAGTAGCATAGTGATGGAACGCACACGAAAACAGGCCGAGCCCCTGTTGAGCCGCATTTTTAGCGGCGATTTCCACATATCTCAAAAAAAGTTGCATTTTTCCGGCCTTTTTTGCGATTTTTCCTTGCGTTATGCGTGGTCCTTGGCTATAGTCCTCTTCGGCCCGGGTTATTCCGCAGAAACATGGGGCAGTGGACTCGCGGCCTGCTTCGACTCGATCGGAGTGGAAAGACAAATTAGGAGGATAAGCAAACTAGATGGCCAAGCCATTGAGCAAGACGAAGATCGTATCGCATATGGCCGAGAAGGTCGGCTCACCGAAGAAAACCGCCGCTCTCTTCTTTGAAGAGCTTTTCAAGCTCGCAGTGAAAGAAGCAAAAGGCGCGGCAGGCAAGTTCGTCATCCCGGGAATCGGCCGCGTAGTGAAGGCGCACCGCAAGGCGCGCATGGGCCGCAACCCGCAGACCGGCGAAGCAATCAAGATCAAGGCGAAGACCGTGGTTCGCCTGCGCCCGTCGAAGGCGTTCAAGGACGCCGTTCTCAAGTAGGCCAGATTGAATTGAGTTTTAGCCCCCGGCGGCCTGAGGAATCAGGTCTTCGGGGGCTTTTCTCTTTTGTGAGGCCGTTAGAGCGTCTTGACGTAGGCGACGACGTCGCTAATCTGCGCCGGCTCGAGCACTTCCTTGAAAGGCGGCATCAGTGAATCGCCGTTTTCGATCCAGGTTCTTAAGGATTCGGTGGTCACTTTGTTGTTGTTGACGCTGAAGGTGCCGCGCTTGGAGAGGCCCTTCAATCCTGGGCCAATCTTTTTAACGTCGCTGTCCGCGTTGTGGCACAACGCGCATTTTTTCTCGAACACATCCTTGCCACGCGCTACGGCGGCAGCCGATGATTTCGATCCGCCGCTCGCTGCGGGTTTACTTGCCGGCGGATCCTGCGCCAGCACAGCTCCCGCAACAGCCAATGTTGCGATCCCAAGAATCAGATAGTTCCGCTTCACGACGCCCCCTCATCTTTGCGAATTGTGACCCGGCTTTGACGGGCCGACACCTTGTGTGTGCGCCGAACGGTTAAGTTCCACGCGAACGCCAGGCGGCCAATCTTGCGCCAAACCACACGCTTCCATTCTCCCCATTCGGCGCCTGCATTTCTACTCTAATACCCGGCACAAAGTACAGGTTCCTCTCGTGCACGTCCCGGACTTTCGTACTTTTGACCGACGCCAAACCATGTGCTAACTATGTCTCATGAGCATGGAGACCCTCACGCGGGCGTGGGAAGTGCTTCAGGACGCATATCAGGCACAGATGGAAGGCGACTACGATCGGGCCGTCGAGCTCTATCAGTCGTCGTTAGAACTCCACCCCACGGCCGAAGCGCATACCTTTCTGGGCTGGACCTACCACTTCCAGGGCCGCCTGGAAGATGCCATTGCCGAGTGCAAGAGGGCTATCGAGATCGATCCCGAATTCGGCAATCCCTACAACGACATCGGTGCCTATCTGATCGAGCAGAGCCGCTTTGATGAAGCGATTCCCTGGCTCGAACGCGCCACGGAAGCGCAGCGATATGAGCCGCGCCACTTTCCGCATTACAACCTGGGCCGCGCCTACCTCGGCAAGGAAATGTACGCCAACGCCATGCGCTGCTTCCAGGAAGCGCTGAACATCGAGCCGCGGTATTCTCTCGCACGGCAAGCGCTCGCCTCGCTGCGCCGCATGGTCAACTGAAAAGAGTAGTCGGTTTTCAGCGACCCGTTCTCAGCTCAGAAAAATTATCCTTCTTCTTGCAGGTCCATCGAATTCACGAAGGTGCCTGCTGCTCCGATGGTTTGACGATTCGATCGTAAATCAAAAGCAAGATTGCTGTTGCGAAACCGACACCACTGATGGTCCACCACGCGCGTTCGGGATGGCGCGCGACTTCGCCGAAGCGGTGCATCACGAGTCCACCAAACCAGCCGCCTATGAGCGAGCCGATTCCAATCGGCAGAAACGCAAACCCCATGTACGTGCCTTGCTGGCCGGGAGGCGCCAGACGCGATATGTAGGCGTAATAGGGCGGCTGCTGAATGATTTCGCCCAGAGCCAGCACGGCGATGGAAAAAATCGCACCCAGAACCGTTGGCCAGAATGACAGGATGAGCCAGGATGCGGCAGAAATGACAGTGCCCAGAATGACGGCGTGAAACGGGGGAATCTTGCGCGCCAGGTAGTTGACCACAAACGTCAGGCAGACAACGACCGCCGCGTCCGTGATCAAGATGAGCTCGACGTGGGCGTCGGCGTTCACGTAGCTATGGATGAATCCCGGCAGACTGGTGTATTGCTGCCAGAAGACGATCCAATATCCTGTGAATATGAGAAGAAAAATGAGAAACCGGGGCGGCCATAGCACTGCGCGAAAGTTACGAGCGACCTGTATAAGGCTTGGGGGTGGCACATCGCCCGGTTTGCGCGGATCGCGGAAGAAGAATAGAACGAAGAAAAACATTGCGAAGACGCTGAGCGCGGAAATGCGGAAGACCCGCTCCAGCCCGAAGTGCGTGTGCGCCCAATCCGCGACGAAGGGGCCGGCCGTGCCTCCGATATTCACCATGGTGTAGTAAATGGAATAGCCGATGGAGCGGACATTTTCCTTGGAAGCGCGTGCGGTAGTCCCGACGACGGAAGGTTTTACGAGGGCGATGCCCAGTGCGGGCAAAATCAGGATGCAACCTACGAATAAGCTGAGTGGAACCGCCGCGCGAACAGGTGCAAGCCAGGAAGCGCCAATGGAGCCAATCAGGAAGTAGGCGGCCGCCAGGATAAGGTAAGCCATCGAAAGCGCGCGGCGAAAGCCGAGTTTGTCCGCGATCGCGCCGCCGAAGATCGCCAGGAACCAGACCATGCCACCGAAGATGCCGGTGAGAGTGCCCGTCTGCTCCGTGGAAAAATTCAGTTTTTCCTGCAAATAAACGGCGAGAGAAGAGAACGCGCCGTAGTAGGAGAGGCGCTCGAAGATTTCGCTAACGTTGGCGACCCAAAAAGGGCGTTCAAATCCGTCGCGGATTTCCTGGAGCCTTTGGCCAAAGCTCATGACGCCTCCCGGGTGCGAGGCGGGATGATAGCAGAGGTGGTGGGGGCCACACGAAAAAAGCGCTTCGTGTTCAAGGTACTCCAGCCCCACCCTGCGCGTTCAAGCGCGGTGCAGCTATTCGGACGCAAAAGGTGGGATGAGTGTTACCGGTTGCGAGGGGAGGAACGGGCGGAGGACGACTCGGCGGGATTGGACCACTGCGCAGACGTATTTGCGGATGAGGGGAGCAAATTGGAACGAACCAGCGATTCCACCTGATTCCAGATGGCTGGATCACATTCGATCTGGATGTGGGACTTCATGAATGTGCGGCTGAACCAGGGATATTGACCGCAGCGGAGCGGGTTGTCGGTATAGTCCGTGCGGAAGTTGCCGAGAATGCGTGTACGCGCGGGATCGGCGGAGTGAATAGTGGGAGTGCCGTGGAGAAATCCGCTTGGCTGATAAAAATTGATGGCTTGCGCGACATTTGCCGGGATCAGCGCGTCGTTTTCACCGGCTTTGGTGATGCTGTCCACCTGGATGGTGAGAACCACGGGGATGCCGTCTTTTTCGAGCTGACGAGCCAGATTCACCGTTTCCGATGCGCCCCAGCTATGCCCGTAAATAATGATGCGGGCCGACTGCTTTTCCTTGACTGATAGAGTTCCATCTCGGTCGGTGTCCAACAAATCGAGTATGCGTTGATACGCTTCTTTCCCCCGGTGATTCTCAAACATTTCGACGGCCACGCCGGAAGGAAAATCCTGCCGCAAATGCTCGGCGAGCTGCACCTCGCTATGCACGCGGTCATCGTGGTGGACGTAGCCGCCTACGAAACCGATTACGATCGCCGAAGGCGACACCGAAACAGGATGCTCTGATTGCGGAGAAGCTGGTGCGGAAGAGCCGTAGAGAAGTAGCACCAAAACACAAAGCGAGAGGGCCTGGAGTGGACGAAGCATTTGCTGTACCTGTTTGCCAGAGACTATAGGACTGTATGCAGCGTGCCAAGCGAAAGTTCTAACGAAAGAGAGCTAGCGGGACTGGCGCGAGAGTTTTAGTACTGATAGTTCGTGGACTTACTGTATTCCGTGGATCGAAAACGAAGTGCCGCCGGTGTTTGGCAAAGGCAACCGGGCCGGTGCTACCACAGTTGAACTCAGTGAGCGGGCCGATTGCAGTAGCGCCCAATCAGCCTTGAACTCCGGCATGGTTTCGCGGCTGTGCTTGCGAGTCCTTAAGAAATACTCCGCGCGGACAAGAGCCAACGCATAGGAAAGCTTCCCGTCCGAGCCTGAAGCAAGGAAGTTGCTGGGGCTTAGGCCGATTCGAGTAGTCGCGCCGTTTTCCGAAATATCCAGCCAGAGTGCGCCATGGGGACCGAGGCGAGGTGTGCCCACGCGATCGAGATATTTGAAAAAATGGCTCAGGTAATCGCGGCCGGAGACGAGTTCTTGATTCACAGCTTCGTTAGCGAGAGCGTCATAGGCCTTGCGATAGTTTTTCCATTCCTCTGAAGTGCCAACGGCTTGCGCCCGCTCTTGGGCTTCGATCATTTCAAGAGCAGCAGCCCGGGCTTTGTCCTTCGCGGACTTGGCTTCCTGAATTCCCTCCGAGAGATCGCTGGCCTCCTCGTCGGGATACGTTTCCAATTCATGTTCGGGACTGAATCTGCCCGTCAGCACGTAGGAAGCTGCGACAAAAGGCAGTTCGTGATCTGCGAACACCAGCATGGGCACCAGGAGTTTCTTGGAGCGAACCAGTTGCTCCGTCCCGCCTCTGCACTCCGAGCTGCGTTTGAGAGTGCCAGGTATCTGGGCGAAATGAAGAACGCGGAAGTGAGCTTCGGGATGCCTGGCGGCATAATGAGAAAAAGAGCGTGCAATCGCCTTCGGTGAAGTCATGCCGAAATCGTTCAGGTGATCGGGCTTGGCGGCGTGGGGGAAATAGAAATTGATCACGCGGCGGGTGAAGTCGGCGCAATTTCGCGTCATGCCGTTGAAATGATTGACGTTGGGCTCGGAATTGAATTCCGCAATCAGTGCGCGGTCCTGCTCGACGGTGGTCTCCACAATAAACACGTACATGCTTCTGGAAAGCGTGGCGCCGACCATCTCGCGCCACTCGGCATTGTTGCTTGTGCGGCAGACTTTTCCTTCGCAATAGCCGGAGAGGTATTTCTCGCGGTAGCGCTCTTCGAGTGCGTACTTAATGTTGTGCGAACCAAAGAGCGGACGATCTTGAGGATCCTCCACTCCATAGAGATAAATGTTCAGAGGAACGACGTTCCATTCATACGGCTGGTCCTCGCCGAGCGTCGTATAGTTGCTCATGACGGAGCCTTGTTCGCCGGGTCCGCAGAGGCGAAGCTTTACGGGTGTTTCGGGGCAGATGCGTGAAAAATAGACCGCGCTATGCCCGGAACCGGTGATGCGCGCAACGCTCGTGTCCAGGGACTCGTTGAGAAGAACGCCCACGTCGGCGCGAGCTGTCGAGCCTGCCAGGCATCCGAATAGGATGGCCGAGGCGAGGCTCCAGCGCCTCACCATCGAACGCAGCCGAGGGAACGATGCCTCCGCTGGAAGGTCGGATTTGATTGGCCGTAACGTCCTCAACGATCCTATTCTCCTCTGAGAGGTAGGCACTCTTTCTAAATTGGAGTGGGCTGGGGAGGGTTCAGAAGCTCGTGTAAAGGCCGGAGTATTAGTACTTTAGGCAAGCTGGGCAGCTCGCGAGGGCAACCCCTCAGAACATACTTGAACAGAAGCGGACGCGCAAGTCAAGTTCTCGTAACTGATTGAAATACAATGGCATACGAGAGCATCCCGCACCTTTTGTGGCGATTCGTGTTCCGCGTGTCCCCAAGCACCATCATTCAGCTGCCCCCATCAGAGATCCCCATGCAGGGACAAAACCGCCCCTACATCTACAAACCCCGAAACTCAGGGAAAGTCGCGGGATGCACTCGCCCCGGCATGCCGCAGCTACTGCCCCGAGTAATACCCATCCCGCGCCTGCACTACTAGCTCCTTCTGCTTGGTGGTGAGCAGAATCTTGTGATAGCCCGCCCCCGCATTCTTGTCCGGCGTATAACCCAGGCTGTACTGGCCGTGCAGCTCTTCCTCAATCTCGGAATAAATCTTGTCCACCGTTTCTTTCTTGGAGACCTCGAACATCTGTCCGCCCGTCGCTTTGGAGATTTCCTGCAGAATCTTCTTTCCGTCTGGCCGCTGTTCCTGCGGGTTGCGTCCTCCGCCTCCGTGGTGCCCGCCGCCGTGCTGCCCCATCATGCCGCCCGGATAGCCGTGGCTTTCCTCATCCTTGAACAGGATCGAATAGATCACCGTGTCCGCGCGCTGCGCGGTTTCAATCGCCGTCGCCAACGTTTCTTGGCTGCCGTGGTCGTCCCCGTCAGTAAGGATGATCAGCGCCTTGCGGCCTTGTTGCTTGCTCATCAACTCGTCGGCGGCCAGGTATACCGCGTCGTAGAGAAGTGTTCCTCCGCCCCTGGAGTGCGAACCTCGTCCGCTGCCTCCCCCTCCGCTGCTTCCGCCTCCACTCGATGAATCGTATTGCGGCGTTTGCAAGGATTGCAGCGCCGCTTGCAATTTCGGACGCGACGGGGTGAAGTCTTGCAGCAGCTCCACTTGTTTGTCGAAATGAATCACGAACGCCAGATCCTTGTCTTGCCGCAGCAGGTGATCGAGAAAGCTGTAGCTGGCGCTGCGTTCCGCATCCAAGACCCGCCGCTGGCTCAAGCTGGTGTCCACTAGTAGTCCCATCCGCAACGGCACGTCATTCTCTCTCGCGAAGTAATTGATGGTTTGCGGACGGCCGTCTTCTTCGAGCACAAAATCGTCTTTGGTCAAATTCGAAATGATCTTTCCATGTTTGTCGCGAACGGTTGCCAGCACGTTCACGGCTTTCACTTCCATGGCGATCTTCGGCTCGGGCGCCCGTTGCAGCTGCGGCTGTTGTTGGGGCTGGGCCTGCGGTTGTTGCCCGCGCACGCTTGCGGCGAGGAATGCCAGCAAGAAAAAAAAGGCTGGGCGCATGCACCGCCTCGGATAGATCCAGTAACGTACTCTACGATTCGCAAGCGCAATACTCATTTGACTCCGTACTTGGCGGCTGGAACAAAATTCACCGCCGCTCATCAGCCGCAAACTTCTGCACGGCCCCGACAATGTTGGATGCTGAATCTGTGAATTGTGTTTTCCTTTGAGGCGTACTCATCCCCGCCAAGGCTCTAAGTAAGATTCCTCTGCAGTGCTCACTTAGTTCCAGGTCCGCGGAATAGAGCTCTATAAGATTGTTTAGGCTCAAGCGTCGCGGGCGCCTTTTGCTCAGGGGAAGAGCACGGAGTGAAACGAGAGCGATGCTTCGAGGTGAGAGGCGAAATACGACCAGTCGTGGCGGCCGGGGTAGAGATGAAATTCGTGAGGGACTTTGCGGGAGCTGAGAACTTTGTCGAGAGCGACGGCGCCGGCGTCGAAGCCGAAATCATCCTCGGAACCGCAATCGAAATAGATTTTCACGCCGGAGAGAGAAGCCGTGCGGGCCAGCGTAAGCGGACTGTTGCGCTCCCAGAACTCAGGATCGGGAGGCGCGCCGAAGACGCCGCCGAGAACTCGCGCGCGACCCGTGCCGGGGGAACCGCCATCTCCAGAAAGGAATACGGGAAGTTTTTCAATGAGCGCCGCGCTGTGGGCGCTGACGGAAGAGAACAATTGCGGATGAGCGAAAGCAAGATGTAGAGCGCCGTAACCCCCCATGGAAATTCCGGAGATGGCGCGATTCGCCCGGCCGGGGCGCACGCGGTAGTGACGCTCGATGAACGGAAAAAATTCCTGTAACAGGAAATCCTCGTAGCGGACTTTGCCGTCGCGGGAGTTGATGTAAAAACTGGCCGCACCCGCTGGAGTGGCGATTAAAAAATCCTTGAGTCGGCCTTTTTCGCGGAGGTCTTCGACGAGATTCCAGCCGCCGGTGTGGAGAAACGTCTGCTCGTTGTCGCCGAGGCCATGGAGGAAATAAAGAATTGGAAAGTGGCGCGTTTTGTCCGCGTCAAAGCTGGCCGGCAAGAGAACACAATACGGAACCGGGCGGCCAAGGATTTTGCTTGGGACGGAGTTGCACTCGGCCCGGCCGGCTGCAAGAAGAGAAGAAGGAAGGAAGCAAAAGAGAAAGAGAAAAAAGAGGATCCCTCGCTGCGCTCGGGATGACAGAGGTTGGTTGCTGCTGCGAAGAGTCACGCAAACATTCTACTCATATCGAAGGGCTTCGACGGGATTGAGGCGCGCGGCGCGCGAGGCGGGATAGAGTCCGGCGACGAGGCTAACGAAAACGGCGAACGCGATGGCGCCGAGGACCAACCACCAGGGAACGGAGGTGATTTCCACGCTGGGAAGATCCCGCCGATGCAGGTAGACGTTGGTGCCGAAGGTGAGAGCGCGGCCGATAAGCCAGCCAAGGAAGGCGCCGAAAACGCCACCAAAGAGACCCATTACGCCGGCTTCGAAGAAGAAAAGCTGTTTGACGTCGCGGTCGGAGGCACCGAGCGCTTTGAGGACGCCGATTTCGCGCCGCCGCTCAAGAATGGCCATGACCAGTGTGTTGACGATGCCAAGCGTGGCGACGAAAAGGGCGAGGCTGCTGAAAATTCCGAGGAGCATATCGAGCACGCGGAAAAATGTGGCTAGGCTCTTGGAGGCGTCCAGAAGGGAAAACGCACCGAAGCCCATGTTCTTGATGGAAGCTTCCAGGGCTTCGACGTAAGCGGGGCCCTTGGCGCGCACAGTCAGGCTCGCAAACGTTTGTGCAGAAGCAGTGCCGCGAACGATGTCGCGAAGATCGTTGATCTGCGCCGCGCGCAGCGTCATAGCCACTTGCAGCGGAATGAGCAGGCGTCCATTGCCGTAACCGCCGAACCCGGAAGCGGGCTCGGTATCCACGACGCCGACAATGCGCAAGCGCATTTCCTTCGGAACCACGGAGAAGCCGCCGGGCAACGATGCGGAATTGGAGGAAGGAGGAGTCGCGCTGGAGTTCGCCGAATCCTGCGGAAGCGATTGGCGTTCGGCATAGCGGAGAACGAGCTCTTTGCCGATGAGAGCGGAAGTCTGCGGATTGAGCTCCTTAGCGAATTCGCTTTGCAGAATCGTCTCGTACGCGCCGTCGCCGGAGAAAAAGGAACCCTGCATGCCGTCGAACGATCCGCTGGCTTTGGAGGATGCGGGCATTCCGGCAACCATGGTCGCGAAGGGCTTGCCGTCGTAGCGCACTTCCGTGAAAAAACGAATCTGCGGATAGACTTCGACGACGTTGGGCAGGCGGGCGATTTCCTGGCGTGCATTCTCGTCGAGAAGGCGCGGCGGCTTATCCGTTGGAGCGGGCATGGCGTCGCGGCCCATGCCGCGAAGATTCATGCGCGGCGTGACGAACACGGAATCGAACAAGCCGCTTTGCGAAAGACGTTTGGAGGCCAACTGCTGCAGTCCCACGCCGAGCGAAAGCATGGCCACGAGCGAGGCCACGCCGACGGCGATGCCAAGCGTCGTGAGCGAATTCCGAAGAATGGCTTCGCGAAGATTGCGCAGTGCGAGATCGCTGAGGTCGCGGGGCTTCATCGCGCAGCTCCGTTTGAAAGCAGCTTGCCGTCGCCCATGACCGCTAGGCGATCGGCGTAGCGTTCGGCCAGCGGACGCTCGTGCGTCACCATGACGATCGTCATGCCCGGGTTTTTTTGGATTTCTTTCAGCAGCGTGAGGATGGATTCACCCGTAGCGCTGTCGAGATTTCCCGTGGGCTCGTCGGCAAGGAGAATCTTGGGGCGGTTGACGAGCGCTCGGGCGATGGCGGCGCGCTGCTGCTCGCCGCCGGAAAGCTCGCTGGGTCGGTGGGTAATGCGTTTGCCGAGGCCGACACGCCCCAGAGCCTCCTGCACGCGGGCGGCGCGGTCGCCGCGCTCAACTTCGGCGAGCCGCAGCGGGAGCTCGACATTTTCCTCTAGCGTCATGCGCGGCAGAAGATTGAACGATTGGAAGACCATGCCCACGGTCTGCCTCCGGTAGCGCGCCAGCTCGAGCGAAGAAACCTTTGAAAGGTCCTGCCCGTGTGCAATCACTGCGCCTGAAGTGGGCCGGTCCAGGCCGGCGATGAGATTGAGTAGCGTGGATTTTCCCGAGCCGGAGCTGCCCAGCAGCGCGAGAAATTCGCCCGTCGGAAGATCGAGCGAAACATCGTCGACGGCGCGGATCACGGCTTCGCCCATGGTGTAGTGGCGCGAGATATGGTCGAGACGAATAGCGGGTTGGCCATTCGATGGGGTGGATGGCGGCATTGTGGGCGGCACACATAATAGTACGCAGAAACGTTCCCGAAAATTGCAGAAGTTGGGCGCCGGGCGAAAATGGCCGGAAAGATGGGCCGGCCTCGGGAGGCCGGCCCTGAAGCGATTAGGCAAAAGGCTCTTGCAAAGAGTGCAGCGCCGTCAGCAACCCTTAAAGGAGATGAAATCTCCCAAGTTAGAAGGCAGCTTTGGGGTGAACGGTTCGAACGCAAAGGATTTCGAGACGTCAAAACCGGCAGCTTTGGCGGCGGTGATATCCGCAAACGGTGTGAGGGCAGCGACCGCTTGCTCGATTTTATTCCAGCAGAGGGTGCGTTCGTAGCCGTTGTTGTTCGGAGGATCGACGCTTTCGGCAACGCCCTGTGCACCGGTGAGCGTTTCGATGGGGCCGCCATCCTGCGGGGCGACATCAGCAGCGAGGACGCGAGCCAGCGTGCGGTGATCGCTCTCGATGCCCATAATGCGCGCGGCGGTGACGCGCAAATTCGAATTGCTGAAGTGGCGCACGCCGACCAGATACGCGGCGATGAAGGCGTCCTCCAGAGTGACGAGGACATTTAAGGTCGTCTGTGCATCGCTGAACATATTCTTTGGATAAAAGAAGGAAGTGAAGGGTGAGGGAGAAGCGGTTACCGATTGCTCCAACGCGTAATGCGACATTTCTTCCTGAAGCGCGGCGCGCAGATAGCCCTGATCGTCGCTGGGGAGGCGGCCGAAGAAGGCCGCTTCATTGATGATGTTGGTGTAGGTGGTGACGGCCAGAGCTTCGGCGATTTCCGCGGCGATCAGGATTTCGCGATCCTCGTGGCGGAGATCGTCGGAATCGTGGTCGTCGTCGTGTCGCAGGGCGTTGCTGTTGGTGGACTTCGCCGAGGCGATGTCCAGCAGGCCGGCGAATGCGAAGGCGCCCGTGGCTCCCGCGAGGGAAGCCTTCTTCAAGAACGAGCGCCGTTGCGGATCTTGCAACTGCGACGCTGATGGAGCTGGATCAATGCGGTCTGTTGTCTTGCTCATTTTTTTCTCCATGATTTGGACGTAAGAAATCCACCGAGCCCAGAAAGGCCCTGGATGGCGCTGCAGGTCTGGTGAATCCCCCTGAGGTAGTACGCGAAACGCGGGGAAACGGATGCGAAAGGTGGAGCGTCTTCGCTCGGCAGAGGGAAAGAAAGGTAGAATGCGCGGCGGAAGGCTTTGCGCAGTTGTCGGAGGGGCATGTGAAACGGCTGCTGGTGTTGGCGATGTTGGTTGGGAGCGGGTTCGTCGAAGGCCTGGCGTGGGCCCAGAAGCCGCCGCTCCTGCCGGAGAAAGATGTCGCGGCGCTCGCGAACGAGTTGAGCGGCGAGACAGCGAAGCGGAATCTGGAGGGAATCGCGCGGTTTCACCGGCAGCGCGGGTCCCAGGGATTTCACGCAGCGGCGGAATTGGTTGCGGAGCGTGCGCGGGCGTACGGGTTGAGCGATGTGGCGATACTCCAGTTTCCGGCGGATGGGAAGATTTTCTATGGGACGCAGCGGTCGCGCCCGGCGTGGGACGCGGAATTTGCGGAACTCAAGGAACTGGATTTTAGCAACGTAACCTGCCACAAGGCCGCGGAGACCAAACCCAAGAGTGACGATGAACTGAGCAAAAAGTATGCCGCCTGGCTGACGGAAGACTGTGCTGGAATTGTTGGCGAAAAGCTTTTGGCGAGCTATGAGGGGGAGCCGGTGGCGCTCGCAGAAGACAGCGAGAGCGCGGATGTGACAGCGGACTTGGTGGATGTGGGCGAGGGAACGAAGGAGAGCGATTACGCGGGGAAAGAGGTGAAGGGGAAGATTGTGCTGGTCAGCGCGCAGGCTGGAGCGGTGCAAGATTTGGCGGTGGGAAAATTCGGCGCAGTGGGGATTGTCAGTTACGCGCAGAACCAGAAGACGGCTTGGTGGGGCGAGGACGAGAATTTGATTCGATGGGGACATCTGGAGACGTTTTCGGCGAACAAGACGTTTGCGTTCATGGTGTCGTTGAAGACGGCGCGGGGATTCAAAGAGCGGCTGGCGAAGGGAGAAAAGATCACCCTGCACGCGGTGGTGAAGGCGGGGCAGCATGCGGGGAATTATGAGGTGGTGACAGCGACGATTCCGGGGGCGGACCCGAAATTGAAGGAGGAGGAGATTGCGTTTTCGTGCCATCTGGATCATCAGCGGCCGGGAGCGAATGACAACGCCAGTGGCTGCGTGACAATTCTGGAGGTGGCACGGACTCTGCAGAAATTGATCAATCAGGGGGATCTGGCGCGGCCGGCACGGACGATCCGGTTTATCTGGCCGCCGGAGATTGAAGGCACGGTCACACTGTTGAATGCAAAGCCGGAGTTTGCCAAGCGCATCAAGGCCGTCGTACACATGGACATGGTAGGCGGTGGGCCGGAGACGAAGGCAGTGTTCCACGTGACACGGGGGCCGATGAGTTTGCCGTCGTTTGTGCACGACGTGGCTTGGGCGTTCGCCGAATTTGTAAACGAGGAGTCCTACAAATTCGCGGCCACGGGGGATGCGAAGTATCCGTTTGTCGCGCCTGAGGGCGGCAAGGAGCCGCTCCGCGCCGAGTATTCCGCGTACACCATGGGGAGCGACCACGATGTGTATCAGGATTCCTCGTTCGGGATTCCTGCGATTTATCTGAATGACTGGCCGGACAGGTACATTCACACGAATTTCGATACGGCAGCGAATATCGATCCGACGAAGCTGAAGAGAGCGGCGTTTATCGGGGCGGCGAGCGGGTATTTTTTGGCTACGTTCGGGATCGAGGAAGGGAGCGAACTGGCAGGGAGAATCGAGAGCCAAAATGCAATCGACAAGAAAAAAGAGGAGTTGCGCGATCGCTCTTTTTCGCTAATGGATCAGAACGCCTTCCGAGTTGCAAGAACGGCTTACTGTCTAGGAGTACTTCAGTCACTTTCGAGGTTTCTCCCTGAAAGTGTTTCCAAGGACGAGATCGAACGCGCGGCCGAAGTGTCCATATTTCGCATCTATAAAGATCATGCGGATAAAGATCGCTTCGCCGGTTTTGGGGTTGCGGTATTTCGGCGAGGAGCAAATCCTAAAGGACCGCTGGCGGTGTTTGGGTACGACTATTTTGCGGATCATGCGAAGGCAGCCGGAGTGGCGACGCCGAAGCTGCTGAGTTATGAGGGGTTGTGGGGTGGCGGGGAAGAGTACGCATATGAAGTGTTGAATTTTGCGGATGGGAAGCGGAATGCGCAGGAGATACGCGATGCGGTGTCGGCAGAGTACGGGCCGGTGCCGCTGGAATTGGTGGTCGAGTATTTGAAAGCATTGGAAAAAATCGGACTTGTGTCGGAGGTGAAGTGAACGGCAACTGTGGCGCAGCACGGTGCGCCACTCTAACTTTGTTGAGAGATTGCTGATGCCGGACTCACCGCATCAGGCTGACTTATCGATCGCGGCGCGTATTGAGCGGCTGCCGCTGGGCCCATTTCACCGGCGCTTCATCACCCTGGTTTCCCTCGGCAATTTTTTCGACCTCTACGATATTTTCATCGTCGCGTACATCGGCGCCGCGCTGCAGCAGTCCGATTTTCTCTCCCTGAAGCAATTCAGCCTTTTTGTCGCCGCCGGTTTCCTCGGCATGTTCTTTGGCACGGTGGTCTTCGGCATGGGCAGCGACCGCATGGGCCGGCGCCGCGCGTTCATCCTTCTTCTGCTGATCTATTCCGCGTTCACGTTTGCGGGAGCGTTCTCGCCTTCGGCCGGCTGGCTCATCGCGCTGCGCTTTTGCGCGGGAATCGGCATCGGCGCGGAAATCGTGGTGATTGATACCTACGTGACGGAAGTCGTTCCCAGCTACGCCCGCGGACGCTACGTGGCAATCACGCAGGTGGCAGGCTTCACCGCCGTGCCCATCGCAGCGGTCTTGTCGCGCCTGTTGGTGCCAACGCATTTTCTAATGAGTGGCTGGCGCTGGGTGATGCTCATGGGCGCATCCGGCGCGTTGTTGACATGGTGGTTTCGGCGCCGCCTGCCGGAATCGCCGCGCTGGCTGGAAAGCCGCGGCCGCGTCGTCGAAGCCGAAGCGATTGTCACAGCGCTGGAAGCAGGATCGCTCGTCGTCCCGAATCCCGAGAAGCAGGGAGAAAAAACGGACATCCGGGCGCAGAAACCGGAACGCGCGTCCTTTGCGGAGCTTTGGCGGCCACCGTATCTTTCGCGCACCGTGATGCTCGTTCTTTTTCAGGCGCTCCAGACCATCGGATTCTACGGCTTCGCCAACTGGGCGCCGACGTTTCTTCTAAAGCGCGGCGTTTCGCTTCTCCATTCGCTGGAGTACACGCTGCTCATCGCGATGGTTTCGCCGCTCGGTCCCCTACTTGCCGCGTGGACCTCGGATCGCTTCGAACGCAAGTGGACCATCGTGATTCTCGCCCTACTCGTCGCAGGATTCGGCCTGGGCTTCGGCAATTCCATCGCTCCAGCCCCGGTCATCGCTTTTGGAGCGCTGTTAACATTGGCCAACTACTGGTTCTCCGCAGCGTTCCACGCCTATCAATCGGAATTGTTTCCCACGCGCCTGCGCGCGACAGGCGTCGGCTTCACGTATAGCTGGAGCCGCCTCAGCGCAGCATTCACATCGCTCTTGATTGGAGCCGTTCTTGTACACGGCGTGCCGATGGTGTTCGCCCTGCTCGCGGCGGCAATGATCCTGGTGGCCGCAATCGTGGGTTTTCTGGGACCGCGGACGAACGGCATGGTTCTCGAAGAGTTATCCAAATAAGAAGAATCCCGGAGGTTTAAGACCTGCGCCACTGGCCGTAGAATACGCGGCTAAAGAAGCGGTGTGCTAGCATCGAGAATTGCGCAGTGCGCGGGAGTCCGTGTAGATGGCGACGACAATGAGAGCGTTGCGGAAAATGCAGCCGGCCAAGGGACTGCAAATGGATACGGTCGCCGTGCCAGCGATTGGCCCGACGGACGTGCTAGTGCGCGTGAAGACGGCTTCGATCTGCGGAACCGACCTGCACATTTACGGCTGGGACCGCTGGTCGCAGGGGCGCATCAAGCCGCCCTTGACCCTGGGCCACGAATTCTGCGGCATCGTCGAGCGCGTCGGCGACGAAGTAACCGCAGTCAAGCAAGGCGATTTCGTCAGCGCCGAAATGCACGTGAATTGCGGCCACTGCCACCAGTGCCGGCTGGGCGAAGCGCACATCTGCCAGAACCTGCGCATCATCGGCATCGATCAGGACGGCGCATTCGCGGAGTTCGTGAAAATTCCCGCCCCAAATATCTGGAAGCTCGACCCCGCAATTCCCGAGCATTACGGCGCGATTCTCGATCCCCTGGGCAACGCGGTGCACACCGTTCTCGCCGGGCCGATTGCCGGGCAGACAGTTTTGGTGACAGGCTGTGGGCCGATTGGGCTGATGTCTATCGCCGTGGCAAAGGCGTGCGGGAGCTCCACGGTTTTTGCGACGGAGACGAACGAGCAGCGCCGCGCGATGGCCAGGAAAATGGGCGCGGACGTAGTGCTAAATCCTGCCGCGGAAAATGCAGTGGCAAAAATTCTGGCAGAAACAAATGGAACCGGCGTGGATGCGCTGCTGGAAATGTCCGGCAATCCCACCGCGATTCAGCAAGGTTTCAAAACCCTGCGAGCGGGCGGGCGCGCGTCATTGCTGGGAATTCCGACGGAGAATGTTCCGCTCGACCTGGTGAACGACGTAATTTTCAAAGGCGCAACCGTGCAAGGCATTTACGGCCGCCGCATGTACGAAACATGGGTTCAGATGACCGCGCTGCTGAAGGCCGGGCGCTTGAATCTGGAACCGCTCTTCGGCGAGCGAACCTCGCTGGACAAGTTTGAAAAGGCTTTCACATTGTTGCAGAGTGGCTTAGCGGGAAAGATTTTGCTCTACCCAAACGGCTTGCCGCACTAAACATCGCAACCTTGCTCGTTCGTCCGCAAGTAGTTTGCTCACGGCCGCAAGCTGACGCAAAATAGTTCTTCCACCAGCCGAGTCCAAGTCAGGAGTGCCATCATGTCCGATACCGCGACCATCGCATCGAAGCAGAATCCCCTGCAATACGTCACCGACCAACTCACCGACTTGCGCGCAAAAGGAGTGGCGCCGAAGTTGCACGTTCTGGAAGGCGAACAAAAGCCCGTCTGTATTTTCGATGGACGAGAGGTGATCAACCTCGCGTCGAATAATTATCTGGGACTCACCACCCACAAGGCCCTACGCAAAGCCGCCTTGGACGGGGTGAAACGCTATGGCGCGGGCGCGGGCGCCGTTCGAACGATCGCCGGAACCATGAAAATCCACATGGAACTGGAGGAGCAAATCGCGGCGTTCAAGAACGTGGAAGCCTGCGTCGTGTTCCAGTCCGGTTTCACCGCCAACGCGGGAACCGTTTCCGCCGTTCTTGGCAAGGAAGATTTGATCATTTCGGACGAATTGAACCACGCCTCCATCATTGACGGCGCGCGACTTTCGCGCGCGACCATCAAAGTGTTCAAACACAAGGATATAAAGGACTGCGAACGCATTCTGCAAGAACACGCGAGCTTTCCGGGCAAAAAACTGATCATCACAGACGGTGTGTTTTCAATGGATGGCGACATCGCCCCGCTGCCGCAATTATGCGACCTCGCCGAAAAGTACAACTGCATCATGATGGTAGACGACGCGCACGCCTCGGGAGTTCTCGGCCGCGGCGGGCGCGGCACCGTCGACCATCACCAGTGCCACGGGCGCGTGCACATCCAGGTGGGAACGCTAAGCAAAGCCATCGGCGCCATGGGCGGCTACGTGTGCGGGTCCCGCGACCTCATCGATTTTCTGTATCTGCGCGCGCGCCCGTTTCTTTTTTCGACTTCCCACCCGCCTGCCACCGCTGCGGCCTGCCAGGCTGCTTTCGCCCTTCTCAATTCGCCCGAAGGCGAAAAACTGGTCAAGAAACTCTGGGCCAACACAAAAATGTTCAAGCGCGAATTAAAAAGACGCGGCTTCCAATTCAAAGCCAGTGAGACGCCCATTGTTCCGATTCACGTGGGAGACGCCGCGAAAGCGTTCGAATTTTCGAAGAAGCTGTTCGAAGCAGGCGTCTTCGCCCCAGCGGTCGGTTACCCCACCGTCGCCGAAGGCAAAGCGCGCCTTCGCGCCATCGTCAGCGCAACACACAAGCGCGACCAGCTCCTCCGCGCCGCGGATATTCTTGCCGAAGTTGCCAAGCCGCTCGGCATCATCAGCTGAGAGTTGTAAGTTCTTAGTTCTTGTTTGTTAGTCAGAGATTTTGCAAGCGAACTCCCCGCGGATTTGGTCCAGTTTGAGGGACGCAAAGCACTCGCGCCCGGCCTTGGATGAAGGCTTTGAGCGCTGCTGCTATACTCGCCCGCATGCCTTCTTCACCAAAAAAACTGTTTCTCGTGGACGCCATGGCGCACGTTTACCGCGCCTTTTTCGCTCCCATGCCCCAGCGTCTCACCGGTCCCGGAGGCGTGCCCACCAACGTTCCGTTTCTATTCGGGAATATTCTACGCCGGCTGATCAAGGACTATCAGCCGGAATACATAGGGATCGTGTTCGATCCTCCCGGAGCCACGTTCCGCGACAAGCTTTTCGAAAAGTACAAAGCACAGCGACAGCCCATGCCCGATGAAATGCGCGTGCAACTGCCCTTCGTTCGCCGTTTGTGCGAAGCGATGCGCCTCCCGGTGCTCGAAGTCAAAGGCTACGAAGCAGACGACGTGATCGGAACCATGGCGGTCAAAGCAGCAAACAAAAATCTGGAAGTTCTAATCGTATCCAACGACAAAGACATGATGCAGCTCGTCGGCAAGACGGTGCGCACGCTGCGAACCGGCTCCGGCGGCGCCAAAGCCGACATCATCGTTGACGAGAAAAGGGTTGAGGAGCTTCTGGGAGTGCCGCCGGAACAAGTCGTGGACTATATGGCCCTGCTTGGCGACACCATTGACAATATTCCCGGCGCAAAGGGGATCGGGGAAAAAGGCGCCGCGGAGTTGATCCGGAAGTACGGCAACGTGGAGAGCGCGCTCGATCACGCCGACGAGGTCTCCAACAAGCGATACCGCGAAGCGTTGCAGCGACAGCGCGAACAAGTGCTGATGTCCAAGCAACTGGCGAAGATTGCCACGGACGCGCCGATTGACGTCAAGCTGCAGGAACTGGAGCTTCGCCCGCCTGACAATGCGTTGCTCACAGAACTCTATCGCGAGCTGGGATTCAGCTCGCTGTTGAAAGAACTGGGCGCACAAGCAATGGCTGTCCCCGCGCCGATGAATTCAGAATCGGCGGCGAAAACCGATTACGCTCAACTCGGCACTGCTGCTGAATTTCGCGAATACCTCGCCAAGCTTCCCGCGAAGCAGCCTTTGTCCATCTGGCTGAATCTGGAAGTGGGCGAACGCGAATCGGAAGGCTTCGGCACGCGCATCGCTTCGATTGAGGTTTCACCAAAAGCTGGCGAAGGGCGCTCGGTCTGGTTCGACGAAAAGGGCGAAGCGCTCAGGGCGCTCGTGCCGCTTCTCGCCGATTCCAAGCGCGCGAAGATCGTCCACGACCCAAAACTCTTTCAATTGCTCACTGGCCGGACCGCGAATATCGCGCATGCGACGCAGCTCTATTCCTATCTCGTGCGGCCGACCACGGCAAACCACAATTTCACCGACGTCGTGATGCGCCAGTTCAACGTCATGCTCGGCGGGGGACCCGGCGAGCGCGCCGACTACCTGCAACGCCTCGCGCCAGCTCTTCGCGCGGAGGTCGAAGAGCAGCAACTGGCAGACGTCTACGAAAAAATTGACTTGCCGCTCGCGCCGGTGCTAGCGGACATCGAACGTGTGGGGATCCGCGTCGATCGCAAAGAACTCGACAAGATGTCGCTCTCAATGGAAAAAGAAGTCCGGCGCCTCGAAAAGGAGATCTGGGAGCTGGCCGGCTCGGAATTCAACGTGAACTCGCCAACGCAGTTGGCGGAAATTCTGTTCGACAAACTGAATCTCCAGCCCAACGCTCGGCGCGGCAAAGCCAAAGCGCGCTCCACCGCCGTGGACATTCTCGAAGAATTATCCGCGCAGCATCCGCTCCCGGCGAAAATCATCGAATACCGCGAAATCGCCAAACTCAAATCCACTTATGTGGACGCGCTGCCCAAGCTCATCCATCCGGAAACCGGCCGCCTGCACACCAGTTTTTCGCAGACCGGCACAGCCACCGGCCGGCTCAGCTCCAGCGACCCAAATTTACAGAACATTCCCATTCGCAGCGAACTGGGCCGCGAAATTCGCGCCGCCTTTGTCGCCCAAAAAGGAAAAATTCTCCTCTCCGCCGACTACTCGCAGATCGAGCTGCGCATCATGGCCCATTTTTCGAAAGATCAGGTGCTGGTCGAAGCCTTCCGCAATGGCGAAGACATTCACGCGCGCACCGCCCAGGAAGTGTTCGGGGTCGGGCCGCTTGCGCAAACCGCCGAACACCGCCGCGCCGCCAAAGCCATCAATTTCGGAATCATCTACGGCCTCTCGCCTTTCGGCCTCGCGCAGCAACTTGGCATCGACCAAAAAGAAGCCGCGAAATTCATCAACGCCTACTTCACTCGCTACAGCGGCGTGAAAGCGTATCTGGAAAACATACTTGGCGAAACACGTAAAACCGGCATGGCGAAGACTTTGTTCGGCAGAATCCGTCCCATCCCGGAAATCAATTCCCCGCAAATGCAGCTCCGCAATTTCGCCGAGCGCACCGCGCTCAACTCCCCCTTGCAGGGAACCGCCGCCGATCTCATTAAGCTGGCGATGATCAAGATCGACCGCCGCCTGGCGGATGAAGAATTCGAAGCGAAAATGATTCTCCAGGTCCACGACGAACTGCTCTTCGAAGCCCCCGCAAAAGAACGCGCGAAACTCGAAAAACTGGTCAAAGAAGAGATGGAAGGTGTCCACAAACTCGCCGTCCCCATCGTCGTCGAGGTCGGCGTAGGCCCCAACTGGCGCGACCTGGATTGACCGGCGCCTTCTCCCCCTCTACCTGTCCCTTCGTACAGGCACTCTTAAGTTACGTTCAATGAATTCTTCCCCACCCTCCGAATTACTCGCATGCTAGCTTGGTTCGATAACCACGACCGGGGGAACTATGCGCCGTGCACACTCCTTTTTGTTTTGCCTGATTCTGTTGCCACTGCTGGCTGCTTGCAGCGGTCCCAAGCCGGGACAAGTTGTTGGACAAGTGTCAGTCGTTCTTAATATGAACACCGCGACCGTGAACGTTTTCGGGAGGCAACAGTTCAGCGCCGTGGTAACGGGCACCACCAACACGGCCGTGACCTGGCAAGTGAATGCTGTCACTGGCGGGAGCCAAGCGACCGGCTATATCTCCAGCACTGGCCTATTCGTCGCACCAAGCGGAGTGCCGGTGGCGGCCAGTGGAGGCAACGTCGCTCCGACCACCGTGACCGTCACGGCGGTTTCGCAAGCCAGTCCTTCCGCCACGGGCTCCGCGGTCGTCACCGTTGTGGCTCAAACGAATCAGAATGCACAGGCTGGAGCGGTAGAACTGGGGACTTCAGGAGGAAACGTCACCGACATTTCAGGAAATTCCTGCTGCGGCGGAACACTAGGTTCCTTGGTGGCTCGCAACGGAACGCAATACATTCTCGGCAACAACCACGTCCTGGCAAAAAGTGACTTCGGCAACATCGGCGACGCCATCAGCCAGCCAGGGATCATCGACGTACCGTCTCCGAACACCTGCACAACCACCGGAACGAAGACGGTCGCCAATCTCTCCGAATTCTACAACCTCCAAACCGGCTCGCAGCCCAGTGTGGACGCCGCACTAGCTCAGATCGTGACCGGCTCGGTCGACGTTACGGGCAACATTTTGCTCCTCGGCGGAACGCAGACGAATGGTGTGCCGAATCCTGGTCCGCCGGCGTCCGGCGCAGGTATTACAGGCGCGCAAGCGATGGGCGCTCCGCACAATGGCCTGGTCGCCAAAGTTGGCCGGACCACCGGCCTCACGTGCGCGAGCGTTGTCGCGATAAACGTTGCTTCCAGCGTTGCCTACGCGCAAAACTGCGATGGAACGGGAACAACCTTCACCGTGAACTACACCGACATGGTGGACGTCTCCGGCGGCCTGTTTGGCGCGCCCGGCGACTCGGGCTCGCTGATCGTGACGCAGGATACCGCCGAAGCGGTCGCCCTACTCGTCGGAGGAAACGATCAGGACACGCTCGGCAATGCCATTACCGATGTACTCGGCTTTTTCACCGCCAACGGCGGCAGCGCGACAACCATGGTTGGCGGAGCCACGCACGCGGTGATTGGCTGCACGCTCCCAACCAAGCCTGCCAATGCGGTACAGACTTTGTCGGCGGCAGCCGTAGCCGCCGAAGCGTTGCAGGCCGCATCCAGCGTTCGCGACACGCACGGTCCGGAATTGATGGCGCATCCAGAAGTCCAGGCTGTCGGTGTCGGCGCCAGCTACGACAATCCATCTGAAGCCGCCATCGTATTCTTTGTCACCACCGGCCAATCGCACAGCGACCTGCCGCTGCAGGTAGACGGAGTCCGCACGCGCATCGTTGAAAACGACGTGTTTGCCCTTCGCGGCCTTGTTTCCGCCACAGAGAGCGCCGCGCTCGAGCAATCCGCCGCAGAGCCGCAATTGACGTACTCAATTCCCCAGTCCGAAGTGGCTCGCGCGAAAGTGGTCCAGGCCGCTCATCAGGCCGAACTGCTCAAGCAGCCCGGCGTCCAGGCAGTGGGTATCACTTCCAGCGTGGATTCCCCCGGAGAAGCAGCGCTCCTGATCTATCTCACCCGCGGTGCCGAGCATGGCGCGATTCCCCAGGTGATTGACAAGCTTCGTACCCGCGTGCGCGAGGGAAATCGCTTCCGCGCGGACTTCGGCGGCGCGCACCCGAAGCGAGGCTGCTCTGTACCCACTGCGAAGACAACCGCGAAAACTGCTGCGCCTACTGAAACGCCAAAGCCTTAGCTTCGTGGATGGGGTTGTGAATCCCGGCGCCGCCCCATTCGATTTTTTGATTCTTTCAATCTGTCTCCCGCGGGCGTAGAATCCGCTCACGCTCTAGCCGAACTCGCTCTTTCGGCTGGCCCACCCTATCAGGAGGAACATATGCGCAGGACACTTCTTGTCCTGAGTGCGATTCTGCTGGCGTGTTTCGGAGTTGCGTCCGCGCAGCAGGGTTCCACCCCGAAAAAACCGGATTCTGGCGAACCGCAAATGACACCCGACGATGCCGCAAAAAAGAACCCTATCGCGCCCACGCCGGAAGGTCTCGCCGAGGCACGCAAACTTTACGGATACCACTGCGCGATGTGCCACAACAAGAATGGCGACGGCAAGGGCGATCTTGCCGTCGAGATGAAACTGGATCTTCACGACTGGCGAGACTCCTCTTCCATTGAAAAGATGACCGACGGCGAGCTTTTCTTCATTGTCAGCAATGGCAAAGGAAAAATGCTGGGTGGCGAAGGCGATCGAACCCCGGAAAAGGTACGTTGGAATTTGGTAAACCTGGTCCGCTCGTTTGGAAAAAAGGGCGTAGGGGACTAACCCGAACCCAGAACTCCTAGACTCAGTGGTTCTCCTTCCCGCGTCTCGTCGAAGACGACAATTCTTCGCGGATGGAGAGCGACTGCAAGGCTGCTCTTTTGCCTGTGGTATTCTCACCCTCAACTCAATCCAGGAAGGAGTCATTCCATGGCTCATGCGCCGCAATTCTTGAAACTTGTCAATGAAGCGAAGAAGAAAGTGAAGGAAACCAACGTCGCCGACGTGAAGCGCCGCCTCGACGCCGGCGAAAAATTTCTTCTCGTGGACGTTCGCGAAGACAACGAATGGGCCAAGGGGCATCTTCCCGGCGCGGTGCACCTCGGCAAAGGCATCATCGAGCGCGACATCGAACAGCGCGTCCCCGAGCCAAGCGCCAAGGTCATTCTTTATTGCGGCGGTGGATTTCGTTCCGCGCTTGTAGCGGACAATCTACAGAAAATGGGCTACACCAACGTCGAATCCATGGACGGCGGCTGGAAAGGCTGGCTCGACGCGGGCCTGCCTACTGCGAAGGACTAGCAGAAACAGAGCTGCCCCTCTGCACAATGTAAGACCTCGCCCCTTCTTTGTAAGGTCTGAAGACATTACTGGCGCCGTCGCTCGGCCCGCGATGGTTCACAAACCGCACCACGCCCTCCTGACAGCAGGCCTCCTTTAATAATAGAGTTGTCTTCCCATGTCGCAATCCAATCCGCAATCCGTGTCTACTTCCGGTGCATGGAGCCCGCTGCGCATTCCGATTTTCCGGAATCTCCTGATTGCCGATCTGGTTTCGGACGTCGGTGCGTTCATGCAGAGCGTTGGCGCCGCATGGCTGATGACTTCGCTGACTACCAGCGTGACGTACGTCGCCCTGATTCAAACGGCCTCCGCCCTTCCATTCTTTCTCCTGGCGCTGTTGGCGGGCTCGATCGGCGACATTTTCGATCGCCGCAAGCTCATCCTCAGCACGGAAATTTGGATGGCAGCCGTCGCCACCCTTTTGGCCATTGCCACCATCACCCACGGCATGACGCCGTGGCTCCTGCTCCTCCTCACTCTCGGTTTGTCGCTCGGCGATGCCATCGAAGCCCCTGCCTGGCGAGCCATCTTTCCGGAATTGGTTTCCAAAGAGAATTTGGCTCCGGCCATGGCTCTCAACGGCATCGAATTCAATCTTGCTCGCGCCGTCGGTCCCGGGCTTGCCGGCTTGATCATTTCTGCCGTCGGCGTCGGAGCCGCCTTTGTTTTGAACGCTGTATCCTTCGTCGGCGTCATCTTCGTCATCGCCCGCTGGAAACGGCCCGCCCGGAAAACGCGGTTGCCTGCGGAAACGATTCAAGGTGCAACGCTTGCGGCCATCCGCTACGTGCGCTATTCGCCCAGTATCCGCGTGGTCTTGGCGCGCTGCGGTTTCCTCATTTTCTGCGCCAGCGCATTTTGGGCGTTGCTTCCCGCGGTGGCCAGAAGCCTGAGCCAGAATTCCATCGGCTACGGCTTATTGCTGGGATTCTTCGGACTCGGCGCCGTCCTCGGTGCCGTTGCGCTCCAGGGCGCGCGAGCTAGGCTCTCGATGGAAGGGTTGCTCTCGATAGCGACGGCCATTTTCGCGGCCTTCGTCTTGGCAACCGCTACGCTTAAGAATCTAGGCGTGCTCTGCCTCTTGATGGCGCTAGGCGGCGCGGCTTGGATCGTTTTTATGTCCCTCTTCAATACCCTGATCCAGAATCTTGCCCCGGAGTGGGTCCGCGCCCGCGTGCTCGCCGTCTACCTCTTCGTGTACCAGGGTAGCGTGGCCATCGGCAGCGCCATCTGGGGATATGCCGCCGAGCACAGCAGCGCACAACGTGCTCTATTATTTTCCAGCGCCGCAGTCGCCGCATGTTTGTTTCTGCGAATTCCCTTTCGCCTTCCCGAGACGAATCTCGATCTAAGTACGTGGAATCACTGGGGGAAACCAGCCCTCTTTGAAGAGCCAGAGCCGGATGAAGGGCCAGTCCTGGTCACCGTCGAATACACCATTGATCCGGAAAACGCGCAAAGATTTCTGGACGCGATTTACAAATATCAGCGAATCCGCCGCCGCGACGGCGCGACGCGATGGGGCATATACTACGACTCGGAAAACCCTAGTCGGTACATCGAAACGTTTATCGTCGATTCCTGGGCGGAACACCAGCGCCAGCACGACCGCTTCACTATGGCCGATCGCGAATTTGAAGAGCTCGTCACGAAATTTTCACTCAAGTCCGAAAGAGCCAGGCACTTCATCCACGCAGCGAAGCAAGAACGCTCCTGAAGTCGAAGTGCTCCGGCCATCTCCGAAGCCGTCACAGTCGGGCTTTGCAAGGAAAGTTTGGCTGGGGCGGAAGGATTCGAACCTTCACCGTCCTCATTAACAGTGAGGTGTCCTACCAGTTGGACCACGCCCCAGCAGGCTGCATTTGCCCCCGGTTCGGCCGGGTGCAGCACAGTTACCCAGTAAGGTAGGCTCCGCCGCAATCGGAACGGCGCAGGGTGCCTATACGATACCACGACCCCTACAAATACCCCCGGCCAAAAATGTCATGAAAAAATCTTAGACCTTCTCGATTCTCTCCTGCATCAGAATCGCTGACGGTGTAGGTGGCAATCAGGGATAGCGGCAAATAGAAAGGAACCGATTCGAACTTATCAGCTTCATCGTTCAGTTTGAAGCAGACCAGCGGCAACTTTTTCGAAGCTTTTGTCGCTGCCGCAGGGTCTGGAGAGAAAGTTGCTCAAAAGCGTCTGAAAACAATTGGGCGCCAAGGTTGCATTCCGGAATGTTTTAGTGGAAACTATCGCGTCCTGAATGACCCGGGCCCGCACTTCCCGGTAAAAGCGTGGGAGGCCCTGACATCGTTGCCCTTCTGGTGCTCTCCCCCGGCATAGCGCAAACTTGAGATGGCACAGATTTTTCATCGCAGTACGAATTTCATCTCCCGATTCAGTGTCTTCTCGGCACTTTTTCTGGCGGGACTTGGGCTCGTCGCGGTTTTGGGCGTCGCGCGCTCCCCATACATGACGCGCCAGAACGTTACGCGCGAGCAGCCTGTGCAGTTCAGCCACAAGCATCACGTCGGCGATGACGGCATCGATTGCCGCTACTGCCACACCGGCGTGGAAACCTCCGCCATGGCCGGCATTCCCCCGACAAAAACCTGCATGAACTGTCATTCTGTCCTCTACAACAATGCCAGCTACCTCGAACCCATCCGCGCCAGCTATGCCACCGATAAATCCATCGAGTGGGTGAAAGTCCACCGCCTGGCGGATTTCGCGTATTTCAATCACAGCATTCACGTTAACAAGGGCGTCGGCTGCTCCACCTGTCACGGGCAAGTGAACCAGATGCCGCTGATGTTCCAGGCCAACACGCTCTTGATGCAATGGTGCCTCGACTGCCATCGCAATCCCGAAGCGGTTTTGCGCGAGAAAAAAGAAGACGTCTATTCCATGGATTGGAAAGCGCCGGCGAATCAGGAAGAAATTGGCAAACGCCTGGCCGCGGAACGCCACATTCGAACGACGGCCGAGCTGACCAGTTGCTCGACCTGTCATCGCTAATGAAACGTATGAACGAACACGAACATCATGAACATCCCGGCCACGAGCACGCCGAGCAACCGCACGAGGTAACGCGACCCGAGGGCGTTTTGGATTTGGCGGACGTGCGCGCCAAACTGCAATCGAAAACCGGAAAGCAATACTGGCGCTCGCTCGAAGAGCTGGCCGAAGATCCGCGCTTCGAGGAATTACTCCACAACGAATTTCCGCGCCAGGCGCCCTCCGAATGGGACGAAGGTGTAGACCGCCGCGATTTCCTCCGGCTCATGGCTGCCTCGCTGGCCTTCGCCGGCCTCTCCGGCTGCGGCCGCACCCCGGAGCAGACCATCATTCCCTACGTGAAGCAGCCCGACGGCATGGTTCTCGGCAAGCCGCAATTCTATGCCACGGTGATGCCCTTCGGCGCCGACGCCATCGGCCTCCTCGTCGAAAGCCATGAAGGGCGCCCCACAAAAATCGAAGGCAATCCCGAACACCCCTCGAGTCTCGGCGCCACAAACGCTTTTGCCCAAGCTTCCGTATTGAACCTCTACGATCCGGATCGCGCCCAAACTGTCACCAACTACGGCGAGATTCGCACCTGGGCCCAGTTTTTGGACGCTGCGCAAGCCATCGCTGCGGAAACGAATGCCACCAATGGCGTGGGCTTCCGCATTCTGACCGGCACGATTACATCTCCCACGCTTGCCGCGCAAATTCAGTCCATCCTGACGCGCTACCCGAAAGCCCAGTGGCATCAGTGGGAGCCTGCCGTCGGCGACGGCCCGCGCGAAGGCGCAAAGCTCGCCTTCGGCAGCTATCTCAACACCGTTTATCGCGTGGAAAAAGCAGATGTAATCCTATCGCTCGATTCCGATTTCCTTGGCAGCGGTCCCGGCCACATTCACTACGCCAGAGAATTCTCGCGCCGCCGCAAACTCCCCAATCTGCCCAAGCCCAACCCGCTTGCCGATCAAGTATTCCCTGAAATCAAAATGAATCGGCTCTATGTCGTTGAGCCCACGCCAAGCGTCACCGGCGCCACCGCCGATCATCGCTTGCCGCTGCGCGCCTCCGAAGTCGAACTGTTCGCTCGCGCGCTCGCCGCAAGAGTCACCGACGTGACCGTCAGGCCCGACTCGGCCGCTGAGCACGTTGCTCCGCCAGCGGGCAGCGAAAAATGGCTTGATGCCTTGGCCAAGGATCTGCTTCAGAACCAGGGCAAGTGCCTTGTTGTTGCGGGCGAGCAACAGCCTGCCTCACTCCACGCCCTGGTGCACGAAATCAACGCCACGCTCGGCAATGTGGGAACAACGCTCTACTACACGCAGTCCGTGGAAGCCCATCCCGTGAATCACCTCGAATCCCTGCGCGATCTTTGCGCTGATATCGACGCTGGCAAAGTGGACACGCTCCTGATGCTTGGAGTGAATCCCGTCTACACCGCGCCTCACGATTTCGATTTCGCCACCAAAATCAAATACGATCCCGTAACCAAGCAGAAGAAAGTCAAAAACACCATCCACCTCAGTCCTCATTTCGACGAAACATCCGAACTCTGCGACTGGCACGTCGCCGAATCGCACTATCTCGAAACCTGGGGAGACGCGCGTGCATTCGATGGAACCCTCAGCGTCATCCAGCCGCTCATCGCCCCGCTCTATCGCACGCATTCCGCGCGCGAACTCCTTGCCGCGTTCACCGACAAGCCCGGAATTTCCGATTACGACGTACTGCGCGATGGCTTGAAAGCCGCGTATCCGTCTGCCGATTTCGAAAAATTCTGGCGCAAAACGCTGAACGACGGTCTCGTCGCCGGTTCGGCTTTCGCTCCGGTCAGCGCCGCGCTAAAGTTCACTCCCGCCAGCCTTCCCGCGCCGAAACCCGCCTCGGCCGACGAACTCGAATTCATCTTCCGGCCCGATCCGTGCGTCTACGACGGCCGCTTCGCCAATAACGGTTGGCTCCAGGAATTGCCAAAGCCCGTCACCAAGCTCACCTGGGACAATGCCGCGCTAATCAGTCCAAAGACCGCGGTAAAACTGGAATTGGCGGACGAAGTCGGCGCGCGCGGCGGCGAGCACGGAAAGATTTTCACCAACGTCATCGACATTTCGCTTTCGAATAGCAAAGTCACCGCCGCCGCATGGCGTCTCCCGGGCCAAGCCGATGGCGTCATCGTCCTTCCTCTCGGCTACGGCCGCAAAAAAGCCGGCTACACCGGTACCAACAAGGGTTTCAACGCCTACGTCGTGCGCACATCCAACGCGCTCTGGACCGTCCCCGCCCCAGCGACTGTGATCAAGAAAACTGGCGACGACTATCCTCTGGCATGCACCCAATACCACTTCAACATGGAAGGCCGCCAAATCCTCGCCACCGGCACGCTCGAGGAATTCAAGAAGAATCCCGATTTTGCCCACGACGGCGAAAAAGACAGGGATAAGACGAAACAGGAACTATCGCTGTACAAGGAATTTTCCTACCCCGGCTACGCCTGGGGCATGGCCATCGATCTGAACAGTTGCAACGGCTGCAACGCCTGCGTTGTCGCGTGCCAATCGGAAAACAACATCCCCGTGGTTGGCAAAGATCAAGTTATGCGCGGCCGCGAAATGCACTGGATCCGCATCGACCGCTATTACGAAAAAGTCGAAAACGCCACGCACGATGCATCGAGTTACGATCCGTCGCTCGCCAATCCTCCAACGTTCTTCCAACCCGTTCCCTGCCAGCAGTGCGAAAACGCTCCCTGCGAGCAGGTGTGCCCCGTCGGCGCCACCGTCCACAGCGCCGAAGGCCTGAACGACATGGTCTACAATCGCTGCGTCGGCACGCGCTACTGCTCGAACAACTGCCCCTACAAAGTCCGCCGCTTCAATTTCCTCCGCTTCCAGGATTGGGAGACCCCGCAACTCAAACTCCTCCGCAATCCCGAAGTCACCGTGCGCAGCCGCGGCGTCATGGAAAAGTGCACCTATTGCGTCCAGCGCATCAACAGCGGCCGCATCGAAGCCGAGAAACAGAATCGTCCGATTCGCGACGGCGAAATCGTCACCGCCTGCGAAGCTGCTTGCCCCACACAAGCCATTGTTTTCGGCAACGCCAACGATCCGAGCAGCCGCGTCGCCCAGTTGAAAGCTCAGCAGCGGAACTACACGCTTCTCGGTGAATTGAACGCCCGCCCGCGCACTACCTACCTCGCGGCCGTGCGCAATCCCAATTCCGAATTGGAGAAGGCATGAGCGCCGGGCAACCGCCACTCGACTCTCCGGAGATTCGCCGTCTCTCTCCCGTTATCGGGCCGGGGTACACCTACGGCTCGGTCACGGAAAAGATCAGCTCTATCGTCCTGACGCGCCCCACCTCCTTGGGCTGGTTCATCGGTTTTGCCATCGCCTTCAGCTTCATGGGCCTGATGACCATCGCCATCGGCTGGCTCATCATCAAAGGCGTCGGCATCTGGGGCATCAACATCCCCATCGGCTGGGGCTTCGCCATCGTCAATTTCGTTTGGTGGATCGGTATCGGTCACGCCGGCACGCTGATCTCCGCCATTCTCTTTTTGCTCAATCAGAAGTGGCGCACTTCCATCAACCGTTTTGCGGAAGCCATGACGCTTTTTGCCGTGGCCTGTGCCGGCATTTTCCCGCTCATTCATACCGGCCGCCCCTGGATGGCGTTTTACATGATGCCGTATCCCAGTACCATGGGCCTCTGGCCGCAGTTCCGCAGCCCGTTGATCTGGGACGTTTTTGCTGTCTCCACTTACGGAACTGTCTCTCTTCTTTTCTGGTTCGTGGGCCTCATCCCGGACTTGGCTACGCTTCGTGATCGTTCCATCCAGAAACCGGCGAAGATTATTTACGGAATGCTTGCGCTAGGATGGCGCGGCTCCGCGCGCCACTGGCACCGCTACCAGTCGGCCTACCTTCTTCTCGCCGGACTCGCAACGCCCTTGGTTCTCTCAGTCCACACGGTCGTGAGCTTTGACTTCGCCATCGCCATCGTTCCCGGCTGGCACACCACGATTTTCCCGCCGTACTTCGTCGCCGGCGCCATCTATTCCGGCTTCGCCATGGTTTTGACCATCGCGATTCCCCTGCGAAAAGCCTACGGCCTGGAAGATTTCATCACCATGCGCCATCTGGACAACATGGCCAAGGTCATGCTCGCCACCGGCCTCATCGTTGCCTACGGCTACTTCTTTGAATTCTTTATGTCCCTGTATAGTGGCAACAAGTTTGACGTCTTTCTCGTCCAGCAGCGCCTTCATGGGCCGTACGCGCCGTACTACTACGCTTTGATTTTGTGCAACATCCTCACGCCACAATTGCTTTGGTCTTACAAATTGCGCCACAACGTGGCCGTCCTCTTCCTCATGTCCATCGTCGTGAACATCGGTATGTGGCTGGAGCGTTTCGTCATCGTGGTTATCAGCCTCACGCGCGACTTTGTGCCCTCCGCTTGGGGCCGTTACAGCCCCACCTTTTGGGATTGGGCCACGTTCCTCGGCACCATGGGCATGTTCGTCACCTTGCTCTTCCTGTTTGTCCGCGTGCTTCCCGCGATTTCCATCGCGGAAATGCGTGAGCTGGTCGCCGAGACCACTGAGGAAAAACAGTAATGCTGCACCGTTCGCACATCTACGGGGTCATGGGGGAGTTCAGCACCCCTGACGAACTCATCCATGCCACGGAGAAAGTTCGTGAGGCGGGCTACCGCCGCGTCAACGCCTATTCGCCCTTTCCCGTCGAAGGGTTATCAGAGGCGCTCGGCCTGAAGCGCAATATGGTCGCTCCCATTTGCCTTCTCGGCGGCCTCACCGGTGGCCTCGGCGGATTTTTCTTCCAATACTGGGTCGCGGTCATTGCCTATCCCCAGAATATTGCCGGCCGTCCGCTGAATAGCTGGCCGGCCTTTATTCCCGTGACCTTCGAGCTCACCATTCTCGGCGCGGCCCTCTCCGCCGTTTTCGGCATGCTGGCCCTGAACAAGCTGCCCCAGCCGCACCATCCGGTTTTCAACGTGCCACGTTTCACACATGCTTCCTCGGACCGTTTTTTTGTCTGCATCGAGGCCAAGGATCCGAAGTTTCATCTCGAGGAATGCGCGCGGCTCCTGCAGCAGTTGCACGCCCACCACATTGTCGAGGTGCCCGATGACTAGCGCCTCGCGCTTCCTGACGATCGCGTGCGCCGTGGCCTGCTTGTTTTCCGCCGCCGGTTGCCAGTATTTGAAGCAAGACATGGCCAACCAGCCGAAAAACAGGCCGCTTTCCCCTTCCGATTTCTTTACCGATGGCCGCTCGGAGCGCCCCTTGGTCGAAAATACCGTGGCGTACGGCTCGATTGCCAACGACGAACTTTTCGTCCCCAAGGAGTCAAACGCTTTCCCGTTGCCCGTCAACTCCGAGCTTCTCGAACGCGGCCAGGAGCGCTACAAGATTTTCTGCACGCCCTGCCACGGCTTGCAAGGTGACGGCAACGGCATGGCGGCCATGCGCGGCATGAAGCATCCTCCCAGTTACCATCAGGACCGCCTGCGCCAGGCCACGAACGGCTACATCTATGACGTGGTCACCAACGGCTTCGGCGCCATGTATGGTTACTCCGCGCAGATTCCTCCGCGCGACCGCTGGGCCATCATCGCCTACGTTCGGGCGCTGCAGCTCAGCCGCAACGCCAAGGTCGCCGATCTTCCCGCGGAACTAAGGGAAAAATTAAACCAGAGCGGCTCGACTGGCGCCGCTCCCAGCGCGGAACAAAAGCAGGAATCGGGTAGCGCGAAGGATTCGACAGGGGGCAGCAACTAATGGCTGCGCAGGAATATCCAGCACCGGAAAGCGTCGGCCGCTTGCAACAGCGCGCCCTCCTCATCGGCGGCATCGCTCTGCTGTTTTCCATTTTCGGAGCGATGCGTTCTCCTGGACCCTTCTATCAGTCCTATTTGATGAGTTTCATGCTCATCCTTGGCTTGACGCTGGGTTCGCTGGGCCTCTTGATGCTGCAACATCTGACCGGCGGCCACTGGGGCATCGTCATCCGGCGCTCCTTGGAATCGGCCGTGCGCACGCTTCCGCTGATCGTGGTCTTTTTCCTTCCGATTGTTTTCTTCGGCATGAAATATCTTTACGGCGCCTGGCTTGATCCCGAGGAACTACAGAAGGAACCGCTTTCGAAATTTCAGCAGGCCTACCTGACAACGGGCTGGTTCCAGGTGCGCGCCGTCATTTATTTCGCCGTCTGGCTCCTGTTGATGTTCCTATTCCTCCGCTGGTCCAAGGAGCAGGACGTCAACCGCGAGGACCGCGCCCTGCGCCTTCGCTTCAAAATGTTTGCCGGCCCGGGCATCATCCTCTACGTGTTCGCGATGACCTTCGCCGTCATTGACTGGGTCATGTCGCTCTCACCCCATTGGGCCTCCACCATCTACGGCTTCCTGTATGTGGCTGGGCAATTAATCTCCTCGATGGCCTTCATGATCGCCATCGTCGTCCTGCTCTCGCGCACCGAGCCCTTCTCTGGGGTCCTGCAGAAGCGCCATCTTCACGACTTAGGGAAGCTGCTCCTCGCTTTTGTCATGCTCTGGGCTTACTTCGATTTCTCGCAGCTCCTGATTATCTGGTCCGGCAACCAGCCGGAGGAAATCAGCTTTTATCGCACCCGGCTCTATGGCGGCTGGGGCGTCGTCGCCGTTCTCGTCCTGATTTTTCACTTTTTCGTTCCCTTTTTCTTGCTGCTCTCGCAGGACGTGAAGCGCAATGCAAAAGTGTTGCCGAAGATTGCCATGTGGCTGATCTTCATGCGGCTCGTGGATCTCTTCTGGATGACCCGGCCGGAATTCACTTCCCGCGCCGTGCCCACGTGGCTTGACCTGGTTCTTCCCATTGCGCTCGGCGGACTCTGGCTGGGATTCTTCGCGTTCAATTTGAAGCAGCAGCCGCTTCTACCAATCGGCGACCCAAAACTTGAGGAGGCCATCGAGCACCATGAGCACCATGAGCACTGAGTCTCACAACTCGGGGCCAGGCGCTGGCGAAGCGCCGCGCAATACGGATGTCTCCTTCGAGGAGCGCGACATCCAGGTAGGCACGATCTACGGCTATCTGTTTGCCCTGGCTCTGTCAGTCGTGGTCTCAGCCGTGATTTGTGTCTTCATTCTGCGCTTTACCTTGAATTTCGCCGCTTCTTCCGATACCGCTCCGCCGCCTTCCCGCGCCGCCCTCGGGCCCAATCACCATGATCTTCCTCCCGAGCCGCGGCTACAGGGTGTTCCCGGCCACACTGAGGACCCGCAGCAGGATTTGCGCGACAAGGTGAAATCCGACACCGAAGCCAACGAGAAATTCGAATGGATCGACAGGAATTCCGGCGTAGTGCAGATTCCCGTGGAAGACGCCATGAAAATGATTGCGGAAAAAGGTTTGCCCGCGGGTTCCGCGCCGCCGGCGGAAAAGAAAAAGTAACGCGATGAACAAAGTTCGCTCCATCTTCGGAATCGCGTCGCTGTTACTGGCCGCTTGCGCTCTTCACGCGCAGACGGTTCCCAGCGACATGGGCCCGACCGCCGCGACCATGCCTCCAGCCTTGGTAAACGTCGGCTTCGAGCCTCCTCTCAACGGCCAAATGCCGCTCGGCCTGGCCTTCCGCGACGAAACCGGCCGCAGCGTTCAGCTTCGAGACTATTTCGTCCCGGGCACCCAAAAGCCCGTAGTCCTCGCCTTCGTCTATTACAACTGCCCGATGCTCTGCACTCAGGTCCAGCAGGGTATCGTTGGCACGCTGCGCATGCTTTCCTTCAATCCTGCCCGCGATTACGAAGTTGTCTTCGTCAGCTTCGATCCCCGCGAGACCCCCGACATGGCCGCCGAAAAAAAGACAGTTGCGCTCTCTCATTTCCGCCGACCGGAAACCGCCTCCGGCTGGCATTTCCTCACCGGTCCGAAAGAGTCCATTGACGCGGCCACGCATGCCGCGAATTTCCGCTATTCCTTCGACGCAAAAACGAATTTCTTCGCCCACGCCAGCGGCGTCATGATTCTCACTCCCGACGGCCGCATCTCCCGTTATTTCTATGGCGTCGAATACCCCGGCCGCGATATGCGCCTCGGCCTCGTCGAAGCCTCCGCAGGAAAAATCGGCACACCCATCGATCACGTCTTGCTCTATTGCTATCACTACGACCCCACGGCCGCCACCTACAGCGCCTCCATTCTCAAAATCATTCGCCTCGCCGGCGTGCTCACCATCATTTGTATCGTTGGAGGAATTTTGTATTTCCGCCGCCGCGATCTTCATCCTTCGGCGCAGCCGAAGCTCAGTCAGCCGCTTCACACTTTACCTGAAAGAGGAGCGCACTAAGCCGTGCAGTCGCAATTGCCATTTTCGCCCGACCAGGCGTCCAACTTCGCGCCCCACGTGGACGACCTCATGCTTTTCATCACCCTCATCTGTCTTTTTTTTGCCGTTGCCGTCACCATCGCCATCATCATTTTCTTTTTCAAATATCACCGCAAATCCCCGGACGAAGTTGGTGTCCCCATTCACGGCGACTCGCGCCTCGAGGCCGCCTGGATGATCGTGCCCCTGATTTTGGCGATGGGCATGTTCGGCTGGGGCGCCGTCGTCTACGTGGACTATCGCCACGCGCCCGCCGACACGCTCGACGTGTACGTCATCGGCAAGCAGTGGATGTGGAAGGCCCAGCAGCCCAACGGCATCAAGGAAATCAACGAGCTCCACGTTCCCGCGGGCCGCGACGTCCGCCTCATTCTCGCCAGCGAAGACGTCATCCACGATTTCTTCGTTCCCGCCTTCCGCGTAAAAATGGACGTCGTGCCCGGCCACTACAACACCATGTGGTTCCGTCCCACCAAGCCCGGCCGCTATCATTTCTTTTGCTCTCAATATTGCGGCACCAACCACGCCCTCATGGGCGGATGGGTCACCGTCATGGAGCCCGCCGACTACGCCGCTTGGCTCTCCGGTTCCTCCGGCGCCGAAGCCAATCCCGTCGTCGCCGGCGAAAAGCTTTTTGCCGAAAAGGCCTGCGTCACCTGCCACGTATCGAACGGCACCGGCCGCGCCCCCTCGCTGAACGGCGTCTACGGCGCCAACGTTCTTCTGGCCGACGGTTCCATCGTTGTTGCCGACGAGGCCTACATCCGCGAATCCATCCTCCAGCCCAACGCCAAAATTGTCGCGCACTATCAGCCGTTGATGCCCACGTTCCAGGGACAACTGACCGAGGAGCAGATTCTCGCCCTCACCGCCTACATTAAGTCTCTGCAATCGCAGCCGGTCCCGGCTACCGGCGCGGGAATCGCGCCAACAACGGAGAAAAGGTAAGGTATGAGCACGACGCCCCCATTACCCGGCCATCAGATGCCACATGAAGACTATCTGAACGCCACCTACGGCATTCGCTCCTGGTTGCTCACCACCGACCACAAGCGCATCGCCCTGCTCTATCTTGGCTCGGTCACTGTTTTCTTCTTCATCGGCGGTCTCCTCGCCACCATGATTCGCATCCATCTCCTCACTCCCACCGGCTATCTGGTTACCCCGGAAACCTACAACAAGCTTTTCACCATGCACGGTGTGGCCATGATTTTCTTTTTCCTGATCCCTTCCATTCCCGCCGTCCTTGGAAATTTCCTGATTCCTCTAATGATCGGCGCAAAGGATCTAGCCTTCCCCAAAATCAATCTTCTGAGCTGGTACATCTATCTGGTGGGCGGCTCCTTCGTCCTCTATTCCTTCGCCACCGGCGGCCTCGACACCGGCTGGACCTTTTACACGCCGCTGAGCAGCATTTATTCGAATTCTGCCGTCACTCCTGCGGTCATCGGCATCTTCATCAACGGCTTCTCTTCCATTTTGACCGGCCTCAATTTTATCGTCACCATCCATACCATGCGTGCGCCGGGCATGACCTGGTTCCGGCTCCCGCTTTTTGTTTGGGCCCATTACGCCACCAGCCTGGTCATGATTCTCGGAACGCCGGTCATCGCAATCACGCTTCTCCTGGCCGGCCTCGAGCGCATGTTTCATCTGGGCTTCTTCAATCCCGCCCTAGGCGGCGATCCCATCCTCTTCCAGCATCTCTTTTGGTTTTATTCGCACCCCGCCGTGTACATCATGATTCTTCCGGCGATGGGCGTGATCAGCGAAATCATCCCCACCTTCGCGCGCAAGCCCATCTTCGGCTACTCCTTCATCGCCGGCTCGAGTATCGCCATCGCCGTGATCGGCTTCCTGGTTTGGGCCCACCACATGTTCGTCACCGGTGAATCCGTCTATGCCGCTCTCACCTTCTCGTTTCTTAGCTACCTGGTGGCCATCCCCTCTGCGGTGAAAGTCTTTAACTGGACCTCCACCTTATATAAGGGCTCCATCTCCTGGGACACGCCGATGATCTACGCCTTCGGCTTCATAGGCCTCTTTCTCATCGGTGGCTTGACCGGCCTCTTCCTCGCGTGCCTCGGCCTGGATATTCATATCCACGACACCTACTTCGTCGTCGCCCACTTCCACTACATCATGGTAGGCGGCGCGGTCATGGGCTATGTCGGCGGTTTGCATTTCTGGTGGCCGAAAATTACCGGTAGGCTCTATCCCGAAGCCCTCGCGCGCATCGCTGCCGTCACTCTCTTCGTCGGCTTCAACTTGACCTTTTTCCCGCAATTCATTCTTGGCTATCTCGGCATGCCCCGCCGCTACCACACCTATCCGCCGGAATTCCAGGTACTCAACGTACTCTCCACCGCAGGTGCCTCCATTCTTGCGCTGGGCTATCTGCTCCCGATGCTGTACCTGACCTGGTCCATGCGCTACGGCAAAGTCGCCGGGCAGAATCCCTGGCCGGCCACCGGCCTCGAGTGGAAAACGGATTCACCGCCGCCCACGGAAAATTTCGATGTAACGCCCGAAGTCACCTGGGAGCCGTACGACTTCCAGAATCGCCCGGATCTAGGCCTTACGGCAGGCGCCCCATCGCTGGCGCCCGCCCACGGGGACGACTAGGATTTTGTAGGACAGACTTTTAGCCTGTCCCTCAGCAGCCGTTAAGCTGGTGGCCGAACCTAGGCCAAAGATTGCTTTAGAAAGAGGAGCACCGCGTGCACCGCACCGGAGAACTGTACGGCCATTTCGAAACGCTCGAGCAACAGAAGGAAACCGCCACGCTCGGCATGTGGGTATTCCTGGTCACCGAAGTTCTCTTCTTCGGCGGCCTGTTCATGACCTACACCATCAACCGCCACGCCTTCAGCACCGCCTTCGGCGTCGGCAGCAACACGCTCGATCTCACCCTCGGCGGCGGCAACACCGTCGTGCTCATCCTCAGCAGCTTGACCATGGCCATGGCCGTGTGGTCCGCCCAAGTCGGAAAAGTTGGGTGGTTCGGCATTTTCGGAAAAGTTCGGTGGGTCAGCATTTTCCTCATTGCCACCCTCGTTCTCGGCACCGTGTTCCTCGGCGTCAAAGTCGTCGAATACAAGCAGAAGTTTGACCACCATCTCGTTCCCGGCCGCGGCTTTGACATCCGCTATCGCAGCGAACATCCCACCGCCAGCGATAATCCGAAAGAAATTGCGGCTGAGAAAGAAGAACTGGAAAAGGCTTTCGCCAAGGATCCCGACATCAACGCCCACGCCCAGCTCTATTTCTCCTTGTACTTCGGCATGACCGGCCTCCACGCCCTGCACATGATCGTCGGCGCCGGCCTGCTCCTCTGGCTCATCAAGGGCTCCTTCGCCGGACGATTCACGCCGCAGTACAACACCCCCGTCGAAGTCGTCGGCCTGTACTGGCACTTCGTGGATATTGTCTGGATTTATTTGTTCCCGTTGTTATATCTGATCGACCGACATCAATAGGAGAATTGGGGAGAGGTTCGCGTGTCTGAACACATCGTTTCGCCGAAAGTTTACATCGTCATTTTTCTGGCGCTGATGGTCGGCACCACCGCTACCGTCTGGGCCGCCTATCAAAATTTCGGCCAGTTTAATATCGTCATCGCTCTTGCTATCGCCACCTTCAAAGCCACCCTTGTCGTTCTCTACTTCATGCACGCCCGCTACAGCCCCAAGCGCACCCAGCTCGTCATCGTCTGTTCCGTTTTCTGGCTAGCCATCATGCTCGCCATGACCCTCACCGACTACGACACCCGCACCCCGCGCGATTCCCGTCTCGCCCCTCCGGCGATCTCTCATCTCTTCCGCGCATAAACGTATCCTCTGACCTCTTCCTCTCTTGTGCGGAAAATGGGGAGACAAATCTTCTGCAATTCTCTGTGCTGTGGATTTCAGATTAAACCAAGCGGGACTGGCTAGGTGCCAGTCACCAGTCACCACACACACTTCCGCCGGGTTCGGTTTTTGCTCGGGGTGGTTTGGGGTAGAACGGCGGAAGTAATAGGGGGGAGTAGCGAACCGGCCCAGCCCTCAATCCCCTAAAGGGATCCTCGGCTCGCCTCCCCCACAGCTTTTTGGAGTGCAAGCCCTCCGCCAATCTTAACCCCTTTGTTTTCAATAAACTGCCCTATGAATTCCAAGTAAAAAAGCTCTACCTCCTCGGCAAATTTACCTGCCCGTTGCAATCGCCTCCCCTCTCACCAGCCTTGTTGGCCGGACCCGCACGGGGTAGACTCTTCGCCTGCATTCCCTGGGAGGTGTCGTATGGCCCGTACGGTTCGCTGTGGCCTGATTCAGGCCCAATGTGAGTGGTCCCCGGAAAAGTATTCACTCGCTGACATCAAGAAAAAAATGATCGACAAGCATGAGCGCCTCATTGCCGATGCCGCCAAGAAAAAAGTCCAGATCCTCGGCCTCCAGGAACTTTTCTACGGTCCCTACTTCTGCGCCGAGCAGCAGACCCGCTGGTACGAACTCACTGAAAAAATCCCCAACGGCCCGACCATCTCCCTCATGCAGAAGCTCGCCAAAAAACATCAGATGGTCCTCGTTGTTCCCATCTACGAAGTCGAAATGACCGGCGTCTATTACAACACCGCCGCCGTCATTGATGCCGATGGCCGATACCTCGGCAAATACCGCAAGCACCACATTCCCCACTGCCACCCCGGCTTTTGGGAAAAATTTTATTTCACGCCGGGAAATGCCGGCTATCCCGTTTTCCAGACGCGTTTCGCGCGCGTCGGTGTCTACATCTGTTACGACCGTCATTTCCCCGAAGGCGCGCGCTGCCTCGGCTTGAATGGCGCCGAAATCGTCTACAACCCCTCCGCCACCGTCGCCGGCCTCTCCGAATATCTCTGGGAACTCGAACAGCCCGCCCACGCCGTCGCCAATCAATACTTCGTCGCCGCCATCAACCGCGTCGGCACCGAAGCCCCGTGGAAGATCGGCGAGTTCTACGGCAAGAGTTATTTCTGCGATCCGCGCGGAAAAATCGTCGCCCAGGCCAGCCGCGACAAGGACGAACTCCTCGTCGCCGATCTCAACCTCGACGAAATCCAGAAAGTCCGCGACACCTGGCAGTTCTATCGCGACCGCCGCCCCGAGTCCTACGGCGAAATCACCCGCACCCGCGCCGCGGAATCGAGCGAAGCCGCAAACTGAATGATTCATTTTCTACTAGTCCTGCGAGCCATGTGCGTTTGTCATTCCGAGCGCAGCGAGGAATCTGCTTTTCCATCGGTTTGTTGCCGTCGCAACAATCGGAGGTCCTCTCGATGACTGAAATTCACAGCACGCCGCTCCACGCGGAAACGATTGAGAGCAGCGCGCTTTACAACAAAGACCTCGCTCCCGTCTCCCGCGAGCGCCGCACCTGGCGCACCTACAGCTACGCCGCCCTCTGGATTTCCATGAGCGTGAACATCCCCACCTACATGCTCGCCAGCGGCATGATCGCCGGCGGCATGAACTGGAAGCAGGCGCTCTTCACCGTTTTTCTCGGCAACGTGCTGGTCCTGATTCCCATGCTCCTGAACGCCCACGCCGGAGCGCAATACGGCATCCCGTTTCCAGTGTTCGCCCGCGCCTCCTTCGGCGTCCTGGGCGCCAACGTCCCCGCCATTCTCCGCGCCCTCGTTGCCTGCGGCTGGTTCGGCATTCAGACCTGGATCGGCGGCGAAGCCATCAACGCCATGATCGTGGCCCTCGCGCCATCGTGGGTTAATTACCATTCGGGTCCTGCTGTCTGCTTCGCCTTCTTCTGGCTTCTCAATGTGCTGGTCATTCTGCGCGGCATCGAAACCATCCGCTTCCTCCAGGGCATCTCCGCCCCGTTCCTCCTGCTGATCGGTTTTGCCTTGCTTCTTTGGGCCCGGCAAAAAGCAGGCGGCTTCGGTCCCATGCTCGCGACGCCCTCGAAATTTCAGAGCTTCCCTGAGTTTTTCCGCTTCTTCGTTCCGTCCCTCACTGGCGTGGTTGGTTTCTGGGCCACCGTCTCCCTGAACATCCCGGACTTCACGCGCTACGCCCGCAGCCAGCGTGATCAAATCATCGGCCAGGCTCTCGGCCTCCCCGCAACAATGACTTTTTACTCCTTCATCGGCATCGCTGTAACTTCTGCCACTCTTATCATCTTTGGCGAAGCGCTCTGGAATCCCGTCGCCGTCCTCGCCCGCCTTGGCAACCCCTTCGCCGTCGTCCTCGCCATGATCGCTTTGCTCATGGCTACACTCAACGTCAACGTAGCCGCCAACGTCGTCTCCCCGGCCAATGATTTCTCCAATCTCTCTCCCCGCCGCATCAGTTTCCGCACCGGCGGCCTCATCACCTGCGCCATGGGCATCGTCATGCAGCCCTGGAAACTGATGGCCGACTACGGCAGCTACATTTTCGGCTGGCTAATTGGCTACTCCGGTTTCCTCGGCCCCATTGCCGGCGTTCTAATCTGCGACTACTTCGTAGTCCGCAAGAAAATCCTCGTCGTCGAAGATCTCTACCAGCGCGGCGGCCAATACGAATACGCCCACGGTTTCAACTGGACTGCCATCGCCGCCCTGGCCGCCGGTGCCGGCGTCGCCTTCGTTGGCCTGGCTCTTCCGGCCGTCCGCATCCTTTACAACTACGCCTGGTTCGTCGGCTTTTTAGTCAGCTTTGTGGTCTATTCGCTTTTGTCGAATCGTATTGAGCCGGTCGCGCAACCCGCCGACTGAGGAGGAGCATCCCGCATGGCCCTACCCATGAACATGAAAGCAGGCCTAGCGAGCGCCGCAGCTGTTCCCGTTTTTGTAGCACAGCCACTCCTGGCTGTGCTCTTACGATCTCAACCGCAGATTCGCAGCGCCCATCGATCTCGGACGAACACTCGACTTCTTTCAACTAACGACTAACAACTAAGAACTAAAAACCACCACGGAGACGACCCATGGACTTCGGCATCACCATCAAACCAGACATCTCAATAGACAGAATCCTGAGCCTCACCCACCAAGCCGAATCCTCCGGCTTCACCTTCGGCTGGATCTTCGACTCCCATGTCATCTGGAAGGAGCCCTTCCCGCTCCTCGCCCTCATGGCCGCCAACACCAAAAAAATGCATCTGGGCACCTGCGTCACCAACCCCGCCGTCCGCGACGTTACCGTCTCCGCCAGCCTCTTCGCCACCTTGAATCTCGCCTCCCACGGCCGCATGGAACTCGGCATCGGCCGCGGCGACAGCTCCCGCCGCGTCCTCGGCAAAAAACCCACCACCCTCGAAAACCTCGAGGAATTCGTTCGCGTCTTCCGCAGCTTGAACGCAGGCAAAACCGTCGACCTCGACGGCGTCCCCACCAGATTCCCCTGGACCAACGGCGAAACCCCCCGCGTCTGGGTCGCCGGCTACGGCCCCAAAGCCCTGCGCACCGCCGGACGCATCGGCGACGGTGTCATCCTTCAGTTCGCCGACCCCGATCTCATCGATTGGTGCCTTGGCTTCGTCCGCGAAGGCGCCAAGGAAGCCGGCCGCGACTTCAGCAAAATCGAAGTCATGTCCGCCGCCCCCGTCTGGGCCTCCGACGACCTCAAAACCGCCCGCGAACACGTCCGCTGGTTCCCCGCCCTCGTTTCCAATCACGTGTTGGACCTCATCTCCAAATACAAACCCGAAGAGCTGCCCCCCGCGCTCACCTCCTTCGTCAAAGACCGCGGCAAATACGACTATCAGCACCATTGCGAAGTCGGCAGCGACAACGCCGATTTCGTATCCGACGAAGTCGTAGACCGCTTCTGCCTCATCGGCCCCATCGAGGAGCATCGCAAAAAACTCGACCGCCTCCGCAAAGTCGGCGTCACCCAATTCAACATCTACCTGATGTCCGGCGACGAAGAAAAAACCCTGGACATCTATCACCACAAAATCCTGCCCCACTACGCAAAATGACGCTTCCCCGTGGCTCACCCACGGTTTCCCACTTGACACTCCTATATACGGCTGGCATACTTCTTCCTGCAGATAACCTTATGTGGAGTGCGGCAGCCCGGCTGCCGCTTTTGCGTTTCAGGCCCCAGGCAAGCCGTATACGGATCGGGCTACCTGCCGTTGGCAGCGAGTCCCTCCACCGCTCCTCCAGAATTATGTAAACCCCTAAGCTATTTAGAATGAACACTTCCAGAAATCTTCATAAGTGTTGATTCTAAAGGATTTACTGGAAGTCTAAACCCTTTAGATGCAACACTTACAAAAAACAGGGGGAGGGGCCCCACGCCTAGTCACCGTGTCAATTCCAAAATCCTGACCTCCGATTTCTCCCCCGCTCTGTGATAACGTCCTCCTTTCCACGGAGGAAGCCCATGCGCTTTGACACCGTAATCCGCAACGGCACAGTCGTCACCGCCACAGACACAACCCTCGCCGACGTCGGCATCAACGGCGAAAAAGTCACCGCCCTCGCCTCCCCGCTTCCCACCGAAAACGCCGGACGCGTCATTGACGCCACCGGCTGCCTGGTCATCCCCGGCGGCATTGACGTCCACACCCATCTTGACATGCCTTTCGGCGGCACCACCAGCGCCGACGATTTTCAGACCGGCACCATCGCCGCCGCTTTCGGCGGCACTACCACGCTCATTGACTTCGCCATCCAGTACAAAGGCCAAACTCTCCGCCAGGCCTTCGACACCTGGATGAAAAAAGCCCACGACAAAGCCGTCACCGACTACGCCTTCCATTGCATCATCACCGACCTCGGCAGCGCGCAACTCGAGGAAATGGGTCAGCTCATCAAGGAAGGCGTCACCAGCTTCAAGCTCTTCATGGCCTACCCCGGCGTCTTCATGCTCGATGACGCCACGATCTTCAAGGCCATGCGCCAGGCCGCCAAACACAACGGCCTCATCTGCATGCACGCCGAAAACGGCGGCGCGATCGACGTCATCGTCCAGCAAGCTCTCGCCGAAGGAAAACGCGCGCCGAAATATCACGCCCTCACCCGCCCCACCACTGCCGAAGCCGAAGCCACTTCCCGCGCCATCGCTCTCGCCGAAATGGCCGGCGCCCCCGTCTACATCGTTCATCTTTCCTGCAGCGACGCGCTCGAAAAAGTTCGCGAAGCGCGCGACCGCGGCCTCCCCGCTTACGCCGAAACGTGCCCGCAATATTTGTATCTCTCGCTGGAAAATATGGACGCGCCCGGCTTCGAAGGCGCCAAATACGTCTTCACTCCGCCGCTCCGCGAAAAATGGAATCAGGAAAAACTCTGGCAGGGCCTCGCCAAAGACACGCTGCAAGTCGTCTCCACCGATCACTGCCCCTTCTGCTTCAAGGAACAAAAGGAACTTGGCAAGGATGACTTCACCAAAATTCCCAACGGCGGCCCCGGCATCGAGCACCGCCTAAGCCTCATCTTCACCGGCGGAGTCCACGGCAAACATTTTTCCGCGAACCGCTTCGTACAGCTCGTCGCCACCGCGCCCTCGAAACTCTTCGGCCTCTACCCGCGCAAAGGCACCATCGCCGTCGGCTCCGACGCCGACCTGGTCATCTTCGATCCCCATCACGAAGAAATCATCAGCGCTAAAACTCACCACATGCGCGTGGACTACTCCATGTTCGAAGGAATCAAAATAAAAGGGGCCCCCAAGACCGTCTTCTCCCGCGGCCGCGCCGTCATCGAAGCCGGAAAATTCGTCGGCCGCCCCGGTGCCGGCCAATTCCTCCGCCGCCAAACCTACGCCGGCCTATAGCTTTTTTCGCTGTGTCTGGCAATCGAAGACCAGTTTTAGTGATGCCCCTTGCCTCGGGCAATTGCTTTCGTTAGCATCGCAGTATGAACTATCGCTTTTCTGCCCTCATCACCAAGGAAGACGATTGGTACGTCGCGCGCTGCCCCGAGCTTTCTGTCACGTCGCAAGGGAAGGACGTCGAATCGGCCCGCGCCAATTTGCGCGAGGCCGTCGAGCTCTATCTGGAAACTTGGGGTGCTCCTGACGGCAGGGCCGCGGAAGCTCCCGAGTTCTGGACTACCGTCGAAGTTTCCCGCTGACATGCCCAAGCTGCCCAGCGTTTCGGGCGAGCGCGTAGTCAAGGCTCTGAAAAGAGCCGGTTTCGTGCAGCTACGCCAGAAAGGCAGTCATGTCTCGCTTGAAAAAAGAATCGGCGACAAGGTTTGGAAGACTGTTGTTCCCATGCACTCCGAAGTTGCGAAGGGTACGCTCGCGGATATCCTGAAACAATGCGGCCTTTCGCTCGAAGAATTTCTGGAACTTCTGTAACGCCGCCCCGGCGCCGGCCAATTCCTTCGCCGCCAACCTACGCCGGCCTTCAGAGGGGAATTCAGTCGCTTCTTGACCCGCTTCTTTTTCTCCTGCTATGGTTAAGAGTTATTTTGGGCTCAGTGTATCTACTGGGCGCCAGGGCTCCTGTGGAGGGAGCGTTTTCGTCTCATGGGCCTGACCAAACTGGTAATCCGGGGCGCGCGCCAGCATAACCTCAAAAATATCAGCGTCGAAATCCCCCGGAACTCCCTTACGGTCATCACGGGCCTCTCCGGCTCCGGCAAATCCTCGCTCGCCTTTGACACCATTTACGCGGAAGGCCAACGCCGCTACGTCGAGTCGCTCTCGGCTTACGCGCGACAATTTCTCGACCAGATGGAACGGCCTGAAGTGGACGTCATCGAAGGACTTTCTCCTTCGATTGCCATCGAACAGAAAACCACCACGCGCTCTCCGCGTTCCACTGTTGGCACTGTTACCGAGATTTACGATTATCTTCGCGTGATCTATGCGTCCGTCGGCGTGCCGCACTGCCCGAATTGCGGATTGCCGATCACCCGCCAGTCCAGCGAGCAGATCGTGCAATCCATTTTGCACGGTGAAATCTGCAAGCCCGACGACCGCATCATGATCCTGGCGCCCATCGTCCGCGGGCGGAAAGGCGCCTATCGCAAGGAACTTGAAAAATTCGCGCAAGACGGCTACGTCCGCGTGCGCATCAACGGCGAACTTTTCCCGCTCGACGATCTCCCGGTCATTGACAAGCGCAAGAACCACACCATCGAAATCGTCATTGACCGTTTGCTGGTGAAACCGGGCATCGCCGCGCGGCTCGAACAATCTATCGCCACCGCGCTAAAATTGGCGAGCGGTCTTGTCACCGTGGCCATCGTCGGCGGCAAGGAACATACGTTTTCCGAAAAGTTGGCGTGTCCCGATTGCGGCATCTCCGTTCCGCAGCTCGAGCCGCGTTCCTTCAGCTTCAATTCGCCGTACGGCGCGTGCCCCGCCTGCAACGGCCTCGGCTCGAAATACGATTTCGATCCGTCCAGGATCATCAATGATTGGAGCCGCCCGCTCTTCGATGGCGGCCTCGGCCCGGGCTCTGCCTCCGCAGTTCTCAAGCGCACACTCGAACTCGGCGCTTACGCCCATGGCTTCGATCTTGAAACGCCGTTCGATAAATTTCCTGCGCGCATCCAGAACATGCTCCTGTATGGCTACCCGCCGTCAAATGGCGGTGCTTCAGGTGAAAATGGTGCCGCCGAGAAAAAAGCAAAAGGCGAAAAGGGTTTTCGCTTTCCGGGCATTCTGAAATTTCTTGACAGAAACTTCCAGGAGTCCGGCTCTGATACCTACCGCGAGTGGATGACGCAGTACATGTCCGCCACGCTTTGCGCCACGTGCCATGGCAAACGTCTCCGTCCCGAATCGCTTGCGGTCAAGCTTGCCGGCTGGTCCATCGCCGATTTCACCGCGCTCTCGCTCAGCTCTGCGCGTCCCGCCGTGGACAAAATTATTTCGCACTTGACGGAACGGCAAAAAGAAATCGCCGCACGCCCGCTCGAAGAAGTCGCCGAGCGCATTGATTTCCTTCTCGCTGTCGGCCTCGGCTATCTCAGCCTGGATCGCTCCGCCGCCACCCTTTCCGGAGGCGAAGCGCAGCGCATTCGCCTGGCCACGCAAATCGGCTCGCGCCTGCGCGGCGTTCTCTACGTTCTCGACGAGCCCAGTATCGGCCTACACGCGCGCGATAATGCGCGCCTGCTCGGCTCGCTCGAACATTTGCGCAATCTCGGCAACACCGTCCTCGTCGTCGAACATGACGAAGACACCATTCGCCGCGCCGACTTCGTTGTGGACCTGGGTCCCGGTGCAGGCAACGCCGGCGGCTATCTCGTTGCCCAAGGCAAGCCCGCGCAAATCGAAGCCACGCCGGAATCGCTCACCGGCCAATATCTCAGTGGCGCGGCGAAAATCGCCGTCCCTGAAAAACGGCGCAGCCCCAATGGCAAAGTTATCCAGATTCTCGGCGCCAGCGCGAACAATCTCAAGGACGTGGACATCACGCTTCCCCTTGGCTTGCTGACCGTGGTCACCGGCGTCTCCGGCTCCGGCAAATCCACGCTCGTCAACGACATTCTCTATCGCGCGCTCGCGCAGAAACTCTATCGCTCTTCGGAAGCGCCCGCCGCGCATCGCGAAATTCTCGGCGCCGATCAAATCGACAAAGTCATCGAGATCGATCAAGCTCCCATCGGGCGCACGCCGCGCTCAAATCCCGCCACCTACACCGGCGTGTTCGCGCCGATCCGCGATCTTTTCGCTATGCTTCCGGAATCACGCGAACGCGGCTACCGCCCCGGCCGCTTCAGCTTCAACGTGAAAGGCGGCCGCTGCGAAGCCTGCCAAGGTGACGGCCTGCGCCGCATCGAGATGAATTTTCTTCCGGACGTGTACGTGATGTGTGAAGTGTGCCGCGGCCGCCGCTACAATTCGGAAACGCTCGCCGTCCGCTACAAAGGCCACTCGATCAGCGATGTTTTAAATCTGCCTTCTTCTGACGCGCTGAAGCTTCTCGAAAATATTCCGCAAATTCAGCAGAAGCTCGCCACGCTCGTGGAAGTCGGCCTGGGCTATGTCACCCTCGGCCAGTCCGCGACAACGCTTTCCGGCGGCGAAGCGCAGCGCATCAAGCTGGCCCGCGAGCTCTCGAAGCGCCAGACCGGACGCACGCTCTACATTCTCGACGAACCCACCACAGGCTTGCACTTCGACGACGTTCGCAAACTTCTCGATGTTCTCCAACGCCTCGTCGATCTCGGCAACACCGTGCTCATCATCGAGCACCACCTCGACGTCATCAAACAAGCCGACTGGATCATTGACCTCGGCCCCGAAGGCGGCGAAGGCGGCGGCCGCATCGTCGCCCAGGGCCCCCCCGAACTCGTCGCCCGCACCAAAAAATCCTACACCGGCCAAGCCCTCGCCCGCGTCCTCGGCATCTCCACCAACGGCCACCACAATGGCAACGCAAAGTAGCCGTCGCGTAGCATCGGTTCTTTTTTCCTCGATCATGGCGTGTGTATTTGGGTTTGGAGGTTTTCTCGGAGGTTCGTACCTCTGGAGCCGTTACGGTCCACCACCAAATGATCCTGATGAAATGGATGGCTATTTCTGCGGGCTCCTCGTCGGGGGAGCTATTGCGATTGCCGTGGGCGTAGTGTGCCTGTGGAAATTGTGGCCGCGGGCTTCGCGGAAATCATCGTTGACCGACGGTCGAATAAGCGGAGCGTAACCCATCCCTCGATGTCGCGTTCACTTGGTATTGCGGTCTGTGCGGGTTAGAGTATCCACTGTTCCATGAGCATCTATTCTATTCAGCCCATCACGTTTGGTGCGGTGCACACGTATCCGCTTGCTTCGCGCAAGAGCAAGGTGAGCGTCCGCGAGTTTGCGAAGCCGCCTGCTGCAAACATTTCGTTTACGAAATTTCTCGATTCGCTTCCGAAGATTCTCGCCGCCGAAGATCTTCGCCAGCTTCTCGCCGCGATGCACGCTGCGCGCAGACAGCGCCGAGCGATTCTCTGGGGCATCGGTGGGCACGTCATTAAGGTTGGCCTCGGTCCGCTCTTGGTCGATTTGATGGAGCGCGGCTTCGTTTCTGGAATTGCGATGAATGGCGCGGCGCTGATCCACGACTTCGAAATCGCGCTGGCCGGAAACACTTCCGAGGACGTGGAAGCAGGACTTGGCGAAGGCCAGTTCGGTATGGCGGAAGAAACGGGAAAATATCTCAACGAAATCGCGAAGCTGGCGCACCGCCTGCGCATCGGCTACGGTGAAGCCGCGGGACAATTTCTGAACAGCGGCATCCTCGAGGTCAAGCACGCAGCTTCCAGCGTGCTTTTTGCCGCGTACAAGCAGCGCATTCCAGTGACGATTCACCTCGCCATTGGCACGGATATTCCGCACATGCATCCGGCCGCGTACGGCGCCGCGCTGGGCGATGCCACGCATCATGATTTTCGTTTGTTCTGCGCGCTGGTGCAGCAAATGCATCCCGGCGGCGTCTATCTCAACTGGGGCTCGGCCGTTCTGCTGCCGGAAGTTTTTCTGAAGGCCGTCTCCGTGGTGCGCAATCTCGGCGTTCCGCTTCGTCCGATCACCACCGCGAACTTCGACTTTATCCAGCACTACCGTCCGTTGCAGAATGTAGTGAAGCGTCCCACCGCTTCCGTTCGTGGCCGCGGGGGACCTGAGTCGCACGGCTACGCGATTACCGGGCACCACGAGCTGCTTTTGCCGCTCGTTGCCGCCGCGCTGGCTGCGGGCTGGCCAAAGAAATCTCGGTCTGGAAAACGATGACTCCGTTCGACGACAATCCGCTGAGCCAACCGGATCCGAATTTGGATGCGCGCCCCTCGTCTACACAGCAGAGCGAAACTGTGTCAACCGAACCCGTCGCGGGAGACCCCTTTGCCTGCGCTGCGGCGTCTCCCGCTGCCAAGCTCCGATCGTATCTGCCCGAAGATCTGCGCATTTCCTGGTCATGGCCGCATCTCTTGACCTTTCTCGTTTTCGGGTTCGGGAGTTTGCTGATCGTGCAGCTTGGCGGCGTCCTGCTGCTCTCCGCCAACAAGCACCTCAGCCAGAAGCAGCTCCAGCAAATGATTGAGTCCAAGCCGCAATTTCTGGTGGGAACTAATGTGCTCTGGTACGCGCTGCTTTTTCTTTTTCTCTATATGACGCTGGCGGTTTTGCGCGGTTCGCCCTTCTGGCGCTCGCTCGGCTGGAAAAAACTCAATGCCGACCCGGCAGCGGGAAAGGGCCAGCCCTGGATGTATTTCATTTCGGGCTGCGGCCTGGCGATTTTTGTGGCCATCGCCAGCGCGGGCGTCAAGGACGCGGACCACACTCCTATACAAGAATTTTTCAAAAATCGTACCGGCGCCTTTTTGCTGATGGCAATGGCCGTATTCATCGCACCGCTTGTCGAAGAAACGGTTTTTCGCGGCTATCTTTATCCACTTTTTGCCAGCAAGATTTCGGGGCTGGCGGAAATCTTCGGCATTGATCCGCTCGCGGCGATTCGTGTTGGCACTGCTGCGGGAATTTTCATCACTGGCGTCTTGTTCGGCCTGATGCACGCGCCGCAGCTTGGATGGACGTGGGGGCTCGTCAGCCTGCTGATTCTTGTGGGTGTGATTTTCACGTTTGCGCGGGCGCACACCGGCACGGTGGTGGCCAGTTTTCTGCTGCACCTCGGGTACAACTCCATGATTGCGGTCACTTCGATCATTGCCACCAAGGGTTTCACGCACATGCCTCCCGGCAAATGAGCGATTCGTTTTCTTCGCGCGCTCCCGTTACAATAGAAGATCGCGCTTTGGATTTGCGAGGATTGTGAACGCATGTATGTAGCTCAACCGATTGAGTGGACTGACCGTGGCGTGGTGATTCTCGACCAGCGGCTGCTTCCCGCTGAGGAAATCTCCTACACGTATACCGATTATCGCGACGTAGCTAAGGCCATCCGCGAGATGGTGATTCGTGGTGCGCCGGCGATCGGCGTTGCGGCCGCGATGGGTGCGGCTCTCGGTGTTCTGCATTCCTCGGCGAGGTCCGTTGATGCTTTAGCCGCAGAGTTCGGGGAGATTTGCGGTACGCTCGCCAAAACTCGTCCGACTGCGGTTGATCTTTTCTGGGCCCTCGAGCGGATGAAAAAGCGCTTCACGGAATTGACGGGGCATAGCTCGGACCTTGTGAAGATCAAGCAAGGCATGGTGGAAGAGGCGCAGCAGGTGCATCTCGAAAAGCGCGCGATCGATGAAGCCATCGGCCGCTTCGGCGCGGAATTCATGCCGCGTGAAGGCCACGTGATGACGCAGTGCAACGCCGGCGCGCTTGCCACCGCGGGCATTGGCACGGCGCTGGGCGTGATCCGCGTGGCGTTCGAACAGGGGAAAAAGCTCCACGTGTTCGTGCCCGAAACGCGGCCCTATCTGCAGGGCGCGCGGCTGACCGCGTGGGAGCTGCACAAAGGCGGCATCCCGCTCACGCTCATTACCGACAACATGGTGGGCCACTTCTTAAAGACTGCGAACGTCGGCGCCATTGTTACCGGCGCGGACCGCATCGCCGCCAACGGCGACACCGCGAACAAAATCGGCACGTATCAAATCGCCGTGCTGGCGAGAGAGCACAATGTCCCCTTCTATATTGCCGCGCCGATTTCTACGTTCGATCTTTCCATTCCTGATGGAGATCACATTCCTATCGAGGAACGCGCTGCATCGGAAGTCACGCATCTGCAAGGCGTGCGCATCGCGCCGGATGTTCACGCCGCGCATCCTGCGTTCGACGTGACTCCCGCGCGCTTTATCGCCGCCATCTTCACGGAACGAGGCGTTGCTCGCGCCCCGTACACCGATTCGCTTCGGGCCCTTGCCTCTCCCGCGCAGGCCGTCAAAGTTTAGCGTCGGATACTATTCTCCTGCGTCTATAGGAGCGTGATGAAAACAAAACGACGTTGCGTCGGATCCATTGTTGTCATATTTCTTGCAGCCGCGCTCGTCTGCGCAGCGCAAGCGCAGTTTCCGGATACGTTCGCTGCTCGACAATTCTCCGCGTGGCTGGACGCGTTCAATAGCGGCAACCGCGCGGTTCTGCTCCAATTCTTACAGACGTATCGCCCATCGAGTGTTGCGCACATTAATGACGAGGTGGGATTCCGCGAGCAGACGGGTGGATTCGACTTCAAGAAGACGGAAGAGTCCACGCCGACGCATTTCACCGGCATCGTCAAGGAGCGGCGCTCGGATCAATTTGCGCGATTTGTGATTGACGTTGAGGCGGCCGAGCCGCATCGCATCACTAATTTTAATTTGCTGGCGATTCCTGCGCCGGCCGAATTTGCTATTCCGCGGGTGAGTCAAGACGCGGCCCTCGCTGCGCTTCACACCGAACTGGAGAAGGCCGCGGCGAGCGATCTCTTTTCCGGTACGGTCCTCATCGCAAAGGACGGCAAGTCTGTTTTCACGGCGGCCTACGGTTTGGCCGACCGCGAAAAGAAAATTCCCAATAAACTGGACACTCGCTTTCGCATCGGTTCGATGAACAAGATGATTACTGCCGTCGCCGTGCTGCAACTTGCGCAAGCGGGGAAGATCAAACTCAGCGATCCGGTTGGGAAATATCTCACCGACTATCCGAATACGGGAGTGGCTACAAAAGTCACCATCCATCATCTCTTGACGCACACTGGCGGCACCGGCGATTTCTTCGGACCGCAGTTTGATGCTCATCGTCTCGAACTCCGCACCTTGCAGGATTACATCAAGATGTACGGCAGCCGTGGAGTTGCGTTTGAGCCGGGCAGCCGCTGGGAGTACAGCAACTATGGATTTTTGCTGCTCGGCGTACTGGTCGAAAAAGTTTCCGGGCAGAGCTACTACGATTATGTCGCCGAGCATGTGTACAAGCCTGCCGGAATGACTTCCACCGGATCGCTGCCGGAAGAACAAAACGTGCCGGATCGTTCCGTGGGCTATACGAAATTTGGCGGTGGCGATGCGTTGAAACCAAACACGAATACGTTGCCGTATCGCGGAACGTCTGCGGGCGGCGGCTATTCGACTGTAGAGGATTTACTGCGTTTCGCGAATGCGATTCAGAATCACAAATTGCTGGATGCGGAGCACACGGAATTGCTGACCACCGGCAAAGTGGATACGCCGAATGGCGGCAAGTACGCTTACGGGTTCGCTGATCAATCGGCCGGCGGCGTTCGCTGCTTTGGACATGGTGGCGGGGCGCCGGGAATGAACGGCGACCTGCGGATTTGTCCGCAATCGGGGTACGTCATCGCGGTGCTTGCCAATCTCGACCCGCCGGCAGCGCAGCGCATTGCGGATTTTGCTGCCAATCGTCTCCCTGAAAAGTAGGACATCTTAGACAAGAAACATACACCTGGGCAGACTCCCTCAATTCATCAAGATCCGCGCACTTGGTGTTCAGACGACATTTTACGCGGGGCGGATCACCATGACGGTTCGGCCCCGGCGGCTGAACGAGGCGAAGAATGCGAGAATTTGTTTCCAGGGGAAATATTTTTTGTTAAGCAACTGCGTGCCGTAATCGGCTTCGACGCCGGTCACGATTTCAACGCGTGCGTCCAGCCATTCGCCGATGACGCGGCCGCGCATGTCGCAGGGAGCGACTCGAACGCGGGGATTGTTGCGGATGCGCTTCACTTTTCCGGAAACGCCGATGGTGTAGACGTAGAGTTTGGCGTCGTTCGAATCGAGTTTCGACGAGGGATCGGGCGCAAACCACACGGGTGTTTTCACGCCGTCGCCGCTCTTTTTGAACGTCTCGAGGCTGAGATACTTTTGCCCCGCAAAGACCGCAAATCCCATGGCATTGCTCCTGCCGCCGCCTAATTCACAACGGTCATTCGATGCACGCCATTCTACATGGGTCACAAAGCAAAGGGCGTCCCGGGGTGGCCGAAACGCCCTTTGCACCACTTCTGAAAAAGTTCTCTACTTCGTGCGTACGTAGACTACGTCTTCCGTAAAGGCGTCTTTCTGATCTTTGCGGAAAGTCCAGGTGGTTTTGAAATGATCGTTGTCGAGGAAGGTGTAGGTGGCGTGATGCATGTATCCGGCATCGGCGTTCTTCAGGTTCGAAATACTCACCAATTCGAACGTCAGCGTTTTAGCCTCGGGCGCGTAGGTTCCTTTCATCGTGGGCTGGTTGCCAGCCATGCAGTAGTGGGTGAGCTTAATCTGGTCGCCGTCGAGGTAATAGAGCGTGGTCATCTCGACGGGTTTGCCGTCTTGCACCATGTGAAACTTTTCGAGGACGGCGGTGCCGCCGGACGTTAGTTCGAGATCCAGAGTGGCTTTGTCCATGTTGGTTTTGCCGGTTTCCCAGTGGCCGACGAGTGATTTCAGTTTTTCAAAGGCTTCCGCTCCGCTGCCGGTCCCTGCGTTCGCGCTCGCGGCCGTGAGTCCCAAGCCCAATGCCAACACGACGAAAATATTCTTCAAGCCTTTCATTGCTCGTTCTCCTTTCAGGAATGCTTCAATTTAAAACAAATTCAACTCACACGAAAACTAGAGACTAACGAATCGCTGTCGCAGGATCGGCGGACCTTCCGAAGCGCTGGGTGGCGAATCCCACGACTACGCCGAGGAGCATCCCAGGAAGCAAAATGTCCCAGAACAACGCCATCCCCGCGCGCAGGATGACAAGCAGGCTCAACGCGGCTGCGATACCCGTACCCGCAAGAATGCCCAGCGTCATCGAGTGGACTCGCTGCGACACATAACCTGTCGCGAGTCCCGCAAGCAATCCTTTCAAGAGCGAGAAGGTGATCACGCTCCCCATCACCGGAGCGAGCGACGGTTCGAAGAAGCCGCTCAGGCCGTCGAGAAGACCCAGCGTTCCTCCGACCGCGAGTCCCAGCATGGGTTTCGTCAAGGTCATTGCTTTTTCCTACGAAAGTGCTCGGCAAACCGTGTTGCCTTCACTTGGCATTCTGGTCAGGCTGCATCACGCCGAAAAGATTCCCTTCCGTGTCCGTCAGGTAAGCGAAATAGCCCACCGTCGGGATCGGTGTCTTGGGCATCACCAATTTTCCGCCGGCCTTGGTCACCGCGTCCACTGCGCCGTCCACCGACTCTACGCCGATGGTGTTGGTCGTGTTCTTGACCGTCGTATTTTTCACCAAGCCGCCGTTGATTCCGGGCGCGCCGTCCGCCCCGGTGGTCACCATCCAATACTCCATGGGGCCGGGCCATTTTTCGATCTTCCATCCAAACGCTTTTTTGTAAAACGCGGCGGCGCGTTCCGGATCGGTTGCGGGTATTTCAAAATGGACGACTCGAGACATGCTTCTCCTCCTGATTTGTACTCACAAAAGTTTTGTTGATTCCTTGAGCCGGTATCAGCGCGTCGCGGGCGCGGCAGTGGAAGTGGCGCCGTACTTCTGCGTGGCGTAGCCAACGATCATCCCTACGATGCTGCCCGGCAGAATGATCTCGAAATAATAGCCGTGCTGCATATATGCCACCAGAAACGCGAGCACAAAGCCGACGGCCAGGCCGAAGAGAATGCCGAGCGGCACGGAATTCACTTTGCGCGCGAAGATTCCCGCGGCAACGCCGGCAATGAGACCCTTAACCGTCGACCCGACAATAATGCCGGCGAGCTGAGCGCGAACTGCGGGCGTAAACCATGCGGTCCCGCCATCGATCGCTCCCAGCAACGCCCCGAGCAAAAGGCCCAGCAGCACTTTATTCATGACATTCCTCCGTGGCGGTCCGTTTTCGTTCTACCGTTCTTTACAACAGTTGTTCGAAATCCTTTAGATCTATCTGCGCATAAAAAGCAGAAGCAAAACCCGCATGGCCAAGTAGGCTGCAATCAAGAGGATAAAGAAGCGGTAGCGACGGTAGAAGCGCGCAGTTTTCTCGAGAATCGACTCCGGATGCGCCCCCACGGCCAGTCCGTCGAGGTAGCGCGAGACGTCCAGGGCGAGTTCTTGAACGTTTGGGTAACGCTCCCTTGGAGCGGCGATTGTCGCTTTAGTGCAGATGGCTTCCAGGGATTTGTCGGGAAATCTCGGCACGGAAGCAGCAGACTTTTCCGATTGCCCGATGAGCATAAAACGCAGCAAGGCGCCGAGCGAATAGATGTCGCTGCGAACGTCCAGAAGTTCCACGTCGCCGCGCGCTTGTTCCGGGGACATGTAGCCGGGAGTGCCCATCACGGTGCCGTGTTCGGTTACTACAGAAATCTCCTTGGAATCGTTCGAATCGGCAGATTGTCTGGGCTTTTCGAAAACCGTCGCGTCCGGATCGTCTGTGCTTGCGGCGTTTGAATCTTTTCCGCGCACGAGTTTGGCGAGGCCCCAGTCCATTACCAGGACTTCGCCGAAGGGGCCGACCATGATGTTCGCGGGCTTCAGGTCGCGGTGGAGCACGCCGCGTGCGTGGGCGAAACCAACGGCGTCACAGATTCGCAGAAAAAGCCGGAGCCGGTCTGGCGCTGAATTCACTTTCTCGATGAATTTGTCCAGGCGCTGCCCTTCGACAAATTTCATGGTGTAGAAGACACGGCCATCCGCCAGCGTTCCGACGTCGTGCACGGGGACGATTCCGGGATGTTCAAGCCTGGCGAGGACGCGCGCTTCACGAAGCAGGCGGTTGGCGAGATCGCCTTCGGTTCCGGGGACGTCGAGGACTTTGAGGGCGACACGGCGCTGGAGCTTTTCGTCTTCAGCGGCGTAGACCACGCCCATGCCGCCGCGGGCGACGCGCTCGAGCAAGCGGTAGCGCGTGCCGGAGAGATCTGGGAGATCAGCGCCGTCGCGCAAGCGCTCGAGCGCGCTGTCCGAAAGAAATTTCATTTCGCATCCCAGCCGAATGCGGCGCGGGCCTCACGCTGGAATTCTTCTTCGCTGCCGCAGAGCTCGCGCAGGCGGTCGAGTGCGAGCCTTCGAAACTCGCGGCGCGCCCACGCCAGAGCGTTGGTCACGTCGGTGACCGGGATTCCATATTCCGCGGCGAGCTGATCGTAGGAGATCTTTTCGTCGCCTTCCAGGTCGTAGGCTTCAAAAAGGTGGAAGGTCCTCGTCCTCTCGCGTTCCTCGCACAGGTTCCGGAGATCTTCGACGGCAAGGGAGAAAAGGCTGCGCACCCACTCTTTTTCGAAAAATTCTTCGAGCGATCCGGGCGAAGGAATGGAGGCTGGATCTATTGCGGCTCCGACCAATTCTTCTTCCGCGGCAGAAAAATCCAGCGCTACGTGGAGCACGTTTCCGCCACGCTTCTGGCGGCGCCCGGCTTTGTCTTGATTCATCACAAAACTATCCACGCAAAGGCGCAAGTAGGTTCGCAGGCGGCTTTTCTTGGAATCAAATTTGTCGAGGAGCTCGCGCTCCAGGAGTTCCATGAAAAAACCTTGCGTCAAATCCTGCGCATCGTTTGCGGGCCGGTTCCAACGCAGGCGGACATACTTGTAAACCGGTTTCCAGTAGGCGGCGCAGAGCGATTCGCGCGCGCTCTCGCGCTCTTCCGCGTCAATACTGCGGACGGCTTCAATCACCGACCGCCGCGTCGGAGGAAAGCGGTCACCGCTGCGCTGTTCTTCGTCCTGTTTCATTTCGTGGCCCATTCGAACGGGACTGGGGAGTTCGAAAGGAGTCTATGCAGGATGACGTGAGCTGACAAGCGAGGATTCCGCAGTTTGATTATTCGTAGCGCAGGGCTTCGACAGGGTCGAGGCGGGCGGCTTTCCAGGCGGGATAGACGCCGAAGACGATGCCGATGAGCGCGCACATGATCAGGGCAAGCGCGACCCAGAAGAGGGACAGCAGGGCGGGCATCTTGAGGGCGTAGCGCATCAGGAGTGAGATGCCGGAGCCGAGGAGGACCCCGATGATGCCGCCGACGGCGCTGAGGGTAACGGCTTCGATCAGGAATTGCGCGAGGATGTTGCTGCGTTTTGCGCCGATGGCTTTTCGAACGCCGATCTCGCGGGTGCGCTCGGTGACGCTGACGAGCATGATATTCATGACACCGATGCCGCCGACGATCAGGCCGACGGAGGCAACGGCGAACATTAAGATGAAAATCAAACCGCTGATTTTGTTCCAGAGATCCAGAAAATAATCGGAAGTAAAGAGCGCGAAGTCATCGGGCTTGTTATTCGAAAGACGGCGTTTGCGGCGCAAGAGGTCGCGGATTTCTTCGACGGCTTCCGCGACCTGATCCGGGTAGCGGGCCTTGGCAAAGATGACGTAGTCCTTTTGGTTGGGGTAGAGCTTGCGAAGCGTGGTTACGGGCATGTACGCGGAATTGTCTTCGGGATTCGAACCGCCGGAAATGCCTTGCCTTTGTTTTTGAAGGGTTCCGATGACGGTGAAAAGCTGGCCGTCGATGGTGACTTCCTGGCCGAGGCTGTGCTCTGGTGATTCGGGAAACAGAATTCGCGTGGTGTCGTAGCCGAGCAAGACGACGGGAGCGCGATGCTCCGCGTCAGTATCATTGAAGAAGCGGCCGTGCTCGATCTTTAGATCGAAAATCTCTCCGATGGACGGCTGATTCCCCTGCAGAATGACATTTTTCGCGCGGTATGCACCCCGACGCACATCCTCAGTGCCGGAGCCGAATTGCGGCTGGAAAATACGCATGGACGGGGAGGCGGCCTTGACGTGCGGGAGCCGGGCGATGTCCTCGGCCCACTCCAACTGGAGTTCTTTGCGCGTGAACCATTCGCTCGGCGGACGCGAAAGGGAAGCCCAGGGAAAACGATACGCGATAATGGTGTCCGAGCCGAGCTCGCGAATTCCGCCGAGCACGTTTTCGTTGAGGCCATTGATCACGGCGGAAACGGTGATGACCGTGGTGATGCCGATGACGATTCCGAGGATGGTGAGCGCAGAGCGCAGTTTGTTCTTCCGCAGCGTATCCAGAGCGAGGAGCACTTCTTCCCAGAGCTTGAGGGCGCCTTCTTTTCGCATGCGGACGCGAAGCGGGAGGGCTGCAGGCCGCGGAAGTGTTTTATCGAAGGTGGCCATTCGTCTGTTCTCTTACTCCGAGCGTAACGCTTCCACGGGATCCAGTTTCGCGGCTTTGGTCGCCGGATAGGTTCCGAAGAACAAACCCACGCTTAGAGCCATGATAATTCCGCCGAGCACGGACCAGAGTTGCACGGCACTGGGAAGCGGAAAAACCCACGACACCAATTGAGCAGCAAAAACACCCAGGAGCACGCCGAGTGCTCCGCCGATCACGGCAATCGTGGCGGACTCGATCAAGAACTGGCGAAGAATGTCGCTGCGACGCGCACCGAGAGCCTTGCGGACGCCGATCTCTCGCGTGCGCTCGGTGACGCTGACCAACATGATATTCATGATCACGATTCCGCCGACGACGAGGGAAATCGAGGAAATGGCGATCATCACCGCGAAGAAGGAACCGCTGATGTCCTTCCAGAGGGATAGGAAGGAGTCGCTGGTTTCGATCGCGAAATCATCCTTGGCGGCGTAGGCGAGATGATGGCGACCTCGCATGATTTGGCGGACTTCATCCACGCTGTCTTGAATGGTTGCGGCGGAACCTGCGCGCGAAGTCACGCGCAAAGAATCCTGTTGATTGCCGTAGTTTTTGTTGTAGGTGGTCAGCGGGATAATGATCCAATTGTCGAGGGACGTGCCCAGCGCGGAGCCTTGCTTTTTTCCAATGCCAATCACTTCACAGGGGACATTGTTCCAGCGAACTTCCTTGCCGAGGGGATCGACGCCGGGCATTAAATTTTCGACCAGATCATTGCCGATGACGCAAACCGGTGCGGCTCCGCGCATGTCTTCTTCGGTCTCGTGGCGCCCGGAGACGAGGTCCACGTCGTAAAGCTCGGCCATTTGCGGTGTCCAGGCACGAAGGTTGGTGTCCTTCAAGGAGTTCAAGCCGCTCTTCACTTCGACGCGGCCGCCGAGCGACGCGCCAACATCTTTGCAGCTCTTGCAAAGCTCGCGCACGGCTTCGTAATCGTCGAAGGTGATGCGCTTGCGCTTCTGGAATTCGAGCCAGTCGTCCACATTGGTGATGATGGAAGGCTGCTTGGAGAGCCCGAAAACGTCGGCGCCGAGACGGAAGACCCGGGTGGCGACGTACTGATTTGCGCCGTTGATGAGGCTGACCACGGCGATCACCGCGGCTACGCCGATGACGACGCCAATCAAGGTCAAGACGCTGCGAAGTTTATGCGCCCAGAGGCTCGAGGCGGAGATCGCCACGGCCTCGGAGAGGTTCATCGTGCGGTGCGACCCGGAGCGCATCGGGGTCAAGTTGGACTCGGGAGCCATGAACGGATAGGGAGACAGTGGCCTCATCGTATCATACGTGTTGAGGAGCCCCGGAATTACAGCTGCGAGAACGAATTGTACGAAGGGGCTTCTCTATCCAGCTGAAAACCAATCGGATAGAAGCTTGGGCGGCAAGGTGCGCCCTCACCGGTGTCAATCTGGCGCTTAGCCCTGGTGGCGGATTCGCTGGGCGAGAGTCCGGGCGCGTTGGCGGGCGATATCTACAAATTTCGAATCGGCGGCAATCTGGTCGAGCATCGGGAGGACGCGCTGGGGCTCCGGCAGAAGGCTGCGATTTAGATCGGATTCGAATTGCAGGAGGGCGTCGTTGACGCCGAGGCGATCGTACTTCATGCGGCGCGAGATCAACATGACGTGTTCCTGCTGGCGAGCCAAGCCTTCAAAAACCTGGAGCAGCTGGGAGGCTGCGGAATTCAAGGTGTAATTGAATTTTGTTTCGTGGACTTCGGCGCCGGATTCCCAGCGGAACGTTTTTTCGCCGAGGTTGGCGATTTTGCGATGCACGTCCAGATCCTGGCCCTGGAAATGATCCAATTGAGCGGCATAGCCGAACATTTTGGCTCGCAAGCTTGCGCTGACTTCGAAGGGCAGAGCTTCGGGGTCTTCGTCGAGCTGACGGATATCGTAGGAGGCGGTATCAGAGTCCTCGCGCACCACGATTTCGATAAACTCCGGGGCGCTGGCTTTGAAGACGCGGCGGAATGTGAGTTTGGCGCTGGTTGGGGCGGGCGCGGAACGGTTCGGGCTGGCCGCCAAGAAGGCTGCGCCGATGAGTAGCAGGAATCGAAGAACAGGGGATCTCATGGCGTAATTACGATGCGGGGAGGGTGATGCGCGTTGCGCCGACCGTTCGGTTTCGAGTTGCCGCGCCAGGTACAGCCGAGGCCAGAGAGCGAGGGCGCACGGCGGTTTGGACGTCCGGCAATCCGAAACGCTTCCGCACTTGTTCGACTTGCAAGTGACACAGAGCGACGGCCAGCGCGTCGGCCGCGTCGGCGGGCTCCGGCGTTTCCGTCATGCAGAGCAGCGCCCGCACCATGGATTGCATTTGACGCTTGTCGGCATGGCCATGGCCGGAGACGGAGGCCTTTACTTCGCGTGGCGCGTAGCTGTGCACCTCCAAATTGTGTTGCGCGGCAGCCAGCAGAACTACCCCGCGAACTTCCGCGAGTCGCAGAGCGGTGCGCATATTCAATGCAGTGAAGACGCTCTCGACGGCCATGACGTCGGGCGCAAATTCTTCGATCAAGCGGCAGAGAAGCGCGTGGACGTCCTGCAGAGCTGCGCCCGAACATTCCTTTTGCCGCTTGGCGGAAACTTTGAATGCACCATAATGCAGCATACGGCAGAGCCGCCCGTCGCTTTCGACGACCCCGTATCCCGTGGGTCCTGCGGCCGCGGGGTCCACACCCAGGACGCGCAGCCAGCTGCTTTTTTCGCGCATTGTGCCGGTTCGAATCGTTCGTATCCTCGCCACAAGTCTACGGCCTTCTGCCAATCCCTGCTAGAGCTTTGTCTGCTTTTGCGCGAAGAACAGTTATTCGCCGCCAACAAAAAAGGCCAGCCCGGCGCACCGGACTGGCCAAAAGGAACAAAGTAGCCGTTCAGTTGGCGCCGACGGCCGCCTGGATTTCGGATTCATCAATATCGAAGTTGGCGTAGACGTGCTGCACGTCGTCGTGCTCTTCGAGCGCTTCGACGAGGCGCACCATTTGCGTGGCCTGGGGACCGGTTAGCTTGATGTAATTCTGCGGCACCATGGCGATTTCCGCGGATTCCGCCGTAATGCCGGCTTTCGTCAGCGCTTCCTTCACTTTCTCGAGCGCTTCTGGTGGCGTGACGATGTACCAGGAAGAGCCATCGTCCTTCATGTCTTCCGCGCCTGCTTCCAGGACGATGTCCAGCATCTTGTCTTCGCTGGCGGCTTCTTTGGGAACGCTGATCTCGCCCTTGCGGCTGAACATCCAGCCGACCGCTCCGGCTTCGGCGAGGTTTCCGCCGTTCTTGCTCATTAGATGGCGGAATTCGCCGACCACACGGTTTCGGTTGGTGGTGACAACCTGTATCAACATGCCCACCCCACCCGGGCCATAGCCTTCGAACGTGGCTTCCTCGTATTGCTCGCCTTCCAGCTGCCCCGTGCCGCGCAGAATCGCGCGCTCCACGTTATCGCCTGGCATGTTTGCAGCTTTTGCCGCGAGAATGGCCGTTCGCAACCGGGGGTTGGAGTTCGGTTCGCCGCCGCCGATGCGCGCGGCAATGCTGATTTCGCGAATGATTCGCGTGAAAACGCGGCCACGCTTCGCGTCGGTAGCCCCCTTCTTGTGTTTAATCGTGGCCCATTTTGAATGCCCAGACATAACAAACCCTCTTTTGTTTTATGTGACACCGGCCTGGCCGGCGTCATCCATGGATGAATTTTCGCGCCGAAAACGGCGCCAGAATTGGCCGGCCGTTTTACGGCCGCAACGAAAACGACACCAGTGCGGAGACTTACGGTGAACCGCAAACCCTTGCGGAACCCGCGTAGTTTAGCACAGCCGTGGACTCCGGGAAACGGGTTATACTCGCGTCCGGGGCATCTTCTTGCGCTTGAAAGACTTCCGCAGTGCCGCCGATCCATACGCCGAAATCGCCAGGTCTTACCATGGCTGATCGACGCTATCGCGTTCTGGCCATCGCGACACACCCTGTCCAATACATGGCGCCGATTTTCCGCCGAATGTCCACGAACCCGGCTCTGGATTTGCACGTGGCGTACGGCACGCTTCGCGGTGCGGAGGCCGGGCATGATCCGGAGTTCGGCGCGGAGGTTCAATGGGACGTTCCGCTGCTTGACGGATACTCGTGGTCTCAAGCCGACAATCGAGGCTCGGGTGGCGGATCGTTCTTCGGGCTCTTCCATCCTGGGCTTTGGAGACTGATTTCTGGGGGGAAATTCGACGCCGTACTTTGTTTTACGGGCTACCGCAATGCGACGTTTTGGATCGCATGGATGGCAGCGAAGTTTTCGAAGACGGCTTTTCTGTTTGGCACGGATACGACGACGCTTGCTCCCCGGGATGGCCTTGCGTGGAAATCCACGCTGAAGAGGATTCTTTGGCCCCGACTGTTCCGTCTCGCGGATCAGGTGATTGTGCCGTCTTCGGGCTCGCGCGATCTCATTCTTTTTCTCGGTCTTCCGGCGGAGCGCGTCACGTTGACTCCCTACTCCGTGGACAACGAATGGTGGATGCAGAAATCAGCGCAAGTGGATCGCACTGCGGTGCGCGAGTCCTGGGGCGCCACCTCGGATACAGCTGTGATTTTGCTTTGCGCGAAGCTGCAGGACTGGAAGAGGCCGCTGGATTTGCTTCATGCGTTTGCAAAGGCGGAGCTTTCGAACGCGCTTGTGGTTTTTGCCGGAGAAGGACCTCTTCGCGCGTCGTTGGAGCAAGAAGCCGCCAAGCTGGGTGTTGCCTCGCGCGTGCGCTTTCTTGGATTCGTCAATCAATCGCAGTTGCCGGCGGTGTATACCTCTTCCGATCTGATGGTGCTTCCCTCGGAGTACGAGCCATTTGCGGTGGTGGTCAATGAGGCGATGTGCTGCGGATGCGCGGTGGCCGCGAGCGATCACGTCGGCGCCGCGCGCGATCTGGTCGCCCCGGTCGCTCCTGAATTTGTCTATCCATGCGGAGATACGGAAGCGCTCGCCGTTATCTTGAAGCGCGCTGTGATGGACCGCGCACACTTGCAAACGGTGGCGCGCGCGGCGTTCGCGCACATTCAGACCTGGTCGCCAGAACGCAATATCGCTGCGACCATTGAAGCCATTCGGATCGCGGTTGAGCGCGTGGGCCGGCATCCCGCCGCGACGCTTGCTGACCCTTCCACGACGCACGCCACTCCGACCGTCACTCCAAAACTCCGCGAATGAAACTGCTCCTCTACTCTCATTTCTTTGCTCCAAGTATCGGTGGTGTCGAGACGATCGTTCTCTCGCTTGCTCGCGGACTGGCCGAACTTCGCGACTCCAACGGCGCGCCGGAATTTGAGATCACCTTGATTACACAAACGCCGGCGGAAAACTGGGACGATGGAGCTGTTCCGTTTCGCATCATTCGTGAGCCGAGTCTGCTGCAACTCGCGCGATGGATTCGAAAGTCGGACGTCGTGCATGTCGCCGGCCCCGCGCTGGCTCCTCTGACGCTCGGACTGTTCCTGGGAAAGCCCACCGTTGTGGAACATCATGGGTTTCACACGATTTGTCCGAACGGCCAACTGTTGCTCGAGCCTTCCGCCGCGCCATGTCCGGGTTACTTCATGGCTGGACGTCAGACAGAATGCCTTCGATGCAATTCTGTGGAAGGCTGGGCTGCTTCCTGCAAGCTCTGGGTCCTTACATACGTGCGGCGTTTCCTGTGCCAGCGCGCTGTCGCGAACATTACGCCGACGCAATGGCTCGGCGGCCTTTTGCAACTGCCGCAAAGCATCGCCATTCCACACGGGCTGAATGCCGCGCCGGCGCTGCCTCGCGTGAAAATATCTACGGGCACGCCGGTCATAGCGTTTCTGGGCCGACTGGTAACCACTAAAGGAATCCGGATTCTTTTTGAAGCCGCAGAAATCCTCGACCGGAAAAACCGGCCGTTTGAACTGCTGATCATCGGGGACGGACCGGAGCGCCAGCCGCTGGAAGAATACGCGCGCGCATCGCACCTTACTTCGCGGGTGCGCTTCGCGGGGCGTCTTCGCGGTGAGCAACTGGATGAGGCGCTTGGCGCAGCAACGATGGCGGTCGTACCGTCGCTGGGCGGAGAAGTTTTTGGTCTGGTTGTCGCCGAGAATATGCTGCGAGGGCTGCCGGTCGTGGCGTCGGACCTGGGTGCCTTTGCAGAAGTGCTGGGTGATGCTGGTCTCACGTTTCGTACGGGCGACGCGGCCGAACTTGCTGCCGCCATCGAGCATCTCCTCGATAGTCCGGCTTTGGGAGCCAGGCTGGGCCAGGCGGGGCGCCAGCGTGCACTGGAATTTTGCAGCCGGGAACACATGATCGAATCGCACGCGGCGATTTATCGCAAGGTAGTGATTGCGGGCCATTAGGCGTGAGGCGATGCAGGAGTGGTTGTCATTCCGCATTCGCGCCATGAAGGTAGTGCGTGGCTCGCCCCTCTCTGTCAGCGTATGATGGAGTCGCGCCCTTTGGGGCTGTGCTATCGCACATCGAGACTATGAACCAAAAGGAATGACGAAGTGTCAGCAATTTCCGCGGCAGATGTGAAGCAATACGAGAGGCCAGCAGTTTGCTTGTGAGGGTCATGTGAATCTGTCCGCACGCGCGCTTCCAGGAAACTATGGGCGAAACCCTCTCTTCGCGTTCGGTTTCCTTGTCTTTTTTGTCGTCGCCGCTTACAAATCCGCGGGCTACGTTATCGCAGGCGATATCGCTGGCCTGGCCTATATCGCGTTAGCCTTCGTTGCAGGGGCATTCGTCGTCGGGATGCTCAACAACTGGCGAAATGGCCTTTATTTTTTCCTGGCGTGGCTGCTGTTCGAGGATTTTGCGCGCAAATATCTCGGAAACAACATGGCAATTTATTTCGCCAAGGATTTCCTGGTCGCGGTCGTCTATCTCTCATTCTTCCTGGCCTATCGCCGTAAAGAAGTGAAATCCTTCCGGCCGCCGTTCCTCGTGCCGTTGCTCCTTCTGGTGTGGTTCGGAGTGATGCAAATCTTTAATCCGGCCTCCACGAGTGTCTTCTACGGCTTTCTAGGCGCCAAGATCTTTTTCTATTACGTGCCTCTCATGTTTGTCGGTTATGCGTTCCTCGAAAGCGAAACCGATCTACGGCGATTCTTCACGTTCAGCCTGACTCTCAGTTTGATCATTATCTCTCTTGGAATCGCCCAATCCATCCTTGGCCACACCTTTATGAATCCGGCGAACCCCGCTGCTGAAATCCGCGAGTTAAGCACGCTGTATCGCATTGCGCCGGTCTCCGGAACCATTGTCTATCGCCCGAATTCCGTCTTCGTGAGCGATGGGCGCTATGCGAATTTCCTGCTGGTTTCCTGGCTGCTGATCTTCGGTTTCAGCGGATATCTTCTACTTCGTCACCGCAAAGGCCGTGTGCTCGCTTTCGTTTCCTTGGCTGTCGCTTATGGTGGCGTCGCGCTTGGCGCTTCCCGCGGAGTCCTGTTATGGACCAGTGGAAGCGCCCTTGTCGGAGTACTGGCGTTCCTGTGGGGCGCCCCGTGGAGGCAGCGCGAGGTCATCCGCGTGCTGCGCACTGTGCAACGCGCTGGCCTTGGTGTTGCGATTGCCATTGGCTTGTTGTTTTTCATCTTTCCCGACGCACTTCTCTCGCGCGTCGCGTTCTATACGGAAACTCTCACGCCGGGCACTGCCACAAGCGAATTCGGATTCCGGGTATGGGATTATCCACTGCAGAATTTTCTGGGAGCGTTTGGCTACGAGCGCTGGCCTTATGGCTACGGCATCGGCACCACGGCGCTAGGCACGCAATACGTCTCCATGATCTTTCACACGAAGCCGGCGATTAGCGGAGTCGAAAGCGGTTTCGGGACGCTAGTCGTCGAGATGGGTGTAGTTGGACTCATCCTTTGGCTGGTCATGGCTTTTTCCGTCATCATTGCGTCCTGGAAGATCGTCAAAAAACTCAAAGGCTCACCCTGGTTTCCAATCGCCTTTATGATCTTCTGGTATGCCGCTCTCTTGCTGTTACCAATGACATTCACGGGAATGCAATCTTACGAAGATTTTGTGCTGAACGCGTATCTGTGGTTGCTGCTGGGAATACTGTTCCGCCTTCCCACGCTGGCGGTCTCCACGGAATTTGCAGCCGTCAATCCTTACCCCAACAATCGCCGTCTCTGGATGCGTTGACTTGCGGCTCGCGGTCGTTTCTCCGTTCGTCGACCGCCGGCATGGGACGGAGCGGGCGCTTGCCGAGTTGCTGGAACGCCTGGCGCGCGTCTATCACTGCGAAATCCATTTGTACGCGCAGCGGGTAGAGGACCTCGCACTGGATCGCCAGGTGCCAGGCGGTCCGCAGAAATCTGGCGCGATCTTCTGGCACAAAATTCCTTCCGTCCCTGGCCCCCATCTCTTGCGATTTGTCTGGTGGCTTGTGATGAATTCAGTTTGCCGCGGATGGGACCGCCGTATCCGTGGGATTTCATGCGAACTTGTACTTTCTCCCGGGATTAACTGTCTGGATGCGGACGTCGTGCTGGTGCATGCAATCTTTCATCGCCTCCAGGAATTGGCCAAGGAAGAAGATCGAGAGACGGCCGGCGTGGGATGGCTTCGGCGATTCCATCGCCGCTGGTATTACGCTCTCTTGACAGGGCTAGAACGCCGAATTTACAGCAACCCGAAGGTTGGGCTCGCTTGCGTTTCCTCGCGGACTGCCGGTCAGCTTGAGAAATACTTCGGTCGCGGCGACGCGCGCGTCATTCCCAATGGCGTTAATGCAGCACAATTTTCCCCTGCGGCGCGGCTCGCACGCCGCGAGCGCACCCGGGTGAGCCGCCGATTTCGCGACGAGGATATCGTGCTTCTCCTGATTGGAAACGACTGGCACAACAAGGGGCTTCCTGCCATTCTCGAAGCGCTCGCGCGATTATCGGACAGGCCGGTAAAGCTCCTCATCGTGGGCAACGATGCCCCGACCGAGTCTCGCTCGATGGCGAAACGATTGGGAGTTCTCGAGCGGTGCGTCTGGGAGCAATCCTGCGCGGACATTATGGATGCTTACGCGGCGGCGGATGTTTATATCAGCCCCAGCCGGGAGGATTCGTTTGGTCTGCCGGTTGCCGAAGCAATGGCCTGCGGGCTGCCCGTGATTACTTCCGCCTTCGCCGGCATATCGTCTTTTGTTCACGATGGCACGGATAGCTTTGTGCTGCGCGACCCGCGCGACGTGGAATCGCTCGCCAAATTAATTCGGTTGCTTTGCGAACAGGAAGAATTGCGCAGCCGGATAGGAAAAGCCGCGGCGAAAACCGCTCTCGAATGGACCTGGGAGAGCAACGCGGCAGCGGTTTGGGAACTCGTACAGGAGGCAGGCGCAAGAAAGCATTTTTCGTAGGGTTCGACACCAAGAGCAGCAGCGCGCAGGGTCTCTTTACTGTTTTGTACCGCGGGCTCGCACGGCCTTCCGAGTGGCATCGAGCGTGAAGGTAAGAGTTTCTTTCGGTATGTCTGTAACAAAAGGACCGATCAGCCATCCTAGTCCTGTGGGGATATCCCGGGTGAGCGAGGCCACCTCGCTCTGCACGTAAACGCCGCCGTCGCGCTCTTCCATGCGCCACCAGGTTTCCATCCCCCACAAGAATCCGTCATCATCTCCGGGCTTTTTTTCGCGTTCATCGCTCTTGCCGGGGTTTTCCACTTCCGCAATGCGCACGGCGGAGCTGCGGCTATGCGCCCGTCCCGGAGCATCGTGGAAATACTGGACTTGATGTTCGGTGTTCAGTACGACGGTAACCACTTTGTGCCTTCGAAAGCGGAGGAAAATAAGGAAATGGTCGCCATCGCGGGATTCGATCTTTGAACGCTCCACGTCAGGGGCGTAGTAGACAGAGTGCCGGTCGTAGTCCTCAAGAACGTCCAGAACGTCGCGGAGTTTCGCTCCCGGAATGAATACCACGCCTGTCCAATGATGAATCATGCCGTTGGGGCACGAAATTGTGCCGCCGTTCTCGCGCGTTTCCAATTTCTGCATTTTCACTTCACCGCGCTTCAATGCGGCGTACGCCTCGGAGCGCTGAGGTTCGGATAGTCCATCCACCCAAAGCAGCTCTGTTCCGCGCTTCAGTTCCGCTTCATTGCGCGCGTCCGTCAGCTTTATGTAGTGTTCGAAGGCCTGCTGCGTCTCTGATTTCAATTTTGGCTGCGCAGGTTCGGCCGCTGCTGCTGTAGGCATGCAAGCCTGAAGTGCTGCTAACGTGGTCAGAAGAAGCGCCATTGTTCTTGCGGTCTTGCCGACTATGGACTTCACCTGTCGCATGAATCCATCACGTTACCCCACGTGACCAACTCTAATTCATACATTTGATTGGATGCGGTAAAAGCTGCCCGCTTACGGCGCTTGTGGAGTGCAAACCGGAGGCCGATGGATGCACAAAAACGAAAAGGGCCTGAATTCAGGCCCCGCTCGATTACCTGCTCATTCGCCAGCTAGAGGAAGAAAAAAGTGGCGGGTTGGGAAGCTCGCACACGACTCCTTGCGGAGCCGCTGTCCCCGCGCGGCCCCCAACCCGTTCTTCAGAGACTACGCATGTGTGTTGGGGAGGCCAATGGGTCAGCGGAGCCACGAAACGGGGTACGTGGGTTGTAGTACAGCGGACCCATTTCTAGCCTGGCTTACAACATTGCATGGAAAATAAGTCCATCTGATTCAGTAAGATAGGAACTCGGGCAGGGCCTGTAGAGACGCTAGGAACTCGAATAGTACTATCCTTGGCCATGCGCGAGAGTAGCTTCCAAAAGGCCCTCTCGATTTCGAGCTATCTCTCCTGGTGCTCCAATCACCTATCCGCGGCCATTCACGCCGCGCGCCCAAGTGGCGCGTCAGCGCGACGACCGCTACGGCTGCGAGTTCGAGGGGCAAGCGGTAAGCAGTAAGCAGGAAGCGATCCTTGCTGGTTTCGGTGCCCATCGGCGTGAATCCACCTGCCATGTCTCTTGGGAGGGCGGCGCGGGTGAGAGAGTCCAGGGAGCCCGCGCCGCATATGGGACGTGTTTCATCTGTGCAGACCGCACCCTACCCCCGGTTATTCCCGGTTTTTTTCGCTTACCTACCCCTTTCCTGAATCGTCACATCTAAGGATAGATTGGGAATAAACTACCAGTGCAGGCGGTCCCTACTAATGAGTGGCTCTGACCAGGGAAGAGGCTCGGACGTGCTGGATGTGCAGGAGCGCGCGCGCTTCGAACAGCTAGTTTTGCCGCATCTGGACGCCGCCTTCAATCTCGCAAGATGGCTCCTGAAGAGTCGCGCGGATTCGGAAGATGTCGCTCAGGAGGCCATGCTTCGCGCCTTTCGTTTTTTCCGTGGATTTCACGGAGGAGACGCGCGTGCGTGGCTTTTGCAGATTGTGCGCAATACTTGTTATACCTGGTTGGAGAAGAATCGCCCTGTGGAACTCATGACTGAATTCGACGAAGAGATGCATCCGCAGCCCAGCGTGTCTCCGGAATCGTTAGCCATTGCGGGAGACAATCGAGAGCGCTTAACCCGCGCTCTGGAGACGCTGCCGCCGCGCTTTCGCGAAGTATTGGTTCTTCGCGAGCTGGAAGGCTGCTCTTATAAGGAGATCGCGGCCATCACTGCGATTCCTATCGGTACGGTGATGTCTGCCCTTGCTCGCGGCCGTCAGCGTCTGCAGCGCGCGCTCACGCACGCCTCCCCGCAGGAGGCTTCCCGTGAGCTGTGATTACACGCGCACCGTGCTGCACGGCTATCTCGATGGCGAGCTGGACGCCACGCGCGCCGGGGAATTTGAACGGCACTTGGAAACGTGCCGGGAATGCGCCAATACCCTGGGGGCGGAGGAAGCTCTGCGGTCTTCCCTCCAAAGCTCCGGTCTTTACGAACACGCTCCGGTATCGCTGCGCAAGAAGATTCGAGCGGATCTGGATGCCGCGACCGCACCGGCGGTGACTTCCTGGGTTCCGGTTTGGCGATGGCTCGCTGTCACCGCCGCGATCCTGCTGGTCGCCTCCGTGTCCTGGTATGCGTGGCCCCGCCTTCAGAATAGCGCGGCTTCTTCGCCAGTGACCGCGACGGAGATCATTGACGCGCATGTGCGCTCGCTGCAGCCCGGCCATCTCACCGACGTCGCTTCCACGGACCAGCACACTGTGAAGCCATGGTTTGACGGCAAGCTGGCGTTTGTCCCGCCGGTAAAGGACTTCGCGGACGAAGGATTTCCCTTGGTCGGAGGCCGCCTGGACGTCCTGAGCGGCCAGAATGTGGCCGCGCTGGTCTACGCGCGCCGTAAGCACGTCATCAACGTTTTTGTCTGGCCCACGAAAGAGCCGGACACGCCGATTCATCCGCCCGGCTCGCGGCAAGGATACCAGTGGTTGCATTGGCGTCATCAGGGGATGGAATTCTGCGCCGTGTCGGACGTGTCTGCTTCGGATCTGCACGAGCTTGCTCAGCTCATTTACGAATAGATATGGACGTTTCGAGGCAGCGTCCAAACGGTGTGTGAAGTAGGTTTGCAGTAGCAGTCTGAGCTCAAGTTTTATTGCTGCGCGGGCTTGCTGTTCACGTAAGCCTTTGGAATTTTCTTCGCATAAATCAGATGGAGCGTCACACTTTTCGTCTGCCCCGGCCGAAGATTGACGTTTTTCTCCCAGTCCGAAAAAACTCCCTTTCCTGATGCTCGGATGTCGTAAATATCGGCCTTCAGTTTTGGAATCGTGAAGCGTCCCTGGGAATCCGTATGCACCACGTGCGGGGCGCTGCCGTCCGCCGATTGGTAAGACACGCTCGCGTGTGCCACTGGCTTGTCGTCCGGTCCAATCACAACCCCGCTGAGCGTTGCGTTCGCCCTGCTTTGCGGAGCGGCGGACACCCCGTGCGCCGCTGCGAGCGCCAGCAAAAGAGCCATAATGCACAAGTGTTTGCGTCTCATTCTTTTTGTCCTCATCCGTGCTCCCTCCGCGGAACACGGGGGTAAGCCACGCCCCTTGATCCAGAGGCAGACTTCACCGCATTGACTTTGAGTGTAAGGCGCTTACGACCCGTGGAATTGCTTCACGCAAGGAATGTGTCGCAGCGCCAACCTGCCACTTCGGACAGGGCTTTGACTTGTTCCATGATTGCTACAGCGCCAGGGAAAGGTGGAGCAAAACCCGGCGATGGGTGCTCAAGGCAGCGCTTTCCCCGACCCCCCCAAAACTCTATACTCCTGCAGTTCCCATTGTCCTGCCGAGGCGAATATCCGTGACGAAGAAGAAGTCGGTGGCCGAAACAAGGAGGCCTGCATCCGCAAAGTCCGGGAAGAATTTTCCCGCGGTGTTCACCGCGCTACAGGAGATGCTGAAGCCGTATGAGAAACACCTCAAAGTCCTCCCCTACAAACCCGAATTCTATGCTCTGGTAACGCGCCACTCGGTCCACAAGGGCAAACCGGTTTGGTTTGCCGCCATCCGCATGGGAAAGAACTACGTCAGCTACCACTTCATGCCGGTGTACATGAATCCCGAGATGCAAAAGCGCATCCCGCCCGAATTGAAAAAACGCATGCAGGGAAAAGCCTGCTTCAATTTCAGCAAAGTTGATCCCGCCCTCTTTAAACAACTCGCCGATCTGACCGCCGCCGGCTTCGACGATTACCGCGCTTTGAAATACGTATGATCCTGGCCCGCTAAAATCGTTGCTCGCAACCCCCCATCCAACTGCAGCCCTTGAATCAATTCTAGGAGCGCCGCAGGTCCTCTCCACGCGCTGGTGCAGAAGAATTGCCTTGTGTGAAATACTAAGATTCAAGCTGTTCAGGAGTTCCGATGCCGCGCTATCTCTCGCAACACACGCTCGCTTGTCTTACGCGCCAGGGCGCCGAAGCCCTCGCACAGCGGATGAAAGCGGGTGGCACGGCGCATGCCGAACGGGTCCTCGTCAACATGCTCGAGGGGAAAATGTTCGCTGAGTTCCGCGCCGATTCCCGCGAAGCCCTTGAAGGCTGGCTGAAAACCGAAGGCATGCACTACGATTTTCTGGTGCGAATTGAGTGGGAGATGCAGGGCGACACGTTGCAACCTGCGGAGTAGACAAGTCAGGAGCTCCGCCTACCAGTTCCTCCGCAAACCTCTTCCCACCGTCATATTTTGGGAACGTGCGGAGCAAACTATTTCTCGACAGGGAACACCGCTAGAACGATTTTGGCCATTCTTTTGGCGAGGGTCTATGGTTATAAGGGGACTCATCGCGCAGAGAAAGGGACTGGATGAAGAGGCTTCGCTTCCTCGTTTCGCTGATCACCAAGGAGAACGATTACCAACTCGAGCAAGCCGCCGCCGCGCAGCAAGCCTCGCACCGGCTGGGCACCGATTTAGATATCCTCTACGCCGATAACGACGCCATCACGCAAAGCACCCAAATTCTAAAAGCGGTACAAGCCGCCCCGGAATCGCGGCCGGATGCCGTCGTGTTCGAGCCCGCGGGAGGCACGGCCCTGCCGCAGGTGGCCCGCGCTGCTGTAACTGCTGGGATCGGCTGGGTGGTCTTAAATCGCGAAGCAGACTACCTGACGGAGTTGCGCCGGTCCTCGCGCTTGCCGATCTTTGCGATCAGTTCCGACCACATCGCCATCGGCCAGATTCAAGCCCAGCAGTTTGCCGCGCTTCTTCCCCGAGGCGGTTCCATTCTCTACATTCAGGGACCCTCGGAAAACTCCGCAGCGAAGGACCGCACGGCCGGGATGCAAAAATCGCTCCCCTCGAATATCCAAGTGATTGCTCTGCGCGGCCAATGGACGGAGGAGAGCGCTTACAAGAGCGTTACTTCCTGGCTGAAGCTCAATCTCTTGCATCGAGTCAGCATTCATCTCATCGGCGCCCAGAACGACGTCATGGCCGTGGGCGCGCGTAAAGCCTTTCTGGATCTCACCAACGTAGACGAGCGGGAGCAGTGGCTGCGGCTTCCGTTTACGGGGGTGGATGGGCTGCCAAAGACAGGGCAAACCTGGGTCCGCACGGGTTCGCTGAAGGCGACCGTGATCGTCCCGCCGAACACCGGGCAGGCCCTAACGATGCTCTCGGAAGCAATTAAGACGGGTTCGACAGTTCCTGAGCGCACCAGTACCATTCCGTCCTCCTTTCCTCCGCTCGAAAAGCTAACTGGTCAAGCCCCGTGACCGGAATCGCCACGCAGCGTCCCAAAAGCGGTCACTATTTAGTCTAAATTTATTCCCTCGTATCGACGTTAACTATCTATTTTCTGTAACTTACGAGCGCGATGAACCTGGAGCTTGGACTGCGTACTTGCTCTGGGTCATGTGCAGCACTTCTCTATATCTGGATGGAACCGCGCGCATGGGGCTACTTCGGGAAGCCCGCAGAGGCGACCGCGAATCCCTGGCCAAACTGATCTTGCCGTATGGCCCTGGCCTGTATCTTGGAGCGTTGCGGCTGACTCGTAATCCCGCCGATGCCGAGGACGTCCGCCAGGAAGCGTTCCTGAAGGCGGTATCCCGGCTGGAACAGTTCGCAGGCTCGCCCGACGAGACGCGCGACGATCTGCGTGCTTGGGTTTCCCGCATCGCCGCAAACGCCTCTATTGACGTGATCCGCAAACGGCGGGATGGCCGGCTCTTCTCGCTGGAAGAATCCGGCGGTCCGGCCGAGGAAACGCTGGGAAGTAACGTGGCGACGCCGGAGGACAATCCTGAAGAACGTTTCGCTCGCCGCGAGATCCGCAAGCTCATGTCCGACGAAATCGCGCAACTCTCTCCGGAACTCCGGCAAGTTTGCCTGCTGCGTGACGTGTTGCAGTACTCGACGCAGGAAGTTTCGGAGAAATTGCATATTTCGGCGATGGCCGTGCGTCTGCGGCTCTTCCGTGCGCACCGCAAACTCCGAGAACGTCTTAGTGTAGCCTTGCGGCCGCAGAAAACGCGGCAAGCAGGTGCGGCGCATGTGGTTCAGGTGCCCAGGCGCGGTGAGGAGCGAATTCGCGAAGCAGGGATTCCTCTTGGTGCGTTTGCGGAATGCGCTTGTGGTGATTAAAGCGGAAGCGCACGGCAATTCGTAAGCTGTACAAAGCCTCTTCTCACCCTTTTTCCCTTCGACTGCTACTCACCTCTTGGTTCATAGGTGCACCCCTCTCCGTTGTCGCTGTTGCCACATCGGAACCTAATGCCGCATACGGCGGAATAAGGAGAAGCGCATACACGCAGGGAGGAGTAGAATCGGGGCGCTTCCTCTGCCCAGGAGGACCATGGAACCAGATCGCCGCCGCAGCCCCAGATATCCCTTCACCGCATCCGTGGAGATGCGCCAGGGAACCTCAGCCGACAAAATAACGGCAAGTGTCAGCGAGCTGAGCATGAATGGGTGCTACGTGCAGACTCTGTATCCTTTCCCCGAGGGAACAACCCTCAGCGTAAAGGTATTCACCCCGACTGAATTCTTCGAAGGCCAGGCCAGCGTGATTTACACGCTGGACAATGAAGGCATGGGCCTGATGTTCAAGGAAACCAAGCCGTATTACTTGATGGTGTTGAGAAAATGGCTCCTGGCGGCGATGATGGCAAAGAAAGAGACTGCCGGCTGATACTTTTCCAGGAACTACATTCCCTCGCGATTCTGTTTTCTCAAAGGCAATCACCGTAATCCAGGAAATAGAAACTGTTCACCTACTCTTCCAATTCCTCAAGGCGGCGTTGCTTTGGCTCGATGCCAAACATTAAAACCACCGCGGCTTGCACGATGAGCAGTCCGATCATCAGCGTGAGGACTCCTCCAATTCCGTAGGACCGGAACAAGGCCACGGTCAGAAAGGGCGTGAGAATCGTCGCGCCGCGGCCGAAGGTGTTGCAAATTCCAGCGGCGCGCAGGCGAACTTCCGTCGGAAAAAGCTCCGGGATGTAAATGGCGAACAGGACTGACACGAGAACGTAGATCGGAACGGTCAACAAAAAACCGATGGCGAGCAACGCCCCGGGCTGGTGGATGAATGGGTAGATTGCGCCAAGCACGATGGTGAGAAGGGATGCGCCGGCGATGGTCGGCTTGCGTCCCCATGAGTCCGCAGTGAATGCGCCGATGACCGACCCAACCGGCGCACCGAGCGACATGACAAGCGAATAGCTGAACGACGTGACGATGCTGAGCCCTTCGTGAACGAAGAAAGTGGGCAGCCAAGTCACAAAGCCGAAGATCAACGTGTTCATGACAATCAGAGTCGTTGCGCCCACGATCACGCGTGGGAGGAGCAGAGGGCTGAGCAGCGAACCGAGGTTTCGCGCGGGAGCAACCGATAACGAAGTCACGGGCGGAGGAAGCGGGCCGTCCTGCTGCGAGACTTCGCGTTCAATCGATTGCAACAGAGCCTCCGCTTCTTCTCCTCGGCCAACCGATTCCAGCCAACGCGGCGACTCGGGCAGCGCCTTCCGCAGATACCACACCACCAGCGCACCGAGCCCGCCCAGGATGAACATGGCGCGCCAGCCGAGTCTCGGAATGATCAGGGTTCCGAGAAGCGCTGCCACCGGCAGACCGCTTACCACGATGACATTCATGCCTCCCAGCCATTTGCCTCGCGCCTGCGGCGGGACAAACTCCGTCATCGTCGAATATCCCACGACGTTTTCCGCGCCGAGCCCCACTCCCATCGCGAAACGCAGCAGGATCAGCACCCCCATAGAAGGCGCAAACGCGGAGGCGAGGCAAGCGAAACCGAAAATGGCTAGATTCGCTTGATACGTAAAGCGGCGGCCATAGCGGTCCCCGAGAAATCCCGTCAGAAAAGAGCCCAGCATCATGCCGACAAAGGTGACAGACATGAATTGAGCGTTCTGACCCATGGTGGAAAAGCCACTTTTGAACGTCGCGCCGAGGACAGTCGCGGCGACATAAATGTCAAATCCATCGAAAAACATGCCCGCGCCGATCAGCCACATGATCCGGCGATGAAACTTTGAGAGCGGGAGGCGATCGAGGCGCGCTCCGGCGTTGACGGTCATAGGGAGTTCACTTCGTCCTCGCCAGCACGGCCAGGCTGCCAGCGACAAGGGCTTCTGCGGCAAGCCGGCAATTTTCATCAAACGAATTCTGTTGCGCGTTTTGGAAAAACTGTTTGCAGCGGCGCGCGGCGGATGGTTCCAACGAGAGAATGCGCTTGACGAGTGAGTTCGTCTCCATGGAGAGACGCTTGAGAGGGACGATTTGCGAAATCAGGCCGATTTGCAGCGCGCGCCTCGGTTCGATGGGATCACCAAAGAGCACCAGTGGAAAAGCGAAGCGCGGCAAGGTGTACTCGCCCAGGTACGCCATGATGGCCGCGGGAGCGAGACCATGATGCATCTCGGGAAATCCCAGCTCGGCACGCTCAGCGACGAGGACGAAATCGCATAGAATTGCCAGACCAAAACCGAATCCGAAGGCGTCGCCTTGCACCTCTGCAACGCTAATCAGAGGCGAACCACGCAGAGCCCGCTTGAATTCGAGGATACGAGCGGCTTCATGCCGAATGGACGCTTCATCACGTCCGGCGCGCTCGCGCCCTGTGCAGAAAACTTTGCCGCGTGCGCATATCCGCAACACCCGCGCACTGGGCTGAGACGATTCAGAACGAAGTTCCTCAAGCATCGCGTCAAACATCGTGCCGGTAACTTCGTTCCCGTGCGCAACGTTGTTCAATGTAAAGCTTAGAACGTCGCCTGCTCGCGCAACGATCACTTCCGCAGGGGCGGCAGGCCTGGAAGTATCGCGCGGCTTTGCTTTGGACATGCCGGGAACGGTATACAAGAGACGGAGCGACTGTCAAATTACCGCTTGGGATGGATCTGAAGTGTCTTACTTCTCATTCGAAGCCTTGCATCGCAATGTCGCCGAAACACACTTCCAGCGATTTGTTCACGGAGAGGGAAGAAACGGCGGGAACCGGGTCTGTTTCGATTACTTAACCGTGCGGACGGTGGATACCGTTCGCGCTTCCGGATGCTTCGGCGACCAGTCTTCGGGAGGAAACGCCACGCGCCAAAATGCCGGGCGGGGCGCGGAAAACTCCAGACCTATCTCTGCCCTGCCGCTACGGACCGGACCGAGGAACGCAACGTGACACTCCTGCTCCTCTTCCGTTTTGTTGTGCTTCATTTGGACTTTGCTTCCGCTGGTGAGACGCGCGCCCAGCAAAACCAAGGCTCCGTGTGCGTTAATGGCGAGAGTTTCCGTATTCTCCTCGAAGTTCTGGCCCTGGGCGTCCGTTCCTCGAATGCGGACCGCAACCTGCATCAGCACGCGCTGACTGCGGCGTCGTGCTCCCGTATTCGAAGGTGTGTTCGCTACCTGAGCCATACCACCTCACTCCAACAACTATACGCGGCGGGAGACGATTGTCGAGAATCTCCCGGACAACAGGATTCAAACTCGATACCGGGTTTCTTCAGCTGCGCTGATCGATGGGCACGTAGTGCCGCGTGTCGTGGCCCAGATAGATTTGCCGCGGCCGCGCGATTTTCTGCTCGGGGTCGAGAAGCATCTCTTCCCACTGCGCGATCCATCCCGAGGTGCGGGGAATCGCGAACAGCACGGGGAACATGGTCATCGGGAAACCCATCGACTGGTAAATGAGGCCGGTGTAGAAGTCCACGTTGGGATACAGCTTGCGCTTCACGAAATAGTCGTCCTCCAGGGCAATGCGCTCGCACTCCAGAGCGATTTCCAGGAGCGGGTTCTTGCCCATGAGGTCGAACACTTCATACGCAATGTGCTTGATGATGCGGGCCCGGGGATCGTAATTCTTGTACACGCGGTGGCCGAAGCCCATGAGTTTGACTTCGCCGGCCTTCACGCGCTTGATGAACTCCGGAACTTTCTGAATCGAGCCTATCTCCATCAGCATGCGCAGGACTTCTTCGTTGGCGCCGCCATGCAACGGGCCATAGAGCGCCGCGATCGCCGCCGCCGTGGCGGAGTACGGATCGACGTGCGAGCTGCCGACCCCGCGGATCGTATTTGTCGAACAGTTCTGCTCGTGATCCGCATGCAGGATGAAGAGAACGTCCAGCGCGTGTTCCAGCGTGGGATTCGGCCGGTACTTTGCTTCCGACGTGCGGAACAGCATGTTCAGAAAGTTGCCGGGATAGCTTAAATCGTTGTCCGGATACACAAACGGCATCCCCAGCGTATGCCGGTAGGAAAACGCCGCAATCGTTGGCATCTTCCCGACCAGCCGGAACGTCTGCTTCTTGCGAGACTCCGCGCTGAAAATATCTTTCGCGTCGTGATAAAAAGTCGAGAGCGCCGCAATCGTCGAGATCGTCATGCCCATCGGGTGCGCATCGTAATGAAACCCGTCGAGAAATTTCTTGATGCTCTCGTGAATGTAGGTGTGGTGCGTGACGTTGTACGTCCATTCCGTAAGCTGCGCCGGCGTAGGCAGCTCGCCGTTCAACAGCAGATAGGCAGTTTCCAGGTACGTGCTTTTCTCTGCGAGATCCTCGATTGGATAGCCGCGATAGCGCAGGATACCGGCATCTCCATCAATAAAAGTAACTCTGCTGATGCACGAGGCCGTATTGTTGAACGCCGGGTCGTAACTCATCATCCCGAATTCCTTGGGATCGACCTTGATTTGCCGAAGATCGGCGGCGCGAATCGTGTCGTGCGTAATCGGAACTTCGTACGATTTGCCGGTGCGATTGTCGGTGATGGTCAGCGTTTCGCGGGGCGCGGCAGAGCTCTCAGGTTTCTTCGTTTGCGTTGCGGTGAGTGGGGAGTCCATGGAACGAACCTCGGCGGCTGAGGCAACAAAAGTTGCCTTGCTTCACCACTCTACACCAAAGGGCGCGCGCCGGGAACTGGCCGGAAGGCCTGGGCAAAGCGCTCAAAGCAGGCGAGTTGCGGGGCGCGTAGATCCGCCGCAGCCGGTTCAATATACCTCTTGACAATAGTCGTTATAACGAGTATTATGGCTCTCTCAAACCCCGGAGGTGGGTCATGATCAGCATCCGCAAGAGCAACGAACGCGGCCACGTCAATCACGGCTGGCTGGATACACACTTTACTTTTTCCTTTGCCGATTACTTTGATCCCGAGCACGTGCAATTCCGCACCCTGCGCGTCATGAATGACGACCGCGTCGCGGGCGGCGGCGGCTTCCCCAAGCACCCGCATCGTGACATGGAAATCGTGACCTACGTGCTGGAAGGCGCGCTGGAGCACAAGGACAGCATGGGCAACGGGTCCGTCATCAAGCCCGGCGACGTGCAGTACATGAGCGCGGGTACCGGCGTGGCGCACAGCGAATTCAACGCTTCGAAGACTGAGCCGGTGCACCTGTATCAAATCTGGATGCTTCCGCAGAAGCAGGGGCTGAAGCCCGCCTACGACCAGAAGAATTTCAGCGAAGCGGAAAAGCGCGGCAGGCTGCGCCTGCTGGCTTCCCCGGACGGACGCGACGGTTCGGTGAAAATCCGTCAGGATAACGAGCTGTATGCGACTGTTCTAGGCGCGGGCGAAACCGTGAAGCACGAACTGAAGAAGGATCGCCATGCCTACGTACAAGTGGCGCGCGGCAGCGTATCGCTGAATGGGTCGAAGCTGGACGCCGGCGATGGCGCGGCCGTCTCCGCCGAAAAAGCGCTGGAGCTGACCGGTGTCAATGACGCTGAAGTGCTGCTCTTCGACTTGGCCTAATTCATAGCAAACGCAAGAGCGCGCAGGAGGCCAACCCTCTTGCGCGCTTTTTTTTATCGCGACTAGAGTTTCAACCGCGCGTGCGCTGGAATTCGCGCAGGAAGCCCGTAAGCGTTTCCACGGCTTCCGGCGTTACCGCGTTGTAGAGCGACACGCGCATGCCTCCGACAGAGCGATGGCCTGGTGTACCGACCAGGTTGGCCGCGGCCGCTTCCTTCGCAAACTGTTTCTCGATATTTTCGTCGCCACCGCTCACCCGAAACACCACGTTCATCTTAGACCGCGAGCTTTTCTCGACAGGGCAGCGGTAGAATCCGCCGCTGGCCTCTATTGTGTCATACAGCAGCTTGGCCTTGGCATCGTTGCGCTTCTCGACGGCCGCGACTCCGCCGCCAGCTTCAATCCATTCAAGCACCAGCCCAACTACATAGACAGCGAACGTCGGCGGCGTGTGGTAGAGCGACTTCTCCTTAATGTGCGTGCGGTACTGCAGCACCGTCGGCAGATTCTTGTCTGCCCGCTCGGCCAGATCTTTGCGAACGATGACCACGGTTGCGCCGGAAGGCCCGAGGTTCTTCTGCGCGCCCGCGAAAATCAAACCGAACCGGTTCACATCGATCACGCGCGAAGCAATGTCGGAAGACATGTCGGCAACCAGCGGCACATTCCCGGTTTCCGGCAGCGTCGTCCACTGTGTGCCTTCGATCGTGTTGTTTGTGCAGATGTGCACGTAGGAAGCGTCCGGCGAGAACTTGATTTCGTCCGCGCGCGGAAGGCGGGCGAATTTCTCGGTTTCCGTGGAGGCCGCGATGTTATGAAGCACACCCTTCTTGAGCTCGCCGATAGCCTTAGCGGTCCACGTCCCAGTGTGAAGCACATCCACAGGCTTCCCCGGCAGGCAAAGATTCATGGGCGCCATGGTGAACTGCATGCTGCCGCCGCCTTGCAGGAAAATCACCGCATAGTCGTCCGAAATTCCGAGCAGGCTGCGCAGTTTTTGCTCCGCGGCCGCGATGATGCTTTCGAATTCCGGCGAGCGATGGCTCATCTCCATCACGGACATGCCGCTGCCGCGCCAATCGAGGAGCTCCTCGCGGATGCGTTCCAGTACGGAGAGCGGCAGCGCACCCGGGCCCGCATTAAAGTTAAAAGCACGTTTGGTGGTCTGTGCAGAAAGTGTGGACGAAGTCACGACGGCAGAACCTCTTTCTTTGAAAAGTACGGCAAGGCAGGGACGGGGCTCACTGCCATCTGAGTTATCCAGAATACCAGACTCCGCAGGGTCCACCGAACGCTGTTCCGCGCGCCAATCAAAGGTGTAAATGTCCCGCCTTTGAGATAGCTAAGCCATTACGTACCAGCAAGTTCGCATTCGTTTACCAGTTTGATTTCCCTTGCAAAATTGGGCAACGTACTCTTGACTTAGTGGGGGGTCTGCGAGCAAAACTACTAGAGCTTCCTTCCCCGAGGGGCTTGAATAGCGAGAATACGCCTCCGTTCCCCGGAACGGCGCGCTCGCTGGAATTTCTAAAGGAGAATTTTGAGCGCACCGGACGCCAATGCAGGGGGCGGTCGGCAGCAGCAATTTGAGTTCTCGATTGGCTGTGTGCCTTTCCAGCTCCGAATGTCCGATGCGCGCTTGTACCGCGACGCCTCGCTGCGGTACGCCGCGTTCACGGAAGCGTCCTCGCAACCAATCCACATTGCTTTGAACGATCATTCCATAGCCGGGAGCCAGCCGGCCGATTTTGCGTATGACTTTGAAGGTGCGGTCCTTCGCGCGGATAGCTGCAAAATTAGATTTGATGGTGTGCGCAACGAATATGCGCTGGATTCGCTGCTCCGAATACTGCTCAGCTGGAAGCTTAGTGACCGCAACGGTTTTCTGTTGCACGCGGCCACGGTCGTCCGCAACGGAAAGGCCTACGTGTTCACGGGCAGGTCCGGCGCGGGGAAAAGCACGGTTGCATCGCTCTCGCCGAAGGGTAGCGTGCTCACCGACGAAATCTCGCTCCTGCGCCGCGAAAATGGCGAGTGGCGCGCCTACGGCACCCCCTTTTGGGGAGAGTTTCGCGCGGCAGGGTCAAACACCAGCGCTCCTGTGCGCGGCATTTTCCGGCTGCTGCAGGCGCCGGAGAATCGCAGGACATCGCTGCGTCCCGTGGAGATGATTCGAACTCTCTTGCCAAATGTGCTTTTCTTTTCTTCGGAATCCGAAGCCAACCGGCGCCTTCTGGAAATCGTCGGCCAGGCTGCGGAAGAAATGCCCGGTTACGAATTGGCCTTCCGTAAGGACCCGGCGTTCTGGGAGGTTCTTCCCGCATGACAACCAAGCCCTCCGTTTCCTGGCAGAAGAATCCCGCCCTGGCGTGGCGCGAAATCGACGACGCCACCGTAATTATTTCGCCGACGGACAGCGTGATGCATGAGCTCAATGACACGGGGAGCTTTCTCTGGAAAAACATCGATGGGCGCAGATCGGCGGCGGAATTGGCTGGACTGCTCGCCGAAAGTTATGAGGTGTCGCCGGATGTAGCGCTGACCGACACGCAAGCGTTGCTCGACGAAATGTCCACACGGAAACTGGTTGTGCCCATCCCGGCGACGGGCGGAGATTTGCGTTGACCACCAGCGCGGCAGTTGGGGCCACGCCCGTCATGGACCGTTTGATCTCCCGCACCGTGCGTAAGCATCAGCCGCTCAGCGTGCATTTTGATTTGACCTACCGCTGCAACGAGCGCTGCGTGCACTGTTACCTGGACCACGATGATCACGGCGAACTATCCACCGCCGAATGCCTCGCGGTCATCAACGAGTTGGCGCAGGCGGGAACACTGTTCCTCACCTTCAGCGGCGGCGAGATCTTTCTTCGCCCCGACCTTTACGAAATTCTCGCCGAGGCCCGGCGCCTGCATTTTGACATTAGCCTGAAGACCAACGCACTGCTGGTGACGCCGGAGCGCGCGGAGCGGCTGCGCGAATTTGGCGTTCGGCGCGTGCAAATCAGCGTTTACAGCGATATCCCCGAAGTGCATGACGCGATCACCAAAGTGCCAGGATCGCTGCAGCGCACGCTGGCGGCGATTCCGCTTCTGCTCGAGCAGGGCTTGCAAGTCAAGCTGGCCTGCCCGCTGATGCGCGAGAATTTGTTGGCCTATCGCGGAGTCATGGACCTGGCGGAAAAAATTGGCGTTCCCTATGTGCTGGACCTGACCATCACGCCGATGATGGATGGCAACGAAGGGCCGCTCGCACACCGCATCCCGGTTTCCTCGCTTCTGCCCGTCATGCAGGATCCCAAGCTGCATGCCTGCATGCCGCAACCCACCGCGGAGGCTGCGCTCGCCATGCAGGAGTATCCGGCGGCGATTGGCAGCGCGGTTTCGAGCGGAATCGATAGCGAAGCTTACGAAGACCTCCCGTGCAGTGCCGGCCACAACAGCTGCTACATTTCGCCCTATGGCGATGTATATCCTTGCGTGCAATTGCCGCAAGCGGCAGGAAACCTGCGCCGCAAGCGCTTCAACGATATCTGGTACCACGCACCGCAACTCGAGCGGCTCCGCGGTGTTAGGGAGAGTCAGCTGCCAGTGTGTTCGCGTTGTGAAATTCGCAGCTATTGCGAACGCTGCCCTGGCTTGGCGCTGATGGAAGGCGGGGACCTACTCGGAGCGTATGAGCGTGCCTGCGAGCTCGCGGAACAGAAAGCGCGGCTGGCTGGCGTCACCGAGCCCATCAGCGCGCTTCACAAGGAACAAGTGGCGAAGTTGATGCAAGCAACAATCGAAAACGATTCTGCTTCTGTTATTGCGAACTCTGGTTCACACTGAAGGAACACGGAATGCCCGAAGACCAAAAGAACTCTCCCCAGACGCCTGGCAGCAGCGGCGCAAAGAGACCGTACATGAAGCCGAGCGTCGTTTCCGAGCCCATCTACGAGACCTTGGCGCTGGCTTGCGGCAAATTGCCCGGCCAGGGCGGCCTTTGCAACGCTTCTCCCCGCCGTTCGTAAACTGGCGGCACCCGCTTCCCGTGTCGCTTAGGGCGGCGGATAATTCTTCCAAATAGGTACTGTAGTTTTAGGCAATCTGAAACTTCCCTCTCATTGACCATTCACCTTTGAAACCTCAGTCTAGGGACATAGACCCTATCAGTTACTTTTCCGGACGACTCCTACTTTTGCTCCGGTTGGGATGAGGTTCTGACCCTGGGTTGCTTGAATCTGCTGTGCGTCCGGATTTAAGTGCGCTCACGAGTCAAGACATGGGCAATGGAATTTCAGTTCTGAGGATTTGATGGTAGCAAGTATCGATCGGCGAAAAGAGACGGAACGCGTTAGCGGCGAACGACGCGCCGGCGATGCCGTGCGCATCGCGGAGGCGCTCAGGCGTCGCGGTCGCATTGCTCTTAAAGTCCAAGGCACGAGCATGCTTCCGTGGGTACGGCCGAAGGACATTGCGCTGATTCGTTTGACCGCCATCGAAAACGTGCGCTGCGGCGATATCGTCCTGTTCCGCCGCGAGAACCACCTATTTGTTCACCGCATCGTCAAGAAACAGGGCCCGCTGGAAGCCGCGCAGCTGTTGTCCAAAGGCGACGCGCATCCCACTCACGATGGCATTGTGGAAGAACAGGAATTGCTGGGCCGTGTCGTGCGAATTTACCGGCATAGGCGGCGCATCGATCTGGATGCTCCGGGCCAGCTCGCTCTTGGGCTTTTCATCTCCCAGCTATCGCTGTACAGCCGCTTTTGGTATCCGCTGGCACGATTCGTGGCCATCGCGACGCGCCCAGCTCGCCGCTTGCTGCACGTGCTCCACATTTCCAGCGCGCCAGTTCGCTGAAGTTCAGAGCTTCCACTCTCAGTTTTCGCCAATCAATGCAAATTCGACGCGTTTGCGCATGGGATCGATGCGTTCGGCCCGGACGCGAACTTTGTCACCCAGGTGCCACCCCACCTCTTTTGGTTTTGCTCCTCGGCCACGGCGGCCGCCGGATCCTCCGCGTCCACCGTGACTTGCCAGGGCGATAATGGCGTGGTCGCGCTCGCGGTATACACAGCGTGCGCCGGCAAAATCTTCCAGCGCGCCGATCGGCACAAGGCCTTCCACGAACACTTCAAACAGCTCCACGAAGCATCCGAACTTTTGCACCGAAATGATCAGCGCGTCATATTCCTCGCCAAGATGCTGCTCCATGAATTGCGCCGTCTTCCAATCCATCAGTTCGCGTTCCGCGCCATTCGCGCGGCGCTCGGCTTCGGAAGTTTCCGAAGCGATCTCCTCCAGGTGCCGGTGTGAATAGAGCGTTGCTTCCGAGCCGCGCGGAGCGACGGCCGCCGCGTTTGCGCTTGGGGCTTGCTCCTTCGGGTGCTCGAGAGCCCACTTCAAGACGCGATGCACGATGAGATCGGGATAGCGCCGGATGGGCGAAGTGAAGTGCGTGTATTCATCAAACCCGAGCGCGAAATGCCCAAGGGAGTCGGCGGCGTACCGCGCTTGCTTCAGCGAACGCAGCATCAGGTAGGAAACAATGCGCTCCTCCGGTTTTCCCGCCACCTTTCGAATCAGCCGCTGATAATGCTGCGGCGTGAGGCGCAATTCCGCCCCAGGTAACGCCACTCTCATACCCCGCTCGCGCCCGTGCCCATAAGAATCAGGCCGCCCAGCCTTCGCCGGCGCAGGGACGTGGCCATGCCGCACGGCAACCTCCCGCTGGTGCAAGTTTTCGATGCCCAGCGAGTAGCCAAACGCCCGTGCCAATTCTTCGAACTCCAGCACTTTGCGCGCGTCCGGCTTTTCATGGACGCGGTGCAGCGCTTCGATGCCCCGCCGCAAAAGATATCCGGCCACCGCGCGATTCGCCGCAAGCATGAACTCTTCAATCAGCCGGTGCGCGATGTTCCGTTCGCTACGCGTGATATTCGTCATGCGCTGCTCTTCGTCAAACTCGATCACCGGCTCCGGCAGGTCGAAGTCAATCGAGCCGTGTTCGTTCCGCCGCGCGTTCAGCAGCAGCGCCAGTTCCTTCATCTCGCGAAAATGTTTCGCCATCGGCGCGTACCGCTCCGTCATTTCCGGATCGCTCTCGAGCACTTTGTTGACGTTCGTATACGTCATGCGCTCGGCGGAACGGATCACGCCGGAAGTCATGCGCGAGTTTTTCATCCGGCCCGCGGCGTCAAACTCCATCAACGCGCTCATCACCAGCCGGTCTTCCTGCGGCTTCAACGAACACATCCCGTTCGAAAGAGCCTCGGGCAGCATAGGCACCGCGCGATCCGGAAAATAAACCGATGTGCCCCGCAGCCGCGCCTCCTGATCGAGAATCGTCCCGGTTCGAACGTAGTGCGCGACATCCGCGATGTGAACTTGCAACTGCCAGCTGCCATCCGCGCGATGCTCCGCAAAAACCGCGTCGTCAAAGTCCCGCGCCGTTTCGCCGTCAATCGTGACGATTGGCAAATGGCGGAAGTCTTCCCGGCCCGCCCGCTCCGCTTCCCCGGCCGGCTTCGCGCGTTGCTCCGCTTCCGTCAACACCTCAGCAGAAAAAGTGTGCGGCAAATGGTGCTTGCGAATAATGATCTCGATGTCCACACCGAGGTCACCCGGCCGCCCGAGAATTTCCACCACTCGTCCGGTCGCCGCCGCGCCTCCCCGTGGATAGCGCAGCAGTTCCACATTTACTACCGCGCCGTCCAGCTCCTCCAGCCTCGGAATGCGCCTCGAGCGAATGCTCGTTTCATCCCCGCCGCTGAACCCCAGCTTCTTCCACAGCCCCGGCGTCAGCTCATTCCCGCGCGGGATCTCGATCTCATGCTGAATTCGAACGTCGTACGGCAGCACGACATTCTCGTCCGCACCATAGCGAAACAATCCCACGACGGTGGGGTGCGCGCGATCCAAAATTCGAACGATGCGCCCTTCGGCCCGCTGCGCCCCCGTGACGCCTCCGAGCCGCTGAATCTTCGCCACCACGTGGTCGCCGTGCATGGCATCTTCGATCGCGTCCGGCGGAATAAACACGTCGCCATCCAGCCGCGCCACCGGCGCATCGGGCACCACGAATCCATACCCATCATGATGCAGCACCAGCCTGCCCTTTATTTCATCGTTGGCCGCGAGCGCCGCGCGCTGTTGACCATGCGCCGCCTCTTGGCGCGGCGGCTGACCAGCCCCTTGCCGTTCCCCTTTCCGGCTCGGGAGCCGATACCGGCCCCCCGGCAACTCCTCGATGGCCCGCCGTTTCTTCAGCTTTGACAGCATCTTGAACAAAGGCCGCGTATCCGTCTTTTTGAGGTGCAGCCCCTGCGCAATCTCCTGGGCAGACGCAGCCTCGCTCCTAACTTGCAGAAAACGCAATATGTTATCGGGACTGAACTGCGCCGTGCGTTGCATGGGGTGTCGCGCCATAGGCCAGCCGCTACTTTTCCACCGTGATTTTAGCCACTTTTTTCGGTTCCTCAGGAACTTTTTTCACGTTTCCGGGATTATATAGACAGGCCAACACACGACCGGCTGGTCGCCCTCCGTCAGACTGGCCGGATTCCCCGAAAGGGGAAATAAGGGAGGCGGGAAGACCTGGCCCGCCTCCCTTTTCATTTCTAACCTAATCCCATTCCGTGATTGGCACCTCTTGCCTTCTCGCAGTTCTCTGTGTTCTCTGCGATCTCCGCGAACTCTGCGTAATGTTTTTTTTCGCCCGCGTCGAACCGTTACCGCGCAATCGTGCTAAGAAACGGATAATGGCTAGCCGCTCCCATAAAAAACAACATCGGAAACGACAGCCAGAACGAAGTCCGCGCCGTCAGGTAATTCCACCGCATCAGCCGCTCCGCCTCCGGCGGCATCGGCATACCTTTTTCCGCGCTTGTCCGCGCCCATGCGATCAACTTCTTCTGCACGCGCCACACCACGCCCCACGTATTCAGCAGCATTACCAAGCCCAGCCCGCCTCCCACGCTTATCGCCAGATGCGCGTTCGAAACATTCGGCCCGCCATTCAGCGCCAGCACCAGCCACGACGCCGCAATCACCACGATCGAAATCCCAATCACCCGCACCCAAACATTATCCAGAATCCCTTTCGCCGGGAGCTGCAGCGCGTAAATAAACACATACGCCACCATCCACACCACAAACCACCATCCAAACCATTTCCCGATCAGCGAGCGATCCCCCGCCAGCTTCGCGTCCGCCGCCATATGAATCGAGAAATATCGCAGCCCCACCAGCACCGTCACCACCGCCGACGCGCGAAACCACCCCATGGCCCGCGACATCAGCCCCGGATAAATCTGCACCCGCACCTTCGGCTCGTACTGCTTCATCGCCGGCGTCAGCACCAAATTAAAAAAATACAGCAGCCCAATCCAAATTATCCCGAACACCAGGTGCAGCCACCGCAGCAACATCATCTCGTTCCCCAGCGCATTGTCGAGCAAAACAAAGTGCGGCTGCCAAGCGGGTAAGGAAAACGCCAGGACCTGCAATATCATCGGGACACCTCGGATTCTTACAGGACGGATTTGCACGAACACCGTAGCGGATTGCCCTCTCAACCGTCAATCCAGATTGCCTACCTCGCCAGACCGAAATCACACTTCGTTATAGAATCTTCCTCCGTGGTTCAACTGGGACGGAAGAGAGAGCCAGAAAACGAGACCAACCATGAAAAAAGCCTTCTTTGCACTCTTGTTGTTGTTCACCGCGCGGCCCATGCTCGCGCAGACCGCGCCAGAAGGAATCTGGCAGGGCTACGACGGCGAATGGCGCCACGTCTCCAGCCAATTGCTGGCTCTGGCCGACGCCATCCCCCAGGAAAAATTCGCTTGGCGTCCTGCCCCGGGGGTGCGCTCCACTAGCGAAGTGTTCATGCACATCGCTGTGGCGAATTTCTACTTGCTCAGCGTCACCGGCCCCAAAATGCCCGCCGACATGAAAGAAGACATGGAAAAATCCGTCACCTCGAAAGCCGAGGTCATCGGCTGGCTCAAGCGTTCCCTCGACGCCGTGAAGTCCGCCCACCTGGCCGTTACGCCCAAGGACCTCGAACGCAAAGTCCATATTTACGATCGCGACGCCACCGTCGACGGTATGTACCTGCGCATCATCGTCCACGCCAACGAGCACATGGGCCAGCTCATCGCCTACGCTCGCATGACCGGCGTAGTTCCTCCGTGGTCCAAAAACCAGTAACCTCCGACATGCGTGCACGCTCGGGCGGCTGGGCACGCCTCCAAGTGCCGAAATGATTTTGACTTTGTTTTTTCCGGGGTGGCCTACCCTTTGCGTTTTTTGCAAAGGGTGGGCCCCTCTTGGTTGTGCATTTGTCCTATCCAACTCGATCAATCTCTAGCAAGCATGTAACGACCTCTAACTCGTCGAAATGATTTCGACTTTGTCTTCTCCGGGGGTGGCCTACCCTTTGCGCTTTTTGCAAAGGGTGGACCACTCTTTGCCCTTTACCTGTCCTACTCAACTGGATCAATCCCAATCAACCCAGGCTCATCGTTCGCATAAAACGAAAAGCTGCTCCACGGCCACTCCCTCGGATGCTTCACCAGCCGCTCCATCACTGGATTCGCGTGAATGTAGTGCAGTTTTTCTTTCCTCTTCGCATCGCTCCACACATTGAAGTCGTAAAATCGGCGTTGCCAAAATCGCCGGTCCTCTTTCATGGCATCTCCGAACTTTAATGAAAGCTGCGCGCTCGAAGCGCGCCTCTTCTTTCCTCGCATCGCTCGCGATACGCGCTGCTTCAATACCTGCAGCACTCGCGACACATTGCTTTTCTTCGGCTCGCTGATCAGCAGATGCACGTGTTCCGGCATGATCACATACCCAATCAGCCGGAACTGATAGGTGCTTCGGACCTGCCGCAGTACTCTCAGGAACAGATTCCTCGCGCGAACCGTTTCCAGATAGCGCCGCCGGTGGTAGCAACAGAAGGTAATAAAAAGCAGATCGCCTTGGCCGTAGTGGCGTTTCAAACCTTTCGGCATAGCGCAAACCAAAAGAGTGGCCCACCCTTGCAAAACCCGCAAGGGTAGGCCACCCCAGAGTCTTTACTGCATCACCAAGTAAAGCTATTCTATCCCGCGGCAAGCGTACCATGCAGAACAAAAACAATCTCAAGGTGAAAGCGTGTGCCACCCGCCCTGAAGCAAGCTGGCGAAATAGCCGACACCGGAGTGAAGGCCGCAATAGTCGCCACATCTCCCCAATACGTGTTCATGGCAGGAGCCGCCGTCGTTGAAGCTGCACCTACAGTGTCATCGGCGACCACCCAGGTCACGAATGCCGTAAACACAGTCACGACAAAAGCGTACGTAGCAGGTTCAACCGCCCTTACTGCTGCAAGCACGGCGATCCAGAATGGTTACCAGAGCGCAGTTAACCTAGCAAGACAGGCCGCGGTCACTGTCGACACTCTCAGGTCCAGTGGAGGTGCGTTCAATGCGGCTAAAGACGTCGTTCAGGCGGCAACATCGAGCCGGACACCCCCGGCACCCAACAAATTTGGAGCAACTAGGCTTGTAATCAAATTAGCTATCAAGCTACTCTTCCATTAGTGGGGTTAGGGGCTCCGAATATTATGGCCCTGTACGACAGGAATTGTCCTGCATGCGGCAATGTCGTTTCACAGAGACAGGTACCCGTCTGGGAATCCGGCGGGTGGCCTTGCCCTAGCTGCGGAAAGCTGTTGCGAAGTACTCCGACACCCTTGAAATTGACGTGGCTCATCACGATCCCTCTCTCTATCGGAATCTGTTTTTATTTTGGACTTCGAGACTCAACTCTCATTCTGGTTGCCTTGATAGCCGCGATACCCATATCTTTCGTCGTGCACGCCGTTATCGGCCTGCTTTCCTCAGGTCCGCTTGAACTTGTTCCCACTGAAAATAACACCGCTAGGAAGACGGACGGAAACCACGCTCGTTAGAGGCGGCCTAGCTGGTCTAGAACTATTCGGAGAAGCAGATGTCGTCATGGAGTCCCCTCTTTGCACTGGCTATTTTTCCATTCAGCTATTTTGTGGCAATGAACCCCGTAGGACTGTCCTGGAGTTTTCATCATTCCTTGGAACCTATGCCATCAGAACTACTTACCAGAGCGCACCGCGTTGATCCTTATGTCGTGGCGGCAAGAAACGTCTTGATAGTAGTGCTATTGGCGATGATTATCGCGCACCAATCCATTCCTTCCGCTCAGTTAGGACTTCATATCAATAAGTGGGACGGGTGGCCCGGACGTAATGCTATGGACGACGTTGGGTGCCCCGTCCCTCGGGTTATGAGGGCGGGGGGGTTGACTTTGCTTTTTTCTCGTTCGCCTCGCCAGTCGTTGAACCGTTAACCCCTCCTCCGCAACCGTTCAATCCTCAATTCTCCCCGTTCCCTGTATTTCACTTAGCCCCTCGCCACTCCCATGCTATCCTCTCCCGTGTACGCCAAACTCCAGCCCCGCCCGGCCGCCTCTCACGCGCGCTTGAGCTCCTTCTGTTTCTGTCCCTCCCAACCTTCAAACCTTCCAACGTTCAAACGATCTTAGTCTTAAGTCTTTTATTGTCACATCCTTAGCAGCCCCCCACCCTCTAACCCCCATCGAATCACATCCTTACAAAAACCATGGGGGGGGAGGGGTGCGACCCATTTCCCGCCCCTGGCACCAAACTTCCGACACCCCTTTGTTTTCAGTCACTTACAAATTGCCCATTTTCTATCCCCTTTGTTTTCAAATTCATCCATGTAATGGGGGGTGTACCCCCCTCCCAGTTTTTCATGGCGCAAATGCGCGTGCGGGACGGAAACACCCCGGGAGTGAGGGGCGGACAACAATGAATTTTCAAACCTGTCAGAGAGTTGGTGCCCGAGAGAGGACTCGAACCTCCACGACCTTGCGATCACTGCGACCTGAACGCAGCGCGTCTGCCAATTCCGCCACTCGGGCACGAGTGCGGATTCACCCCAACCGCGTCGGGCTGAATCCTGAGATGGTTGATCCCAGCCGAGCCGGGATCACGCATACAACGAGGCTTTTTCATTGTGCCCGCCGCTCCACCCTTTGTCAACGAGCGCCAGCGCAAGTCGAATTTCCAGCTTCTCTTGTGCAGCAAAGTCCCCCACAAATGCCAGAAAACCCCCGGCATTGCGCATCTGTTTCTTCAATCGCCAAGAGTGGAATTTTGTATCCAAGGTGCTATACTCCGCCTATCAGCCCAAGTACCCCTTGCCAGTTTGTCCTACGCTGGCACCGCGGACCGGTTCCAACAGGAGGTCACTATGGAATCTACTACGCTAACGGGGCCTGTTCTTTACCTTCTGATCGCCTGGGGGATCATCACCGCCATCTTCGTGATTTTGTTCATCTGGCGTAGTGTGCTCTCCAGCCACGAAGACGATCAGATCTTCCTGGGCACGGCCGAGGAGCACATGGCCCGCGAACAACGCGAGTTGGTCGTCAAAATTACAAAACTTTCGCGGCCCCTGCTCATTTCCGGTGTTTTGTCGGGAGCGCTCCTGCTGCTAGCAGGCGGCCTCTGGATCTACCAGGGCCTGAAGCAGAACTTCTAGTTTTTTCGGCGTGTCCCGCTCGCGCCAAGCCTCAGCGAACTCACGGTTTAGCTGGAGGCGGTTGCGTGGAGGGTGCGCTCGCCGGCTGCTGCTGCGCTGGAGGATTTGCGGGAGCCGCTTGGGAGGCCGTCTGCACAAGGGAAGTGTGATTGTGCACGATGACCCAGCGATTGTTGCGTTTTTCCAGCACTAATGTCGTGTGCCCCTGCGATTCGGTCTGCTGTCCGTCCACCACCGCGCCAAAATCCCATTGATAACAGGCCCACGCCACTGTTCCACTCACTTTGATATAGGTATTCGAACGGTCCATCCTCACCTGCGACATGCGCGCGCGCTGCGGCTGATAAATGGCCAGATAATTCGCCCACCCGAAAATCGGCGGGGCCCATGATCCATTCACGATGGAAACGTCGTCGGCGTAATCCTTGTGCATTCTTTCGATATCGGCGAGTTGCCACGCGCCGAGCATTTCTGAAATCGTGTAGTCGATTTGCTGCTCGCTTGTGAGAGCAGAAAACGTGTCGGTGCTGTCTGATGTATCGGTGGTTTTCTTTTTTTTGTCTTTTTGCGCGGCTGCGGGCGAGGCGCAGGCCAGGAAAAACACGATGGCCAGAAAAAGCGGGATGATCGCCTGCAGCGTTCGCACCGCACGGCGAGTTTCGAAAGGGTTCTTCATTCGCATTCGCCTCCTCTGGGTCAAGAGGATAGCACGGCGATTCGAACGCGGCAGCGATGTGCGCAGATGGTTTACTTGGGGCGCGATGCGGCGAGCATGTTGGCGGAACGGCGGTAGGCCCGGGGACGCCTTCGTGCAGTTGACGCAACAAAGCGAGATTCGAACACGGCGGGGTTGTGCCCAGATGGTTTACTTTGGGCGCGATGCGACAAGCAAGTTGATGAAGAGACGGTAGGCTCCGGGAACACCTTCGGGCAGCTCGCGGAAGAAGGCCAGGCCGGTGTAAATGTACGTGCCTTTGCCGAAGTGCGCGTAGACGAGCGCGCCATTGAGGGCGGGCTCGCCGGGATCGTTCATGGCGAGGAGCGGCGTGTATTTCGAATCGAACTGCGTCCAGAAATAAAGCCCCCGTTCCTGGACCCAACCCTTGAAATCGTCCTGCGTGATTTTATTTGGTTTGTTGAGCAGTGGATCACTCGGCTTCAGAAATTTGACGGGAGAAGTTTCGTCGGTGATGCGCGGCAGGGGCCGCGGCGTTTGCGGAGCGCCATCTTTTGAAACGGGCAGCGGCGGAGAGATGAGCGCGGGATACGGGGCGTACTGGAATTTATCCCAGGCAAAATCGCGCTGGTATTGCACGACGAGCGTGCCGCCTTTCGAAACGTAGTCCAGCAGGCGCTGGTTCGCGCCGGGCAATTCGGGGCGCAATTCATAGGCGCGCACGCCAACGACGATGGCATTGAATTTGGGCAAATCACCAAAGTTCAACGCTGCAGCATCGAGCATATCCACTTTGATTCCGAGGCGCTCGATGGCTTCCGGCACCGGCTCGTTTTCTGCGCTGATGTAGCCCACGTGCAGGTTCAGCGGCACGTTGGCTGCGAAGGCATGAACAACGCACTGCGCCGGCTCGGTCCAAAGAAGCGTCGGCAGCGTCTGTAGCGGCTCCAGTGAGGTAGTGAATTTTTCCGTTTTTGTGCCTTTCGATCCAGCGGCACTGCGCTCGGCGTACGCGGAGATTTTGAATTTTCCCATGGTCAACTTCACCGGCGGCGTTACCGTCAGGCGGGCGTAGCGGTCTCCCGTACCGGTGAATTTCAACGACACTGCGGTGCTTGTGCGCCAGCCTTTTGGCGCAGTGAGCCCGACGCGAACTTCTCCGGGTTGCGTCGCATACGAGTGCACGCGGAGCAGGACGTCAAAGGGCTTTCTCACCTTGGCCACCAGCTCGATTTCCTGGTTGGGCTCGACCGCCAGGGTGTAGGCGGGCACCAAGCGCGGATTGATTTGATCCACCCGCGTAGAGGTGGCGTGCACGCTGGTTACCGGCACGGTGACGGCGAACGAATAGCCATCAATCATCGCGCCCTGGCTAGCAGTCACGAGCGGCGGAGGCTCCGGCAATTGCGCGGTGAGAGATCCTGATGTGCTCTGCGGATTTTGCGGATTCGGCACGACGGAAATAGTGAAACGAATTGCACCGCCGGGTTCCGGTTCTTCCTTGGCAACGCTCCAGGCAGGAGGAAACGACAACGTTGGTTTCTGAAATTCGCCTGTGATTCCCTCGCGATGACGAGAATCCACGCGAACCGTAAAGGTCTCGCCAGAGACGATGTCGCTGCGGTCGGAGACCGCTTCGAGTCTCAGCCCAGCCACAAGCGCGAGGGCTCTATCAATTTTTTCGCGCTTGCGTGCGAGGCTTCGCACAAGGGAGACGACCGGGGCCGGAATTTGAGAAGAGGCTGAAGGCTTCGGCACTTCGTCTATTTTTCTTCCCGCTACAACGAGCGAATCGGCCGCCGACTTCCAGTCGAGACGCAAGGCGGCATCGCGCGCGGCAACCAGGGCTGCGTCCACCGTTCGCATGAGAGGGTCGACGCCCATGTTCCCGACTTCGTAGTCTTCATCGAGCGGGCCGAGCCCTTGCGCGAGCAGAGCGGGATCGAGGTCGGCGCCATCCTCGCGCTTGAGGGCAATGGGGCGCCGCAAAAACGGAGAGCCCAGAAATCCGGTAATTCCCTGCGTGCGATGATTTGCAAACGCGTCCAAGCCAATTTCGCGCCAGGACTTTCCGTACAAGGAAGAAATGCCATCGAGAGGCAGAATGTAGCCCTTGGGAGATTCACTGCGATCCATGTCCAGCACGACGACTGGTTTTCGATCACCCCAAGCTCCTAAGTCTTGCTCTTCGGAAGGCGGACCTTGCAATTTGTACGATGGATCGGCGGCGAGTTCGACGGCTTTCGGCGTCAGAAGTCCTGATGCTTGATGGTGGCCGTGACCCGTGTGCACGCCGCCCCAGCCGTTGATGACGATGTTGGGGCGAAACGCGCGGATAACGCGGACCATGTCACTGAGAACCTGATCGCCCCAGATCTTTTCGGTTTCTTCCGGAGTCTTCGAAAAGCCAAAGTCCCTGGCGCGCGTGAAATAGAGCTTCACGCCGTAGCCGCGCGTAGCGGCGAGAAGTTCTTGCGTTCGAATCAAGCCGAGTTGCGGAGCCTGTTCCGGGCCGAGATCATTTTGCCCGCCCTCGCCGCGCGTCAGCGTGAGCAGCGCGACATCGGCGTGCAAGCCGCGTGCAAGATAGGTGAGGACGGCCGCGGGTTCATCGTCGGGATGCGCGGTGATAAAGAGGATGCGCGTGGTGACACGAGCGTTCTCAATGGCTTCAACCGTTTCGGGGAGTCCCGGCCCGGTCCCGGGCTGCGGTGGGAATTGTGCGGTGGCAGACTTTGCAAAAATCGCGGTCAATCCGCCGCTTAGCAAAACAAGAACGGTCAGACGTTTAAGAAAGAAATGCACGCGTCCTCCAGCACTAGCTGGTCTCGATTTCCAAGGGTCAACTGTGAATCGTTGACGGCAAACGTTCGAACGGCCATTGTCGCACTTCTCGCGCGCGAATGAAAAATGCGAGCGCGCCGAGGGCAATCTCCGCGAGTCCCCACTTTCGCGATGCCCCCGTCTGCCAGAAGAGCCAAGCCCAGCCGATCATGGTCAGGACCGCAGGGAGCGGATAAAGCCACATTTTAAAGGGCAATCCCGCGGTCCCCTTGCGCTTGCGCAACAACATCACTCCCACGGCTTGCCCGATGAACTGAACCAGGAGGCGCATGGCGAGAATCCCCGCGATGGCTTCCTTGAGTTTCAGCGAGATGCTGAAAATAAAGGCGAGTCCTGCAAGGACCAAAAGCGAGATGTGCGGGAAATGCTTGGTGGGATGCACGCGCGCAAATACCGGGAAAAAATTCCCGTCGCGCGCCGCGGAATACGGCACACGAGAAGCGCCCAGCAGGACCGAAAAGGCCGAAGCGACCGCAATCCACAAAATCATGCCGGTCACGAAGCGCGCAGCGGCCTGACCGTAGAGCCGCTCGACAAACAGGCTGGCGATGAAATCGGAGTTCTGCGCTTCGCGCCAGGGCACCACTCCCAAGATGCTCGTCTGCAACGCGAGATACAGGATGGTGATTCCCAGGACGGAAAGAAAAATGCCTCGGGGGATGTTGCGCTCGGGATCCTTGATTTCACCGCCGAGGTGGCAGATGTTGTAGTAGCCCCAGTAGCTGTAAATCGTGCTTACCATCGCGGACCCCAGCCCTGCGAACCACAACCACGACAGGTGAAACGCCCCCGGCGGAAAATCGAATGCAATTTTCGCGTTGAAATGACTCATGCCTCCCCAAATCAGCCAAAGCAAAGTCGCGACAACACCGACCCAGAGCAGTACGGAGATTTTTCCGATGGTGGTGATGCGGCGGTAAAGAAGAATCACGAGAAAAATGACGAGGCCGCCGGAAATGGATTTCGAGGCGAGCGGGGAAAGCGGATGGAGATAGCCGGCGTACTTGGCGAAGCCGATGGAGGCGGAGGCGACGGAGAGCGGTGCCTGGACAAACGTTTGCCATACGAACAGAAAGGACATCAAGCGTCCCCAACGCTGCGGCCCGTAGGCTTCGCGCAGGAAAACGTACGTGCCGCCGGCTTTTGGCATTGCCGCGCCAAGCTCGGACCAGACAAACGCGTCGAGCGTCGCCAGTAGCGCTCCGGCCAGCCAGGCGATTAAGGCTTGCGGGCCGCCCATGGCGCGGATCACCAGGGAACTGACCACGAACGGGCCAATTCCGACGATCTCGATCATGTTGAGCGCGACGGCCTCTTTCAGGCCCAGGCCGCGTTCGAGACCCGTGCTTTCCGGTTTGATTTCAATCGCCATCGGCTCGCCGAGGATAGCAAATGCGCCGCGCACCGCCTAACGCAGTTTCTTTTTCGGGATTCTGCCGCGGGCGCCAGTTTGATTTGTAGTTCTTCTTGATCGGCCTAAACACATCGTGCGCGAAGCCTGGGACTGCGCGGAGGTTTTCTTTTACACTGGGGCGATGATTTTAACGCGTATGAGCGGCAACGGCGTCGCTTTCCTTCTATTCTTTGCTTTTCTCGCCACGCCGGCGTTTGCGTCCAAACTTCCTCTGCCGGCCGATACTCCCGCCATTCTTGACAAGATTTATTCATTCGATCTGCAAGGAGCGATCGAAGACGCGCGGCGGATGCAAGCGGAGCAGCCTGATCACCCCCTGGGATATCTACTGGAAGCGGAAGCGTTGTGGTGGAGAATGTGGTGCACATCGGCGGAATTCAAGTATGGAATGAACGACGCGCGGCACCGCGCAAAGCTCGAAGCGGACCAGCATTACATGCACCTGGCGGAAAAAATCTCGTCGCTGGCCGCCGCGCAGATCAAACTGCACGAAACCGCGGAAATGCAATTTTACGCAGGGACGGGCGATGCGATGGCGGCGCGACTGTATGGGTTGCGCGGGGAGACTCGCAATGTGGCGCGCGCGGCGGTGCGCGGCCGCGAACATCTGTTGCGCGCCAAGACGCTGGACCCGGAGCTGGCTGATGCCGATGCGGGGCTCGGCTTATACAACTACTATGTGGATACGCTCAGCTCGATCGCCCGAGTTCTGCGTTTCTTAATGGGGATTCCCGGAGGTTCGAAACAGGAAGGAATACGCTTGCTGGAGCACGCTATTTCGGATGGCGTGCTGACGTCTAACGACGCGCGCTTCTATCTGGCGCTGAATCTGCACCGCTACGATCAGCAATATGAGAAGGCTCTCACAGTGATCAGCCCTTTGGCGGAAAAGTATCCGGAGAATCCACTCTTTCAACTGGCGCGCGGGGATCTCTACGCCAAACTCGGGCGCAAGGACAAAGCCCTGGTTTGTTATCGGGCGGCGGGTACGGCAAAGATTCAGGATACGGAGTTCGAAAAGCACGTCCGGGAACTGGTCCGCGTTTCCATTGCAGCGCTCGGGGCCGGCACCGACAAGGATACTGGTCGCTGAGCCGCCAGTGTCCGCTTTGTTTTGGTCGCAGATCTCGTTGTCCACGATTCCGGATAATACTCTGTGGCACGAAAGTCTCGACCATTCGGCAAAGCGCAGTTACGAGTGCTGCTTGTTTAGTGGACACCACGGTCCTCCACCGTCTCGCTGTGAACGGATCCTGGGTCAGCTAGGAACTTTGCGACTGTTGGTCCCAGCGAGATACAAGTAAAACTCTGGTGCCCGCAAGGGGAATCCAGATTTATAACAGGAGCACTGATGGCAGCAGCAAACTGCAGCGCAGGCCGCGGGTTCACAACATGGTCCTGTGCCGAAACGACGACCAGTAGCTTTGCACGTACCCGCTTTGCAGCCCGCTCCAGGCTTAAGCCAAATTCACCGGGTATGTCGAGTGCGATGATGGCTTCACGCTGGCGGATTTGGTCACTCGCGGTTCCACCATCGCCCTTCGCATTTTTCTTAACTTCCGCAACAAAGATATCGAAATCCTTCGAGCTGGTATGCGTTACTCGATAGGAAGGGGAGGTGCCATTCATTGAGCCGATTTCCTCGGAAAGTGCAAACCCACGTCCGAGTGGACCTTTAGGATTGCCGTGATTCCATGCAGGATCAAGCTCGATGGCATCTATTTGAGCAGTCCAATTCAACTTGTCGAAAGAAGTCGACTGTGGTGAACCAGACATTGGAATGCCAATATCCATGAAATCGGGATAGCTAATAACCCATTCAAACACTTGCATGCCACCCATCGAGATTCCTACTGCAGCACGGAGATGTGATAGGTGAAGTACATCGGTACAAAGCCGATGCTCTGCTTCTACCATGTCATGTACGGTGAATTTGGGAAATCTCATGAGCGGCTGTCGCTTGCTGTTCGATGGCGAACTCGAGACGCCGTTTCCAATCGCGTCCACGAGGATCACGAAATATTTATTGGTATCAACGACGTTTCCTGGCCCGATAAACGGAAGCAAATCTTGCGTCGTGCCGCCGATCCACGTAGGCCAAAGCACCGCGTTTGACTTGTCCGCGTTAAGCTTGCCGAGCGTGCGATAGCCCAATCGAAAATCATGAATCACACCGCCGTCGCGCAGATTGAAATCACCCAGTTCAGCAAATTGTTGGGTTCCTTCTCCAGGGGGAGCCTGCGCATTGGCGGAGATGCAGCGCGTCGTGCCAACCGCAATAAGAAACCAGATTGCCAATCGAGATTTGTTTTTCATATTTCGCATTGTATAGCACGCTTTTATCGGCGGAATTGAAACGAAATCGCGAAGCCTCCTACGATTGAAGGAGTCCATCCATCGGATAGCCTGGTACTACGCACCCGCTTAATTCCGATCAAGGGCAGCGAGGAGCGTGGCGGGAGTGGCGTTATCGCCAAAGGTTTTGCTGAGGTGGGCGAAGCGATCGAGGTTTCCGGGGGCGAAGATGAAGCTGCCGCCGAGCTGGAAGGGATTCCGGCCAAGTTTGTGCTGCTGGTGGCCGGCGGCGCGAGCGCGCTTGCGACTTTCGAAATTGTCGCTGCGAAGCAAGTGAAGCAAATTGGCGGAACGCAGGCCAGCGATGGCATAGGCCTTGCGCTGTTCATCCACGAGCAGAGGAAATGTGATGCCGGTTTCTTCGCGGAAAAAGCGGGCGTAGTTGCGGTCGCCGAGGCCGATGGCGGCGAGAGAAGCGCCTTTGTCCAGGAAGGCTTGCTGGTGTTCGCGCAACTGCGCGACATGTTCGCGGCAAAAGATTCAGCCATAGTGGCGAAGAAACACGATGACGGCGGGCTGGCTCTCCCACAGAGAACCGAGGCGAATTTCCCGGCCGTCGGAGTCGGGGAGAACGATGTCTGCGAGCTGCTTGCTGAGACTTTGTTTCACGTCCATCTATCATTGAAGAGCCGGCATCTGTCTGTCAAGGATTCGCACTGATCGCATTTTTCCCTAGTGTGAGGTGGCGGATTCGTTTTCGATTCCGCTTCATCTAATGCAGGCTGCGGCCGATAAAACGCATTGGGCGGTAACGCAACGGAACGGCTAAACGGGCGTCATCTTGACATGGATGTTGAGTCGGCCTACACTACGGAGTTTTTAGATGGCCATGGAAGCGGGCCTAGAGGCGGAACTTTCATGGAAGGGACCAAAGTAGTCATGGACAAGAAAAGGCTGGAGTACTACAAGAAGAAGCTGGTAACGCGGCGCGAAGAGTTGATGAAGACGATCGCGCGCACCCAGGAAGAAGGCCGCCAAGCGGACGAAGATCCGACGGTGGACCTGGCGGACAAAGCGGCGAACTCCTACACCAAAGAGTTTCTGTTTGGGATGACCAATACGGACCGCACGATCCTGAACATGATTGATGCGGCGCTGAAGCGCATCCAGAAGGATGATTACGGCGTGTGCGCGAACTGCCAGGAAGAGATGCAGCAGAAACGGCTGGAAGCGGTGCCGTGGGCCAAGCATTGCATCGCGTGCCAGGAGAAGATGGAGCAGGGGCTGCTGTAGGATGCAACGGGCACAGTAAAGCGTACGGGTCTGAAGACGCGCCACTACAGAACCTTAGATTACCCAAGCGTACATTTCTTCTTTCAATAAAAGACGCGGAAGAGTAGAGTTCTGGCTGCATGGGAGCGGGAAGCTCATCCAGCTTGGCGGGAGGAACTCGGCGGAAGGGTGTGCGCGGCTGGATGGCGGAGGCTGGCGACGCGCTGGTGAGCGTGTTTTTCCCGGCGGGGTGCAGGATTTGTGACCGGCTGCTTACTGGGGCGAGCCGGGTGCCGATCTGCGAGGAGTGCCTGGCATCGTTTGTAGCCATACCGAGGGACATTTGCGAGGTGTGCGGGCGGCCGCTGGCGGCGTTTGCGGGCAATGAAGGGGTGACGTCACTTTGTCCGGCCTGCGGGGACAAGACGTACGCGTTTGAGCGTGCGCGGAGCCTGGCGGTGTATGAGGGGGCACTGGTGCAGGCCATCCTGCTGCTGAAGTTCGAGCAGATCGAACCGCTAGGGGCGTGGTTTGCGGGGCGGTTGGCGGAGCTTGTGGGCGCGGAAGGGGGCAAGCTGGCAGCGGACGTGGTGGTGCCGGTGCCGTTGCATCGTCAGCGCGAGCGGGAGCGGGGATACAATCAGGCGGCGCTGCTGTCTAAGCCGCTGGCGAAGCGGCTAGGGTTGCCACATAAGGCCGTCTTGTTGATGCGAACGCGGGCGCGGCCGGACAAGCGCATCCTCACTTTGGAGGAGCGCTGGAAGTCCGTCCGTGGCGCTTTTGCCACACGTCCAGGCAGCCAAGTTGACAATCTCCGCGTCTTACTGGTAGATGATGTATTGACCACTGGGGCGACCCTAGATGCTTGCGCCAGAGCACTGCGCGCGGCGGGGGCCAGGTCAGTGATTGGGCTTACGGTGGCCCGGGCGGTCCGAAACCCGCTCCCCAGCTCCGATACGTGGTAAGATAGCCCAAGGAAAGCGCAATGGGCGCAAACCGGCACATGTCGGTCGATCCCCGGGGGCGCTATACCCCCGAAGTGGACGGAGCGGCTGTGTCCGGCTCCGAAGGTCCTGCAGGCAGTAGAAACCCCAACCCAATTACGGCGCGGCGAGGCTCGTTGATGCAGGAGCCGGTGCTGGTGCTGAACGCGACGTATGAGCCGATTAACGTGACGGCGGTGCGGCGCGCCATGGTGTTGATGTTGAAGGGCGTGGCGCAGGCGGAAGAAATGCACAACGCGGAAGTGCATTCCGCGGCGCATGCGCACAAGGTTCCGTCGGTGATTCGGCTGCTGGCATACCGGCATATTCCGCAGCAGAGCCGTGCGCTTTCGCGCAAGAATATTTTGCTGCGCGACCGGAATACGTGCCAGTTTTGCGTGCGAGTTTTTCCGAGCTCGGAATTGACGCTGGACCACGTGGTGCCGCGTTCGCGGGGCGGGCGGTCTTCGTGGGAAAACCTGGTGGCATGCTGCTACCGCTGCAATAACAGCAAGGGCGACCGGACTCCCGAAGAGGCCGGGCTGAAACTGGCTCGCCGGCCACGGCCGTTTACCCTGCACACCTCGCGGCAGCTCATGAGGCTGATCGGGCACCGCGACGAACGGTGGCGTAAGTACCTGTTTTACTGAGTTTTACGCCGCTAAATCGATTTTCTTGAAAAATCTTCCGAAAGAAGAAACCTTTTTTGCTGGCGTACATCTAACACAGTAATACCACTTCGAGGACACACCCCGGGAAGCGGTTAGGGCAACACCCTAGCCGCTTCTCTCCTTTTACGGCCCAAATATCTCACGCCTAGTCTTTTTGTATTATTTCGGCTCGCCGGTTTCCGGGAAACTTCGCAGAGCTGCAGCTTCGTCCGGAAATTCGGGGAAAACCTGATAAAGCTTGGTGATTTTCAGAATTTCTTCCACTTTGGACGAGAGCCCGATCACTTTCATCTGCCCGCCTTGTTTCACGACCGTGACGTACAAGCGCGCGAGTTCGCCGATTCCTGAGCTATCGAGATATTGCAAGCCGCTCAAGTTCAGGACGATGTCTTTGTGGCCCTGCTTCAGCAATCTGGAAATCGAATCGCGTAACGCTCCCACTTCGAAGGATGTTAGACGGCCGGAAACATCCAGCAGCGAGACTGCACCAGCTCGCCGAATTCTTGCAGAAAAGTTTGCGTGCTCCACGGTTTGTGCCCCACTAACTGGGGGACGCAATTCTACCTGTGCGAAAGTGAATGGCGCAAAAAATTCCTGACGTAGAAACAGACTTGTGGAAAGAGCGCGGGACGACTGGCAGCGTTGGAAATATTATTGGCGCATGACCACGCGCAGGCCGCGACGCCAGCTTTCGGCTAGGCCGACGCGAACAATTTCGAGTTCCGGCGAGAGATACCTCAAAAGATCGTCCGTGGCAGGATGGAATCGCAGCGCGGGCGCGACCAGGTAGACGAGCGGCGGCACTTGCTGCAATTCGACTGCGGGAAAATAACCGTAGCGCGTGATTTCTCCATTGAGCAAATGGCGGCGGACACGCAGCCAATAGTCGGCAGCTTGCAGCGGCAGGTGGATGTGCTCGCTGGCTTTCAATTCGATGATCGCGAGCCTCCCCGAACGCGTCAGCGCAAGCAGGTCGAGAATGCCGTGTTCGCCGCCGGCGTTGGCGAATACCTGGGCGTAAATGAAGCGCGGATCGAGCGCGGCATCCACGCGCGTGACGTCCTCGCGCACCAGGGATTCCAGCCAGCGTTCGGGTTGCGCACGATAAAGAGCGTGGCGCGTATCGTCGGCAAGCGGATGGCGATGCACTTCCAGATCGTGGAGAAGACGCTTCAGCGCAGGATGTGTACCGTGAGAAAGCTCCTTGCGCGGATCGGCGATTCCAAAAAAAATGCGCCCGTCGTCCCAATACGCGAAGGGAAGACCACGAAAACGAAGCCACACTTGGGGGGACTGCGCGGCTGGATGCAGGGTGATGCCTTGCGGCGCCAGAGCGACGATCGGTTCCAAGGCGGGACGCGCGCGGTCCAACAATGCCTCCGATTCGCGATGTGGCACAAGCCAGGTTTCGAGATTCGCGGCACGGCGTGGATCTATTTTTTCCAGGGTCTCGAGCGCCGGATGGTGTTCGTACAATTCCACGGGACACTGCGGAGCGAGTGCGGGAAGACGATGGACAACCGTGCGGCTGGTGTCCTTGGGAAGAATGATGCGAAGCGTCGCAATGGTTCCGCGATGATTCGACTGTCGCGCGCGCGTCAGCCAGAGCAAGGCAAACGTGAGGCAGTTGTCGGCCGTGTCCGAAGATTCGCCGTCGGGAACCGTCAACAAAGCCACATACGAGGAGCCGCGACGGAGAAGCCCACGGGCATAGTTGCCGGAAAGGGAGTGCTCGAGGTCCGGAGAGATGCTGAGCGATTCGACCGTCTCGTCGGGGAACTGAGCGGCGAGTAGCTGCGCGAGGCGAGCACGAAACTCCTCACGCGAGAGCTCGCGCGCTTTGCGTTCATAATCCCTACGGATGAACTCCAAGCGGTCTGGCTTAGCTCGTCCGAAGCGTTCGACGGCCAGCGCCAGCCGATGCTCAGAGTGATCGGTGATGGCCAGCACACGGCGCGTGAGATTGAACTGTTCCGACCACAGATGAAGAAGCGGCTTTTCGCCGGAGCCGCGCACTTCCCAGGACATTCCGGAAAAAGGCGCGACTCGTCCGCCGCTTTCCCGCACTTCCACGACGCCGGAGGAAACAAACTCCTGGAGACTGGCCTGCAATTCAGCGGAGAATTCCACGCGGCGAATTATAAGAGAGATACGTCTTTTGTAAACTATTCTTTTCGTGATGTAGGAGACTATCAGTAAAAATGCGAACTAGCGCCCAACGGTGAGGCGTTGGATCAAAGGCTCGGGAAGCTTGGCGAGCCGCATGCGTTCCTGAACGGCGACGATATCGTAGGGCACGCGCCAGAATTCCACGGTCTGGTGGTCGAGGTCGGCGATGGCGAACGCGGCGCGCGGATCTCCATCGCGTGGCTGTCCGATGGAGCCCGGATTGAGAAGATAGCGCCGCGGTTCTTCGATGCGCAGCGCGGCAAAAGACTCGCTCGGACGCGGCCGGATTTGCAGCACCTCGAGCTGCGAATCTTGGTACGAAAACCCACCCTGGTGATGGGTGTGGCCAAAAAAGGTGACCTCCGCGGTGGAGTCCAAAAGGCCATCGAGAGCTTGCGCGGGCGTGAAGACATATTCGTCTTCATCTTGAAGCGCGCCGTGAACGAGCACTACACCATCCGTCGCGAGAGGACCGTGGGGCAGGGCGGAGAGCCACGCCAAGTGCTCGGGCTTCAGCTGTGCCCGCGTCCATTCCACCGCGGCCTTGGCGACGGGGTTGAAATCGTCGGTGATCATCAGTCCCGTCACGGCCTTGTCGTGATTGCCGCGGATCGTTTGCGTGCCCATTTCCAGCAGCCGCGCCGTGACTTCGTTGGGATCGGGGCCATAGCCCACCACATCTCCGAGACAGACGGAAAGGTCCCAGTGGCCCTTCGCGGCGGAAAGGACGGCGTCAAGTGCAGTGGCGTTCGAGTGCAAGTCGCTGAGGACTAGAATCCGCATCCCTGGTGTCCGAAAAAATGACCTTGAGTATAGATGAACATGAGAGCCGATGCACGGTGCGATGCAACGGGAAATGGTTTGGCGGTACGACGCCGAGAAGGCGAAAACGTTTCGAAAGAGAGCAGCGGATTTATTACAACTTTAGAACCATTGGCAGCGGAAATCGGAGAAGCATTCCCGAAAATGGGATTAGCCTCAACGAGGCGAACAGGCAGCAGAAAATATAATCCAAAGGACGAAACATTCGCATTGGGTCATTCGTCTATACAGGTGCAGCCGGTAACGCAGCAGCTCGAGGTGAGATTCAGAAAAAACCCCGCGGTGGCAGCCGCGGGGCCATGACACGCAGTCTTTCCGGCCGTTAGTCCAGGAAGAAGAGGTGTCTTCAGGGGCGAGAGTACTCGTCCTTTGCGCGCGTGTCAACTCCATCTGGCCAAGAGTAGCCTGCCGTGCGGCTGACTCGATCCTGATTGAAAGGAATTGACACGCATGAAAACTAATTCATTTTTCCGCAGTATCGCTTTGCTGGCCGCGATCGCACTGGCGATCCCGGCATTTGCCAAGCCCTTCACAAAAACGATCAACGTTACGCAGACCGCGAAACTCGGCAAGTTCGAACTCAAGGCCGGCGAATACCGTCTGGAGATTGAAGGCAACAAAGCCACCGTCCAGAAAGGCAAGCAGGTTGTTGCCGAGTCCGAGGGGCGTTGGGAAGACCGCAGCTCGAAGGCCAGCTATGACTCCCTGCTGATCGGCGAAGGCGGGCAGGTGAAGGAAGTTCGCTTCGCGGGCCAGGCGCGTGTTTTTGTTTTCAGCGAGTAAACGAGGAGATTCCGTGACTCCTTTCCTTGGGACGAGAGGGAGGCTGCACACTGCTGCGGCCTCCCTGCTTGTCGTTTTCGCCGCCGAGCTTTTGAAATGGCAGGACCCAGCGACACGAGTGAATGAAATTCTTCGGTTTCTGAAGTCCAGCACAGGCAAGATGATCGCAGGCAACGCACGAACCATTTCCACGCAGTAGCGAACCCCCGCCCAGTCAACGAATCAGCATGCAGTCGCCGTAACTATAGAAGCGGTAGCCTGCTTCGACGGCGTGTCTATAAGCGGCGAGCGTGTGCTCGCGGCCCGCGAAGGCGCATACCAATGCGAGCAGCGTGGAACGCGGCAAGTGAAAGTTTGTGAGCAGTCCATCGACCACGCGAAATAGGTAGCCTGGAGTGATAAATAGGCGCGCTTCGGCTTTGTCTGCGAGCACAACGTTTGCGGAGTTGGTTTCGGCGGCGCGGCGTGCGGAATCTTCTAATGCGCGGACGACAGTGGTGCCGACGGCTAGAATGGGGCGACCCGCAGTGCGGGCTGCCTGGATGCGATCAGCGGTTTGCGCGGGAATTTCATACGATTCCGGGTGCATGCTGTGGCCTTCAAGCGTTTCGCTGTGAATTGGCTGAAATGTACCGAGTCCGACGTCCAGGGTTAGTTCGCAGATCTCCGCGCCGCGAGCGCGGATTTGCGCCAGGATTTCTGGTGAAAAGTGCAGTCCCGCCGTCGGAGCGGCAATAGCGCCAGGACGCTTGGCAAAGACCGTCTGATAGCGCTCGCGATCCGACGTTTCATCCGCGCGATCGATGTATGGCGGAAGCGGCATGTGCCCTAACCGCTCCAGATGTTCGCCAATGCTCCGCTGGTCATGAGAAACAAATCGCAGCGTGCGCAAGCCAAGTTCGCCGCGCGCGGTGACTTCGCATTCGAGTTCGCCATCGCCAAAGAGAACGCGTTCGCCGACCGGCATTTTGCGGCCGGGACGGACCAGCGCCTCCCAAGAATCGGCATCGAGTTGCCGCGTCAGGAAAACTTCGATCTTTCCCCTGAGATGTTCCAAGCGCGTGGCGCGTGACGGGGCCTGCGCGTGAATGCCGGCGCGATGTCCAAACAGACGGGCGGGAATTACGCGAGCATTGTTTAGGATGATGAGCTCGTTTCCGCGAAGAAGCCCCGGAAATTCGGCGAAAAGGCGGTCCGTGAAGACTCCAGTAGAGCGATCCATCGCGAGAAGACGAGAAGCTTCGCGACGCTCCAAGGGTTTCTGCGCAATCCGATCGAGTGGCAGGTGATATTCGAGTTCGTCGAGTCGCATGAATCTGGAGTCTACCAGCAATCACTGCAACCCTAAGAAAGGAAAGTGGATAGGCCCAGTGGCAATTCATGAAGCGTTTGACCCAAATTGGGCATGTACATTTGAGTCGAATACACAGTGCTCATAAAATACTGATATTAAATAACTTAATTAAAGACAAGCGAGTTAGGAATTCATACTTGACAACATAGCGCTCATATTTTATTATCACAACGTAGTCACTAATATTGGAGGCGAAATCTACCATGAGAATTCTTACCCGTTGGGAACCCTCTCGCGGGGTTTCCACGCTGCAAGATCAAGTCAATCGCTTGTTCAATCAAGCTTTCACCAAAACCGATGAGGAAGCCAGCCTGACGGCTTGGGCCCCGGCCGTGGATATCTACGAGACCGAGCACGAACTGGTCGTCAAGGCCGATCTGCCGGAAGTCGATCCCAAGGATCTGGACATCCGCGTGGAGAACAACATCCTCACGATTCGCGGTGAGCGCAAGTTTGAGAAGAAGGTGAACGAAGAGAATTACCTGCGCGTGGAGCGCTCGTACGGCTCGTTTGCCCGCAGCTTCACACTCGCGAACACCGTGAACTCGGAAGCCATTAAGGCCGATTACCAGAATGGCGTGCTGACGCTGAGCATCCCGAAGCGCGAGGAAGCCAAGCCCAAGCAAATCAAGGTCAACGTCGGGACTCCGGCGGTGGCCGCGGCTGCCGCAGGAAGGTAAGTCTGGAAGGTAGCCGCAGTTCAGCAGTACAGTAAGGGGCTGGCGAGGGTGCCAGCCCCTTTTTCTGCAAAGTCGTAGAGGAATTGAGGATGTTATGTTGCGATTTGAAAAAATGACGGTCAAGGCGCAGGAAGCCGTGCAAAGCGCGCAGGAAGTCGCCGCGCGTCATGAAAATCAGCAGGTGGAACCGATGCATTTGCTGGCGGCACTGGTCGGGCAAGCTGATGGCGTAGTACCGCCGCTGCTGGCGAGGCTAGGGATTCGCAGCGAGGCGCTGTCGCAAGAGATTGAAAGAGAAATTGGGAAGTTGCCGAAAGTGCAAGGCTTCGGGCAGCAACATCTGGGACGGGCGCTGAATGACGTGCTGGAACGCGCCTTCAAAGAGGCGGAGAACTTCAAGGATGAGTACGTTTCAACGGAGCACCTGTTTCTGGCCATTGCCGGACAGGATCGCGATCCTGCCGGGCTCCTGCTGAAGCGGCAGGGCGCGTCGCACGACGCGATCCTGCAGGCATTAACCGGTGTGCGCGGAACGCAGCGCGTGACCTCGCAGAACCCCGAGGCGACGTACGAAGCATTGGAAAAATATTCGCGCGACCTCACGGAACTGGCGCGCAAGTCAAAACTTGATCCGGTGATTGGGCGCGATGAAGAAATTCGCCGCGTCATGCAGATCCTGGCGCGGCGCACGAAAAACAATCCGGTGCTGATCGGCGAACCGGGCGTGGGGAAAACCGCGATCGTCGAAGGACTGGCGCAGCGGATCGTTTCCGGAGATGTGCCGGACGTGCTGAAGACCAAACGCATCGTGGCCTTGGACCTGGCCGCGCTCGTGGCCGGCGCGAAATACCGCGGCGAATTTGAAGACCGTCTGAAAGCCGTCCTGAAAGAAATTACACAAGCAGAAGGACAGATCATTCTGTTTATCGACGAGTTGCACACGCTGGTGGGCGCTGGCGCCGCGGAAGGCGCGATGGACGCTTCCAATATGCTGAAGCCGGCGCTGGCTCGAGGAGAGCTGCGTGCCATTGGCGCGACCACGCTGAACGAATACAAGAAACATATTGAAAAAGATCCGGCGCTGGAACGCAGGTTCCAACCTGTCCTCGTCAGCGAACCGACGGTCGAGGATACGATCGCAATCCTCCGGGGCTTGAAAGAGCGCTACGAAGTTCATCATGGCGTGAGGATTAAGGACGCAGCAATTCTCGCTGCCGCTACGCTTTCCCACCGCTACATTTCGGATCGCTTTTTGCCAGACAAGGCCATCGATCTGATCGACGAGGCGGCAGCCAGCCTGCGCATGCAGATTGATTCCCTGCCTGTGGAGATTGACGAAATCGAGCGGCGCCTCATGCAGTTGGAAATTGAACGCCAGTCGCTGTTAAAGGAGAAAGACGCGCATTCGAAAGAACGGCGCAAGCAGATCGAGAAGGAATTGGCGGTGCTGAAGGAAGATTCCAGCGGGCGCAAAGCGCGGTGGCAAGCGGAGAAAGAAGCCATCGGCAAGATTCACAAGCTGAAAGAGCAGATCGAACAACTGAAAGCGGAGGAGCAGAAATACGAACGCGCGGGAGAGTTGGCCAAAGTGGCCGAGATTCGTTACGGCAAAATTTCCGCGGCGGAACGCGAGCTGAAGCAAGCCGAGGAGCGCTTTGCATCGGTGCAGAAAGGCGCACCGATGCTGAAGGAAGAAGTCGACGAAGAAGACATCGCAAAACTGGTGAGCAAGTGGACCGGGATTCCTACGGGCCGCCTGCTGGAAGGCGAAGTGCAGAAGCTCGTGCATATGGAAGAGCGCCTGCGGCAGCGCGTGGTTGGCCAGGATGATGCGCTGGCGCGCGTTTCGAACGCCGTGCGCCGCAGCCGTGCGGGGCTTTCCGACACCAAGCGGCCGATTGGCTCGTTTATTTTCCTGGGACCTACGGGTGTGGGAAAAACGGAACTGGCGCGCGCGCTGGCGGAGTTCCTGTTCGACGACGAAAAGTTGATGATCCGCATTGACATGAGCGAATGCATGGAGAAGCACAGCGTGTCGCGGCTCATCGGCGCGCCTCCGGGCTACGTTGGTTACGAGGAGGGCGGACAGCTAACGGAGCAGGTACGGCGCCATCCCTATTCGGTGATTCTCTTCGACGAAATTGAGAAGGCGCATCCCGATGTGTTCAACGTGCTGCTGCAGATTCTCGAGGACGGGCGGCTCACGGACGGCAAAGGACGTACAGTGGACTTCCGGAACACGGTGCTGGTGATGACCAGCAACGTCGGCTCGACGGCTATTTTCGAATTGTCGAGCAAAGATCCGGAGCGTGCCAGGAAGGAAGCCATGGAAGCGTTGCGCGCTTCGTTCCGGCCGGAGTTCATCAACCGCATTGACGAAATTGTGATTTTCAATCCGCTCGGGAAGGAGCAGTTGAAGGGTATCGTGGCGCTGCTGCTGAAGAGCGTGGAGAAACTGCTGGCCGAACGGCAAATCACGCTGGAGCTGACGCCTGCGGCGCAGGAGCTGTTGCTCAGCGAAGGATACGATCCCGCGTATGGCGCACGGCCGTTGCGCAGGACGATTCAGCGGTTAATTCAGGATCCGCTGGCAATGCAGATCCTGCAAGGAACCGTGCTGCCAGGCGATCACGTGCGGGTGGACCGCGACGGGCAGAAAGATGCGATGCGCTTCGAGAGCGCTAAGCGAAAACAACCGGCGACGGCGGCACGAATCTAAACTAAAGGCTAGTTTGGTCAGATGAGGAACAAATGAAGCTTTTGCGAACTGGTGTTTTGTTGATTCTAATGAGCGTGCTTCTGGTGCTTGCAGGCGGCGCGATTGGCGGACAAGGCGGTCTGAAGATCGCGCTGGCGATCGCCGTATTGATGAATGGCATTTCGTACTTTTACTCGGACAAGATTGCGCTTGCTTCCAGCGGGGCGCAGCCCGCCTCGCGAGAACAGTTGCCGAGACTCTACGAGGTGATGGAGCGCCTCGCAGCAAAGGCGAACATTCCGGTGCCTCGGCTCTACGTGATTCCTGAGCCCGCGCCCAATGCGTTTGCGACGGGGCGCAACCCACAGCATGCCTCCGTGGCGGTAACCGAGGGCCTATTGGAACTAATGAACGACGAAGAACTCGAAGGAGTCATTGCGCACGAGCTTTCTCACGTACGCAATTATGACATCTTGACGAGTTCGATCGCTGCAACCATCGCGGGGGCGATTACGTATCTGGCGTCCATGGGGCGCTGGGCCATGTTGTTTGGCGGTTTCGGAAGAGGCCGTGATGACGACCGCGAAGGTGGCGGGCTCGCCGCGCTGCTCATGATTTTCCTGGCGCCCCTTGCCGCGCTAATGCTGCAGCTTTTTCTTTCTCGTACGCGGGAATACTCGGCCGACGAGACCGGAGCGCGAATGGTAGGGCAGCCGTACGGACTGATTAGCGCCCTTCAGAAGCTTGGGGCTTATAATCAGCGCATTCCCACAACCTTGGTTTCTCCGTCCACATCAGCACTGTGCATCGTAAAGCCCCTATTTGGCAGTGGCGGGCTGACTTCCTGGTTTAGCACACACCCGCCGCTCGAAGCTCGTATTAAGGCCCTCCGGGAAATGACCGTCATACCGCAGAGGTAAGGACCGTACGTCAGGTTTCTGCACACTTTCGCCCCCTCACGTGTAATCTTTTCAGGAGTTTACCCCATCGATTTTTGGTGCTAAGACCTTAAGCGAGCCTTAAATCTTTTATTTACAGGGGGATAACATTTGAGGCTGGGCGATCACGGAATTGGCGCTCGAAGTGCACAATCCCGTATCGAGATTTTCTCGCCGTGGGGAATCTGGGGACGGGGGCTATGAGCTGTAAGGATACTATCCATTTGATTTGTTGGTATTTAGAGGGGCGTCTCTCCGAGTCTGTAGAAGGGGAGATCAAGCGGCACGTACAGTCTTGCTCCGATTGCCATCTGGTATTAGACGCCGCGGTGAACACTCTTGACCGGTATTTCACCACCGAACGCATGGTCGAGGCCGAGGCTGCTTCCCGCGCCGCGTAGCAAAAATCCTGCATAAATATGTGAAAATGAGTTGGTTAAGCTCGTGCCGCATTGTCCATCGGGCCAAGGCATCTACGGAATCCCTGCCTGCAGCCACTCCCAAAATGGCAATTTGCCAAAGCAGCAAAATTTACGTTCGCAGGAAAGACCAAGTAATCTTTACTAGTACTAGTACGTATAAACCTATCATTGAGTGGCCTCTAAATTCTACTTAACCTATTAATTTTCATACAGTTACTACAAAATGGCTTGATTTCGAGGCTTTGGCGTAAAGGGTGCACCTTCCTTTTGTACTGGCCGAAGAGCCTAAAGGAGAACGAAAGTATATGAGCGAATTCCTGCACTCGACCGACGCGAGCACATCTGGAACGCCACGTTGGGTCGGACTGGCAGTCGTGGTTTTAGGCGGCGTGTCGCTTCTTGGCCTCGGAGTAGGCTGGAGCGCATTGAATCAAGCCAAGGGCATCGAGCAGTCCACCCTGGCGTCCGTCAAGCAGTCCAATGATGCTTTGTCGCAGCGGCTGGCAAAGGAAGACGAGATCAACCAGCAACTGCAGAGCGACCTGAAAGTTGTCACCAACAAGCTGAACCTGACGAAAGAGGAACTGCTCGCGGCCCGCAAGCAGGACAAGAACGCCACGAGCGCCGTGGATCAGAAGGTGACCAGCCTGGCGACATCCGTAAAGGCTGAACTCGCCACCAAGGCGAATGCAGATGACGTGAACAAATTGAACGGCGACGTCACGGGCGTGAAGACCGACCTGGACGCCACCAAGAACAGCATTCAGATGGCACGCAGCGAAATGGGCACACTTATCGCTCGCAACCACGATGAAATCGATCAGCTCCGCCGCATGGGGCAGCGCGACTACTTTGAATTCACCGTGCAGCGCAAGGGCGGTGCCACCAAGGTCGGGTCCATCCAGATCGAGCTGAAGGACACCAACACCAAGAAGAACCGCTACACCATCAACGTTCTTGCCGACGACAACAGCTTTGAGAAGAAAGACCGCTCGGTCAACGAACCGATCTTCTTCTACACCGGCGGGACCCGCGCGGCGCTCGAACTGGTGGTCAACAAGGTCACCAAGTCGACGGCCACGGGCTACCTGAGCATCCCAAAGGCAGCCGGAGCGACCTCAGCGAGCACGGCTACCTCCGGACAGTAGCAATTTTCCTTGATGTTGGTTTTGCACTCTTTGAGAGCACAGTAACAACCGTAAGAAAGGGAGGATTCCAGAGAATCCTCTCTTTTTATTTGGGCTCATCCGGGCATAAGAATCCAGCGTAGTAGGTCTTAGGAAGAGTCTGGACACCGAGCCGCCGCTGTGACAAGCTACTGGGCGGCCCGGCGGATATAAAAACCGCAGTGGATTTCTGGAGGGGGAAATCATGAAAATCCGTTTTGCAACTGGAATCGCAGTAACGCTCTTTGCGGCGGCTCTGGCAATGGCGGCGGAAGGCACCTGGACCGGGTACATTTCCGATGATCATTGCGGCGCCAAGGGCATGAGCGAAAAGCATGCCGAATGCGCCACAAAGTGCGTGAAGGAAAAGGGCGCCAAGTACGTGTTTGTGAATGACGCCGACAAGAAAGTCTACGCGATCGATGCACAAGACAAAGTGGCGGCACATGCCGGCCATCACGTGACCGTAAAGGGCAGCGTGGATGGCGAAAACCTGAAGCTGGCCAGCATTGACATGGCGCCTGCAAAGAGCATGTAGCTGCTTTTTGCGTCGCAATTTCTGAAAACGGGCGAACCGGACAAGCCGGCTCGCCCGTTTTGTTTTGTGCCCTGACCTATTTCCGTTACGATGTTGTGCTGCCATGTCCACCATTCTGATTCACTCTGGCCGTGCCCTGACTCCCACTGCGGAAATCCCCGATGCGGGAATCCTGATTCGCGAAGACGTTATTGAGGCTATCGGGCCGCGCTCGGGAATGACGCTGCCTGCAGGAGCGCAGGAAATTCGCGCGGCGGACAAGACGGCCATCCCTGGCTTCCTGGACGTGCACATCCACGGGGCCGGCGGCCATGATGTTATGGAGGGCAATTCCACCGCCCTGCGTGCCATTACGCGCAAAGTCTCGGAATACGGAACAACTTCCATCGTCGCGACCACGGTAACGGCCAGCATCGACGAAACTCTACGTGCCGTCGAAGGGATCGCGGGATTCATCGCGCGGCAGCATGAAACGGATGAACCTCGAGCGGAAATCCTGGGGATCCATTTTGAGGGACCGTTTATCAGCAAGCAGCGCCGTGGTGTTCATCCCGCGGAATGGATTCAGCTGCCATCGGCGGAAACGCTGGCCCGCTTCCTCAAGGTCGCCGCGGGGAATGCCCGGATCCTGACGATCGCTCCGGAAGTTCTCGGGGCCGTTCCTTGCATTGATGCCGCGCGGGAAGCCGGTCTGGTCGTTTCGATGGGCCACACCGACGCAACGTACGAGCAGGCTCGTGCGGCCATGGCGCGGGGAGCGCGCAGCGCCACGCACGTCTACAACGCGATGCGTCCGTTTACCCACCGCGATCCGGGCGTCATTGGTGCCGTGCTCACTTCGCCTGATGTCAATGCGGAACTGATCGCTGACGGCGTTCATGTCGAAGAAGCCGCAATGAGGCTGCTGCTGATCGCCAAGGGAGCAGCGCACGTCACCCTGGTCAGCGACGGCCTCTCTGCGACAGGTATGCCGGACGGAAAATACATGCTCGGTGGCTTCGAGGTTACGGTCAGCGGCGGCGTGTGCCGGAATGCCGAAGGAACGCTGGCGGGAAGCACGCTGACGCTCGACCGCGCGTTGCGAAATATCGTTGCCCTTGGAACGCCGCTCCCGGACGCCGTCCGCATGTTGACGCTGAATCCTGCAACGCTGCTTGGAATTGAATTTAAGAAAGGTTCTCTGAGAGTGGGCGCTGACGCGGACATTCTGCTGCTCGATGAAGGACTACATGTGACAAACGTGTGGGCTCGTGGAGTGGCTTTGAATTGAGTAGGACAGGCATTTCTGCCTGTCCGCTTTATTTTCGCTTGAAAACACGGACAGACAAGAGTGTCTGTCCTACAAATCCACGCAAGCTTCACGGATTGAGCGGAATGTGAAGCTGCTCGGCGAGCTGTTCCGCATCGAAGGGACTGCAGGAAAAATAACGGCCACCGACATCGAACGTGGGCACAGTGCGCTTGCCGTCGTTCGCTTTGATAACGATGGCTTCCCCAGACGGATCCTGTTCAATATCCACTTCGCGAAAAGCCACGCCGCGTTCTTTCAAGAACGATTTCGCCCGGCGGCAATCGGGGCACCATGTAGTGCTGTAAACGGTGATGGGTTCCATAGCTTTGTCCTACAAGATTAGATGCGCTCTGGCCTGGTCCGTCGCAGAGCCTTATTCCGATGAGGCGTAATCGTTATGGGTGGGAATTGACGGAAGCTCCTCGGTACTTGCGCGCAACTTGAATGCGGATCAAAGCGCGCTGAAGTGCGACGGTGACGCGGTCCCAATCGATATTCGTATCTCCGGAAGCGAGTCGCTTTTCCGCGCGCGCCCTGGCTGCCTCGGCGCGAGCAATGTCAATCTGTTCCGCAAACTCGGCGGTCTCCGCGAGGACCGTGACGCGATTGGGCAACACCTCCGCAAATCCCCGAATGATCGCGAGATGCTCCGATTCCTTCCCGCTCGCATCGTGATAACTCAGCTCTCCGATGCCCAACTCGGTGATCAGCGGCGCGTGCCCCGGCAAAATTCCGAGATAGCCGTCGGCTCCAGGAAGCTGCACTTCCTTCGCGCTCTGGCGAAGCAACTGCTTCTCCGGCGTCACGACCACGAGTTCGATGGCTTCAGGAAGCATCTTCGTTCTTAGGCGCTCGCCTTCATTTTCTCAGCCTTCTCCAAGGCTTCCTCGATGGTCCCAACCATGTAGAACGCTTGTTCCGGAATGTCATCGTACTTGCCTTCCACGATTTCCTTGAAGCTGCGTACCGTGTCTTCGATCTTGACGTACTTGCCTTCGAGGCCGGTGAATTGCGCGGCCACGAACATCGGCTGCGAAAGGAACTTCTCGATTTTGCGCGCGCGCGCCACCGTGCGCTTGTCTTCGTCGGAAAGTTCTTCGATACCGAGAATGGCGATAATGTCCTGCAGTTCCTTGTAACGCTGCAGAATACCCTTGACGCCGCGTGCCACGGCGTAGTGCTCTGCGCCGACAATGCGCGGATCGAGAATGCGCGACGAGCTGGCCAGCGGATCAACGGCCGGATAAATGCCGCGCTCGACGATCTGCCGGCTAAGGTTCGTCGTGGCGTCTAGGTGCGCGAATGTCGCTGCCGGCGCCGGGTCGGTGTAGTCATCGGCCGGCACATAGATCGCTTGTACCGAAGTAATTGAACCGGACTTCGTGGAGGTGATGCGCTCCTGCAATTCACCGATTTCCGTGTTGAGGTTCGGTTGATAACCGACGGCGGAGGGCATGCGGCCAAGAAGCGCGGAAACTTCCGAACCTGCCTGCACAAAACGGAAAATGTTATCAATGAAGAGCAGCACATCGAGATGCTCTTCATCACGGAAATATTCCGCAACGGTCAGCCCAGTCAGCCCCACGCGCAACCGCGATCCAGGCGGCTCCGTCATCTGTCCATAAATCAAGGCCGCGCGCGATTTCTCCGAATTGCCAGGAACAATGACGCCGCCCTCGGACATTTCCAGCCACAGGTCATTGCCCTCGCGGGTGCGTTCGCCGACCCCCGCGAAAACCGATACGCCGCCGTGCTTCATGGCCACGTTGTGAATCAGTTCCATAATCAGCACGGTCTTGCCCACACCCGCGCCGCCGAACAGGCCGATCTTGCCGCCCTTGAGGTACGGCTCGATCAGGTCGACCACTTTGATTCCCGTCTCAAACATTTCGAGAGTAGTAGACTGATCTTCGAGCGTCGGCGCAGGCCGATGAATCGGATAATAGGTCTTGCTGACGATAGGCCCTAGTTGATCCACCGGTTTCCCGAGCACATTCATCACCCGACCCAGCGTCGCCCGGCCCACGGGAACCTCGATGCCCTTGCCGAGGTCTTGCGCCTTCATCCCGCGTACCATACCTTCCACAGGCTCCATCGCGATCGCGCGCACGCGTCCTTCGCCCAGGTGCTGTTGCACTTCAGCGGTAACGTCGAGCGGCTCAGGAACGTTGTAGCCTTCACTGGTAATGCGAACAGCGTTGTAAATCGCGGGCAGATGTCCCGCCTCGAATTGGATATCGAGAACGGGTCCGATGACCTGCACCACATGTCCTACGCCTGCGGGTTGCTCTGCCATGCTGTCTCCTAAGCGGTGGAAGCTGCGCCGCTCACAATTTCGATAATTTCTTTCGTAATGGCCGCTTGCCGCACTTTGTTCATGTGCAGCGTCAGCGCTTCAATCACGTCTCCCGCGTTCTTGGTGGCCGATTCCATCGCGGTCATGCGCGCGCCGTGCTCTGCCGCGGAAGATTCCAACATGGCGCGCAGAATTTGCGTCTCGATGTAGCGCGGCAGCAGCTTGTCGAGTAGCTGCTCTTCCGGCTGCTCGTAAATGTAATCAACCTGGGAAGAATTATCGCCGGCGGCCGATCCTTCTCCTTCGCGCACCGCTTCGACGGGAAGCAGTTTCTCGACTACGAGGTTTGCCGTCATGACCGTTTTAAATTCGCTGAAGACGATATACACGGAATCGATCTCTTCCTTGGCGTAAAGCCCGGTCACCAGCGTGGCAATGTCACGTGCCGTGGCGAAGTCTACGCGCGCCAGCACATTGATGTATTCGGCGACGATGTTAAAGCCCGCTTTTTTCAGCGAGTCGCGGCCCTTTTTGCCGACCGGAATCACCGAAAGCTTCTTGCCTTTGTGCGCGCGGAAAAACTCGTTGGCTTTGCGCAGGATGTTGGTATTAAAAGCGCCCGCCAACCCGCGCTCACCCGTAAGCACGATGGTCAGGATTCGTTCTTCCGGGCGAGTCGCCAGAAGTGGATGTTGCGGTTCCGCAATGCGCGACATCGTGGAACGCAGAACTCGCGCCAGCTCCCGCGCATAGGGGCGCGCCGCAAGCGCCGCCTCCTGGGCGCGCCGCAGCCGGGCCGCCGCGACAAACTTCATCGCGCGAGTAATCTGCTGGGTGTTTTTCACCGAGCGAATACGTCGCCGGAAATCGAGAAGTGTGGGCATCGCTATTCGTTACACGCCGGTTCTTACTTGGCGGCGGCAGCGGCCGCAACCGTGAAGCGCTCCTTGAACGCATCCACCGCCGTCTTGATCTCCGCCCTGATGGCGTCGTCGAGCGCCTTCTTCGTGGCGATGTTCTTCAGAATCGCAGGATAGTTGGTTTCCGCGAACTGCAAGAACTCGCGCTCAAAGCGCCGAACTTCGGGAACGGGAATCGAATCAAGAGAACCGCTGGTCGCCACGTAGAGAATCAAGACTTGTTTCTCCACTACCAGTGGCACGTACTGATCCTGTTTCAGAACTTCCGTGAGGCGCTGGCCGCGCGCCAACTGGCCCTGCGTGACCTTGTCCAGTTGGTCGGCCCCGAACTGCGCGAAAGCCGCCAAGTCGCGATACTGCGCCATGTCCAGTCGGAGTGAACCCGCCACTTGGCGCATCGCCTTGATCTGCGCGTTGCCGCCCACGCGGCTGACGGAAATGCCCACGTTGATGGCCGGGCGAATGCCGCCGTTGAAAAGGTCCGCTTCCAGATAGATTTGGCCGTCGGTGATCGAAATCACGTTCGTCGGAATGTAGGCGGAGACGTCGCCCGCCTGCGTTTCAATGACCGGCAACGAAGTCAGAGAGCCGCCGCCGAGCTTGTCGTTCAATTTCGCGGCGCGTTCCAGCAGGCGCGAGTGCAGATAAAACACGTCGCCGGGAAATGCTTCGCGGCCCGGCGGGCGCCGCAGCAAGAGCGAGATTTCACGGTACGCCTGCGCGTGCTTCGAAAGATCATCATAAAACGTGATGGCGTGCCGTTTCGTGTCGCGGAAATATTCGCCCATCGCGCAAGCAGCGTACGGCGCAATGTATTGCAACGAAGCAGGTTCCGAAGCCGAAGACGCGATAATGATGGTGTAGTCCATCGCGCCGGCATCGGTCAGCGTCTTCACCACCTGCGCGATCGTCGAGCGTTTCTGCCCGATGGCGCAGTAAATGCAAATAACGTCGCCGCCCTTTTGATTGATGATGGTGTCGAGAATGACGGCGGTCTTTCCCGTCTGCCGGTCGCCAATGATCAGTTCGCGCTGGCCGCGCCCGATGGGGATCATGGCGTCAATGGCTTTGATGCCCGTCTGCAGCGGCTCGCGAACCGGCTGGCGATCGAGTACGCCCGGAGCAATGCGTTCCAGCGCATTCCTTTGCTTCCCCACGATCGGTCCCTTGCCGTCCACGGGCTCGCCGAGCGGATTCATCACGCGGCCGATCAGACCTTCGCCCACCGGCACGGACATAATCGTGTTGGTGCGCTTGACGACGTCGCCTTCCTTCAGCTCCTGCGATTCGCCGAGGAGCACCACGCCGACTTCTTCCTCTTCGAGGTTGAGCGCAATGCCGTAAACGTTGTGCGGGAAAGCGAGCATTTCGCCGGCCATGACTTTCTCAAGGCCGTGCACGCGCGCAATTCCGTCGCCCACGCTGATGATCGCGCCGACTTCGTCCACCGAAACGGTCTGCTCGTAATTCTCGATCTGCTCGCGCAGAATCTTGCTGATTTCGTCTGCCTTGATGTTCGCCATGCCTGCTCCGTGGTTTCCGTCTGTCTAGCTGTTTATTCCGCCGCCAGGCGCGTGCGCAGTTCGTTCAAACGATTGCGCAACGAGCCATCGTAAATCGTGTCTCCAATGCGCACGACCGCGCCGCCTAGCAGCGCCGGGTCGAGCGAGTATTTCGTTTCAATTTTCTTGCCGGTAAGCCGCGCCAAGGTCGCCGCGAATTCTTTCTTTTGCGCTGCGCTCAATTCCACCGCGGAAGAAATTTCCGCTTCGGCGATGCCCTGCCGCTGCCGAAGAACTTCCTGAAAAGTTTCTATGATTTCTGGCACTAGATGCGTGCGATGGTGGTCCGCGATTAAGAACAGAAAATTGCGCAAAATTTTGCTCGCGCCCAAGCGCTTGACGAGTTTTTCGATCACCGCGTGCTTGTCCTCAGGAGTGACCGCGGGGCTCGCCAGAAATGTCCGCAGCTCCGCCGATTGCGTGTAAGTCGTCCCAAAGTCGTTCAGCTGTTTGGACGTCGGTTCGGCAGCGCCCTGCGCGAGCGCAACGTCCGCCAGCGCATTCGCATACTGGAGGCTCGCGGATTTCAATTCGGTCTCCCTTCGAGACTCTTTACGAAGCTACTAATTAGCGATTCCTGTGCTTTAGGAGTGAGCTGTTTGGCGAGCAGCGATTCCGCGCCATCCACCGCCAACGTCGCCGCCAAAGCTTTCAGTTCCAGGCGAGCCGCGCGTTCCGCGGCTTCGATTTCTGCTTTCGCGGCCGCGGCGATTTTCTGCGCATCGTTCTGTGTGGTCGCGCGGAGCCGCGCGACCTCGGCCGCGGATTCGCGCTCGGAAAGCGCGCGGAGTTCCGTAATTTCCACTTGAAGATTCGCCAGCTTGGATTCGGCCTCACGGAGCTGCGCATCGGCCGCGGCTTTCGCGCTAGTGGCTTTCGTGATCGCCGAGCTGATCGCCGCAGCACGCCCGCTGAAAAACGCCGGAGCCTTTTTCAGGCACAGCCAGAGAACCGCGCCCGCGACGATCGCGAAATTGATCCACTTGAAAAGCTCCGTGGCGCTTTCCACGGCAGGGTCCTCGTGCTTCTCCGCGGCGTGCGCCCCGATCGCGGCGAACAGCACCACGAATAAAACACACACAGTAAAAAGGGCACGGCGCTTCCGGGTCATCGAGCCTCTCTCATGGGAGCGCCCGACGGCGGCGTTTGCAAAATGCGGCGCGCAATTTCGGCGGAGAGTTGGCCCACAGTAGCTTCGATGTCGCGCCGCGCACCGGCTAATTCGCGAGCAATCCGTTCTTTTCCAGCGCCGACTTCCGCGGAAGCCTTCGCCCGCGCCTCTTTGAGTTGTGCCGCACGCTCCTCGAGCAACTGTTTGCGCGCCGCTTCCTGCTCGGCGTAAACCTGCCCGCGAGCCTGTTTCAGCGCATCCTGGTACTGCTTGACCTTCTCGGCAGCGGCGACTTGGGCGGCTTCCGCGGCCTTCTGGGCGCCTGCGGTGCGAGAATCGCGTTCCGCCATGACCTGGAGCAGCGGTTTGAAGAAAAGTGCCCGTAAGATGATGTAAAAAAGGAGGATGATCAGGACTGTAGGCACAGCCTGAAGGAACAGTTCGCCTAGTTGGCCAACAATCGCCTGCATCAGAAGTTGTGTCGCCTAAAAGTCAGGTTGGCAGCCACGCCGCGCCCCACCCCGTGGGAGCCTTACGGCGGGCTAAACGCTGCCGTCTTAAACCAATATTGTATAGCATCCGTCGTGGCTTCCGTCAACGTGACCTCCAGGACGGTCAATCGCCCATAAGCGGTTCAGTCGGCTCGTCTGAATTTGACGCAGCGCGGGGTTACGCGCACTCGAACGTGCAAGGCCCGTAGATGATGAGCAGGACGGTGCAAAGATAAGGCGTCAGCAGCTTCAAAAAAGGATTCCGGCCACCATCTCGGCTACTAGATTGGTTTTTTCGCGGCGCATTTCCTTCGTGAAGGAGGGATCGTCCTGAGCGTTGGAGCTTAGGCTTATCACGAAAGCCTGGTCGCGCACGCGGCCGACCACCAACTCAGCCTGTTGGTTTTGTTTGCCCTGCATGCTGCACATCACGGCCTCATTGCCGATAGCGCCGAGCGCGGCGCTCTTCGGCGGGCATTGCGCGAGGTACTTGGGGAATTGCTTGGGGATATCGGTCATGACGTCGACCGCGATGCGCAATTGGCGAGTTACAGCTCCTTGCTGGCGCGAAAATTCGCAAACTCCATCGCCGTGCTCACTGACCTTCGCGGTCAACGTCACATCACCGCCAAGAATCCCCCGCGCAGTCGCCTCATTGATCCAGGGACACTTCGTTTGCCCCGGACACACAGCCGGCGTGACAAGCGCCAAGCCAAGCAGAAATATGTGAAAGCTTCGCATGTCATTCAAATTGTAGTTTCATGGCACGCGCGCGTTACGATTTCATCGCGGGTTTCAGCGCTTCCGCTTTGAGGATCTTGCCGCCCTCCTGGATGACGTAAAGGCGGTTGACCTCCAAATTCTTCAATTGATCGACTTGCCCGCTCAGCCAGCGAATCTCCACCATGTCCACCTTGGTTGCCTGGTCCAGTCCAAAGTGCATGCGCATATCATTCTGCGAAAAGTAGCTGCCACCGCTCCGCAGCTCGTCCATCTGCACGAGCGGCTCCTCTGCAGCCGGGACCGTCTTGGCCGTCACCAGCACGCGGCTGCCGATCCCCGTTCGATTGGATTTCACACCGACGAGTTTGATCTTGATCCAGTTCCGCTTGAGAGTTGAGTCGCAACGCAGCAGCTGCGGAATCGCATTGACGCAGTTGACCGCGATATCAAGGTCGCCATCGTTGTCGTAGTCACCGAAGGCGCAACCCCGCGCTGGCGCGTTCTCTACAATTCCCGGCCCGCCCTGGTTGGTGACCTCCTCGAATCGCCCGTTGCGCAAATTGCGATAGAGATATTTGTGTTCAGCATATTTCAAGTCGGTCTTTGACTTGTCCACCTCGGGATAGACGTGGCCGTTGGACATCAGAATGTCGAGCCAACCGTCATTGTCCATGTCAAAGAAGCCGACTCCCCAGCCCAGCAGGCGCGTGTTGACGCCGAGTCCGCTCGGATAAGTGCGATCCTCGAAGACGCCCCCGCCGAGATTGGTGTACAGCGAGTCCGTATCGCCGGCAAAATTAGTCTTCACAACGTCGAGATTGCCGTCGCGATTGTAGTCGCCGATGGAAACACCCATGCCGGCCTGAGGTTTGGCCTCCGCGGAGAGCGCGGCTCCCGCCTCGATGGCGATGTCCTTGAACGTGCCATCCTTCTGATTTAGGTACAACGTCGCAGGCGCGGAATCATTGGCCACGTAAATGTCCGGCCATCCATCGTTGTCGAGATCCGACGCGGCCACGCTTAGACCGTAAGTACCGACGGCGTTCCACATCCCCGCTTTTTCGCTAACGTCGGTAAACGTTCCGTCACCGTTGCTGTGATACAGAATGTTTTTTCCTCCCAGCAATCCGGGAGGACCACAGGCGACGAGAATGCCTTTGTATGTACATGGGCCATCCTCGGGAAGAGGTGCGGTCTTCAGGTCAAAATCAACATAGTTCGCCACAAACAAATCGAGATGCCCGTCGCGGTCGTAATCCACCCAGGTGCAGCCGGTATTCCAGCGCGTCTTCGGTCCGGGCTGGATCAGTCCGGCGCGCTTCGTGACGTCCGTGAATGTTCCGTCGCCGTTGTTGTGATACAGCGCGTTTTGCCCGTAGTAGGTGACGAATAGATCGTCATAGCCATCATTGTCGTAATCGCCGACGCAGCACGCTTGTCCCCAGCCGGTGTGGAGTTCCAGCCCCGAACCCTTCGTGACATCGGTGAACGTACCATCGCGGTTGTTCTTGAACAAACGACAATGCGGCTCCTGGCCTTTGGCGAATCCTTCCAGCCGCCATCCATTCACTAGAAAAACGTCTAGCCATCCGTCGTTGTCGTAATCGTAGAAGGCCAGTCCGCAGCCCGTCGTCTCCAACAAATACTTGTTCTTTCCCACGCCGCCATAGATAGTCTCGACGTCGAGCCCTGAACCCTTCACAACGTCCACGAAGCTCACGCCCAGCGGGGTGCCTTCAATGGGAGATTTGGGACCCGGTGGAGGAGGAGCAGGCTTGGCGTCGTAGGTGCGCTCGACTGGGCCAATCTTCTTTTTTTGATTTTGTGTAGCGTCTTGCCGAGGAGCGGCCAAAGCCAGAATATCAGCGAAGGGAAGTACCAGAGCGGTGCGGCTCAGCGAACGTAGAAACTTCCGGCGACCCGAGTGCGACACGAATCCTCCTCAGCTACCGCTGACCGCCTGCGCTGGCGGCGCCGTGCTGCAAATCCGTGTGCATGTGCCAGGGCACGCTCTCGGTCGAAATCTCCGGATGTTTGCGCAGAAAGTCGAGCGAATACGTTGGCGCTTCGGGGTCGATTCTCTTGGTGGCATACAACGCAGCCTGCGCGGCGGCCTCGGCATTCCTGCCCTTGCGACGATACAAGATGGCGAGATTGTAGTGCGCAGCCACGTCGTCGGGATCAATCGCCTGCAACGCTTCAAACTGCGCAACGGCGTCATCCGAACGATGCTGCTGGTAATAGGCAATGCCTAGCTCGCGTCGCGCGTCGCGCGATTGCGGATATTGCTCTACGACCTTTTGCAAATTGGCAACTTCCGCATCTGGATGTCCCTCGCGGCGCTCCACCAACGCAAGATAGTAAAGAGCTCGCGCATATTCCGGATGCAACTGCAGCGCCTTCTCCAGTGGCGCTCGCGCCGATGAATATTTTTCCCACTCGATGTAGGTCAAGCCCAGATTGACGTAGCCGTCCTCGTAGTCCGGCCGCAGTTTTACAACTTGTTCGAAAGCCTCAATGGAATCGGAGTATTGCTGCTGGTCCAGATATCCGATGCCGAGGTTGTTCCACCGCATCCAATCCTCATTGTCACCGGGCAAGGCAGGCGTGGGGTCATTCGTGCCCAGGTTCAGCGCGCGCGTCCGGGAAGCCAGCTCCACCACGGGATAGAGCGGATGATCGGGACCGAACACATTGTTCAGGTAACTCTGCCGCAAGTGGCGGTAGTTTACGCGCGCCGTGATGCTGAGCGGTCCCTTCACGTCGGACGGAACCTGAAATTCATACCGCACCAGCGCCGAGCGTCCGGACTGAATCGAATTGTCATAGGCCATCGAATGAATCGTCCAGACCTTGTGATTGTCCACAAACTCGCCCGAGAGATTCACCGGCCGGTTGGTGAAGCTGTGCGCGCGCGCATCCAGCATGCCATCGGGCTTCAGAAAACCGCTGTGATAAACATCATTCCCGGCGGCATCCTTCACCGTGACCTCTACCCACGCTTCATAGAGATCGCGAACCTCAGGAATCAGCGAGTGCCCAATGTTTTTGTTCTGGATGACGACGTAGGCTTCCACTACATCCTTCGGCGCAAGCTGAAAGGGCACGGAGCCCAGCGGCGCAATGATGTTGTCGTCGCCCGCTTTCTTCAGCGCGAATATATCCACGTTCAGGAAATTACCCGCCTTCAGGAACTCGATCGTCTTCTGCAACTGCTCATCGAAGCCGTAGTAGTAGGGCACGGCCGTGTTTCCGGCCAGCCAGCGATGCGACGCGAACGATCCGCCTTTCGTGCCGTAGTCTGACAAAGTAGCCGGCGCACGGCGCATGTGGCAGCTCTGGCACGTCGTGAAATTCGCCTGGTAAAATGTCAGCGGGTTGCGCTTGGAGAACTTGGAATTCTGCCACTCGTCGTACACGGTAAAAGCCCGAATGAACTTGTACTCGTTCAGTGGATTCGGCAGGTTGGCTTTGTGGCAGGCCGCACAAAATTCCGGCGTCCGGTAAAACGGCTGCATGACCGCCTGTGAGTGACGGTCGGGATGATCCAGAATGTCGGGGAAGGGGACCTCGCCCGGAATTCGATTGCCCTCCTCGTCCACGATCACGGCGGGAACCCCCAGCACAAATCCGCCATTCCCAGAAGTAGACTGTAATCGCTGAATAGAATGGCAGGTAGTGCACGTTAACCCGTCCTTGTCGAAGGAACGATCGACGTGCGAATCCTGCGTCAGCCCACCCGAGAGAACCGCGATGGGATTGTGGCAGCTATCACAATGCCGCGAAAACTCGATACCTTTCGTGCGAACCAGGATGTTCACGCTCGTCCGGTAGAACGGCGTACGGAAGGAGTTGGAGTGCAACGCTTGCCGCCATTGGTGATAGGCCTCTTCGTGACAATGGCCGCAGTACTCGGCCTCGGGGAAAGCGCCTGGCTTGACGAAGTCGTTGCCCTCTATGGCCGCGTTTCCGGGCAGCGACAAATTGTCCTTGCCGAACCTGAAGTTATAGCTCTGCCGGATCCAGTCAGAATAACTCTTCCCTTGCAGCCCCTGCGCGGACTGGGTGTGCACGGTGAACGTTACGTTTCCCATTAGCAACAGAATGCTACCCACGAAAAGGGCGGTACTCACGAGGATTCTACCCATGCGAGGCTTCATCACGGCTTACCTGGAGGAGCCAAACTACCAAATCTTTGTATAGACTGGGGGCACTTGCTGCGCGTGTGGCAGCGCTTCGCGGAACCACGCCGAGAGAGCATTCGATTGCCCACAGTTCCAGTCCCCTTGGGCTGGCATGGATGCAGTCTGGTATAGCGCATCCTCAGTTCCCTGTAAATAGCGGCACTGGCAAAGAGCGCTTGTCGGCAATCCAGGGCTACGGCTTGGACTTTTCCAACTCGTCCGTTTTCCGCCGCTCGGCCGCGGCTTCGTCCTTCTTTCCTTGGCGTTCCAGCGCGTTAGCTAACCCACGATGCGCCTCAGCATAGCCGGGGTCTTCGCTAATCGCCTGTTGATAGCGCTCGATGGCGTCCTCGACCTGCCCTTTCTGCAGCAGCGAATTTCCTGAATTGGTGGCCACGCTAGCCCTCTGCCGATTCATGACCACGCGTTCCAGCTCCGCGCCTTTCTTCCGCTCGGCGGCGGCCTCCGCTCCATTACCCAAATCCGCGAGCACGGTCGCCAGGGTCAGGTGCGAATCGGGCTGGTTGGGCATTTGACGAATTGCCTCCCGCAGTGCGTCCGCGGCTTCGGGAAGTTTGTTCATCCTTCGATAGAGGCTGCCAAGCTTGGCCCAGCCATCCGCGTTTTCAGGATGAAGCTTCATCGCCAGCGACAGTTCGCGAGCGGCATCCTCGTCGCGGCCATCCTGCATGTAGAGGACGCCAAGCGTGTAATGTGGCGCGTGGGAGGATGGGTCCAGCTTGGCCGCTGTTTCCAGCTCCGGAATGGCCTCAGCATTGTCATCTTTCAACTTGAGCGCGAGTCCAAGATTGTAATGAAGCTCGAAGTCCTTGGGATTGCTCTTGAGACCGGAGCGCAGCACTTGGATGGCCTCATCGTTTTCGCCCATTTCCAAATACGCCGCCGCCAGATTCTCATGTGCCGTGGCGTCCTTCGGATGCTGCTCGAGTGCACGCTCAAGAAACGGGATGGCATCTTTTGCATTCCCAGCACGCAGTAGAGCAAACCCCAGACTCGCATTCGCCGCGGCGTTCTTTGGTTCAGCTGCAACGATCTGGCGAAGCAGCGGAACAGCCTCAGCATCATGGCCGGTGCGCTGCAAGGCTAGAGCCAGCTGATGCTTTGCTTCCGTGGACCTGGCATCGAGTTTGATCGCGCGCTGGAATTCCGCGATGGCCTTGTCGTCTTCACGGTTCGCTGCGTAAGCTTTTCCGAGTTCCGTCGCGGCGACCACGCTGTCGGGGGCCAACTGGCAAGCCCGAGTCAGCTCCGCGATCGCCATCGAAACCTGTTGCTGCGTCAGCAGCGCGGCCCCCAGATGCAAATGTGGCGCAGACAATCTCGGATTCAGCTGAATCGCTTCCTGGAATTCGCTGATTGCCGCAGGCCAGCCCTGCTGCTGCGCGTACAGCGAGCCCAAAGCGTCATGGAGATCGGCGCTCTTCGGCGATTCCGCGACCGCGAGCTGCATCTTGTCGATTGCTGCCGGGATCTGACCTGTGGCCGCCAGCGCGCGAGCGTAGGCTGCGAGAACAGAGGAGGGGAGCGCCTGAGAGGAATCCGGAGCGGCCTTTCGCTTCGCCTCGGCTTCCATTTCCTCGAACAGAGCGATCGCCTTCTTGTTGGCGCCCGTCTGCTCGTACGCCGACGCGAGATTGGTCAGCACGGAAACATCTCCAGGCTTCAGCGCGCGCGCCTTTTCCAGTTCTTTGATGGCTTGCGGATAATTCCCGAGACGCACCAGGACCGCGCCCAGGGCGCTGTGCCCCTCCTCAATCTGCGGCACCAGGCGAACGACCTTCTCGAACTGTGCTTCCGCGGCCTTGAACTCGTTATTCGTAACCGCCGTGATGCCCGCTCGGTACGCGGCCTGGGCCTCTTCGTTAATTTCGGCTTGAGACTTTGGCGACGAAGCGGTCTGCGCCGCGAAGCAGAGTTCGCCCGCCAACCCCAAAATCAAAACGAGGATGCATAAGAAGCGCAGTTTCAATGATGTTGCCGGGCGAACGCGTGTCCGGCCCGAGCCGGGGCTTGCATGGAAGGTCTTCGCGGGACGCATGACGTCACCAGGGGCTCTCCTGAGCCATCGGAGCAAGATGCCCGCGAAGAGTATAACAACCTCTTTGCCGGGATTGCCGTGCGCCGGAAAAAAGCGCTCACCGAGAATCGCCTCACAACGATTTGAGGTCGGCCGGGCTTCAGGGATTGAGTTGCGGTCTGGTCTGCGGCGGAATGTCATAGACGAAGCGATAGGTAACCGGCGTGTTGCTTCGCCCGCTGGTTATGTGCAGCGTTTCGTAAAGCTGCCGGCCGTCTTCGGAAAGCTCAAACGTGCGGCTCATCTTGTTGCCATGCGGATCTTTCTCATCGCTCACCAAGCGATTGCCATCCCACTTCGCGGCGATCTCCTGGTAGTTGGTGTCCTTGGACTTCTCCAGCTTGCGGCCGTCGGTCATGAACGCACGCTTGCGGTTCTGGTCGTCCACAAGATCCACTTCTGCGCCCGTCATGGACATGGCCATGGTGCTTGGCGGCGTCGTCAGTTCGTGCATTTTTTGCCGCTGATCGTCGTTATCCCCGCCACCGCGGCGACCGCCGTTTCCCATGCCGCCTCCGCTGCCAGGCAAGCCGACCCCAATGCGAGGTCCGCCGTAGCCACCACCACGCCCGCCATTCGATCCTTGCGAGTCTTGCGTTTGTTGGCGCGGGTCGTCGCTTTCGTCGCGATTGAGCTTCCAGGCGCCCAGAATTGTTGTCCGCGGTGGCGGAAGCGGTACCGGTTCCTGCGGCTTTGCCGCGGGCGTGGAAGCGGGCTGAGGCGGTGCGCCAGCCAACGGCCCCGGAGGGGCCTGCGCGTGAATCGCAGCCGGCATAAACAGGCTCAAGGTGACAAAAACAGCGGAAGTTGTGAGTTTGGCGATGCGTGTGGTTTTCATGGGTCGTTCCAGAGGTACTTCCGGGAGCATTTATATATTCCTGCTTCCAGTGGGAAAAGTTCCTGCCCAGCTACCTCAACCAGCGGTTGAGGTCCGTCGCACGAGGAAGGAAAGCCAGCGCGCCAAGTTCGCGAAAGCGTGCGGCACGCTGGCGATAGCGATGTTCGCCCGGAGCGATGATAGCCATGAACGGAACGCCGGCATCACGCGCCGCTAGGGCGTCGTCAATGTTATCGCCCAGATAGAGCGCGTTCATGGGATCCCGTTCACCGAGAATTTTTTGCAGGCCTTCTGGATGCGGCTTTTTTTTTGCGTCATCCATAGTCACAACAGTGCGAAAGCATTTCGTGGCGGGCCAGCGCTTGAACGTAAACTCAAACTCGCGCCGCGTGCGGCCCGTGAAAAGATTCAATTCATAGCGGCTCGCCCAGCGCTGAATCTGCCGCGGCGTGACAATCAATTTTTCATTTCGAACGTTTCCCGGCTTCCCGTCCGTCCCCCAGTAAAATTTCTCAAACGCCGCGCGTGCTTCCTCGTAGGTGGCGGGATGCCCGAGCGACGTCACCCACGCGGACACCATGTTCCAATCATCATTAAAGCCCGGCTTGCTCTTCCACTTGTGCAGCTCGGCATACGTCACGCGTTTCCCGGTGATATACCGCACCGTGTCCAGCGCCGAACGCCAGTATGTCCCCCGCACGTCCACCAGCACGCCGTCTACGTCAAAGATCAGAATTTGCGGCACCAGCTTTTTTTTCGTTTTTATGAAGTTCACCTGCGATTGTGGGTTTTCCCCTCGGCGCGGAAAGAATGCGCGCCCGAGCCGGAGAATAAGTCTAAAAAGCAGGATATCACGCTGGATGGATGGAAACAGTTCAGATGGGGACGAGCCAAGAAGCTTATGAAGATTGCGCGGGAAGCCAAAGGACCGCATCCGGCTTGCCAGTGGGCCTCTCGCTCATCCGGTCCGCAAGGGGCGGGATACTCACTCTCCTGTCCCTATCAGTAAATGAGCTCGCGTTGCGCCACGATCGTATAAGGAAACGACTGAGTGAGCGAACTAGTCCAGCAACTGTCGTATTGAATCGTGGCATTGCCTCCGCCGTTCCAATTGATCGTCGGTATTCCCGGCGGGTTGTTGGCACCCAGAGGAATTAGGTGGGTGTAAGTAGGCGGCGTGTCGCTGTACAGGTTGGCGACGAGCAGCGAACCGTCCAGCGTGCCGTTGCCTCCACCGTTCTTAACGACATTCCCTTCGCCGATTATCAGAATGAGCCCATTGAAACTGGGAGTTCCGCTCATGGTCAGAGTTCCTGTGACCATAAGAATCCCGGTTCCTGAGCCGCTCAAGGAATAATCTCCTTGAACAACATTTATCACCGGCGCGCTATTGGTGCCCAGATTTGTGGGGACGGAGCTATTCGCATTTGGAAAGACGTTGCTGGCACCCGCCGCGGCAGTAATGCTGCTAACCAGATTTGTCAGGCCATCCACCGTGGACAACGGCCCCAGCGCGGTACTTACGTTCGACACGGCGGGAGTGGCCGTATAGGGCGTACTTGACGTGTAGCTACCCGGACGGTTGAGCTGCCCATTCAAGCTTGTTACAGCGGCGTTGTTGTACCCTCCTAACGCGGGTTGATTCGCCGCGGCCCCGCAGCCTGCTCCGCCGTTTGGTCCTTGGTTGGCATCCGCGCCGCTCACATTGAATGCGTTCGAGTTTGGCGCTCCATAAACTGGGTTCGGACCGTCAAATACCATCGCTCCTGGTATGGGCGGGAAAGAAGTTCGGCTGACTTCGTATTGGGTCATGCGGCGTGAACCGCTCGGTGTGACCGCCAGTGCCGTCAGTTCATACACCGGCAAGTAATTTCCGTTGGCCGCGGCGCAGCTCGCGTAGGTATTGGCGACGGCCACTTCATTTGTTCCGGTCCAGCAAACACGATTGCCGTTCGTCGTGCCGTCGACGGACGTAACAAGCGTTGTCCCTGTAACCGATTTGTTGGCCTTGGCCATCACGCGGACCCACTTCCATGGAAGTATGGGCGAAGCCGCGTAGCTCGTGCTGGCCGTAGCAGCAGGGGTTATGTACCAACCTCCCACGGGCACGCCGCCCGTGCAGGTTACTTCCTGGCAGATTTCAGTATCGGGATAGTTGGTCCCTAGGGGGAGCCAGGGAGTATCGGTCTCTCCTGACGCGGGGTTGGTAACATAAAGAACGCCGTTGGCCCCGCCGGGCAGCGCCGTCGCGGGAAGACTGCTGGTCAAGCTGTTCGTGGCCCCGGAACGCATGCGGTCGCGAACCTCTTCAATGCCGGCCTTCGACCCAAAAAACGCCGTTTGCTCGTCGCGAAAATTAGCACTGACGCTGGTCTCTGTGTTGGACATCATAATCATTCCCATCAGCGCCGCGCTGAGGAGCAGCAACACCATCAACGCAACGATCAGAGCAATGCCTTGCTCGGACGCCTTGGACTTCTTGCCGCGAATATTATTCATAGTCTTTTCCCGCTAGCACGACATCGGTTGTCCTGAAGCTGCCATCGAGCAATTGTTGAGCGAAACCTCGCCCTCAAGGACTGTTTCGATTGGCTGCCCCGTCTTGGGGTCGACTACGGCATTGTTCCGGATAACCAAGCTGATCTTGATGGTCTTGATGGAGGCGATGGTTTGGGCTCCGCTGCTGGTGCTAATGTCCACCGGCAATGACGTGATCTGCGTCCCGTTCGCTTGAAAATAGGAAAAAATGGGATTGCTGATCACATCGTTCGTTTCGGTTCCCCAGTTTTGCGTTTGGCCCGTAAGCGGATTGCCGCTGACCTTGGCAACCTGGCTGCGCTGCAGGCACAAGCCGCAGTTCCCTGATCCGTTGATCATGTACATCATGCTTTGCACCGTGCCGTTGCCATTTATGTCGCCTTCGAATTGGATCTCGTTGGCATCTATTTTTACCAGGCCCATGGCCAACCGATTGTCGTTGATGTAGGCATTGCCCCAGGTATAGGCGGTCTGCGTGGTGAGTGCCGGGCTCCAGGACAGGCTTGTCGTATCCACCATTCGCGAGTTCGGATAGCCGATCTCGTTGATGTCACGAAAGAATTGATCCACGAAATCGCGCGCTTCCTGGAAATTATCCAGCTTCACTTGTTCGGAATAAGCACGCTGTTCAGCGTTGTTGATCTGCACAAAGAGTCCCGCACTGACGATGCCCAGAATCAGCAACACCACCATCATTTCCAGCAACGAGAACCCGCCTTGACGAATGCCGGCTTGCCTGTTTCCGTTCATCTCACTGTCCTCCCGCCATCGAGCGAATCGTTACCGGGAGCGAAAACAAGATAGGGTTCGTCCCTGAACCCTGCATCTTTGCCGACACCGTTACCAGCTTGACGTAGTTCGAGGGTGTCTGAATGTTCCACCGCACATCGTACAAGGACTGCCGGTTCGTCGTGCCGCACGCCGTGTAGGACATGTAATAACCCACCGGCGCACCGCCGCTTCCCTGGGCCTGTGAGAAATCGATCGATCCCGTGGACAGCACCGTCGCTCCGGTTCCTGCCGTCGATCCCGTTATGTTGATCGTATTGGATGTGCCGGTGCAGTCCGTGATAGTGAGCGCTGACGAGCCACTGGCGGAGGCGCTCGCTATTTTTTCCGTCACCATTTGCGCGATGACTGTGGAATTGCTCTGCTGCCTGTTTCTCGAGTTCGTCCCAATCGCAATCGGAATCAGCACCGCGCATCCCAATACGCCGACCGTCAGGACGAGACTCGCGACCATGAGCTCGACCATGGACATGCCGCTCTGGCTTGACCCTCTGCTGCTTCTTTTCAATTCCATGAGCTTCCATTCCACGTCACAATCTTGGCGCGTCCGCTTTTGGTCACCACTACCGCCGCCCAACCCGATCCGCCAACCCGCGTGTCAGACATGTAGTACACAAAATACTTTGCTGGCGGCGTGTTGCAGGTCGCGGGCGTCGTCGTCGTATCATAATTGCAAGGCAGACCTCTGCCCGTGTACCCGAGAGTGTTGGTGTTGTCATACGATCCGCTTCCCGTGTCTCCCACCAGGACATACGCTGTCGGCTGCCCGTTGCTGCCGCTGGGTGTGCTGGAGGCCGGAACCGTGGTCCCGCTGAACTGCATTAGCGGCTCGCCCGTGTCGACGCTGCCATTTCCATTTAGATCGACATACGCGATTCGCGCACCATTGCGGGTACCGTAAAGAATCGCGTAGGTCGTATTATTCTTTGCGGCAAGGATTCTTGCGTCTTGCATGAGTCCGGCCAGGTCGCCCGCCGAGGCACGCAGCCGTACGTTCGAAACGGCTAACAGGATGTTCGGTATGGCGATTCCTGCGACCACCATTACCACGAACACGACAATCAAGAGTTCTAGCAGGCTGAATCCATTCATTCGGCCACACTGCTTCCAATTCTTCATGCAAAACTTTTTCATTTTCTTTGACGGTTCTCTTCTGGGCGCTCAGCGAGGGGTCTTCAGGAGGAGACGCCAACTGCCACCACAACCAATGCAGCACCTTGTGCGCCAACGCTGGTCGCCGAATAACTCCTTCTTCTTGGCAGACTTACAAGAATCGAGAAAGCGAATTCCGTTTCGCGGAAGAGGGCAGTGGGTGAAAACGTGGCATTATGCGCGGAACCAGAGAGTTTTAGATTAGAGACTATTAATCTGCCATAGGCGATAAGTGTGGCTCAAATTGCATGCCGCTTCACCCATCCATGTTTGTTTCGCGGCAGAATTAGGCACAAATAAGTGCTGGCCAACAAACAATAAGGACCGGCAGCACACCGCCTCTTTGTTGCCGCCTCTTTCGCGGACTTGCTACAATCGCTCCGTCGGTATTGCGGCCCAACGGGACGCACCCTTGGAACGGCGCCTGCAGCAAACCATCTCCCTGCGAACCAATCACGAGTCGCCGGACGGAAGGCGCGCCATCAAGAACTTCGCGTGTCGGTCGCTGTGTGACCGTCAGAATCAAGGAGCGGCGTATGGCCAAGTATGGCGGAGTGGATTTCATCGATTTTGATTCGCAGTTAAACGACGAAGAACGGCTGGTCCGCCAGACGGCACGCGAGTTCGTCGAAAACGAAATCATTCCCATCATCGAAAAGCACAGCCGCGAAGCGACGTTCCCAAAGCACTTGGTTCCGCAGCTCGGCGAGCTGGGATTTTTCGGCGCCAACCTCCACGGTTATGGCTGTGCGGGAATGTCCAACGTGGCCTACGGCTTGATGACCCAGGAACTCGAGCGCGGCGATTCCGGTTTACGCAGCTTTGTTTCCGTGCAAGGCGCGCTGGTGATGTATCCAATTTATGCCTTCGGCAGCGACGCGCAGAAAAACAAATGGCTTCCATTATTGCAGCAAGGCAAAGCCATCGGCTGTTTCGGTTTGACCGAACCGCAATTCGGTTCGAACCCTGGCGGGATGCTCACCCGCGCAGTTAAGAAGGGAAACAAATACGTCCTGAACGGCGAAAAAATGTGGATCACCAGCGGATCCATCGCCGACGTCGCGGTCGTCTGGGCCAAGGCCGAAGACGACAAAGTTCGCGGATTCCTCGTGGAAAAAGGCGCGCCAGGATTCAAGGCCTGGGACGTGCACGGCAAATGGTCGCTGCGCGCGTCGGTCACATCAGGCCTGGCATTCACGGATTGCGAAATCCCAGAAGAGAATCTCCTGCCCGGCGTGGTGGGCCTGAAGGGACCGCTAAGTTGTTTGAACCAGGCGCGCTACGGCATCGGCTGGGGCGCGCTGGGCGCCGCCATGGCGTGTTACGACACCGCCCTGCAATACGCCAAAACGCGCAAACAATTTGCCAACAAGCCCATCGCCTCGCACCAACTCGTGCAGGAAAAACTGGCGTGGATGATCACCGAAATCGTGAAGGGCCAATTGCTGGCGCTGCACGTCGGCCGCTTGAAAGACAACGGCAAAGTCGATCCGTCACACATCTCTATGCTGAAAATGAACAACGTGGGCATCGCGCTGGACACCGCTCGCAAAGCCCGCGACATCCTCGGCGCCAACGGCATCGTCGACGATTACTGCATCATGCGCCACATGAATAACCTCGAAAGCGTCTTCACCTACGAGGGCACCAACGACATCCACAAGCTGGTGATCGGCGAACGCATCACCGGCATAGCCGCGTACTTGTAGAATCATCAAATCGAGCCAAATGGCCAGGAAAGTCATCTTCCCTGTGATGTTTGCGATTTTTCTCCTCGTCACAGGGTGTGCTAGGAGCCAATCGCAGAAAAACGTCTGCCCAATCGACGGACAGTCTCCCCAGTGGGTGGGACAAAGAAAAGGGAAGTCTTGCGAGTTTTTCCACTATAGCGACATGGAACGCCACAGCCATTCCTGGTGGGCCGATTGCGAGCAAGGCGAGACACCAAAATCGAGCCCGCTCCCGGACGGGCCGCCTTCCATGCACCGATAACGAGTTACGCTGAATCTTGTAAGCTGTAGGAGCACCTGCCGCGCCGGATAAGCGAACGGAGGTTTATCGTGCGAATTCAAACTAGAAATAGAGCATTAAGACGGGCCTCGTTCGCGCTTCTCGCCGCTGCCATTTATGTCTGTTCTGCTCGCGCGCAGCAGAAGTCCGCGCCCGTGCCAGAAAAACCAAAGATTCGCGCGATCACGGCCTTTATCAATCTCGATCGTACTCAATACCAGGAACAAGTGGCCGATGCTCTGAAACTGCTGAGGCGCGCCCAGACCACGTTTGAGTCACGCGGCTATCAGGTCCAGACCATTCGCATCGCCACGCAGCCGTTTTCGGAATACACAAAAGGATTAACAACCGAGCAAGCCGTAGCGTTCTTCAAGGAGTACGACGCCCTCGCCGTAAGAGAAAAATTTGCCGCCTCCATCGGGCCCGCGATGCTGAACGCCGACGACAGCGAAGTTCAAGCCGACCTCGTCGCCGAAATTCTGACCAACACAAAAACGCTGAACGCCAGCCTCGTCGTGGCCGGTGACGATGGCGTCCGCTGGAACGCAGTCGGCGCCGCCGCTCGCGTGATGAAGAAACTCGAGGCCACCGAACACAGCCAGGGCAATTTTCATTTTGCCGCCATCGCCATGGTGCCGCCGCTGACGCCCTTCTTTCCCGCGGCCTATCACACCGGCTTCGGACACCAATTCGCCATCGCCCTCGAATCAGCAAACGTCGTTGCCGTCGCCTTCAAAGACGCCCCGAACCTGGCCGTCGCCAAGCAACGCCTCACGGATTCGCTCGCCGCCAGCGCCTTCGAAATCCAGCGTCACGCCGGACGCATCGACCAGGAAACCGGCTGGGCTTACATGGGAATCGATCTTTCGCCCGCCCCCGCGGGAGATGTTTCTATCGGCGCGGCCATCGAAAACCTGACTACCGTACCCGTCGGCATGAGTGGAACGTTGACTGCCGCCGCAACCATCACTGCCGCCATCCGCGACGTCAAAGTTAAGCAAACCGGCTACAACGGCTTGATGCTGCCGATTCTGGAAGATAGTCGCCTGGCGCAACGCTGGAGCGAAGGTCACATTTCCCTCGACGCGCTGCTGAGCTATTCCGCGGTATGCGGCACGGGTCTCGACACGATTCCGCTGCCCGGCGACATCACCGCCGACCAGCTCTCGCTCATCATCGGGGACATGGCCAGTCTCGCCTTCAAATGGCACAAGCCGCTCGCAGCGCGCTTGCTTCCGGTTGCAGGCAAAGGATGGGGCGAAATGACCGAGTTCAACGACCCATTTTTAGTGAACGTAAAGCTGCAGGCGCTGGACGTGAAGTAGCGTTTGCAGTTTTTGGTTCTAATTTCTCTGTAAGAATTGACGAAACACAGAAGGGGCACGCCCTCCCCAGTTACTTTGCCCGGGCAGCGATAGTCTTTCCAGCCCAGCGTTCCCGGGCCGCCGCCAGAAACTGCTCCTTGTCCTTTTGAATAAGCTGGACAAGTCCGGGGTTTTCGGTTTTCTCATGTGCCGCTGCCCAAAGCACCATCTCCGTAAGCACCGGCGCCAAATCGATCCCTTTTTCCGTGAGAGAGTAAATCACTTTCCGTCCGTCCAATGGATCTCGCCCCGTGGTGATAATTCCATGAGCCATCAGCTTCCGCAGCCGGTCGGCCAAAATATTCGTCGCAATGCCCTCGTAGGACTCCAGGAATTCCTTATAGCTCCGGAACCCCCGCAGCATCATGTCCCGGATAATCAGCAACGACCAGCGATCGCCCAGTATCTCTACGGAAGCATTCAGCGGACACCCCGACCGCCATTTTGGACTAGGCTTCTTCTTCGTCACCATTTCATCCTAGCACTTTTAACTTGCATTTTGCAAGTGACTTATTGCAGACTGTCGTTCCCAACCCGCGAGTTTCGTTCGCACTTTGAAACGGGAGAATGAATATGAGCCAGGCCACGATGAAAAAAACGTCCGCATCTCAACTGGGACCGCCGCGCTTCGAAAACGGCAAGCCCTTGTGGATTGCCGGATTCCGCCAGCACTTCACTTCCGAAACCATGCGCGACATTCCTTCTCTTTGGCAGCGCTTTGCGCCTCACATTGGCAACATCCCCGGACAAGTGGGCCGCGTGGCCTATGGCTTGTGCTTCAACGCCCAGAGCCCGGACGGCATGGACTACATGGTTGGCGTCGAAGTCTCCAGCCCCTCGCATCATCGCGCCGACTTCAGCGTCATCTCCATCCCCGCGCAAAAATACGCCGTTTTCTTGCACCGCGAGCATGTTTCCAAACTCCGTGAAACGCTGGACGCTATCGACAAATGGCTCCCGGGATCTGGCCTTCAAACCGCTTGCGGAACCGCCGGAGTGCCGGACTTTTTCGAGCGGTACTCCGAGGAATTCGATCCGCAAACCGGAATGGGTGGCATGGAAGTTTGGGTCCCGCTCAAGTCGTGAAGCAATCCAAAAAATATTTTGCAGTAGCGAAATGAGAAAAGGTACGCTCCTGCAGCGGCCTGACTTCGACGGAGGAGTGACAGATGAGCGGCGTACGAGTATTGGTAGGAACGCATAAGGGTGCATTCATCCTGACCTCGGACGGCAAGCGCCAAAAATGGGACATCAGCGGCCCTCATTTTTCCGGCTGGGAAATCTACCACCTCAAAGGCTCGCCGGTTGATCCCAACCGCCTCTTCGCCTCCCAATGCAGCGGCTGGTTTGGCCAAATCATTCAACGCTCCGATGACGGCGGCAAAACCTGGACGCAGCCCGGCACGCCTCCCGGCGAATCCACCACCGGCCCCGGCGGAATGCCCAAGGCCGAGAGCAACAAATTTGTCTACGACGTCTCCGCCGAATCCGGCAAGCCTCTAACCACGCACATGTGGTACGACGGCACTCAGCATCCCTGGGAATTCAAGCGCGTCTGGCACATTGAACCCTCTCTCACCGATCCGGACACGGTCTACGCCGGAGTGGAGGACGCCGCCCTCTTTCGCTCGACGGACGGCGGAAAGAATTGGCACGAACTCTCCGGCCTTCGCGGCCACGGCACCGGACCGAAGTGGCAGCCCGGCGCCGGTGGCATGTGCCTTCACACTGTGATCTTGGATAAGAGCGATCCCAATCGCATCTACATCGCGATTTCCGCTGCTGGCGCATTCCGCACTGACGACGGCGGCAAGACCTGGCGCCCCATCAACAAGGGCCTGGTTTCCCCCTATATTCCCGAACCTCGCGCCGAAGTCGGCCACTGCGTTCACCACGTCGCCATGAATCCCTCTCGGCCCGGCGTTCTCTTCATGCAGAAACATTGGGACGTCATGCGCAGTGACAATTCCGGCGACTCCTGGACGGAAGTCAGCGGCAACTTGCCGACCGATTTCGGCTTCGTCATCGACGTTCACGCCCACGAGCCGGAAACGATTTACGTCGTCCCCATCAAAAGCGACGGCGAGCATTTCCCCCTCGACGGCAAACTCCGCGTCTATCGCAGCCGCACCGGCGGGAACGAATGGGAGGAACTCTCCAAAGGTCTCCCGCAACGCGACAGTTACGTCAACGTACTGCGCGACGCTATGGCCATCGACACGCTCGATAAATGCGGCGTCTACTTCGGCACCACCGGCGGCCAGGTCTACGCTTCCGCGGACGCCGGAGACAACTGGGCGCCCATCGCGGAACATCTTCCGGCCGTTCTTTCCGTCGAGGTCCAGACGCTTCCATGATTCGGGTCGTGCTCCCGGGCCACCTGCGAACCCTCGCGCACGTCAGCGCCGAGGTGCAGGTCCACGTGGATGGCCCGGTTACGCAACGCTCCGTCCTCGATGCCCTCGAGGCGCAATATCCCATGCTGCGCGGCACCATTCGCGATCATGTCACGCAAGAGCGTCGTCCCTTCTTGCGTTTCTTCGCCTGTGAGGAGGACTATTCCCTCCAACCGCCAGATACGTTACTTCCCGAAGCAATCGCTTCGGGATCCGAGCCCCTGCTCATCATCGGGGCCATCGCCGGCGGCTAGCGCGAGCGGTGGTGCCGAAAACGATTTCAGCATTTTGTTGTATTGAATAGAAAGCGCATCAGGAGAGAAAACGAATGGAATCTGCCACGCAATCAGCCCCCGTCTCAAAGAAAGCGCTTTGGGCAGGGCGCATCCTCAGCGCCGTGCCTGTGCTTTTGCTGCTCTTCAGCGGCGTCCTGAAAGTGTTGAAGCCCGCGCCCGTCCTCCAGAGCCTCGCTCACTTCGGCCTTCCCGAGAGCCTCATTCTCAAGATTGGCATCCTGGAGATTGCCTGCACGTTCGTCTACCTGATCCCGCGCACCGCCATCCTTGGCGCTATCCTGATGACCGCCTACCTGGGCGGCGCGACCGCCACCAACGTGCGCGTTGGCGATCCATCATCCATTATGACCGTCCTTCTCGGGGTCCTCGTTTGGGTGGGCCTGTACTTGCGTGAGGAGCGGCTGCGCGCGCTTGTACCCTTGCGAAGTTAGACTACGCCGGGCTTGGACAAATTCTGGAAACGTTTTTCTCGGTCTAGCGTCTGGATGTCAGGAGTATTAAGCCATGAATCTCAAAGCGGACTTATTCCTTCAAGATCTCAAATACGCACTCCGTTCCCTCTCGCGTGCCAAGGGCCTTGTCATCACCGTGGTGCTCACGCTCGCCCTCGGCATCGGCGCCAACGCTGCCATCTTCAGCCTGGTCCGCGGCGTGCTCCTCCGCCCGCTGGTTAATGCCGACGAGGACCGCCTCATCTACATTCGCCAGAGCGCTCCCAGCCTCGGCATTGAAAACGCCAATTTCTCCGTCCCAGAGATTCAGGACATCAAGTCCGGCACCCACACGGTCAGCGAATTCGGTGATTTCTCCGTCGTCGGCTTTACCATGATCGGCCTCGGCGAACCCCGCGAAATCCGCGCCGGCGTTGTCGGTGGCACGTATTTCGAAGTCATGGGCCTTCATCCCGTCCTCGGCCGTCTCATTGGCCCGCAGGACGATGGTCCCAAGGCGGATGGCGTGGTCGTCCTGACCTATCGCTATTGGTCCACCGCTCTCAAGAGCGATCCTTCCGTCCTCGGCAAGTCGCTTCGCCTCGGCAGCGGCGGCATGGGCGATCGCACTGCCACCATCATCGGCGTCCTCGAGCCTTCTGTCCCTTATCCCGCCGATACGGAAATCATCGCCAACATCGTGACCAGCCCTCACCACCTCTCTGCCACCATGGTCACCGGCCGCGTTCATCGCATGACCGAACTCTTCGGCCGTCTCGCTCCGGGCGCAACCGTCGAGCAAGCTCGCGCCGAGCTTCGCACCGTCTACGCTTCGATGGTCAGCCAGCATCCTGCGGATTACTCGAAAGATGGCAGCTCGCAGATCGGCGCCGTCCTCCTCCGCGACCAAATCACTTCCGGTGCCCGCACTGTCCTTCTCGTTCTGCTCGCTGCTTCCGGCCTGGTGTTCATCATCGCCTGCTCCAACGTCGCGAATCTGATTCTCGCGCGCAGCGTTCGCCGTGAAGGCGAACTTGCCATTCGCGCGGCCCTCGGGGCCAGCGCCAGCGCTCTGCGCCGGACGTTGCTCGCGGAGAGTCTGATTCTTTGCGTGGCCGGAGCTACGTTGGGGGTAATCACCGCGCGTCCGCTCCTCGCTGTGCTCGCGCGCTACGCGTCCCGCTTTTCCGTCCGCGCCCTCGACCTTACGGTGGATTACAGCATGCTCTGGGTCGGCGCCATTCTGGCGGTTATCGCCGCCGTCCTGCTGGCCTACGTGCCGCACCTTCCGAACGCCAACTCCGCGCAAACGCCCGGCCTCACCAGCGGCGGCGTTCGAATCACCGGAAGCACCGGCCGCCGCCTTCGGCTCTTCGCCATTACTCAAATCGCCGCGTCCTTCATGCTTCTCGCCGGTGCCAGCATGCTTCTCAAAACGCTCCTGGCCATGCAGGCCGCGCAGACCGGCCTCGACACGCGCCACGTACTCGCCATCAACGTTCCCGCGATCTCGTACGGAAAAACGCCTCAGCAAATCGTCGATTTCTACAAGGAGTCCATGCGCCGCATTGACGCCCTGCCCGGCGTGAGCAAGACCGCCTTCGGTATTGTCGTTCCCTGGCGCGATGCCGGCAGTTTTGGCCCGGGTTTTGCCTTTTCCGCCGACCTCCATGTGAAGGGTCCCGGCGAAGAGGACCCTCGCGCCCAGTTGCGCACCATTTCTCCGGGATTTTTTGCCGCCCTGGGCGTTCCCATCATCGCCGGACGCGATTTCAACGAGCTGGACGGAAAGAACAACGATCCGGTCGTTATCGTCAGTGAGACTCTCGCAAAACGCATGTTCCCCAATCAGGATGCTGTCAATCGCCACGTCTATTGGACGGATCGGGTGATCAAGTTCATTCCCGGAATTAGCACTGCGCCGCACCGCATCATCGGCGTCACCGCCGATATTGACGACGAACACGTCGTTCCGGGGCCCATCCTCACCGTCTACAGCCCGATTGATGAGGGCCCCATCTTTGGCGGCCGCCTCTTTATCCACACCACTGCGAATCCCTATTCGCTGGTCACGCCGGTCACTCGCATCGTTCGCGACATGTCCGCCGACCAGCCCGTGGAACGCGCCGCTACTCTCGAAGATGTTCGCGCGGAAGTCCTCACCCCCGATCGTCTCAACACCGTCGTTTTCGGCGTCTTCGCTGTAGTCGCACTGGCCATCGCGCTTGTCGGCGTTGCCGGTGTTCTTGCCTTCTCCGTCAGCGCGCGCACCCGCGAATTCGGCATCCGCCTCGCTCTCGGCTCGCCGCCGCGCCGTCTCCTTGCCGGAGTCATCGTCGAAGGCGCCGTTATGGCGGTCGCCGGAGTCGTCGCAGGCGCCGCAGGCGGGTATCTCTTGGCCCGTTTTGCCGGCAGCTATTTCCTGGACGTCCGTATGCCCAGCGCCCTGCCCGTAGTCGCCTCAGCGCTCATCTTGCTAGCCGCTGCTGTTGTCGCGTCGGCACTACCCGCCGCCCGCGCCGCACGCATCAACGTCATGGAAGCCCTGCGCTCCGATTAATCTCCTCGTGCCTCGGCCGTGCGCGCCGACCCCGGCACACTTATCGAGGCGAGAGGGAAAACACGCGCTTGAGTTTTTGTGCAGCGCAGCTAGGAAGCTGCCACGTGTCGCAGTTGGGGGCGCCGGGACTTGCCGTTTGGCGAGATGCGCTTTTTGTCCCAGCCGCCAAGCTTAAGAGCCACGGCCATGCACGCCGCACGCAATTCATCAGCTACAGCGCGGTCGACCATCGTCCGGGCCACCACCATGCCGCCGATAGAAAGCGCGGCAATACTCTGTGCCGTGGTGCGTCGGCGTCGCCCCTTTTCAAGCAAACTCCGCTCCAGCACGCTCACCATTGCTTTGAAAACTGTCTCGAACGCGCGCTTCGCGCTCACCCCGCTGCGCGCCACGTCCGTAGGCAATGCCACCATGGGGCAGGAATTCTCGACATCCTCGTAATGCTGGCGTGAAAGATAGGCGCGCACCACTTGCGGCCCGACGTCCGTCGAGGAAAGGTCCACGTGCACTCCCTCCCAGCAGCTTTTCCACTCGGGGTCCGTGAAAAAGCATCCCAGCACTGCGGCATAGAGATCGCTCTTGCTATCAAAATAGCTATAGAACCCGCCGTGAGTCAGCCCCGCGCCGGCCATGATCTGCTGGAGAGACACGCTCTCAAAGCCGTACCGATTGAAAAGCTTGCGCGCACTATTGATGATATTTTTCTTCACCTCGTCGCGGTGACCAGTGGGGTAAGGCATGCGGCCTCCTCATTCGTTTGGGCCCGAAGTATGACTCCAATGGGCTCATCCGCACACAAAAACATTATGTTGAACATATTTTCGCGCGGTGCTCAGATGCGTGTGCGGCTGAATGCAACAGTTAGAGAGGATGAATATGAGCGAAAAAAGGAATCAAGAAGCGGTAATCAAAGAGCCCACACGGCGGCAAGCCATCATCGGCGCCGCCGTCACCGTCGGTGCGCTCGCACTGGGCTCGCGTAACGCCTGGGCGCAGTCCGGTGAAGAGATTTCTCACAGCTGTGCCGCCATTCAACAGGAAGTGATTTTCAAGGCCAGCCGCAAGCGCGTCTATGATGCGCTCACGGAAACCAAACAGTTCGACAAAGTCGTGCAGCTCAGCGAAGCGATGAAGGGTGGCATGCCTCCGGGAGCTGCGCCTACGAATATCAGCCGTGAAGTCGGCGGGGCCTTCATGCTTTTCGGTGGCTATGTCTCGGGCAGACACATCGAGCTGGTGCCCAACGAGCGCATCGTCCAGGCCTGGCGCCCGCAGAGCTGGAAGCCCGGTGTCTATTCGATTGTGAAGTTTGAGCTCGCTGACGAAGGCGCGGGCACCAAACTCGTTCTGGACCACACCGGCTTCCCCGATGGCACAGCGGAACATCTCGCCGGAGGCTGGAAAGTGAACTATTGGGAGCCGCTCGAAAAATATCTCCGCTAAAGCGCACTGCCTCGAAGTGTATTGCGAGCTAGAAATTCGGCGGGCGCTGGTCCGCGACCGCGAACGCGCGCTCCAGCGCAATGCCCACGCGGCACAGCGTGCCTTCCTCAAACAGCCGCCCAAGCAGCGTGATGCCGTGCGGCACGCGCCGCGGCGGCGAAAATTTCGGCAGCGGATTCTTCGGATCCGGCGCCCAGTCCGAACGCGCCTCGGAAACCTCCACGAATCCCGCGCGAAACGTCAGCGACGGATGCCCCGTGTGGTTGCTGATGGTAAGCATCTCGTCGCGCAGCGACGGCACCAGCAGCAGATCCACCTCCGAAAAAATCCGAGCCATCTCTCCCGCCACCTTCCGCCGGAAGCGGTCCGTCTGCACGAAATCCACCGCCGAGAGAAAACGTGACTGCCGGAAAAGGTTCGGCCACGCATCCGGCGTCTGCACTTTCAGCTGATCCACTCCATGACTCAACGTCAGCTCTTCGAACGCCGCCGCGCCTTCCGCAAAAAGAATCAAATTGAGCGAGTCATACGGCCAGTTAGGAAGCGAAACCTCCACCGGCACCAACCCAAGTTTCGGTAGCATCTCCAGCGCGGCGCGGTCCACTGCAGTCGCCGGATCCTCTTTCATCCAGCTCGGAAAATAACCCACCCGCAGCCCCTTGATGCTCGCGCCCGCGTCAAAATCGAGCCGGCTCGGCACGCTGGAAATATCCCCCGCGTCCGGCCCTGAAATCGCTTGCAACACCAGCAACCCATCTTCGACAGACCGCGTCATCGGCCCGAGCTTGTCCAGCGACCAACACAGTGTCATCGCCCCCGTGCGCGGCACGCGTCCGTACGTAGGCCGCAGCCCGGTAACGCCGCAGCGCATGCTGGGGCTGACGATGCTCCCGCCCGTCTCGCTGCCAACCGAAAAGCCCACCAGTCCCGCCGCCGTCGCCGCGCCCGGGCCCGCGCTGGAGCCCGACGCGCCTTCCTCCAGAAGCCACGGGTTCACCGTTTGTCCTCCAAACCAAATATCGTTCAGCGCCAGCGCTCCGAGGCTGAGCTTCGCGACTAGCACCGCGCCCGCCGCATGCAGCCGTTTCACTACTGCCGCATCCTCCTTCGGAACGCGATTGCGAAACGGCTCGGCCCCATACGTCGTCGGAATTCCCGCCGTGTCCAGCAGATCCTTCCCGCCCCAAGGAATCCCATGAAGCGGCCCGCGATATTTCCCCGCGGCGATCTCTTCATCGGCCTTCTTCGCCTGTGCCAGCGCCAGCTCGCGCGTCAGCGTAATCACGCATCGCAGTTTCGGATTGAACTGTTCCAGCCGCCGCAGATAAATCTGCGTCAGCCGTTCCGAACTTATCTTGCGCTGCTCGATCCATCGCGAAAGTTGCGTGACCGGAGCAAACGCAATGTCCGCATCATTCCCCGGCAATGGCCCAGGATCGATCTTGCTACGAATAAATTGGTCCCGCTGCGGCCCCGCCTCCTGGCCCGGCAAAACCGAGCGGTACCGCGAAAATGGCGCCAATGAGGATTCCAGCGCAATCGCCCGCGGCCCGGTCCTCCGCTCATACACCGAAGCCAAATTTGCCCGCCACGTCTCCGCAGCCAGCGCCCGATCCGCGCTCGTCAATTGCACCTGCACCAGTTTTTCTGCTTCCGCAAATGTAGTCGGCGACACCTCTGGTCCAGCGGCCGGCCCCGTTCCAAACGCCGGCGGCGCCCCGGGCGGAAGCGGCGTAGGTTCTTGCGTGAGTTCGTTCGAGTGGTTTTGTGCATTTGCACTGCTGGCGACGGCGGCGCCAATCAGTCCGAGCGAAGTCTGAGTCAAAAACTTCCTGCGCGATTTGGACATGGATCCTCCGCGCAGCATTGTAGCCGACTCTCGCGAAGAGAAGACACGCGGTCCCCTCTCTCGTACGGCGGAATTATTTTTGAATCGTAAATGAGTAGCCGGAACCGCTTTACTTGCTCGTGCTAGCGGCGCTGCCCGCATCGAGATGGTCGAAGTTGAGCATGGCGTTGAATACAAGAAAATAGCTGCCCATCGTCTCCCCGCGCCACATGGGATTGTTAGCAAAAAGAACCACGTGCCCCTTGCCATGCGGCACATCCACAACCGCAGGCTTCTCCGCGATCTCGCTCCCGCCGGTGATCATCCCGCTCAGCAGCAAATCTTTTTCGGCAGCAAATCGCAATATCACGCGCGGTTGCTGATCCTTCGGCGGAATCGCAAACCGCGCAAAGTCCGGAAGGTCCTCCGGAACATAAAGTTCCTGCTCGTGCGGCGTGCGCTTAACCGGTTTTTCCGGCGCCTCATACGGCCGCGCCTGAATGATGTCCGGATCGCTGGCCGTTCCGCGCCCGCTGGAACGCCCCGCGCCGCCCGGCCCTTCCTCCGGCCCCGGTCCCCCGAAATTCCCGCCAACGGTAATGACTGGCCCCTGCCGAAAATAAACATACAACCTGTCGTCGTAGCCATACGTAATAGGGCTTTTCTTATCGTCAACAGTGGAAAGCACCACGCTCCCAGGCGCCTGCATGGTCCGCGCATCGGAGACATTTACCATCTCCGTCATCCCACCGGCCACCGGAAGCGAAGCGCTCGCTTGCACCGCAATCAGCAACCCGCCTTCGCGGACAAAGCGCTCCAAATTAGACAGACCCTGATACCCGAGCCCTCCGCGAATATCGTCGGTAGAGTCCAGCCCGGGTGCCACAAAGTTGGGTGTTTCGTCCGTATTTTTCCATGGGCGAGCATCGCCGCGCATCGGCAGCCCGCGCAGCACCGCGCTCAGTCCGGCGGGTCCGCCCCCACCCATCGGCGGAAGAATAATGACGTCAAATTTCTCTCGCAGCTTCTCGTTTTCCCGCAGCCAGGTATCCGCGACGTACGTGTAAGGAACCTTCAACTCCTCCATCGGAATCCGGAACCAGCCGTCATTCTGCGTGTTCTGCCAGTTGTGCACCACCGCGACGCGCGGAACCGCAAGCGGATGAGTGGTAACGCTCAAGCTCGCGCTAGTCGCATGAACTTTGATTCCCAGTTCTTTGGCGGCCTTTTCAACCTGCCCGCGGTCCGCATTGCGCAGGATGAACGATCCGGCTTTGAACTTCATGCCATCCGCTTCAAAGGAATCCTCCGCAGCTTCCATCGCAACTGTACCCAGTCGGAAGCGAAACGTCGCGAGCGTATTGTCCGTGTTGTGTTGAATGACAAAGGTCGTCCCTTGACCGTCGATTCCGCCCGGCGCTTCGATCTTTTCCACTCTTTGCATGGCCGCGCTGAGAATCGAAAGATCCGTGACCCGTGTGGTCTTGACGTTTCGCAACGCGCCCAGCGTCCAGCCCGTGTCATCATAAGATCGCGGATCTCGCGGGCTGTAATACTGCGTATCCAAAATCATGTCCGCCAGCCGGCTGTACGGCTGATCCATGCGCACGACGTAACTGCCCGCAGGGATGACGGTTTCAGCAGCTTTCTTTTCTTCTTTCGGTTTGGCCGCGGCATCGGATTTTTCGCCCGACTTTTCCTTGTCCCTTTCTTTTTCACCCGCGGATTCCTGAACGTTGGCAGCAACCAGAATATGCACATCAATTCCGAGTCGGTCGACTTCCACGCCCTGAAGCTCCAGAAGATTCAGCAGGCTTGCTTGTTCTGCCGGACGCGGGTCGTCCGCCGGAAAGACCCAAGCCGCCGGGCCTTCCGTCAGAGCCTTGTGGACCGCCCGTTTGCTCTTTAAATAAAAATTGTTCAGAAACTTCTGCCCGTTCGTCGCCACGTTGTTCATCCCGAAAAGAATGGCGCTCTCCTGCATATTGATATTGTCGCGTGCCGACCATTTCACTTTAGCCAGCGGCGGATTCGGCCGGTACCACTCGCGGCTGGTGTCCGGCGGCCGCAGCGTGCGCACCCGCGTATCCGCCCCGCCATTGCCAAACGTTTCGTAGAACCGCCCAATGGCATTGTGATTGTTCGCGATCGAAAGCAAATAATTCGGCGCCCAGCCGTCGTAAAAACCGTGCGTCCAAACGCCAATGACCCCGCGCTTCGTCATCTCCTCAATCTCGTGATACGCCATCTCCTGCCACTCACTGATCACAATGGGGTCGAGCCAAGCGTTATACGGCCCCGTGCCTGTCATGATGTAGAGATACGGCACGGACTCGTGAAGGTCGTGCATCACCGTGGGATGCCAGTCGAGGAACGTCTTCAGCATATTGCGCGAAAGCGCCAGGCTCACCCCCATGTTGTCCCGGTTGTTGTCATGCGAAACGTAGTGTCCCCACCACACCAGCGGGTATGGCGCCTGGTCCGGATGTTTTTTGTGCTGCATGTAAACATCTACCATCCGGTCGTGACCATCCGTCTCGACGATCGGCGTAATCAGCACAATGGAATCGCGCCGTATCTTTTGAATGAACGGCGAGTCTTCCACCGCCAGCCGGTAAGCGAGTTCCATCAACATTTCCGGAGCGCCCGTTTCGGGCGAGTGAATGCTCCCATCCGCCCAGTAGATGGGTTTTCCCTCGCCGATCAGCTTCTGTGCATCGGCCTCGCTCAGTCCGCGCGGATCCGCCAGGTGCGCGGTAATCTCTTTGTAGCGGTCCAGCTTCGCAAGGTTCGCCTCATCGGAAACCGCCGCAACCAGCATCTCGCGCCCTTCTTCCGACGTGCCGATGCTCCACACCTTCACCCGCGGACTCTTGCTGGCCAGCAAACGAAAGTACGCATTGATGTCCTTCGTGTAGTCCAGAACATCCGGCGCTCCCACGATGTGATGAAGAAATGTATCCGGCGGCGGAACGCAAGAGCTGAGAGGAAGATGGTCCACAAGCTCCGTGCTGAAAAAAATTTCCGTCGTGAACTCTTTGATTTTCTTGTCGTACTCCGTATGCTCGCTCACAGAACAGGGCTTGGGCCCCGCGAAGCTGACGGTCGCGCAAAAACACAGACTGAGAAAAGCAAAATGCATTCTGCGAATCATGGAACACCTCAGGGCAGTTAGGCCGCGGGGGATTATATAAGCTGTTTGGCGCGAAGGCACAATCTCCTCTTCGCGGTGGTCGACGATCTGAGCCCATTTAGCCTATGATTGGCCGCCGACGGTACAGGGGTGTGGGGAGAGAAACGCATGGAAGAACAACTTAGCCTGGAATTCTTGCGCGTAGTCGAGAATGGCGCGATCGCCGCCGCGCGCACCATGGGATTCGGCGACCGTCACCACGCCGATGAAGTTGCCGTCGAAGCCATGCGCAAGACCATGGACTCCGTCGAGATGGACGGCACCATCGTCATCGGCGAAGGCGAACGCGACGAAGCCCCCATGCTCTACATCGGTGAAAAAGTCGGCCTCGCCACGCACGCCCCGAAAGCCCTCTTCCCGCAAGTGGACATCGCCGTGGACCCGCTTGAGGGCACCAATCTCTGCGCGACTGGCGCGTCGAACTCTATCGCCGTGCTCGCGGCCAGCGAACGCGGCGGCTTGCTGCACGCTCCCGATCTATACATGGAAAAAATTGTCGTGGGTCCGTCCTGCAAAGGCGCCGTCGAACTCGATGCCCCTGTCGCTGACAATTTAAAATCCATCGCCAAGCGCCTCGACCGCGACGTCGAAGATCTCGTCGTCGTCGTCCTCGACCGCCCCCGCCACGAAAAGCTAATCGGCGACATTCGCACCGCCGGCGCACGCATCCGTCTAATCGGTGACGGCGACCTTTCCGCCGGAATTTCCGCTGCCGTCATCGGCACAGGAGTCCACGCCGTGATGGGCACAGGCGGCGCCCCGGAGGGCGTGCTGACTGCCGCGGCCCTGCGCTGCTTGAACGGCGAAATCCTCGCGCGCCTCGTCGTCAGCAAACCCGAACACGCCGAGCGTCTCGCAAAAATGGGCGTGAAAGATCCGAAACGTGTTTATGACACCGAAGATCTTGCCCCCGGCAAAAAAATGGTTTTCGCCTGCACCGGCGTCACCGACGGCAACCTGCTCAAAGGTGTGCGCTTCTTCGGCGAAGGTGTTCGCACCAGCTCCATGATTCTAACCCTCGACGACCGCCAGGTCCGCTTCATCGATTCCGTCCACCTCGAAAAGCGCCCAGACATCAAAGTCCGCTTCAATTGAGCGTCGGGATTAGTGGCTAGTGAGCGGCCTGAGACTTCGACCGCAAATTGCCAAGAACCTCTACGAGCGATTGGCAGACCTCTTCGATCTGCTCGTTAGTAATCCTATTGAAAAAAGGCATCGCCAGCGTACGCCGCGCGATGGACTCGGTATGCTCCAGGTTCATGCAGCGGTGGGCCTGCGATCGATAGACCGGTTGCAGGTGTATGGGTGCAAAGTATCTCCCGCAGGCTATACCGCGCGATGCCATTTCCTGAACGATGCGGTCGCGGTGAGAGCCAGAAAACCGCTCGCTCAATCGAAGCACGTAGACAAACCAACTGATGCGGCGGTCGGGTAAGTGAATTGCTGGCAACTCCAAATCCGCCTGCTTTTCCAGCCGTCGCTGATATTCCCGCGCGATAGCTTCGCGCCTCTCCAGAATTGCGTCCAGGCGCTTGAGCTGTTCAATCCCCAATGCGCAATTCATTTCGGAGATTCGATAGTTGTAGCCCAGCTCTTCATGCTGCAGCCACTCACACGAATCAGCCCGTCCTTGATTTCGCAGTTTCCGCGCGAGCGCCGAAATCCTCGCATCGTTCGTGACGATCATGCCGCCTTCGCCCGTCGTGATCTGTTTGTTGGGATAAAACCCGAAAACCCCCGCATCTCCGAACGAGCCAACCTTCCGGCCATCGTATTCCGCGCCAATCGCTTCGCAAGCATCCTCGACGACGTATAGATGATGACACCGCGCGATTTCCGCGATTTCCCTGAGCGCCGCGGGACAACCGAACGTATGGACGAGGACGATCGCGCGAGTCCGCTTCGTGATCGCTTCCTCGATCCGCTGAGGATCGAGATTCAACGTCTGTGGATCGATATCCACAAAAACCGGCACCGCCCGTTCATAGCGCACTGCATTGGCGACGGCGATAAAGGCAAAGGAGGGCACGATAACTTCATCTTCTTCAGAGATGCCCAGCGCCCTCATACACAGGTGCAAGCCGCTCGTACCCGAATTCACCGCGATGGCGTGCGAGGTCCCCACGTAGCCCGCCATGGCCCGCTCAAACTCTTCCAACTTCGGGCCCATGCTCAGCCGGGGCGTCCGCAGAATCGCGCTGACCGCTTCGATTTCTGATTCCGTGACGTCCGGAGCAGCGAGAGGAATCCTCATGACTGTGACTTTCGGAAACTCCGCGGCACCGGGGCCGGCTCTGGGGTAGACATGGCCGTGTGGCGCTTTTGCAAGAGTTCCTGGGAAAGAGGGACGCTCGTAAGGACTTCGACAATTTTTTCGGATGCGTTGCCGTCACCATAGGGATTGCTCATCCCACGCAGGGCATCTCGGAATTCCGCGCCCTGCGCCTTGCGCAGCGCTTCCAGGATCGCCCGCGTTTCCGGAGCAGCGTCGATAATGTTTTGCGCACGCTCGCGTCCTTGCTGGCGCAATCCCACGTTCACAGTGGGCAGCGCAAACGAAGGCGTCTCCATGATTCCGCTGCTCGAGTTGCCCAGGGAAACATCTACCTCGCGGAGAAGGCTCCAATAGGTGATCGCATCGAGATTGACGAACAGATGTAAATTCTTGCGCGAAGCCTGAAACGCGCGTATCCGCTCGATGAGTTCACGGCTCCCCGCGTCGGCGTTGGGGTAGCAGAACAGGATTTGATTCGGAACCGCGGCTAGTGCGGCAAACAGCGCATCCGTTTCCTCGAGCGTATTTCGCGCGATGGTCACCGGATGATAAGCCACAAGGATCGCGGGCTTTTCCAGATGCACGTTCAGCCGGGATTCGAGCTCTTCGCGCGTGTGGAGCTTTGCTCGGCGCAGGTGATCCAGCGACGGCGCGCCCGCCCGGTGCACGCGCCATTCTTCCTCGTCCATCGCGATGATCCGCCGCCGCGCTTCGATCGTCGACGTGAAATGAATGTGGCTCATTTTCGTCAACGCGTTTCGAACGGCGTCGTCAATCGCACCTTCGCTGATCTCTCCGCCTTCGATGTGTGCAATGGGAATACGCAGCGCCAGCGCAACGGCAGCAGGAGCGAGCAGCTCATACCGGTCGGCGATCAGCAGCAGAATATCCGGTCGCATCTGCCCGAGGTACTCCGCGAGGCTGAGCGTCGCCACGCCGATCGTCTTGGCCATGCCCACGTCGGAATCCGAGCTGAGCAGGCACTCGATCCGCGCAGCGATAGGAAATCCGTCCTTCTCAATTTCCCGCACCGTGTGGCCGAACTCCGCGGAAAGATGCGCCCCCATGACAATCAATTTCAAATCCACTTGGGGATGGGCAGAGAGATCGCGCAACGGCCAGTACAAATGGCTGTAATCGGCGCGCGACGTGGTGACAACGGCGATCTTGCGTTTCAAGGTTTTCTCACGCTAACGATGTATTCAAGAGTCCAAGCAATGTTTCGCTAGGCTGGTATTCGGAAACAAGTTTGCCGAGCTCGCCAACTAGCGCAGGCAGGTTGCGCTCCGCGAGGCTTGCCGAAATTCGCGCCATCGACGCGTCAACTTTTTCCGCCGGAATAGGCAGTGCCCGCACGCGCTGGAGCCTTTCATCACGGGTGGGTTCGAGCGCTTCCTGCGCCGAAACCAATTCTTCCTCCAATTTGTCGCCCGGTCGCAGCCCCGTAAAAGCGATCGCCACGTCGCCTGGCGTTTGTAACCGCGCCTCCTGAATCATGCGCTTCGCCAAATCCAGGATTTTGACCGGCTCGCCCATCTTCGGAATGAAGATGCTTCCGGACTCGTCCAGCGAGCTCGCCGCCAGGATCAGCTCCACCGTCTCGCCCAGCGTCAAAAAATATCGCCGCGCTTCGGGATGCGCCACCGTCACCGGTCCGCCTTCCGCGATTTGCTGCTGAAATAACGGAGTCACGCTTCCCGGCGAACCCAACACATTTCCAAGCCGCACGGCATTCATTCGCGTTTTCGGATGGCTCATGCGCAGCAGCCCAAGCTCCGCGACGCGCTTCGACGCTCCCATCACACTTCGCGGATTCACCGCCTTGTCCGTGGAGATCATCAGCACGCGTTCTACTCCGAATCGCGCCGCGGCTTTCGCCAGCTCCCAGGTGCCGATGGCATTGTTACGCACCACCGCCAGCGGATTGGATTCCATCAACGGAACATGCTTGAATGCAGCCGCGTGATAAATCGTGTCCGGGCGATACCGCTCGAAAATCTCTTCCAGCAGCGGCGCATCCAGAATATCCCCGAGGATCGCGGCGTACCCCACGCACCCCAACGCCGTAAGCCGTCTGTTGAGTTCATACAGATTCTGTTCGGAATGATCGAGGAGAATCAGTTGGCATCTGTCATCGGAAGCTAGCGCTTCCGTGAGCGCGGACCCAATACACCCGCCCGCACCTGTCACCAAAACGGTTTTGTCAGAGTTTGCTATGCTGGGTAAAGATGCGTTCACGTCAGACTCGAGACTGCGACAGATTTGCCGGCGTGGACAGCCGCCAAACGAAAAAACTCACCGCTGGCCGGTGGCAATGGCCAGAAAAACGCGATCATCCACCGCGACGGACCGCGTGAAGAGCGTAGCGGCATTCCCGCCCGAGATCGCAACATGGTTCGCGTCCCCGCTTAGCGCCGGTCCGGCTGGCTTCGTGGCGTTTTCCAGGCCATCTCCTGGTTGCAGCGAAATGCGCGTCGTCTTCGCCGTGCAGCCCGTGGCCCCAAGGCACGTGTCCCGGATAAACACCTGCCGATATCCGCTGTTGGTGGTGCTTGCCAAAGTTTTTGCTTGCGCAGCGCTTGTGCCCGAGGCCGGGCTCGGCTTCACCGCCACGAACGCCACATACCGCCCCGTGGAACTAACCGAGGGCAAGATGCTGTCCGTGCCCACCAGCGCCCCATTCGAATCGGTGGACACCAGAATCGTGGACGCCTTGCACGTGCCGCTAGCCCCCGCGCAGGTATCCCGCAAATAAATCTGCTTTCCCGCTGGCGCATTTTCAACCAGGTTCGTCGCCACCGAGCTGAACGCCACATACCGGCCATCCGAGCTCATCGAAGGCGTGTGGCTCTCGTCGTTCGCCTCGGACCCATCGGCCGCGACGGAAAGCATCGTGGTGTGCGTTTGGCATCCCGCCGCCGCTCCTTCGCACGTGTCGCGTACGAATATTTGCGCCTGCTGATTCTGAATCGCCGTGTACGCCACGTACCGCCCGTCAAGGCTCACAGCCGGAGCTTCCTCAGCGACAGCGTCTGCCGCTGCCGTGCCGCTCTTCGCCGCCGCTGCCGGCGGGCAGGCCGGTTGTGTGGTCGGGCAAATCGTGAATGTAATCGCGCTGCTCGTACCGCCGCCTCCACCGCCTCCGCAATTCACCACGCACCCGGTCGGTGGCGGAGACGCCGCATTGAAAACCGTAACCGTCGCCGTGTTCTGAGTCTTAATCAAACATTGAGAAATATTGACGACAATTTGCGTCGCCGAAATCGATGTCGTCGTGATGTACGCCGGGTCCGGACAAGTCGCCGCTGGGGTGGGCATCGCCTGCGGCGCCGACGAGTACAGAATCCCGCCTTCACTCCATCGCACGATGGATCCTCCGCTAGGATCCGAAGTCGGCAAGAAGCTGCTGCCCATAATCGTCAACGGGAACGTCGCCCCTCCCGCTACTCCCGTCATGGGGCTCACCGAGCTGAACACTGGCGTCGGATTTGGCGGCGGATTGATAACCAAGGAGATCGTATTGGAAAGCCCGTTGTTCCCCGCGCCCGACGCCGGACTAAGCGTGTTAATGGTCGCGATTCCAGGAGTTGCCACCAAGTTCGCAGGGATCACGGCGGTCACGAGGTTTCCCAGTATGTTCCCCGAACTGTCCGTCGGCACCACCGTTTTGAGCGTCTTCCCATTCCACTGAATAACCGTCTGCGCCACAAACGTGCCGCCGTTCACCGTCAGCATGAACTGGCCCGTCCCAGCGCTGACCACCGAGGGCGAAATGGAGAAAATCGTCGCGCCCGTATTATTCTGAAACGTGTTGCCATAGTCGTTGCAGCCCGTCACCCCGAGCACCGCCACCGCTGCGACAGCCAACGCTGTCCAAGACACCTTCATTGATACTCCTTGATCGTTTCTGGCGACACCCGACCTTGTCGGGCTTGGCCTACTCGGCGGACGGCGGGGGGACCCGCTGCGCCAGTCTACTTTGGGGGTGAGATGCCAAAATCGCGTTGCGCGTTGACCGCGATAGCCTCGTGGACCATCCATACGCCCGCGGCCTTCATGCACCCCTGCTTCCAGCCGCTCTTTGCCCGAAATAGAGGGCTCACGCAACCCTACATCCTTACCATCCCGGATGGGATAAGGTCAATGCGCATTCCGAGCTTCAACCGATCGCAATCCCTTGGAAGCCCCGATTCTTCCCAACTGTGGCGCCGTGCCTTCCGGCCGGTGTGTCTACGTTTTAGGTTCTTGCGCTCTGTGCAGAAAAAACGCCCTACGACGAAACCGCCGCCGATCCCACTTGCCCGCCACCCGCGACCATCTGATCGTACTCCCTGCCCGAACTCTCCGGCAGCAGCACCCACAACGTATAAATCCCCAGCGCCGTTCCCAGCGGAAAACGAATCAGCGTCAGGAATCCGAGAACCAGCCCCAGCGTCCGCGCCCACGGCTGCCGCTCCAAAAGGCCCCATGCCAGAAGCACGTACAGCACTCCGAACAGTGCCAGAAAAATTCCCATCGAAAAAAGTCCGCCCAGGAACGGAAACTCTCCGCCCCATCGTCCGCCAAACGGCCACCCGCCGCCTCCCCAATTCCGCAGGAACGGGAAAAACATCGTGCCAAAAATCAGCATCCACGCCATTCCCGCAAGTCGCAGCCCCCCATAGATCATCCACAGCGTCGCCACGATTCGCAGGTTCCTCCGCACTCGCCCATCGCTCGCACTATTCGCCCCGGCCGGCACGCCGCCCTGCCCCATCGTCTGCCCCGTCGCTACCCCGGCAGGCTTGATCGCCTTCCCGCACTTCGCGCAGTATCGCCCGCCAGCGGTGACTGGGGCCCCACATCCGTCGCAAAACATGGTCCACCCCCTGCCAGATAATACGCTCCCCCCTCCAATAAGTTCCACCAGTCCCCCACGCCCCAACCTCCGAATCTTCGATCCCCCTTGCCAGATTGGCGCAAGAAATAAGAGTTTCCGCGTTCTAACTGCACGGACTCCTTAGACTGAAACAGAGCCTGTCGGCTGAACGGAGTGATACATCTGATGAATCCTCGAAATGTCACGGATCTGCCTACGCGACCAAGGCGATTCGCTTGGAGAGTTCGTAGCTTTTGGATCCTCACTGCTGCCCTCCTCTTGGGCGCATCGTTCTTAGCTGCCGCCGCGGCTGTAGCCCAAACTTGTGAAGACCGCAACCCCGCGCACGCCGCCGCATTGATCGACCAGATCCGTTTCTCCTGCCAGCGCGACGACATCCCCTACTCCGCCGATATCAACAGTTTGACCGCCGTCGCTGATCAGGAAGCTTTGCCCGCTCTCCGCAAGATCGCCTCCTGGCCCACCGACAAAGGCCCCGGAAACCGCTGCCTGGGTTGGGTGAACATGGCCCGCATGGCGCTCGCGAAAATGGGCGACGAAAGCTATCGCGCCACCCTGCGCATGGGCGAGGCAAGTTTCATCGCCGACGATCGCGCACTCACCGACTTGATTGAATTCCTCATCGCCCACGCCAAAGACCCTTCCATGTATCACAACTTCGGCGACTACGGTTCTGACGCCCGCGACGGACTTCTCCACGAGATTGACATCATTCGTCGTCGCCGCCTCGTGCCGGATCTCCCGCTCGCGGACTATTCCGACGCCGGCATCGCCCAATGGAAATCCTATTTGCAAAATCACAAAAGCCGTCAAATGACCTTCCCCGCCTATCTCGAAGTCACCGACCCCTATCTCCAATGCCTCGCGCGCAGAGTGGACTGGGGATTCCCCGATGCCATTCTTGCCATCGCTGCCACCGGAGGCGACGCAGCGCTGCCAATTCTTCGAAAATTTACGGTTCCCTGGAAACCGGAAATGATGGGCTACGCCGTAAGCGCGCCATTCAATCCGGATTGGCCGACCATCCAGGGCAACGTGCAAGTGGCGTTGGCGCAGTCGGGCGACGAAGCTATGTTCGCGCAAATCGTCGCGGAACTCAGCGGCGATACCCCGTATCAATCCGTGCGCAAGCTCGAATATCTCGGCGGAAAGCGCTCCGTGGATGCGCTGGTGAATTCCCTCGACCTTTCCGAAGACGTCGTCCAGAAGGCCCGCATGAAAGAATGCGCCATCCGCGAATGCTACCCCGACGTGCGAGTCCAGTGGCGGCAGATTTGGAAATTACAAATGGACGGCCACGAAATACAGACCGAGCTCTGCGAGGCGATGAGTTTTCATTCCTGCGTGGTTGGCGTCCTGGGTTACATGGTAAAAAATCCGCCCCTGCCGCCGGGAGCGCCCGCCACGCCCGAGAACATCCAGAAATGGAAAGATTGGTGGGCGAAGAACAAAGACCACGCCGAATTCGCAGTGAAGCCCCCGCAAATTGCTGAATGATTTTTGCATTCGCGTTCACAGGAATTCCTCATCTCAATCTGTCAGCAAGTGGCTGGGCCCGCACTCTCATCAACTTCACTTCTCCTCCGTTTTCTTCCCGAACCGGACGCGAGAGGCGCCAATGGGGAGATTCATTCCGCTGAACCCGCTGGGTGGACAAGAGTTGGCGCTTCCGGCGTGCGAAGGGCCAGAGCCGTTGAAGCTCGGACGAGCCAAAACATGGAAGAGGGAGGTACCCCCCATCGCGATGGAAAGAGAGCGCAAGTGCCTGAAAATTAATGATGATGAGTTGGCGGGGCGGCCCCGGACTCCAAGAACCTGTCATTGTGATTCTGCATGACATAGACTACAATAGTGTCACACAGGAGAAAATGACATGAAGCTAAAAACACGCATGCGGATCAACGAAAACGGGCGCGTGGTGATCCCCGCTTCTTTTCGCAAGCGACTGGGCATCCGTGCCGGTGACGAGGTCGTCCTGCGGATTCAAGACGACGAACTGCGCATCACTTCTTTGAAACGCAACATCGAGCGCGCTCAGAAGCTGGTCCGCAAACACGTGAAACGGGGTACCTCTCTGGTGGACGAATTGATTGCCGAGCGCCGCGAGGCCGCGCGAAATGAATAGGGTTGTGCTGGATGCTTCCGCCCTGCTCGCCATTCTCAATCAGGAGCCCGGAGCGGAGACACTGACGCCGGAGCTTTTGAGCGCTGCGGCCGTTAGTACCGTGAACCTGGCCGAGGTGCATAGCAAGCTCGTCAGCCGGGGCCTCCGTGCTGACGATGCGTGGGAGGCCGCACTGAGCCCCATCCGCGAACCCGTTTCCTTTACCGCGGAGCATGCCAGGTTGGTGGGCGATCTAGTCGCACAAACACGTCCGCTTGGCTTGTCATTGGGCGACAGGGCCTGTTTGGCGCTCGGGCTCTCTTTGAAGTCGCCGATATATACGGCGGACAAGTCCTGGAAGAAGTTGAAGGTCGGCGCGCGCATCCACGTTATCCGGTGATTCCATCGAAGGATACGCTACCGCCTGATCGCACCTACGAATGTATGCACGAGCAACAGCAGCGCGCTAATATGCCGGTCCAAGGATCAGAGAGTGAAACCTGACTTCGCGCAATACGGATTCGCTCATCAAGAAAATCTGATCATGGCGTGTATTGGCGGTTCGCAAGCGCACGGAGCAAAATTGGGCGCGACCGACGATACCGACTGGTACGGACTCTACATTCCTCCACCGATCAAGGTTCTCGGGCTCGAACGCGAAGAGCATTTCGTATTCACGACCGGTGGCAAACCCGGAGGCAACGGGCCTCAAGATGTGGACGTTTGCCTGTATACCCTGATGAAGTGGGCGGGACTAGCCGCCAAGGGCAACCCCTCGGCTCTGCATTTCTTGTTTGCGCCACTTGAATTTACGACCAACACTTGGGATCACATTTCTGCTCGGCCACACCTTTTCCTCGCGAAAGGGCATGTAAAACCATTCCTCGGATTTGCGGACGATCAGATGAAAAGATTGCTCGGCCAAAAGGGACAAAAGAACGTGCACAGGGCCGAGCTCGAAAACAAACATGGATACGACACCAAGTACGCTATGCATGTAATCCGCCTGTACGGGGAAGCGAAAGAGCTGATGGAGTACGGACGCATTACATTGCCGCGGCCAAACCGCGATGAGTTGGTCGAAATCCGAAGGGGCAAGTATTCTCTTTCCGAAATTCGACTGCTCGGTGCGCAACTCGAATCAGATGCGCTAGCTGCTCAGGCAACTTCGCCGCTTCCTGATAAAGTGGACCGCGACGCGATCAATCGGCTGCTCGCCGATGCCCACCTTCGATTCTGGAGCGAAACAAAAATTTAAAGGCGGGTTGGGGCCCACATCCTCATCTCATTACGTCCTGACTTCGTTGCTGGATTACCTCTGCTCGCCCGGCCTTTTTCTGCCGGTTGACTTTCCGCCCCATCTCGTCGCAAATGGATGCTCCAAAAGAGCCCACTTTTCCGAACAGGATCGCCAATGAACATCCTCGACCTCATCGTTGGCAAGCCCATCAAGACCAGCGACGAACGCGCCGAACAGGTCGGCATGCAGGCAGGCATCCCCATCTTCGGCCTGGACGCGCTCAGCTCCGCCGCGTACGGCCCGGAAGCTGCCCTCAGCTTGCTGATTCCGCTCGGCTTGCTCGGCGTGCAGTACATCATCCCCATCAGCATCGCCATTATCACGCTGCTGGTCATCGTCTACTTTTCCTATCTTCAGACCATCGCCGCGTATCCTTCCGGCGGAGGCTCCTACACCGTGGCGCGCTTCAATCTGGGCGCCTTCCCAAGCCTTCTCGCGGCCGCGGCGCTGCTGACGGATTACATTCTCACCGCCGCCGTGGGCATTTCCGCGGGAGTCGGCGCGCTGGTTTCCGCCGTCCCCTCTCTGCAGAAGTACACCGTCTGGTTGTGCGTCGGCATTCTCCTTATCATCACCATCCTCAACCTGCGCGGCGTCCGCGATGCCGGCGTGGCCTTCATGCTGCCGACCTATCTCTTCGTCGGCACGCTGCTCATCACCATTGTTGGCGGACTCGTGCGTGTAGCGCTGAGTGGCGGCCATCCCGTGCCGATTACGCCGCTTCCTTCGCCGCCCGCCATGACCGCGACCGTCACGTTCTGGCTGCTCTTGAAAGTGTTCGCCAGCGGTTGTACTGCCCTGACCGGCGTCGAAGCCGTCAGCAATGGGGTCAAAGCCTTCCGCGAACCGGCCGTCAAAAACGCGCAGCGCACGCTCACGGTCATCATTTTTCTCTTGGCAGTCCTGCTGGCAGGAATCTCCTATCTCGTTAAAGTCTACGGCATCGCCGCCACCGACCCCGGCCAGCCCGGCTACCAAAGCATTCTCTCTATGCTCATCGCTGCGGTCTTTGGCAAAGGTGTTTTTTATTACCTCACCATCGCCTCGATCCTATTCGTCCTCTCTCTTTCCGCGAACACCGCTTTCGCCGATTTTCCCCGCCTCTGCCGCGCCATCTCGCAAAACAATTACCTCCCGCACTCCTTCGGCTACCGCGGCCGCCGCTTGGTCTACACCTACGGCATTGTCGTACTGGCATTTCTGACCTGTTTCTTGCTGGTCGTCTTCGGCGGCGTTACCGACCGGCTGATTCCGCTCTACGCCGTCGGCGCGTTCCTGGCCTTCACGCTTTCGCAGTTCGGCATGGTGATGCACTGGCGGAAGAATCGCGGCCCGCATTGGATAAAGAGCGCCTTCGTCAACGGCCTCGGAGGGTTCGTCACCGGCATCACCGTCATCGTCGTACTGATCGCCAAATTTGCCGAAGGCGCGTGGATCACCGTCATTTTCATTCCCCTGCTCATCGTGTTGTTCCGCATTATCCGCCGTCACTATCACATGGTTACCGTTGCGACCGGTTGCGCCGACGCGGTGGTCCCCTCCCGCCTGGACGATGTCCCCATCGTCATCGTACCCATCGAGCACTGGAGCCGCATCTTCAAGCAAGCCCTGGAATTTGCCACCGGCCTCTCCCCGGAAATCATGGCCGTGCACGTTGAGCCGGGCGATCATTCCGAGCTGCTGCGCGAGGAATGGGAACGCTACGTCGAGCAACCCTATCGCGCCGCCGGCGCCGTGCCTCCCAAGCTCGTCACCCTGCCGTCTCCCTACCGTTTCATCGTCGTTCCCATCGTGCAATACGTCCTCGAGCTTTCGAAGAACCATCCCGGCCGCCGCATCATCGTCGTGATTCCCGCGCTCGTCGAAAACCGCTGGTACGAATACTTCCTTCATAACCAGCGCGCGCGCCTCCTCGAATGGACCCTCTTGGCACGTGGCAACGAGCGTATTTTCACCGTCAGCGCCCCGTACTACCTTTCCGAATAGGGTTTCCCCTGGGGCGGAATCTGGAAGTGGATTGCCTTATCTGGGTAGATCAAGGTAATACAAGAAATAATCTTGAGAATGGCGAATTTCCCGCTCGCCAGAGCTGCTCGTATGTGATTGTAAATAAACCATTAAAATTCGTCTCAGATTTCCATGGGAAGCTGCCTTTGGCCTCTGGATTGCTCCCTTCTATTAGGTTTCAGGAGAAAACCCTTGAAAAAACTCTACCTCTTGGCTTGCCTGTCCTTACTGCTGGCACCTGTTAGCCTATTAGCGGACCCCGAAGATTCGGCTCGCAGGGGCAAAGGCCATCAGCACACTGGCGCCCCCGAGATGCCACATACCGGTGTCGCACTGGCCGCCGCAGTTGGGATAGCCGGTTATCTCGTGCTCCGCCGGCGTCACGCTACACAAAACTAAGGTTCCGCCGCTGTTGTCGTAGCCTGATGTATGCCTGAAACCATGACAATTGGAGTGTCTCTTGCAAGCTCTGCACAGGAGAGTCTGCATTTGCGGCGAGTCGTTCCTGCCGAGGGCCTCGCAGTTCGCCGCATTTTTATGCTGGTCCTGGCCCTTACCCTTAGTGCGATTGCGGCAGATCAATTTGCCGCGCCAATTCTTCATACCAACACTCCGCTTTGGGCCACGGCCGCCTGCCTCCTGCTTATCTGGCGGCGCGGCGAATGGCGCTCGGCATTTGGCGACGGTGCGTTGGACCAGGTCCTCACGAAGAGGCGCTTGGCCGTTTTTTTTGCGGCTCATTTCCTGCTGATTCTGTTTGCACGCTGGATGACAAGCACGTTTCAGCCGTTGGCAGGTACGCCGACCGCTGGAGGAATTGGCATCGCGGCATGGAAACTGACGCTTCTCGTTCCGACCCTCGTGCTGCTTCCGCTCGCGCGCTGGAGAGAACTGCTAGCCGCGTATAGGCCCGAAATTGTGGCTGCCCTGGTGGTCTTCATCACCTATTCGCCCTGGCGGACCGCGCAAGTTATTTGGCCGTGGTACGGGCAGCTACTGGGCCGCTTCGTTTATGTGTTGGCTCGACTCGCTGTGCCTGGCATGGGATATGTCAGCGATCTGACGCCAACGCTGACCGGACCGGATCTGGATATCACCATTTTTCAAGGGTGTTCCGGACTGAATGGATTTGAACTCTTCGGATACCTCTTTGGCCTGGTCACATTCTTGGACTGGAATCGCCTCCGGAAAGGCCGGACGCTGTTCGCCTACTTCGCCGGGCTCCTGGTCATTCTCGTGGGAAATGCTGTTCGAATTGCTTCCTACGTTGTATTGGGCAACCACGGTTTCGCGGACTTCGTCCTTCGCTTCCATCTTTCCGCTGGGTGGATCTTTTTCTCGGTGATCTTTCTCGCTTATCTCTCGCTGACGTACCGCTGGATGCTAAAAAAGGAGACTGCCGTATTGCAGCCTTAGCACGATGAGTAATGCTGCGCTCAAGCGCGTTTCACCCGCCATGGTTTTCATTGATGAAATAAGAGGATCTTCGCAGCCGCTCGAGTGTTGTCTGTCACGGGCGAGTTTTCTAAATTTAGCGATGTTACTTTGCAAGTTTCGCCGATTAAGAAATTCCTTTCCCCTGCATTTACAACAGAAACGCCTTCATCCTCCGCTTGAGATACATTCGAGGAATGTTCAAGAAACGTTTGAGGTGAACTTCTCCTTCGTCCTTCGTCTCTCCCAGTAGTCCGGATCACCGGTCCACCGTTTGTCGCGCCGCTTCTCCCAGCGGCCACCAGGAAAACTTCCTGAAAGAACGGTCTGTGGTGCGTTGCAGGTCCGGGCGGGAGAAGATGAGATGTCCTCCGCTCGCTGCCGCGCGCGCGCTGTCCTCGAGCTTCTTGTTTTGTCCGCGTTTTTTTCCTCCATCGGATTACCACAAACGTCTCGCGTCGTTCGCCTTCCCGCGGATCCGCCGTCCCTTCCGAGCCTTCCGCCTTCGCCGCCGGCCTGTGCGAGCGGATCTATAAGCACAGGCGCGGATTCGAAAGCATCGCTGAATGTGCCGGCAGGCCTGCGCGCGCCCGATATCGCTGCGGTAGAGGCGCTTCCCGCTTGCGACGTGCCGTCAACCGGCTCCCCATCCGAGGTCGCCTCGCCGATGGTGGATCCCTGCAAAGTTCCTCACGGCGTTCGAACTGGCTGCGGCTTTCCCGCAGACGCCGCGCAAATCCAACTGGACGCCATGGGCAAGCCGGGCCAGACGATTTCGCGCGCCCGCGAGAAAGTCCTCGAAATCCTGGAAAGCCCAAACGCCTGTAGCGCCTGGTTTCAGCAGAAGGATTCGAATCCCGCAGCCACCTTTCGAACGCTCAGCTTCGAGTTGGACCGAAAAGGGGCTGAATACGTTCTGGAATCCCGCAATCTCGGCCCCGGGGAAGTCTTTCGTAGCCCGTACGTCGCCAAGGTGATGCAGGCCGATGGCCCCTACGCCACGATTACCATCAATGCCAGAGGAGCCTTCTTCCGCGTACAAGCCACCGTCCAGGAGATCCACAAAGAAGGCGGGCCCACCCTATTCCGCGGCGAGCGAACGTTGCGTGTGGGGCCGTATTTCGGAGCCACCCTGCCTGCTCAAGTGGCTACCCTGCTTCATGAATTCGGCCACCTGATCGATCTCCTCCCGACCGATCGGGACGACCTCGACGGAAAATCCCTGCACAACACCGATGAAGTCCTCCGCAATTGCGGCGCGGCGATTGACGCCTTGGGCGGCCACAGCCTATTTTCCGCCCCGCGCTGAATTTGTTTGGAGTCCTTGCTCCAGTCACCGCAATTCGCTCGAAAATGAAACAGTGGATCCGTCCGGTATCCGGCTGCCCCTTGGCGGGCAAAAAGAGCCACCTTTTTTGCGGCTTGCTGAAAAGCTGAGCGGCTGGTTCTTTAGAATCTCCCGTATCCCTCGTGTCTTCAATATCAGCCGCGCGACCTTTTTTTGACAGTTTTTCCAGCAATGTTTGAAAGAGATTGCGCCTCGCGCCGCGTCCATCCATTGACCCCGCAAAAGGGTCAACCGTTTGTCGAGCAGCATCGGGTTGGTGGCACCTCGAGCGCTCTCTTCCGAACGGCCTGTGGTGGTGACGCCGGGTCAGGAGCATTCCATGTTCTCTCGGGGGAACCACCGCGCCGCCATCGCTGCCATGCTTTTATACCTGTTGCTTATTCCTGATGCATCCTATCCGCAAGATCGCTGCCCGGGTACAGGCCTGGCCGCATCCGCTTCTACTGTAAATCTCCAATACGATTCCGCGTTCTGTGCCCAAAACGAAGAACCCGCCCCACTGGCACAGCGCATCCTCCTCGCGCGTGAGTCCTGCGAGTCACCTCCGCGGGCGGGCTTGCCGAACGGTATCTGCGCGCGCAACCGCGCTGCGGCCTCCGTCTGCACAAACGAGGAGGATCGCGTCCAAATGCAATTGTTGGCCCTGGGCAGGCGCGGCGAAACCATCGCGCGCATCCGCCAGCAGATCCTCGAGATTCTCCAAAACAGAAATGCCTGTTCCGCTTGGTACCAGGGAGTGGATGCCGACCCCGCGGCTACCTTTCAATCGCTGGTGTTTGTTCTCGACCAAAAAGGGTCGCCCTTCGTCTACAGCCTGAGAGATGACCAGGACGCCCGGCATTTCAAGCATCCCTACGTAGCCAGCGCGATCGAAAACGCCGGCCGCAACTCCGCCATCCAGCTCAACGTCAATGGCGCATTCTTCAATCGCTCCTCATCGGTGCTTGAGGAACCCTGGATGGCGGGCCCGCTCGCCCTGTGGGCATGCGCACGCTCCGGGTGGATTCCTACCCCGGCGCCACTCCCGAGGCGCAGCTCACAGCCATGCTCCACGAACTCGCGCACATCGTTGGCCGCATCCCCGAGGATACCGATTCCTTGGATGGACAGTCGGAGCGAAACACCGCCGAGGTCCTGCACTACTGCCGGCCGGAGATACAGGCCATGGCGAGGAAGAAGTCTCACTAAGTTCAGTCGAAGTTTTTCCGGCTGGCAATCCCGCGTGAAACGATTTCGTGGGTGCTGACACTATTTGCTCAGAAAGTCCGAGCCCAGTTGGAAGAAGCGGCCGACACAAGTGACATTGTGCCTCGCGGCCTCTTGTTCCCACTGGATCGTTGACGGGCGGGGGGCGCTCTTGGGAGAGTTGTGTCCCCCTTTCGTCAGTTCCTGGCACGAACCTCGCCCGCGTCCCTGCGCGGCACACTTCCTCCAAGTCTTTCCGTCTAACCAGAATTGCCGCTCAAGTGAGGGCTATTTCGAGCGCGGGCGATTCACAACGAAAGCAAGAAAGGAAAATATTGCGAAGTAGAAAACCGTATTGGCGACGATGGCGATGCGCAGAAACCAGCTGAAGGTCCAGGCCATGGATCTATGACCCTCGGGCGTAATCAGCTCCGCAAGTTTCAACCCGGGCGAGAACAGAGCTATCAGCGCAGCAGGAATCTGCGGTTCCATGGGCACGGCAATCGCCAGCGCCAGAAAGCCCGCGACGAGCGCAAGCCCCGCGAGCAGAAGCAACCGGAACGGCGCGCGCTGTGGCATAGCTGGGAATTCTAGCAGAGGATTCTGCTCGTTGACGTTCCTGTGGGAAGATAATCTGGCTTTCCAGGATCCAAAAGGGCTCTATGACTCTCTGGCGAAGCATCATCCCTAGTTCCATCCTTTTCGTCGCACTACTTGCTCTACTCATCGTCGCGCCGCACGAGGCCAGGACGCAGCAGGACCCCGCGGCGCAAAGATCGCAAAAGACTCCGACCATTGATGAGTACCAGCCAAAGTCCACCCTGGTCACCAGGGCGCACAAAATCGAGCGTGCCAAATTCCCGTTCATTGATATCCACAGCCACCACTGGAATCCCACCGCCGCGGAAGTGGATGCGCTCATCAAAGGCATGGATTCTATCAACCTCCGCGTCATGGTGAACCTGAGCGGCGGGACTGGCGAGCAACTGCGGAAAACCGTCGAGGTGATGAAAGGGCGCTACCCGGACCGCTTCGTGGTCTTCGCCAACATGAGCTACGACGACCTGAATACACCGGGATTCGGGAAACGCGTGGCGGCGCGCTTGGAACAGGACGTCAAGAACGGAGCGCAAGGGCTGAAAATCTTCAAGGATTTTGGCATGGAGCTGAAATACGCGAACGGCCAGCGCGTGCACGTGGACGATCCCGAATTTGATGCCGTGTTCGAAAAGTGCGCGCAGCTGAAAATTCCCGTGCTGATTCATGTCGCGGAGCCCTCGGCCTTTTTCGATCCCTGGGACTACCACAACGAACGTTGGGAAGAACTGAAGGAATTTCCCGGACGCGCGCGCCCGCCGGCGAAGTATCCGCCGTTCGAAACACTGATGACGGAACGCAATCGCCTTTTTGCCAATCATCCAAACACCAATTTCATCGCCGCGCACCTGGCCTTTCACGGCAACGATCTCGAGCGCCTCGGAAAATTGTTCGACGCCAATCCCAATGTCTACGTGGACATCGCCGCGGTGCTCGCAGAGCTGGGCCGTCAGCCCTATTCCGCCCACGATTTCCTGGTCAAATACCAGGACCGCGTGCTGATGGGCAAAGACATCTACGACGTGGACGAATACAAATGGTATTTCCGCGCGCTCGAAACGCGCGACGAATATTTCGAGTACTACCGCAAGCGCCACGCATTCTGGCGCATCTACGGCTTCCAGGTTCCGGACGACGTCCTGAAGAAGGTGTACTACAAGAATGCCCTGAAACTGGTGCCGGGAATAGATGCGAAGGCGTTCCCGGAGTGAGACGTTAGAGCCGCCCGATCCGCCGCCAGAACTCCGTTCCACATGGGAGAAACAAGTTCCTGTGGAATTCTCGACGATTGCCAACCTCAGATTGTTTCCGATGAAACGATTTCGCGGACCAGTGCACTATTCCCGCAGATTGGGCGTTCATTCGTCCAAGGCTCCAGCGCACGGTCAATCCTCACGGGAGTATTGAATCGGCCAGCGGGAGGGATGTGCCTCCCTTCCCAAGGCAGCTTCGATAGGGCGGCCTGTGAAGACCGTGAGATGGAAGACGCGTGGGGAACACTTTTGAGGGAAACGTGTGCCCTACGCGTCTCTTTTTTTCGCAGCGTTTTCTTTTCATCAGATACTTTACCTAGTGTCACGCATCGCGCGGCTTGACAGCCTGCGAATCAAAACCAGGTAGTCGCCTTATATTGCTTGTATTGCTCCCCAAAATGTTCTTCAAGTACGCGCGCTTCCGCGCGTGCACGGCTGACCTGCAAGATAAGCACTGGCACGATAAGCAAAAGCAAATAGGGCTGCTCAAGGAAAAGAAAGAGCCCGGTGAAGACGAGAATGCCAAACACATAGATCGGATTGCGGATGCGCGAGTAGATGCCATGGGTGACCAGTTGCGTCGCCTGCGGGGAAAGGGAGAAGGAATTGCCAAGCTGAATGCGCGAAACGGTCAAGAGGACGAGTGCCGGAATCATAATCACCAATCCTGCGATGCGCATCGCGGACCATGGCGGATGCGCGTACTCGTACACGATGTAACCGATCCCGATCAACGGCACGATCGTGACAAAGCGTGCGCTGCGTTTCATTTGTCTTCAGCCGTAGACGGTCACGATGGTACAGCATTCTGTGCCCCTGGCGGGGCTGCGCAGGGATCGCTGGGCAGTCCGAATGGCTCGGAGTGAGAATGTGAGAACGGCTGGGCCCCGCGACTTTGTTTGAGTCGGTTCTTCTGTTTAGCGCAGTGTGGTATTGGAATTGCGCAAGGGAAGAGTCATGCTGACAGTTGGACTAACAGAAGCGAAAAAAAGATTCGAGGAATTGGTAGCGCGGGCGAAGCGAGGAGAGCGCATAGGAATCACGAGATACGGGAAACTCAAAGCAGAAATCGGGCCAGTGCCGCCGAATCGGCATAAGGCGAGTGCCACCGAGAAGCCTAGTAAAGCCTCGCGGAAAACACCTCCTCGAACATCCCGAAGATAGAACACCCCCTTAGCACTATCGCCGATCTCATTCTTGCACGGTCGGCATCGCAGCCCTGGCACCGTGCCGGATGTGCAGAATATTCGCGACATTTTTGCGTTTATCTACTGTGTAGATGATTCTGTACGTGCTTGGTTTTCCGCCAAAAAGCAGATGGCGAAGCTTCTCGTCTTCCGGAAGGACGGCACCGCGCTCGGGGAATCGTTCCAAACTATAAATAGCTTCAGCTAAAGCCTTGAACCACGCGAACGCGCTTTCGGAAGAGTCCGCTTCGACGAATTCGTAAATGGCTTCCAGGTCGCGGAGGGCGCGATCGGTCAGCCTAACCAGGTATTGCATGGTCACGCCGGAACATTTCGAGCGCTTTGCGCGCGGGACGCACGCGGCCCTTTTTCACGTCCTCCAATCCTTGACGAATGCCTTCCAATACATCGGCTTGTGCGGCGATATTCAGCAGGCGCTGATACGCTTCGGCGTCCTGTACGACCGCTTCCGCTTTTCCATTGACCGTAAGAATGAGCGGTTTTTTCGTCTTTTTGAGATGCTTCATGAATTTCGCGGGATTACGCCGGAACGTCGTCATGGCTTGAATGTCTTTCTTTATGTCGAACATGAAGACCTCGCACGCCAATTCTAGCACCTTTAAAGGTGCGATAGAAGCGCGGAGGCTGACCCACCGTTTGCAAGAAACAAAACCTCAAATGGCAGGCCCCGGATGAGTTAGTGCCGTGCCACTCCCCATCACTGCCCGGTGGACTTCGGCTGGCTCACAGCCTTGTTTAAGCCGAACCGACAGATCAGGCCCTATCCTGGTTTTTGCACAGATAGCCACAGACCGCCCAAAAATAATTATTGCAGGGACTTGACGAATAAAAGAAAGCTGGTATAGTTACAAATGGCTCGGGGGTTCTATGAACCGCCGGGAGTGATTAGGGGCATCACAGTCGGGTCGAAGGAAGTCTTCCCAGCGTAAGATCAAGCGAAGGCAAGAAGTAGATCCTATAGTGAGGTTCTTTACGAGCACTGGCTAGAACGAAGTCGAGCATCGCGTGGAGTCACCCAAGTGTGGGTGGCTGTACCCGGCGCTCGACGCCGGGTTTTTTATTTTGCGGCAGTGATTAGTAGCGAGTGACGAGTAGCGAGAAGTTCCGCGGGGGTTCGGGGTTTGTACTTACAAACCCCGAGTTAACAAGGGATTTCCGAAGCAAGTCGCAGGGCAACTAAAACACCAAGCAAAAACTCAGCGCAAGCTGGGGTAAGCAGAGCTGGAAGGCAGGGCCGCGCAACGGGGTTCGGGGTTTGTACTTACAAACCCCGAGTTAGCGAAGGCCGGATAAGTCCCACCAGACAAGTCCCGAGCCAATGTATTTTGGCGTGACCGCTCGTCGGTCAAGTTCGAAGGGCAACCGTATAACGGTTGACCGGGACGTTCCGATGGACTCGGAATAAACGCTCTTTGACAACAGAAAGGCTGGCAAGTCCACGCCGATAACCCTGTGTCCCGATTACGGTCGGGCGGGGTGCCATGGTGTGGATTACTTACAAGTTTGCTCGAGTCGAGCAAAACTGTGGAAGAAAAGGCGGCTTATTCAATCGTTTGAGGATCGTAGAAACGAAAGCCTGCTGCCGATACCTGGGTGGCTCCAAAAGAGTCACACAGCCTTCGTTGCGGCCCATGCCCGGGTTGCAGCAAGTTCGGTTGCGAGGATGTATGGAGCTACGAAAATCAAAACGTCGACGATCGAAAAAAGCGCAGACCTCAAAACCTGCGTAATAAAACGAACAACGACGGCTTGAGTGAGTTTTATGATTAAGCTACTAAGGGCGTACGGTGGATGCCTTGGCGCCAGAAGGCGATGAAGGACGTGGCAAGCTGCGATAAGCCTCGGGGAGCCGCAAGCAGGCTTTGATCCGAGGATTTCCGAATGGGGAAACCCGGCGAGATGAACTCTCGTTACAGCCCGCTGAATACATAGGCGGGTATGAGCTAACCCAGGGAAGTGAACCATCTCAGTACCTGGAGGAAAATAAATCACAGAGATTCCGAAAGTAGCGGCGAGCGAAATCGGAACAGCCCAAACCCAAGTGTTTACATTTGGGGGTTGTAGGACCGCATAAGTAGAGTTACCAAACCGGACATTAGGTGAACCCGCTGGAAAGCGGGGCCATAGAATGTGAGAGCCATGTAACCGAAAATGGACCGGACTCGAAGCGGTATCCTGAGTACTACGAGACACGTGTAATCTCGTAGGAAACTGGGGAGACCACTCTCCAAGGCTAAATACTCTCTGGCGACCGATAGTGAACCAGTACCGTGAGGGAAAGGCGAAAAGAACCCCTGCGAGGGGAGTGAAAAAGAACCTGAAACCGTATGCTTACAAGCAGTCGGAGGGCCATGCACAGACTTCGGTCTGTGAAAGCCTGACGGCGTGCCTCTTGCTTAATGAGCCGGCTAGTTATTCTTACGTGCAAGGTTAAGCGCAAGCGAGCCGTAGCGAAAGCGAGTCCGAATAGGGCGACAAGTACGTAGGAATAGACGCGAAGCGGGATGATCTACCCTTGGCCAGGTTGAAGGTCGCTTAACCGCGACTGGAGGACCGAACAGGTGTGAGTTGAAAATCGCTCTGATGAGCTGAGGGTAGGGGTGAAAGGCTAA